>Ga0169931_10000004_pt1 | contig 380539 bp, 321 predicted proteins | sample Kivu_15m_20L_FD_129675 | JGI IMG/M metagenome (GOLD analysis project Ga0169931, IMG submission 129675) | Freshwater microbial communities from Lake Kivu, Western Province, Rwanda to study Microbial Dark Matter (Phase II) - Kivu_15m_20L... | ecosystem: Environmental > Aquatic > Freshwater >...
ACGTACAGCACTTCGAGGTGGTAGGGGGTGACCACGGCCACGCCGAAGACGTGCAGGGAGGGCATGCGGCGACGCACGAGTGTCTGGGATTCGGTGTCCCGCAGCATCTCACGGACGGTACGCTTGGCCTCTACGCGGTCGATGTGCGAGGCGTCGAACTGCCGCAGGATCCCGGCCCAGAGCCATTCCTGCCAGTCGGTCGGCGCCTCCCCATTGAGGAGGCGCGCGCGCCATCCCTCCAGCATGTCGGACCGGTAGATCTGATACTGGTCGAAGAGGTCGGCCATCTCGTCGGCCAGCGATATGCGGCGGATGTCGCTGTCGGCATAGTAGGCGGCCTTGTCGGGATAGGCCGTACGGAAGGCGTCCCCGCCGAGGAGTCCGAAGATGGCCCAGCGGACCGCCTCCCTGCCCAGGGGCTGCCGGCCGTTGGGCTGCAGCCAGTGGCGGACCTGCGCGACGACGTCGTCGGGCGTGCAGAACAGGATGTTCGCGGCGATGCCGTGGTCGGCCACGAACCGCTCCTTCAGCCAGTCGTTCATCCCCGCCGTCTGGGTGACTACCCATTCCGGAAGGAAGGGGTCACGCCGCGCCGCGCCCACGCGGGCGGTGAGCCGTGATGCCAGTACGGAGATGTCGTTGGATACGTTGAGTGATATGGGCATGGTGTCTTTTGTGAGGGTTGGGGATCTCTGGTACTGCCCGGTCAATGCCTGAGCCGCTCCTGGAGGCCCGACGTGCGACGCACCCGTTCGCGGGTCGTATGCAGCAGGGTGTCGATGCCCGCCTGCAGCACGACGCGCTTCCGGGCCCTTGTGACGCCGGTGTAGAGCAGCTCGCGGGTGAGGATGGGCGTGTCGGTCCCCTCGGGCAGTTGTAGCAGCACATGGTCGAACTCCGAGCCCTGGCTCTTGTGGATGGTCATGGCGAAGACGGTCTCGCAATGGCTCAGCGAGGCGGCGGGCACGTCGCGCACGCCGCCGTCCTCCGCCTCGAAATGGACGCGGAGGCGGCCACCCTGCTTCCGGGTGATGCCGACATCGCCGTTGAAGAGGTCGAGTTCGTAGTTGTTGCGGGTGACGATCACGGGCCGGTTGTCGTAGAAGTCGCCCGAGGGCGTGAGCAGCCCGCGCGACTGCAGCATCTGCTCGATGCGTCTGTTGACGGCGTAGAGGCCCCGAGGCCCCTCCCTAACGGCCACCAGTACACGAAGACGGTTGAGGGCGGCCAGCGCCTTCAGGGGGTCCGGCTCGCGGACGAAGGCGGCATAGCCCTGCACGAAGGCGTCCAGCACGCTGTCGGCAGAGGCGGTGTCGAAGACCAGTTCCGGGCTCTCGGCCGTGGAGATGTCCTGCACGGCGTCGGCGTCGCCGGATATGATGGCGCGGCTCAGCCGGCCGATGTCGCCCTGTGCCCGGAAACGGTGGCTGAGGCGCAGTTCGGTGACGCATCCCGCCAGCACGCCCTTGCCCGGGTGACGGTCCTCCGCACGGAGGCCCCTGCCGGCCCCGAGGAAGCCTGCGCACCAGTCGCAGAACGACGCATCGAAACCGTTGAGGCGCTCGTCGCCGACCGACTGGCAGAGGTCGCCCAACAGGCTGCCGGCCTCCACGGAGGCGAGCTGGTCCTTGTCGCCCAACAGCACCAGCCGCGTGCGGTCGCCCAATGCCTCCAGCAGTCTGGAGAACATCGGCATGTCCACCATCGAGGCCTCGTCGACGACCACGAAGTCGTAGTCGAGCGGACGCCCGGCATTGTGCCTGAACGCCAGGCTGCCCCGCTGCCAGCCGAGGAGGCGGTGCAGCGTGGAAGGCTTCAGTCCCTCGATCAGCCGGCGCACCTCCTCGGGGAAGGCGGCGGCACTGCGCTTGAGCGACTCCAGCATGCGCATCGCCGCCTTGCCCGTCGGCGCCGCCAGGGCCACCTTCGCCCCGGGGCGGCAGGCATAGAGGAGCCGCAGCAGCTTGGCCAGCGTCGTCGTCTTGCCCGTGCCCGGCCCTCCGGTGATGATGCTGACGTCGAGCAGCAGGGCGTTGATGGCGGCCACCAGCTGCCAGTCGACACACTCGTCGGGAAGCAGCCCCGCCAGCGGATAGTCGGCCCCGAGCGAACGGACCAGCCCAGCATGGGCCTCCAACTCGGCCCGGCGCTCGGCCAGAAGCGCCCTTCCGGAAGCGACCTTCGCCCGCAGGCGCTCCACGATACCCGTCTCGTAGCCATGATAGCGGTGCAGGTAGAGCCGGTCGCCGTCGATGATGAAGGGACGGACATCGCCCGGCATGCCCACCAGCGCCTTCAACCGCCGGATCTCCGCGACGGACACCGGCGCATAGGGCAGCTCGGCCCCCAGCGTCGCCGGCTCGTCGAGGCCGATGCAGACATGCCCCTCCTCCAGCCGCTTCGAGAGCAGCCAGGCATGGGGCCAGAGGGCTCGTTCCGGAAAACATTCCGCGAACATCCGGTGGGGGTCGGTGAGGGTGTGCATGGAAGGGCGAATGTCAGCATGCGATTTGCAACCTATTGGCAATGGGAAGGGGAAATTCGAGAATGCCCCCTAATTCCGGACGGGGCAGGAACGGGCCTTCATGGTGCGCCATGCCGCCTCAGGCTCCCCGGTACCCGCGATCACGGCATCAAGAGTGTTGAAGTTCCGGATGGTCACCCGTTCGCGCGGTAACGTCACTTTGCGACCCACGTTCCTGACGACCGACACTTGGTAGGCCTCCGCGATATTGGGCCCGAGACAGCGTTCAAAAGCCTCCTTGACCTTTCTCTTGCGGACGTTCCGTTCTCCCTCGCTGGCGCACTGTGCCTTGATCGTGGCATCCAACTCCCTATCTCCCGGCATCTGCCGCAACACCCGATACGCCGCAAGCCAAACACCCTTTATCTTCAGGTCCTGCGTCCAGGCATCATTCAGGATTCCGTCGGGATGCAGGAGCAGGAGCACATAGAATGCAAGGTCGAGCGGCTCCAGCGACACCTTCAGTTCCTCAAAGTCTGTCAGGGTGACCGTACCCGCCATCATGTCGATCACCATCCTGCTCAACTCCGGTTTCGGCGTGAAGGCGAAGTGGTGCTTCATCTTCCCGCTGAGGTTGCCGAGGATGCGGATGGCGTGATCGAGGTAGAGGTCGGAAAAGCCCTTCCTCCGCATGCGTTCGATGCAGTCCACGCAGATGTCACCGGTGCGGAGTTTGAAAATGACATCGCGCTTGTCGCCGCAGAAGTCGTTCAGGCAGCCGATCGGATGCTGGTGCAGGATCCGGGGCCATCCGTCGGGGTCGGGCTCCGTCTTGTGGAGCAGTACGAGGTTCAGCACCGTGAAGGCCACGGGCAGGGCGTTGTCGCACTGGATGAACAGGTTCCATTCGCCCGCATGCACGAAGCCGTTGCGCGGTTCCCGCGGGTCCATCACGGCGAAGAAGTTCCGCCGGTTGGGACGGTCGGTGAGCAGCACGAGGTACTCGTTCGAGGGTAGCCTCAGCTCGGTGCGCGCGCGGGAACAGACCAGGAAGAACTCGTCGAAGTCGGCGGCGGCCTCCAAAGATGCGACCTCCACCGGGCGCTCAAGGAGGAACCGGATGGGGCCGTCCGTCTCCTCGAGCAGTTCGTGTATCCGTCTTAGGCGCCGGATGTCCATGCCCGCATCGGGCAGCAGGTGTATTTTCATATCGATCCGTTTTCAGTTTTTACGCGGACTGGTCCTTGTCGTCCTGCGGACCCTCCTCCAGGTATGCGAAGAGGAACGGCAGTTTGCGGTGGGGCGGCCACGGGTAGCGGGCGGCCTCCTCCTCGAAGGCCGCGAAGGCCTCCTCCGCATCGGGGTGATGGACGCGATCGAGGATGACGAGGAGCTGGTACGATTGATCCTTCTCCGTATGCAGCCGCAACAGCTCCCGGAAGACCGATGACCAGTCGGGCCTGCCCTTCGCCGACGCGGTCACGGGCATCAGGGTGAAATAGAGTTTCGGCCAGAGGCCGCCGGGCTCGAAAAGGTCGTTGACGATGCCACAGAACTTGTCGAAGGTGGCATCGTCGAAATGGTCCTTCAGGAACCGGTAGCCCCGCCCCGAACGTTCGCCCGAAACCCCGGCACAGGCCACATGGGCATGACGCTGACGCATCATGTCGAAGATGCCATCCACGGACCTGATATCAGAAATCCTCTCCACGTAAGGCATTTGCTCAGATTTGTTTCCTGGGGATGATGTTTTTCCTGAAACCGTCGCGGTAGGCGTTGAGCTCCCTCCAAGCCTCCCGATGCGCCTTCAACAGGTCATGGTACTCTCGCTGCAGCCAGTCCCTGTCCTCCCGCCGGTCGGGGATGTTCAGGGTCATGGCCTTGAGGTCGGCCACCTTGATGAAACTGCCCTTCAGCCTGGCTTCCGGGTCGTTGGTCACGCCCTCGGACGGATCGTCAGGCTCCTCCAGGATCTCGAACGACGACTTGGAGGAACTCACTCGCAGGTACTCGTGCCGGAGTTCCATGACGAGCATGTCGAGCAGGAAATGCAGGAAGGACGGCTCGCAGTCCGCCTCGGGATTGGGTCGCAGGCGTATGAAGTTGTTGCCCGCCGCCAACCCGAGGCCATGTTTCCTGAAGTCTTCGGGCATACGTTCCAACAGAGTGGCGAGCGCCATGCCACGCGGCTGCCCACGCATGGTCAGGAGATAGTCGTCTTCCTGAAGCAGCTCCTCTTCAGGGAGTGTTTTTGGATCGGATGCCTGCCGGGGCTGTTGGTTCAGGTCGCTCCGGACAACGTCCCAATCGATGCGGGACGCAAACCTGTTGATCGACTGCAACCTCAGAAAGACGACGGGCAGAAGCACAGTCCCCAACGGAAACACCGATCGATAGTGACGAGGCGTATCCTGCGTCACGGCGATCCCGGATCGGATGGAGCTGAAGAGGTTCGTCAACGAAACCCTTCGGTAGGGAATGTCCCGGAACCTGTCCTCCGCTGAGGGGCCCATGGGTAGCAACATCAGGCGGCGGGTTGATGGGTGATGCATTCCTCCTCGGCATCGAGGGCCCTGACGCGCTGCATGAAACGCCAGTAGGCGCTCCGCTCCCCGCGCTTGTACTCTCGGAAGGCCGCGCGCGCGACAACTCGGCGGTCGGGCATCGGACACGCGGGGTCCAGCCCCGCGACCACCTGATGGGAGCGCAGGTCTCGTCCCACTTCGGTCCATACGGACGATTCCCAGCGCTTGAATCGGGACTCTTCATGCCATACGCGGCGACCGTCGAACTGCACCCCCAGGAACTCGAAACGGCCCCCTTCCACGATGACGGTCTTCTCCGCGTTCCGCGACAGACCGAAGGCATTCATACGGGCGTCGAGCTCACAGAGGATGGGACCCGGATCGGTGCCGGCCTCCGCGACCAGCACGATGTCGTCGGCGAAGCGATGCACCCGCACCCCCGGGATCATGCCGTCCAAGGCCATGGACGCGGCATAGACCTCTCCCAGCAGCACGGAGACGGAGAGGCCCATCGGAAGGCCCGCGACCTCATGGGCCGAGGGATGGCCGCAGAGAACATGCTGGAGTATCGCCATCGTCCGCAGGTCCAGGACACCCTTGGCCCGCAGGATCTTCAGCAAACGAAGGCGGTCGACCGAGGGATGGAACTGACTGATGTCGGACTTGATGATCAACGGTGGGACCGCCCGGCCGCGGATGTCGCGCACCAGCCCCTCCACCGTCGCAAAGACACGGTTCCAACCGTCGCCGACGGGAAGGGCCGCCGTCAGACGACCCAGCAGCACCCGGACCGCCACCTGGTCCCGCAGACAGAGCACCACCGTGCGGCGCTCCCGCTCCCTGCCGTCACGGACCTCGCGACGCACCTGCACCTTGAAGCGTTTCAGACGGAACTTGGGAAGACCCGTATCGGAGTTGTCCTCGTTGAACAGGCGGACGATCTCGGCGAAAAAATTCCGCTTCGCCTTCTCTGACCGCTCCACCTGCACCGTCGTCATCCCGTCGCAGCCCACCGGCCGAAGCGAGACCCTCGCCGGGTCAGACAGGCCCTCGATGCTCCGATAGCCTGCGGCAAGGCGAACCTTCGCCCTCCCCTTCTCCAACAATACCTCATACGCGGCTTCGACCTCCGCCTCCGTCACCGGCTCGAAGACGGGCGGCTGGGTATCCGCCGAGGCTGCACACCCGACACCCGCGGTCATGAACGGCACAAGGGCCGGCAGTTGATCTTCCCCACCTGCGGCGACTTCCCCGATCTCTTTTCCGATTCCATTCATGGGCATGATTTTTTGTGTGTAAACCCGGGGGCGTTGTTCGCTTCAGGCTCGTCGTCAGCTTGATAAGGATAGCGCGGTCGCCTCTTCGTCAGGCATGGTTGACGCCCCCGGGAAGACAAAGATAGGGCACTTTTGAATACTTATCGGAATCGATAATTAAAAAACTGTTAAGATAATTATGAAACAAGCTCAATAATTACACAATGGCCTGTGTCGGGACGTCGCCCGCCGATGGGCGTCCTTCGTTGGTGTTGAAGAAGTCGCAGAGCGCCTGACAGAGGAGTTGCTTCTCATCGGGGAGGCGAAATCGTCGGCGGATGGCAATGATCGCTTCCGAGACGAGGCTGTCGAGGTCGGTCCCATGAAAACGGAAGGTCCATTCCCCGGTGGCCTTGAGGCGTTCGACGAGGAGTAGCATGTCGGCCGGACCCTGCTGCTCCGAAGCCGTATCGATGCCGTCGGTCACCGAATGCAGCCACACGCGGGTGGGCCGTTCCGCCCGGCTCTCCCGCCATTGGGCCTCGAGGCTGCCGACGAGTTCGGAGAAGACCCGGTAGAGGGCGGAGTCACCATCGGTGGGATACCCCGCCTCGTCGGGGAGGGGTGCATCCGATGGCGGCCTGTCAAGGTAAATCGTCTGCAAGGTCTTGGCGAACAGGCTGAGGCCCACCAGGACCTCCATGTCGGGCTCGCGGGCCGCCTCTTGGCGAAAACGTTCCAACAAGGCCTGGCAGGTCCCAAGTGCCTTGTCCGACCAGGGCTGCATGGAGCCGCTGCCGTCGAGCAGGATGTGATGAATGGTTTTTCTGTTGTACATGGCTGTTGTTTCCGGTGCAAACTACCCTGTCGACAGTCGGAGCCGGGGAAAGCCAATATTGTGAGACCTGTCAGGGACCATCTGCCTGCCCTTCCCCTCCTCGTAGGTCCGATCTGTTTTTTTTGGCATAAACTTGGCAACGCAGAGAAGAGGCTGGCCCCCGATCTGCCGAATGGGTACTCACGATCTGCGTAGACCCGGCTCGAAGACCAGGGGCAACTCCCCCCATTAAAGGCAACCCAAACCGAAACATATGTCTTCCAACCGAAAATACCTCCCCAGGCTGACTTTCCTCGGCCTCATCCTTGCGTCACTGGCCTGCGAGTGTCCGAATGCGGAAGGGCCTCAGGGCAAGACATCAGAAAAAACACCCGTGCGTTCCCCCGCCATCCGCATCCTGCCGCTGGGTCCTGCGCCGAAGACCCTGGTGGACCATACGGCGGGAGCCTTGCGAAACGTCTTCCCCGACGTCGGCATCCTGCCAGCGGAAGCCATGCCTGCCCGGGCCTGGTACGCACCCCGCCAGCGCTGGCGCGCCGATACGCTCATCGGATGGATGGCACGCCGCGCAACCGCCAACGAGGTTTGGCTCGGCATCACCACAGACGATATCAGCGCCGCCAAGGAAGGCGTGGCACAGGACTTCGGCATCATGGGGCTGGGACTGAAGCCCGGCCGCGCCTGCGTGGCCTCCACCCGGCGGGTGAAGGACAAGTCGCAGTTCCCCAAGGTCGTCATCCACGAGTTGGGACATACCGCCGGGCTGCCCCACTGTCCGGAGCCGCGCTGCCTCATGCGGGCGGCCGACAGGAGGGACCATACCCGCGACATCGACGCCTTCTGCGGCAAATGCCGGGCTTTCCTGCTCGGCAAGGGCTGGCGGATATGACCCGGCGGGACCGCAATGCCGGTCCGGGAAGGCGTCGCGACCGACCGGCCCCGGCGACCTCCCATTGCCTACCTTTGACACCTCGCCCCGGATGCCCGACATCGCTCCCATACGGCTCTCCGACCTGGCCGGCGCCATCCGGTCACGCCTCGACGACGCCTTCGGCGGCCAGACCTTCTGGGTGCTGGCCGACGTCGCCAACCACCGCTTCTATCCGCACAAGGACCATCACTATTTCGACCTGGTGGAGAAGGGGCCGCGCGGCATCGCCGCCAAGTGCGGCGCCGTCGCCTGGGTGGAGGGGCACCGCCGCATCCGTGCCTTCGAAAGGGCCACGGGCAGGGCCTTCGGCAACGACATCCACGTACTGGCCTGCGTCAGCGTCGACTTCCACGTCTCCTACGGCCTCAAGCTGACCCTGCAAGATGTCGACGCCCGCTTCACCCTGGGCCAGCTCGAGGAACAGCGCCAGCGCACCCTCGAACGGCTGCTGCGCGAGGCCGCCGCGGACGTCCGGATGCAGGACGGCCGCTACATCACCAGCAACGCCCGCCTGCCCCTCCCCCCCGTGCTGCAGCGCATCGCCGTCGTGGCCTCGGAGAACTCCGCCGGCTACGAGGACTTCATGCACAGCCTCGCCCGACAGGCCCAGGGCTACGCCTTCGCCCTCGACCCCTACTTCACCCGCGTCCAGGGCACCGGCAACGCCCAGGACCTGGCCGACAGGCTGCATGCCATCCGCGAAGCGGGCATCGCCTACGACGCCGTCGTCATCATCCGCGGCGGGGGCGCCCAGACAGACCTGCTCATCTTCGACGAATACGCCGTCGCCCGCACCGTGGCCGGCATGCCCTTCCCCGTCATCACCGGCATCGGACACCTCCGCAACGAGACCGTGACAGACCTCATGGCGCATACCGTCACCAAGACACCCACCGAATGCGCCGAGTTCATCCTCGCCCGCAACCGCGGCTTCGAAGAGGCCGTCCTCACCCTGCAGCGCGACATCGTCCTGCGCACCCAGCGACTGCTCGCCACCCGCAACCGCGAGATGGCGGCCCTCCACCTCCGGCTGGTCGGACAGTCGCGCACCGCCCTCGACCGGCACGCCGCCGCACTCGAAGAACAACGCCGCCGCCTCACCGAACGCTGCCGCCGACAATTGCTCACCCGCGGCCGCGAACTCGGACGCCTCGCGGCCGGCCTCGAAATGTCGCCCCGACGCGGACTCGAACGCGGGGGCGAAGCACTCCGCCGCCTCCGCGAACGGCTCGTCGCCGCCCTGCCGGTCATGCTCGAACGCCGACGGGCAGAAGTCGACCGCACCGCAACCGTCGTCCGCATGGCCTCGCCCGAAGAAGTGCTGCGCCGCGGCTTCGCCCTCGTACGCGCCGAAGGCCGCATCCGGACCGACACGACAGGACTGCTGCCCGGCATGGTCCTCGAGGTCGACATGCACGACGCCGTCCTCACGACACGACTGACCACCAAAACACCCCGGGATGGAAGAGGGAATGACATATGAAAAGGCCTACGCTGAACTGGCCGGCCTCTCCCGCGAAATGGAGGACGGCAGCGTGTCCGTCGACCTCCTCGCCGAAAAGGTCCGCCGCGCCTCCGAACTGATCCGCTTCTGCCAGTCGCGCCTCCGCGATACCGAGGCCGAAGTCAGCCGCATCATCGAAGGACTCCAGCCCGACAGCGAGGACTGACCCCCCTTCCGGCCCCTCCTGCCATCGGCCACGCCACATCACCCCCGCCGTTGCCCATAGATGGCAACGGCACATGACAACTTCGCGCCACCATGGAAGAACTCTTCGAGTCGGACGACCGGCCGACATCCCATAAAGGTCCGAAAAACCCGTTCGGACACCTGCCCCTCCTCCGACAGCACTCGCTGGGGACCGACACCTTCGACATCGTCAACCGCTACAGCGACCTGACGCATCCGGAACTCCTTTTCTATGCGTATTTCCAACAGCTGCCCTCCATCATCGTCGCCCGCAACCTGGTGATCGACCGGCTCATCCCCGCCATCGAGGCGGGTTTCCGCGGCCGCATCCTCGGCCGCTTCAACCAGCAGGCCTACGACCATGCCGGGAAACGCTACACGCCGGACGAGACGCAGTACGTCCTCGAGGACGAGATGGTCCTCGAACTCGCCGGCTCCCGCCTCAAGCTGCTGCACCGGGCCGACCGGCTCCCGGAAGCCCAGCAGGCCATCCGCACCCTGGAGCACGCCATGCGCGCCCCGCGACACGACTGCTTCATCCACGTCGTGGTGCCCGACAGCGAAGGACTCGACACCCATCCCCTCAAACTCCCCAAACCCAAACTCCGCCTCGAGACCCATTACAACGACGACCTCGCCGAGGTCCATCGGATCATCCTCCCCGAACTGCGCAGCCGCGGCAAGGGCGGACTCTTCCTCTTCCACGGCACACCCGGCAGCGGGAAGTCGACCTACCTCCGGCACCTCGTACACCTCGTCCGCAAGAAGGTCGTCTTCTTCCCGCCCGGCCTCGTACCGTCCATGGAGGCCCCGGCGATGACCAGGTTCCTCATCAACCATGCCGACGCCATCCTGGTCATGGAAGACGCCGAAGAAATGCTCGTCGCCCGGAACCAGTCGCCCAACAGCGGCATCTCCATGCTCCTCAACCTCACCGACGGACTCCTCGGGCAGAGCCTCGGCATCCAGTTCATCGCCACCTTCAACACCGAGCGCAACCGCATCGACCCGGCCCTCCTCCGCAACGGCCGCCTCCGCCGGATGTACGAGTTCAAACCCCTCGCCCCGGAGAAGACCCGCGCCCTCCTCGCCGCCCTCGGACATGCGGCCGAGGATGTGCAGGAGGCCATGACCCTGGCCGACATCTACCACTACGGCATGCATAACGGCGCCCCGGCGACGCAGCGGGCCGCCGTCGGCTTCGGGCGATAGGCCCCGGGGGGACGGGGGCTCAGATGCCGAAGCGCCGGCCGCGGATGTCGCCCGTGTTCGAGAAGAGCACCTCGGCGATGCGGCCGTGGTCGGTGCCCCTCCGGTTGTAGGCCTCCAGCAGCGGCAGGATGTCCAGCGCCCGGTAGCGCAGGTAGTGCGCGACGTCCTCCTGGTCGTAGGTCATGCCTGGGAAGCGCGCGGCCGCCTCGGCCCGCAAACGCAAGTCGTCGAAGTGCACCATCAGCGTCATGCGCACCCCCGCGCGGCGGGGATCCGACGTATTCACGAATCCCACTTCATAGGCGCTCTCCCCGGCATGGGTGCCGACGTGCCGGCAGTCGCGGGTGAGGGTCTCCCCGCAGAGGCGGGGCAGCAGCGTTTCGACGATGTTCATCAGACTCATGGCAGGGGGTTGTCGGGCGAATGTCCGACGCCCCGTTGCCATGTATTTGACGGGTGCCCCTTCCGCCCTCAGCCTTCGCCGTACAGGCCGGCCATGGCCCGCGCCGTGTCGCGGATCTGCGCGGCCAGCGTGTCGGGCGCGAGCACCCGCACGCCGCTGCCGAAGGCCAGGATGGCCATGGTGAGCTCGGGCGTCACGTAGACGTCGAGGGATATCTCCATCCCCTCCGGCGTGTCCGAAAGGATGCGCTGCGAATGGTGCAGCGGCTGGGAGCGCACATAGGGCGCCTGCTGCGGCGTGAAGCGCAGGCGCACCGTCCCGGGCTTCGCATCACGCAGGTGGGTGATGCCGAAGGCATGGCGGAAATAGGCCTCCGGCTCGAAGGAGGGGTCGCGCACGAACCTGCCCTTGGCCGGCTGTACCCGCCGGATGCGGTCGAGGGCGAGCACGATCGTGTAGTCGGGACGGCTCGAATGGCCCACCGCGTACCAGCGGTTGCGGTACTGCTTGAGGAGGTACGGCGAGAAGAGGTGCCGCTTCATCTCGCGCCCGAAGCCCATGTAGTCGACGGCCAGCAGCTGCCCGTCGACGATGCCCTCCAGCAGCGGCTCCATCCACTCGTTGGCCTCGGGCACCAGCGGCTCCTCCACCTGGATGTAGGCGCGGTCGTCGCCGCCGGTGATCTCGCTGATGCGGAAGCCCTGGATGATCTTCCCGATGGCGTTCTCGAACCGGGCGAAGAGGCCCGTGCCCTTCACCTGCCGCAGCACGGCGATCGACTGGTCGAGGGCGCGCAGCTCGTCCTCGCGCAGCGGGAACTTGCGGATGGAGAAGTCGGCCTCCGTGTAATGATATCCCTTGCGGGCCCGGTCGAAGGCGATGGGGGCGCCGAAGAGGGCCTTCATCTCGGCGAGGTCCTTGTGGAGCATCGACTCGGAGATGCTCGTACCCAGGGTGTACTGGACCTTGTCGCGCAGCTGCGCCACGCCGGGGTAGCGCCGCATCGTGTTGCGCAGGCAGTCGTCGATCACCTGGTAGCGCCGCATCGCACTCTTGTTGGCGGGCATGGGCTGGCGTTTGGACAAATGTAGGCCGGGTGGACAAGAATGCGTCACCCCGCTTCGAGCCAGGCGGACCAGGTCCGCTGGTCGATCAGGGGGATGCCGTTCGCGACGCATACCCGCATGGTATGACCGGTGCCCCCCCGGCCCGGGGCGGCGAGGTCGTCGTAGAAGACGGCGAAGCTGGCCGGGGCGATGCCCCTTGCCCCCAGCACCTTGACCGTGTCGCGCAGCAGGTAGGACGCCTTCAGGAAGGGCATGCCCCGCTTGCCGGAGACGTAACCGTCGACCAGCGGGGCCATGCCGCGGGTCTCGCGGGTGGCATAGACCAGCTCGGGCTCCTGCAGCAGGTCGACATCGTCGAGACTGTAGGTGTGCCCGGCCAGGTTGGCCGCCTTGCGGTGGGAGGTGAAGGGCACCACGACCTCCAGGCGGGTGGCGTCCACCTCGGTCACGCCCTGGGAGAAGTGATGGTCGGCACCGGTGGCGTTGCCGCTGCGGAACCGCATGTGCAGGGAACTCGCCGCCAGCAGGCGGCCGAGGGCACGGAGGTTGGCGACATCCGCCGGCAGCACGCTGCGCTTGCCCTCCAGCAGGGTGACCGCGCCGGGCCGGTCATGGGTGGACAGGAGATCCTGGAGTGTCATCGGGATGGTGTTGAGGGTGTTCGCAAGCCTGGGGGTCGGGCGACGGTACCTGCCGCGGCGGCAAGCCGTATGCAAGTTACCGGATCGTGCGAAATGGGTCAGCGTCGCTTGCCGGGCCTGCCGGGGGGAGCGCCCCCCGGACCCATGCGCAGGAAGGCCTCCCGCACCAGGCTGTCGAAGGCCGGCCGCTGCCGGGGCCGGCAGAGGGCGCGCACCTCGCGGAAATGCAGCAACGTCGCCAGCTCGAGTGCGCGGACGAGTGAGGCCGTATGATCGGCGCCCGCCTCCAGCCGGGCATCGGTGGCGGCCGGATCCCGCAACAGGTCGGCATTGTCGCGCTTCGACCGGCCGATGGCCCGCCGCAGGCTGTCGGCCTGCCGCCGGTGGACGGCCACCAGGGCGTCGTACCGGGAGGTCTGCTCCGCGTCGAAGCCGAGTTCGCGCACGAGGAGGTGGCGGACCATGGCCGGCAGGTGACCGCCGCCGGGCACACGCGCACGGTCCCGCCAGACGATGGCGAGCATCGCGACGTTGGCGATGAGCAGCAAGGCGAAGAGGGCGTAGGCCAGCCGTCGGCCGGCGATGCGGCGCATGAGGGTCATTCGATGGAGGTGACGGGTGTGGTGTCGTAGAACGCAGCAAAGGCGCCAAGGAAGTCCGCCCGGTCGTCGGACGCACCGGCAGCCGACAGGGCCGTCCACAGGTTCAGCGCCAACAGCAGGGCCAGCGCACCCAGCAGCCAGCCAGACCCCGGAGGGGCCACGACCCTTCGCGACGACGCCTCGGCCGCCATGCGGGCCTGCAGCCGGGCATGGAACCAACCGTCGGACCGGTAGTCACAGCCCCCTTCGATGGCGCTCAGGTGCCGCTGCAGGATGTCGTCATCCGGTTGTTCCATGGTCGTCGGTTTATCTCGGTTCCCGATAGGCTTCCAGTTTCCTGCGGAGCCCCGCCTTGGCACGGCTCACCAGCGACTCCACCGCCTTCACCCCCAGCCCAAGGATGGGGCAGGCCTCGTCGTACTGCATCCGCTGCACGACCACCAGCAGGAAGGCGATGCGCTGGTTCCTCGGCAGGCTGTCGATCGCCCGGTACAGCGCGGCCGCCTTCTCGCGGTCCTCCACCCGGATGCCCGGGACCATCCAACCACTCGCCCGTCCCGGCCGCTCCTGCGGCAGCCAGGCCGGCAGCCAGGCGCCGAGGCGCTCCCGGAGCCGCTTCCGGCGGGCCTTCTCCAAGGCCCGGTTCAGCGCGATGCGGTGGATCCAGGTCGAGAGCCGGGCATCCTCCCGGAACCCGCCGATGGAGGCATGCACGCGGATGAAGGTCTCCTGTGCCGCATCCTCCGCCTCCTCCGGGTCGCGCAGGATACCCAACGCCAGACACATCACCCTTTCGTGGTAGGCCTCCACGAGGTGGCGGAAGGCCGTCTCGTCGCCCGCCCGCAGCAGCCGTATCAGTTCCCGGTCATCCAACCCTTTCGTTACCTTCAGATGCACAAACGGCCGATTTCCTTCGCACCCGAAGGATGAAGACCGCAGATGCGTCCAACCCGGAAAGAACCGAGGTATGCCCCCCATCCCGAAACACCCATGCTTCGCCCTGGCCCTGTTGCTCGCCGCCTGCTCCGAAAAGACCGCGTCAACACCCTCCGACACCACCGGAACCACCCTGCCCGACGTCTATAAGAAGATCTACGGCGCCTCCAGCATCACGACGGACGGCACCTGGGTCACCATCCGCTCCAAGGGACTCCCCGACCATAAAAGCCCCTACTACGCCCCGACCAACGCCCTCTACGAGAACTTCAGCGGCACCACCTTCCGCGGTGTCACCTTCCAGAAGAACCCCAACCTGATCGCGGAGAAGAACTACGTCTTCAAGATCCCCCTCAAGCCCGCCGAAGCGGCCGTCAAACAACCCACACCGCTCGGACCCATCGGCGTATCCCTCAACGGCGTGCCCTTCTTCAACCAGTACGCCGGCCCCAGCCAGCCCCTGACCAACGAGATCGTCTCCTTCGACCGCTACTGGGGCCATCCCGCCCCCGGCGGCGTCTACCACTACCACGTGGAGCCCGTCTACCTCACGGTGGAGAAGGTCGGCAGGTCGGCCCTCCTCGGATTCCTGCTCGACGGCTTCCCCGTCTACGGCCCCGAAGAGAACGGCGCCCCCGTCGCCGAAGCCTCCCTCGACGCCTGGCACGGGCACTAACACGCCACCACCGACTTCCCCGCCGGCATCTACCACTATCACATCACCGCCAACGACCCCTACCTCAACGGCGCCGGCTTCTACGGCACCCCAGGCACCGTCAGCCAGTGACATGCGCGTAAGCATCCCCCTCCTCCTTCTGATGGCCGCCACCGCCTGCCACGACGCCGACAGCGAATGGCGCAGACCCGTCATCCGGTCCGACGACCCCCGCCTCGCCCTCCGCCAGGACACCCTGCTCCTCGACGGCAGACCCTTCACCGGAAGCACCATCGCCTTCCTGCCGAATGGCGACACCGCCCTCCTCGAAAGCCGGCTCGACAGCGTCGAACACGGCCCCTCCCGACGCTGGCACCCCGACGGCAGGCCCATGGAAGATCGCCACTACACCCACGGCCGCAAGACCGGCACCCACCACGCATGGTGGCCCAACGGCCAACCCCGCTTCGAATACCGGTTCACCGATGGCGAACACGACGGCCCCATGAACGAATGGTACGAGGACGGCACCCCACTCCGCGCCTTCCACCTGCGCATGGGCCATGAAGACGGCCAACAACGCCTCTGGTGGCCCGACGGATCGCTCCGCGCCAACTACACCGTCCGACACGGAAGACGCTACGGACGCCTCGGCCTGAAACGCTGCTCCAACCCCGTCGACAGCATCCGATGACAACCCTCCGCAACCGACTGCGACACCTCCAACGGGCAACCCTCACCTCAGGCCTCGCCGCCATCGCCGCCTGCCAGGGGGCCGACGGTACGGCCCTTCCGCCCGACAGGCTGCCCTTCTTCGACACACCCGACTGGACCGCCCGTTGGATCGGACCCGACGAGCCGGCCGCCGATACCATCCACCACATCCCCGCCTTCCAACTCACCGACCAGCTCGGCCGCACCGTCACCGAAAGGGACCTCGACGGACATATCACCATCGCCAACTTCTTCTTCACCCGCTGCCGGAACATCTGCCCCAAAATGTCGTCGCACCTCCGGCTCCTGCAGGACGCCTTCGCCGGCGACAGCACCGTCATCCTCCTCTCCCACAGCGTCGACCCGGCCGCCGACAGCGTGCCCGCCCTCCGCGACTACGCCTCCGCACTGGGGACCGATACCGCCGCGTGGCGACTGCTCACCGGCGACCGCGACCATATCTACGACCTCGCCCGCAGGCACTACTTCGCCGGCGACGCCATCGGCCCTGACAGCGCCGGACGCGACTTCCTCCACACCGAAGACTTCATCCTGCTCGACGCCAGGCGACGCATCCGGGGACTCTACAACGGCACCCTGCGGTCCGAGGTGGACCGCATCCGGGAGGACGTCGCCATCCTCAAACGCGAGCAAGGCCCCCGTCAGCACGGGAAGAGGGCCCGCGCGTTGCGCGTCGTGACGGCGGCGACCTCCTCGACCGGCATCCCGGTGATGCGCGCCAGCGCCTCCGCCACCCCCACCAGGTAGGAGGGCTCGTTGCGGCGGCCCCGATGCGGGACGGGCGACAGGTAGGGGGCATCCGTCTCCAAAACTACCCTGTCGAGCCCGAAGGCGCTGATGACCGGCTCCAAACCACCATTCCGGTACGTCAGCACCCCGCCGATGCCCAGATGGAAGCCCAGTTCGATCACCCGGGCCGCCTGGTCCACCGTGCCCGAAAAACAGTGGAAGACACCCCGCAAGCGCCCGTCCTGGTGCGCCCGGACCACCTCGATGCACTCGTCCGTCGCCTTCCGCGAATGCAGCACGACAGGCAGGCCCAGCTCAAGGGCCCAGGCCACCTGCCGGTGGAAGGCCTCGAACTGCTGCGCCCGGAAGGTCAGGTCCCAGTGGAAATCGAGCCCTATCTCGCCGATGGCCGCAAAAGGCCGGCGCTCGAGCCATCCCCGCACCCGGTCAAGCTCCGCCTCCATGTCCTCCCGGACGGAACAGGGGTGCAGGCCCGCCATCGCCCGGCAGATGTCGGGATAGGCGGCCTCCAGTTCGACCAGGTCGCCCATCGTGGCGCTGTCGATCGCCGGCAGGTAGCAGGCCGTGACGCCGGCCCGGACGGCCCTGTCCATCACCGCCGCGATGTCGGGCCGGAAGGCGTCCAGGTACAGGTGCGTATGGGTATCGATATACATCGCTGCGGCGTGTGGTAGAGGCCCCGGAACCCACCCTTCAGGGTAATTCTACGATTCGGCCTCGGTTGATGGTTTTGTTTAATGAATTTTTGGCGGATTCGAATTTTCTGTTAAATTGCATTAGTTTTCATAGGGTACGGATAATTAAACGGGTTTGGATTTCTATCCAGACCCTATTTTATTGCCCCGCCCTCACCCCACCCCGCTTCGTAATTTTACGGTATCGGCAACAGTTGCCAGCCTTGCGCGCGGGCATGTCGGAGGACGGGGGGGAGTGCCTCCAGCAGGCGCGGCGCGGCCTTCCGGCTGTCGTGGAAGACGACGATATCGCCGGGGCGGATGCGGGAGAGGACCTGATCGGCGCAGCGCCGAGGGTCGAGGCGGGTGTCGAAGTCGCCGCTCAGCAGGCTCCACATGATGGTACGGAGGGGATCGGAGGGCGACTGGAGGCGTCGGACGAGGGCGGGCGTGGTATGGCCGTAAGGGGGTCGGAAGATGGCTGTTCCGATGAGGGCCTGGGCTTCCCGGATATCTGCCAGGTAGGAAGACCCGCGGGTCTTCCAGGCATCGAGGTGCCGGTGTGTGTGGTTGCCGACGGCATGGCCTTCGCGGCGGACCCGGTCGAAGAGGGCGGGATGGGCGGCCACGTTGGCGCCGACGCAGAAGAAGGTGGCCCGTGCGCCTGTCGCGGCCAGCAGGTCGAGGACCCGCTCTGTCACCCCGGGACAGGGGCCGTCGTCGAAGGTGAGGTAGACGGCAGGGGCCTCCGGTGCTGCGGGCATGCGCCAGCAGGCGGCCGGGAGGAGCCGCATCAGCCAGTCGGGCGTCCGGAGGGGATAGACCATCGGCCAAAGATACCCATCCGCCCCGACGTGGTCGGATGCATGCGCACGGGCCTCCCGAACAGAGACGCATTGGATTATCTTTGCGGCATGAGCTTGCGGAAGACGAGGGTCCGTTTCGCGCCGAGCCCCACGGGCGGGCTACACCTCGGCGGCGTGCGCACCGTGCTGTACAACTACCTCTTCGCCCGTCGTACCGGCGGCGACTTCATCCTCCGCATCGAGGATACCGACCAGTCGCGATTCGTCCCCGGCGCGGAGCGCTACATCCTCGACTGCCTCCGCTGGTGCGGTCTCGAGCCCGACGAGAGCCCCGAACACGGCGGCCCCTGCGGTCCCTACCGGCAGAGCGAACGCAAGGCCCTCTACCGCGTCCATGCCGAAAGGCTCGTGGCCGACGGCCATGCCTATTACGCCTTCGACACGACGGAGGAACTCGAGGACATGCGCGAACGCTGGCGCACACCGGAGGACCCCTCCCCCCAATACGGCGCGCGGCTGCGCATGCACATGCGGAACTCGCTCACACTCCCGTCCGACGAGGTGCAGCGACTGCTCGCAACAGGCCATCCGCATGTGATCCGCATCCGCATGCCCGACGACGAGGTCGTCGGCTTCGACGACATGGTCCGCGGCCGCGTCGAATTCCACACCGCCCAGGTCGACGACAAGGTCCTCCTCAAGGCCGACGACATGCCCACCTACCACCTCGCCGTCGTCGTCGACGACCACCTCATGGGCATCACCCACGCCTTCCGCGGGGAGGAATGGCTGCCCTCGGCACCGGTGCACCTGCTCCTCTGGAGATACCTCGGCTGGGCCGACCACATGCCCGAATGGGCCCACCTGCCGCTGATCCTGAAGCCCGACGGGCATGGAAAACTCAGCAAGCGCGACGGCGACCGGCTCGGCTTCCCCGTCTTCGCCATGGACTGGACCGATCCCGCCACCGGCGACACGACGCGCGGGTTCCGCGAGATGGGCTTCCTGCCCGAGGCCTTCGTCAACATGCTGGCCATGCTGGGATGGAACGACGGCAGCGGACGCGAGATCCTCGCCATCGACGAACTCGTCGCCGGCTTCTCGATGGACAGGGTCCACAAGGGCGGCGCCCGCTTCGACTTCGAGAAGGCGAAATGGTTCAACCAGGAGTGGATCCGCCGGTCGCCGACGGAACGGCTCCTGCCCCTCGTCGACGCCGTCCTGCGCGACCACGGCATCGAAGCCGAGGTCGACAGGCTGGCCCTCGCCATTCCGCTGGTCAGGGAGCGCTGCACCCTCCTCACCGACTTCGTCCCGCAGTCGGCCTTCCTCTTCCGCCCACCCCCGGCCCTCGACCTGGACGCCATCACCCCCCGCTGGAACCCGCTGAAGGAGCGGTTCTTCCTCGACTGGTCGGAGATGCTGGCGACGATGGAGCATGACTGGACGGCCGCCGCCATCGAGGCCACCTTCCAGCAGGCCGCCGCCGCCGCCGCCATCAAGCCCGGCGAACTGCAGCTGCCCCTCCGCGTGATGCTCGTCGGCGGCAAGTACGGGCCCCCGGTCTTCACCATCGCCGAGTGGGTCGGGCAGCGCGAGACCTACGCCCGCATCCGACGCGCCCTGCACGAACTCGCCCCCGGCGGCTGACGACAGGCGGACCATCGACAAGACCCGCAAACCGGCACATATGGAACGACCCATCCGCGTGCTCATCGCCAAGGTCGGCCTCGACGGCCACGACCGCGGCGCCAAGGTCATCGCCGCCGCCCTCCGCGACGCCGGCATGGAAGTGATCTATACCGGCCTGCGGCAGACGCCCGAGATGGTCGTGGCCGCAGCCCTGCAGGAAGACGTCGACGCCATCGGCATCAGCATCCTCTCCGGCGCGCACATGACCGTCTTCCCCCGCGTGGCCGCCCTCATGCGCGAAAAGGGCCTCGACGACGTCCTCCTCACCGGCGGCGGCATCATCCCCGCCGACGACATGCAGGCCCTCCGCCAAGCCGGCGTCGGCGAACTCTTCGACCCCGGCACCCCCACCGCCCGCATCGCCGAATACATACGCGGATGGGTGGCCGGACACCGGCGCTGAGGCGACGGACACACCCAACGACCCAACACCAGGCACATGGCATACCAGACACTGCTCACCGGACTTTCCGAAGGCATCCTCACGGCAACGGTCAACCGACCCGACAAGCTCAACGCCCTCAACCGCGACGTGCTGACAGACCTCGACACGCTGATGGACGAGATCGCCGCCGACAGCCGCGTCAGGGCACTGCTCATCACGGGGGCGGGGGAGAAGTCCTTCGTGGCCGGCGCCGACATCTCGGAATTCCTCTCCAGCAACACGGCCGACGCCATGGCCATGGCCAGGCGCGGCCAGGACATCTTCGCCCGCATCGAACACTCGCCCAAGCCCGTCCTGGCCGCCGTCAACGGCTTCGCCCTGGGCGGGGGCTGCGAACTGGCCATGAGCTGCCATGTCCGCATGGCCGCCGAGAACGCCAGGTTCGGACAGCCCGAGGTCAACCTCGGCATCATCCCCGGCTACGGCGGCACACAGCGCCTCACGCGACTGGTCGGACGGGGCAAGGCACTCGAGATCATGATGTCGGGCGGCATGGTCGACGCCCGGGAGGCCCTCGCCATCGGACTCGTCAACCACGTCACACCGGCCGCCGAACTCATCGCCGAGAGCCGGAAGCTGCTCCTGTCGATCCTCGCCAGATCCCCCATCGCAGTGGCCCGCGTCATCGCCGCCGTCAACGCCGCCCACGACCCCTCCGTCGACGGCTTCGCCGAAGAGGTCAGGCTCTTCGGCGAATGCTTCGGCACCGAAGACATGAAGGAGGGCGTCACGGCCTTCCTGGAGAAGCGAAAGCCCGCCTTCCCCGGAAGGTGAGCCGGCAGACCACCCATCGGACCAGACAACAACACAATACGCACATGGAGTACAGGATCGAAAAGGACACGATGGGCGAGGTGCAGGTACCCGCCCGGGCCTACTACGGCGCACAGACCCAGCGCAGCATCGACAACTTCCGCATCGCCACCGACACCGACCGCATGCCCCTCGAGATCGTGAGGGCCTTCGCCGTCCTCAAGAAGGCGGCCGCCATCACCAACTGCGAGGCGGGCGTGTTGAGTGCCGAGAAATCCACGCTCATCGGAAGGGTATGCGACGAGATACTCGAGGGGACCCTCGACGCCGAGTTCCCCCTCGTCGTCTGGCAGACCGGCAGCGGCACCCAGAGCAACATGAATGTCAACGAGGTCGTCGCCTATCGCGGACATGTGCTCCAGGGCGGCAGCCTCGCCGACAAGGACAAGTGCCTCCACCCGAACGACGACGTCAACAAGTCGCAGTCATCCAACGACACCTTCCCCACCGCCATGCACATCGCGGCCTATGAGATGCTCGTCCGCACGACCATCCCCGGCATCGAGAAGCTGCGCGACACCCTCGCCGCCAAGAGCCACGAGTTCATGCACGTCGTCAAGATCGGCCGCACCCACTTCATGGATGCCACACCCCTCACCCTGGGCCAGGAGTTCAGCGGCTATGTCTCTCAGCTCGACCACGGCCTCCGTGCCATCCGCCACACGCTGCCACACCTCGCCGAACTCGCCCTCGGCGGCACCGCCGTCGGCACCGGTATCAACACGCCCGAAGGATACGCCGACAACGTCGCCCGGCACATCGCGGCGCTGACGGGCCTGCCCTTCGTCACCGCCGAGAACAAGTTCGAGGCGCTGGCGGCGCACGACGCCGTCGTCGAAGCCCACGGCGCCCTCAAGACGGTGGCCGTCAGCCTCATGAAGATCGCCAACGACATCCGCATGCTGTCCTCAGGCCCCCGCAGCGGCATCGGCGAGATCTTCATCCCCGACAACGAGCCCGGCTCGTCCATCATGCCCGGCAAGGTCAACCCCACCCAGTGTGAAGCCCTCACCATGGTGGCCGCCCAGGTCCTCGGCAACGACGTCGCCATCAACATCGGCGGCGCCAACGGCCACTTCGAACTCAACGTCTTCAAGCCCGTCATGATCCGCAACTTCCTCCACAGCGCCCGCCTCCTCGGCGACGCCTGCGTGAGCTTCACCGACCGATGCGCCGCCGGCATCGAACCCATCGAAGCCAACATCCGCCGGCATGTGGAGAGCTCCCTCATGCTCGTGACGGCCCTCAACACCCGCATCGGATACTACAAGGCCGCCGAGATCGCCCAGAAGGCGCACAAGGAAGGCACCACGCTCCGCGAGATGGCCGTGCGGCTGGGGTACGTCACCCCCGAACAGTTCGACGAATGGGTCGTGCCCGCCGCAATGGTCGGCCGCATCTGAAAAAAAAGTTTTCCGGCTTATCATCTGAATGACAGCCCCTTGGGCTGTCATTCGTTTTTCGCGGCGGCGAAAGGCATAATAAGCCCCCGCCATAGGCCGTTTTCCCTGTATCCGTACCCAAACCCCACGATACATGCGAGTACCCCTTGGAAACAGGAAGAACACCCTGGGCGCGCCGGGGACAACCCCCGACACGAACCCCATCCGCCCCGATACCGACAGCATCCCCGACACCGAAGAATTGTCCCGCACCCTGATCCGCCAGGTCGAGATCTGGCAGATCGACACCGAACTCCAGGAGGTCCTCTACCGGGGGACCGGCCCGGACAGACGGAACTGAACCTCGGTTTTTGGTTTTCTGTTGGTTTGAACCGCGAAGTCCCGCCCTTCTGGGCGGGATTTCCCTTTTCCGGACCGTCGGACGCCACCCGTCAGCCGAGGTCGATCTCGGTGTTGTCGCCGATGTTGAGGGTACGCGTCTCGCCCTTGATGCCCGTGTCGCTCCCGATCAGCGAGTCGTGCAGGACGACGTCGTAGAGCTTCGAGAAGGCGCCGATGATGGAGTCGCGCACGACCGAGTAATGGATCTGGGTGCCCTCGCCGACGGCCACGTGCGGGCCGATGATCGAATTGCGGACGGTGCAGCCGGGGGCGATGCTCACGGGCGGGATGATGATGGCGTTCTCGAAGCAGTGGTCGTCCGCCACGGCGCCGCCGAACTTCTTAAGGAGGATGGCGTTGCTGGCCAGCAGGCTCTCCTTCCGTCCGCAGTCGAACCAGTTGCCGACGCGGAAGGAGGTGAAGCGGGCGCCCTGGCCGATCATGCAGTCGAGCGCGTCCGTCAGGCTGTACTCGTCGTGAGAGGTGACGCCGGCCTGCAGGTTGGCCTCCAGGCACCGGAAGAGCATCCGCGTCTCGCGGATGCGGTACAGGCCCACCAGGGCCATGTTCGACTTCGGGATCTGCGGCTTCTCCACCACGCGGGTGATGCGGCCCTCGTCGTCGATCTCGGCGACGCCGAAGTTGCGCGGGTCGTCCACCTTCTTCACGCCGAGGGCCGAGCCGTCGACCGCCAGCAGCTGGCCGACGTCGAACTCGCAGATCGTATCGCCCAGCACGATGAGCACCTCGTCGTCGCCCACCAGCTCGCGCGTCAGGAAGATGGCATGGCCGAGGCCCTGCCGGTCGGGCTGGTGCACGAAGCGCAGGTCCAGGTCGGGATAGTGCAGCTGCACATAGTCCTGTATCTTCTCGCCCATATATCCCACCACGAGGATGAACTCGCGCACGCCGCCGTCCCTCAGCTGGTCGATGATGATGCTGAGGATGGTCCTGCCCGCCAGCGGGATGAGCGCCTTCGGCTGGGTATAGGTGTGCGGCCTGAGCTTGGTACCCGCGCCGGCGACCGGGATGATGGCTTTCATGCGGCTCCGTGGAATCTCGGCGTGAAAGTAGGGAAAAATGCCGGAGCGGACCCGGCCGCCCGTCAAGCCCGCCTTGCCCGTATGGCCGGCGCGGGGTAATTTTGCGCAAACGCAACGACATGCACAGGGACGCGGCCGTCTTCGGCCTCATCGGCAGGGAACTGGAGCGCCAGCGCAACGGCATCGAACTCATCGCCTCGGAGAACTTCGCCTCCCTCCAGGTCATCGAGGCCATGGGCTCCGTGCCCACCAACAAGTACGCCGAGGGCTACCCCGGCCGCCGCTACTACGGCGGCTGCGAAGTGGTCGACGAGATCGAGACCCTCGCCATCGAACGGCTCAAGGCCGTCTTCCGCGCCTCCTGGGCCAACGTCCAGCCCCACAGCGGCGCACAGGCCAACGCAGCCGTCTTCCTCGCCTGCCTCAAGCCCGGCGACACCATGCTCGGCCTCGACCTCAGCATGGGCGGTCACCTCACCCACGGCAGCCCCGCCAACTTCACCGGCAAGTACTACCGCGCCCTCCACTACGGCGTCGACCGCGAGACCGGCCTCGTCGACTACGCCCAGCTCGAACGCATCGCCCGCGAAGAAAAGCCCAAAATGATCATCTGCGGCGCCTCGGCCTACAGCCGCGACTGGGAATACGCCCGCATCCGCGCCGTGGCCGACGAGGTCGGCGCCCTCGTGCTCGCCGACATCGCCCACCCCGCCGGCCTCATCGCCAAAGGACTCCTCAACGACCCCCTCGAACACTGCCATATCGTCACCTCCACCACCCACAAGACCCTTCGCGGACCCCGCGGCGGCGTCATCATGCTGCGCCACGACTTCGACAACCCCTTCGGCATCAAAGACCCCAAGGGCAATGTCCGCCCCATGAGCGCCCTCCTCGACCTGGCCGTCTTCCCCGGCATGCAGGGCGGACCCCTCATGCACGTCATCGCCGCCAAGGCCGTCGCCTTCGGCGAGATCCTCACCGACGCATTCACCGCCTACCAGCAGCAGGTCCGCCGCAACGCCCAGGCCATGGCCGCCGCCTTCGTCTCGCGCGGGTATCACCTCATCAGCGGGGGTACCGACAACCACCTCATGCTCATCGACCTCCGCAACAAGGGCATCAGCGGCAAAAAGGCCCAGGAGACCCTCGACCGCGCACACATCACCCTCAACAAGAACGCCGTCCCCTTCGACGACAAAAGCCCCTTCGTCACCTCCGGCATCCGCATCGGCGTGCCCGCCGTCACCACCCGCGGCCTCCTCGAGGCCGACATGGAGACCATCGCCCACCTCATCGACCGCGTCATCCTCAGCCCCGACGACGAGGCCGTCATCGCCGACGTCCGCGCCCAGGTCAAAGACATGATGTCGGGCTTCCCCCTCTACCCCGAAATGGGTTGAGCCCTGGCATCCACAGCCGGAAACAAAGAGCCACTTGCCACACCCCTGAGGGAGGGCCTGCACGACACCACCCGTCGGGGGTGCTGGCCGTGACCGGTCCGCAAATGGCCGGGACGGCATTCCATTGAAGTGCTGCGCGGCTTGCCCTGGCTACGCCGGCAGCTCAGAGCGCTCCGGCCGCTTCACAGATAGGCCCCCGTCGGCGAGCCCTCGAAGCCTTTGAGTCCCGAAGGCACACCCTCGTACACCAGCCGTCCGCCGCCCTCGCCCGCCTCGGGGCCGAGTTCTATGACCCAGTCGGCGCAGCGGATGACGTCGAGGTTGTGCTCGACGACGAGCACCGAGTGTCCGTTGTCGATGAGGGCGTTCATGGAGGCCAGCAACTTGCCGATGTCGTGGAAGTGCAGGCCCGTCGTAGGCTCGTCGAAGATGAAGAGGATGCGTTCCTGGCTGCGGCCCCGGGAGAGGAAGGAGGCCAGCTTGACGCGCTGGGCCTCTCCCCCGGAGAGGGTGTCGCTCGACTGGCCGAGGCTGACGTAGCCGAGGCCGACGTCCTGCAGCGGCTGCAGCCTGCGGGCGATGTCGGGCTCCCCGCGGAAGAAGGCGATGGCGTCGTCGACGCTCATCGACAGCACGTCGTGGATGTTGCGGCCCTCGTAGGTCACTTCGAGGATGTCCTCGCGGAAGCGCCGGCCGCGGCACGACTCGCAGGTGAGGTGGACGTCGGCCAGGAATTGCATCTCGACGACCTGCTCGCCCTCGCCCTTGCAGGTGTCGCACCGCCCGCCGTCGACGTTGAAGGAGAAATGCCGCGGCTGGTAGCCGCGCATGCGGCTGAGGGGCTGCCGCGAGAAGAGGTCGCGCACCTCGTCCCAGGCCTTGACGTAGGTGACGGGGTTGCTGCGCGACGACTTCCCGATGGGGTTCTGGTCGACCATCTCGACCTGCGCGAAGGCGTCGAGGTCGCCGCTGATGCGGCGGTGCTGTCCGACCGCGTCCGCCACCCCCGTCTTCAGCTTCTGCAGGGCCGGCTGCAGCACCTGCCGCACCAGCGTCGTCTTGCCGCTGCCGCTGACGCCGCACACGACGCAGAGCACCCCCAGGGGGATGCGCACGTCGAGGTCGCGCAGGCTGTGCTGACGGGCACCCTCCACGAGGATGGCCTGCTTCCAGGCGCGCGGGACGGCGGGCGCCTCGATGCGGAGCTCTCCCTTGAGGTATCTGCCCGTCAGGCTCGTCGGATGGCGGAGGATGGCGCCGTAGTCGCCCTCGGCCACGACCTGCCCCCCCTGGTGGCTGGCCAGCGGGCCCATGTCGATGATATGGTCGGCCTCGCGCATCATCTGCTCGTCGTGCTCGACGACGACGACCGTGTTGTCGAGGTCGCGCAGCTCCTTGAGGACGCCGATGAGGCGGTGCGTGTCGCGCGGGTGGAGGCCGATGGAGGGCTCGTCGAGGATGTAGAGCGAGTTGGTGAGGTTGCTGCCGAGGCTTCGGGTGAGCTGGATGCGCTGGCTCTCGCCGCCCGAGAGGCTGTTGGCGAGGCGGTTGAGCGTCAGATAGCCGAGGCCGACCTCCAGCAGGGTGCGCAGCCGCTGGCGGACCTCCAGCAGGATGCGGCGGGCGACCTTCTCCTCGAAGGGCGTCAGGCCGAGCCCGTCGAACCAGGCCGCCAGGTCGGCCACGGGCATCTCGCAGAGCTCGCCGATGCTGCAGCCCCCCACCTTGACGTACAGCGCCTCGGGACGGAGCCGCTGGCCCTTGCAGTCGGGACAGGTGGTACGGCCGCGGTACCGCGACAGCAGCACGCGGTACTGCACCTTGTAGAGGTTCTGCTCCACCTCGCGGAAGAAGTCGTCGATGCCGGCCACATGGGCGTCGCCCTTCCAGAGCAGCTCGCGCTGCTGCGGCGTGAGTTCGTTGACGGGCCGGTGGATGGGGAATCCCGAGCGCTTCGCGCCGCGGATGAACTGCTCGCGCCACTCGCCGAGCTTCTCGCCCTTCCAGGGGGCCACGGCGCCCTCGAAGACGCTGAGCCGGTCGTCGGGGACCACCAGCGCGGGGTCGATGCCCAGCACCTGCGAGAAGCCCTCGCAGCGCGGACAGGCGCCGAAGGGGTTGTTGAAGGAGAAGAGGTTGGGCACGGGCTCTTCGAAGCGCATGCCGTCGAGTTCGAAGCGGTCGGAGAAGCGCAGGAGCCCCTGCCCTTCCACACCTAGGGCCAGCTCGCCCTCGCCCTCGTAGAAGGCGGTGCCGACGGAGTCGGCGATGCGATGCCGGTCGTCCTCGTCGAAGGCGCGCGTCACGAGGCGGTCCACCAGCACCCAGGTGCCGTCCGTCGGCTTCCAGTCCGCGTCGTCCTGCAACGCCTCGATGCGGGAGAGGGAGGCCGTCGACAGGTCGTAGAGCCGCGAGAAACCTTTCTGCAGCAGGATGCCCAGCTCCTCGTGCGGGTCGCGGCCCCGGCCGGTACGGAAAGGGGCCAGCAGCAGCACCCGCGTGCCCTCCGCCTGCCCGCAGACGGCCTCGACGACGTCCGACACGTCGTGCTTGCGGACCTCGCGGCCCGAGACGGGCGATACCGTGCGGCCGATGCGTGCGAAGAGCAGCCGCAGGTAGTCGTAGGCTTCCGTCATGCTGCCGACGGTCGAGCGGGGCGTGCGCGTGACGACCTTCTGCTGGATCGCGATGGCGGGGCACAGGCCCTGGATATGGTCCACGTCGGGCTTGTCCATCCGCGTGAGGAACTGACGGGCATAGGCGCTGAGGCTTTCCGCGTACCTCCGCTGCCCCTCTGCGTATAAAGTGTCGATCGTCAGCGAGGACTTTCCCGATCCGGAAACACCGGTAACTACGATGAGACTTCTCCTAGGGAAATGTACGGTCACGTCGCGCAGGTTGTGCACCCGGGCACGGTGCACCACGATGTCCGAAGGCGAACCCGCAGATGATGCGGCGTTGTCCTTTCGCTTGGCTGTGGCTCGTTTCGGCATGTTCAGGCGGATATGCGGTGTCGCGTAAAGTTACGCATATGCTGCAACGGGGTTCTACGATGCCCGGAAACCGTTTGTGGATGCGGGTTGCGGCTTATCTGACACGGCGGCGATGATGCATGAAAAATTAATCCTGAAAAAAAAGCAAGTCTTGCTTTAACATTTATTTTCGCCTCCGTCGGGATGCGACAGCGGCCTGCCGGACACGCCGGAAGGCGGCCTGCCGGAACGCCCGCACCGGCCTCCGACCAATATCCAAACCAAAAACCGCAGTACCCATGCGCAGCCTCGCGAACCTGACCGACCAGCAACTCGTCCACCTCTTCATGGACGGCGATGCCGACGCCCTCGAGGCCATCTTCCACCGCCACCGGGAGAAGATCTTCACCTCCATCCTCCTGCTCGTGAAGGACAGGACGCTCGCGGAGGACATCTTCCAGGACGTTTTCATCCGGGTGATCGACACCCTGCGCAGCGGCCGGTACACCGAAGAGGGCAAGTTCCTGCCCTGGGCGATGCGGATCGCGCACAACCTCTGTGTCGACCATTTCCGCAGGGCCAAGCGCACCCCCACGGTACGCGGCGGCGGCGAGACCGACATCTTCGAGGTCATCAACATCCCGGAGGACGGCATCGACCGCAAGGTGATGCAGCGGCAGAGCCACGAGCGCATCCGCCGGATGCTCGACATGCTCCCCGCCGAACAGCGCGAGGTGATCATCCTGCGCCATTACGCGGAACTCAGCTTCAAGGAGATCGCGACGATGACCAACTGCAGCATCAACACGGCGCTGGGCCGGATGCGCTACGGCCTGATCAACCTGCGGAAGATGATGAACGAGCGCAACATCGCGCTCTGAGGGCCCTGACGGGTGCATTCGGCCGGCCGGGCTCATACCCCCAGGAGGTCGCGGAAGACGCGGCGGCCGTCGGTGTTGCCCAGGACGGGGCTGCAGGCCCGCTCCGGATGCGGCATCATGCCGAAGACGTTGCCGGCCGCATTGCGGATGCCGGCGATCGCCGAAGCGGAGCCGTTGGGGTTGGCCGGAGCGGTGGCCTGCCCCTCCGCATCGCAGTAGCGGTAGATCACCTGTCGGTCGCGCTCCAGGGCGTCAAGCACGGACGCATCGGCGTGGTAGCGGCCCTCGCCATGCGCCACCGGTATGCGGTGGACTTGCCCGTCGCGGCCGCGGACATGCACGTTGCGGCAGACGAACCGGCGGCCGGCATTCCGCAAGAGCACCCCCGGCAGGAGGCCGGCCTCGCAGAGGATCTGGAAGCCGTTGCAGACGCCGAGCACCCGGCCGCCCCGGCCCGCGAAGTCGATGACGGTGCGCATCATGGGACTGAACCGGGCGATGGCGCCGCAACGCAGGTAGTCGCCATAGGAGAACCCCCCCGGCAGGACGATGCAGTCGCCCGTGTCGAAACCGCCGAGGTCGCTGTCCTTGTGCCACAGCATCCTGACCTCATGGCCGAGTCCCTCCAGCGCATCCCGCATGTCCCTGTCGCAGTTGGAACCGGGAAAGACGACCACCCCGAACTTCATCCTCGAAAAGGTTGGTGAGGGCCAAAGGTACGGGGCCCCGGGATGGCGGCCAAGCCCGACGGTCTCAGGCCGACAGGTTGGCGAAGACGGTCACGAGCAGGCAGGCCCAGTGCATGAGCTCGGGCACCCAGCGCCGCCGGGGCTGCACATAGGCGTTGGCATGCAGGGCCGACAGGGCCGGCGCGAGCGACACCCACCCCGAGCCGGCCGGAGAGGGCAGGAGGAAGGGCGCGACGGCCGCCAGGGCGAGATGCAAGAGGAAGAGGTACCAGCATTTCCGGCTCCGGATGAGCATGCGGAAGACCTGTCGGTTGACATGCCAGACCCCGGAGGCCAGCGGCAGCAGCAGGACGGCCCAGGCCCATGGCCCGGTCCCGGACGCACCCATGCCGGGCAGGCCCGGGCGGAAGGCCTTCCATACGGAGGCCGGATCCCAGGCCGACAGCAGGTACTGCAGCGAGAGCGTGTAATAGAAGGGCAGGAGGAAGCCCGTCAGCGCCAGCACCCAGACGGCAGCCGGGAAGGGTCCCATGCTCACGATGGCCCAGTACGGCAGCAGGAGGAAAAGGACGGCGGGAAAGTGCACCAGCGTCGCGAGTCCCACCAGCAGCCCCGCCAGGAACATCAGCCGGCCCGCCCGGCGGTTGTTCATGGCGGCACCCAGCAGCGACAGGGCGGGCAGCACAAGCGTGTTGGCGAGCAGCGGCGCCGAAAGCCGCCATCCGTCGGGCAGCAGCGCCGTCACCAGCAGGTACGACATGGCCGGGAGCCGGCCCGCACCGGGCAGCAGCCGCTCCCGGTTCATCAGCCCGTCAAGCGTCAGGGCCTGGACGAAGACCAGCAGGTACGCGACGAACGGGAAAAGGACAGGGGGAGCCCCGCCCGGCATGGCGGTCGCAGACACCAGCCCGGCATAGAGGAAGCCGTCGGCGGGCGCGGTGACGGGCGGCGACGGGTCCAGGAAGGCCGACAGCCGGAGCAGGAGGCCGTAGACGAACAGCAGCGGATAGGTCAGGGGGCTCTGGCTCCGGAAGGGTCCTGTCACGGCCGCGGCTTAGAAGTCGAGTTTCGCGAAGCAGATGTAATTGCGGTTCATGCACGGCATCACGATCTCCCGTAGCCCCACCTGCTTGCCGAACTTGGGCATGAACTCGTAGTTGCGGTCGAGCCCCTTGAGCGTCGGGTCGCGCTTCAGCCGGCCCTCGGGGTTGATGGTGACGCTGTTGAGGATCTGCTCGCGGCGCTCGAGCTGGTTGAAGAGGAAGCGGATCTCGCCGCCCGTGTTGAAGAGGAGGTAGGACAGGAGGATGTCCGAATTGTCGTCGAACTGCTTCTTGCGGACCGTGTTGCTCCACTCCAGCCGGCCCTCGGGGTTGAAGTAGAAGACCATGATGTTCTCCGAGACATGCCGGACCATGTTGTTGCCGCCGCCCCAGCGGTTCCAGGGGTCGGCCCAGCGCCACTGGTTGTAGGGCGAGTACATGGGGTAGTAGCTGTAGGGGAAGAAGCCGTAGCCGCCATAGAGGTAATCCCATCGGTTCCAGGCGTTGCCCCGGGAGCTGGTGTAGTAGAGTTCGGCGACGACGGCGAAGCCTCCGTCGCGGGTGGGCAGCAGCTGGCGGATGAAGTAGTCGTTGAAGGCGAGCTTGAGGGAACTGTTGTCCGACCGGGCATCCTGGCGGAGGGTGTCGTTGAAGGGGAAGCGGTAGGAGGCCACCTGGCGGCCGGAGGGCTTGTCCCAGATGAAGCTCAGCAGCCCTTCGATGTTGCCCCTCCGCTGGGCGTAGTAGAAGGAGGTGAGGAGGAAGCGCCGGTTGTGGTTGTCCGGGCGGATGCGGACCTCGTCGAGGGCGAAGTCGCGGGCGGTGATCTCGGTGACCTGGATGGTGTCTGCCGCGGCACGCTTCACGAGGAGGTGATAGTTGGAGATGGACTCGCGGCCGGGCGACTGGGTGCTGCGGCCGAAGGCCAGGTCGCCGTCGTTGTCGAGGACGAACTCGCCGAAGACCCCCTCGCGGGTGGGCAGTTGGGCCATCGCCGCACTCCGCCGGATGAGGGACAGGTCGCGGTCGAAGAGCAGCGTCGTGAGCGTGAAGACGCGTTCGTTGCGGCGGTTGATCTTGTAGACGAGAACCCGCTGGCGGTTCTCGCTGTGGACCATCGAATAGACCTTGATCTCGGTGCCGCCCTCCACGTGGGAGGTGTCGAGGACGACGGGGTCCGTCAGCATCTTGGCATTGCCGTCCAGCTTCACGGCGGCATAGGTCACCACGTTGCGCTTCTGGAACTGGTAGACCATGAAGTAGTGGTCGGGGAAGGCGATGAAGTCGACGTTGGTGACCCGCTCGGGCAGGATGTCGAGGCGGACCTTCTCCTTCAACTGCATCGCATTGTCGAAGACCGAGATCTCGTTCCGGCTCTTGTAGTTCTTGTACACGTGGATGTTGCCGCCGACCTTGCCGACGACCTCGAAATTCATCTGCCGGTAGTCGTCCTTGTCGATCTCGGAATAGGAGATGCGCTGGGCGGCGGACGGCCAGGAGGCCGCCATCAGGCATAGGAGGGCGATCTGTGTTCTCATGGCGTGGCGTTGGGGCAAAGGTACGTCCGCCTGCCTCACGGAGGGCTAGGCCGCCGGGGCGGCACTGACCGGGGGGATGCAACTTTAACGTTCCCCGAACAGCTCCCGGACGCTTGCAAAAGAAATCATTTTCCGTATACCTTTGCCCCGTCCAAGTCTCATTCCCACGTCTAACCCCCCGACCACAGTGCCCACGAACATGAACCGGGTGACAGGTGCAGGCCTCCTGATCGCCCTGGGGATCATCTATGGCGACATCGGCACCTCCCCGCTCTACGTCTTCAACGCCATCATCACCGACCGGGTCATCACGGAGGAGCTCATCGTGGGCACCCTGTCCTGCATCATCTGGACACTGACCTTGCAGACCACCGTCAAGTACGTCGTGCTGATCCTGCAGGCCGACAACCGGGGCGAGGGCGGCACCTTCGCCCTCTACGCCCTCGTCCGGCGCCGGCGCAAATGGCTCATCGTGCCGGCCATGATCGGGGGCGCGGCCCTTCTGGCCGACGGCATCATCACCCCGCCCATCTCCATCACCTCTGCCGTCGAGGGCCTGCGCAACATCCCGAGCCTGCACGACATCTCCAAGGACACCATCGTCTATATCGTGCTCGGCATCCTGGCGGTCTTCTTCTTCCTCCAGCAGTTCGGCACCGCCAGCATCGGCAGGATGTTCGGACCGGTCATGGCAGCCTGGTTCACCATGCTGGCGGTCCTCGGCGTGATCCACCTCGCCGACGACCCCTCCACCCTCCGGGCCTTCAACCCCGCCTACGCCCTGCAGTTCGTGACCGAATACCCGGACGCGCTGTGGATGATGGGGGCCGTATTCCTCTGCACCACCGGGGCCGAAGCGCTGTACAGCGACCTCGGCCACTGCGGACGCGGCAACATCCGCATCTCCTGGGCCTTCGTCAAGACCACCCTCCTCCTCAACTACCTCGGCCAGGGGGCCTTCCTGCTGTCGAAACACCAGGGCCTCCAGGTCACCGCCGCCGTCAAGGAACAACTGTTCCTCAACCCGTTCTACAACCTCATGCCCGACTGGTTCGTGGTGGTGGGCGTCGTGATCGCCACCAGCGCCGCCATCATCGCCAGCCAGGCCATGGTGAGCGGCTCCTTCACCCTCATCAGCGAGGCCATGCGCCTCAACCTCTGGCCCAAGTTCCGCATCGTATACCCCTCCGAGGCCCGCGGACAGCTCTACATCCCCACCGTCAACGGCATCATCTTCACCGGCTGCGTCGGCGTGGTGCTCTACTTCCGCGAATCGTCGCAGATGGAGGCCGCCTACGGCCTGGCCATCGTCATCACCATGGTCGCCACCACCATCCTCTTCGCCAACTTCCTGGTGCTGCACCGCGTCAACCGCTATCTCATCTACCTCTTCCTGGCCGTCTACATGGCCCTGGAAACGGGATTCCTCATCGCCCTGCTCCAGAAGTTCGTGCACGGAGGCTACATCACCCTGCTGGTGGCCAGCGTCATGTTCATCGTCATGTTCGTCTGGTACAAGGCCCGGAAGATCAAGAACCGCTACATCGAATTCACCCGCCTGGAAGACTACCTCCCACTCCTCCAGGAACTCAGCAACGACCACACGGTCGACAAGTACGCCACCCACCTCGTCTACCTCACCAGCGCCGACAACCCCCGCGAGATCGAACACAAGGTCATGTACTCGATCCTCAACCGGAAACCCAAGCGCGCAGACATCTACTGGTTCGTCCACGTCGACACCCGCGACGACCCCTACACCTGCGAATACGAAGTGCAGACCATCATCCCCAACGAGGTCATCCGCGTCGAGTTCCGCCTCGGCTTCCGCATGCAGCCCCGCATTCACCTCATGTTCCGGAAGGTCGTGGAAGACATGGTCGCCAACAAGGAGGTCAACGTCGTCAGCCGCTACGAGAGCCTCCAGCGCAACAACATCGCGGGCGACTTCGAATTCATCGTCATCGAGAAGTTCCTCAGCCTCGACAACGAACTGCCCTTCTGGGAAAAGGTCGTCATGACCCTCTACTTCTGGATCAAGGAGGTCAGCCTCTCCGAGGAACGCGGCTTCGGACTCGAACAGAGCAACGTGCACACCGAGAAGTACCCGCTGATCGTGCAGCCCGTCACGAACATCCGCCTGAACCGCATCATCCGAGACTACTGACGTCCCGGCGACAGCAGCGAATCCATCGCCAGCCGGTATTCCGCAAAGCGCCCGAGGTCGCGATGCCCCCCGCCCGGCACCGTCACGAATCCGTCACCCGCCTTCAACACCGACCTCAGTCGCTCCGCATTCCGGTAGGGGATCACCCCGTCGTCCGTCCCGTGGAAGACCGTGACGGGCAAGGTGACCGCCCGCAGATACGACCAGGTGTCCAGCCGGATGCGCAGCATGCGCTCCCATGGGAAGATGGGCAGACGGCTGGCGGCCAGGGATGACAGACTGTAATAGGGGGTCTCCAGGATGAGCCTCGCAGCGGGCTGACGGCTGGCGAGCCAGGCGGCAATGCCCGTTCCCAACGACTTCCCGTAGATCACGATGGAGTCGGACGAGACCTGCGTCCGGGCAAGCTTGTACATCTGCAACGCATAGGCGAACAGCATCCCGGACTCCATCGGGCCCGTGCTCTTTCCGTAACCGGGATAGTCGATCATCCAGACCTCGTAGCCGTTCCGGTGGAAGCCGCCCACGTGCTCCACATACCAACCGATGTTCGACCGATTGCCATGGAGATAGAGCACGATGCCGCGCCGCTGGCGACCGGGCACCGGGAATTCCACCAGGTTGAGGTTGGCGTTGTCGCGGAAACGGATGTTCCGCTCCCGGTAGGGCATGCCGAACGCATAGCGATGTTCCAGGGGAACCGGCACCGGCCGGAAGAAGATCCTGTCCTGGAAATGATGGATGGCAATGCCCGTCAGCGCGTAGACGGGGAGGATCCACCTGGCCGCCTTCAGGAAGGTCTTTGCATACGGACCGGTCATGATCGCCACGGCTGCAAGTTAACCCGTTTGGTTGGCAGTATGCATGGGATGGCCGATGAGCTTCGGCGGCCGCCGCCGTTCCATACCCTGCTCAATACCGCAGGATGTCGCGGATGAAGTTGTGGTACTCGGGGAAACGCGGCAGGTTGTTGTGACCGCCGCCGTGGATGCGGATCAGCGTGGTGCGCGAAGGGTTCAGCGCCTGCAGGCGGATGCTGTGGACGATGGGGATCAGCCGGTCCCGCGTGCCGTGGAGGATGTACACGGGACAGCCCACGCCGCGGATCCACCTGTCCGACCGGAGCCGGAAGCGCAGCACGAAACGGATGGGCATGATGGGCACGAGCCGCTCGACGACGCGCGAAAAACTGTAATAGGGCGCGTCGAGGATAAGGTAACGCGGACGGTTGTCCGAAGCGAGCTTCGTGGCGAACCCGCTGCCCATGCTCCGGCCGTAGATGATGATGTGCCCCTCGGGATACTGCTCCTTCAGCCGGTCGTAGACGAACTGCATGTCGCGCAGCATGGCCGGCTCGCTGCGCTTGCCCGTGCTCTTGCCGAAGCCGCGGTAGTCGACCAGCAGCACGTCGTAGTTGTAGCGGTAGAAGTCGCGCGCATACTTGGCCCAGCCCTTGATGCTGCGCGAGTTGCCGTGGAAATACAGGATCAGCCCCAGCGGCGCCTCGCGATGGAAGTGCAGGCCGTTGATGCGGACACCCGGCTCCACGTCGAAGAACAGCTCGCGGAACGGGACGTCGTAGCGGAACTCGAAGTCCTGCGGAAGCTTCTCGGGCTTGAAGATGAATCGCTCCTGCAGCAGGTACAGCAGCAGCATCGCGCCGAGATACCCGGCACCCACCCACCACCAGTTGATGTCGAGGAGTATCGTCATGTCAGGTCGTTTCCGCGGGGTCCGGGCGCATCTTCAGCCCCCGGCCATTCGGCAAGGAGGGTGCCCTCCCCCACCGTCAGCCGGTGCCGGCAGCCTGCCTTCAGCGCGACGTTCTCCCTGCCGTGGCTGACGGGAAACCCGTAACCCACCGGATACCCGAATGGGGCGACGACCTCGCGGACGATCTGGTAGGCGTCCTGCCCGAAGGGCCGCTCCGTATCGCGGCAGTCGGTGAAGCCGCCCACCAGCAGCCCCGCCAGCCGGTCCAGCTTCCCGCTCCGCAGGAGCTGCCGCATCATCCGGTCGATATTGTACAGTTGCTCCCCCACATCCTCCAGGAAAAGGATGCACCCCTCCAGGTCGGGGAAGGAGGGCGTTCCGACGAGGTGCGCCAGCAGGGCGAGGTTGCCGCCGATGAGGGTGCCCTCGGCCGTGCCGGGCCGGTCGAACGGATGGGCGGGACTCCGATATCCGGTCCGCTCACCCGTCAGCGCCCGGAAGATGGAGCCCACATACGGGCCCCGCCATCCACCCGCGTTGAAGGCGCCGGCCATCGGAGCGTGCAGGGTCGCCACGCCGTAGCAGGCCCGCAGGTGCAGGTGCAGGACGGTGATGTCGCTGAAGCCGACGACCCACTTGGGCCGATCGACGAAACGCCGGAAGTCGATGTCGTCCACGATCCGGCCGACGCCGTAGCCGCCACGGGCGCAGAGGACGGCCGCCACGTCGTCATCGTCAAGCATCGCCTGCAGGTCGGCCAGCCGCTCCGCATCCGTACCCGAGAAATAACCGCTGCCAGCCCCCAGCGTACGGCCCCGCCGGACACGGAATCCCCACTCCCGCTCCAGCACTCGGAGGCAGGTGCGCATCCTCGACATGGGCATATGCCCCGCCGGACACACGACGGCGATGGTGTCGCCAGGCTTCAGGTAAGGTGGGATGATGGACATGTGCAAGGGTCGACCGTCGGTTGGGTATGGATGGCAGGACTACCGGTCACCTGGGATGCGCGATCTCCGGAAAGACCCGCCAATGGGCAGACAGGATTCACCATCTGTGCCAAATATAGCCGAAAGGCGGCGTCGTGCGTCAGTCGATGGCACCCAGGGAGGTGCCGTCATCGGAAACATCAAGCCTGTGGCGGCGGCCATGCACGAGGGCGTAATTGTCGCGCTGGTGGCCGACGGGAAAGCCGAAACAGATGGGAAAACCCGCCCCACCGACCTTTTCGGCGACCATCTGCTCCAAGCCACGGCCGAACTCGTCCCCCGGCGACTCGCGCTTGACGCCCGTGAAGCCACCCACGACCAAACCCCTCAATCGGTCCAACTTGCCGGCCCGCTGCAGATTGGTGAGCATGCGGTCGATGCTGTAAGGGTATTCACCGACGTCCTCGAGGAACAGGATCGCGCCACGGGTGTCGATCTCCGAACGGGTGCCCATGCAAGTGTGTATGACGGAGAGATTGCCCCCGACAAGAGGTCCTTCCGCAACACCGGTGCGGTCGGAGGGATGCGGCGGGCAGGCGATGACGACGGGTTCGTGCGTCAGGGCGTCCCGGATGGAGAGGATGGTGTCCTTCACGATCGGTTCGGCAGTCGCCCAATCGGCCGGGAAACTGTTGCACATCTTCGCGTGTATGGAAGCGATGCGCGCCTGCCGCCACAGATGAAGGTGCAGGGCCGTGATGTCGCTGAAGCCGATGACCCACTTGGGATCCCGGCGCAAGGGACGCACGTCCAGACGGTCCAGGATGCGGGTGACGCCGTAACCTCCGCGGGCACAGAGGATGGCCCGAACCCCGGGGTCCTCGATCATCCGCTGCAGGTCGGCCGCCCGCTCCGCATCGCTGCCGCCCATACTGCCGTCGCGACGTCCCAGCGCCTCTCCATACCGCACACCGAAGCCCCAGGACCGGATCACGGACACCGCCGCCTGCACCTCATCCACGGAAATGTATCCCGCCGGAGATGTCAGCCCGATGACATCTCCGGCCCGCAAGGACGGCGGCACGAGGACACGGCTGCCGGATGAGGCTGCAAGTACGGGTTTGTCCCAGAGGATGCCACCAGCCAACAGGCCCAAACCTCTGAGAAAGGAGGACCTTTCCATATCCGCAAGTTACCGAATGATGTCGGCCGGATTGGAAAAAGGGCTCCTCCACAGACCGCCACGTCGACAAGATAGCACTCCCTCCAAGGGTAGGCACACCCTCCAAGGGTGGGGGTACTCTCCAAGGGTGGGGGTACTATCCAAGGGTGGGGGTACCCTCCAAGGGTGGGGGTACTCTCCAAGGGTAGGGAGTACCCGCCCAGGCGAATGGGGGGCTTCAAAATATCCTCAGAACTGCCGCCGGGTCTGAGGACATGGGGTGGTTCTCAGAACCGGGTGGGGTTCTCAAAACCTCCGGGAGTTCTCAGAACCTGGGGGGGTTCTGAGGACTGACCCACGTGAAACATTCCGATGCCGGAGGTGAGCACCCCGATGGTTGCTTTGGGCTTCTAACGCGTTTGGGATACCTTTGACCTTGCGGCAAAAACCCGGTAATGGGGTCATTGCAGGCATGATCCCCAACCCCCAACCATGTCAAAGGAATTCAAACGCCTGCTGGTGACGGCCGCGCTGCCCTATGCGAACGGGCCGCTGCACATCGGACACCTGGCCGGATGCTATCTGCCGGCCGACATCTACGTACGGTACCAGCGCGCACGCGGCCGTGACGTACGCTTTGTCTGCGGCAGCGACGAGCACGGCGTGCCCATCACCATCCGGGCCATGAAGGAAGGCGTCACACCGCAGGAGGTGGTCGACAAGTACCATGCCATCCTGAAGGACAGCTTCGCCGGGATGGGCATCTCCTTCGACATCTACGCCCGCACCTCCAGCCCCGTCCATCACCAGACCTCCGCGGCCATCTTCAAGCGGATCCACGACCTCGGCCTCTTTGAAGAGAAGGAATCCGAACAGTACTTCGACGAGAAGGCGGGCGTCTTCCTCGCCGACCGGTACATCACCGGCACCTGCCCCGTCTGCCAGAAGCCCGGCGCCTACGGCGACCAGTGCGAGAAATGCGGCAGCAGCCTCTCGCCCGACCAGCTCATCGACCCCCGGTCCGCCCTCAGCGATGCCGTGCCCGTCAAACGCATCACCCGGCACTGGTACTTCCCCCTGCAGGACTACGAACCCTGGCTCAAGCAGTGGATCCTCGAAGGGCACAAGGATTGGAAGAACAACGTCTACGGACAGTGCAGGAGCTGGCTGGAGAACGGCCTGCAGAGCCGCGCCATGACCCGCGACAGCCACTGGGGCGTCAAGGTGCCGCTTCCCGACACCGAAGGAAAGGTCCTCTATGTCTGGTTCGACGCCCCCATCGGCTATATCAGCGCCACGAAGGAACTCACGCCCGACTGGGCCGACTATTGGTGCAAGGACGACACCAAGCTGGTGCACTTCATCGGCAAGGACAACATCGTCTTCCACTGCATCATCTTCCCGGCGATGCTGAAGGCGCACGGCGGCTTCGTCCTGCCCGACAACGTACCCGCCAACGAGTTCCTCAACATCGAGGGGGAGAAGGTCTCCACCTCGCGCAACTGGGCCGTCTGGGTGCACGAGTTCCTGGCCGACCTGCCCGGCTGTCAGGACGCGCTCCGCTACGTCCTATGCGCCAACGCCCCCGAGACCAAGGACAACGACTTCACCTGGAAGGACTTCCAGGACCGCAACAACAGCGAGCTGGTGGCCGTCCTGGGCAACTTCGTCAACCGCACCTTCGTGCTCATGCACAAGCTCTGTGGCGGCAAGGTCCCCCGCCTCCACGAGGCCCGCATCGACGCGGCCGACACGACCCTCCTCGGCGAGTTCCGGCTCACGTCCGACAAGGTCGCCGACGCCATCGAGCACTACCGCTTCCGCGAAGCCCTCTTCGAAGTCGTCGACCTGGCCCGCAAGGGCAACCGCTACATGCAGGAGAAGGAACCCTGGATCGTCGCCCGCCACCTGGCGGACAGGCCTTCGGACCAGGAGCTGATCGATAACTGCCTGCACGTCTGCCTGCAGCTCTGCGCCAACCTCGCCATCCTCGCCAACCCCTTCCTGCCCGAGACGGCGCGCAGGATGCTCCACATGATGAAGGTCGTCGAACGGATGCTCGACTGGGACAACGCCGGCAAGACGCGTCTGCTGAGCCCGGGCTACTCGCTTCGCGAACCGCAGCTGCTGTTCCGGAAGATCGAGGACGCCGAGATCGAGCTCCAGGTCCGCAAGCTCCGCGCCGGAAGCCTCGACAAGCCACAGGCGCCCGCCGCGCCTCCGCCCGCGGAGGCCGGCGCCCCGGCCGAGGCCAAGCCGGTCATCACCTACGACGACTTCGCAAAACTCGACCTCCGCGTCGGTACCGTCCGGCACGCCGAGAAGGTGCCGAAGGCCGACAAGCTCCTGCGGCTCGATGTCGACATGGGCGGAGAGACCCGCACCATCGTATCCGGCATCGCCCTGCACTTCGCACCGGAGGACGTCGTCGGCCGTCAGGTCGTCGTCGTGGCCAACCTGGCCCCCCGCAGGATGCGCGGCGTCGAGAGCCACGGCATGATCCTCATGGCCGATGACGGCGAAGGCGGACTCCGCTTCGTGGCGCCCGACCGGGAGGTGCCGCCCGGCGCCCCCGTCAGCTGAACCCCGCGCCTGCCGGAAAGAGCCTAATTTTGGGTCATGCGGCGCCTGCTGACCTATTCCGCCGTGACGGCCCTCCTCCTCGGCATCGCCGCCGCAGGCCTCTACCTGTGGGTCAGCCACCACGCCGCCGAACTCGTCCGCGCCCTCCTGCGACGCGAGTCGGGCGGCACCGTCGACATCCGTGTCGGACGTGTGGGACTCGACATCCGGGGCCATCGCCTGACCCTCACCGACAACCGCTTCACCACCCCCGAAGGCCGTGACATCAACTACGGGCTGTCGGCCGAACGCATCACCCTCGTCATCGGCCCCTGGCGGCGGCTGCTGCTCGACGGCCGGGCCGACATCGACACCGTCCGCTGCGACGCCCCCGCCCTCGAGATCGTCCGCAGCCGGCCGGGCCCGCGGCGCGACCTCTCCATCCCCGAAGAGGTGGCCCGCGTCTACCGCATCCTCGACAGAACGCTCGGCAACCTCCGTATCCGCCAGTTCGCCATCACCGACGGACGACTGACCCTTCGAAAGGGTTTCGACAGCGCCGCCTCCCCCGTCGTCATCGACCACATCCGGCTCACCCTCGACGATATCCGCCCGGAAACCAGAAGCGCAGGGACCGGTGACTGGCTGCGGCAGACCTCCATACGCCTCGAGACCGACCACCAGGACCTGCGGCTGCCCGACGGGCGCCGGCGCATCCGCTTCGCCAGACTCCGGCTCGACAGCCGCGAACAACGCATCTCGGCCGACACCGTCACCCTCCTCGGCGAAGGACTCCGCGGGGCCGTCCCCTCCTTCCGGATCGACATCGACCGCATCGACATCCTCGGGGCCGACCTCCCCGGCCTGGCCCGCGAGGATGTCATCCGCGCCGACAGCGCCCTCTGCCTCCACCCCTCCCTCCGCCTCCAACTCCGCCTCAATGGCACGCCCCGCACCCGCAGCGAAGCCGGCAAACGGGAACTCGAACGGTCGTTCAGCGAACTCGTCGGCCACCTCGACATCAGCCACATCGGCATCCGCGACGCGTCGGCCGACCTGCGGGCCGATCGCAACGGCAGACCCAGCCAGTACTCCACCCGCAGCAGCGACCTCACCCTGCGCGACGTCCGCGCCCTCGCCGGCAAACCCCTGCACATCGGCGGCTTCGACATCCGCATCCGCGAATACCTCGGCTACTCCTCCGACAGCCTCTACGCCATCCGCTTCGACAGCATCCGGCTGCAGGACAGGGTCCTGGCCCTCGGCAACTTCTCCATCCAAGCCACCCCGCGACACCAGGGCGCCGAATGGCGCGAAGTCCGCATGCGCGCCCTCGAACTCGACAACGTCTACTGGCCCGACCTCGTCTACCGCGAACGCTTCGTCGCCGACGCCGCCCGCCTCGTGCAGCCCACCGTCGAGATCACCCTCCCGGCACCCGGACGCATGCGCCGCAAAGGCACCCTCTACCTCGCCCTCAACGGCTTCCGACGGACCCTCTCCATGGACAGGCTCCAACTCCAGGACGCCGACGTCGTCGTCCGCGCCGCCAACGGCGCAGCCCTCCGCATGGACGGCTTCGACACCGAGGTGGACATCACCCGCCTCCTCGGCTCCGACGACGCGACAGACCTCATCGGCAGCGTCCGCGGGTTCTCCTTCGCCGACGGCGAACTCCGCAACACCTCCGAACAGATCCTGCTCCACAACGGACGCTACGACGGAAGGCGACAGCACCTCACCCTCGACAGGGCCAGCTACGGCAACCGGCGCGACCCCCTCGCCATCACCGCCCTGGGCATGACCCTCACCGGCGCCGAACGGACCCCCGACAACCGCTTCAAGGCCGCTGACGTATCCTGGCAGCAGGCCGAGATCGTCATGAACCGGACCGGCCGGCCAAAGCACACCCCGACGGCCGAGAACCCCCTCCTCATCGGATGGAACAGCACCCACGGACGCAACACCACCCTCACCCTCGAACAGGGCTCGCTCTACCTCACCACCCGCATCGACAGCCTCCGGTCCGACACCGTCCTCATCCCCACACAAGGCAAACCCCGCATCGATGGCCTCCAACTCGAAGGCCGACACCTCCTCCTGGCATCCCGCGACACCCGGGCCGAGGCCGCCGCCTACCGGCTGCGCGACAGACAACCCTCCCGGCTCTCCGACCTCAGCCTCAACATGCCGGCCGGCGACCGCAGGCTCAAGGCACGGATCCCCGGCCTACAACTCACCCCCGACCTCGGCTCCTTCATCGACGACAGACCCGCCCTCTCCGACCTGCACATCGAAGCACCCCGCCTGGAGGAATCAACGCCCGACCCATCCCCACCACCGGCCAGGGAACCCGGCCGCCTGCCCGTCATCACCATCGACAACATCCACATCGAAGACGCCGCCTGGACGGGCACCCCGGGCCGACTCCCCGGCAACGGCCCCCTCCGGTTCGACTCGGCCGACATACGGCTCGCCAACCTCCGGTCCGACGGCCGGACCCTCACCATCGAACAACTGCAGGCCGACCTCCTCCGACCCCGATGGACAGACTCCCGGACCCGCATGGCCGCAACAGCCGACGCACCGGTACGCATCACCCTCTCGGACATATCCCGGACAAACGGGCAGGGCCCGACAGTCAACTCCGCCCGGCTCGACCACCTCCGCATCCCCCGCCTCGACTTGCAGGTCGGACAGGCCGACCGCCTGCAGGCCGACAGCGCAGAACTCTCCGGCATCCACCTCCACGACGGCATGCGCACCGACGCCAAGGGCTTCCTCGCCGACCAGCCCGGCCTCACCCTCGCCACACGCCGCCTCGCCTGGGACAACCCCGCCCGCAGGGCAAGCCTGCACGGCCTCCATTACGTCAACGTCACCCGACACCTGCAGGCCGACTCGACCCACCTCTCACCCGTACTCGACAGGGAAGCCTACACCCGGCTGTCGCCCTTCCAGAAAGACCATGTCAGCCTCCACACCGGAACCCTCACCGCCTCGGCCATCGACCCGGCCGCCGCCCTCAGCGACACCCTCCTCCGCGCCCGCCATATCACCATCGACAGGCCCGCCCTCGCCGTCTACCGCGACCGCACCCTCCCCCGCCGGACAGGCCGCAAACCCCTCCCCGCCGAATTCGCCGCCAGCCTGCCCCTCCCCCTCCATCTCGACACCCTCGACCTGCACGACGGCACCATCCATTACACCGAACGCCGACCCGGCACCCCGACAACCGCCCAGGTGACCACCCGACAGACCCACATACGCGCCCTGGGCATCCAAAGCCGCCCCACCGCCGCCACAGACACCCTCCGGATAACCATCGACACCCGCCTCCAGGAAGCAGTCAACCTACGGCTACGCTACCACGAAGCCGCCACAGACACCCTCCACGGCTTCCTCCTCGCCCTCCGCACCGGCCCCTTCGCCCTCCCTGCCCTCAACAGCATCCTCGAACCCATGGCCTCGGCACGCATGCGCCGCGGATATGTCGACACCATCGACATGAAGGCCGCCGGCAACGACATCTCCGCACGCAACGCCATGCGCATGCGCTACCGCGACCTCAAACTCCAATTCCTCAACCCCGGCGATACCGCTCACAAGACCCTCCGCATCCGCCTCAAGAACCTCCTCGCCAACACCCTCCTCCGCCGCGTCAGCATCCGCTCCGCCGCCGCCGTCCACACCGACCGCGACCCCGATCGCGGATTCCTCAACTACTGGGTGCGCATGACCCTCCACGGCGTCCTCGCCAACGCCGGCATCCGCATCGGCACCCTCCAGGAACGCGGCAAAGGCCGCAAACGCCAACAAGCGGCCGGCAAGGACATCCCCGACCTGCTCGGCGATTGATCCACCCCTCCCCTTCCTTCTCACCCCACATTTTCCTACCTTCGATACTGAAATGGTTGTTTAACTAACCATCCCCGGCGGGGACGTCCCGCCCGAAAAACAAAGCCATGAAACGCACGATCCGGAAGGCGGCCGTACTGGGCAGCGGAGTGATGGGTTCCCGCATCGCCTGCCACTTCGCAGGCATCGGCCTGCAGGTGCTGCTGCTCGACATCGTCCCCAGGGAGGCCGAAGGGTCCTCCGACCCGTCCGCCCGCAACAGGCTCGTCAACGACGCCCTCCAGGCCGCCGTCAAGAGCAACCCCTCACCCCTCTACCACAAGGAGGCCCTCCGCCGCATCGAGACCGGCAACTTCGACGACGACCTGCACCGCATCTCCGAATGCGACTGGGTCATCGAAGTGGTCGTGGAACGCCTCGACATCAAACGCACCCTCTTCGACAAGGTCGAACAACACCGGCGCAAAGGCTCCCTCATCACCTCCAACACCTCCGGCATCCCCATACACCTCATGGCCGAAGGTCGCAGCGACGACTTCCGCAGGCACTTCTGCGGCACCCACTTCTTCAACCCCCCCCGCTACCTCCGGCTCCTCGAGATCATCCCCACGCCCGACACCGACCCCGCCGTCGTCGACTTCCTCATGACCTACGGCGACCTATACCTCGGCAAGACCACCGTGCTCTGCAACGACACACCCGCCTTCATCGCCAACCGCATCGGCGTCTTCGGCATCATGGCCATCTTCCGCCTCGTCGACCGCCTCGGGCTCACCGTCGACGAGGTCGACGCCCTCACCGGACCCGTCATCGGAAGGCCCAAGTCGGCCACCTTCCGCACGGCCGACGTCGTAGGCATCGACACCATGGTCAAGGTCGCCCGCGGCGTCCACGACAACTGCCCGCACGACGAAGCCCGCGACACCTTCACCATCCCCGTCTGGCTCGACAGGATGGTCGCCCAGAACTGGCTGGGCGACAAGAGCGGCCAGGGATTCTTCAAGAAGACCCGCGGCCCCGGCGGCGAAAAGGAGATCCTCTCCCTCGACCTGGCCACACTCGAATACGGCCCGCGCAGGAAGCCGAAGTTCGCCAGCGTCGAGGCCGCCAAACCCATCGACGACCTCAAGGAGCGCCTCAAGGCCCTGTGCACGGGCATGGACAAGGCCGGCGACTTCTACCGCCATTTTCACTACGGCCTCTTCGCCTACATCTCACACCGCATCCCCGAGGTCACCGACGAGCCCTTCCGCGTCGACGACGCCATGATGGCCGGCTTCGGATGGGAGATCGGCGCCTTCGAAAGCTGGGACGTGCTCGGCGTCGCCCGCACCGCCGAGGCGATGAAAAAGGCCGGCTACGCCGTCGCCCCCTGGGTGGAAACGATGCTGGCCGCCGGCCACACGTCCTTCTACCGCGTCGAGGGCGGGAAGCGCCTCTGCTACTCGCCCGCCGCCGGCCGATACGTCTCCACCACGGCCCCAGGCCAGGAGAGCGCCTTCATCGTCATGCGCCACTTCGAAGGTCAGACCGTTTGGAAGAACGCCGCCGCCAGGGCATATCACCTGGGCGACGACGTCCTCGGCCTCGAATGGTACACCAAGATGGGCAGCATCGGCGGCGAAGTGCTCGAAGGCATCCAGCAGACCATCTCGCTGGCAGAAGAGAAATACCGCGGCGTCGTCATCGCCAACGAGGGTCCCAACTTCTCCGCCGGCGCCAACGTGGCCATGATCTTCATGCTCTCCATCGAACAGGAATGGGATGAGATGGACATGGCCATCCGCATGTTCCAACGCACGATGACCCGGGCGCGCTACTCCTCGGTGCCCGTCGTCGTCGCCCCGCACGGCCTCTCACTCGGCGGCGCCTGCGAACTCAGCCTGCATGCCGACAAGGTCTGCCCCGCCGCCGAAACCTATGTCGGACTCGTGGAGGTCGGCATCGGCGTCATCCCCGGCGGGGGCGGCACCAAGGAGTTCGTCCTGCGCGCAGCCGACGAGATGCACGAGGACGAACCCGAGACGATCACCCTCAAGAACCGCTTCCTCTCCATCGCCACGGCCAAGGTGGCCACCTCCGCCCATGAGGCCTTCGGTCTCGGCATCCTCCGCAAGGGACTCGACGAGGTCGTGTGCAACCCCGGCCGCCGCATCGCCGAGGCCAAACGCTCCGTCCTCGAACTCCACGAAGCCGGCTACGTCACCCCCGTCATGCGCAAGGACGTCAAGGTCCTCGGCAGGTCCGCCCTCGGCGCCCTCTACGCCGGCATCCACGGCATGGTACTCGCCGGATACGCGACAGAACACGACAGCCTCGTGGCCCGCAAACTCGCCTATGTCATGTGCGGGGGCGACCTCAGCGAACCCACCCTCGTCAGCGAACAGTACCTGCTCGACCTCGAACGCGAAGCCTTCCTCAGCCTCTGCGGCGAGAAGAAGACCCTCGAACGGATCCAAAGCGTGCTCAAGAGCGGGAAACCCCTGCGGAACTGAGGGTGCACCTACCCCCGGCCCCGCCGCCCGTCCTGCCCCAACCGTACCCGACTACAGACACATGCCGATATTCAACGACGAGATCACCTTCATCCACATCCCCAAGAGCGGCGGCACATCCATCACCGCATTCATCCAGTCGCTCGGCTGGAAACTGTCCTTGCACACACCCGCCGTCAACACCCGCATCAACGGACACTCGCCCCAGCACTCCACCCTCCGGGAACTCAAAAACCTCAACCTCCTGACCCGGAAGGTCTTCGCCGTCGTCAGACCCGATGTGGACAGATGCATCTCCGAATTCTACTACATCAACCGCTACATGGAAAACCCCTGGGACCGCTGTACCCGGTTCGACAGCTTCCTGGACGTGTTCCTCGACAAGGCGAACACCCACATCTTCGACTACCACAACGTGTCCAACCGCTCGTTCCTGATCGACGAGACGGGCGAGATCGACCCCACGATCGAACTGATCGACTTCTTCGACATCGAACGGATCGAGAAGACCCTCGGAGCCACAGGCCTCTCGTCTTTCCATACCTTCGACTCCGGCAGCCGCGAAGGCCTCAAACCGACACCCGAACAGCGGGAACGGATCGAAAGGTATTTCCAGACCTTCGAAAGCCAGCCCTAGGCATCGACGCGAACGATCGCATCTCCAGGCAGCCGAAGCACCTCATCGCCCGTCAAGCACGTACACGTTATAGCCGCCCACGTGCTCCTGCAGCCGCAGCCGGCCCGTGCGCAGGAAGTTGCGGGTGAACACCTCTTCGGGCGACTGCTTCCCCTCGTGGCCGAACTTCATGAAGCCGCGGGATACGTAATGGCATTCCCCCCGGACCCGGGTGCTGTCATATCGGGTCAGCGTGAGCCCCCGCCGGAAATACCCGTCTGTGAACGCGTCGAACTCGGTGATCTCCTCGTAGGCCCGGGGGGCGAACACGATCTCCCGGCCAGTCCCCTGCCGACCCATCCAACGGAAGAATTCCGGCACGTTGTTGGACCGGAAGTGCACATAGGTGGCATAGGACGCCAGGGTCAGCCCCAGGAAACCCATCAGCGCGATGCGCAGGGGCTTCCGGCCGTACCCCGCGTCGAGCACCACCAGCAGCAACGCCAGCACCGTCGCCGCAAAATACAGGTACAACCGGTCCGTCAGGGGATAGACCCGGAGGATGTTCATCCCGACATGCACCCCGATCCCGCAGAGGCCGAAGCGCAGGACATGCCGACCGCGGAAGGAAGAGCCCGCCGTCACCCAGACCAGTCCCAGCAGCGCCAGGACCAGTCCCGGATACCCGATGGCATGTACCGACGAGATGAAGAAGACGGAGACGCCATGGAAGAAGGAGACGAGGTAGGGGATGATGCGCCCGTCGAGCGGCATGAAGTTGTCCTTGAAGAAGGATATCTGGTGGGCCTTCAGGGCCTGGGCACCGTCCTGACCCATGTACCAGGCGAAATAGGCGATGTAGGGCAGGGGGGTGAGCATGGCCTTGACGTAGAGTCCGCGGTGGGCCTTCAACAGACCCGGGATGCCGCCCTTGACCTCGCGCAGGTGCCGGATGGCCTCGTAGAGCAGGAAGCCGGCGATATGGAAGGTGCCGATGTTGGAGAACAGCGTCCAGATAATGAAGAAGGGCAGGATGACGGGGCTGGTCCGGTAACGCCCGTAGCCGAGCATCGCCACCATCACGAAGAGCAGGTCGACGCCATACTGTTTGATGGTGAGGGTATAGTAGATGACGAAGGGGCTGAAGGCGAAGAAGAGGAGGAACAGCCGCCGGGGCACCGTATGGGTGAACAGCAGGGTGGACAGTCGGGAGGCGGCAAGGAGGACGGTCACGGAGACCGCGAAGCTGAAGAGCTTGGCGGAGACCCAGAACGGCCGTACCAGGCCGAAGAAGAACTTCTGCACGAGGAGGTACAGCGGCGGGGCCGACTGGTACCTGTCGAGCGGCATGAGGAGTTCCGGAAGACCGCGTTCCTTGATGTTGAAGCCGAGATGGACCTCGTCGCCGTTGATGGAGGGGTCCAGGAACTGGATGAAGAATCGGATGGCGATGCCGGTAGCCAGGACGATGTACGGGATGGCACGCTGAATGGACATGGTCGATTCGTTTCGGGGGATGCGGGCGAAGATACGGGGGATCGAGGGCGAAAAGTATCCCATGTGCGTCTAAATGTCAAGGAATTCAGCCTGCAGATCGGCCGTTGGGCACCCGTGGGAGGCGCAGGACGGGGGTTTCCGTGAATCATGAAACCGCGGGGGTCAGGGCAGGTATCCTTCGGCGACCTCGAGGAATTCGGCGAGGCGGGAGGGTCCTCCGATCTCGCGGGCGCGTACCGCGTCGACCCTTGGGGCGGCCTCAATGGCTGCCCTCGCATCCAGGAACAGCAGCCGAAGCCTTCGTGCCAGCACATCCTCCACGGTCACGGCCATCTCTTGGCGGAAGGCCCAGGCCACTTCAGCAAGGGTGAAGGGGTGGTTGGGATGCAGTTTCTCCGCCATCGCGGGCTCCTCGCACATGAGGCTTCTGATGCCGGCGGCGTCGGCGCCGTAGGCATGCAGGGGGTCTTCGGGGACGGGGTGCTGCGTCCAGCCGTGGAGCCTGAGGTCTTCGGTGATGCAGGGGCGCTTGCCGAGGCCGCCCACGAAGGCGGCGTTGTCGACGGCGTCGCGGGCCATCTTGCGGTAGGTCGTCCATTTGCCGCCGGTGATGGTGACCAGTCCGGAGGCCGACACCACGATGGTATGGTCGCGCGAGAGGAGGGCCGTGTTGCCCGTGTTGGCGGAGCGCACGAGGGGGCGCAGCCCGGTGAAGACGCTGCGGATGTCGGCCTCGCGGACCTCGGCGCGGAGGTATTTGTTGAAGTGGTAGATGATGAAGCTCACCTCTTCGCGGAAGGGCAGTGGTTCGGGACGGACCTCGTCGACCGGCGTATCGGTGGTGCCGACCACGACATGCCCCTGCCAGGGTACGGCGAAGAGCACACGGCCGTCGTCGGTCTTGGGGATCATGAGTGCGCTGTCGGACGGGAAGAACTTCCGGTCGAGGACGATATGCACGCCCTGGGAGGGGGCCACGAGGCGGGGGCTGTCGGGCTTGTCCATCCGGATGACCTCGTCGACGAACACGCCGGTGGCGTTGACGATGGCGCGGGCGCGTACTTCGAAGGACTGTCCCGACAGTTCATCGCGCAGGTGTGCGCCGAGCAGTCTGCCATGGTCGTGCACGAGCCCGGTGACGGCGAGGTGGTTGAAGACGGCGGCCCCGTGACCGGCCGCGGTGCGGGCGAGGCTGACGGCGAGGCGGGCGTCGTCGAACTGTCCGTCGAAGTAGGCGATGCCGCCGCACAGGCCCTTCATGTCGGACAGTGTAAGGCTTTGCAGCACTTCGTCGCGGTTAAGGAAGCGGGTGCGGCCGATGCCGAGGCGACCGGCCAGGATGTCGTAGGTCAGCAGTCCGGCACCGTAGAAGAGCTTGTCGAAGCGCGAGTAGGCGGGCACGATGAATTCCTGAACCCGGGTGAGGTGTGGGGCGTTGCGGAGGAGGATGCCGCGTTCCCGCAGGGCTTCGCGGACGAGTTTGACATTGCCCTGGGCGAGGTAGCGGACGCCGCCGTGGACGAGCTTGGTGCTACGGCTCGACGTGCCCTTGGCGAAATCATGCCGCTCGGCCAGCAGCACGCGATAGCCGCGGGTGGCGGCGTCGACGGCGATGCCGAGGCCGGTGGCCCCGCCGCCGATCACTACGATGTCCCATTCCCCGTCCACGCGGGAGAGGTCACGCGCCAGGCCCTGCTGCTGCATCTCTCGGCTCGTCTTTGGTTCCGTGGCGTTTCGGAAGTCCCTGCACTCAGTTACGGGCCGGTTCCGCCCAGGCCTTGGCGGCCCTGACGGCCCGCTGCCAGCCCTCGAGGCGCTCGATGCGGTGGTCGGCGTCCATGGCCGAGCGGAAGACCTTCTCGGGCTGCCATTGCCGGGCGATCTCGGCCGTCCCCGACCAGAAGCCGGTGGCGAGTCCCGCCAGGTAGGCGGCGCCCTGTGCCGTCGTCTCGGTGACGGCCGGGCGGATGACGTCGACGGCGAGGATGTCCGACTGGAACTGCATCAGCAGGTCGTTGGCGGTGGCTCCGCCGTCGACACGCAGTTCGCGGATGGGGATGCTGGAGTCGAGCTCCATCGCCAGCAGGACCTCCTGCGTCTGGAAGGCGATACTCTCCAGGGCGGCCCGGGCGATCTGGCCGCTGCCGCTGCCGCGGGTGAGCCCCACGATGGTCCCCCGGGCATCGGCATTCCAGTGGGGGGCGCCCAGGCCCGCGAAGGCCGGCACCACGCAGACGCCGTCGCTGGAGGGCACGCTGCGGGCGAGCGCCTCGACATCGCCCGAGCGCTGGATGATGCCCAGCCCGTCGCGCAGCCACTGCACGACGGCGCCGCCGATGAAGACGCTGCCCTCCAGGGCGTAATGCGTCTCGCATCCGATCTGCCAGGCGACGGTGGTGAGGAGGTTGTTGGAGGAGGCCACCGGTGTGTGGCCCGTGTTCATGAGCATGAAGCAGCCGGTGCCGTAGGTGTTCTTGACCATGCCGGGCTCGGTGCACATCTGCCCGAAGAGGGCCGACTGCTGGTCGCCGGCGATGCCGGCCACGGGCAGCGGATGGCCGGGGAAGAGCGCCGTCGCATGGCCGAAGACGCCGCTGCTGGGGCGCACTTCGGGGAGGACGGAGGCGGGGATGTCGAAGAGGCGGAGCAGCTCCCCGTCCCACTGCAGCGTGTGGATGTCGAAGAGCATGGTCCGGGAGGCGTTGGTGACGTCGGTGGCGTGTACCGCCCCGCGGGTGAGGTTCCACAGCAGCCAGCTGTCGACCGTGCCGAAGGCGACGCGGCCGGCCTCGGCCCGCTGCCGGGCCTCGGGGACGTTGTCGAGCACCCATTTCAGCTTGGTGGCCGAGAAATAGGCATCGACCACCAGGCCCGTCCGCTCGCGGATCATCGCGGCATGGCCGCGGGCCCGCAGCTGGTCGCAGTAGGCCGAGGTGCGCCGGTCCTGCCAGACGATGGCGGGATGCAGGGGGCGGCCCGTCTCACGGTCCCACACGACGGTGGTCTCGCGCTGGTTGGTGATGCCGACGGCGTCGATGTCGGCGGCCGTGAGGCCCGCCCGGCCGACCGCCTCGACGGCAGTGGCGAGCTGCGTGTCCCAGATCTCGACGGGGTCGTGCTCCACCCAGCCCGGCCGCGGGAAATGCTGGGTGAACTCCCGCTGGGCCATCGATACGATGCGGCCCGACCGGTCGAAGACGATGGCCCGGGAGGAAGTCGTGCCCTGGTCGAGGGCGAGGATGTACGCTGCCATGGTGAGGATGGGATGCCGCCAGGGGCGACCCCGTGAAAATAGGCAATTCCCGGGAATGGCCGGGGCACCGACCAGGGGATGCATCGGCCGGATTCGATAACTTGCAGCATGGACAGCTTCGTCGTCTCGGCACGGAAATACCGCCCGCAGGACTTCTCCACCGTCGTCGGACAGGCGCACATCACCACCACGCTCAAGAACGCCATCCTGCAGCAGAAGCTGGCACACGCCTTCCTCTTCTGCGGCCCCCGCGGCGTCGGCAAGACCACCTGCGCCCGCATCCTCGCCAAGACCGTCAACTGCACCGGGGTGGGGCCCGATGGCGAAGCCTGCAACACCTGCACCTCCTGCACCACCTTCAACGCCGGCACCTCCCTCAACATCCACGAACTCGACGCCGCCAGCAACAACTCGGTGGACGACATCCGCGAACTCACCGACCAGATCCGGTTCCTCCCCCAGGCCGGACGCTACAAGGTGTACATCATCGACGAGGTGCACATGCTCTCCACCCAGGCCTTCAACGCCTTCCTCAAGACCCTCGAAGAACCCCCGCCCTACGCCATCTTCATCCTCGCCACCACCGAGAAGCACAGGATACTGCCCACCATCCTCTCCCGCTGCCAGATCTTCGACTTCCGCCGCATCACCGATGCGGACACCGTCCAGCACCTGGAGGACATCGCCGCCCGCGAAGGCATCCAGGCCGAAAGGGCCGCCCTACAGGTCATCGCCCAGAAGAGCGAAGGTTGCATGCGCGACGCCCTCACCGCCCTCGACAAGATCGTCAGCTTCACCGGCGGGAAACTCACCTACGCCAACACCCTGGAACACATGAACATCCTCGACGAGGACCTGTTCTTCCGGTTCCTGGGCCTCATGCAGGCCGAAGACCTCGCCGGCTGCCTGCTGCTGCACGACGAAGTCCACCGCAAAGGCTTCGACGGCGAGACCATCCTCGGCGAGATGGCCGGCTTCTTCCGCAACCTCATGGTCTGCCAGGACCCCCGCACGCAGGGACTCCTCGAAGGCGTCGAGAGCTTCCGGCCCCGCTACGCCGAAGCAGCCACCCGCACCCCGCTCCCCTGGCTCATCGGCGCGGTCAGCATCACCAGCGACGCCCTCGAAGGCTACCGCGGCGCCCGGAACAAGAAACTCCACGTCGAACTGGCCCTCGTCCGCCTCACCTACCTCGCCCAGGCGGTCGAATGGACCTCCGACGAAGGCGGCACCGGAAAAAAAAAACGGACCGATAGCCTGAAGGCCGTCGGCTTCCGCCGCATACCCGCCCTCGACCCCAGGACAAACCCCGCCACCCCTCCAGCCGAAAGCCCCGCCAGGCTCCTCCTGCACGACACGCCGCCCGACAGACGCCCCACAGCCACCGCCCCGACACCGCCAACACCCACGGCAACCACACCTGCCACCATCCCCGCGGCAGCCGCCGCGCCGACACGTCCCGCCGGCGTGGCCACCCTACACCGCCTCCGCGAACAGATCCACGGCCGCAACCGCACAGGCCGCAACGGCGGACTGACCCTCGACGAAACCCTGCTCCGGGAGGCCTGGGACCGCTATGCCGCCCTGCTCACCGAACAGAACAACCACTCCTCCGCCGCCAACTTCCGCAGCGCCCGCCTCGCCATCACCTCAGCCACCAGCTTCGACATCCTCACCGACACCAACCTGCAACAACGATTCATCGAACAGGAACGCGGCGGACTCGTAGACCACCTACAGGCCTTCTTCAACAACCGCAACATCACCTACCAGGTCCTCCTCGAAACACCCCGGGACGCCCACCCACCCACCGAAAGACCCCTCACCCGAAAGGAACAATACCAGCGGATGGCCACCGACTTCCCCCTCGTCCGCGAACTCCGGGAACGCCTCGGCCTCGACCTCGAATGAGATGCCCGCAGACGCCTTGCGTTTCCCCGATTGTGCCGTTTGCCGTAACTTCGGCCGTCGCCGGAGACAACCCGTAAACCCATCCACGCAGCTATGGCCGAAGTGATCAGAATGCCGCTCCTGTCCGATACCATGACGGAAGGTAGGATCGTCAAATGGAACAAGAAGGTGGGCGACAAGGTGAAGAGCGACGACAGCCTCGCCGACGTAGAGACCGACAAGGCCACCATGGACGTCGTGGGATACGCCGACGGCACCCTGCTCTACATCGGCGTCAAGGAAGGTGAAGCCGCCCGCGTCAACGAGATCATCGCCATCATCGGCAAGGAGGGCGAAGACATCTCCGGCCTCCTCGACAAGCCCGCCGACAACGCACCGGCAACAGCAAACGCCACGCCCTCCCCGGCCCCCACCCCGACGGCACCCGCCGTCACCCCCGAATCCCTCGGCGTCACCGTCATCCGCATGCCGCTGCTCAGCGACACCATGACCGAAGGGAAGATCGTCCAATGGAACAAGCAGGTGGGCGACAAGGTCAGGAGCGACGACAGCCTCGCCGACGTCGAGACCGACAAGGCCACCATGGAAGTGGTGGGATACACCGAAGGCACCCTCCTGCACATCGGCGTCCGCGAAGGCGAAGCCGCCAAGGTCAACAGCGTCATCGCCATCATCGGAAAGGCAGGCACCGACATCGGCGGACTGCTGGCCTCCCTCGACGCGCCGGCCCCCACCCCCTCAGCCGCACCCCCAACACCGACAGCCCCCGCCCCAACGGCCGCAGCCCACGGACCCGCAAGCCCCGACACCGCCGACGGCCGGCTCAAGGCCTCCCCCCTCGCCCGCCGTATGGCCGCCGACAAGGGCATCGACATCCGCCTCCTCGCCGGCACCGGCGACGGCGGCCGCATCGTCCGCCGCGACGTCGACGCATACACCCCCGCAGCAGCGGCACCCGCCCCGGCACCCACCCCGGCAGCATCAGCCCCCGCACCCGTCATCTCCGGGGAAGAAGGCTATGTCGACAACCCCAACTCGCAGATGCGCAAGGTCATCGCCCGACGCCTCGGCGAAAGCCTCTACAGCGCACCCCACTTCTTCCTGACGATGGAGATCGGCATGGACAACGCCATGGCCGCACGCACCCGGATCAACGAGGTCAGCCCCGTCAAGATATCGTTCCAGGACATGCTCATCAAGGCCTGCGCCACGGCCCTCCGACGCCACCCCGCCGTCAACAGCAGCTGGATGGGCGACTTCATCCGCACCTATTCCCACGTACACATCGGCAGCGCCATCGCCCTACCCGACGGCCTCATCGTGCCCGTCATCCGCTTCGCCGACCGCAAGTCGCTCTCGCAGATCGCCACGGAAGCCAGGGAACTCTACGACAAGGCCCGCCAGAAAAAGATACAACCCTCCGAATTCAGCGGTAACACCTTCACCATCTCCAACCTGGGCATGATGGACATCGACGAGTTCACCGCCATCATCAACCCGCCCGACAGCTGCATCCTGGCCGTCGGCCGCATCAGCGAGAAGGTCGTCCGGAAAGGTGACGGCTTCGGCGTCACCAACGTCATGAAGGTCACCCTCAGCTGCGACCACCGCAGCGTCGACGGGGCCGTGGGCGCCGCCTTCCTCCAGTCCCTCAAGACCTTCATGGAGAACCCCGTCACCATGCTGGTCTGAGGACCACGCCACCCCTGCCGCTCCCGATCCGCACCCGACCCGGTGTCGACCCCTACCGGGCCGGGGTTCCCAGCGTCCTGCGTACGACCTCGTACAACGAATCCGCTGGCACCGCCTTGCGGAGGACCCGTCCGTCAGGCCCCACCAGCCAGTTGAAGGGGACGCTGTCGATACGCCATTGGCGGATGACAGTGCCCTGCCAGATGCCCGTGTCGATCAGGTGGATACCGGGAAGCCCGCGCGTCGCCGTCAGGAAACGCCAGGTATCGGCCTCGCCGTCCAGGGCGATGTTCACGATCCGCAGCCGGTCGGCGTCCAGCCAGGGCTGCAGCCGCCGCTCCGCGTCGAGCAGAGCGATGGCCGGATTGCTCCAGGTCGACCAGAAGCCCACCAGCAGGTGGCGGCCGCTGCCGGTATCGGGTACCGCCACTCGCCGGCCCAGGGCATCCGGAAGGATGAGCCGGGGCGGTCTGTCGCCCACCTCGTACTCGAATTCGAAGGTCTCGAGGTAGGTGAGGATGCGCGCCTGCAGCCGGGCCACCCCGGCATGCGCCGGGAACCGCTGGGCGGCGCGGCGCACGAAGGCCTTCAGCGACGCACGGTCCCTCCCGAAGTCCAGATAGCCATAGGCGTGCAGAAAGGCGCCAGGATGCGGGATGCTGTCGGCATACCGCAAGGCGTCGTGGGACAGCTGCGACCGCAGCGAGTCATACCCACGCTGCAGGAAGTCCCGGATGGCAGGGTCGACCTCCTGTTCCGCCAGCGCCCTCCGCCCCGCCGCCAACTGCCAGCCCTCGGCCTGGCGGTCCAGGAAGGCGTCGTGGACCGTGTTGACGTCGGAACGGACCGTCGCCATGCCCGACGGCAGGATGACGTTGCCCTCGATATCGATACGACCCGGATGCAGCACAAAAGGCATGGAGAACGCCGAACCCGGCACATGGAGACGGCAGACCGTCTCCTCCGTCACAGGCAGACGGAAGGTCAACACCGCGTCGTTCGACGTCAGGCGGGCCGAGTCAAGGACCTGCACCGGCCCGCCGAGCACCGGCAGGGTCTCGATGACGGCCAGGCGATGGTTGCCATCGGCCAGCCGGACGGTGATGACGGCATCGGCATCGGGCGCGCAGGAATGGAGGAACCACAGGGCCGACCCGGCGGCCCAGCAACGGATGAAGAGGGATGGCGACATGTGACGGGGCGGGAATGGGAAGACAAATATAAAACACCCCGGCAGGTTGCGCGCCAGGCCTTCGGCGAACGCCTGCCAGAGACCTTCGACAGCCGATCGGAAAAGCTGCCGCGCCGCAACCGTTCAACCCACGATTTCAGCCACCAGGACCGGTTTCATCCGCTTTTGGATGTCGGCGGGAATGATGCGATTTAACAGTTCATTAAGTATTGTACAGGATTATCCGTAATGTGGGTAAATGTTGTCAAACCTAAAACAACACGCTAGATGAGAAAGCTGATGTCTGTGTTGGCAGTGTTGATGCTGAGTGCGGCATCGATACAGGCCCAGACGGTGGTGGTACAGGGGAGGGTGTCCGACGAGAACGGACCGGTGCCCAACGCCACCGTGCAAGAGAAAGGGACGAGGAACTCCGTCGTATCCGACGAGACCGGTACGTTCAGCATCCGGGTGAGGTCGGGCGCCACGCTGGCCATCTCGGCGGTGGGTCATGCCGCTGTCGAGATGAAAGCGTCCGGCACGTTCATGGACGTGACGGTGGCCACGAAGCCCGACGAGCTGCAGGAAGTGCTGGTGAGCACCGCCTTCGGCGTGAAGAAGTCGCAGCGGACGGCCGCCTTCAGCACGCAGGTGATCAAGTCCGAGCAGCTGAACGTGATCCGCCAGCCGAACCTCAACAACGCGCTTGCGGGCAAGGTGGCGGGCGTGCAGTTCCGTGGCCAGTCGGCTGCGAAGCTGAACGACCAGGGCTTCCTGCGCATCCGCGGGGGCGGCTCGCTCACCGACGTGGGGGCCATCTACGTCGTGAACGGGACCATCACCAACTCCTTCGACATCAACCCCGACGACGTCGAGGACATCACGGTCCTCAAAGGGGCCAACGCCACGGCCCTCTTCGGCAGCCGTGCCGCCAACGGCGCCATCGTCGTCACCACCAAGCAGGGGGGACGCAAGAAGGGCATCGGCATCGAAGTGAACCAGGGCGTCGTGTTCGACCGCGCCGCCTGGCTGCCCAACTACCAGAACGAGTACGGCGGCGGCGACGGCGACTGGCTGACCTTCACCTGGAACAACACCATGCCGGCCGAATGGCAGGCCCTCAACGGAAAGCGTTACCACGACTTCACCGATGACGCCAGCTGGGGACCGAAGATGGACGGCAGCGACTACATCCCCTGGTACGCCTTCATGCCCGGCCACTCGCGCTACGGCCAGACGGCGAAGTATTCGCCCCAGCCCAACAACGTCAACGAGTTCTGGAACACGGGCGTCACCAACAACACCAACGTCAGCTTCTCGCAGAGCAACGGCGTCGGACAGAACCTGAGGGTCTCCTACACCAACCAGACCATCAAGGGGATGATCCCCAACTCGAAGTCGATCCGCCACAACCTGGCATCCTCTTTCAACATGGAGCTGGGACGGCACTTCCTCGTCGGGGCCAACCTCACCTACACCAACCAGCGCATCTTCGGCGAGTTCGACGACGGCTATGCCAACAACTCCTCGGGTAACTTCACCCAGTGGTTCCACCGGAACCTCGACATGAGCATCCTCAAGGAACTCTCCGGCATCAGGACGCCCATCGGCACCATCCCGTCGTGGAACCTGCGGCGGAACCCCGGCGCCTGGTCGGCCGCCAACCCCGCCGCCAGCACCTGGGCCGGCAACTACTGGTACAACCCCTACACCTGGTTCGAGAACATCAACTTCGGCCAGTACCGCGACAGGGTCTATGGCGACGCCTCGCTGACCTACAAGCTCAACAGCAACTTCAAGGTCCGCACCACCGTCCGTACCGACCAGTTCAACGGCAACACCGAGAGCACCGTTCCCAACATCCTCCAGAACTGGGCGGACAGACGGGCTACCTCGCCTCCTACAGCACCGGCAACACGGTCAACCGCGAGTGGAACTTCGAAAGCATCGCCACCTATACCAAGAACATCGGCGACCTGGCCCTGTCGGTCAACGCCGGTGGCAACCGCCTCGAGATCCGCAACCGGGCCCTCAACATGTCCACCAACCAGGGCCTGAACGTACCCGAACTCTACGCCATCGCCAACTCGAAGGCCACGCCCAACATCAGCAACGGCAGGTCCGACCAGGCCTCCAACTCGGTGTTCGGCTTCGGCGACCTGGAGTACCGCAAGTTCGCCAGCCTGACCTGGGCCGTCCGGAACGACTGGTTCTCGACGCTGCCCGCCGGCAACAACTCGCTGCTCTCTCCCTCGGTCGGCGGCTCGGTCGTCTTCACCGAGTTCACCCAGAAGGCCCTGCCCTGGCTCAACTTCGGCAAGGTCTTCGGTTCCTGGGGCAAGAAGCCCAAGGCCCTCGGTCCCTATGCCCTCAACCTCAACTACTCGGTCAACCCCCTCCTCTGGGGCAGCAACTTCCTCATGTCGACCCCCGACGGCACGCCGGACGCCAACCTCCGCGGCGCCCTCGTGTCGACCTTCGAGGCCGGCATCGACCTGCGCATGTTCCGCAACCGGCTGAACCTCTCGGTGACCTATTACCACGAGGACAACAAGAACGAGCCGCTCAGCGTGGCCGTCAGCGGGGTCAGCGGCTTCACCTCACAACTCATCAACGCCGCCTGGGTACAGCGGAAGGGCCTCGAATTCGAATTCGGCGTCAGCGCCGTCAAGTCGAAGAACTTCAACTGGAACATCAACGGCACCTTCTCCTACCTGCTCGACAACCCCGTCAAGGGGCTGGCACCCGGCCTTAACAGCTACACGCTGGCCGGCAGCGCCTTCGGTACCCGCTTCGCCCGCACCTTCCACTTCGTGGGCAAGCAGTGGGGCATGCTGGTGGGCGGCGGCTACGCCCGCAACGACGCAGGCCTCCCGCTGATCACCACCAACGGCTTCAGCGGTGGCCAGGGCTGGTTCGTGGCGGATGCCAACAAGGAGTGGGGCTCCGTGGTGCCCAAGATCACCGGCGGCATGCAGCACTTCCTCACCTACAAGAACTTCAGCCTGGCCGTGTCGGCCGACTACCAGGTGGGCGGCCGCTTCTTCTCGCTCTTCGAGCAGTGGGGCCAGTTCTCCGGCCTCATGGAGGAGACCGCCGGCCTCAACGACAAGGGCAAGCCCGTCCGTGACCCCGTCTCCGCCGGTGGCGGCGTCCGGGTACAAGGCGTGTCCGCCGTCGACAAGACCACGCCGGTCGACGTCTACGTGGACGCCTACGACTACTTCCACCAGTTCTACTACCAGCGCCTGTCCGAACCCTTCATCCACAGCCTCACCTTCGCAAAAGTGCGTGAGATGGCCCTCGGCTACCAGCTGCCCCTCTCCAAACTCGGCGGGTTCGGCAAGTCGATACAGGCGGTCAACATCTCGGTCGTGGCCCGCAACCCCTTCATCCTCTACCGCGAGACCAAGAACTTCGACCCCTCGGAGATCAGCGGCGTCAACGGCGAGGACGGACAGCTGCCCGGCTCCCGCTCCCTGGGTGTGAACCTGAAATTCACCTTCTAAACAACCCCAACGGAAGAATCATGAAAAGACATGCGATAAAGGACAAGGCCGTCGCCTTGGGCCTGTCCACCCTGCTGCTGACGGGATGCGCGAAGAGCATCGACGACTTCGGCGGGATGAACAACAACCCCAACGCCACCACCGTCCCCATCACCTCCGCCCTCCTCTCCAACGTCCTCGCCGGCATCGGCGGCACCGCCTGGGGCGATGGCATCAACACCACCGCCGGCCTCTACTGCCAGTACCTGTCGGAGACCCAGTAAACCGACATCTCCCGCTATGCCACCCCCACCATCAACTGGGATGGCTACTACGCCGGCGTGCTCTACGACCTGCAGAACATCATCAACACCTGCACCGCCGCCGAGACCAAGGACAAGGCGGCCACCTACGGCTCCCTGGCGAACCAGATCGCCATCGCCCGGATCCTGAAGGCCTACTACTTCGCGATGCTCACCGACGCCTACGGCGACCTGCCCTATACGCAGGCCCTCCAAGGCAAGGGCACCATCCCCTACGACAAGCAGGAAGCCGTCTACCCCGCCCTCATCAACGAACTCAAGGCGGCAGTCGCCCAGTTCGACGCGGGACCGACCGTCCAGGGCGACCTCATGTACGCCGGCAGCACCGCCAAATGGCGGAAGTTCGCCAACTCCCTCCGGGCCGTGCTCTCCCTCCGCCTCTCGAAGGCCAATGAAGGCTTGGGCAAGACCGAGTTCGCCGCCGCCATCGCCGCCGGCGTCATCGACGCCAATGCGGACAACGGCACCATCACCTACCCCGGTGGCAACTACCGCAACCCCGTCTACAACTACTACGTGGTCACCCAGCGCTTCGACTACGCCGTCAGCGCCTCCGTCACCGGCCTGCTGAACACCCTCGTGGATCCCCGCATCACCCGCTACGGCAGCAACAACCTCGGCTTCCCCTACGGCCTCACCCGCAACGCAGCCCTGGCCTGGCAGACCGCCAACCCCTCCTTCGCCTTCCTCTTCGCCTTCACCGCCACACCGCAGACCGCACCCATGTCCGTCCTCACCGCCGGACAGGTCTTCCTCGCACGCGCCGAAGCCGCCAGAAGGGGATGGACGACGGAGAACGCCGCAGGCATGTACGCCAGCGGCATCACCGCCGAGATGAACCGCTGGGGCATCACCAGCGCCCCCGCCATCGCCGCCTACCTCGCCACCCCAGCCGTCGCCCTCAACGGCTCGGCCAGCGACCTGCAGAAGATCGGCGAACAGACCTGGCTCGCACATTACCCCAACGGCAACCAGGGCTGGGCAGAATGGCGCAGGACCGGCTTCCCCGCACTCGCACCGGCACCCGGCCAGACCAAGCCGATCCCGCGCCGACTGCCCTACGGACCCAACGAGCCGCTCTACAACCCCACCAACTACAACGCGGCCGCCGCCCTCTACAACAACAACTCGCAAGACGCAAAAGTGTGGTGGGACAAGTGACCCCACACATCCCATGAACACGGAACGCCGCTCCACGAGCGGCGTTCTTTTTTTCCCCATCACCCCGCGACGCCCACCCCGCCAACCCATCCCGAAACCCGCCGGCAAACCTACCTTTGCCACGCACAAGACCCATGCCGACCCGTCATCATGTATCCCCACGACTGACAGACGCAGATCAACGTGCCCGTCACCCGCACGACCCGCAGCAGAGACGAGGCAATCCCAGACCGAAACGCTACGACAGATGAAGACGAAGACCCTCGTACTCGGCGCCTCCCCAAACCCCGAACGCTACAGCCACCTGGCCGTCAACATGCTCCGCAGCCATGGAAAGGACGTCGTGGCCGTCGGCCCCAAGCCAGGTCGCATCGCCGACATCGACATACAGGCCGGGATGCCCGACACCCCCGACATCGACACCGTCACCCTCTACCTCGGCCCCGCCAACCAACCCGCCTACGCCGATGCCATCCTGGCCCTCAAACCCCGCCGCATCATCTTCAACCCCGGCACCGAAAATCCCGAACTCGAGACAAGGGCCGCCCAAAACGGCGTACAGGCCCTGAGGGCCTGTACGCTCGTGCTCCTGAGCACCGGACAGTACTGAGGCATCGGGGCGGAACCAACCGCCGACCGACACCCGCAGGCTACCAGGGCTTCTCGAAGGAAGCCTTGTCCATCTTGCCCGAATGGTCCTTGAAGAGACTGGGCGCCGTGTTCTTCAGGTCCAACGGATTGCTCTTGCCGAAGATCCGCGAGAGGATGGCGATGGGTGTCAGGAAGACGTAGAAGACCGCCGACAGCAGGATGTTCGGGACGATCAGGCTCAACACATGGGTGAGCTTCATCCACAGCCAGTCGATCTTCTCCGCGAGGAAGCCGGACATCAGCCCGCCGATGCCCACGGCCAACGCCGCGATAAGGGCCCAGTTCATCCGGGTGATGACATATACCACGACCATGCCCACGGTGATCACCAGCAGGGTCGTCTTCGGATCGGATTTGATTTTCTTCGAGGTGCTCATGTCTTCGGAATGATGGGATGAAAATGTTACCGGCGCAGGTCAGTCCATCTTGAACTTGACCATCCACTTGTCCTTGTTCTGCCAGTCGGGCTGGTCCGTCTTGCCGTAGACGAAGTCGCCCACCACGAGATAGTCCATCTCGGTGCTCATGAAGCAGCGGTAGGAGTCGTAGGGTGTGCAGACGATGGGTTCGCCGCGGACGTTGAAACTGGTGTTGACGACGAGTCCGTAGCCCGTCTGGCGCTCGAAGGCGCTGATGAGGGCATGGTAGCGCGGGTTCGTCTCCTTGTGGACGGTCTGGATGCGGGCGGAGAAGTCGAGGTGGGTGACCGACTGGATGTCGCTCCGTTCATGATAGAGCCTGTCCCACAGGTCGAGGTCGAAATAGTTCTCGGGGAGCTGCTTGCGCCTCGACGCCTTGACCGGCGACACGATCAGCATGTAGGGGGAGTCCTCGGGCTGGTCGAAGTAGTCCATGCACTTCTCTGCGAGCACGGAGGGAGCGAAGGGGCGGAAGCCCTCCCTGTACTTGATCTTCAGGTTGAGTTTCTTCTGCATCTCGGGGTTCCGGGCGTCGCCGAGGATGCTGCGGTTGCCGAGGGCCCTGGGGCCGAACTCCATGCGACCCTGGTGCCAGCCCACGACGGCGCCTTCGGCCAGGCGGGCGGCCACGAATTCGGAGAGTTCGTTGAAGTCGTCGTATTTCTTCCAATGGGCCTTGACCTTGCGGTTCATGAGCATGATCTCCTTGTCGGAGTAGTCGGGCCCGAGGTAGGAGCCGGACATGGTGTCCCAGCCGGCTGGGTCCATGACGCGTTCCTCGCCGAAGTACATGGTGCTGGCGGCGAGGGCGGCCCCGAGGGCGCCGCCCGCATCGCCGGAGGCGGGCTGGAAGTAGATGTCCTTGAAGATCTGCTTGCGGAGGAGCTTGCCGTTGGCCACGCAGTTGAGGGCGACGCCGCCGGCCATGCAGAGGTAGTCGGCACCCGTCAGGCGCCGGGCCTCCTCGGCCATCTTGACAACGATCTCCTCCGTCACCATCTGGATGGCGAGGGCGAGGTTGCAGTGCCGCTGGTCGAGGTTGGCCTCGCCCTCGCGCCGCGGAAACCCGAAGAGGGCGGCCCACTTGTCGTCATGCACCATGCGCAGGCCCGTCGCATAGTTGAAATATTCCTGGTTGAGCCAGATGGAGCCGTCCTCCTTGATGTCGACGATATGCTTGCGGATGAGGTCGGCGAAGTCGTGCGTCTGCTGCGCCTTGGGATTGCCGTAGGGTGCCAGGCCCATGAGCTTGTACTCGCCCGAGTTGACGGTGAAGCCGAGGTAGTAGGTGAAGGCGCTGTAGAGCAGGCCGACGGAGTGCGGGAAGACCATCTCCTTGAGGATCTTGATGTCGCCCTTCTCGCCGAGTCCGATCGACGCGGTGCACCATTCGCCCACGCCGTCGATGGTGAGGATGGCTGCGCGCTCATAGGGGCAGGGGTGGAAGGCGCTGGCGGCATGCGAGAGATGGTGTTCCGGGAACAGCAGCCTCACCTTCTTCTTGTCGTAGGCGCCGACTTCCTTCAGTCCGTCATAAAGCAGCTTCTTCAGGAACATCTTCTCGTTGAGCCAGACGGGGATGGCCTTGAGGAAGGAGAGCAGCCCCTTGGGCGCGAAGGCGTAGTAGGTCTGCAACAGCCGCTCGAACTTGAGCAGGGGCTTGTCGTAGAAGACCACCGCGTCGAGTTCGTCGATCGTCAGGCCGGCCTCCTCGAGGCAGTAGCGGACGGCGTTGACGGGGAAGTCGGGCGTGTGCTTGTCGCGTGTGAAACGTTCTTCCTGGGCGGCGGCCACGATGCGGCCACCCACCGTGAGGGCGGCGGCGGAGTCGTGGTAGAAGGCGGAGATGCCGAGGATCTTTCTGGGTTGGTTCATCGTCAAGGGGAATTGCGGGTTCTGATTGTACACACCGACGGCATTCAATGCCGGGCCGAGGGATGGGGTGATGGGCGGTGGGATGCGGCGCCTGGCCCGGACGGCGGGACCGGCTCGCCCATGTAGTCTGTTGTGGCCACGTGCAGTACCTTGGTCATCGGGATAAAAGTATAGTCAAAAAATCGTTAGTGCAAGACTGTCAGGGCGGTTGCCCGAAGGTGCCCGTCGGCACCGGCTCGAAAACGGCCCCGGACTCCGGTTGTCAGGACGCAGCGCGCCTGACGGGCCGGCTCCGCTCCAGGGAACGCCGGATGCGATCGGCAAAACGGGCATGCCCCAGCGGGTTGAGATGGTCCTCCATCTCGAAGTACTCCCCTTCCACCCGGCCATGATCGCCCTGGCTGATGAATTCGGCATCCAGTCCGCAGACCTCCCGCAGATAGGCCGCACCACGGCCGAGGAGCCGCTCGTCGGCCTCGTAGGCGGAGCGCGACTGGTGCTTCGGCGGCGATGCCAGGATCAGGATGACCTTCTCGACGTCCGAGAATTCCGGCTGCCCCAGGAAATGCGCGCATACCTGCGTGAAGGCGTCGGAACGTGAAGGTTGCGCGGACTGGGCCGACAGGGGGATCTCTGCGGTCACCGGCTCGAGCAGGTACCGGGTGAGCTCGCCGGGCCAGTCCCAGGGCCGCAGGACGGGGTGCAGGTAGGCATAGGCCTCCTGCCAGCTGATGCGGAAACGCCGTGGCCGGCGGAAGATGCCCGCCCGGTACTGGAAGCCACTCTCCACGAAGCCCTCGTTCTCGGGCCTGTCGTTGAAGCAATACTGGATCACAAGGGCGCGGGGCCGCTCGATGTTATCCTGCCGGATCAGTTGGCGGGCCTTGAGGAAGGCCCGCGCCGTTCCGAAGCTGGCACAGGAGACCGAGGTGAAGTCGTCCGCCGACGTCCGGTTGAGGATGGCCGTGTAGGTCTCCCCGTCGTCCACACCCAAGCCCCAGCTGTGGCTGTCGCCCAGCACGAGCACGGGCCGGCCCGCCTCCGTACGCTTGCGGTTGCCGACCCGTATCCCGTCGGCATCGGTGTCGATGGCATAGTCGCGCTCGAAGATGCGCATCCGGAAACGACCCGGACGGTTCCAGTAATGGGTGACCGTATCGTCCCGGGTCGTGAACTGCTGCGGGATCGGGCGTATCGACGGATTCCATCGCAGGAAGATCTTCTGGAAGGGGATGGCGACACGCCCCTTGCCATGGCCAAGGTATCGCTCCCGGGCCTGGACGTAGTGATAGTAGGAGATCGAAAGCCCCGCCACATGCAGCAGGAGGGCCAGGAGGATGACGTTGACCAGCACGATACGGGCGGTGTTCTTCATGTCCACAGGGCGTTGGTGCGACAGGGGCTCGCGGATGCGAGCTACAGGTTGGCCCCGGCAAAATAGCGGCTGGCGGGTCGAAGGGCAAGCCCGGGCGACCCGCGGCCGGTCTCATCCGGAAATCATGTAAATTGTAGCAAACCCAACCCATGGACGTCCAGCAGCCATCAGCCCCTCCCGGTAGGCCGCCTTGGCGACGGTTCACCGGCGAACCCATCGAACGCCCCATCCGTGACGCCGTGGAAGAGGCCATCCGCCGCGAGGCGGCCGCCGGCCACCGGCTCAAGGTCTGCATCGGAACCGATTCGCAGGTGCGCGGGGCGGAGACCGAATTCGCCACCGTCATCGTCATCCTGCGCGAAGGCCGCGGCGGCTTCATGTTCCTCCACAACGAGAAGTCGCACATCGCCTACTCCCTCCGCGAACGCATGCTCGTCGAAGTGTCCAAAAGCATCGAGATCGCCTACGACCTCTGCGGACTCTTCACCGAATACGACGTCGCCATGGAAGTCCATGCCGACATCAACACCCATCCCAACTTCCGCAGCCACGAGGCCCTGCGCGAGGCCATGGGCTATATCCTGGGCATGGGCTTCGCCTTCAAGGCCAAGCCCGACGCCTTCGCCAGCAGCTGCTGCGCCGACAAGTTCGTCGGCTAAAACTCCCGCCGGAGGCTTCGGTACGCCCCGTAACGCTGCGTGAACCAGAACAGGAAGAGGAAGGCGCCGACGACCCGGCGGAACAAGACCCAACGGTCGTCCCCGTGCCAGGCATCCCAGGCACCCCAGACCGACAGCACGACACCCAGCGCCGTCAGCACCAGCCAGAGAACGGACCACCGGCGCTTGCGCCGCAAGGCCTTCCTTTCTTCCGCAGTCATATTCGACGTTCTCAGGTTTCCATCCCGGCCGAGTGCCGGGATATTGGATACGCCCCCTCAACCCCGGCTGGCGGCATGCTCGGCGTTCAACCGGTCGATATAGGCCAGGATAGGGTCCCGGCCGGTCCCCTTCTCGGCACTGGTGACGAAATGCGGCGGCAGCTCCTCCCAATGCGCGCGCATCGCCTCCAGGAAAGCCTGCACGTTGCGGCTGACGACGCGCTGCGTCTCCTTGTCGGACTTGGTGAATACCAGGCAGAAGGGTACGCCCCATTCCCCCAGCCGGTCCACGAAGGCCAGGTCCGTCCGCTGCGGGGCATGCCGGGCATCCACCAGGAGGAACAGCACGCCCAGGTTCTCACGCTTCCGGACATAGTCCTCGATCATGCGTTCCCAGGCCTTGCGCTGCGCAGCCGAGACCTTCGCGAAACCATAGCCGGGCAGGTCCACCAGATACCAGGAACGGCCGGCGCCCTCGACCTGGAAGTGGTTGATGAGCTGGGTCTTGCCCGGCGTCGCAGAGGTCTTCGCCAGGTGCTTCCGTCCGGTGAGGAGGTTGATGAGCGACGACTTGCCCACGTTGCTACGGCCCAGGAAGGCGTACTCGGGCCTGTCCGGCGGCGGACACTGCGCCAACGTGGGACTGCTCACCAGATATTCCGCCTTGTGGATCACCATATGCCGAGTTCGGCACGAATTTCGTCATTTGACACATATGCCGGCCGCCGACGTGTGTGCCGGGCCGATATCCCCCGGTACGGGGCCTTTGGCGTACTTTTGACACCCATGACCGAATTCGCGCACGACACCATCGTCCCCGACCGGACCTCCGCCCTCGACAAGAAGTCGCAGGTGGCGGGGATGTTCGACGACATCGCCCGGCGGTACGATTTCATGAACCGCTTCCTCTCGGCCGGCATCGACGTCGCCTGGCGGCGGAAGGCCCTTCGGAAACTGGCCCCCGCATCTCCCCGCCAGCTCCTCGACGTGGCCACGGGGACGGCCGAGGTGGCCATCCTGGCCGCCCACATGCTCCGGCCCGAGCGCATCCTCGGCATCGACATCTCGGAAGGGATGCTCGAGGTCGGGCGAGAGAAGGTCTCCAGGGCCGGCCTAAGCCCCGTCATCGAACTCCGCCGGGGCGACAGCGAAGGCATCGAAGCGCCCGACGCCACCTTCGACGCGGCGACCGTCGCCTTCGGCGTCCGCAACTTCGCCGACCTCACCCGCGGCCTCGCCGAGATCCGCCGCGTGCTACGCCCGGGCGGCCGGCTGGTGGTGCTCGAATTCTCCAAGCCCCGCCTGCCCGGCGTCCGCAGCCTCTACGGGTGGTACATGAACCGGGTCGCACCGGGCATGGGCGGCCTCTTCACCCGCAACCCGGCCGCCTACCGCTATCTCAACGACTCCGTCAGACACTTCCCCGAAGGCCCCGCCTTCCTCGAAGTGCTCGACAGGGTCGGATTCCGCGAAACCTCATGCGAAAGACTCAGCCTAGGCATATGCAGCGTCTACTCCGCCACCCGCTGACGGCCATCCTGGCCCTCCTCCTCGCAGCCCCCGCCGCCTTCGCCCAGCGGGAACTCAACCTGCCCGACCACGATGCCAAGCCCTACTACTTCGGCATCATCCTCGGCTATAACACCTCACACTACAACATCACCCAGCACCCCGCCTTCCTGCAGCGCGACACCATCCTCTCCATCGAATCCCTCAACAGCGGCCGCGTACACCTCGGCATCCTCGCCAACTGGCAGATGACACCACGCCTCGACCTCCGCTTCTATCCCCTCAACCTCATCTTCAGCGAAAAAAAGTTCCAATACACCGAGAACGCCCGCTTCAACGGCGGAAGCCCGAAGACGACGACGCAGAACGTCGAGTCGATCGTCATGAGCCTGCCCCTGCAGCTGCGGCTCAAGAGCGACCGCATCGGCAACTTCCGCGTCTACACCCTGGCAGGCGGGAAGTACGACTTCGACCTGGCCAGCAACGCCGGCGCACGCAACGCGGAGAACATGGTGAAGGTCGTCAAGTCGGACCTAGGCGTCGAAGCCGGCATCGGCTTCCAGTTCTTCTTCCGCTATTTCATCTTCTCCCCTGAGATCAAATTCAGCTACGGACTGACCAACGTCCATGCGCGCGACGAATCCCTCCGCTATTCCAACGTGATCGACCGGATGAACTCGCGCATGATACTCCTCTCGCTGCACTTCGAGGGCGGCGGCCTCGGCTTCTGAGGTCGTCAGAAGTCGACGTCGCGCCGCTGGATGTTCCAGCGCATCCCCGCCGACAAGACGATGTTGCTGCCGTGCTGCGGGCTCCTCCGCAGCGTCGCACCCGCCTCGAGGAACAGGTTGTCGCGCCATTCGTAGGCCCCCCAGAGGTTGGCGTTGAGATAGCGGCCGCGGTCGGGCGCCCCCCAGGTGAAGCCGTAGTCGGCCGTACGGGTGGGATAGGCACGGAAGGGGTTGTTGCCCCAGTTGACACCGCCCACATCGCTGCCGGCTACCCAGCGCGTCACCCGGCCCTGGAAATACCAGCGCGGCGCAGGCTGGTAGCGCAGGATCGCCAGGGCCTCCACGAAGTTCGCCATCAGCGGGTGCGCCAGGGGCTGGTTGTAGTGGGTGTAGTTGGCGACCGTGTCGAAATGCGAATAGGTGAAGGGGCGCACCGCGTTGAACTCGGCCTGCAGGTCGAGGTTGTCGATGCCCGCCACGTCGATGTACTTCAGACCCGCCTGGATGCCCCACTTGTTGACCCAGGCGCCGTCGCCCTTGCGCAGCTCGTTGATGAGGAACTCGTCGAACAGCAGCTGCCCGTAGAGCTGCAGGCTCCGCGAGATGTTGACCTTGGCGTCGAAGCCCATGAGGGCGTTGTCGGGACTGCCCACCTGCATCTCCATCGACCGAAGGAAGATGACGGGATTCAGGTAGCCGAACTCGACGTGGTTGGCGCGGCCGAAGACGACGCTGGAGAAGAGGCCCAGCGTCAGCCAGCGGGGGGCGTTGAAGCTGATATGCTGGATGGCCATGTACTTGCGCGGCAGCACCGTATCGCCTCGGATGCCACGGTCGTACTGCACGTTGAGCTCCATGATGCGGCTGACATAGTTGAGCTTCCAGACGCGCAGGTTCATGTTGAGGAAGAGGTGGTTGGCGCCGAAGTCGCTCAGGAAGAGGCTGCGGTAGCCGTTGCCGAGGAAGGCGCGGTCGTAGCCGAACTGCAGGTCGAGGTACTTGGCGGCGTTGAACATGATGCCGCCACGGGCATCCCAGTAGTCGCGCGCCGGCCCACCCTTGAAGGGCTTGCTGGCGCCCACGCCCGGGAACCCGCCATAGCGCCCGAACCAGTCGTTCACATAGGCCGGGGCCCGCTCCTGGTTCTCGGTGACATAGGTGTAGAAGCCGAACCTGCCCGCCACCTGCGCCCGGGCCGTGAGGCCGCGCGTGTTCTGGAAGCCCGCCTCCGCGCTCCGGTCGTCGCTCAGGTAGCTGAACTGCAGCACCGGGTTGACAGAAAGGAAGAAATCGGGCCTGTCGACCTCCACCAGGTTCACCGGCGTCGGGAAGAAGGTGCCGAGGAGGGGCTTGGCGGAACGATAGGACGTCTTGTCGCCCCGCACCCACTCCAGGTTGTTCATCCGCGCACGGCGGATGTTGCGGAGGTCGGTGGACGTAAGGCCCAGGGCTGCGGAATCCCGCTCGAGCCGGTCGAGCGACTGCACCCACCACTTCCGGTTGAAGGGGCGTATGTAGGAGAAGTTCAGCACGCTGTCGCGCTGCGCCTTGACCTCGAGGCGTTCCATCAGGATGAGGTCCCGCGCGCCCGGAGGGAGGTAGGTGGACTGGCCGTATGCGAGAATCGGGAACGAGAGGAGGAGTGCGGCCGGGAGGGATTTGATAAATTGCATGCGTGCGGAATACCGGTTTTTACAGGATGGACAAATGAAAGTATGCAAAAGTATCTGATTCAGGGCATCCGCATCGTGAACGAAGGCACCGTGCGGGAAGGCGATGTGCGGGTGGAGGACGGCCGGATCGCAGCGATAGGCAACAGCCTGTCGGCACCCCAAGGCGCCGTCGTGATCGACGGCTCGGGCAAGTACCTCCTCCCGGGCGTCATCGATGACCAGGTCCATTTCCGCGAGCCCGGCCTCACCCACAAGGCCGACATCCGCTCCGAGGCACGCGCCGCAGTGGCCGGCGGCGTCACCAGCTACATGGAGATGCCCAACACCCGGCCGCCAGCCCTGACACTCGACCTGCTGGAAGAGAAATACGCCATCGCCGCACACAGCTCCCTCGCCAACTACTCCTTTTTCATGGGCACGTCCAACGAGAGCATGGACGACGCCCTGCGGGTCAATGACCACCGGCGCGACATCTGCGGCATCAAGGTCTTCATGGGCGCCTCCACCGGCAACATGCTGGTCGACAACGTCCTATCCCTCGAACGGCTCTTCCGCGACAGCGGGGTGCTCATCGCCACCCACTGCGAAGATGAACGCACCATCCGCACCAACCGACAGCGCCTGGAAGTCCCGGGAAAGCCGTTCGGACCCGCCGACCACCCGTTGCTGCGCGACGTCGATGCCTGCTTCGAGTCGTCCTTCCTCGCCGTGCAGATGGCCCAACGCCACGGCACCCGCCTCCACGTCCTCCACATCAGCACGGCCCGCGAACTCCAGCTCTTCGGCAACATGCTCCCCCTGGAGGAGAAACGCATCACCTGCGAGGTCTGCGTGCACCACCTGCACTTCACCTCGGACGACTATGCCCGGCTCGGCTATCGCATCAAATGCAACCCCGCCATCAAGTCGCCCGAGAACCGCGAAGCCCTCTGGAAGGCCCTGCTCGACGGCACCATCGACGTCGTCGCCACCGACCACGCCCCGCATACGGAAGCCGAGAAACAAGGGCCCTACGACCACGCCCACGCCGGACTGCCCCTCGTACAGCACAGCCTCCCCCTCATGCTCCACTACCACCGCGAAGGACGCATCCGCCTCGAAGACATCGCACAGAAGATGTCGCACGACGTGGCCAAATGCTTCGACATCCGCGAAAGGGGCCATATCCGCGAAGGCTATCATGCCGACCTCGTCATCGTCGACCCCGACAGGCCCTTCACCGTCGACCGCGACAGCCTGCACTACAAATGCGGCTGGAGCCCCTTCGAAGGCTTCCGCTTCCCCGCCTCCATCAGCCATACCTTCGTCAGCGGCCACCTCGCCTACGCCCAAGGCCGCTTCGACGACAGCCGCACCGGAATGCGTATGGAATTCGACAGGTGACGCATCCCTCCCTCCGGAGGCCTACCCATGCAGATCGACCCGACAACCCTCGCCGACCTCGCCGTCTTCCACACCGACGACGCATCCTCCGTCTTCCACCGGCTCGACTTCACCCGCACCAGCGCCGGACGCGAAACCCTGCTGCACTACTTCCGCCACCCCCTCTCCCGGGCCGACGAGATCATCGCCACCCAGTCCGTCCTCCAAGCCATCCGCCAACAGGTCCACCACTGGCCCGATGACGTCACCAACGGCACCCTCCTGGTCGTCGAACGCTTCCTCGACTACCGCATGGACCCCCTCCCCGAATCGGCAGATACCGTCAACAGCAGCCTCTACCGCCTGCTCCACGGACCCGACTTCTCCCTCGCACGCTACTCGCTGACCCACCTGGCCGACCTCGTCCGCGGCATGCTCCGGATCACCCGGCTCTTCGCCGACAAGGCCCTTCCGGCCCGGCTCGACCGCATCCTCTCCGAAACCCGCACCCTCCTCCAGCACCCCCCGCTCGAAGCACTCGCCCAAAGACCCGGCCAACAGCCCTTCGGCACCCGCGAGACCGTCCGGCTCGCCCGCTTCTTCCACCACGCCCACCGACGCCAAACCCTCGAACTCATACGCCTCTACGGCCAACTCGACGCCTGGTTCTCCATGGCCAGGGCCATGGACGCCATCGGCCTCGTATTCCCCGAGATTGCCGACCAGGACGACCCCGCCATCGAGGCCGAAGGACTCTTCCACCCCCTCCTCCCACACCCCGTGCCCTACGACCTACGCATGCACCCGGAAGCCAACTTCTTCTTCCTCACCGGCGCCAACATGGCCGGCAAAAGCACCCTCATCAAATCCGTCGGCCTCGCCGTCTACCTCGCACACCTCGGCATGGGCGTCCCGGCCCGACGCATGCGGCTCACCCCCTTCGACGGCATCCTCAGCAACATCAACGTCTCCGACAACATCGCCCGCGGCGAAAGCTACTTCTACAACGAGGTCCACCGCATCCGACACACGGTGGAGACCATCACCGACGGCCGCCGGTGGCTCGTACTCATCGACGAGATCTTCAAGGGCACCAACATCCAGGACGCCATGAAATGCTCCCTCACCGTCATCCGCGGACTCGTCCGCATCCGACGGGCCCTCTTCATCCTCTCCACCCACCTCTACGAGATCGGCGAAGAACTCAGACAGCACCCCAACATCTGCTTCCGCTACTTCGAGACCGACGTCCGCGACGACCAGCTCGTCTTCAGCTACCAGCTGCGGGAAGGCATCAGCAACGACCGCTTCGGCTACCTCATCCTCCGCCGCGAAAAGGTCACCGACCTCCTCGATCGCATCTGACACCCATCGTACCCGCTTAAACTTTTCACCCGAACCCCCATCCCACCGCCATGCCCCTACCCCTCCAGACACGCAACCGGCACCTGCTCTGGCGGGCCGGCTTCGGACCGGCCGCCGGCATGGCACAGGCCCTGGCCGACAGCCCCACCCATCACACCCTCAAAGCCCTCGAAGCGGACAGCCGACGACCCTTCCTGCCACTCACCATCCCGACAGGAACCGCTCAGCCCGATGATCCGTCCGGCACAACGTCCCCGCAGGATCGGCAGCGACGCAACCGGGAACGCATCCGACAACTCAACATCGCCTGGATCGACCGCATGGTCTCCGGCGAACAGATGCTGCGCGAGAAGATGGCCCTCTTCTGGCATGGCCATTTCGCCGCCCGACACAACAACCCCGACTTCGTCGAAGGACTCCTGAACGCCATCCGCGAGCATGCCCTGGGCGACTTCGGCACCCTCCTCCGGAAGGTCTGCCAGAGCCCCGCCATGCTCGCCTTCCTCAACAACCAGCAGAACCGGAAGCAACGCCCCAACGAGAACTTCGCCCGGGAACTCATGGAACTCTTCACCCTCGGCCGCGGTCATTACACCGAGGCCGACGTCAGAGACGCCGCACGCGCCTTCACCGGCTGGCAGTTCGACGCCCAAGGCTCGTTCCGCTTCCGCGCCGAGGCCCATGACGACGGACCCAAGACCGTCCTCGGCGTCACCGGCCGACTCACCGGCGACGATGTGATCGGCATCCTCCTCGACAGGCGGGAGACGGCCGACGCCATCACCCGGAAGATATGGCGGCACTTCGTCGACGAACAGGTCGACGAGGCCGCCGTACAACGCCTCTCCCGACGGTTCTTCGCCTCCCGCTACGACATCGCCGGCCTCATGCACGACATCTTCGCCTCGGAGGCCTTCCACGAACCCCGGCACATCGGCCGACAGATCAAATCCCCCGTCGAACTCATCGTAGGCATCCGCCGCATGCTCCCCATGCGGATCGCACAGCCCGAGGTGCAGATTCTCCTGCAACGCATCCTCGGACAGGTGCTCTTCTACCCGCCCAACGTGGCCGGATGGCCCGGTGGAAGGCACTGGATCGACGGCGCCTCCCTGATGTACCGGCTGCAGATCCCGCAGATGGTCGCCCAACGCGATTGGCCTGCCCCCCGGGCCAAGGATGATGACGACCAGGACATGGGCACAAGCCGTCGCCCCGGACGCGGCAGCCGCATCACCCTCGACACCCGCATCGACTGGGAACCCGTCTACCAAAGCCTGACAGACGTGAAAAGGGAACGGCTGCCAGAAGCGGTGGCAGCCCTCCTTTGGCAGACGACCACCCCACCCGACGTCTCCGGACTCGATGCACGACCCGACACCTCCTCCCGCGAAGCCTTGATCCGGTCCGCCCTCATCCGCCTCATGGGAAGCCCGGAATACCAACTCTGCTGAACCCCGCCAACCGACACCGCCATGCCGATCGACCGAAAGGACTTCCTACGCACCGGCTCCCTCGCCACCGCCTCGCTGATGATACCCCGCTTCCTGAAGGCCTTCGAAGGACCCGGCGCCCTGCCCCCCGGCAACCGCATCGTCGTGGTCCTCCAACTCAGCGGCGGCAACGACGGACTCAACACCGTCATCCCCATCCGCAACGACATCTACTACCGGGAACGCCGTCAACTCGCCATCCGCAGGACCGACGCCCTCGCCCTGACCCAAGAGGCCGGCCTCCACCCCGCCCTCACCGCCTTCCGCGACCTCCACGACGAAGGGCACCTCGCCGTGTATAACGGCGTCGGCTACCCGAACCCCGACAGGAGCCACTTCCGCAGCATGGACGTCTGGCAGAGCGCCAGCGATGCCGACACCGTCCTGCAAAGCGGATGGCTGGGCAGATACCTCGATGCCCGATGCGCCGGCGGCCAACGCCCCACCCGAGCCCTCGAGATCGACGACACCCTCAGCATGGCCCTCCGCGGAGAACGGATCAAAGGCCTCGCCATCGCCGACCCCCGCCGCCTCAACGCCTCCGCCAACGACCCCTGGCTCCGGAACCGCATCGCCCACACGACGGCGGACAGCGATGCGCCGGTCGACTACCTCTACCAGACCCTCGCCCAAACCCTCTCCTGCACCGAATACATCCAACGCCACAGCCGCCAACGCCCGACCAACGCCCCTTACCCCGACACCGAACTGGCCCGAAACCTCAAGACCATCGCCTCCCTCATCCACAGCGACATCGACACCCAGGTATACTACCTTTCGCTCGGCAGCTTCGACACCCACGCCAACCAGGACGACCGGCAGCGACGTCTCTTCGAAGAACTCAACGGCGCCGTCAAAGCCTTCACCGACGACCTCAAGGCCAACGGACGCTTCCAGGACCTCCTTCTCTTCACCTTCTCCGAATTCGGCCGCCGCGTCAGACAGAACGGCAGCAACGGCACCGACCACGGCAAGGCCAACAACATGTTCCTCGTCAGCGGAGCCCTCCGCCGACAAGGCCTGCTGAACCCGATGCCCGACCTCACCCACCTCGACGATGGCGACATCCCCCTCGCCCTCGACTTCCGACAGGTCTATGCCACCGTGCTCGAACGCTGGCTCGACACCCCCGCCGACCCCATCCTCGGCAGACCCTTCGCCCCACTCGATTTCATCTGAGCGCACCCCTCACCGATACCGGCGCCCGCCCCCCCTCACCCACCCCAGCCCTCCCGGTCGAGGCTGCGGTACTGGATGGCTTCCGCCACATGCGCCGTGCAGATGCCCGGAGACTCCGCCAGGTCGGCGATCGTCCTCGACACCTTCAGGATCCGGTCATAGGCCCTCGCCGAGAGGTTCAGCCGCTCCATGGCCTTCTTCAGCAGCTGGGTGCCCGACTCGTCCAACCGACACACGTCACGCAGCGTCCGATGCCCCATCTGCGCATTCGCATAGATGCCATCCTGCTCCCTGAAGCGGTCGGCCTGCAGGGCCCTTGCCCTGACCACCCGTTCCCGGATGAGGGCGGACGGCTCCCCGTTGGCCCTTGAGGTCAGCTCCGTAAATGCCACCGGCGTCACCTCCACATGCAGATCGATCCGGTCGAGCAAAGGCCCCGACACGCGGTTCAGATACTTCTGCACCGCCCCCGGCGGACAACTGCACGACTTCTCCGGATGGTTGTAATAACCGCAGGGACAGGGGTTCATCGAGGCCACCAGCATGAACGAGGCCGGGAAATCGACCGCGATACGGGCCCGGCTGATGGTCACCTTCCGCTCCTCCATCGGCTGACGCATCACCTCCAGCACGGTCCGCTTGAACTCGGGCAACTCGTCGAGGAACAACACCCCGTTGTGTGACAAGGATATCTCGCCCGGCTGCGGCTGGCCGCCCCCACCCACCAGGGCCACATCGCTGATCGTGTGATGCGGGGCGCGGAACGGACGCCGCGAGACCAGCATCGAATGCTCGGGCATCTTGCCCGCCACACTGTGGATCTTGGTCGTCTCCAGCGCCTCCTGCAAGGTCAGCGGGGGCAGGATGGTCGGCAACCGCTTCGCCAGCATCGTCTTGCCCGCCCCCGGCGGCCCGATCAGGATCGCGTTATGCCCACCCGCCGCCGCGATCTCCAAGGCCCTTTTGATGTGCTCCTGCCCCTTCACTTCCGCAAAATCGGCATCGAAGGCGTTCTGATGCTGCACGAACTCCTCCCGGATATCGACCACCACCGGCTGCAACGAACGGCCCTCGCACTCGAAGAACCGGATCACCTCTCGGATATGGTTGACGCCGTATACGTTCAGCTGACCCACCATCCCCGCCTCACGGGCGTTGGCGGCCGGCACGATCAAACCCCGGAAACCGTCCTTCCGCGCCTGGATGGCGATCGGCAGGGCACCCTTGATGGGCCGAACCTCGCCTTCCAGGCTCAGCTCGCCCATCAAAAGGTAATCCCCCAGCCGCTGCCAGCCCAGCATCTGCTCGGAAGCTCCCAACACCCCCATCGCAATCGGCAGGTCGAATGCCGTTCCACTCTTCCGCACATCCGCCGGAGCCAGGTTCACGACGATCTTCGTCCGTGGCATCTCGCAGCCGTTCGACTTGATGGCACTCTCGATCCGGTGCATGCTCTCCTTCACCGCACTGTCGGGCAGGCCCACGATGAAATAGTCCTTGCCCTGCGCATCCCAGTTCACCTCCACCGTGATCGTCATGGCTTCCACGCCGAACACCGCACTGCCGAATGTCTTCACGAACATGGTGTGAAGGTAGACCGGCACGAAAGGCGTTCCCGGTCGGAAACACCGCCCGAGACAGCTATTCTTCCGGATCGAAGTGGAGGAAAAGACGGGCGACCGACGGGCTGGAGACCGGCCTTCAATACCTCAGCGGCAGAAGTAACGGATGCGGTTGCGGCCCGGCGGGAAAGGCAGCGAGGGGATCGGGTCGCCGCCCACCGTCCACTCCACCAGGTAGCCGTCGGACGTGAACACGTAGTCGCCGTAGCGCGCCGTCAGGGTGCTGTCGGCCGCGCCCGTGGCCCCGTACGTCGTGAGCCGGATCTGCCGCACGAGGTTGCGCGACAACTTCCCCATGTCCACCGCCATGACCGGAACGGCGAGCTCCACCGCATCGGGCAGGATGGGCAGGAAGTTGCGGGCGGACACGCTGGGGTCGTAGTCCAGGCTGGCGGACATGACCTTCTGTGTCATACCGGGGATCACGACAGCCCCCTCTACCTGCACCAGGTTCTGCGCCGCCCAGGTGTATTTGAACTGCACCAGCGGGATCGGCAGGGGGATGGCCGAAGAGTACAGGTCCTTGCGCTCCAGGTATCCGGCAGCATCGTAGACATACTCGTAGCGGAGCGTCTGTGGCGTGTTGTTGACGGTCTGGCGGGCGACGAAGCGCCGCACGCGGCCGCTGGCGTCCAGCAGCAGGTAGGTGTCGACCGAAAGCCGCAACGTGTCGCCCGTCCGCACCAGCGGCTCGTCGATGACGGACCGGGCCGCCACACTGTCGTACACCTCGACGGCGGTGGCCCGCCCCGACGCATCGAAGCGCGTGAGGAAGGAGAGGAGGCCGCGGCCCGTGGCCGAGTCGATGCCCACGACCTCCGTCGGGCGGCAGTCGTTGCCCAGCGCAGGCCGCAGGTTGCCGTTCTCGAAGCTGGTCTCCTTCTCGCAGGCCGCCAGCAGGGCCAGCGCAAGGATGACGGGCGATACCCTCATGGAGCGGGTTTGTCGGGGTTCAGGACACCTGGGCATCGTCGCTCACCCGCGAGTTGGTCTCGACCGTGGGATGCGATGCCGGACCCTGCTCCCGCAGGAAGCGCTCCTGGAAGAGCAGGATCAGGATCACGCCGGTGGTGATGGAGGCGTCGGCGATGTTGAAGACGGGGCGGAAGAACTCGAACGACTCGCCACCCCAGAACGGGAACCAGTCGGGATAGCGGGCATCCGTGATGATGGGGAAATAGAGCATGTCGACCACCTTGCCGTGCAGCAGCGGGGCATAGCCCCCCGCAAAGCCCTCCTGCAGGAAGGAGCGGGCCTCGTTGAGGGTGAAGGGGTCGCTGCCCTCGAAAAGGAGGCCGTAGCCGATGCTGTCGAGCAGGTTGCCGATGGCACCCGCGTAGACGAGTGTCGCACAGACCATGAACCCGGCATGGAGGCGGCGCCGCGACAGCCGCACCAGGTACACCGTTCCGACGACCACCGCCACGAGGCGGAACAGCGTCAGCGCCACCTTGCCCCACTCCCCGCCGAGCTTCCACCCGTAGGCCATGCCCTCGTTCTCGATGAAGTGCAGCCGGAACCAGGGGAGGGACGGGATCGGCAGGTGCTCCTCGCCGAGGTGATAATGGGTCTTGATGTACACCTTGAGCGCCTGGTCGGCCAGCAGGATCAGTAAGGTGGTCAGGAAGACATGCTTCAGTTTCAAAAGGCGCCGGTGTTGATTGGGGCAAATATAATCAAGATGTCGGTGAAGGCCCTATTCCTCCACGTAGACGCGGCGCACCCGCGAGGAGATGCCGGTGAGCAACTCGTAGGGGATGGTGCCGGCCCGCCGCGCCATGTCGGCGATGGGGGCCTCCGCTCCAAAGACGACGACGCGCGACCCCGGGGCGACGTCTTCCATTCCGGTGACGTCCACCAGGGTCATGTCCATGCAGACATGCCCGATGACAGGGGCCGGCCGGCCGCCGATCCAGACGCGGCCCACACCGTTGCCGAGGCTCCGCGGGAAGCCGTCGGCGTATCCGATGCGGCAGATGGCGATGCGGGTGTCGCGGTCGAGGCGCGCCTGTCGTCCGTAGCCGACGGTCTCGCCGGCCGGCACCTGCCGCACCTGCGCCACCGTGGTCGTCAGGCGGAGTGCCGGGCGCAGTCCGACGCCGGAGGCCGCGGCCGGGTGGATGCCGTAGAGCCCGATGCCGAGGCGGACCATGTCGTACTGCAGCTCGGGATGGCGCCGGATGCCGGCCGTGTTGGCCAGATGGCGGAGGAAACCGTATCCGAGGGCCTCCCGCAGGCGTCGGCAGGCCGCTTCGAAGCGGTCGGCCTGGAGGCGGGTGAAGGCGTCGTGCTCAGGGTCTTCGGCCGCCGACAGGTGGCTGAAGACGGACACCACATGCAGGCCCGCGCCCTCGGCCAACAGACGGGCCAGCCCGTCGACCTCCTCCGGCTGGAAGCCCAGGCGATGCATGCCGGTATCCAGCTTCACGTGCACGGGATAGTCCTGCAACCCCTCCGACGCAAGGTGGCGGGCGAAGGCGGCGGCCCCTTCGAGCGAATACACCTCGGGCTGCAGGTCGTGGTCGGTGATCGTCCGGAAGGCGTCCGGCTCCGGACTCATCACCAGGATGGGCATGCGGATGCCGGCACGTCGCAACCCGGCCCCCTCGTCGGCATAGGCCACCACCAGCCAGTCGACCCGGTGGAACTGCAGCAGGCTGGCGATCTCGAAGGCGCCGGCACCATAGGAGAAGGCCTTCACCATGGCCATGACACGCACACCCGGCGACAGCAGCCGGCGGTGCGCCGACAGGTTCTGCGCGATGGCCGACAGGTCGATCTCGAGCACCGTCTGGTGCACCCCGGCCTCCAGCCTGGCGGCGATGCGCTCGAAGCCGAAACGCCGTGCCCCCTTCAGGAGGATGGCCTCGCCCCGGAACTGCATCGGATGGAACTGCTCCAAAAAGTCATCCGTGCCCGCATGGAAGCGGCAGTCGGGCACGACACCCTCGAAGGCGGCGGCCTCTGCCGCCAGCGCCGGACCGATGCCGATCAGCCGGCCGACCCCGCGACGCCCCAACTCGAGGGCCACCTCGCGGTACAACTCGCCCGGCAGACGCCCGCTCTGCAGGATGTCCGACAGGATCACCGTCATCCCCGCCGCCCGGCGCTGCCGCACCAGGAAGTCCAGCGCCAACCGCAGCGAACTCAGGTCGGCACTGTAACTGTCATCCACCAGCACACAGCCGTTGATGCCGTCACGAAGCGCCATGCGCATGGCGAGCGAGGACAGGTCCCGCATCCGCTCCCGGATAGGCTCCTGCGGGATCGACATATGCAGCATCAGCATCCAGGCGTGCATCGCGTTCTCCACCGACGCGGCGTCGGTGAAGGGGATGGTCAGCGACAGGGACCGCCCGCCGTAGTCGGCGTCGACCTGCGTGGCGCCCGACAGGGACCGCCGGTCGCGGATGCGCAGCAACGCGTCGGGCGCGACGCCCCAGGCCAGGCCGTCGGGGTGGGGGCCGGGACCCGACAGGCGGGCCTCCCCCACGGCCCGGGCGACCTCCGGATGGTCGGCGCAGTACACCAGGTGCCGGCATCGCCGGAAGAGCCGGTATTTCTCGCGGGCCTTGGCCATCCGGTCCCCAAAGCCCTCGTCATGCGCGTCGAGGAGGTTGGTGAAGATGCCGATGTCCGGGCGGATCACCCGCTCCAGCCTGTCCATCTCGCCCGGCAGCGAGATGCCGGCCTCGAAGATGGCCAGGTCGTCGTCCGGCCCCATCTGCCAGACACTCAGCGGCACGCCCAGCTGCGAATTGTAACTCTTGGGGCTCCGCACGATGCGCAGGTCGGGCGACAGCAGGTGGTGGAGCCACTCCTTGACGACGGTCTTGCCGTTGCTGCCCGTGATGCCGATGACGGGATAGCCGAAGGTGGCGCGGTGGGCGGCGGCGAGGTCCTGCAAGGCCTGCAGCGTATCGCCCACCCGGATGACGCCCGCATCCGGCATCGACGCGGTATCGGGCGGCTCGGACACCACGAAGCAGCGCACCCCGCGCCGGTACAGCTCCTCGACGAAGGCATGACCGCTCCGCGGACCGCTGCCGAGGGCGAAGAAGACCGACTCCTCCGGATGCACCAGCTTGCGGCTGTCGGTCAGCAGGTGGCGGATGCGGAGCCCGTCCGGCGCCCCTTGCAGGACCCTGCCACCGGTGCGCTCGGCGAGCATACCGGCCGTGTAGCCGACCTCCGCCTCCCTATGCATCGACGTCCGTGACCCGGCGCACCGCCCGCCGACGCCGGTGATGGATGGAATAGCCGATGGACGAGCCGAGGCAGGCCACGATCACGGCCAGCGAGGTGAGGATGTCGATGCGCACACCGAAGTACTCGACAAGCATCTTCACCCCGATGAAGGCCAGCACCACCGCGATGCCCTGCTGCAGGTAGTCGAACTGGTCCACCGCCCCGCGCAGCAGGAAGAACAGCGACCGCAGGCCCAGGATGGCGAAGATGTTCGAGGAATAGATGATCAGCCGGTCGTCGGCCGTGAAGGGCACCCGGGCGTCGTCGCGCACCAGCGACACGACCGTCGGGATCGAATCGAGCGCAAAGGCCAGGTCCACCGCCGCCAGCATCACCACCACCACCGAGAGGGTCGTGAAATAGGCCTTGCCATGGTGCATCACGAGGTAGCGGCCCTTCGGCTCCACCTCCAACAACCGCAGATAGCGCTTCATGAAACGGTACACCCACGTGTCGGCCGGGTCGAACTCCGCCTCGTCCTTCTTGAAGAAAAGCTTGAAGCCGGTGTACAGCAGGAAGAACCCGAAGACATACAGGATCCAGTGGAACCGCTCGATGAGCCCGATGCCCAGCGCGATGAAGGCGATGCGGAAGACGACCGCTAGGATGATGCCCACCAGCAGGGCACGCCCCGCATCGGTCTCCTCGACGCGGAAATACGTGAAGATGATGATGAAGACGAAGATGTTGTCCACGCTCAGCGACCACTCCATCAGATAGGCGGTGAAATACTTCGTGGCCGTCAGGGCCGACTTCTCGTACCAGAGGAAGGCGCAGAAGGCCATCGACAGGACGACCCAGAACAGGGTCTGGTACATGGCCTTGCGAAGCGTCACGCGGCTGTTGCCGCGGCTGATGAGGCCGAGGTCGAAGAGCAGGGCGAACAGCAGGAGGATGCCGAAGGTGAGGAAACTGATCTGGTCCGGGGTCATGTCGGGTCTCGGGATTGTCCGAGGGCGCGAAGATACGTCATCACCGCCATCGGCTCCCGCGTGTCAGGCCGCATAGCGCCGTCGGCGCCAGGCCTGGAAGGCGGCGATCACCAGGCTCACCAGGCCCATCGGACCGGCCAGGACGGCCACCTGCCAGAAGGTCCGCTCCCGCTCCACCCGCTCCGTGTCGAGCAGCCGCAGCGTGTAGTCCTTCCCCCGCGTCTCGAGGATGCCGGAGGCGTCGGTGAGATGCTCGAGGGAGTTGAGCAGGAACTCCCGATTCGCGTACGTCCTTCGCGTATATGCGTTCGTGCCCATCTGCAGCGGTCCGTCCGACTGCGACACGGCGTTGAGGGCGAGGTCGCCATCGGCCACCACCACCATCCCCCCCGCAGCGGTCGCCGCAGGCAGGAAGGGCCGCCCCAGGAGCCGCGCCATCGTATCGGCCTGCGCGGCCGTGACGCGGTTCGCAAAGGCCGACCGGAAACGTCCCTCCAGCAGCACGGCCACGGGAATGCCCGGACGGCGGAAATCGGCCAGCTCCTCCTCCCGGCGGATGCTACGCCACTCGACGCGCGCCGGCGTCTGCAGGGCTCGGGCGTTGTCCGAGGTCGACAGCAGGACCGTCTTCCGGATGCCGGGGGCCTCCACCGTGTCGACCGACTGCGGGAACTGGGCCACGACGTAGTCGAGGTTCCGGGCGATGGGATGCCCGCCCGTATGCCGCAATAGGGGGAAATAGGGCCAGGGCAGCACCTGGATCTGCGGCTTGTCGCCCACACTGCCGATGACGGAGGGGATGCCGTCGTTCTGCAGGTCCTGCACCAGGTCGCGGTTGATGCGCACACCATAGCGGAAGAGCATGTCATCCAGGTCCAGGCCCGTGTCGAAGGCGATGAAGCTGCCCTCGCTGCGCTGCAGGCTGTCGAGGCTCGCGTAGAGGTTGTCGACCATCCACAGCACCCGGCCGCCCCGCATCAGGTACTGGTCGATCTTGAGCTTCTGGGCCCCGGTGAAGCGTTCCGTCGGCTTCACAATGCACAGGGCGCTGAAGGCGGAGGGGATGAAGGGCACGCTGTCGAGCGGTAACAGGCGGAACGCATAGCGCGGGCGCAGGGTGTTCTGGATCAGATCGTACACCCGCAGGTCCATCGGCTCGCCGTTGCCGGTCAGATAGCCGACCAGACGCAGCGAATCCTCCGTGATGCGCCGGACGGCATCCGCGATGCGGTACTCCAGCAGGGCCTCCGCATTGTTGAGGGCGGACAGGCCCGACATCTCCTGCCCCTGCAGGAAGTCGACCCCCAGCGTACGGTCGCGGTACCGCACCACCGCCCCGGGGAAGACGAGGGTCTCCTCCGTCGATTCCCCCCGGCGGGTCTGCGCCTTGACATTGGTGGGATGGATGCCGAGCTGCTGCAGCGAATCATACACGTAGGCCCGCATCGTGTCCGACAGGTCGGCACCCGGACGGGCGAAGCCGAAGACCAGCCGGTCCGGCGCAAAGGACCGCATCCCACCCAGCACATCCTCGGCCGACTGCGCCAGCTTGCGGAAGCCGGGCGGCATCGGCCCGTCGAGAAGGACCGTCACCTCCACCCGGTCGGGCAGCCCGCCGATCAGTCCCCGCGTGGGGCCCGAGAGCGTGAAGCGCCGCTCGCCGGTGAGGTCCGCCCGCAACGGATACCGCCCCGCAACGACGTTCAGCAGCGACAGCCCCGCAAGGACCCACACCCAGCCCCAACGGGCACGCAGCAAAGCCTGCCACCTACGCCTCATGCCCGGGAGAGTTTGCGCGCGGTGAGGTACAAAAACATCAGGTCCAAGGACAGGAAGTACACGACATCGCGGCTGTCGACCACGCCGCGGCTGATGCTGCGGTAATGCGCCTCGATGCCCACCATCTCCACATAATACGCCGCAGCCCCCGACAGCACCGGCAAAACCGACAGCGAACCAAAGGCGCTGAAGAGCGCAAAACACGCAAAGGCCGACATCAAAAAGGCCGCCAGCGCATTGGGCGTCAGCGCACTGCAGAAGGTGCCCACCGCGGCAAAGGCCGACGACAGCAGCAACAGGCCAAGATACGATCCCGCTATGCCGCCCCCGTCGAGGCCGCCCGCCGAAAGCCGCGACAGCGTGTAGACATACAGGCCCGTCGGTAACACAGACGCCACGACCACGAGCATCGCAGCCGCATACTTGCCCACGACCACCGCCACCAACCCCACCGGACGCGTCCGCAGCACCTCCCAGGTGCCCGACCGCAACTCCTCCGACACGACCCGCATCGTGACCGCAGGAATCAACATCAGCAGGACCCAGGGCGATGTATCGAAGAAATGCGACATGTCGGCATACCCGAAATCGAAGACCCCCGTGTCCGGGAACACGAACAGGAACAACCCGCTCAACAACAGGAACAACAGGATGGAAAGATAGCCCGTCAGGCTCCCGAAGAACTGCCGCAACTCCTTTTTACAGATGGCCCACATGGCTTTCAGTATGCAACATTACCCAAAAGACGGGGAAAACACACCAACAGGCCGTTGAAATGACCTTGGAGACCGCCCCAGGGCGGAGCGAACTTGCAGCGTGCGTTACGGACCGATGTGGAAGTGGGCGGGGCTGGCTCTGCTGGGGACGGCTGCCGGCGAGGCAGCGGCACAGCGGCGTTGGGACGGGCAGGGGGGCGACAGCCTCTGGCAGAACGCGCGCAACTGGCAGCCCGACGGCGTCCCGCTGCGCGAGGATACCGTCCTGCTCGACCATACGCTCACCGGCCACGACTACCTCGTCAGGCTCCCCGCCGGGCAGGCCTCCGTCGTCCTCCGAAGCATCCGGATCACCCCGGGAGCGGGCGGTCGCATCACCCTGCTCCTACCCTCCGACAACACGGCCGCGCCCGCATTGCAGCTGACGGACACGGGCGACTGCATCCGCCTCGACCCCGGCGCCATCCTCCGTAACGCCTCGGGGGCAGCCGCCGGCGACCCCCTGCAGCCCGGCGGACGGATACGCATCGCCGACGGCGCCACCTATGTCCATAACACCGCCCGCGGCAACGCCCGGATCATCGACAGGCTCTCACAGGCGCCGGGCACCGAGAACGGCGTCTTCGAATTCGACGTGCCGGGTACCGCCGGATATACCGTATCCCTGACCGGCAACACCTTCGGCACCCTCAGCTTCCGCGCCTCGGCCGCCGGCGCCGGCAAATCCTACAGCGGCAGCGGCACCTCGGACCTCGTCATCCGCGGATCCCTGCGCATCGCCGCCGGCGCCGCACTCACCTCCACCCTCACCGCCACCATCCGCCTCCACGGCGACCTCGCCGTCGACGGCCTCCTCAATATGGCCCCGGCCACGACAGGCCCCACCGGCCGTAGCCTCGCCTTCTGCGGACGACAGACACAACGGCTCACCGGAAACGGACAGATCCTCGCCGGCACCGGCTTCCGCAACATCGAATGCCGGGCCGCCACGCACCTCCTCCTCTCGCGCGACCTGCAACTCCCCATGGCCGGACATTCCCTCCTCGTCATGGACAGCGCCACCCTCTGCCTCGGCACCCATGCCGTCAGCGGCGAAGCCGCATTCCGGGCCCTGCCGGGCGCCACCCTACACATCGCCTCCCCCGACGGCATCCATGCCACCTCCCCCCTCGGAAACATTCGCACCCGCATCCGCGACGTCAGCCCCCAGGCCCACTACCACTACACCGGGACAGGCCCGCAATCCACCGGCGACGCCCTGCCCGACAGCATCCGCACCCTGGCCGTCGACAAACCCCTTGGCAACCTCTCCCTCGCCAGGCCCGTCCGCGTCAAAGAACGCCTCATCCTCAGCCGCGGCCTCATCCTCAGCCGACCCGAAACCCTGCTCACCCTCGACGCGGCAACCCTCCAAAGCCCCATGAACACCTATGGCAATCCCAACACCGGCTGGGACTCCGCCTTCGTCGACGGACCCCTCGCCATCCGCTCGGCACCCTCGAACATCATCGACCTGCCCCTGGGGCAAAACCCCACCTTCGCACCGGCACGCCTGCAATGCCAACCATCCCAGCCCATCCCCCGACTCGTCGCCGAATACCGCAACGAACCCCACCCCGCAGCCCCGTCCATGGGAACCGGCGGCCTCCTGCGTACCCTGGCACCGGGCTACTGGACCATCAAGCCCCTCCCCGACACGATGCCCCTCATCGCCCACCTCTCCCTCAGCTGGCGCCTCCCAGACGACACCCCCACCGCCCGGACACGCAAGGACTCCCTCAAAGCCGTCTTCGCCACCACCACCACCAACGGCGCCTCCTGGCAACGGATAGGCATTTCCCATCAGACGACAGGCGGACCCCTCACCGGTTGGATAACCCCACTCCAACCCCACCAAGGCTATGGCGACTTCACCCTGGCCATCGGCATCCCCGATGCCGGACTGCCCCTCAGAGGCATCCACCTCGACGCAACGGCGAATGGCAGGGCCACCCGGCTCCGCTGGACGGTCCAAGGCTCGGAAACCCAGGCAAGGTTCGATGTGGAACGGAGCCGCGACGGATCGGCATTCACATGCATCGCCCGGATGAAGGCAACCGACGTCGGAACAGGAGATGCCTTCACCCATACCGACACCCGGCCGACGCCGGGCAGGAACCTCTACCGCGTGACGGCATACGCCGATGGCGCCAAACCCCTCTCCTCCAACATCCGACAGGTGCTCACAGCCGCCACAACATCGACGACCGTCTACCCCAATCCCACCCGGGGCCTGCTACACATCCCCGCTGCAGACCCCGACACGGAACGCCATGCCGTGGTCATCGACCCGACGGGCCGACGCCGCCTGAGCATCCGACTGCCTGCCGGGATCACCGGCACCCTCGATGTCGGACAACTCCCGCCTGGCGAATACCTCCTGCAGCTATGGACAAAGGAAAAACACATGACCTACCGGTTCATCCGGGCAGGACCGCCCAACCGATAGGTCCGGGACAGACCGCAGCACAGGGCAGGTCCCAAGGCGCGCCCGCAAGGCCTATACCGCGAAACTCTCGCCGCAGGCGCAGGTACGGCTCGCGTTGGGATTGTTGAAATGGAAGCCCTTGCCGTCGAGGCCGTCGGAGAAATCGAGGGTCGTGTTGAACAGGTACAGCACACTCTTGCGGTCCGTGACGATCCGCATGCCCTTGTCGGTGAAGACCTGGTCCGTCGGCCGGCTCTCGCTGTCGAACTCCATCTTGTAACTCAGGCCCGAGCAACCCCCGCTCACCACGCTCACCCGCACGAAATGGTCGGCACCCCTGCCCTCCTCCTCCATCAGCTGCCGGACACGCGCCAGCGCCTTGTCGCTGATGAACAATCCGTTCTGCATCGTCATGGCGTTCATGTCTCCCCGTTGCGTTGGTGTGGGCGATGCCACAGCGGCATGCCGTCGGCAAAATTACGGCAGCCGGACCATAGGAGCCATACCCCATGCAGCAGTGGCTTCCGCTGTCCGGATGGCCCGGCCATTCCCTACCTTCGGAGATGCGAAAGGTGGAACACATCGGCATCGCCGTCCGGAGCCTGGAGGCCGCCATACCGGTATACGAGCAGCTGCTCGACACGCCCTGCTACAAGCGGGAACGGGTGGAGGGCGAGCAGGTGGACACGGCCTTCTTCCGGCAGGGCGAGACCAAGATCGAGCTGCTGGAAGGCACCGACCCCGACGGCGTCATCGCCTCCTTCGTCGCCAGACGCGGAGAAGGCATGCACCATGTCGCCTTCGACACGCCCGACATCCGGGCCGAGATGTTGCGGCTGAAGGCGGCCGGCTTCCGGTTGCTCAGCGAGGAACCCCGACCCGGGGCGGACAACAAATGGGTGTGCTTCCTCCATCCGAAGGACACGGCAGGCGTGCTGGTGGAACTCTGTCAGGACAGGGGTCGGCCAACCGGTGCCGACTAGGTGATGCCGAGCTTCTCGACGGCCTTCTGGGCGGCGATCTGGCTGGCGTCCTTCTTGTTGTAGGCCTTGCCCTCCGCCACCAGCTTGCCGTCGATCATGGCGCCGATGCGGAAGACGCGGCGACCCTTCTCCATGCGTTCGTCCAGCGTCTCGAAGACGATCGTCTTGCCGTTGCGGTTGGCCCAGCCGTAGAGCTTGTTCTTGTGGTTGATCTCGAGCGCCTCGAGGTCTTCCATGAAGAGATGCGGGGTGATGATGCGCTTGAAGATCCAGCGCTTGGTACGGTCGTAGCCGCGGTCCAGGTAGATGGCGCCCACCAGCGCCTCCAGGGTGTTGCCGAAGATCTGGCTCGACTTCAGGGAGCTGTCGTTGCGGTTGAAGTGCGTGACCTTCTTGATGCCCATCTTGAGGGCGATGTCGTTGAGCGTGGCCCGGTTGACCATCTTGCTGCGCATCTCGGTGAGGTAGCCCTCTCCCTTGTAGGGATAGCGCAGGAAGAGGTAGTCGGCCACGACACCGCTCAGGATGGCGTCTCCCAGGTATTCGAGGCGCTCGTTGTTCTGGTCGGCGCCTTCCCGGACCGAACGGTGGCTCAGGGCCGTCGTGTAGAGCGACATGTCGCCGGGTACGAAGCCGAGGATGTTGGCGAGGTCCCGGAAGTATTTCCGTTCGGAACTCGGTGTCAGGAGGTATCGTAACCAGAACGGCAAGGAGGGGTGTTCTTGGATGGTGGATGGGCCGTCTCGGAAAGGCGGTGGACGGGAGCGGTCAGCCGTACTTGCGGACGATGACGGAGGCGTTGTGGCCGCCGAAGCCGAAGGTGTTGCTCAGGGCGGCCCGGACGGTACGCCGCTTGGCACTGTGGAAGGTGAAGTCGAGGTTCGGGTCCAGCTCCGGGTCGGGCGTGAAATGGTTGATCGTCGGCGGAACGATGTCGTGAACCACGGAGAGGATGCAGGCGATGGCCTCCACCGCTCCGGCGGCCCCGAGCAGATGGCCCGTCATCGACTTGGTGGAGCTGATGTTGAGGCGGTAGGCGTGTTCGCCGAAGACGCCGAGGATGGCCTTGGTCTCGGCGATGTCGCCCAAGGGGGTCGAAGTGCCGTGGACGTTGATGTAGTCGATGTCCTCGGGCGTCATGCCGGCGTCCGAGAGCGTCGCCCGCATGACGTTGAGGGCGCCGAGGCCTTCGGGGTGGGGGGCCGTGATATGGTGGGCATCCGCGGTGGCGCCGCCGCCGGCCACCTCGCAATAGATGCGGGCGCCCCGGCGAAGGGCATGCTCCAATTCCTCGACGACGATCGCACCGCCGCCCTCACCCATCACGAAGCCGTCTCGGTCCTTGTCGAAGGGCCGGGATGCCGTCCCCGGGTCGTCGTTGCGTTCGCTCAACGCCTTCATGGCGTTGAAGCCGGCCACCCCGGCGATGCTGATCACCGCCTCGCTGCCCCCGGCCACCATCACGTCGGCCTTGCCGAGGCGGATGTAGTTGGTCGCCTCGATCAGGGCGTGGGTGGAAGAGGCGCAGGCACTCACGACGGCGAAGTTGGGCCCCCGGAAACCATGCCGCATCGAGATGTGCCCGGCAGCGATGTCCAAGATCATCTTGGGGATGAAGAAGGGGTTGAACCGGGGCGTGCCATCGCCCTTGGCGAAGTTCATGACCTCTTCCTGGAAGGTCACCAGCCCGCCGATGCCGCTGGAATAGATCACACCCGTCCGGTCCGGATCGACCTGGCCGGAGCCGATGCCGGCATCGCGGATGGCCTCGTCGCTCGCCACAATGGCGAGCTGCGTGAAGCGGTCGAGCTTGCGGGCCTCCTTCCGGTCGAGATACTCGACGGGGTCGAAGCCCTTGACCTCGCAGGCGAAGCGCGTGCGGAACTTGGAGGCGTCGAAAAGCGTGATGGCATCGGAGCCGGACACGCCGGCCAGCAATCCCTTCCAATAGTCGGGGACCGTGTTGCCGATCGGCGTGATGGCACCGATGCCGGTGACGACGACGCGTTTCAATGTCATATCAGAAAGGATGGCCGGTTGCCCGGCACAGACTCACTTGGCGTGGTCCTCAAGGTAGGCGACGGCCTGGCCCACGGTGGTGATCGTCTCGGCCTGCTCGTCGGGTATGTTGATGTTGAACTCTTTCTCGAACTCCATGATCAGTTCCACGGTGTCGAGGGAGTCCGCACCGAGGTCGTTGTTGAAGGATGCATCAGGAGTCACCTCCGCCTCGTCAACGCCGAGTTTGTCGACGATGATCTTCTTCACCCGGGCTGCGATGTCTGACATTTCAGTTGATTTTGGTTAATGTGGGTGCAAAAATATAGTTTTTGGGATAAAAACAATTTTCGGCTCGAGGCCGCCTGTCCACATGCCGGGCCGGACCCTCCCCCAATGCCCCCTCCGACCTGCGAAAGCGACAAGCTCCTCTTCCGGGGCCGACCGCCGGAATTCACGTAACTTCACAGACAACCCCGTCCCGGGCAAGGGACCCGCCGCACATGCCCCTTCGCATCATCGACCATGGATCCGCCGAGTACGACCGGATGGTGGAATTGAGGATGGATATCCTCCGCCGGCCGCTCGGATTGTCCTTCCGACCCGAAGACCTCGCCCGGGAATGCGATGACATCCTCCTCGGCGCCTTCGACGAGGAACGGCTCCTGGCCTGCTGCATCCTCACCCGGGAGGACGCACACACCTGCCGCCTCCGCCAGATGGCCGTCGCCAACAGCCTCCAGGGCAAGGGCCTGGGCGCCTCCCTCCTACACTTCGCCGAAAACGTGGCCCGCGACAAGGGATTCCGTAACCTCGTGATGCATGCCCGCAGATCGGCCGTCGGCTTCTACCAAAAACAAGGCTACCGCTCGACAGGTGACGAATTCGAAGAAGTCACCATCCCCCACCGACGCATGCACAAAACCCTCTGCTGACCGCCCCCCCCACTATGCCTTCGGCAGCCGTTCCGCCAGGATCGCCCTCGCCCGAGCGACACCCTCCATACCCCCCATGGCCGACTTCGGCAGCAGGAAAAACCCCCTGGGACCCAGACAGAGATGGAGGAATGCAGGCGTCTCGTAATAGCCGCTGAACTCGCGCCATGCCCAACTGTGCGCACCGCCCCGGGTCTCGATGAACACATGCCCAGGACCCAGACGCACCCGGAAACGGTCCGTGAAGGTCCGGTTCCGCCGATACACCGCGGCAGGCATCCAGAACCAAACGGCCGACATCATCGACAGCCAGAGGACGGACCCCATCAGGAAGGGCACGGGCGACGCCAGCCCCAAGCCGAAAAGGACCGCCGAAAGCAACGCGAAGACGTTCACCAGGATCAGCATCACGCGGATCTCCGGCTTCCGAATGAAATGATAGCTCAGGGCCTGCAGCACCTCCCGTCTGACATATTCGAATTCCAACTCCATCCGAAAGGGACCTCCTCCCTGGGGAAAGGTACGGCAGGACGGGGCGGCGGGAAAAAAGAATCGGGGGACTCCAGAAGGAATCCCCCGACCAGGGGGGGGAGGCGTTCAACGCCTCCGCTGCCGCCGGGATAGGGTACGGAAAATATCGACGGGCGATGGGAAAACGCGACAGCGGCGGCTTTCTGACGCCCATCCTGATATTTTTTTTCATCGAATCCGTAACCGCTTGCCGCTCAGTGGGACCGCGGCTGAGAGGAGGCGGCTTCCCGCGTCAAAAAAAATGCCCGGACGGGGGTCCGGGCATCTGTGGCCGATCAGGTGCGGGCGACTCAGCTGCAGCCGAGGCTGTTGCCGCAGTTGAGGCACTTGTAGCAGGTGCCGCTGCGGATGGTGAGGTGGCCGCAGACGTTGCAGGTCGGGGCGTCGCTCTGCATGTTCTTCATGTACTGCTGGGTGGCGGTCTCCGACTTGGCGGACTGGGCGGCGCGCTGTGGGCGGAGCGAGGCGGAGCCGCCGCCCGAGGAGGGGATGGCAGGGGCGATCACCCGGACGTCGGAGAGGCTGGGCGTCCGGTCGGAGGCTGCAGGCGCGTCGGCCTCCCAATCGGAGGAGCCGGCATGGGTGACCTCGGGGCTGTCGAGTTGGTGGACGAGTTCGGTGTTGCCGAGGTACTCATAGGCGAGGACCCGGAAGACGAAGTCGACGATCGACGTGGTCCGCTTGATGTTGGGGTGGTCGACGAAGCCGGCCGGCTCGAACTTGGTGAAGACGAACTTCTCGACGAATTCCTCCAGCGGTACGCCATACTGCAGGCCTACCGAGACGGAGATGGCGAAGCAGTTCATCAGGCTGCGAAGGGTGGAGCCCTCCTTGGCGAGGTCGACGAAGATCTCGCCGAGGGTGCCGTCGCCGTATTCGCCCGTCCGCAGGAACAGCGTCTGGTTGTTGATCTTGGCCTTCTGGGTGAAGCCGCGGCGCTTGGCGGGGAGCGTCTTCCGCTCCACGATGCGCGACAGCTGACGCTTCAGCTTGGTGTCGGGCGAGGCCTGCATGCGCTTCTGGAGTTCCTCCAGGAGGTCTTCCACCGTCAGCTTGCCGACGTCGAGGAGCGACACGTCGGCGGGCCGCTCCATCTCCTTTTCCTGCGACTCGGCGGCGGGCTCGGCATCGGCGGACTTCGACTCCGACTTCGTGCTGAGGGGTTGGCTCAGCTTGGACCCGTCGCGGTAGAGGGCGCAGGCCTTGAGGCCGAGCTCCCAGCTCATCAGGTAGCAGTCGGCGACCTCTTCCATCGTGGCCTCGTTGGGCAGGTTGATGGTCTTGGAGATGGCTCCGCTGATGAAGGGCTGTACGGCGGCCATCATGCGGATATGGCCGTGGGGGTGGATGTAGCGGCGGCCCTTCTTGCCGTTCTTGTTGGCGCAGTCGAAGACGGGGTAGTGCTCCTCGCGCAGGCCGGGGGCGCCTTCAACGGTCATGGTGCCGCAGACATAGTCGTTGGCCGCATCGATCTGGGCGGGCTTGAACCCGAGTTCGGCAAGGAGGCTCCACTCGGGGTTGTAGAACTGCTCCTGCCGGAAGCCGAGGCGGCGGAGGCACTCTTCGCCCAGGGTGTAGACGTTGAAGACGAAGCCGATCTCGAAGGCCGACTTCACGGCCTCGTCGAGCTTGCGGATCTCTTCGGCGATGAAGCCCTTCTCGCTGAGCGTCTGGTGGTTGACGAAGGGGGCGCCTGCGAAGCCGGCGGCCCCGACGGCATAGCGGATGACCGCCTCGGCATCGCGTTCGCTGTAGCCGAGGTTGCGGAGGGCCTGGGGCACCGACTGATTGATGATCTTGAAATAGCCGCCGCCGGAGAGCTTCTTGAACTTGACGAGGGCGAAGTCGGGCTCCACACCCGTCGTGTCGCAGTCCATCACCAGCCCGATGGTACCGGTGGGGGCGATGACGGTCGTCTGTGCGTTGCGGTAGCCGTGGCGCTCGCCCATGTCGACGGCATCGTCCCAGGCGCGGCAGGCGGCACGCAGGAGATAGTCGGGGCAATACCTGGCCTTGATGCCCTGGGGCATGATGCTGAGGCCGGCGTAGGCGTCCTCGGCGTCGTAGGCGGCCGCCCGGTGGTTGCGCATGACGCGGAGCATGTCCTCCCGGTTCTCCGCATACCGGGCGAAGGGGCCGTGGATGGAGGCCATCTCGGCGGAGGTCTTGTAGGAGATGCCCGTCATGATGGCGGAGATGGCCCCGGCGATGCCGCGGGCCTCCTCGCTGTCGTAGGGGATGCCGCTGACCATGAGCAGGCTGCCGAGGTTGGCATAGCCCAGGCCGAGGGTGCGATAGTCGTAGCTGAGCTGGGCGACCTCCTTGCTGGGGAACTGGGCCATCAGCACCGAGATCTCGAGGACCGTCGTCCAAAGCCGGACGGTGTACTCGAAGCCCTTCACGTCGAAGACGTTGTTGTCCTCGTTATGGAAGCGGCGCAGGTTGATGGAGGCCAGGTTGCAGGCCGTATTGTCGAGGAACATGTACTCGCTGCAGGGGTTCGAGGCCCGGATGCGGCCGCCCTTGGGGCAGGTATGCCACTCGTTGATGGTGGTGTCGTACTGCGTTCCGGGGTCGGCGCAACGCCAGGCGGCATAGGAGATCTTGTCCCACAGCGCCTTGGCAGGCACCCGCTTCATGACCCTGCCGTCCATCCGGCCGGTGAGTTCCCAGTCCTCGCCCCGGCTGAGCCGGTCGAAGAAGGCGTTGGGGATGCGCACCGAGTTGTTGGAGTTCTGCCCACTGACGGTGCGGTAGGCATCCCCCTCGTAGTCGCTCGGATAGCCTGCGGCGATGAGGGCGCCCACCTTCTTCTCCTCCTCGACCTTCCAGTCGATGAAGAGTTCGATCTCGGGGTGGTCCATGTCGAGGCAGACCATCTTCGCGGCGCGACGGGTCGTGCCGCCGCTCTTGATGGCGCCGGCCGCACGGTCGCCGATCTTCAGGAAGCTCATCAGCCCCGAGGACGTGCCGCCCCCGCTCAGCCGCTCCCCTTCGCCGCGCAGGTTGGAGAAATTGGTGCCGACGCCGGAGCCGTATTTGAAGATGCGTGCCTCGCGGACCCAGAGGTCCATGATGCCGCCGTCGTTCACCAGGTCGTCCTCCACGCTCAGGATGAAGCAGGCATGGGGCTGGGGCCGCTCGTAGGCAGAGGTGGACCGCCGCAGCTTCCCGTCGGCCGGGTCCACGTAATAATGCCCCTGGGGCTTGCCCTTGATGCCGTAACTCTCGAACAGGCCCGTGTTGAACCATTGCGGCGAGTTGGGCACGCAGGCCTGGTTGAGGATGCAGTAGGCCAGCTCGTCGTAGAAGACCTGGGCGTCGGCGGCCGTGGCGAAATAGCCGTGCCGCTCACCCCATGCCCGCCAGCAGTGGGCCAGGCGGTGCGCCACCTGGCGGATGGACGTCTCGCGGCCGGTCGTGCCGTCGGGCTGCGGAACCCCCGCCTTGCGGAAGTATTTCTGGGCGAGGATGTCGGTGGCGATCTGGCTCCAGTGCCGGGGCACTTCCACGTTGTTCATCTCGAAGACGACCTCTCCGGTGGGATTGCGGATCACGGAGGTCCGGTAGTCGTACTCGAACATGTCGTAGGGACTCGTCCCCTCCGTCGTGAAGTGGCGGGGGAAGGACATTCCAGAGGCGGCGCTGGGCGATTTCTTGGACGGCATGGGATGCGTTTCGGATGGTTTTCGTGCAGGTTTCGGCGATGGCTTTTCCGAGGATGTCGGACGGCGAAAATATCCCCGCATCGGAATCCCCGGCAGGCTTAAATATCAACACGCTGTGGAAAATCTAAGGAAGCGGCCCACGGCCTATCTTATGGCGGTTTTTCATCATCCACGGTACCGGAGCCGACCGGAGCGGAGCACCCCCCTGCTTCATCCCCCGGCGACCGGCCGTTCCGGGACACCCTGAAGGTACGCGATCCGGCATTGACCCGGCCACTGGCCGGGGTCCTCATTCACAGGTCCGATGTGAAAAAACTTTTGCACTTTTGCAGAAAGCCCTTCCGATTCCATGACAAGGGGGATCCACGCCACACTGACAGCTCGAAAGGCGAAGGGGACCAAGTCCTTCGCCATCCTAGTGGACCCCGACAAGGTGGATGCCCCCCGGACGAAATCGCTCTGCGCACTGGCCACCTCGGCCGGGGTCGACTTCATCCTCGTCGGAGGCAGCCTGGTGGTCACCAACCACCTCGACGAGGTCGTGAGCCGGATACGGGCTTCCTGCGACATCCCCGTCATCCTCTTCCCGGGCAGTCCCTCGCAGCTCTCGAAGTATGCCGACGCCCTCCTCTACCTCTCGCTCATCTCGGGGCGGAATCCGGAACTGCTCATCGGCCAGCATGTCATCTCGGCGCCGGCCGTACGCCAGAGCGGGCTGGAGATCATCTCCACAGGCTACATGGTGGTCGACGGGGGCGCACCCACGACCGTCTCCTACATCAGCAATGCCAGCCCCATCCCGTCCGACAAGCACGAGATCGCCGTCTGCACCGCCATGGCGGGCGAGATGCTGGGCATGAAGACCCTCTACATGGATGCCGGCAGCGGCGCGCGGCGCGCCATCCATGAAGACATGATCGCCTCCGTCGCGGCCCACGTCTCCGTGCCGCTCATCGTGGGCGGAGGGATCACCGACCCCGAAAAGGCCCACCGCAACTGCCGGGCCGGGGCCGACATCGTCGTCGTCGGGAACGCCATCGAGAAGGACGCCTCCCTCATCCGCGAGATGAGTGCGGCCGTACACGGCGCCATGGCCCCCGCAGGCTGAACCGGCCCCTCCACCTCCTCACCGCTTCGGCACCCGGCGGGGCGTCCGTTCCCCGCTCACAATGCTGCGGCTCGACAGGGCGATGGCCCGGATGATGCGCGTCATGTTGGCCATGTCCAGGGTCTCGATCTCGTCATCCACGGTGTGGTAATGCTTCTCGCTGTCCATCTTGGAAGTGGAGATGGTATGGGCGGGCACGCCGAGGGCCGCCAGGGTGGCGTTGTCGGAACGGTAGAAGAGGTTCTGCGCCGGATAGGGGTCGGGATGGAAGGTGAAGCCGCTGTTCTGCAGGGCGTCCTGGAGGATCTCCCCGAAGTCGCTCCGCTCGAAGCCCGTGATGAACGCGCTCTGGGTGCCCCACTTGCTCTCGGTCCCGATCATCTCGATGTTGAACATCGCCATGACGCTGTCGGGGTCCATGCGCCCGGAGAAGTAGCGCGAGCCGTAGCCGCCCGACTCCTCGGCGGTGAAGGCGGCGAAGACCAGCGTCCGCTCCGGACGTGGCATCCGCGCAAAATATCGGGCCAGGTGGATCACGGCCGTCGTGCCCGAGGCGTCGTCGTTGGCGCCGTTGTAGATCGAGTCCTGCCCCACAGGCCGTCCGACGCCCAGATGGTCGTAGTGCGCCGAGAAGAGCACCCGCTCGCCCGGACGGCTACGCCCCCGGATCATGCCCACCACATTGGCGTAACCCGTGCGGCCGATCCGGGCAGAGCACCGCACCCGGTAATGGCACACCTCCTCCGAGGTGAAGACGACGAAGACCGAACCGCCGCCCATCCGCTGCATGCGCATGCCCCGCAACATCGAGAGCGACCGGCGCTGCGAGGTGTCGGCCAGCACCAGGAGGTCGCGGCCCGACTGCAGCAGGGGCATCAGCGACTGCACGGGGTTGCCGCCCCGCTCCAGCTGCACCGTGGGTACGGCCTCGAAGTCCCAGTCGACCTGCTCCACCGCCGGGAAGGCCAGCACGTCGGATGCGGCCAGCGCCTTCCCGTTGACGGCGGCCGAACAGACCACATCGGTGGCAGACACCGTCTCGAAGCGCTGCAGGAACCCGTCGGCAGCGCCCGGCAACGGCTCCAGTCCGGCTCGCCGGAAGGCCCGGGCGATAAGGGCGGCCGCCTTCTCGATGCCGGGGGTGCCCGGCCGACGCCCCTGCATCTCGTCGGAGGCCAGCGCGGCAAGGGTGCCGGCCACCCGGTCCTCCCGGATCAGACGCTCCAAGCGCTGGGCACGCAGTTCGAAGACGCAGGAGATCAGCAGGACGGACAGGAGGATGCGCATACCGTGGATTTTGAGGGGAAGATACGCCACGACAGGGTTCCGGCCCCCACAGGACCCAGCCGGCCAAGGGCGGACAGGCTGAACCGGACGAAGGGATGCGACAATCCGGAAAATGGCCGCGGCAATGAAAAAAATATGTTCCTTTGCGGATATTTCTGACGCTTCACCCGCCTCACGTCGAAGAAAGATGAACAAAAACCTGGCCGTCACGACCGCATCCGTCGCCATGCCCGACGGGACCATGCGTTGGGTTTTTCCTGTCCGCCTCCGGACGGTTTTCACCAGCAGCACCCATCCCTTCCGGGTGCGACGTTGATACCCCTGCTTTCATAGGATTCGCTCGGCGAGCGGGACTATGCCTCCCCGCCTGACGACGGGGACCTCACCCCCGGGGCCGCAGGCCCCGTACTCCCATCCCCATACATCCCTGCCGACATGGAAAAGAACGAGACGTCATTCACCGTCACCATAGCCGACGACAGCCACCTCCATTTCGCCGAGACGATCTGCAAGGAGATGGAATCGTCCGCCCAGGCCCGGGGCACCGGCATCGCCAAACGCAGCCCCGACTACATCCGTCAGAAGATCGAGGAAGGCAAGGCCGTCATCGCCCTCACCACGCAGGGCGACTGGGCCGGCTTCTGCTACATCGAAACCTGGAGCCACGGCCAGTACGTGGCCAACTCGGGACTCATCGTCGCCCCACCCTACCGGAAGAGCGGACTCGCCCGGCTTATCAAACGCCGCATATTCGACCTCAGCCGACAGAAATACCCCGAGGCGAAGATCTTCGGACTCACCACCGGACTGGCCGTCATGAAGATCAACTCCGAACTCGGATACGAGCCGGTCACCTACTCCGAACTCACGCAGGACGAGGCCTTCTGGGCCGGCTGCAAAAGTTGCGTCAACTACGACATCCTCATGAGCAAGGAACGCAAGAACTGCCTCTGCACGGCCATGCTCTACGACCCGCAGGACCATTACGAGCCGGAGGAGACCACCGAATACTTCGAACGCAACGCCAAGGGCCTCGAACGGCTCACCGGCTTCAAGCGCTGGAAGCTGCTGAAGCCATTCCTGAAGAAAGACAGGGACGGAAAGTCGGCCAAGTCGGTGTTCAGCTTCCCATTCTTCAACCTGTAGCCAACACAATCGCATACCATGCCCAGGAAGATCGTCCTTGGATTCAGCGGCGGCCTCGACACCACCTACTGCGCGAAATACCTCGCAGAGGAGAAGGGCTACGAGGTCCACAGCATCATCGTCGACACCGGCGGCTTCACCGCCGAAGAACTCGACGCCATCGGGGAACACGCCCGACGGCTCGGCGTGGCCTCGCATACCGCCGTGGACGCCGTCAGGGGCTACTACGACCGGATCCTCCGCTTCCTCGTCTACGGCAACGTCCTCAAGAACAACACCTACCCCCTCAGCGTCAGCGCCGAACGGCTCGTCCAAGCCCTGCACATCGCCGACCATGTCCAGGCCCTCGGGGCCGACGCCGTCGCCCACGGCAGCACCGGCGCCGGGAACGACCAGGTCCGCTTCGACATGGTCTTCCACATCCGGATACCGGGCGTCGAGATCGTCACCCCCATCCGCGACCTGCGGCTCAGCCGCGAAGAGGAGGTCGCCTACCTCCGCGCCAAAGGCGTCGACATGAACGCCGAGAAGGCCCGCTACTCCATCAACAAAGGCCTCTGGGGCACCAGCGTCGGCGGTAGAGAGACCCTCTCCTCCCATGGCATGCTCCCCGAGGAGGCCTGGCCCACCCAGGTCACCCGCCACGACCCGGAGGATGTGGTCCTCCACTTCGAAAAGGGAGACCTCAAAGGCGTCAACGAGCTCCGCTTCGACCATCCCGCCGACGCCATCCGACACCTGCAGTCGCTCGCCGGCCCCTTCGGCATCGGCCGCGACATCCACGTGGGCGACACCATCATCGGCATCAAGGGACGCGTGGGCTTCGAGGCGGCAGCCCCCATGGTCATCCTCAAGGCGCACCACGCCCTCGAAAAGCACGTCCTCACCAAATGGCAACTCCAATGGAAGGACACCCTCGCGCAGTTCTACGGCAACTGGCTGCACGAGGGACAGATCCTCGACCCCGTGATGCGCGACATCGAAGCCTTCCTCCAACACTCGCAGCAGACCGTCACGGGAAGCGTCTTTGTCAGACTCATGCCCTACCGCTTTCAGATCGCCGGCATCGAGTCGGATCATGACCTCATGAGCAGCCGCTTCGGCAAATACGGCGAGATGAACACCGGCTTCACCGGCGAGGACGTCCGCGGCTTCAGCCGCATCTTCGGCAACCAGACGGGCATCTGGCACGCCGTGAACGGCGAGGCGAAACCATAAAAGACCCACCGATGGACTTGACAGTCGCAGGCATCGCGGGCGGCGCCGGCTACACCGGCGGAGAACTCATCCGCATCCTTCTCGGCCACCCCGGCGTACGCATCGCCTGGGTCCTCAGCAAGAGCCACGCCGGACAACACCTCCACAAGGTCCACCAGGACCTGGTCGGTCAGACAGACACGACCTTCGCCGAACGACCCACCGAAACCCCCGACGTGCTCTTCCTCTGCATGGGCCATGGGGAATCGCGCCGCTACCTCCAGGAGAACGAGGTGGACCCGAAGACCCGCATCATCGACCTCTCGCAGGACTTCCGACTCCCCGGCTCGAACACCCTCGGAGACAGGTCCTTCGTCTACGGTCTGCCCGAACTCGACAGGGAAGCCATTCGCAACGCCCGGAACGTGGCCAACCCCGGATGCTTCGCCACAGCCATCCAGCTCGGCCTGCTCCCCCTCGCCAAGGCGGGACTGCTCGGCGATGTGGCCACGACGGGCATCACCGGCTCCACCGGAGCCGGACAGTCACTCAGTCCCACCTCCCACTTCAGCTGGCGGTCCGACAACATCAGCGCCTACAAGACCCTCGAACACCAGCACATCGCAGAGATCACCGCCTCCCTCCGGAGACTGCAGCCCGACCGCAGTCCCGCCGTCCACTTCATTCCCTGGCGGGGCGACTTCACCCGGGGCATCTTCATCAGCAGCCAGCTACGCTGCGAAGCAGACCTCCTGGATATACAACGCCTCTACGACGACCATTACGCCGACCACCCCTTCACACACACCACCCGCGACACCGTCTTCCTCAAGCAGGCCATCAACACCAACCAGTGCCTCATACAACTCGAGAAGTCGGGCGACAGGCTGGTGGTCCACTCCGTCATCGACAACCTCCTCAAAGGCGCGTCGGGACAGGCCGTGCAGAACATGAACCTCATGTTCGGACTCGACGAGACCGCCGGCCTCCGGCTCAAGGCCAGTTACTTCTGAACCCTGCCCCTTAGACAACCACCACATGAGACTCTTCGACGTTTACCCCATCCACGACATCGCCATCGATCGGGCCCTCGGCTCCACGGTATGGGATGACAAGGGCACCAAATACCTCGACATGTACGGCGGCCACGCCGTCATCAGCATCGGCCACACCCACCCGCACTATGTGCGACGCATCACCGATCAGCTCTCCCGGTTCGGGTTCTACAGCAACTCGGTGCGCATACCCGTCCAGGAGGAACTCGCAGCCCTGCTGGGCCGCGTTTCCGGCAGGAACGACTACCAGCTCTTCCTCTGCAACTCGGGCGCCGAGGCCAACGAGAACGCCCTCAAACTCGCCTCCTTCCACACCGGCCGCAGTCGAGTGGTGGCCTTCCGCCGTGCCTTCCACGGACGCACTTCGCTGGCGGTGGCGGCGACCGACAACCCCGCCATCGTGGCACCGGTGAACCGGACCGAGAACATCACCTTCCTGCCCTTCAACGACACCCAGGCCCTGGAGGACTGCTTCCGGGAACAGGGCGACAGCATCGCCGCCGTCATCATCGAAGGCATCCAGGGCGTCGGCGGCATCCATGTGGCGGACGACGGCTTCCTGCAACGCATCCGCCAACTCTGCGACCGCCACGGCGCCCTCTACGTCGCCGATGCCGTCCAGTGCGGCTACGGACGCAGCGGCCGCTTCTTCGCCCACGACTTCGCCGGCGTCGACGCCGACATCTACTCCGTCGCCAAGGGGATGGGCAACGGATTCCCCATCGGAGGCATCCTCATCGCCCCGCATATCCGGCCCCGCCACGGCATGCTCGGCACCACCTTCGGTGGCAACCCCCTCGCCTGCGCCGCCGCCCTGGCCGTGCTGGAGGTGATGGAATCCGAAGACCTCATGCAGAACGCGGAACACATGGGACGCCTGCTGATGGACGGGATCCGGAGCCTCAAGACCATGCAGGACGTCCGCGGACGCGGACTTATGATCGGCTTCGACCCGCCCGCACACATGAAGGACCTGCGCAAGAACCTCCTCGCCCGGCAGCATGTCTTCACCGGCGAGGCCAAACCCGCCGTCGTACGCCTCCTGCCCTCCCTGGCCCTCACCGAGGCCGACGCCCGCCGCTTCCTGCAGGCGCTCCGCACCGAGGCGGAGGCCTTCCCTCCCGTCCCTCAAACACCCAACCCATGAGGCAGTTCATCTCCGTGGATGACGTCGCCGACATCGAAGCGCTCGTCGACAGGGCCCTCGCCTTCAAGAAGGACCCCTGGCAGCTTCCGGAACTCGGCCGGCGCCGCCGCATCGGCTGCCTGTTCCTCAACCCCAGCATGCGCACCCGCCTCAGCACCCAGGTGGCCGCCCAGCAACTGGGGATGGAATGCGTGGTGTTCAATGTCGGCACGGAAGGATGGGCCCTGGAGATAGAGGACGAGGCCATCATGAGCGGCAGCACCGTGGAACACGTCCGCGATGCCGCACCCGTCATGGCACGCTATTTCGACATCCTCGCCATCCGCACATTCCCCAAACTGCAGAACCGCGACGACGACTACGGCGAGCTCCTCATCCGACAGTTCATCCGCTTCTCCGGCATCCCCGTCATCAGCCTCGAGAGCTCCACCCTCCACCCCCTCCAGAGCCTCACCGACCTTGTCACCATCCGCGAGTCGGTCGCCGCAGACCCGGGCCTGGCCGACCGCAAGCCCCGCATCGTCCTCACTTGGGCACCGCATATCAAACCCCTGCCCCATTGCGTCGCCAACAGCTTTGCCCAATGGGTCAACCGCTGGGGCGGGGCCGACTTCGTCATCACCCATCCCGAAGACTACGAACTCGACGAACGCTACACCCGCGGCGCCACCGTCACCCACGACCAGCAGGCGGCCCTCCGCGACGCCGACTTCGTCTACGTCAAGAACTGGAGCACCTACACCGACTACGGCAAGATCTACTGCAACGACCCCGACTGGATGCTGACGCACGAAAAACTCGCACGGACCCGATCGGCCAAGGTCATGCACTGCCTCCCCGTCCGCCGCAACGTGGAACTCAGCGACGAGGTCCTCGACGGCCCCCACAGCATCGTCACCCGCCAGGCCTCCAACCGGGTATGGGCCGCACAGGCCGTCCTGGCCGAGATCCTCGAAAACCTCGGCAGGCCATGAGTCACGACAGCCACAGGACCGTCAACATCGTCAAGGTCGGCGGCAACATCATCGACGACGAGGCGCGGCTCGACGCCTTCCTGTCCGACTTCGCCGCACTGCCGGGCGCCCATGTACTCGTCCACGGCGGCGGCAAGCTGGCCACCCGCCTGGCGGCCGACCTCGGCATCCCCCAGACGATGGTAGAAGGCCGACGCATCACCGACGCCGCCACCCTCCGCATCGTGACGATGGTCTACGCCGGCCTCGTCAACAAAAGCATCGTGGCCGCCCTGCAGGCCAAGGGTAGGCCCGCCATCGGACTCTGCGGCGCCGATGCCGACATCGTCAGGGCCCGGCGAAGGATGCATGCCACCCTCGACTACGGCTTCGTGGGCGACGTGGACCGGGTCGACGGGCAACGCCTCTCCCGCTGGCTCGACGAAGGCCTCTCCGTCGTCCTCGCCCCCATCACCCACGACGGCCAGGGCAACCTCCTCAACACCAACGCCGACACCATCGCCCAGGAGACGGCCCGCGCCCTGGCACCCCTCCGCACCACCACCCTCGCCTACTGCTTCGAAAAGCCCGGCGTACTCCTCGACGCAGCAGACGACCACACCCGCATCCCGCACATCGATCCCGCCACCTACCAAAGACTCCGGGAGGAAGCGCGCATCTTCGCCGGGATGATCCCCAAACTCGACAACGCCTTCGACGCGCTCCGCTCCGGCGTCGGCAAGGTCGTCATCGGACAGGCAGAAGCCCTCCACGACCTCCTCGCCGGCCAGGCCGGCACGACCATCACCCTCGAAACCGCCTGAACATGCCCGACACCATCCGGGCCGCCATCTTCGACATGGACGGCACCCTCGTCGACAACATGCACATCCACCAGGAGGCCTGGCGCCGCTTCCTGGAAGGCAAGGGACTGCCCTTCGACGAAGCACAATACCACCGCAACAACAGCGGCACCATCACCGAGATCATCCCCCGCTTCTTCCCACAGGCCACCGACCCCGCCGAAGCATACCGCCTCGGCATGGAAAAGGAGGCCGTCTACCGCGACGTCTACCGCGGCCGCGTCGTCGCCCTGCCCGGACTCGTCGCCTTCCTCGACGCCCTGCGGAAGGCCGGCATCCGCATCGCGCTCGCCACGGCGGCCGACAGGGGCAACATCGACTTCACCCTCGACGAACTCGGCATCCGCGACCGCTTCGACGCACTCGTCGGCTCCGAAGACGTCCAACGGGGCAAGCCCCACCCGGATGTGTATCTTCGCGCAGCGGAACGACTCGGGGAGGCACCCCGGCACTGCCTGGCCTTCGAAGACGCCCACCCCGGCATCCGCGCCGCCCTCGACACCGGCATGCGCGTCGTAGGCCTCGCCACCACCCACCCGCGCAGCGAACTGGAGACCTACCCGCTCCATGCCCTCATCGACGACTACCGCATGGAGGACCCGATCTCACTCCTCAACATCGACACATGAGCACCCTCAAGGCACTCGAAGACAGCGCGCTCGACCTGCTCAAGGCACTCATCCGCACCCCCTCCTTCAGCCGGGAGGAAGGCCCCGTGGCAGACATCGTCTCCGCCTGGCTCACCACCCGCGATATCCCGCACCACCGCTGCCTCCACAACCTCTTCGCCCGCAACCTCCACTTCGACCCCGCCCGGCCCACCCTCCTGCTCAACTCGCACCATGATACGGTCAAGCCCTCCAGGGGCTGGACCCTCGACCCCTTCGAACCCCTCGAGAAGGACGGAAAGATGCACGGCCTCGGCAGCAACGACGCCGGCGGATCTCTCGTATCCTTGCTCGCGACCTTCGCCCATTTCCACGGCCGGACAGACCTGACCCACAACCTCGTCGTAGCCGCCACGGCCGAGGAGGAAGTGTCGGGCAGCCAGGGCGTCGAACACCTCCTCCAGGACCCCGCCTTCCTCGACCTGCTGCAGGGCAGCCCCATCACCGGCGCCATCGTCGGCGAACCCACCCGGATGGAGATGGCCGTGTCGGAGATGGGACTGCTCGTCGTCGACGCCCTGGCGCAGGGACGCTCGGGACATGCCGCGCGCGAGGAAGGCGACAATGCCATCTACCACGCGATGGACGACATCCGATGGCTGCAGTCGCAACCCCTGGACCGCGCCTCGGAGACACTGGCCAGATGCCGCACCAGCGTCACCGTCTTCAACACCGAGAACCGCGCGCACAACGTCGTGCCCGACAAGTGCGCCTTCGTCGTCGACATCCGCGTCAACGACCGCTACACCTTCGAAGAGGTCCTCGAGATCCTCCGAAAAGGCCTGCGCAGCGACATCCGTCCCAGAAGCACAAGACTCAGACCCACATCCATACCGAACAACCACCCCCTCGTGCAGGCCGGGCTCCGGCTCGGGCGCAGCTGCTACGGCTCGCCGACCACTTCCGACAAGGCACTCATGCCCTTCCCCGCCCTCAAGATGGGGCCGGGCGACTCGGCCCGCAGCCATACCGCCGACGAGTATATCCTGACACAGGAGGTACGGGATGGCATCGGGCTCTACATACGACTCCTCCAACAGGTCATCGAACCCGGAACCCCCGACGCATGAAACTCTGGAACAAGGACGGCACCGAGACATCCCAGGCCGTGGAGGCCTTCACCGTCGGGCGCGACCGCGAATTCGACCTCATGCTCGCCCGGCACGACGTCGAAGGCTCCATCGCCCATGTCCGCATGCTGGGAGAGACCGGCCTCATGGCACCGGAAGAGGCCGCCACCGCCGTCGAAGGACTCAACGGCATCCTGGCCGACATCGCCGCAGGCACCTTCCGCATCGACGACGGGGTGGAAGACGTCCACTCGCAGGTCGAAATGCTCCTCACCCGCCGCATCGGCGACGCCGGCAAACGCATCCACAGCGGCAGGAGCCGCAACGACCAGGTGGCCGTCGACATCAAACTCTTCCTCCGCGAACGCATCCTCCAGACGCGGAAGGGCGCCCAGGAACTCTTCGACCTGCTCCTCGACAAGGGCTGGGCCGACCGCGACGTCCTCCTGCCCGGCTATACCCACCTCCAGGTGGCCATGCCCTCCTCCGTCGGCCTCTGGCTGGGCGCCTACGCCGAAAGCCTCGTCGACGACCTCGAGATGCTGGCCGCCGCCCATGCCGTGGCCGACAAGAACCCCCTCGGCAGCGGCGCCGGCTACGGCTCCTCCTTCCCGCTCGACAGACGCCGTACCACTCAGCTGCTGGGATTCGCCACCCTCAACTGGAACGCCGCCTACGCACAGATGAGCCGGGGCAAGACCGAGCGCCTCGTCGCCATGGCCCTCGCCTGCATCGCCTCCACCCTCGCCAGGCTCTCGATGGATGCCTGCCTCTACCTGGGCCAGGACATGGGATTCCTATCCTTCCCCCCCCAACTCACCACCGGCAGCAGCATCATGCCCCATAAGAAGAACCCCGACGTGTTCGAGATGATCCGCGGACGCTGCAACCGCATCCAGTCGCTCCCCAACGAACTCGCCCTGCTCTCCGCCAACCTCCCCTCCGGCTACCACCGCGAGATGCAACTCACCAAGGAGATCCTCTTCCCGGCCTTCGGGGAACTCGACGACTGCCTCCGCATGACCGCCCTCATGGTGGGGGCCATGGAAGTCCGCAAAGACATCCTCTCCCAGGAGAAATACCGCTACATCTTCAGCGTCGAAGCCGTCAACCGCCTCGTCAACGCCGGCGTCCCCTTCCGAGAGGCCTACCGGCAGGTCGGCAACGAGATACAGGCGGGACAGTTCCGCTTCGACGCGTCACAACCCCTCCGGCACACCCACGAGGGAAGCATCGGCAACCTCTGCTACGGCGAGATCCGGGCCGAGATGGACAGGGTGCTCGCCAAGTTCAACGACAACCCGGCCCGACAGCCCCCTACAGACTCATCATCTCCTTGAAACGGACGGCCTGCCGACGGCTGACCTCGATCCGGTCACCCCCCGGCAACGACAGCAGCAGCCCGCCGTTAAAATGGGTCTCCACCTTCTCGATCAGCCGCAGGTTCACGATGTGCCGGCGGTTGGCACGGAAGAAGACACGCTCGTCGAGCCGTTCCTCCAGGGCGTTGAGCGACTTGAGGATCAGCGGACGGTTCGCGCCGAAGAAGATGCGCGTATAGTTGCCGGCCGACTCGAAGAGCCGCACCTCCGACAGCCGCACGAACCAGCATTTCTCACCGTCCTTCACGAACACCTGGTCCTGCTCACCCAGCCGCGTCCGCGTCGGGATGGGCAGGTCCTTCAACTCCGACTCCCCCTCCTCCTCCGCGTCGTCGAGCTTCTGCAGGGCGTCCGAGAGGCGGGCCGGGTCGATCGGCTTCAGCAGGTAGTCGAGTGCGTTCACGTCGAAGGCCCGGAGCGCATACTCGTCGTAGGCCGTGGTGAAGATCACGCGGGGCAACTCCTCGAGTTCCGACAGCATCTCGAAGCCGGTCTTCCCCGGCATCTGGATATCGAGGAAGACGAGGTCCGGCCGCATCTCCCGAATCATCCGGCCACCCTCCTCGGCGTTGGCGGCCTCCGCCACGACCTCCACCTCGGGGAGGTCCTCCAGCAGACGCCGCAATTCCAAGCGCGACAGCCGCTCGTCGTCGATGATGATGGCCTTCCTTTTCTTCATGGTTCAGGATTTTGCCTGGGGGCGGCCGGGGGCTCAAGGGGGATGCGGACGCAGGCCTCGACCGTGTCGGGGCCCGCATTGCGCAGGCTGAAGCGGGCGTCGCGGCCGAAGAGGATCGACAGCCGGTCAGACGTGCTCCGGATGCCGAAGCCCGAGGCGTCTGCATCCGACCCGTCGAGCTGGCCGCTGTTGCCGACGACGATCTTGTGGAACGGTCCGTCCAACCGCGAGCGTATCGACAGCACACCGCCGTCGATCCGCCGGGCGATACCGTGTTTGATGCCGTTCTCCACCAAGGTTTGCAGCATCATCGGAGGCACCGGCAACCCCAGCGTCTCCGGGTCGATGTCGAAGGCCGTACGCAGCCGGTCCTCGAAGCGTATCCGCTCCAGCGCCAGGTAGTCGGCCACCACCTCCAGTTCACGCTCGAGGGGGACGGTCCGCGAGGTGTCTGACTGCAGGCTGCTGCGCAGGATCCGGCTCATGACCGTCACCGCCTCCCGGGCCTGGGGCGGGTCGTGGTCGATCAGCGAGCGGATGCTGTTCAGGGCGTTGAAGAGGAAATGGGGGTTGATGTGCGCCCGGAGGGTCTTCAGCTCCAACTCCTTCACCTCGTGCTGCAGCCGGAGCCGGTCCAGCTCGCGGCCGCGCGTCATCTCGACAAAATGATACACATAATACAGCAGGTTCCAGATGAGGAAGGTGGTGAAGCCGTTGAAGATGCGCAGGTAGGCGCGGCTCATGAAACTCATCCGACGCTCCGGGCGGATGTTGATGCCCAACTGCAGCCGGATCCATGACTCGGTGATCCCGCCCACGACGGCGAAGCAAAGGGTCAGCAGCAGGAAGGCGGGGATGAGCTTCTCCAGGGGCAGGCTCATCAGACGGTACCGCACGATGAAGGACCGCATGACGTGGGTGCAGCCGATGCCCAGCAGGAAGCCCAGGATCAGGCGCTCCACATCGTTCGCGTCGAGCCGGTCGATGCTGATCAGAAAGACGAGGTTGGAGAGCACGAGGAGTCCCCAGCCCCCCACCTGGAACTGCCAATACCTGGTCATGCGGTCCTGCCCTCCGGACATCGAGTCGATTCCATCAAATCTACTCCGAATCCCCGAAGCCCGTCGCCGTTCGGTACCACGGGTGGCCGGCAGGGCTGGACGGGCCTCAACGGATGACGAACGGCGCGCCCCCCGGTGCAACCATTATTGTTTAACTTTGTTTACAACAATCAAGCCCAAGGCTCCTCACTCAACCAACACCGACCGACGCATGGACATCCTCCCCGGCCCGCTCCTCCAGCAGATCCGCATCCCGGAAGACCTGAGACGCCTGCACCGGGACGACCTCGCCCGGGTCTCCGAGGAGCTCCGCCAATACATCATCGACGTCGTCAGCGTCCATGGCGGCCATTTCGGCGCCAGCTTGGGCGTTGTCGAACTGACGGTGGCCCTCCACTACGTCTACCAAACCCCCTACGACCAACTCGTGTGGGACGTCGGCCACCAGGCCTACGGCCACAAGATCCTTACCGGCCGGCGCGACCGCTTCACCACCAACCGCAAGTACGGCGGTCTCAGCGGCTTCCCCAAACGCAGCGAGAGCGAGTACGACACCTTCGGCGTCGGCCACTCCTCCACCTCCATATCCGCCGCCCTCGGCATGGCCATGGCCGCCAAACACAAGGGCGAGAAGGACAGACGCACCATCGCCGTCATCGGCGACGGCGCACTGACCGCCGGCATGGCCTTCGAAGCCATGAACCACGCCGGCGTCGCCGACACCGACATCCTCATCATCCTCAACGACAACTGCATGAGCATCGACCCCAACGTGGGCGCGCTCAAGGAATACCTCACCGACATCTCCACCTCCCACACCTACAACCGCCTCAAGGACGACATCTGGAACGCCCTCGGCCGACTGCCCGTCGGACGCAACTTCACCCGCGAGATGGCCAGCAAACTCGAACACAGCGTCAAAGGCTTCATCAACAAGAGCAGCAACCTCTTCGAAGCCATGAAACTCCGCTACTTCGGACCCATCGACGGACATAACATCACCAACCTCGTCGATACCCTCCAGGACCTCCGCGACATCCACGGCCCCAAGATCCTGCATATCGTCACCACCAAGGGCAAGGGCTACTCCCTCGCCGAAAAGGACCAGACCAAATGGCACGCCCCCGGCCTCTTCGACAAGGTCACCGGCGAGATCATCAAGAAGAGCTTCGACCAGCCCCAACCCCCCAAGTACCAGGACGTCTTCGGCCATACCATCATCGAACTCGCCGAAGCCAACGACCGCATCTTCGGCATCACCCCCGCCATGCCCTCCGGCTCCTCCCTCAAGTTCATGATGGACCGCATGCCCAAACGGGCCATCGACGTGGGCATCTGCGAACAGCACGCCGTCACCCTCAGCGCCGGCATGGCCACCCAGGGCCTCCGCGTATTCTGCAACATCTACTCCTCCTTCATGCAGCGCGCCTTCGACCAGGTCGTGCATGACGTCGCCATCCAGAAACTGCCCGTCGTCCTCTGCCTCGACAGGGCCGGCCTCGTCGGCGAAGACGGCCCCACCCACCACGGCGCCTATGACATCGCCTATTTCCGCTGCATCCCCAACATCATCGTCAGCGCCCCCATGAACGAGGCCGAACTCCGCAACCTCATGTACACCGCCCAGCTCGAGTCCACCGACCTGCCCATGGTCATCCGCTACCCCCGCGGCGAAGGCGTCATGCCCGAATGGCGGACCGACATGCGCGAGATCCCCATCGGCACCGGACGGAAACTCAGGGATGGACGCGACGTGGCCATCCTCTCCCTCGGCCACCCCGGCAACTTCGCCGCCTCCGCCATACGGGAACTCCGTACTGAAGGTATCGAACCGGGTCACTTCGACATGCGCTTCGCCAAACCCCTCGACACCACCCTCCTCCACGAGGTCTTCGCCTCATACTCCCGCATCGTCACCGTCGAAGACGGCACCGTCAAAGGCGGCTTCGGCTCGGCCATCCTCGAATTCATGGCGGAACACGGATACCATGCCGACGTGCGCATCCTCGGCATCCCCGACCGCATCGTCGAACACGGCACCCTCAAGGAACTCCACCGCGAATGCGGCTACGACGCCCATGCCATCGCCGACGCCGTCCGCAGCCTCGTCGGACAAACCATGCCGTCCGCCGATACCGCCATCGGGGGCTAGTCGCCCCCACCCTCCGGTGGCACCCCGCCTTCGACATCCTCGCCGCGGTCCTCGTTCCAGGTGATGATAAAATTGTTGCGCCCCTCTCCCACGAGGATCGACAGCCAGCGCTGCTGCGCCAACTCCAGGACGCTCAGGAACAGGAAGATGGCGTGTATCCGGTCCTGACAGACCTCGAAGACCTTCTCGAACGACATGTCCCGCTCCGCCTCCAACGTCCGCAGCAACGTGTCACGCGTCTCCTCCATCGTGTGCCGGTAGCGGTAGACGACATGCTGGGGCTTGTTGTTGCGCTCGTACATCCGCTGCATCACCTTCTCGAAGACCTTCATCAGCCGGAACAGGCTGATGCTCTGGATCTCCGACCCCTCGGACGACTCCTCGCCGATATGGCTCAGCTCGCGCACCAGGTTGCCCCTGCGCACCATGTACAACCGCTCCGCCTCCAACTGCGCCAGCTGCGCCGAAGCCTCCTTGAAGCGCTTGTACTCCAGGATCTTGTCCACCAGCTCCTGACGGGGGTCCACCTCGTTGCCCTGCGCATCCTTCTCCCTGCGGGGCAGGAGCATCCTCGACTTGATGCGCATCAGCGTCGAGACGAAGAGGATGAACTCGCTGCTCAGCTCGATGTTCTGCTCCCGCGTCTGGTGCATGTAGTCCAGGAAGTCGCGGGTGATCTGGGTGATGGGGATGTTGTAGATGTCCAGCTCGTCGCGCTCGATGAAGAACAGCAGCAGGTCGAAGGGGCCTTCGAACTGAGGGAGGCGGATCTGATAGGTCGAGGTGTTCACGTTGGCGCGGATTTCGGGTGGATGACCCCAAAAGTAGCCATTGGGGCCGAGAAGGAACGGCCCGGTTATCCCCAATGCGTCCGGACTTTACCATGGAAAAGCAGACCTTCGCGCAAACCTCCGAACCTTGGACCGCAGACTCACCGATACCCTCCTCTTCCTCTCCCTCTGCCTCATCTGGGGCAGCTCGTTCATCCTCATCAAGGTCGGACTGCGCGACCTCGACGCCTACCAGCTGGCATCCGTCCGCATCCTCTCCGCAGGGCTCGTGCTGCTGCCCGCCGGCTGGCGCGGCTTCCACTCGGTGCCCCGCGCGAAGCGCGGACTCGTCGCCCTGTCGGGACTCCTCGGCACCTTCATCCCCGCCTATCTGTTCTGCATCGCGGAGACCCGGATCGACAGCTCGCTGGCCGGCATCCTGAACGCCCTCACCCCCCTCTTCACCCTCGCCATCGGCGCCCTGCTGTTCGGCCAGCCGACGGCATGGCGGACATGGGCGGGGGTGGCGGCAGGCTTCGCGGGACTGACCCTGCTCATCCTCGCCGGTACAGGCCCGGTACGCCTCGACAACCTGGCCCATGCCTCGCTGGTACTCCTCGCCACCCTCTGCTATGGGTTGAACGTGAACATGGTGAACCATCACCTCAAAGGCATCGCCTCGCTCGACATCGCCGCCGTCGCCTTCAGCCTGCTGGTGGGGCCAGCCCTCCTCGTGCTCTGGGGCACCGGCTTCTTCTCCGCAACACCCTGGGATCGCGACCGCCTCGCCTCGACCGGCGCAGGCGCCCTGCTGGGCATCGTCGGCACCGCCCTCGCCAGCATCCTCTTCTACCGGCTCCTCAAGAGCGCAGGCCCCATCATGGCCTCGATGGTCACTTATGGCATCCCCTTCGTCGCCATCTTCTGGGGCGGCCTTGCCGGGGAAGGCATCGGAACCATGCAGGTGCTGGGGCTGATGGTCATCCTCGGCGGGGTGTACCTTGCCCACGACAGACCGGAGATGCGCTGAGCCGGGGCTCAGATCGACATGATCTCCTTCTCCTTGGCCTGGATATGGCGCTCCACCAGGGCGATGTGCGCGTCGGTCAGCTTCTGGACCTCTGCCTCCGCGTCGACCGCCAGGTCCTCGCTCAGGCCGTCCTTCTTCATCCGCTTGATGTGCTCGATGGCGTCCCGCCGGATGTTCCGTATGGCCACCCGCGAATGCTCCGCCTCCACATGCACACGCTTCACGATCTCCTTCCGACGCTCCTCCGTGAGGGGGGGCAGGAAGATGCGGATCATCACGCCGTCGTTCTGCGGGGTCACGCCCAGGTTGGCGGCGATGATGGACCGCTCGATGGGCTGTATCATATTCCGCTCCCAGGGCTGGATGGTGATCGTCCGGGCATCGGCCACGGAGATGTTGCCGACCTGGCCGAGCGGGGTCGGCGAGCCGTAATAGTCGACCGTGAGGCCGTCGAACATCTGGGGCGTGGCCTTGCCCGCCCTGACCTTCACGAGTTCCGCCTCCAGATGGGAGATCGCCTTGCGCATCGAATCGCCGGCGTGGGCGACCTGCTTGCTGAGTTCTTCGGACATGGTTTGGGGATTGAGCCGCGCAAAACTACGGAAAGCGGCGGAATGGCCGTGCGCGGATCAGTTGTCCTCGGGGATCCGGACACGCTTCTTGCGGAAGGACATGATCTTGGCCATGTCGATCGTGGGGCTGCCGCCGTACATCCGCTCCATCTGTTCCTTGTGCACACGCCTGCGGTACAGCAGGAAGGCCGTCAGCAGCGAGGCCGCAGCGATCAGCCCGACGATGCCCACCGTGGAACCGAAGCCGCTCAGCGCATAGGCGAGACCGATCATCAGCAGGTTCGCCGAGGCCAGGATGTAGGTCACGGACGAATGCTTCAGCCCGAGGTCGAGCAGCAGGTGGTGGATATGGTTCTTGTCGGGCGAGAACGGCGACCGGCGGTTGAGGATGCGGATCGAAAAGACACGCAGCGTGTCGAAGAGCGGCACCATCAGGATGGCGAAGCCCATGGCAGGGGAGGCGACCAGCTGCACCGGCGCCGTGACGCTGCCGGCGCCCGCGATGAAATGCACCACCAGGATGGCATTCACCATGCCCAGCAGCAGTGAGCCGGTGTCGCCCATGAAGATCCGGGCAGGGGAGTGGTTGAAGATGAGGAATCCGAGCAGGCTGCCCGTCGTGATGAACGAGAGCAGGGCATACGACAACTCCCCGCTGTTGAAGAAATAGATGCCGAACACCGTGGTGGTGATGATGCCCAGCGTGGCCGCCAGGCCGTCGATGCCGTCGATCAGGTTGAAGGAGTTCACCACCACGATGATGGTGAAGAGCGTCAGCGTGACGCTCATCGCCTCCGGGATCTCCTGCAGCCCCAGGAACCCGTGCATGCTGACGATCTTCACACCGCCCCGCTGCATCACGATGAAGGCGGCGATGAACTGGCCCAACAGCTTCTTCATCGGTGAGATGACCAGGATGTCATCCTTCATGCCAAGGAAGAAGATGACCAGCGCCGCTGCCGTGAAATATTGGAACTCGGGGGATTCCCGGAACGGGACGGAGAGCAGGAGCGACATCATCACGCCGGCGAAGATGCCGAGGCCGCCCAGCGAAGGCACGGGGGTGAGGTGGAGCTTGCGGGAATCCGGGACGTCGAAGAGTTTCTTCCACTCGGCCACCGTGATGATGATGGGGATGGCCATGTAAGTGATGAAGAAGGCAAGCGCAGACCCCAGCAGTATCTTGTCCATGCATCCGTTTTGGTCGTATCCGGGGCCAGGCGGTCCCCCAAGGGAGGCCCCAAATCAACATTCCGACGTCGAGGTACGGTGTACGCCGCAAAAATAACGATACTTTGGCGATTATAGTGCCGCGTCAAGCGAAAAATCCCTTGGGAGATCCTGCATTTCCCACACTGAGCTTCGACATCGCCGGGCTGCCCGGGTTTAACGACCTTGCGTGTACAAGTCGTACATTCGCCCGCAACCCAATCGTACCGGATGCCTACATTGCCAGACATCGCCTGCCAGGTGCGCCGGGACATCGTCCGGATGGTGCATGCCGCCCAGAGCGGACACCCGGGCGGCTCCCTCGGCTGTGCCGACTTCCTCACCGCCCTCTATTTCCAGGTGCTCCGTCACGATCCCGCCTTCCATATGGAAGGCAAGGGCGAGGATGTGTTCATCCTGTCCAACGGCCATATTTCGCCCCTGTTCTATTCGGTGCTGGCGCGATCCGGATACTTCCCCGTGTCCGAACTCTCGACATTCCGGCGTCTGGACAGCCGCCTGCAGGGCCATCCGACGACCCATGAGCACCTCCCGGGCGTCCGTATCGCCAGCGGCTCCCTCGGGCAGGGCCTGAGTGTGGCCGCCGGCATCGCGATGGCCAAGCGGATGGATGCGGACGACCGGATCGTCTATTCCCTCCACGGGGATGGCGAACTGCAGGAGGGTCAGATCTGGGAGGCCGTGATGTTCGCCGCCCACCACCGGCTCGACAACCTCGTCGCCACGGTCGACTGGAACGGGCAGCAGATCGACGGGCCCACCGAAAAGGTCATGGCCCTGGGCGACCTGCGAGCCAAGTTCCGATCCTTCGGCTGGCAGACCGTCGACATGGACGGTAACGACATGGCCGATGTCGTCCGGGGACTGGATGAGGCGAGGTCCCTCGCGGGCAATGGCAGCCCCATCGCCATCCTGATGCGCACCCGCATGGGCGCCGGCGTCGATTTCATGGAGAACGACCACGCCTGGCACGGCATCGCCCCGAACGACGAACAGTTGCAGCGGGCGCTGGCGCAGCTGCCCGAGACGCTGGGCGACTGGTGAGCCCTTCCGCCGCAGGTCAGTTGCGCAGGTCCAGCGGCTGCCGGGCAGCCCCCGCCGCCGGGAACCAGGCAGCCAGGGTGCCGATGCCCAGGGCCATGCCACCCACCAGGACGAAATCCGCCAGCCGCAGGTCGACCGGGTAGTGGTCGATCAGGAACGACCGCCCCTCGAGGGGCACGATGCCATAGCGCAACTGCAGCTGGCAGAGGACAAAGGCCAGGGCCATGCCGATGGACATGCCGATGCCGGTGAGCAGCAGCCCCTCCGTCAAGAAGATGCCACGCACCAGCCGGGGCTCCGCCCCCATCGCCTGCAACACCTGGATGTCCTTGCGCTTCTCCAGCACCAGCATGCTCAGCGCCCCGACCATGTTGAAGGCGGCGACCAGCAGGATCAGCGAGAAGATGGCATAGATGGCCCATTTCTCCATCCGTATCGTGGCGTAGAGGTTGCGGTTCTGCGCGTAGCGGTCGAGCACGCGGTATCCGTCCCCCAGGAGCAAGGAGAGCTCCCGTCCGACCACCTCCGCGTCGACGCCCGCCCGCAGGGCGACCTCGACGGCACTGCCCTCCGCATCCCCCAGGTGCATCTGCCGCCGGACGAAGCCGATGTCCGTCACCAAAAGCTTGTTGTCGAATTCGGGCTGGATGGCGAAACTGCCCACCGGCATCACCTCGTCCTGGCTGAGGGCCGCCAGGGGGTCCGACAGGTCGGTGACCCCGCTGCGCGGCATGTAGAGCGTGAGGGTCGACAGGCTGCGGTCGGACAGCACCCCGACGGCGTTCTCCACCCCGGCCCCCAGGACCGCGAAGGGCCGGTCGGCCGAACCCGTCGCATACCGCCCCCGAAAGACTTTCGCGGGAAGGCCCGAGACCTCGGGATACGTGGGGTCCACCCCTTTCACCAACACGAAGACCTGGTATTCGCCGGAGCGTAGCATGCCCTTCTGCTCGGCCACCGTGCAGAAGGCCTTCACGGCGGGATGCCGCCGCAGGGTGTCGGACAGGCCGGCCCGCATCCGCAGGACGCGGCCGGCGGCCGGCTCGATGCGGATCTGGGCATAGTACGACCCGTAGAGCGACCGCACCAGCCCCTCGAAGCCGTTGAACGCACTAAGGATGACGATCAGGGAGGCCGTCCCCACCGTGATGGCCAGCACGCTGACCCAGGCGATCACCTGTACCGCCTGGGTCGACCGGCCGGCGCGCAGATACCGCCACGCAAAACGGAGGCGCATGCGGCTCAGGGCTTTTTCTCCTCCCGGATCTGCCGAAAGACCTCCTCCATGCGGAAGACATGGTCCAGGGTGTCGTCACGGAAGAAACGGAGTTCGGGGATGCGCCGCAACTGGTGCTTCACCCGCGCCGAGAGCTCCCGCTTGATCTCGGAGGCCCGCCCCTCGATCCGTTCGAAGGCCGCGCCGGGGTCGCCCACCTGGAACAGACTGAGGTATATCCGGGCCTCCAGCAGGTCCGGGGTGAGCTTCACCGAGGAGATGGACACCATCCCCCCGTCCAGGTTGCCAAGGCCCAGCCGCTGGAAGATGTCGTTCAACTCCTCCAGGAGCACCCCGGCCACCTGCTTCTGCCGTTTTCCTTCCTGCATGACGATGATGGTTTCCGGAGGTGAAATTAGTTACTTTTGGCCCCATTCGATCAGCCAGGCCATCCCCACCATGCACAGCCTTCGGATCATCTTCGCATACATCCGGAAGCAGTCCGGACGAGTGGCCGCCTACGGACTGGTCAACCTCCTCTCCGCCTTCTTCTCCACCGTCTCCCTCGCCCTCCTCTCCCCCTTCCTGGCCGTGATCTTCGACGTCGGAGGGCCCGGCGGACTGCCGGCCGGATCCCGACTCAGCCTCGGCGCCCTGACGCGCGGCTTCGACCGCTTCCTGGCCGACCTGCTCCAGGGACCCGACGGCAGGGTACGGGCCCTGGGCTTCATCTGCGTCGTCCTCCTCACGGCCATCCTCCTCAAGAACCTGTTCCTCTACCTCTCGATGTACCTCCTCGCCCCGATCCGCAACCGGATCCTCAACGAGATGCGGTCGGACATGTTCCGGAAGATCCTGCACCTGCCGGTCGGCTTCTTCAGCCAGCAGCGCAAGGGCGAAGTGATGAGCCGGCTGACGAACGACCTGCAGGATGTCGAATTCTCCACCATCAGCTTCCTCGAGACCTTCCTCCGGGAACCCGTCCTCATCGGTTTCTACCTCTACGCGATGGTACGCCTCAGCCCCGACCTGTCGCTCTTCCTCCTCCTCTTCCTGCCGGTGGCGGGCTTCGTGATCGGCCGCATCGGACGCTCCCTCAAGAAGGTGTCCACCGACGTGCAGGAGAAACTGGGCGACATCCTCAGCACCATCGAGGAGACGATCGGCGGCATCCGCGTCCTCAAAGCGTTCAATGCCGAAGCCCACCAGCTGGCGAAGTTCGAAGCCGAGAACACCACCCTGCTCGACAGGAAGAACACCGCCAACCGGCGCAGGGACCTCGCCGCCCCCGTTTCGGAGACCCTCGGCGTGATGGCCGTCTGCGCCGTCCTCTTTTATGGCGGACGACTCGTCCTGAACGACGACTTCGACCTGCCGGCGACCGACTTCCTGACCTACATCGCCATCTTCACCCAGGTCATCAACCCCCTCAAGGCCCTCAGCACCGCCTCCTATAACATCCGGCGCGGAGCCGCCAGCATCGAACGCATCCGCGGCCTCCTCGGAGAGCCCGAGACGGTGCGCGACGCCGCCGACGCCGTCCCCCTCCCGGCCTTCCGCGATGCCATCGAGTTCCACGACGTTTCCTTCAGCCACCAGGGCAGGCCCATCCTCAGCCATATCGACCTGCGCATCCCCAAAGGCACCACGGTGGCCCTCGTAGGGTCCTCAGGGGCCGGGAAGTCGACCCTGGCCGACCTGCTGCCCCGCTTCCACGACGTCACCGAAGGAAGGATCATCATCGACGGGGTCGATATCCGCCGATACGCCCTGCAGGACCTCCGCGGACGCATGGGCATCGTCACCCAGGAGCCCCTGCTCTTCAATGACAGCATCGCCGCCAACATCTCCCTCGGCAAGCCGACCGCCTCGGCCTCCGAGATAGAAGCGGCGGCGCACATCGCCAACGCCCATGCCTTCATCGCCAGCCGGAAAGGCGGCTACCTGGCGAACACGGGCGACAGGGGCGCAAAACTCAGCGGAGGGGAGAAGCAACGCATCACCATCGCAAGGGCCGTCCTCAAGAACCCGCCCATCCTCATCCTCGACGAAGCCACCTCTTCCCTCGACACGGAAAGCGAGAAGTTGGTGCAGGATGCCATCCACCGGCTCATGAAGGACCGCACCAGCCTCGTGATCGCCCACCGGCTGTCGACCGTACGGCATGCCGACGAGATCGTGGTCCTCGACAAGGGTCGCATCGCGGAGCGGGGCAGGCACGAGGATCTCATGGCCCTAGGCGGCATCTACGCCAGGCTCGTGGAGATGCAGGAACTGGGCTGAGGAGGCGGCTGTCGCGCCCCGCGGGTTCCCCGCCAGGCCTCAGGGGTTGTTGGGCTTCCTGGCCTTGCCGGTCTTCGCCTCGATGCTCAGCGTCGCATGGGGCACCGCTTTCAGGCGGGCCTTGTCGATCAGCTTGCCCGTCTCGCGGCAGATGCCATAGGTCTTGTTCTCGATGCGCATGAGGGCCTTCTCCAACTTGTCGATGAAGTCGAGCTGGCGGCTGGCCATCTGGCTGAGGTGTTCCCGCTCATTGCTGGCGCTGCCGTCCTCCATGGTCATGTACCGGTTGTCGGTCTCGTCGCCGCTCATCTCGTCGGTACGGGTGATGTAGCCATGCAGATAGGCCAGCTCCTGACGGGCGGCTTCGAGTTTCCTGACAACGATCTCGCGGAACTCCTGGAGTTCCGAATCGCTGTAGCGGAGGGTCGGGCCGTTATGTTCGGGTGCGGGACGGTCGAGTACGGACTTGGTGAACTCGGGTTCGTACTTGCGCGACGTGGTGGTGGATATCTTGGGAATGGCGACGGGCTTCTGGGTACGGGCCGCCTCCTGTTCGCGGGCGGCCTTCTTCAGCTGGGCCAGACGCGCGGCCTTGGCTGCCGCTTCGGCTTCCGCCTTTGGACGGGACGGGGCGGGGGGTGCAGGGGCGGGCTTGGGAGCGACCGCCGGCTTGGCCGGGGCCGCCGCAGGGGGGGCTTTGGCCGTCGTAGCCGACGGTTTGGGGGCCGGGGCGGCCTTCGCAGCCGGCTTGGCAGGGGCTGCGGTCTTCGCCGGGGGGACTGTCGCAGGTTTGGCGGGGGCGGCCTTCGAGGGGGCGGCCTTCGCAGCCGGCTTGGCCGGGGCGACAGCCTTCGCCGGGGCGGCCTTCGCAGCAGGTTTGGCAGGGGCTGCAGCCTTCGCCGGGGCGGCTGTGACCGCCGGCTTGGCGGGGACGGCCTTCGACGCGGTGGCTTTCGCAACAGGCTTGGCAGGGGCTGCAGCCTTCGCCGGGGCGGCTGTGACCGCCGGCTTGGCGGGGACGGCCTTCGACGCGGCGGCTTTCGCAGCAGGCTTGGCGGGGGATGCAGCCTTCACAGGGGCGGCCGTTGGCTTGGCAGCGGCCTTGGCAGGCGTCGGCTCCGATTTCGAGGCGGCCGCCTTGGCGGAGGACTTGCCCCCCGGAAGGGTGGCGGCAATCGGCTTGGCTGCGACAGCAGCGGGTTTTTTGGTTGTTGGCATGGCGCTACCCGATTTTGGAGACCAGGATCCTCATGGGTTCTTCATCAACTTCCACATCCACACCCGTACCGAGTTCAGGAACGATATCCATCCCTTCAGCCAGGATTTCGGCGCAAATATAATTCATATATTCCGGGATGGAACGGAGAATGCGTTCCGACCCGCTCAACCGGACATGGATCCTGTCCGTCAGGGCAAACCCACTCTCCTTGCGGATCCGCTGGATACGGTTCACAAGTTCGCGGGCGTTGCCCTCATGCTCGAGATCTTCCGTCACGGTGACGTCCAGGGCGACCGTCAGCGGTCCCCGGGAAGCCACCATCCAACCCGGCAGGTCTTCGTGGAGGACCTCCACCTCGGCCAGCGATATCGACAGGCTTTCGCCGTCGAGCGCCAGGGAGAGGGACCCCTCAAGCTCCAACTGTCGGATCTCCTCCTGGCCAAGGCCCGTCAGCCGGGCGGCCACGGCTTTCATGCGCCCCCCCAGCCGCTTGCCCAGCACGACGAAGTTGGGCTTCACCCGCTTGCGGATGAACAGGTCGTCCCCGCCCGGATAGGCAACCTCCTTGACGTTGACCTCGGCCCGGATCAGGTCCTCGACCTGGGCGAGGCGCCGGCGCGTCGTCTCGTCGGCCACGGGCAGGAGGAGTTTCCGCAGGGGCTGCCGGACGCGGATGTTGACCTTTTTGCGGATCGAGAGCACCAGGGAGGTGGCCTCCTGGGCGAGCTCCATGCGGGCCTCCAGGTCGGGGTCCACCGCCGCCGGGTCGGCTGCGGGAAAGTCGCAGTGGTGCACCGAGACAGCCGCATGGCGTGCGGTGACGGCGTTGAGGTTGCGGAAGAGGGCGTCGGCAAAGAAGGGGGAGATGGGCGCCATGAGCCGCGTCAGCGTCTCCAGGCATGCATACAGGGTCTGGTAGGCGCTGCGCTTGTCCACCCCGTACTCCCCTTTCCAGAAACGCCGGCGACTCAGCCGGACGTACCAGTTGCTCAGCTGGACGTCGAGGAAGGTCTCGATGGCCCTGCCGGCGAGCGTGGGCTCGTAGTCGTCCAGATGCCGGGTGACCGTGCCGATGAGCGAATGCAGGGCCGAAAGGATCCAGCGGTCGATCTCCGGACGGTCGGCCAGGGGCACGGGCGGCTCACGGTGGTCGAAGCCGTCCGTGTTGGCGTACAGGGCGAAGAACTGGTAGGTGTTGAAAAGGGTACCGAAGAACTTGCGCTGCACCTCGCGGATGCCCTCGATGTCGAACTTCAGGTTGTCCCAGGGGGAGGAGTTGGTGACGAGATACCACCGGGTGGCATCGGCGCCGAAGCGGGCGATCGTGTCGAAGGGGTCGACCACGTTGCCGAGGCGCTTGCTCATCTTGTTGCCGTTGCGGTCGAGCACCAGCCCGTTGGATACCACCGTCCGGTAGGCCACGCTGTCGAAGAGGAGGACGCCCAGGGCATGGAGGGTGTAGAACCATCCGCGTGTCTGGTCGACGCCCTCTGCGATGAAGTCGGCCGGGAAGGCCCTGGGGTCGCCCTGCTCGGGCGAGACCATGTCGCGGTTCTCGAAGGGGTAGTGCCACTGGGCATAGGGCATGGCGCCGCTGTCGAACCATACGTCCACGAGGTCGGGCACGCGCCGCATGGGTCTTCCGGAGGCGCTGGCCAAGACGATATCGTCGACGAAGGGCTTGTGTAGGTCGCGGATGCCCGTGGCCAGGAATTCGCGGTTGACGTCGCCGCCCAGGGTCTCGGCGGCATGCCGCATGGCCGCCTCGAGTTCGGCGACGGAGCCGATGCATGCCTGTTCGGCACCGTCGTCTGTCCGCCAGATCGGCAGCGGCGTCCCCCAGAAGCGGCTGCGGCTGAGGTTCCAGTCGACCATGTTCTCGAGCCAGTTGCCGAAGCGACCCTCTCCGGTGGACATCGGCTTCCATTGGATGGTACGGTTCAACTCGACCATCCGGTCCTTCAGGGCGGTGGTGCGGATGAACCAGGCGTCGAGGGGGTAGTACAGGATGGGCTTGTCGGTGCGCCAGCAATGGGGGTAGCTGTGCTCGTACTTTTCGACGCGGAAGGCGAGCCCCTCGTGTTTGAGGCGCACGCAGATGTCGACGTTGACGTCCTGATACCCGGGTTCGTTCTTGTAGTCCTTGACGTGCCGGCCGCTGAATTCGCCGGTGCCCGGCACGAAGCGGCCCTCCCTGTCGACCAGGGTGAGGATGCCCAGGCCGTTGGCCTTCCCGACCCGGTAGTCGTCGGCCCCGAAGGCGGGCGCCGTATGTACGATCCCCGTGCCATCCTCGGTGGTGACGAAGTCGCCGGTCACCACCCGGAAGGGGTCTGCACCGGGCGTGGCCTCTCTGACGAGTTCGGGGCGGTTGGCTTCGAAGGGGAGGAGCTGGGCGTAGCGGATGCCCCGCAGCCTGTCGCCACGGCAGCGGGCGAGTTCCGTCCAGGGGATGGCCTTGTCGCCCGACCGGTGGCCGTCGAAGTCGCTGTCGCGCGCCTCTTCCCTGAAATGGCGGGGCAGCAGGGCCGTGGCGAGCACGACCGCACAGGGGCGATGGCTGTAGGGATTGAGGGTCCGGACGAGGCTGTATTCAATGTTCGGACCGACGGTGAGGCCCAGGTTCGAGGGGAGCGTCCAGGGGGTGGTCGTCCATGCCATGAGGTATACCCCGGCGTCGCCGGCGGCCTCGAAGAGGAAGGCCGAGGCCTCGTCGGGCAGGGCCTTGAACATGGCCACACAGGAGGTGTCCTTCACCGTCTTGTAGGTCCCCGGCTGGTTGAGCTCGTGGGAACTCAGCCCGGTGCCCGCCGCGGGCGAGTAGGGCTGGATGCTGACGCTCCGGTAGAGCAGGCCCTTGTCGTGGAGTCGTTTGAGGCACCACCAGAGGCTCTCGATGTAATCGTTCTCGAAGGTCACGTAGGGGTCCTTGAGGTCGACCCAGTAGCCCATGCGTCGCGTGATGTCGTCCCACCGGTCCTTGTAGCGCAGGACGGCTTCGCGGCAGCGCCGGTTGTAGTCCTCCACCGAGATGCCGATGCCGATGTCCTCCTTGGTGATGCCGAGTTCCTTCTCGACCCCGAGCTCCACGGGAAGCCCGTGCGTATCCCATCCGCCCTTGCGGCGGACGAGGAAGCCCCGCATCGTCTTATAGCGGCAGACGAGGTCCTTCAGGGTCCTGGAGATGACATGGTGGATGCCCGGCAGGCCGTTCGCGCTGGGAGGACCCTCGTAGAAGACGAATGGCTTGGCCCCTTCCCGGAGGCGGACGCTCTCCTCGAAGGCCTGTTCGGCATCCCAGGCCGCCAGGACCTCCTGCTCCCAGGCGGGCAGGTCGAGCCCCCCGTATTCGCGGTATTTCGGGCGCATGCGTGTTGAAAGTCGGCGAAGGTACGGAAAAAGGAGACGCTCGACCCGGGATGAGAAAAGGGCCGGCGGTGATGCCGGCCCCTGGGGGCATGATGGTGGCGTGGGGCGGCGGTCAACGGCGGACGGCCAGGGGGGCGGGGGTGTTTCCGGTCCTCTCGAGGACGGCCGGGATGGGCTTCATCACCCGCGACGGGGAGGTGCCCGGAGCGGCGGACGGCTGGAATTCCGGCACGATGTCGCCTACCCGACCGGCGATGGCCTCGTCGTCGTGCGAGAGGGCCAGGGTCACCAGGTCGGCCAGCCGTTCGCTGAAGCGGAGGTCGACTTCGCTGCGCTGCGCCTTCAGGATCTTGGGGTGATGGGTGGGCAGGAGGTTCTCGGAGGCCTTGAAGAGCTCCTCGTACATCTTCTCGCCGGGCCGGAGGCCGGAGAAGCGGATGGCGATGTCGCGGTCGGGCGTCAGGCCGGCCAGCTGGATCATCTTGCGGGCGAGGTCGACGATCTTGACGGGCTGGCCCATGTCGAAGACGAAGATCTCGCCGCCCCGGCCCATGACGGCGGCCTCCAGGACGAGGCTGCTGGCCTCGGGGATGGTCATGAAATAGCGGGTGATGTCCGGATGGGTGACGGTGACGGGGCCGCCCTGTGCGATCTGCTGCCGGAAGAGGGGCACGACGGAGCCATTGGAACCCAGCACGTTGCCGAAGCGGGTGGTGATGAAATGGGTGGAGCAGCGGTTGGCGAGCTCCTGTACATAGATCTCGCCGATGCGCTTGCAGGCCCCCATGAGGTTGGTGGGGTTGACCGCCTTGTCGGTCGAGATCATCACGAACTTGTCGACACCGTGCTCGCAGGCCGCGTCGGCCAGGTTCTTGGTGCCCATGACGTTGGTGAGGACGACCTCGGAGGCGAAGTCCTCCAGCACCGGCACATGCTTGTAGGCGGCGGCATGGAAGACGAAATGGGGACGGTGCCGGCGGAAGATGCGGTCGATGCGCGCACGGTCGCGGATGCTGGCCAGCTCCAGCTGCACCTCGAAGTCGAGGTCGAGCTTGGAGAGCTCGATGCGCATGTCGTGGAGGCCCGTCTCCGACTGGTCGAGCAGGACGATGCGGCCCAGCCGGTAGCGGCAGAGCTGCCGGCAGATGTCGCTCCCGATGCTGCCGGCCGCGCCGGTCACCAGGATCACCTTGCCCTCGAGCTCGCGGCGCGACTCCTCGTTGAGCAGCTCGATCTTCTCGCGGCCGAGGAGCGACTCGATGGTGAACTCCTTCAGCTGCCGCCTGTTGAAGATGCCCTTGATCCACTGGCTCAGCGGCGGGATGGTGTTGAGGTGGATGTCGGCACGGATGCAGATCTGGCTCAGCAACTCCTTGCGTCCCGACTCGATGTCGACGGAGAGGATGATCTCGCGTACGTTGTTCCGCAACAGGAAGGACTCCACCGCCTCCGGCTCGAAGGCCAGGATGCGCTTGCCATTGAGGACCTTGCCTGCCTTGTCGGGGCTGTCGTCGATGAATGCGATGACGCGGCAGTTGGACTTCTTGTCGAACTCGATGGCCTTCTTGGTGGCCAGTCCGATGTCGCCAGCCCCGTATATCACCACATTGTTCTTGTGGTGCATGCCGTACATGGCCCGGGTGTAGACCTCTTTGACCCCCAGGCGGAAGGCCGCCATCAGCAGCGCCGTCAGCGTCGTGTTGACGGCCAGGATCGTGGCCCCGAGGCCGTAGCCGATGCCGAGCCAGCCGGAGAGGGCCGGTAGCAGCGCCAGCCAGGCCCCGAGGTACAGCAGCGCGAAACGCAGCACGGTGTACAGGTCGCGCACCTCCGAATACCGGATGAGGCCATGGTGCGTCCGGTTGACGAGCATGCTCACCGAACCCACGAGGGCGTTCAGCGAGATCACGACGGCCATCTGGTCGGGCGTGACCGACAGGTTCCTGAAATTGGCGATAATGAGGACCGTGAGGACGATCGAGAGCACCAGGAGGACGTGCTCGATGAGGAAGATGATCCAGCGGGACGTGACGTTGCCGAAGAAACGCCGGGTGAGGAACGCATTCATGGGAGGGTACGGATGAGGTTTCAGGTACTGACACGCAGGGCGTGCCGACTTGGCCTTCATCAGGGATGGATCCTTGCTGGCTTTCTACAGGAAGAGGGACGGGGGCCCGGGGCGGGCGGGGTCTGTCGGAGGATAGTTGGATGGGATCTCGTCGAGGCAGGCGTCGTTGTCAACGGCGCGGGACCCTGGGCAGCGGCGGTCCGGGAGGGCGGCGTTTCCTGCCCTCACCATGACTGTAAAGATGGAACAAATTTTAAAGTGATGCAAGCGTTATTCTTTTTTAATTTCTGTCCGGGGGCGGCATGCCCTGACCCGTTCGGAGTCAGTGGGCAGGGCCGCCGGAGGGGCCTAGAAGACCCGCAGCATCGAGATGAAGCCGCCGGCGGTGTTGTAGTACAGCCCCCCCGAGTCGAGTGCGAAGGCCGCACGGGCCTGCCATCCCTCGCGAAGCGGCACCCCTGCCTCTACGCTCATGGAGAACTGGTTGGTGGCGGGGAACTTGCTGGCCGTCTCATGCATGCCATAGTTCTTCGAATACGAGAGCCGGTTGCGGAGGATGACCTTGTCGAAGGCCCACTCGACGCCTGTGTGCAGGGCCCTCACGCGGGTGTTGTTGAAGGAGGTGATGATGACGCTGCTGCCGGGGAAGCTGGTGCGGATGGTGTTGCGGATGGGGATGAAGGGGGATCCCATGCCAACGCCCTGGTACGACACGCCTTCGTACATGAATTCGTGATTGTAGTAGTTGTCGAGGTTCATCGGCCGGGCGGGGTTGAAGGCCTGGTCCATGGTGGAGAGGTATTCCAGCGTGAAGCGGCGGAGGTAGAGGCCGCCCGTGGCGGGTCGGCGGTTCACGACGCTGACGCCGGTGATGCCGTCGTTCAGGCTCCCGCGGGTGAAGGAGTTCTCGCTGTCATACAGGATCTCGCGGTAGATGCGGGTCTCGGTGTTCCGGCCGGTGATCTCCAGCCCCACGTCGATATGGCCGACATGGTTGCCGACGTTCGTGGTGAACGTCGAACCGGGCTTGTAGAGGTAGTTCTTGCCCGTCATGATGTACATGAAGGTCTCCATGGGGGAGAGCTTGTAGGCCGAGTCGCCGATGAGCCGCTTGTTGTCCACCCAGAAGACCTCGTGCACGAAGCCCACGACGGCCCTGAGCTTCTTGTCGGGCTTGCCGATGCGCATGTGCAGTGATTTCTGGTGGAAGTATTGCGGCAGCGACTTCAGCGAGTTCATGTACTTGGTATCCGTCTCGCCCATCCATCCCTGCCCGAAGGTGGCCTTGAAGCTGATGAGGCTGTCCAGCAGGGGGAAGGAGTTGTCGGGGAGGCTGAGCTGTACCATGGGTATGGGCAGGGCGTTGCCGGAATAGGAGAAACTGCCCATGCCCAGGGCGGTGTCGATCAGCCCCTGCACCTGCCGGAAGCGCCCGACGCGGAGCTCGAAGGGGCGGAAGCGCACCTTGGCATAGGCCTCGAGGATGCGGGCCTGCGCAACGCTGCCGAGGTTGCCCCTGACCTGCAGGCCGTAGCCCAGGTCGATCCGGCTGTCGTTGCGGGCGTAATCCTTCACATAGCTGCCGATGGCGGCCAGCGAGGTGCCGGAGGGCGGCACGTTGCCAAATTGCAGCGCCCGCATCCAGAAGGGGACGTGGTCGCCGGTATGGACGGCCTGTATCTCGATCATGCCATAATCGCGACGGGGCACGAAGGCCTTGACGACCGTGTCGAGCACGGGGACCGGCTGGGCGGTGGCCAGGCTGGCCGAGAGGATGCCGGCAAGGAGGGAGAAATGGGTTGATTTCTTCATTTTCAATGGGTTGTGGAGACGGCACGAGGATGTTCCCCGGGGGTCGGGGCTAAAATATGAAAAGCGTCTGTCATGCGCAACCCGCCCGTGGAAGAACGTCGCCGGACACCCGTCAGCGGACGAGGAGCTCGCAGGGCTTGAGGCCGGTGTGCTTCTTGAAGGCCGTCGAGAAATGCGAGATGGAGGAGTAGCCGAGGAGCAGGGAGACCTCGGAGACGGAATGCCCCTTCTCATGTAGAAGGTACCGGGCGTGCTCCATGCGCAAGGCCTGGTAGAAGTCGAAGATGGTGGAGCCGTAGAGCACCTTGAAGCCCTTCTTGAGGTAGCACTCGTTGATGGCCACCTTGCGGCTCAGTTCGCGGATGGTGATGGGCTCGCCGATGTGTCGGATGAGGATCTCCCGGGCGAGGACGATCTTTTCGCGGTCGAGGTCGTTGGCCAGGAACTTGCAGGCCGGCACGGCGGCCTCGCCGTCGATGTCCATGGCCTCGATGGTATACAGAAGCAGCAGCTGTGTCTGTGCGTTGAGGTAAATGTCGCCAAGCTCATCCATCCGGGTGCTGCTGGAGATGTCGCGCAGGCAGTCGGACACCCGGCCATCCATGGGTACGGGCTTCTCCAGCGCCCCCCGGTGCCGGAAAGAGAGCAGGTCCTGCAGTTCGGACGACCGCTGCTGGCCCTTGGCGAAGGGCGTCAGGTGGGAGGGGCCGAAATCGAAGCGGAAGACATCGAGTACGGGGGTTCGGTGCGGGCAGGTGCCTGTCGGCCCGTCGACGGCGGGACCGCAGCCCTCCCATCCGTGCAGGGGGCAGGCATGCCCGGTGCGGCAGAACGAGAGCCCAAGGGAAGTGGCCCGGCGGTCGTCGGAGGGATTGTCGTAGCGGAGCAGTCCGGTATCCTCGGCCTGCATGCCGGGGGGCCGGCGAAACCGTCGGAGGGCGAAGCGCCAACTGCCGGGGATGCGGCGCTCCCGCTCCTCCATCAGCACGAGCTCGCCGGCCATCACCGGGTGGCCGATCGAGACGCCCACAATGTCCGGGTATGCTGTCATCCGACGCAAAGATAGCGGTTTGCCGACGTAGCCGCCCGGAGACCCGCTTCCCGGTAAAGCGGTGACGGGGGAAGGGAGAGCCGCCATTTTTCAGTAATTTCGCAACCGCCAGCAAGTCCCCGGACAAGGGACGGCCCCTCGCAACGATATGGAAATCAACGAACAGACGGAAAAGCCCAGCGGTTACGGCGCGGACAGCATCCAGGTGCTGGAAGGATTGGAGGCGGTGCGCAAGCGGCCGGCCATGTACATCGGCGACATCGGGGTGAAAGGCCTCCACCACCTCGTCTACGAAGTGGTGGACAACTCCATCGACGAAGCGCTGGCCGGCTACTGCCGCAACATCGAGGTGAACATCCACCCCGACAACTCCATCAGCGTCCAGGACGACGGCCGAGGCATCCCGACGGACATCCACGCCAAAGAGGGCCGCAGCGCCCTTGAAGTGGTCATGACCGTCCTCCACGCCGGCGGCAAGTTCGACAAGAACACCTACAAGGTGTCCGGCGGCCTCCATGGCGTCGGTGTCAGCTGCGTCAACGCCCTCAGCAGCCGCCTCCTCGTACAGGTCGAACGCGACGGCAAGGCCTTCGAACAGGAATACGCCAGGGGCATCCCCCAGTACCCCGTCCGACAGACCGGCACGAGCGACCGCACCGGCACCCGTGTCCATTTCTGGCCCGACGCCGAGATCTTCACCACGACCCTCTACAACCGCGACATCCTCGAGGGGCGCCTCCGCGAACTCGCCTACCTCAACCGCCGCATCCGCATCACCCTCACCGACGAGCGGGAAACCCCCGAAGGCGCCGAACCCTACCGCCACGAATTCTACAGCGAGGGCGGCATCATCGAATTCGTCGAGATGCTCGACCGGAACGGGAAACGCACGCCCATCATCCCGTCCATCATGTACATGGAGGGGCATGATGCCGATACCAACGTCGCCGTCGAGGTAGCCATCAACTACAACGACGCCTACAACGAGCATATCTTCTCCTACGTCAACAACATCAACACCATCGAGGGGGGCACACACGTCGCCGGCTTCCGCCGCGCCATCACCCGCGTCTTCCAACAGTACGGGAAACGCGAGGGACTCTTCGAGCGCTCCAAGGTCGAGGTCGAGGGCGACGACTTCCGCGAAGGCCTCAGCGCCATCATCTCCGTCAAGGTCCCGGAACCCCAGTTCGAGGGACAGACGAAGACCAAGCTCGGCAACAGCGAGGTGAGCGGCATCGTCGAGACGACCGTCTCCCGCGCCCTCGAAGCCTACCTCGAGGAGAACCCACGAGAGGCCAAGGCCATCATCAGCAAGGTCATCCTCGCCGCCCAGGCCCGTGCGGCAGCCCGCAAGGCCCGCGAGCTCGTGCAACGCAAGACCGTCCTCTCCGGCGGCGGCCTGCCCGGCAAACTGTCCGACTGCTCCGAAAGGGACCCCAACAAATGCGAACTCTTCCTCGTCGAGGGCGACTCCGCCGGCGGCACCGCCAAACAGGGACGCGACCGTACCTTCCAGGCCATCCTCCCCCTCCGCGGCAAGATCCTCAACGTGGAGAAGGCCATGGAACACCGCATCTACGACAACGAGGAGATCCGCAACATGTTCACCGCCCTCGGCGTCAAGATCGGCACCCCAGAAGACCCCAAGGCCCTCGACCTCTCCCGGCTGCGCTACCACAAGCTCATCATCATGACCGATGCCGACATCGACGGCAGCCATATCGCCACCCTCATCCTCACCTTCCTCTTCCGCTACATGAAAGAGATGGTCGAGCAGGGCTATGTCTACATCGCCCAGCCACCCCTCTACCTCGTCAAGAAGGGCAAGGAACAGGAATACGCCTGGAACGAGGAACAGCGGCGCCATTTCGTCGAACGCATCGGCGGCGGCAAGGATGACAGCGTCAGCGTACAGCGCTACAAGGGCCTCGGCGAGATGAACGCCTCCCAACTCTGGGAGACCACCATGAACCCCTCCACCCGAACCCTCAAGCAGGTATCCATCGAAAGCGCCGCCGAGGCCGACAGGGTCTTCAGCATGCTCATGGGCGACGAGGTCGGACCCCGCCGCGAATTCATCGAGTCGCACGCCAAATACGCCAACCTCGACGTCTGACCCCGCCCCGGATGAGACCCCCCGCCCGTTCGGCGACATCCCGCATCCTCCTGGCCTGCACGGCCGCCGTCCTGTCCGTCGCCGGACAGGCCCAGGTGGCCAACCCCTACTACCTCATCGGCGCAGCCACCCAGGACAACTGCAACTGCTATACCCTCACCCAGGACCTCAACAGCATCAACGGCTCCGTCTGGAACATCTATAAGATAAGCCTCCGCGACACCTTCGACTTCAGCTTCTCCGTATACCTCGGCGCCACCGACGCCAACGGCGCCGACGGCATCGCCTTCGTCCTCCAACCCATCAGCACCCAGATCGGCACACAGGGCGGCGGCCTCGGCTTCCAGGGCGTCACCCCCTCCATCGGCGTCACCATCGACACCTGGCAGAACCCCGACCTCAACGACCCCGCCTTCGACCACATCGCCATCCAACGCAACGGCAACCTCGACCACGCCTCCATCCACAACCTCGCCGGACCCGTCACCGCCCTCGCCGGCAGCGACAACATCGAAGACGGACGCTGGCACCTGCTCCGCGTCCGCTGGGACCCCGCCACCCGTGTCCTCCGCGCATCCATGGACGGCGTCGACCGCGTCAGCACCACCATCGACCTCGTCAGCACCGTCTTCAACAACGACCCCATGGTCTACTGGGGCTTCACCGCCTCCACCGGCGGCGCCCGCAACCTCCAACGCTTCTGCACCGCCCTCGACCCGAACATCAAAAGCCTCACCGGCACCGAGACCTGCTTCGGAAGACCCATCGCCTTCCGCGACAGCTCCTCCTCCTTCAGCCGCATCGTCAAGTGGTTCTGGGATTTCGGCGACGGCACCCGCGACACCGTCCAGCACCCGGCCCCACACCGCTATCCCGCCCCCGGCCGCTACACCCTCCGCCTCAACATCCTCGGCAACAACGGATGCCTGTCCGACACGCTCACCCGCGAGATCGTCGTCGGCTCCGACCCCTTCACCCGCATCCGCTGGACGCCCGACACACCCTGCGCCGGGACACCCGTCACCTGGACGGACAGCTCCGCCGTCCAATACGGCACCGTCAACACCTGGAACTGGACCATCGCCGGCAATGCCTATACCGACCGATCACCCACCCTCCCGTCCGGACTCCCCGCCGGCACCCACACCGCGACCCTACGGGTGCGTACCCTCGAAGGATGCATCTCCAGCCTCGTGACGGCCCAGGTCACCGTCCGGCCCAACCCGGCAGCGTCCTTCACCGGCCTGCGCGACATCTGCGCCGGCCAGTCGCTCACCCTCACCGGCAGCCCCGCCCCGGGCTCGCCGCCCATCCTCCGCTGGTACTGGAACTACCCCGGCGGGACCGACTCCTCCGGCCCGGTGCTGTCACGCCCCTTCCCCACGGCCGGCCCACAGCCGGTCACCCTGCGCGTGCGGGGGGCCGACGGCTGCCTCTCGCCCCCCGCCACCGACACCGTCCGCGTCTTCGGCACCCGCGCCTTCGCCGGTAACGACACCCTGGTGGCCGGCGGCCTGCCCTTCCAACTCCAAGGCACAGGCGGCACCACCTACCGCTGGGCACCCCCGACGGGACTCAGCGACCCCGACGTCGCCGCGCCGACCGTCACCATCACGTCGGACATGACCTACGTCCTCACCGCCTCCTCCCCCGCCGGCTGCAGCTCCACCGACACCGTCAACGTCCGCGTCTTCAAGGGCCCCGAGATCTACGTGCCCACCGCCTTCAGCCCCAACGGAGACGGCCTGAACGACATCCTCCGCGCCATCCCCGTCGGCGTCCGCTTCCGCCACCTCCGCATCTACGACCGGTGGGGACGGCTTGTCTTCGGCACGACCGACCACCGGACCGGATGGGATGGCACCGCCCATGGCCGCCGACTGCCCGCCGGCACCTTCGCCTGGGCCACCGAGGGCGACCTCCCCGACGGCCGACGCCTCGCCCGCAAAGGCACCCTCCAGCTCATCCGCTGAAATGGGGCGCCAGGCCATGGTTATCTCTGACCCATGGCGTATATTGGACATCCCAACCCCGACACAACATGAGTGATTCCAGGCGCCGTTTCCTACGGCAATCCGCCCTGCTGTCGGCCGGCTGGGGCGCGGGCTCCCTGCTCCACACGCCCCTGTCGGCCCGAACGCCCCGCATCGCCCCGTCAGACCGCATCCGCATCGGCGCCATCGGCGTCAACGGCATGGGATGGGCCAACCTCACCGCCATGCTCAAGGCCAACCCCGAGACCGTCTGCACCGCCCTGTGCGACGTCGACGCGTCCGTCCTCGACAAGCGGATGGCCGCGCTGGGGAAGGACTTCGCCATGAAGCCCGCCACCTACACCGACCACCGCCGACTCCTCGACGCCAACGACGTCGATGCCGTCATCATCGGCACACCCGACCACTGGCACTGCCTGCAGACCGTCGACGCCCTCCAGGCCGGCAAACACGTCTACGTCGAAAAGCCCGCCGGCAACTCCATCGCCGAAGTGCGCCTCATGGTCGCCGCCCAGAAAAGATACGGCAAGGCCGTACAGGTCGGCCAATGGCAGCGCAGCAACACCCACTTCCGCTCGGCGATCGACTTCATCCGCACCGGCAAACTCGGCCGCATCCGCATGGTCAAGGCCTGGGCCTACCAGGGATGGATGGAACACATCCCCGTCAAACCCGACGGCAAGCCGCCCGAAGGGGTCGACTACGCCCGCTGGCTCGGCCCCGCCCGTACCCGGCCCTTCAACCCCAACCGCTTCCACTTCAACTTCAGGTGGTTCTGGGACTACGCCGGCGGACTGATGACCGACTGGGGCGTTCACCTTGTCGACTACGCCCTCCTCGGCATGGACGCCAAAGACCCCCTCTCCATCATGGCCACCGGCGGCAAGATGGCCTACCCCGACGACGCCGCCGAGACCCCCGACACCCTCGCCACCGTCTACGACTTCGGCCACTTCGTCATGCTCTGGGAACACGCCCAGGCCATCCATAACGGCAACTACGGCCGCGACCACGGCATCGCCTACATCGGCAACAACGCCACCCTCGTCCTCGACAGGAACGGATGGGAGGTCATCCCCGACGAAGGCAGCAAGGAGACCTTCGAGAAGGTCAAAAAGACCGACAGCGGCCCCGGGCCCCATACCCGCAACTTCATCGACGCGATCAAAAACAACGACACCTCCCGCCTCAACGCCCCCATCGAAGCCGGCGCCACCGTCGCCGAAGTCTGCCAGATGGGCAACATCGCCTACAAGACGGGCCGGAAACTCAAGTGGGACGCCACCCGCCGCACCTTCGACGACGCCGCCGCCAACAACCTCATCACACCGACCTACCACAACGGATACAAACTGCCCAGGCTATGACCCACACAAAACCCCTGCTCCTCGCCGCCCTCGCCGCCCTCCACCCGCCGACGACCACCGCCCAGGTCATCGACCGCGCCAAGGGCGACCCCAAACTCAGCGAATATTGGGAACCCGCCGCACCCGTCGTCACCCCGGGGAAGACCCCGCAGGACGCACCCAGCGACGCCATCATCCTCTTCGACGGCAGGGACTTCTCCCAATGGCAGGGCGCCAGACGCCCAGACGTCCCCTGGACGCTCAAAGACGGGGCCATGGTCGTCAAAGGCGGCAGCGGCGGCATCCGCACCAAACGCGGGTTCGGCGACTGCCAGCTGCACATCGAGTTCCGCACCCCCGCCGAAGTGAAAGGCGATGGCCAGGGCCGCGGCAACAGCGGCATCTACCTCATGGACCGCTACGAACTCCAGGTGCTCGACAACTACAACAACAAGACCTACGTCAACGGACAGGCCGGTAGCATCTACAAACAACTCCCGCCCCTGGTCAACGCCTGCCGACCGCCCGGCGAATGGCAGACCTACGACATCATCTTCACCGCCCCGCGCTTCCACGACGACGGGCGCCTCAGATCGCAGGCCCGCATCACCGTCATCCACAACGGCGTCCTCGTACAGCACGACGCGGCCCTCTGGGGCGGTACCGAATACGTCGGCGCACCCGTCTACAAGAAACACGGCGACAAGGAACCCATCTTCCTGCAGGACCACGGCAACCCCACCGCCTTCCGCAATATCTGGGTGCGCGAACTCTGAGCCGCAACCGACCGCACGCATCCCCAGGGGCGCCCGCGTGGCGCCCCTTTTCCGTCCGCCGAGCGCCCCTCACCGGATGAGCCGAAGGCTCAGCGGATAGCGGTACGGCCGGTTGTCGCTCGCCCGGATGGCCGCCACGATGCAGACCACGACGTCGATGATGCCGGGCAGCCAAAGGAAGAGGATGCCGATGATCGAGACGGCCAGGCCGACCATCATCAGCGCGAAGGTGATCTGGAAGTTGAGGGCCTCGCGGGCATGTTCCGCCAGGTAGGGCGACTCGTCGCGTTTGGCCAGGTACACCACCAGCGAGGGGATGATCCAGAAGAAGATGGAGAGCACGTGCAGGAGGATGGCCCAGGTACGCTCCTCCCCGGTGGGGACGTGGCCGGGGCCGACGGCAGACTTTGCATCCATACGGCGGGATTTGACGACAAGTTAGGCAAATCCGCCAGAGCCGGCCTTGTCCCTCCTCAGGCGCTGGCCGGGGCATGGCGGTGCATGTCTTGCAGCAGGCTGTGGACGGCGTCCATGTGGGTGACGCCTTCGAAGACGAGGGTGAAATGTCGGCCGGTCTGCTTGAGGCGGCCGCGGTTGGTGGCCGTCTGGATGAAGGCGAGGACCGACTGGAAGAGGGGCGACTCGAAGTAGGGCGAGTCGGGGTTGCCGACGAACCAGCAGCGCAGCGTGTCGAGCTTCAGCGTCAGGCGTTCGAAGCCGAGGGCGACGCCGAGGCGCCGGCAGCGGACGGTGGTGAAGAGGTCTTCGACGCAGGCGGGGACGGGCCCGAAGCGGTCTTCGAGTTCGCGGTGGAAGGCCTGGAGGTCTTCCTCGCCCTCGCAATGGTCGAGGCGGTAGTAGAGGGCCAGGCGTTCCGTGATGCTTTCGACGTAGTCGTCGGGGATGAGGATCTCGAGGTCGGTGTCGATGGTGCAGTCCTTGACGAAGTCCTCCTCGCGGCTGACCTCTTCGCGGAAGACCTCTCGGAACTCGGTGCGTTTGAGTTCGCGGATGGCCTCGTCGAGGATCTTCTGGTACATCTCGAAGCCGATCTCGACCATGAAGCCGCTCTGTTCGCCGCCGAGGATGTTGCCGGCGCCGCGGATGTCGAGGTCGCGCATGGCGATCTGGAAGCCGCTGCCGAGTTCGCTGTGCTGTTCGAGGGTCTGGAGGCGTTTGCGCGAGTCGGCCGGGAGGAGGCCGATGGGTGGGGCGAGGAGGTAGCAGAAGGCCTTGCGGTTGCTGCGGCCCACGCGTCCGCGGAGCTGGTGCAGGTCGCTCAGCCCGAAGTGGTGGGCGTTGTTGATGATGATGGTGTTGACGTTGGGGATGTCGACGCCGCTCTCGACGATGTTGGTGCAGACGAGGACGTCGTAGCGGCGGTCGATGAAGTCGAGGATGCGCTCCTCGAGGTCGTGTCCTTCGAGTTGGCCGTGGGCGTGGCCCACCGAGAGGTCGGGGCAGAGGGCGGAGAGGATGCCGGCCATCTCGGCGAGGCCCTGGATGCGGTTGTGGATGAAGAAGACCTGTCCGCCGCGCTCCGTCTCGTAGTAGATGGCGTCGCGGATGAAGTCTTCCTGGAAGACGCGCACTTCGGTCTGGATGGGCTGCCGGTTGGGGGGCGGGGTGTTGATGACGCTGAGGTCGCGGGCGCCCATGAGGCTGAACTGGAGGGTGCGGGGGATGGGCGTGGCGGTGAGGGTGAGGCAGTCGACGTCGGTCTTGAGGGTTTTGATCTTCTCCTTGTGACCGACGCCGAACTTCTGTTCCTCGTCGATGACGAGGAGTCCGAGTTCCTTGTATTTGACGTCCTTGGCCAGCAGTGCGTGGGTGCCGACGATGATGTCGATCTCGCCGGCCTCGAGGCGGCGGAGGGTGTCTTTCTTCTCCTTGGCCGACTTGAAGCGGTTGATGTAGTCGACCGTCACGGGGAAGTCGCGGAGCCGGTCGCGGAAGGTCTTGTAATGCTGGAAGGCGAGGATGGTGGTGGGTACGAGTATGGCGGCCTGGCGGCCGTCGAGGCAGGTCTTGAAGGCGGCGCGGACGGCCACTTCGGTCTTGCCGAAGCCCACGTCGCCGCAGACGAGGCGGTCCATCGGGTGCGGGCTCTCCATGTCGCGCTTGACGTCGGCGACGGACCTAGCCTGGTCGGGCGTGTCCTCGTAGAGGAAGGAGGCTTCGAGCTCGGTCTGCATGTAGTTGTCGGGCGCGTGGGCGAAGCCGGGGCTCGTCTTGCGTTCGGCATAGAGCCGGATGAGGTCGAAGGCGACCTCCTTGACACGGGCCTTGGTCTTGTCCTTGAGTTTCTGCCAGGCGTCGCTCCCGATCTTGTTGACCTTGGGCACGTGTCCCTCCTTGCCGCTGTACTTGGAGATCTTGTGGAGGGAGTTGATGTTGACGTAGAGGATGTCGTTGTCGCGGTAGAGGATGCGCACGGCCTCCTGCTGTCGACCGCCCATGTCGACCTTCTGGAGGCCGCTGTAGACGCCCACGCCGTGTTCGATATGGACGACGTAGTCGCCCGGCTGCAGGTCGCGCAGGGCGCGTAGGGTGAGGGCCTTGCTCTTGTTGTAGGCCTGTTTGACCTTGTATTTGTGGTAGCGCTGGAATACCTGGTGGTCGGTGTAGCAGATGACCTGGTGGACCTCGTCGATGAATCCTTCGTGGATGGCGGCCGGGACGGGGATCAGGGGGATGTCGGCGCCGAGGTCCGTGAAGATGCTGTGGAGCCGTTCGAGTTGTCTGGGGTTCTCGGCGAAGAGGTGGATGGCGTAGCCTTTGGCGGCCCAGCCCTGGAGGTCCTGGATGAGGAGGTCGAACTTGCGGTTGAAGGCGGGCTGTGGGCGGGTGCTGTAGGCCTCTTGCAGGCCGGCCCCCTGCAGTTCGGCGCGGAAGCCGATGGAGACGACATGCCGTTCGGAGAGGCCTGCCTCGAGGTCGGCGGCGGTGGCGAAGGCTTCCGGGCCGAAGTCGGCCCGCAGCGGGTCCTCGTCGTCGGTGGCGGCGGCCTCGGGCAGGCCGCGGGTGCGGAAGGCCCTGATGGCTTCTTCCTCGTCGGCCCATCGCTCCGTCACCAGTGCCCAGTCGCGCACCCAGACGACGGTGTTGGGTGGGAGGAAGCGGGGCAGCGTCGTCTTGACGGCGCCCTCGAAGCGGAGTTCCAGGTTGGGTATGATGCTCACCTGGAGGAGCTTGCGTTCGCTGAGCTGCGTCTCGGGGTCGAAGATGCGGATGGAGTCGACCTCGTTGCCGAAGAGCTCCAGGCGGTAGGGCCTTTCGTTGCCGAAGGAGTAGATGTCGAGGATGCCGCCGCGCATGGCGAACTGGCCCGGTTCGTAGACGAAGTCGGTGCGTTGGAAGCCCAGCCCGACGAAGCGTTCGAGCAGGCCGTCCACGTCGAGGGTGTCGTTGACCTTGAGGTGGATGGTGTTGCGGGAGAGCGTGTCGGGGAGGACGACCTTCTCCATTAGGGCCTCGGGGCAGGTGACCATCACCTTGCGGTTGCCGGGGGCCGAGAAGCGGTTGAGGGCCTCGGTGCGCAGCATGACATGGCTGCTGTTGAGGACGGCGTAGTTGCGCGCCGCCTTGAAGGAGGAGGGGAAGTAGAAGAGGTCGAGGGCGCCGGTGAGGCTTTCCAGGTTGTTGTGGAAGTAGGCGGCCTCTTCGGCATCGCTGAGGACGACGAGGTGGTTGAGCCGTTCGGCCCCGGGCTGGTCGAGGAGGGCGGTAATGACGAATTCGGGGGCGCTGCCGGTGAGGCCCGTCAGCGAGGCCCTGCTGGGGGCGGGTCCGGCGAGGGCTTCCGCGAGGCGGGCCGTCCGCGGGTCCCTGCGGTATCTGTCGAGCAGCGGGTCCAGGTTGGACGTCTGACGGGGGGCGCGATCCTGGGTCTCCATGTTCCTCGGGAGCCGCAAAGATACAGGGGATGAAAGTCCCGCGCACGGGTGAGGCGGCCGTTGCGGAGGTTTTCATACATTTAACGACATCCCCCGCCTGCCATGCGACCGACCGCCCTCCAACGCTCGACCCTCACCGCCGGCCTGACGGCCGCCGGCATCCTGGCATGCCTTCTGCTGGACGGCGACGACGCCCCCCCCTCCCGCCTGCCCCGGCGCACGACCGTCCACCGCGAAGGCCGCGTGGAGGCGGAGGGCGGGCCAAGGAGGGCCCTGCGCGAATGGCGCATGCTCCGCGACCCCGCCACCGGCCGCATCCCCGATGGCATCCGCAGCCTCGAGATGCGATGGGTGCGCAACATGCCCGTCCGCGGCGACCTCTCCCAGGGCGGCACCACCCTCGCCGGCACGGCCGTGGCCAACACCTACCTGCCCGTCGGACCCTCGCTCTACGGCGGACGGACACGCGGCTTCGCCTTCGACATGCGCTACAACGGCACCTCCAACCGGGTCATGCTCGCCGGCGGCATCAACGGCGGCATCTTCCGCAGCGTCAACGGCGGACTGACCTGGGCCTTCGTCCATCCCGCCAACGAGGTCCGCAGCGTCTCCTGCTTCGCCCAAGACCCCCGCGCCGGCTTCCAGGACACCTGGTACGCCGGTACCGGCGAGGCCGACGGCATCTCGGCCTCCCTGCCGGCCGGACTGGTCACCGGCAACGGGATCTTCAAATCCACCGACAACGGACTCACCTGGACCAAACTGTCCTCCACGGCCGACGACAACCCCGTCAGTTTCACCTTCTTCGACATCGTCAACCGACTGGCCGTACACCCCGTCAACGGACATGTCTACGCCGCCATCCAGCAACGCATCGTCAGATCCAGCGACGGCGGCGCCACCTGGACGACCCTCATGGGGTCTCCCACGCCCACCAGCTCCGACCGCGGACAGACGGACGTGATGATCAACAAGGCCGGCAACCGGCTCTTCGCCGCCTTCTCGGGCCGCAACCCCGACCGCAGCTTCGCCGGTGTCTGGTCCTCGACCACCGGCAATGCCGGCGACTGGTCGCGCATCGCCGGCGGCACCAACGGCCAGGCCGACTCCATCCCCGGCTGGCGCGCCTACAACAACTCCGCCCTCAACGGCGAAGGCCTCTTCAGCGCCGGATGGGGACGCATCGTCTTCACCCTCGCCCCCTCCAGCCAGAACATCCTCTACGTCCTCGCCGAAAACGCCCTCAGCGCAGCCGACGCCAAGGCCGAGGCCGACCTCTACCGCTGCGACATGTCCGCCAACCCCTTCGCCTGGTCCAACAGGTCCGTCGCGCTGACCGCCAAATGGGACGACGGCAGCAGCATCGAGGACACCTGGTACGAAGGACAGCGCGGGTACGACATGGTCGTCGCCGTCCATCCCACCCAGCCCAACACCGTCCTCGTCGGCGGCGTCAACCTCTACCGCTCCAACGATGGCTTCACCAACACCGCCAACACCACCTTCATCGGCGGCTACGGGTCGGAGACCTACAACGACCCCGACTTCCTCAGCCACCCCGACTTCCACCACATCGCCTTCGACCCGACCAACGCCAACCGCATGGTCGTGGCCTCCGACGGGGGCCTCATCGCCTGCGACAACGTCACGGCACCGGTCGTGACCTGGTCGAACCTCAACGGACAATACCAGACCATACAATACTACCATGTCGGCATCGACCCCGTCCCCGGCTCCCGGACCTATTTCGGCGGCGCGCAGGACAATTCCACCACCTTCCGCGATGCCGGCGGACTCTTTGGCGGCATCCTCCCCGACAGCAACGACCACTACATCCTCATCGGCGGCGACGGCGGACAGGTGGGCATGACAGCCCGAAACGCCCAGAACCGCCAGTTCCTCTTCGGCGCCTACCAGGAAGGCAACCTCTACCGCATGCGCCTCTTCCCGCCCTTCGACAACAGCTTCTACACCTATGTCAAACCCGCCAACAGCGGGCCCGGCGAGTTCGTCACCTATTTCCACCTCGACGAAGACAACACCGACAACCTCTACTTCGCCAGCCTCGACACCATCTTCCGCACCACCACCGCCACCACCGTCACCCCCACCACGGGATGGACAGCCCTCACCGGTGCCGCCGGCTTCATGGACGGCAGCATCTTCGCCATGGCCACCACCCGAGGGGCCTACAAGACCTCCAACTACCTCTTCGCAGGCACCGACGCCGGAAAGGTCTACCGCTTCCGCGACCCCGTCAACTTCAGCGCCGGCACCATCCCCGACAACATCACCCCGCCCGGCATGCCGGCGGGGGCCGTCGTGTCCGACATCGCCGTCAACCCCCGCAACCACGACACCCTCCTCGTCGTCGCCTCCAACTACAACATCCCCAGCATCTACTGGACAGGCAACGCCACCGCCACAACCCCCTCCTGGCAACTCGTCGAAGGCAACCTCTCCATACCCTCCGTCAGGAGCTGCGCCGTGGTGGCCACCCGCAGCGGCGTCGAATACTACGCCGGCACCACCGTCGGCCTCTTCAGCACCACCTCCCTCAACGGCAACGCCACCGTCTGGTCTCGCGAGGTCGGCGGCCCCATGAACACCGCCATCGTCAACTCCCTTGCCTACCGCTGGCAGGACAACACCCTCCTCGTCGGCACCCACGGCAACGGCATGTTCGTCGCATACATCGGCAACGCCGTCAACCTGCCCACCCGCATCGTCGAACCCGTCCGCAACGACCCCGGCTTCATCCGCAACGTCTTCCCCAACCCCACCCGCGGCACCGTCTTCTTCCGGGTGGGCGACAAGTCGTCCGTCCGCAGACTCCACCTGCAGGTCGCCAACCTCTCCGGACAAACCCTCATCGACCGGATGGAGAACTACCGCGACGGGTCGGTCGACCTCGGCCGTCTCCCACGGGGGACCTATATCCTCACCCTCACCAGCCTCGACGGACGCTGGCAGGACACCCGCAGGATCCTGAAGGACTGACGGCACCCGAAGCCCGCAACACCCTATTTTCGCATAGCCCGGCGGCCTTACCGCCGCTGACAAGCGCACCCCATGCCACCACCCCCCTGGATGACCGCCAGCGTCACCCGTATCGAACCCGCCGCCAAGGACACCCTCCGCTTCTTCTTCGAGATACCCGGCCTCGAGCGCTTCGACTTCATCCCGGGCCAGTTCGTCACCCTCGACCTGCCCATCCACGAGAAGCCCGCCAAACGCACCCGCAGCTACTCCATCGCCTCCTGGCCCGACGGCACCAACCGCTTCGAACTGCTCATCGTCCTCAACCCGCAGGGGCTCGGCACCAACCACATGTGGAAGGCGTTCCACGTCGGCACCGAAGTGCCCGGCCGCGGACCCCTCGGCGTCTTCACCCTGCCCGAGCGCACCGACCGGCGGGAACTGTTCCTCATCTGCACGGGTACGGGCATCGCCCCCTTCCGCAGCATGGTGCACCACGCCCTGACGCACGGTTCCCCGTATGCGAAGGTCCACCTCGTCTTCGGCACCCGCACGCGCGACAACCTCCTCTACTTTGAGGAGTTCAAAGCCCTGGCGGCGGCCCATCCCGCGTTCGACTACATACCCGTCCTCTCACGCGAGACATGGGCGGGCGAGACGGGCTACGTACACCCCGTCTACGAGCGGCTGGCGGCGGCGCATCCCGCGGCCGACTTCTACCTCTGCGGCTGGCGCGACATGATCGACGAGGCCGTCCGACGCATCACGGCCATGGGCTACGACCGCAAGTCGATACATCGCGAGATCTTCGGCTGAGGACCAACCCCTGCACGGCATGCTCGTCATCGCAAAACTCGTCGGACTGCTGCTCAACCCCACCCTCTGGCTGGTGGCGGTCCTCCTCGGACTCGTCCTCGCCCGCACGGAACGACGCCGGCGGCGGCTGGCGGTGACGGCCCTCGTCATGACCCTGGTCTTCGCCAACGGATGGCTGGCCAAGCACGCCACCATCGCCTACCAGGCGCGCCCCCTGCCCATGGGTCCCGAAGAGCGTTACGAGGCCTGCATCCTGCTGTCGGGGCTGGCCGGCTTCGACGAGAAGGACGGCCGCGGCTACTTCATGTCCGCATCCGACCGCTTCATCCAGACCGTCCGGCTCTACCGCCTGGGGCATGTGCGGAAGATCATCGTCACAGGCGGGCAGGGCAATCCCTTCTCGCGCCATAATCTGCGGGAGAGCGATTTCCTTGTCCAAAGCCTTGTGGAGATGGGCGTGCCGGCCGCCGACATCGTCAACGAGCGCGAGGCCCGCAACACGATCGAGAACGCCGTCAACGCGCGGCGCACGCTCGACTCGATGGGTGTGCAGGGGCCTTCCGTCCTCGTCACGTCCGCCGTCCACATGCCCCGGGCAGTCCGGAGCTTCCTGTCGGAGGGCGTGGCCGTCAGGCCCTTCCCCTGCGATTTCGCCATCAAGCCGGGGGGCTCGCCCTTCACCTGGCAGAGCCTGCTGCCCACGCCAGAGGCCTTCCAGCAGTGGGACCGGTTGCTGCGGGAGCTCGTGGGCACCGCCTTCCTCCTCCTGAGGGGCCGTTGAGGTTGGGCGCGGGGCTCAACGCGTCTGTGCCGTCACGGTCGCCTTCAGCGCTGCGATGGGGATGCGCTCCTGCCGCATGCTGTCGCGGTGCCGCAGGGTGACGGTGCCGTCCTCCCGGCTTTGGTGGTCGACCGTGACGCAGAAGGGCGTGCCCAGCGCGTCCATGCGGCGGTAGCGCTTGCCGATGGTGTCCTTCTCCTCGTAGAAGCAGGCGAGATCGGTGCGGCACTGGGCCATGATGTCCCTGGCGACCTCGGGCAGGCCGTCCTTCTTGACCAGCGGTAGGATGGCGAGTTTGATGGGGGCGAGCTTCGGGGGGATGCGGAGGACGGTCCGGCTGTCCTCACGGCCGTCCTCCTTCGTCCAGGACTCTTCCGCATAGGCGTGGGAGAGGGTGAGGAGGAACATCCTGTCGAGGCCGATGGACGTCTCGATGACGTAGGGGACGTAGTGCTGGTTGATCTCGGTGTCGAAGTACTGGAGCTTCTTGCCGCTGTGACTCTGGTGGCTCGACAGGTCGAAGTCGGTACGCGAGTGGATGCCCTCCACCTCCTTCCATCCTATCGGGAACGCATACTCGATATCGACGGCGGCGTCGGCGTAGTGGGCGAGTTTGACGTGGTCGTGGAAGCGGTAGGCGTCGGCGGGGAAGCCGAGGCCGGTATGCCAGGCCATGCGCTCCGCCTTCCAGTGTTCGTACCATTCGCGCTGTGAGCCGGGGCGTACGAAGAACTGCATCTCCATCTGTTCGAACTCGCGCATGCGGAAGATGAACTGACGGGCCACGATCTCGTTGCGGAAGGCCTTGCCGACCTGTGCGATGCCGAAGGGCACCTTCATGCGGGCCGTCTTCTGCACGTTGAGGAAGTTGACGAAGATGCCCTGTGCCGTCTCGGGACGGAGGTAGATCTGTTCGGCCTCGCCGGAGACGGAGCCCAGCTGGGTGGAGAACATGAGGTTGAACTGGCGTACGTCGGTCCAGTCGGCGGTGCCGCTGACGGCGCAGCGGATGCCGGCCTCGTCGAGGAGGCTGCGCAGTCCGGCGAGGTCGTTGTCGGCCAGCAGCCGGTCCATGGTCGCCAGCAGGGCGTCGGCGGCGGCCGTGTCGCCCGCGGCGCGGAGTTCGTCGGCGCGGCCCTCCAGGAGATGGTCGACGCGGTAGCGTTTCTTGCTGTCGCGGTTGTCGACCATCGGGTCGGAGAAGTTGTCGACATGTCCCGAGGCCTTCCAGATGGCGGGGTGCATGAAGATGGCCGAGTCGATGCCGACGATGTTGTCGTGCATGCGCGTCATGGCATGCCACCAGTTGTCGCGGATGTTCCGCTTCAGCTCGCAGCCCCAGGGGCCGTAGTCGTAGACGGCGCCGAGACCGTCGTAGATCTCGCTGGAAGGGAAGACGAAGCCGTACTCCTTGGCATGGGAGATGATGGCCTGGAAACGGTTGGGGTCTGTGTGGGTCATGGCGCGCGAAATTACCGAAAATGAGGCACGGGCACGCAACCGCCGGCGGGGCGGGGCGGGCCGGCGGACGGTCAGAGCCTGGGGTTCTCGCGGTGCCTGTCGGCGTCGCGCAGGTTCTTTTTGCGGAAGTTGTCCTCCAGGGCCTGTGTCAGGTCGACGCCCGTCTGGTTCGCCAGGCAGATGAGCACCCACAGGACGTCGGCCATCTCGTCGGGCAGGGAACGCCCGAGGTCGGACCGTTTGAACGACTGGTCGCCGTAGGTGCGGACCATGAGGCGGGCCAGTTCGCCCACTTCCTCGGTGAGGATGGCCATGTTGGTGAGTTCGCTGAAATACCGCACGCCCACGGTGCGTATCCATTCGTCCACCCGCTGCTGAGCCTCGCGGAGCGTGATGTCCGCAGGCATCGTGCCGTCGCCGTTCATTCCTTGTGTTTCGTATCGATGAGGATCGTCACGGGGCCGTCGTTCACCAGGCTCACCTGCATGTCGGCCCCGAAGACGCCCGTGGAGACGGGCCGCCCCAGCTCGCGACCGAGGCGCTCGACGGTCTGCCCGTAGCGGGGCTCGGCGATCTCCGGCCTCGAGGCCCTGGCATAGGAGGGGCGGTTGCCCTTGCGTGTCGACGCCATCAGCGTGAACTGGCTGACGAGCAGGATGCCGCCGCCGATGTCGCGGACCGACAGGTTCATCACCCCCTCCGCATCGTCGAAGATGCGCAGGCCGACGATCTTCCGGCACAGCCATTCGACATCCTCCTCGCCGTCGGCATCCTCCACGCCCAGCAGCACCAGCAGGCCGCGGCCGACCTCGCCGGCCGGCACGCCGTTTGCCGTCACATGTGCATGGCTGACCCGCTGGATGACCGCCCTCATGGCTTGCGACCGGATGATTGAGTACTTTCGGGGGATGAAGATAGACATTGGCCCCGAGATGCGTTTCCGCTTCTCCCGCTCCGGCGGCAAGGGTGGCCAGCATGTCAACAAGGTCGAGACCCGTGTCGAAGGGCTGTGGAATCCCGCCGTCTCCGCCCTCCTGACCGACGAGCAGCGGGAGCGGGTGCTGCAACGGCTGGCCGACCGGATGAACGCGGACGGCGACGTGGTCGTCCGCGCCCAGTCGGGCCGCAGCCAGCTCGAGAACCGCCACGAGGCCGTCGACCGGATGAACGCATGGCTGGAGGCGGCCCTTCGGCGCAAGAAGGCCCGCATCGCCACCTCGGCACCCGCGGCGGCGCGGCGGCGACGCCTCGAAGAGAAGAAGCGGTCCTCGGCCCGCAAGTCGGACCGGAGACGGCCGGCAGCCCCCGGGGGGGACGAATGAAACCCGACAGGATGCGATGGACACCGTGGATATCCGTGGGATGCTGGCTGCTGGCCACCCTCGCCTCCTGCAGCAAGGAGACGAGCGCGGAGGCCCCGGGCCACCGGCTCGACATCCGCTTCCGGCCCATGGCCGACGGGATCCCGCTGCACTACGGCGACACCTGCGCAAACCCCCAGGGCGAAACATACCGGCCCGGGATGTTCCGCATCTACCTGGGCGACTTCTCCCTGTCGGACGAGGCCGGCATCCAGACCCATTTCACGGGCGGCTACCACCTGCTCGACGCGGGTGACAGCGCCTCCCTGACGGTCCGCCTCCATGGCGGCGCAAGGCCCTTCCGGCGCATCGCCTTCCAGGTGGGCGTCGACAGCGCCCGCAACGTCTCGGGTGCGCAGACGGGCGCCCTCGACCCCGTGCACGGCATGTTCTGGACCTGGAACACGGGATACATCAACATCCGCCTGGAAGGCACCTCGGCCGTTTCCGACGGCCCGGGCGGCCGCTTCGAGTATCACATCGGCGGCTTCCGCAGCGGTGAGGCGACGCGCCGGACCGTGGCACTCGACCTCCCGGCCGGACAGTCGCACCGCCTCGAGGTCGACGGACGCAGCGAGGCATGGGTCGACATCGACCTCGACCGCTTCTTCCGGTCCGCCCACGACCTGCCCATCGCGGCGGCCGCCCGCGTCACCGCCCCCGGCCCGCTGGCCGTCAGGTATGCCGACAACGCCGCGCGCATGTTCATCCTGTCAGCCATCGTCCGGCGATGAGGAACGCCCTGCTCCATACCCTCCTCCCGGCACTCGCCGCCCTCGCCGTCTGGCAGGGATGCCGCAAGGACGCGGCGGCCACCGGACCCGCCACACCCCTGACGCTGGAAGTGCCCGCCGGCTTCCCCTCACCCCAACCCGTCTTCCGCGACAACCCCCTCACCCGCGAAGGCTTCGAACTCGGCCGCCGGCTCTTCTACGACGGCCGCCTGGCCAAGGACGGCACCACCTCCTGCGCCTCCTGCCACCAGCCCTTCGCCGCCTTCGCCACCTTCGACCACGCCTTCAGCCACGGCGTCGACAACAGCTTCACGACCCGCAACGCACCGGGGCTCTTCAACATGGCCTGGTACCCGGAACTCCACTGGGACGGCGGCGTCAACCACCTCGAGGTACAACCCCTCTCGCCCATCACCGCCGCCAACGAGATGGGCGAGACCGTCGCCGCCGTCCTCCGCAAGCTGAATGCCGACAGCCGCTACCGCCAACTGGCAAGCGCCGCCTTCGGCGACGACGCCATCGACTCGCAACGCCTCCTCAAGGCCCTCGCACAGTTCACCGGCAGCCTCGTCTCGGGCAACGCCAAATACGACCGCGTCAGGCGCGGCACCGATCGCTACACGCCCGCCGAAGAGGCCGGCTACACCGTGTTTCGGGCCAAATGCGCCACCTGCCACCGCGAACCGCTGTTCACCGACCACACCTACCGCCATACGGGACTCGCACCCTATCCCGGCATCGACGATGCCGGCCGCATGCGCATCACCCGCCTCGCGTCCGACTCGCTACGCTTCCGCGTCCCCAGCCTCCGCAACGTCATGCTCACGGCCCCCTACGGCCATGATGGCCGCTTCCACACCGTCGGCGCCGTGATCGACCACTACCGAACGGGGGTACGGCCCGGCCCCACCCTCGACCCGCTCCTCCGCTACGGACTCTCCATCAGCAGCAACGAAAGGGCCGACCTCATCCAGTTCCTCGGCACGCTCACCGACACGGCCTTCGTCAGGGACCCGCGCTTCGCCGAACCGAAATGAGCCGGGACGGGTCACTGCGGCCGTCGGAGCGACATCGTCTGGCCCAGCACCGCGCGCGCCCGCTCCAGGTCGCCCCTGACCCTGTCGAGCTCGGCGCGGTTCTCGGCCAGCTCGGCCTCCAGCCGCTGCCGCTTCCGCTCGAGGTCGGTCTGTCGGCGCTCCGCCTTCTTCACAACCTCCTCCTGCTCGGCGATGCGCCGGTCCAAGTCGTAGGCGCCGATGCCCGCCCCCAGGGAGTCGAAGAAGGCACGGGCCGGCTTCGACTCGAGGGTGGCGCGCGCCACCTCTGGGGATGAGGGATCGCGCAGGAGGATGTCCTCGCCCGGCTCCGCCAGGACGACCGAAAGGGTGCTCGTCTGCGAGGCCCCCTTGCCCGACCCTTCGACCTTGTAGTACAGGTCGTAGTACCGACCCTCGTCGGCCGAGAGGCGCAGCTGTCGGCACTGGTACATGCCCTTGTAGTATCGGGCCTCGCCGCCCAGCTTGCGGACGATGGACGCCATCGCATCCCCCAGGTCCTTCTCGGGATAGCGGAACTCGAAGATCCGGGCCGGCTGCTTGGTCTTCTGGTAGTCGGCCGTGCCGTCGAACCTCCGGACCGGGTCGATGGGTGTCTGGGCATGCAGGGCCGCCGCCGCCAGGGTCAGCAGCAGCAACAGGAGCGGCTTCACGTGTGTCACGTCAGGTTGTTTCGGGCAAAATACGGAAACATCGGGCAAGCCCCTTCCGGGGATGGTCCCCGTCCTGTACATTTACGCCCGCCCCGGCCGGGGCACGAGACAACAAGACCCTGACCATGAAGATCGGCCTGGTGCTGGCAGGGATGCCCACCTATTCGGAGACCTTCCTGCTGAGCAAGATCGGCGTGCTGGAGCGCACCGGCCATGAGGTGCACCTCTTCGCGGCCGGCAGCCCCCTGCAGGGAGGCCCCTTCCGACGGCTCCATACGGGCTACGATGTACGGCTCAGGGGGGTGGAGCGGCAACTCGCCCGGGGGCTGGCCCTCCTCCGAATGGCCGCCCATGCCCGCAAGACGGCCAGGCTGTACCGCCTCAACCGCCGGGACGGCCTCGATGCGAGGCGAAACCTCATCTCCCTGCTCAACGCCGCCCATATCATCGGGCACCGGCTCGACTGGATCCACTTCGCCTTCGCCACCACCGCCCTCTCCCTGGAGAACATCGGCAGGGCCACGGGTGCGCGCATGGCCGTGTCGGTCCGCGGCTTCGACATCAGCCTGTTCCCCCTCAAGAACCCCGGCTGCTACGCACGCCTGTGGCAGCGCATCGACCGCCTGCACTATATCTCGGAAGCCCTCTATCGCCGGGCCCTGGCCGACGGGCTGCCGGCCCAACTGCCGGCCTACCGCATCGAGCCGGCCGCCGACCCAGGCCTGCGCGACCGGTTCCGGAAGCCGCCGGAACGGCCGGACGGCATCCCGCGGCTCCTCACCGTCGGCCGCCTCACCTGGAAGAAGGGGTACGTGCAGACGCTCACCGCCCTGGCAGGCCTAAAGGCGGGCGGACATCGGTTCACCTATCACCTCGTGGGCGAGGGCGAGGGACTGGAAGAAGTCCTCTACATGCGGAGGGCGCTGGGGCTGGAGGATGAGGTCGTGCTGGAAGGCCGCAGGAGCCACGACGAGACACTCGCCCTCGTGGCGGGCTGCGACGTCTACCTCCAGTACAGCGTCCAGGAAGGGTACTGCAACGCCGTCGTCGAGGCGCAGCTCCTCGGCAGGCCCTGCATCGTCTCGGACGCCGAAGGGCTGCCCGAGAACGTCGTGGACGGGGTGACCGGATGGGTCGTCCCAGCCAACGACCCCGGACGGCTCCGGGCAAAGGTCGAAGAAGTGCTCGCCCTGCCGGCCGAGGCGCGCGATCGGATCGGCCGGGCGGCCTCCGACCGGATCGCCGGGTCCTACTCGCTCGACGCACAGCTGGCGAAGTACATCCGCTTCTACGAGGACTGAGGCGGAAGAAGCCGTCGGCAGGAGCTGCCGCTTTCAACGTATCTTGGCAGGCAACAACCTACTCCCCCCTTGGGCTCCATCGCGAAACTGGCCGGACAGACCTTCTGGTACGGACTCAGCAGCATCCTCGGCCGTTTCATCAACTACCTGCTCACCCCGTTGCTCACGGCCATCTATGCGTCCGGCAAGTATGGCGACATCTCCGTGCTCTTCGCCCTCGCCGCCTTCCTCAACATCGTCTTCACCCTCGGCATGGAGACGACCTACTTCCGCTTCAGCCGCGATGCCGACGAGAAGCGTGTCTTCGACAGCGGCCAGACCCTGCTGACGGCCACCACCCTGCTCCTGTGCGCAGGGCTATTGGCGCCCCTGCCCGCCATCGCCGGCCGGCTGCGGCTGGGGGAGCATCCCGAATACCTCCGATGGGTCCTCTGGATCGTGGCGCTCGACACGCTCGCCGTCCTGCCCTTCGCCCGGCTCCGCCACCTCGGGAGGCCCAGGGCCTTCGCCGCCGTCAAGATCCTCGGCATCCTCGTGAACGTGGCGCTGGTGGTCTTCTTCCTCGTCCTCTGCAAGGGCGACCACGAGCGGGGCCGTACGACCCTCTGGGCCGCCCTCTACGACCCCCGCATCGACATCGGATACGTGTTCCTCGCCAACCTGGCGGCCAGCGCCGTCACGCTCCTACTCCTCCACCGCCAGCTGCTCGCATGGCGGCCCCGCGTCGACCTGCGGCTCCTCGGCCGGATGCTCGCCTACGCCGCACCCCTGCTCGTCGTCGGCTTCGGCGGCATGGTCAACGAGACCATCGACAGGTTCATGATCCTGGAGCGCTTCCCCGGGACCGTCGAGGCCGCGAAATCGGCCAACGGCATCTACAGCGCCAACTACAAGCTCGCCGTGCTCATCGTCCTCTTCATACAGGCCTTCCGCATGGGCGCCGAACCCTTCTTCTTCCGACAGTCCGCCGAGAACAGCGATGCACCCGTCGTCTACGCCCGCGTGATGAAGTTCTTCGTCATCGCCTGCTGCCTGGGCTTCCTCTCCGTGGTGCTGTTCCTCGACGTCTGGAAACACTTCATGGGCATCCGCCGGCACCCGGAATACCTGCAGGGACTGATGGTCGTGCCCGTCCTGCTGCTGGCCAAGATATGCCTGGGCGTGTATTACAACCTCTCCATCTGGTACAAGGTGACGGACCGCACCCTTACCGGCGCCTGGATCACGCTGGGCGGGGCGCTGGTGACCGTCGCCGTCAACTACCTCCTGGTGCCGGTGATCGGCTACTGGGCTTGCGCCTGGGCCACCCTGCTCTGCTACGGCTTCATGATGGTCGTCAGCTACCGCCTCGGGCAGCGCCACTACCGCGTGCCCTACGCCTGGAAGAAGCTCACGGCCTACGTCGTGATCAGCGTGCTGCTCTTCCTCGCCCACCGGGCCTTCCGGCAGGCGTCCCCCGGCATGGTGTGGACGCACGCCGGGGGGGTGGCCGCCATGCTCCTGTTCCTGGCCTTGGTAGCCCGTATCGAAAGGCGCGAACTCGCGGCGATGCGCATCCCCGGCTTCGGCAAGCGCCGGTCCTGACGGCAGGGGTCAGCCCAGGGGCGGAACGAAGGGGTTGTGGGCCTTCTCCCAGCCGACCGTCGTCTCCGGACCATGCCCCGAATGCACGACCGTCGCATCCGGAAGGGCGTAGATGACCTCCCGGATGCTGCGCGAGAGGACGGTGAAATCACCGCCCGGCAGGTCGGTACGCCCAACCCCGCCGCGGAAAAGGACATCTCCCGAGAGGATGAAGCCCTGCCCCGCATGATGGAAGCCCACGCTCCCCGGCGAATGCCCCGGCATGAAGAGGACGTCCAGCACCTCGGCCCCGACACGGACGGGCCGCCCCGGCACCAGCTCGCGGACGGGACCCGTATACGCATCGAAAGGCAGGTTCCACATCAGCCCGCTCACGGGCGCCAGCTCCAGCACCCGCCGCTCCAGGGGGTGGATGTGCGGCTCCAGACCCCAGGTCTCGGCCACGAAGCGATTGCCGAAGACATGGTCCAGGTGGCAGTGCGTGTTCAAGAGGAGCACGGGACGCAGCCCGTTGGAAGCGATGTGGTCCGCCAGCCGGTCGCGCTCCTCCTGCGAATAGCAGCCGGGGTCGACGATCGCACACCGGCCGTCGTCGTCGTGGACGACGTAGGTGTTCTCGGCGATCGGACTGAACAAGAAAACGTTAAGATGCATCATGCGCCTGATGGTTGTCCTCCCATATAATCAGTAACTTTACCCATGCCGCAAGACGCCCCGAGAGGGCCCTGCAGGCCCAATCCCCATCGCCATGCCCAGGTCATCCGGAGCCAGATTCCTCTTCCTGCTGATGCCCGTCCTCGCGTCCGCACAGGTCAACACCGTGCAGTACGGGAAGAACAGGGTACAATATAAGAAGTTCGATTGGAGGTACTACCAGACGCGGAACTTCAACACCTACTTCAGCCAGGGCGGCCTCAACCTAGGCCGCATCGTCGCACAGGTGGCGGAGGAGGAACTGCCGCAGCTGGAGGACTTCGTCGAGTACGGCCTCCAGCGTAGGGCCAACATCGTCATCTACAACAGCTTCGACGACATGCGGCAGTCGAACATCGGCATGGAGATCGACTGGCAGAACACCGGGGGCGTCACGAGGCTGGTGAACAACAAGCTCGTGGTGCACTATACCGCGAACCACAACGAACTGCGGCGGCAGGTGCGCGAGGGCATCGCCCGCGTACTGGTCGACAACCTCCTCTTCGGCGACGACCTCGGCGAGTTCGCCGGCAACCAGGCCCTGCTCGACCTGCCCAAATGGCTGACCGACGGCTATGTGGCCTACGCCGCCGAGAACTGGAAGCCGGCGCTGGACGACCGGCTCAAGTCGGCCCTGCTCTCCGGACGCTACCGCAACTTCTACCAGTTCGCGTTCCGCGAACCGCTGCTCGCCGGCCATGCCTTCTGGAACTATGTGGCCGACAACTACCGGAAGGACAACGTCACCTACTTCCTCTACCTCTCGCGCATCTACAAGAGCCTCAACGCCGCCAGCCTCAAGGTCACCAAGAAGAAGTTCAGGGAGCTGCTGGCCGAGTTCATGGAGAAGCAGGGCGAATACTACAACGGCGACCTCCGCGGACGCCGCAACCAGCCCCGCGGCGCCGCCGTGGCCGTCGAAGAGGTCAAGCCGGGCCGCGATGTCTACCGCTTCCAGGCGAATCCCGTGCCCCGGAACAACAGCTACGCCATGGTGCAGTTCCGCAAGGGCGTCTACAGCGTCATCTTCGAAGACCTCTCCGACAAGCGCAAGATCCTCCTCAAGGCCGGCGTACTCAACAACCAGAACGAGATCAACCCCCACTACCCCCTCATGGCGTGGGACCCCAAGGGCTCGCGGCTGCTGGTCGTCTACAGCGAGGCGGGCAAGGTCCGCATGTTCCTCTACGACGCCGTGGCCCGCGTCAAGACCTTCCGCCAGGAAATGCCCGCCGAATTCCAACTCATCCAGGACGCGCGCTTCATGCTCGACAACAACACCCTCGTGCTGAGCGCCGTCAAGAACGGACAGTCGGACATCTTCGTCTACAAGATCAAGGAACAGAAGGTCCAGCAGATCACCAACGACCCCTACGACGACCTCGACGCGTCCTTCGTCGCCTTCCCCAACAAGACCGGCATCATCTTCTCCTCCAACCGCCCCTCCGGCGGCGCCCCCCGCGGCGATACCGTGCTGCCCGCCCGCAACCGCTTCAACATCTTCCTCGTCGACAACTGGAACGACAGCGAGTTCAAACAGGTCACCCAGCTCTCCCGCCTGCCATACGGCCAGGCCAGGTACCCCATCCAGTACAACACCAACCACTTCACCTTCGTGAGCGACGACAACGGCATCGCCAACCGTTACGCCGGCTTCTTCACCACCCAGCGCGCCGGACTCGACACCATCGTCAAGATCGGCGACGAATACCTGCGCAACCCGCCCCGCTGGGAGCTCGACTCCACCCTCAAGGCATGGGACCTCAAGGAGCCCGACTCCATCGGCTACGTCTCCATCACCAACGACAGCGCCTACGTCTTCCCCATCACCAACTACCAGAGCGGACTCCTCGAGAGCCGCGGTGCCGGCGACAACAACCTCGTCAGCGAAGTGCGGCAGGAGGGAGACCTCAAGTTCCTCTACAAGCTCCGCATCAACGAAGACGCCCTCCGGCGCCGCAATGTCAACGCCCGGCCCACCGAATACATCCGGAAACTCATGGCCGAGGAGCGCCGCAAGCGCAACGACCCCACCGTCTTCCGCCAGCCCGAGAAGCCACGTACCGACACCGCCCGGCCCCGGAACCTCTTCCAGTCGGAGTTCGACACCGGCGGCGACAGCACCGTGCGCATCCTCACCGAAGGGCCCGACCCGAACCGCAAGGAACCCCTGCTCAAGTCGGCCCGCATGTTCGACTACCGCCTGCGCTTCTCGTCCGACTACGTCGTGTCCGGCTTCAACAACTCCGTGCTCGTGAACCGCTTCCAACCCTATGCAGGCGGTGCCGGCCCCGTATTCCTGTCGAATGCCGACATCCTCAACGGCATCATCCGCATGGGCATCTCCGAACTCTTCGAAGACCAGCGCATCATCGGCGGCTTCCGCACCGCCACCAACCTCCGCGACAACGACTACTTCGCCTCCTACCAGAACCTGCGCCGACGCATCGACTGGGGCCTCACCTACTTCCGGCAGAGCCAGAACGACTTCCCCATCTACAACCCCGTCCGCGAACCCGTCAAGGCCTTCCTCTCCAACAAGCTCTTCTCCAACCTCTTCCAGGGCAACGTCACCTACCCCTTCGACGAGGTCCGCAGCATCCGTGCCACCCTGGGATACCGGCACGACCGGGTCGTGCTCATGACGGACGCCAACTTCCCCCCCTCGCTGGGACTGCCGGACACGGTCCTCCGCTACGGCCTGTCACGCTTCGAATACGTGCACGACAACACCATCAACCCCACCCTCAACATCTGGAACGGCCTGCGCTACAAGGCCTATGTCGAGATCGCCAGCCGCCTCGTCTCCGGCCAGACAGAAGGCCGCAACACCATCAACATCGGCGCCGACGCCCGCTACTACCTGCCCATCTACCGCAACCTCATCTGGGCGGTGCGCGGTGCGGCCGACATCTCCTGGGGGAACCAGAAACTTATCTACTACCTCGGCGGGGTCGACGGCTGGATCAACCCCAAATTCAACAGCGCCAACACGCCGGCCCCCGACAACACCTACGCCTTCCAGACCCTGGCCGTCAACCTCCGCGGCTTCCAGCAGAACGCCGCCAACGGCAACAACGCCATCGTCCTGAACTCCGAAGTCAGGCTCCCCGTCTTCACCACCCTCTTCTCCCGACCCATCAACAACGCCTTCCTCCGCAACTTCCAGCTCGTGCAGTTCATCGACATGGGCACCGCCTGGAACGGCCGGTTCAACAAGCTCGCCAGGCCCTATAACATCTACGGTGCCCCGCCGGTGCAGGTGCGGATACAGACCGGCGGCATCGGCCCCTTCATCGGCGGCTACGGCTTCGGGATGCGCAGCACCCTGCTGGGCTACTTCCTGCGGGTGGACGCCGGCTGGCCCATGGGCGGGTTCTTCAACGGGAAACCCCACTGGTACTTCGCGATGGGCCTCGACTTCTGAGGCCCGTCGCCCCGCGGCGGCCCCGCAACGTATCGACGCCGGCCGGGCGCGCCCCATAGGAACGCTCCCTCAACAGCAGCCGGTAGCCGCCGCGGCCCTCCTTCTCCTTCTGCAACACCAGCCATAACCCGTCGTAGTCGGCATCCGACAGCGCCTCCCGCGACGGCCGCAGCCCGAGTTCGCGCAACATCGCCAGCACCGTGTTGCTGTGCCCCACCACCAACGCACTCCGGTCGGCCTCCAGCAGATGGTAGAGGAAACGATGCACCGTGTCGTTCGAATACGTCGTCAGCGTAAGGCCCGACACTGCCGCCAGCGGCTCCGCCGTCTGCCGCGACCGCCGGGTATCGGTCACATGGATCGCCCGGATGCCCTTGTCGCGCAGCAGCCCCGCCAACAGCTCGGCCCTTGCGCGCCCGGCGGCCGACAGGTCGGGGTCGTTCGCCGGCAGGGCCGACTTCTCGGCGTGCCGGACGAAGTACAGCCGGGTGGCCGGACTGCAGGATGCCATGACCCATACGGCGAAGATCCCGGGTAACCATGCCCTCATACCCTCCAAATTATGTTTTTTTTCGACCGTCGCGACGTGTAAATACATCGGCATTCCCTTGGAAACGCCCGGCGGCCCGGGCTAGCTTTGGCGATGCAAAAAGACCGGCGCCGGGATGAAGGGAAGGCCTCCCCCTTCCTGAGGCTCCTCCCGCCGTTCGTCATGGGCGTCTGGCTGGGGGACGGCCTGAACATGGCCGCCGCAGGGTGGCTGGCGGTCGCCGGCCTGGCCCTGGCGATGGCCCAGGACCGGCTGCCGCTGTGGTCCGGCGGACAGGCCCTGGAGGCCCCCGCCCTGTGGCTGCTGATGGCCGGATGTGGCGTGGCCGTGACAAGCCTGCGCCAGCAGGACCTGGCACCGCGCGACAGCCATCCGGCCACGCATGCCGCTGACCGATGGCTGCTGGAGGTCCGCAGCCCGCCACAACCCACGGGTACGGGACAGTCATTCCTGGCCATGGCATGGTCGGGGAACACGCCCGACGGCTGGCGGCAGGAAGCCGGATGCATCGTCCATGTGGCAGCGGATGCCCGGCAGACAGGCTGGCAACCGGGCGACCGCCTCCTGACAAAGTCTAGCCCGAAGCCGTTGCAGGGCCCACGCAACCCCGGCGGCTTCGACCCCCGCAGCCATTACGGACGGCAGGGCGCCAGCCTGACCGTCAGCCTTCGGACGGACGAAGCGACCCTTGTCGGACATTGCGACCGCCATCCGGCAAGGGATGCCGTCTTCCGCCTGCGCGACAGGCTCCTCGCCATCGTCAGGAACGGCATCCGGCATCCCGACGCCACCGGGCTGGCAGAAGCGCTGCTCATCGGCTACCGGGGCGACCTCGACCGGTCGCTCGAAGAGATGTATGCCGACACCGGCGTCGTACACGTCATCGCCATTTCCGGACTCCACATCGGCCTCCTCTATGCCATCCTAGCCGCCGTCTTCGAGCGGATACCCGTCCCCCGACGCTATCGGGTCGTCCGGCTGGTCCCGCCGCTGGCGGCCATCTGGGTGTTCAGCCTGCTGGCAGGGGCTGGGCCGTCGGTCGTGCGCAGCGCGGCGCAGTTCACGCTCATCGGACTCGGCCGGCAGCTGACCGGACGCAGAGGCACATCCCTCAACACGCTCGCCGCCAGCGCCTTCCTGCTGCTGGCCATCCGGCCCGAATGGATCTACGACCTCGGCTTCCAACTCAGCTATGCCGCCGTGGCGGGCATCGTCCTTTTCCATCGGCGACTGTCGGGCGTCGTGCCCGTCGACAACCCCTTTGCCCGCTGGATGCGCGACGGCATCTGCATGAGCCTGGCGGCACAGGTGCTGACCACACCCATCCTGCTGCATCATTTCGGCCGCTTCCCCACCTGGTTCCTGTTCACGAACATGGTGGCGGTACCCCTCTCCACCGCCATCCTGTTCGTCGAACTCCTGATGTGCCTCACGGCGGGATGGGGCCCCGTCGGTCAGTCGGCCGGCACGCTCGCCCAATCGGCCATCCTCTTCCTCAACGACTACGTGGGCCGGATGGCCCGGATGCCCGGCGGTCGGGTGGACGACGTCCACCTCACGTCGGGCGGGACGGTGGCCGTCTACCTCGCCATCGCCGCAGCGGCGGGCTGGCTGGCAGGAAGGGGTGGGCGGTGGCGGACGGCCCTGGCAGCCTGCCTCGCCCTGACGGCCGGCCTCCAGGCACGGGAATGGATGCGGCGGTCGGCACAGCGGCTGGTCGTCGTCTGGCACCTGCCGGGCGAGACCCTGCTGCTGCTGGTGGACGGACATACCGGTCACGCCTACATCAACAGCCGGGATGCGCCCATCTCCCCCACCCTGCAGCGGGCCCTCCGCACCGCCTCGCAACACTACCACCTGCGGGGCCTCCGAAAGCCCACACACCTGCCCGACACCGCCGTACATATCGACTGGAGAGGCTACACCATCCTCGTGACAGGCCGAGAGGGGCCCCGACATCCGGAGAGAGACCGGGTTGACCTGGTGGTACTGGCCTCGGGCACACCGACAGACCTGCATCGATGGCGAGCGGCGGTGGAAGCGCGCCGCTGGGTGGGCGACGGCAGCCACCGGCTGTGGAAAATTCGGAAATGGGAGGAGGCCTCCGCCGGTCTACCTTTGCCGCTCCATTCCACCTCCCGCTCGGGCGCCTACGTGCAGGTGCTACGCTAGGGGAGTCCGACGACGCCGGCCATCATCCCCCCAAACCCGCCCCCATGCAGCAGAAGATCCGTTCGGCGCTGATCTCCGTCTTTTACAAGGACGGCCTGGAACCCCTCGTACGTACCCTCCACCGCCATGGCGTGACGCTGTATTCCACCGGCGGCACCCAGGCCTTCATCGAAGGGCTCGGACTGCCCTGCGTGCCTGTAGAGGACGTGACCGGCTACCCGTCCATCCTCGGCGGCCGCGTCAAGACCCTCCACCCCAGGGTCTTCGGCGGCATCCTCGGCCGGCGCGACAACGACCAGGACCTCCGCGAGATGCACCAATACGAGATCCCTGCCATCGACATGGTGGTGGTGGACCTCTACCCCTTCGAAGAGACCGTGGCGTCGACGGCCGACGAGAAGGCCATCATCGAGAAGATCGACATCGGAGGTCCTTCGATGATCCGGGCGGCGGCCAAGAACCACGCCGACCTGCTCGTCGTCGCCGCGCGGGCCGACTATGCCGGTGTCACGACGCTGCTCGACGCGCAGGCCGGCCATGCCACGCTCGACCAGCGCAGGCACTACGCCGCCCGGGCCTTCGCCGTCGTCGCACATTACGACGCCGCCATCTCTCAGTACTTCGGGAGCGGCGGTCAGGATGGCTTCCTCCTGTCGATGAACGGGGCCAGGCATCTCCGGTACGGCGAGAACCCCCACCAGGCGGGCGTCTTCCACGGCAACCTCGAAGCCGTCTTCGACCAGCTCCATGGCAAGGAGCTGTCCTATAACAACCTCGTCGACACCGAGGCCGTCCTGCAACTCATGGAAGACCTGCGAGGCGCCGTCGGCGCCGTCTTCTCCATCGTCAAGCATACCAACGTATGCGGCGTCGCCCTGCGCGACACGCTGGCCGGCGCCTGGGAGGCGGCGCTGGCGGGCGACCCCGAGAGCGCCTTTGGCGGGGTGCTCGCCTGCAACCGCCCCGTGGATGCGGCCACGGCCCACGCCATCGCCGAGATCTTCTTCGAAGTGCTGGTGGCACCCGACTTCTCCGATGAGGCCCTGTCGATCCTGGCCGCACGGAAGAACCGCATCCTCCTGCGACAGAAGGGCCCGGTCCCGACCGGCAGGACCTTCCGCTCGCTCCTGGGAGGGGTGCTGGCCCAGGATGCCGACACCGGCACGACCGATCGCTGGGAGGAGGCGGGCGGAAGGCCGTCGACACCGGAGGAGCGGACAGCGCTGGCCTTCGCCAACATCGTCTGCAAACACCTCAAATCCAACGCCATCGCCATCGTCAAGGACATGCGGCTCATCGGCAAGGGCTGTGGACAGACCTCCCGCATCGACGCCCTCCGGCAGGCCCTCGAGAAGGCCCGGCAGTTCGGGACCGACACGGGCGGTGCCGTACTCGCCAGCGACGCCTTCTTCCCCTTCGACGACTGCGTCCGCATGGCCCATGCCGCCGGCATCGGCGCCTTCGTCCAGCCCGGCGGCTCGATCCGCGACAAGGATACCGTCGCCTATTGCCAGGAGCATGGCCTGGCCCTCGTGATGACGGGGATGCGGCATTTCCGGCACTGACCCCTGTCGGACACCCAACCACCCGTCGATGAGGGAGAGATTCGGGAATGCATGGGCGGAGATGCTGGGGTCGGCACGCGGCCTGCTGCAGCCCTTCGACCCCGGACGACATTCAGAACGCACCAAGGCCCTCATGGCCGTAGGCCTCGTCAGTGTCATGTGGGGCACCACCTGGCTGGTATCGGCGCGGGGCGTCTCCGGCATGCCCGCCCTGCAGATGTCCGGCATCCGACACCTCATCGGAGGCGGCATCTACATCGCCTATTTCATGACTCGCGCGTTCAGATGGCCGAAGCCGGCCGAATGGGTCCGGTTCACCTGGATGGCCGTGCTCATGTTCGTGATGAGCAACGGCTTCAGCACCTGGTCCGTGCAGTACATCCCCAGCGGCCTCGGCTCCGTCATCGGAGCGCTCTCCCCCATCTGGATAGCGGTCTTCAGCCTCTTCCTGTACAGCGGGTCGAGGCTGAACGGTACGACGTTGCTGGGTCTCCTGCTGGGCTTCGGCGGCGTTGCCCTCATCTTCTCCGACTACCTCGAAGACATTTTCCGGTCGCAGTTCGCCCTGGGCATCCTCTTGGGCATGGTCGCGGCCATGACATGGGCCATCGGCACGCTGCTGACGGTCCGCCATGCCGCCCGTATGGACCCGTATTACAGCATCGGATGGCAGATGTTCATCAGCGGGGTCATCCTGACGGGCATCGCGGAGCTTACCGGGAAAAACATCCCCATCCGCGAGATACCGGCCGTATCCTGGTACGCCATCGCCTACCTCGTCGTCCTCGGCTCGATGGTGACCTTCGCCGCGTTCATCTATTCGCTGCGGCGGCTGCCGCCGGCACAGGCCTCCGTCTATGCCTATATCAACCCCATCGTGGCCGTACTCATCGGGGCCTGGCTCAACGGCGAGCGACTCAACGCCTCCATCGGCATCGGCACGCTGGTGACGCTGGCCGGCGTCTATCTGGTCAACACGGGCTTCAAACGAAAGCCCTCCCAGGCCGCCTGACGCCGGAGTCGGAACGCCGAATCGCCTCTCCGCCCCATTCAGCCGTTCGCCGCGTATTCCAGGAAGCGGGCATAGGTCTCCCGCCAACCCCGGTACATGGGATGTGTCCCGAGCATGCTGTTGTGGAAGATGGTGACCATCTGGCCACCCACGCGTCGGATCGTGTCGTGGTAGCGCATGAGGTCTGTGAAGGCCGCCTCGGGGCGGGTCCCGGCTTCGTGGTGGGCGGTCGCATCCATGAAGCAGAAGGGATGGAGGGTGAGGGCCGTGGCCCGCTCCGCCCCGAGGTCGTACCATCGGAACGGCGTGCAGGTGGAGGCCCGGAAGCCGTTGGCGGCGCCATAACCCATCGAATGGTCGTTTTCGATACCGGCATCGATGAGATGCCTGAAGGTGTCCGGCAGGGTGAAGCGGAGATAATGCTGGCGGGCATGGCGGACGGGGCCGGCAACGTCTTCCAGCAGGCCCGCCTCGCGGGACAGTCGGCCGGGCTCGTCGCCGCTCCGCCAGGAGGGGTGCAGTCCCACGCGGTACCGGCGGGCGTGACGGGCGAGCAGGGCCTGCAAGGCCGGATGGGCGGGGGGGATGTTCCGGTCGTAGCGCCCCCAACGCTCCGCCAGGAGGAAGAAGTAGAGCGGCTCGAGGCCATGGCGGTCGTGGAGACGGTCGAGCCAGCCATATGCATCGTAGGGGTCCGGACGGAGGTCGAGCAGGGTGGCCAGCCGGTCACGGACATCGGCAAGCCGACCCTGCAGGAGCGAGCCGGCCATTCCCGTCAGGCAGCGGAAGGCCCCGCGGTGCCGATGCGCCCAGGCGATGTCGATGTCGTAGGTGGGCAGGAGGCGGAACCCCCTCGGGGGAAGGCTTGCTGCGGGGAACCGTTGCAGCAGGGCCTGTCGGAGGACCGCTGCCCATTCGTCGACCAGCGGCCTGTCGAGGAAGCCGCCCGTCCAGGCCAGCGAGACGCGGTGGTCGAAGCGACCATGGGCGTCGACCGCATGGGGGAGATATTCCTCGTAGCGGGACAGCAGGTAGAAAGCTGCCGAGAGGATGTCGAAGGGCAGGTCGCCGCGGTCGGTCGGGAACAGGAGGGGGAGGCCACTTTCGCCTGCGAGGCGGGGCAGGGGCCCGTGGACGCCCTTCTCCGACAGCAGTCCCGAAGGGTGGATCCAAAACGCGTCGGGCCGGTGTTGCGCCGTGTAGTTGATGCGGCAAAGGCCGCTGCCTGCGAATTCGGACGCGTCCTGCGTGACCCGAAGACCGCAGCCCAACAGGTCGTGGAAGAGGAAGGCGGTGACATGGTCGAGCCGCGGCGAGCCGGCCTCCGTCAGCAGGATGAACGTCTCCGGTTCCAGCGGTTGCGGCATCGGGTCTGTCGTCAGGAGGTGGCCGCGGCCCGGCGCCGTTCCCGCCAACGTTCGTTGAAGGTGCGCGCCGGGAACTGCAGTTCGGTCCGGTTGGCGGACCAGCCCTTGAAGAGCCTGTTGACGACCCAGTTCTTGACCCTGGCGTTACCGCTGTTCATCATCCAGCGGTTGAGGCTGGCCATCCGCCATAGCCGCCAGGCGATGCGTTCCGCCCGTCCCTGGTAGCCTTCCAGCATCGCGTCGTGACGGTTCTTGAGGAGCAGTTCGTGCAGGTTGATCTTGACGGCACAGACCTCGGTGCAGTTGCCGCAGAGGGAGGAGGCGTGGCTGAGGTGCTTCCAGTCGTCGAGACCGCGCAGATGCGGGGTGATGATGCTGCCGATGGGGCCGCTGTAGGTGGTGCCGTAGGTATGGCCGCCGATGTTCTTGTAGACGGGGCAGGCGTTGAGGCAGGCGCCACAACGGATGCAGTACAGGCTCTCGCGGGCCTTCGCGTCAGCGAGGATGTTGGTGCGGCCGTTGTCGAGCAGGATGACATGCATCTCCTCGGGCCCGTCAGTCTCGCCGGGCTGGCGGGGACCGCTGATGATGGAGTTGTAGACGGTGACCTTCTGGCCGGTCCCGTAGGTCGCCAGCAAGGGCCAGAAGAGGGGCACGTCGTCGATGGAGGGCAGGACCTTCTCGATGCCGGCGACGACGATGTGCACCTTCGGCCAGGAGAGGCTCAGGCGGGCGTTGCCCTCGTTCTCGGTGACGGCGACACCGCCCATGTCGGCGATGATGAAATTGGCGCCGGTGACGCCCACCTGCGCTTCGGTGTATTTGGCCCGGAGCCGCTCCCGGGCGACGAGGGTGAGTTCTTCCGGACTGAGGCCGGGGGGCGTGTTGAGCTTCTCGGTGAAGAGCTTCGCCACATCCTCCTTGCTCTTGTGCATCGCCGGTGTGACGATATGGTAGGGGGCTTCCCCGTCGAGCTGCTGGATGTACTCGCCCAGGTCGGTCTCGACGCTCTCGATGCCCATCTGCTCGAGGTAGGGGTTTAGGTGGATCTCCTCGGTGACCATGCTCTTGCTCTTGACGAGGGTCTTGCAGGCATGGCGCCGGCAGATGTCACCGATGGCGCGTAGCGCCGCTTCGGCGTCCTGGGCCCAGATGACATGGCCGCCGCGGCGGACCAGGTTGGCCTCGAACTCCTCCAGGCGCTGGTCGAGCGTCTCGATGGCCTTCCATTTGACGTTCTTGGCCCTTCGCCGCACCAGGTCGACATCCGTGAACTGGGCCTTGCCCTGCGGGACGACGGCGTCGTATTTCCCGATGTTGAAGTTGATCTTCCGGCGGTGCTCCATGTCGGCAGCGCGTACCGTGCTCTTGGCGAGGAAGGTTCCGATGTTGTCTGCCATGGGGGAGTGTTTGCTGTCCGGGCGCCTGGTCCTGCCCGGACGTCGGTCATTCGCCACTGCGCCTGTCGGTGAAATGTTCTTGCGCCACCTGCTCCAGCAGTTCGTAGAACGACGCTCCGTACTTGCGTACGATGGGTTCGCGGAGGAAGCGGTACACCGGCACCCGGAGCCTCGCTCCGAGCGCACAGGCGGGCGCGCAGAGGGTCTCCCGCGGTTCGTAGTTGATCATCTCGTATCCTTTGTGCCGGCTGGGGCTCGTCTTGATGGGATAGAGGTGGCAGGAGATGGGCTTCTTCCATTGCGTGAGGCCCTGCCCGTACGCCTCTTCGAAGGCACAGCGGATGGTGCCGGTGGCATCCCGGCGACCATAGGCGCAGATGCCCCCGTCGACGGTCGGCGTCACCCAGCCGAACTCGGCGTCGTAGCGGTAGAGGCCGGTGGACCGTATCTCGCGGAGGCCTTCCTCCGTGAGGAGGGGAACGACGGTGTCGAAGGCCGCCCTCACCGCTTCGAGCTCCTCGGTCGTCAGGGGTGCACCCGCGTCGCCGTCCTCGCAGCAACCGCCCTTGCAGGACGCGAGGTCGCACACGAAATGCTCCTCCAGTACCGCATCGCTCACCAATATGTCTTCGATGACTACCAAGGCGTTGGTTTGAGCAAAAATAGGCCATCCGGGGTCGGCGACAAAGGCGTTGTCCGGAAACCGCCTCATCCGTTCTTCCATCGCAGCGTCCGCAACAGATGGCGCATGTCCTCCTCGAGGAAGTCGATGACGACGGATAGCGAGTCGGCATTGGGAGTGGCATCGAAATAGAGTGCGCCCCGGAGGAAGTGGCGGACCGTGTCGGTGACGAAGAACTGGCTGGCGGTGGCGGCGTTGCCGGCCACGCGGAATTGCACGCCCGAGATGCCGTTCGCCGTGCGGAAGAGGGAGTCGCTGATGCCGCTGGCCTTCACGGTGTGCTTGAAGGTCATGCGGTAGGCCTCGCCGGTGAGCCCGTCGAAGGTGTTGCGCACGACTGAGTCGCGGTACCCGTCACCAGCCTTCACCTTATAAACGGAACTGCCACCGATCGACTTGTAACTCAGGTGGATGCGGCCGTTGAAGTCGGGGAAGTCGATGTTGACCCAGTACGGGTTGTCGGGATTGTCGTCGAGGAGGGTGCTGTCCCGGGTGATGCGGCCGTAGACGGGGTACTCGAAGGCGAAGGGGAAGCCGGCGCTGTCGAAGGCGACATAGGACCGCCGGGGCAGGTCGATCCGGAAGTAGCCGCGTTCTCGGGGCACGTAGGGACTGTTGCAGGCGAGGCTGACGGCCAGGAGGACGAAGGCGAGTGCCGTAAGGAGGTTTTTCATGTTCGGGGGCGGCCCGGGGGCTTTCAGCGGGTGGACGGCGGTGGGTTGGTGCTGTCGGGTTCAGGCTTCGGGGGGTGTTTCCGGCATCGGGCCGAGTAACTCGCCGCCCATGGGCTCGAAGCCGCCAGGGGTGCCGGCGGCTGGCGTGCCGGAGCCATCGCCCCGCTTGTCGAGCATGATGAGGTTGTCGCCCACCACTTCGGTCACCATGCGGCGGATGCCGTCGCGGTCATCCCAGGTGCGGGTCTTCAGCCGGCCCTCCAGGTAGATGAGGCTGCCCTTGTGCAGGTACTTCTGCGCCAACTCGGCCAATCCCCGCCAGAGGACGATGTTATGCCACTCGGTATGGCTCACCAGCTTCCCCTGCCGGTCCTTGAAGGTCTCCGTCGTCGCCAGCGGGAACTTGGCCACAGGGATCTGCCCCTCGAGGTACTGGATGTCGGGATCCCTCCCCAGGTTGCCAATCAGCATGGCCTTGTTGACGCCGCGCATGTCATTCGGAGGTCTTGGGCGCGCGGAAGAACGCGCAGATGAAATTACCGACAATTCTGCAAATAGGTGAGGATGAATTTCGGGAAAGGGGCCGAGGCCATCGCGGCCTGACCCAGCCAGCGGAAGCCTTCGGGCGCTGGGATGCGATGCGAGAGCATGACCCGTACGAACCGCCCCCGGATCTCCTGATGGGTGAGCTGCTGACGGAACGCCTCCGACAGCTGGGGAAGGCCTGCCGTGGGGAGGTTGTGCAGCAGGGGCAGTGCGGCCAGCTCCGCATCGGAGAGCGGCGAGGGCGTCTCCACCAGCCAGAACTCGTTGAGATGGCGCCATATGTCCTTCCCGGTACGCTCCCGGACGAGGGTATGCTCCCCGTGTTCGGCATGGATGTAATGGAGCCATCGGACCTTCCGACCCGGCTTGGGCGCCTTTGCGGGGATGCTGTCGACCTGTCCGGCAGCCCTGGCCTGGCAGTATTCCGACAAGGGACAGGCGCCGCAGGCCGGCGAACGGGGCCTGCAGACCGTCGCGCCGAAGTCCATGATGGCCTGGTTGAAGCCGGCGGGGTCGGACCTGTCCAACAAGTCCTGCGCCCTGGCCGTGAGGTTGCGGCGTACCTCTGGGCGGTCGACGGCCTCACGGATCCCGTCGTACCGCGCGAGTACGCGGATGACATTGCCGTCCACCACGGCATGGGGCAGCCCGAAGGCAAAGGATGCGATGGCGGCCGCCGTATAGGGCCCCACCCCCCGCAAAGCAAGGATGCCTTCATGGGTGGTCGGGAAGGAGCCCCCCAGCGTTTCCATGATGAAGCGTGCGGTCGACAGGAGGTTCCGGCAACGCGAATAATAGCCGAGGCCCTCCCATGCCTTGAAGACCTCGTCGTCGGGGGCGGCGGCCAGGTCGGAAAGCGTGGGAAAGGCCGCCAGGAACCGTTCGTAATAGGCACGCCCCTGCTCCACCCGCGTCTGCTGGAGGATGACCTCGCTGAGCCAGACACGGTAAGGGTCCCGCTCACCCTTCCACGGCATCTCGCGGCGGTTGAGGGTTCGGTGCCAGTACATCAGCAACCGGGTGAAGGTCGTCGCAGGTGTCATGGTGATTTTGGGCGAAAGACGTCTCCCAAGGCAATTTGCCGGCCAAATATCCGTTCATTACCGATACACGGAGCCCCGATGCGCCGATTTGTCTATTTTTAGGACCCGCAACCGAACGCTTGAGGCCCCAGGACATCGACTACCGAAATCCAGCATAAATCCGAGACAATGAGAAAAGCTGACTTGATCAACAGCATCGCGGAGAAGACAGGCATCCCCAAGGTCGACGTCCTCGTCACCATGGAGACCATGTTCAAGGAAGTGAAGGAGTCGCTTGCGAAGGGAGAGAACATCTACATACGCGGGTTCGGCAGCTTCATCACGAAGAAGCGAGCCGCCAAGATCGGACGCAATATCAAGAAGAACACCGCCGTACCCATACCCGCCCACTTCATACCCGCCTTCAAGCCGGCCAAGGAATTCGTGCACGAAGTCAAGAAACTCCAGATAGACACCGCCATCAACGAGGACGGGGCGGATGACATGGCCTGATTCGGCGTACTTTCGTCCAATGACGCGTACTGCCTTGGACAAGGAAAAATGGATACTGGCCGGCATCGCCACAGCCCTCCTCTTCGCCCTGTATTTCGGTGGCCGGACGACCCCACGGAGCAGCCCCCAAGCTTCACAGCGCGACACGTCCCACCGCCACGAGGGCTTCGACATCGCCGCATACCTCGACTCCGCCAAGGTCCGGCTGGCCCCATCCGGCCTCGAGTTGGTCTCCGCCATGGAAAAGGCCCTGGCCGGCAACAGCGACCCAGGCCGCCGCATCGCCATCTTGCGCGACCTCGCCGCCTACTGGCGCGATAGCGCCCGCAACCCCATCGCCACCCTCTGGTTCACCGGCGAGTATGCCAAATTGGAAAATACTGAAAAAAGCCTGAACTTCGCCGCCCACTCCTACCTCTCGGAGCTGAGAGGCGAATCCGACCCGGAATTGAAAGGCTGGATGGCCGCACAGGCCCGCTCGCTCTTCAAGACCTCACTCACCCTGAACCCCGCCAACGACTCCACCACCGTGGGATTCGGAAGCACGTTCTTCTTCGGAACGCCCGATGGCGGCACTCCGATGGAAGGCATCCTCAAGATCAGGGAAGTGGCGGAACGCGACACCTCCAACCTCTTCGCCCAGTTCATGCTCGGATACGGAGGGCTGGTCTCCGGTCAGTACGACCGGGCGGTCGAACGCTTCGAACGGGTGCTGAGGCGGGAACCCGGGAACATGGAGGCCATCTTCCTGATGGCCGAAGCCTGTGAAAGGGCCGGTGACCGGAAAAAAGCCGTACAGTGGTACGAAACAGGTAGGAATATGATCGACAACCCCGACGTGAAACGCGCCATCAACGAGAAGATAGCCTCATTGCAACCATAGACAAGTCACAACAAATTACTCGGACATGCCCTGCGGTAAGAAAAGGAAAAGGCACAAGATAGCCACCCACAAGCGCAAGAAGCGGCTCAGAAAGAACCGCCACAAGAAGAAGAACAAGTAAGTTGCGCCGAGGCATCCCCGGAGCATCCCCTGCCGCATCCCCATCCAGGGATCAAACGCATGCGCACCCGAACCACCCCTGCCGCAACCGGCAGGGGTAATTGCCATCCCCTCACGCCGTCCAACTTGAACAAGGAACTCGTCATCAACGTAGCCTCCCAGGGCGTCGATATCGCACTCCTGGAAGACAAGAAGCTCGTGGAACTCCATAACGAGCGTTCCGACGCCAGTTTCGCCGTCGGCGACCTGTACCTGGGAAAGGTCAAGAAACTCATCCCGGGACTCAACGCAGCCTTCGTGGACGTCGGCTTCGAAAAAGACGCCTTTCTTCACTATACCGACCTCAGCCCTTACGCCCGCTCCCTGCTCAAATTCACCCAGACAGCCATGCAGGACCGGACACCGGGCGGCTTCGACTTCTCCAAATTCGAAGTGGAACCCGAGATCGTCAAGACCGGAAAGATCGGCGAAGTGCTCGGACAAAGACCGAACGTACTCGTACAGATCCTCAAGGAACCGATCGCCGCCAAAGGGCCCCGGCTGAGTTGCGAGATCTCCCTGCCCGGACGCTTCGTCGTCCTCACCCCCTTCAACGACGTCATCGCCGTCTCCCGGAAGATCCACTCCTCTGAAGAACGCCGTCGGCTGCAGAAGATCGTCGAAGCCATCAAGCCCCGGAACTTCGGCGTCATCGTCAGAACAGCCGCCGAAGGCAAGAACACGGCCGAACTGCACGACGACCTCAAGAACCTCTTCCAAAGCTGGAGATCCATCCAGCAGAACCTCAGCGGTGCCACCGCCCCCTGCAAGATCCTCAGCGAACAGGCCAAGACGACCAGCATCCTCCGCGACCTGCTCAATGCCGACTTCCACCGCATCGTGGTCAACGACAAAGGCCTCTTCCAAGAAACCAAACAGTACATCCAGAAGATCGCACCCGACAAGGCCGACATCGTCGCCCACTACCAGAACGAAGCCCCTATCTTCGACCACTTCGGCATCACCAAGCAGGTCAAGGCCTCCTTCGGGAAGACCGTCAACCTCCCCTCCGGCGCCTACCTCATCATCGAACATACCGAAGCCCTGCACGTCATCGACGTCAACAGCGGCTACAAGAGCGTCGGCAGCAGCCAGGAGGAGAACGCCCTGCAGACCAACCTCGAAGCCGCAGACGAGATCGCCCGGCAACTCCGGCTGCGCGACATCGGCGGCATCATCGTCGTGGACTTCATCGACATGAAGCTCCCCGAGAACAAGAAACGCCTCCACGAATCCGTGGAGAACGCCATGCGGCTCGACAGGGCCAAGCACGCCGTCCTCGCCATCTCCAAGTTCGGCCTCATGCAGATCACCCGGCAACGCATGAAGCCGGAGATGACCATCAATACCCAGGAAGTATGCCCCTCCTGCCATGGCACCGGCAAGATCGGCTCCTCCCTCATCCTCGAAGACGAGATCGAAAAGAACCTGAGCTACCTGGCCATGCAACGCCACAAGGGACTCAAGGTCGCCGTACATCCCATCCTCCACGCCTACCTCAACAAGGGCATCCTCTCCAAACGGCTGCAATGGTCATGGAAATACCGGCAGAACATCCGCATCCGCCCGGATAACGGCTACCACCTCACCGAATTCCATTTCTACGACAGCAACAACGAAGAGATACGTCTCTGACATAGGTCGATCCCGGGCCCCTGACCGGACCTCCACGCCCCGTTGCTGAAAATCAGAAGGCACCCCTCGCAGGGTGCCTTCTGTTGTAGACGATATCTTGGAACCGATCAGTTCTGCTTCATCAGCTTGTTGTTGATGAGCTCGGTGTCGGGGATCGGCCAGATGTACTCGGCCTGCGTGGGCTGGATGGCCTGCACGTTGGCCTTGGCCGGCAGGGGCAGTCCGAGGCGCAGCAGGTCGGGGCTCCGGCGGCCTTCACCCATCAGTTCGATGCGGCGCTCCATCATGATGGCGTTGCGGAAGGCATCGTTCGTGGCGAAGTCACCGGCAGCGAAGGCCGTCGGCTGGCTGCGCAGGTGGACGGCGTTGAGCAATGCCAGGGCCCTCGCATCGACACCCGTCGTGGTGCGGGCGATGGCCTCCGCCAGGCTCAGCAGGACTTCCGAATACCGGATGATCGGGGCGTAGTCGGTTTGGACCGGGCCCGTCGGGTACTTGTTGATCCAGGTATTGCCGGAGTTGACCACCAGCAGTTCGGTGCGGCGCCTGTCATCGGCCTGGAACTCGGGTCGGCTGATGATGCCCGTGCTGATCAGGGGATACTCGGAGCCACCCACCGGTGCCGGGGCGAAGTGGAAGGCGAGGCTGTTCTGCGTGCCCGGCAGGTTGTTGGCCGTGAAGGGCAGCGAGAAGATGGACTCGGTCGTTGTGTAATTGGTGAACACCGTCCGGATGCTGGCCTGTAGGGCATGGGCCACGCCGGTGGCGGCGGTGAAGGGGGCCGCGGCCGAGACGACCTTGTTGGCCTCGGTGATCACCTGGGCGTAGCGCTGCATGCTGAGGTTGACGCGCACTTTCAGGGCGATGGCCGTGTTCCGGTGGGCACGGGTGGTACTCGTCAGGGCATCGGCATAGCTGGCGGGCAGGTTCTGCTCGGCGAAGTCGAGGTCCTGCAGGACCTGGGCATACACCTCTGATACACTGCTGCGGGCCATGTCGTTGTCGCCACTGCTCTTGTTGCCCTTAAGGCGGAGGGGCAGGCCGGGCTTGGAACCATTGCCGTCCCAGAAGGGTCGGGCGTAGAGCTGGAGGAGGTCGTAGTAGCACATGGCCCGGATGAAGCGCGCCTGGGCGATGTACTGGTTGCCGAGCGGGCTGCCCACGACGGTGCTGCCCTTGGCGGCCATCCCTTCGAGGAACAGGTTGGCCTGGTTGATGGCGGCATAGGCGGCGCCCCAGACGTTGGCCACCTCGTTGGTGGAGGCCACGATGGTGTGGTTCCAGGTCTGGAAGCCCGTCACGCCGTTGGTGCGGAGGTTGTTGTAGTCGTCACCCCGTATCTCGTTGTAGACGATATACCGGCTGCCGAGGTAGAGGCCCGACTTGACGGAGGCGTACAAGCTGTTGACCTGCTGCGCGATGCGGTCCCGCGTGTCAAAGGCGGTGGCATCGGAGATGGCCGTCGTCAGCACCGGGTTGAGCCACGTGTCCTTCTGGCAGGACCCCAGGCTGAGGGCGGAGAGGCCCAGGGCCATGGTGGCGATTCTCATATTGTTCATCTGTCAATGATTTTCGCGGGTTAGAAATCGATCCGGAGGCCGAAGAGCACGGTACGGGCGTTGGCGACCGAATTGCGGTCCACACCCTGGTTGGTGTTGCCGTTGCCGTTGGTGGACACTTCAGGGTCGGGACCCGTGTACTCGGTGAGGATGGCCAGGTTCTGACCGCTGACATAGGCGCGGACATTCGACATCTTCGCCTTCTGCACCAGCTTGGAAGGCAGGGTGTAGCCGAGGGTCAGGTTGCGGAGCTTGAGGAAGTCGCCGCGCTCGACGTTCTGCGATTGGGCGAAGGCGGAGCCGTTGGATACGTTGTCGCCCCAGACGATGCGGGGGATGTCCGTCACGTCACCGGCCTTCTGCCAGCGGGTCATGACCTCGGTGGAGTTGTTCCAGAAGCGCTGGTCGCGCAGGCCGGCCTTGGTGCCGTTGTACACGTAGAAGCCGCCCTGGTAGGTCATGAGCACGTTGAGGTCGAGGTTGCGGTAGCGGAAGGTGTTGTCCCAGCCGCCGAAGTACTTGGGCGTGGAGCGTCCGTAGATGACGGCCTCGGCGCCGCTGACGGCAGGGGCGGTCGCCCCGTCGAGGAAGGTCCAGCGGCTCGTCTGGCCGGCGGGCAGCACGTGCGTGTACTGGATGCGCTGACCGGCGCGGTTGACGAAGATGCGGCGACCGTTGGCGGGGTTCACACCGTCCGTCTTCACCACGTAGAGGCTGCCGACGGGGAAGCCCACCCGGGTGATGTTGGCGACTTCAAGGCCGGAGGTGCCGGTCACGAACTCCTGGGCGCCACCGGGCACCAGCGAGGTCACCTCGTTGTCGTTGGTGGTCAGGTTGAAGTTGGTGTTCCAACTGAAGTTGGCCGTCCGTACCGGCGTGGCGTTGATCGTCACCTCGAGGCCGCGGTTGAACATGGTGCCGACGTTGTCGTTGATCGAGTTGCCGGGGATGCCGCGGGAGGGCGCCTGGGGAACCGCCAGGATCAGGCCGTCGATATTGTTGTTGTAATAGGTGACGTCGAACTGCACCCGCTCGTTCAGGATGCCGAAGGCGACGCCGATGTCGGTCTTGGTGGAAGTCTCCCACTTCAGGTTGGCATTGCCGGCCTGCGAGAAGCCCAGGGTTCCCAGTGCGCCGTACAGGCCGGAGCCGTAGAGCGATTGGGAAACGAAGTCGCTGATGCCGGCGATGTTACCCACCGTGCCGTAGCTGCCGCGGAACTTGAAGGAGCTGAACAGCTTGTCGGCGCCGATCGTCTCCCAGAAGCCCTCGCGGGAGATGTCCCATGCGGCGGACACGCCCCAGAAGTCACCCTGCTTGTTGCCGGGACCGAAGGCCGAATACTCGTCGCGGCGGGCGTTGGCGCCGAGGAAGTACTTCTTGCGGAAGTCATAGCGCAGCTGCGCGAAGTTGGAGAGGAAGTAGTTCTCACCGCGGAAGAGGCCTGCGGGGTTGGGCGTCAGCCAGCCCCCTTGGATGTCGGTATAGTTGGGGTCGGAGATGTCCTGGCGGTTGAGACCGAAGCCCTCGCTCAGGGTACGCTGTTGCTCGTTACCGAGCAGCAGGTTGACGGAATGGTCGTCGCCGAACTTCTTCTCGAAGTTGGCCGTGTTGGTCCATACCCAGCGGCGGTACTTGGCCAGCGTGCTCGTGGCGCTGCCACGGGGGAAGCCGTCGCCATGCACGGGCGTGAAGAAGGAATTGTTGTCGGTGTTGAGGTAGTCCACCCCATACAGCGTCTTCAGGGTCAGCCAGCTCACCGGCTTCACCTGCAGGTACACGTTGCTGTTGATGCGGTTGTTCTCGCTGGTGAAACGGTTCAACTCGATGATGGGGATGGGGTTGTAGAATCCCACCTGACCCGTCTGGTTGCTCATCACACCGATCAGGCCGGCAGCGTTGACGTTGTACGATCCGTCGTTATTGTAAGGTCCCACGTTGGGCGCCGTGATCAGGGGGATGCGGCCGATGCCGGCGGTGGAGAAGGCCTGGCCGGGCAGCGAACCCGTATTGGGCGCCCTGTTGAACTCGTTGGAATAGTTGAAGTTGGCACCCAGCGTCACATACTTGTTGGCGCTGTGGTCGATGTTCATCCGGATGTTCTTGCGGTTGAACTCGTTGGCCTTGAGCATGCCCTCCTGGTCGGTGTAGCCGGCCGACATATAGTACTTGGTCGACTCGTTGCCACCCGTCACACTCAGCGTGTGCGTCTGCTGGAGACCGGTTCGGTATACGTAGTCGATCCAGCGGGTGTCGATGGTCCTGCCACTGGCGTCGGTAGAAGGGTTGAAGCGCTGGTTGGTGATGCCGGCATTGGTCAGACCCTCGTTCTTGATGGTCATGTACTGCTCGGCGTTGAGCACGTCCCAGAGGCGGAACGCCTGCGTCTGGCCTACCGTCATGTCGTAGGTCACCTTGGCGACGCCGCTCTTGCCCCGCTTGGTCGTGATCATCACGACTCCGTTGGCGGCGCGGCTACCGTAGATGGCGGCAGCCGAAGCGTCCTTCAGGATGTCGATGCTCTCGATGTCGTTCGGGTTGATGGATGCCAGCGGGTTGTTGGCAGCCGAGTTCTGGCTCACATCCCCCTGGAAGGATGGCACCCCGTCGATGACGATCAAGGGCTGCGAACTGAGGTTGATGGAGTTGGTGCCGCGAACGCGGAAGACGGGCGGATTGTTGAGCACACCGTTGGGCACCGTGATCTGCACACCGGCGGCACGGCCTGCGAGGGAGGCCTCGAAGCTTTGTACGGGCAGGTTGGCAATGGTTGCACCCTTCACGGATGCGATGGAGCCCGTGGCTTCCTTGCGCTTCTGTGTGGTGTAGCCCACGACGACGACCTCTTCGAGACCCGCATCACCGGATTTCAGGGTCACATTGACCACGCTGCGTCCGGCCAGCACCTCGTCGGCAGATTCATAGCCCACATACGAAAAACGGAGGGAGCGCGCACCTTCCGCGACCTGGATGGAAAAGTTTCCGTTGTTGTCGGTCAGCGCCGTGGCGTCCCTACCGACGACGGAAACCGTCACACCCGACATCGGCGCACCTTTGTCGTCCGTCACCCTGCCCGTGACACTCCTGCCCTGGGCAAGCGCCTGCGTCAGGCCCAGAACAACGGCCAACAGGCTGAAAAGCAATCTTTTCATGCTGTGTTTTTTGATGAATGAATAAAGGAAAACCCTAGTACGGAAAGATCCGAACTCAAGAAGCCGTTTGACAGATCGGTCGTAAGAAGGGATGGCGGAGTTAGATTTTTCACAAATTCAACAAAAAAATTCCGCTGAATGATATGAATGTCTCGTCAAAAGAGGGGTTACGGTGTCCAATTGCTGCATCATGTCCTGAATTATGGGAAATTCGCATATCAACCCATTTGCATGCTACCGGCCTTGCCGATTCTTCTTACGGCGATCATCCTGCCAAATCCCGGTCTGACGGTGAAGTTCCCGAAGTCACAAGTGGTCAAGGCGGACGTTGATCCCGGACTTGGACAAGTCAGTGTCGTTTTCCTAATGGGTACTGACTGCCCCATCAGCCGGCAATACATTCCCATCATCAAGGCATTCAACGTCAAATGGAAGGCCGAAGGCCTAAAGAACATCTCCATCCGCTTCTGTAACGGTCCGACTCAAGGCCGGCGAAGAGCCGTGAAGACCTTGATTCAGGCAAACGAACTCGACCTGCCCTGGCGAACCGATCCAGGCAATCGATACGCCCGACGCATGGGCGCAAAGGTCGTTCCCGAAGTGCTGGTCTTCCGGGCAGGAGAACAGGTCTACAGCGGCTCGATAGACAACATGTTCGCAGGCTTGGGACAACGCAGGGCCTTCACCACGGAACACCATCTCGACGATGTTCTCGAAGCACTTCGAAACGGCAGGACCCCCGAACCAGCCCGCCGAACCGCCTACGGCTGTCTGATCGAATGAACAACACCCAAATGGCATCAGCATCATCGGCCGGCCGATGAACTTGAAGTGGCTCCTAGCTGTGAAAACCCTCAGCAATTTGAGTACCTGGCCGGATTGATCAACCATTCCCCCCCACCCTTGGAGGGCACCCACACCCTTGGAGGGTACCCACACATTTGGAGTGGATACCGATCCATGTCAGGGTACCCTTACCTCTATCTCTGCGACGATCAAGAACGGAACTCGTTTTGGTATGACAGGTAAAGGTCGGATGTCACTGCCTTTTTTTCGTAGTAAATCCTTGGAGGGTTTCTAGTTCAGCTTGGGTTGATTGCAAAACCAGGTACAGTTCCCAGAACCGGGAGTAGTTCTCAGAACTACCGGGGGTTCTCAAAACCCCCAATGGTTCTCAAAACCGGGTATTGTTCCCAGAACCGGGATGAGTTCTCAGAACTACCGGGGGTTCTCAAAACCGGGTATAGTTCCCAGAACCGGGGGGAGTTCTCAGAACTACGGGGGTTCTCAAAACCGGGCACGGTTCCCAGAACTGGGGGGAGTTCTCAGAACTACCGGGGGTTCTCAAAACCGGGCACGGTTCCCAGAACTGGGGGGAGTTCTCAGAACTACCGGGGGTTCTCAAAACCGGGTATAGTTCCCAGAACTGGGGGGAGTTCTCAGAACTACCGGGGGTTCTCAAAACCAGGCACGGTTCCCAGAACTGGGGGGGAGTTCTCAGAACTGCCGGGGGTTCTCAAAACCTGTCGGTCATTGTGGGGAAAGGCGCCCGGGCACGTAGTAGATGACCAGGTTCATCATCTCGTCGCGGGTACCCCAGCCCTGACCGGTCTCCTTGGAGGGCAGGTTGGGATTCCGGGGGTTGGAGCGGGTGTTGTCGTAGTCGGCGTTGGCATAGATGACCGAACCCCTGGACAACGGAAGGGGTGACGGATACTGATAGGTCATCTGCCAGTTGAAATCCCAGTCGGGGATGTGCACCAGGGGTGAGACCTCCCCCTGCGGCGAGACGCTGAAGGCCTTGAACGACTTCCCCAGCAGATGCATGTGCGGCATGATGGTGACCAGCGACATGTCCTCGGGGAGCGGCTCCGACAACATGTAGAAGGTCCTGCGCTCCTCGGCGGGTATGCGGAAGGGCTTGTTGGAGATCAGCTCCTCCGTCATCGTAAAGGTCTTGAGCTCGACCTTCCCTGCCGGCCCGGTCAGCTCCAACTCCACGCTCGAAGAGTCCGTCTGAGGCGTCTGGCTGGGCGAATAGTGGATGTTCAGGATGAGCGCCGTACCGGGCAGGATCTTCTTGACCATGCCCTCGGGAAACCGGATCCGGTCGTTGCCGGGCACCCATCCGTAGAGGAAGGGGTCCGACAAGGGCTTGGTCTGATAGTCGAAGGAATGCGGGTCCTCCGCCGAAAGCCCATCGATCCCCGCGGTCAGACCGCTGGTGTCGCACATGATGCGCGCATGATGCACCAGCTTTCGGTTGCCGGGGATGAATCGGATCGAACGGACGTACAGCGTGTCCTGATTCCCCAGCGGTACATGGAAGAAGCGGAACTCCTCGCGGTTGCTGCCGGGGATGGAAAATGCGCGATGCATGGAGACCCGGATACGATCGTTCGCGGAAGGCGGCTGACTTGGTGGTTCAACGGTCTTTCGGCCTGCCTTCGTCTTGCGGGGCTCCCTGGGCGCCTCGCCCTCCGCCTTGCCTCCGGCCACCCAGGCGGCGATGGTGGCGATCTCCTGCTCCGAGAGCACGTTCTCGTTTGCAAAATGTCGGAAGGCGGTGTCCGCCTTCCAGGGCGGCATATAGCGCGTCCGCGTCACATGTGCGATGAAGCCGGCATGGGAGAGCACTTCGTCGTATGTACGGAGGGGGAAGGGACCCACTTCACCCGGACTGTGGCATTTCACACAATGATGCTGGAGAATGGGCCGCACATCCTGCCAATAGGTGACCTTCTCCTGGCCGACGAGTCGGCCGGTCCGCGTGGCGAGCACGCAAAGGAGGGGTAGGAGTCGACGGGCTGCGCTGCCATTCATCACCTGGGTGGAATGAAGAGGGGTATGAAAACGAAATTGGGAATAAATCGCTTTATTCCCAATTCCGATGAAAGCCGCGGACGCGGCTGAGCGGTCACTTCACGCTCCAGGAGACGCTGGCATTGGCGGCGATGTCGGGCTGGTTGGCATAGATCTCAAGATTCACGACGGATACCGACCACCACTTGTAGACGAGACCATCCTTGCTGGTCAGGGCCCAGGTCATGGAGAAACTGTCATTCTTGGTGAAGCGGGCACCAGCGGGGCGGCCATTGGCCGTGGTGAAGACGTCCTGGTTGCCGCCTCCCTTACCATAGTCGAACTTCGCCGTCTGGAACATGGTATACACCTCTGTTGGGGTGATATCGAACAGCACTGGCTCGTTGTTGCCCTTGGCGTCGAAGACCTTGTAGGACTTCGTACCATGGTTGGCCGTGGCGGGGTTGCCGTTCTTGTCCGTGTACTTCTCGGTCATGGTGATGAACACCTCCATCTTGGTGATGGTGACTTTCCGGTTCACGTCGATCCACTTGAGCTGCATCGACACCTTGGATGAGGCATCGGCCCCTGCGGTGAACTGACCGGAGTTCAGTTTGCCCTGACCCCAGACGCCGGGCTCGCCCGTGGCCACCGGGTTGAGCTCCTCTTTCCGGCAGGAAGCGAAGAGGACGGTTGCCATCAGCGCCAGGACCGAGATATGTTTGATCTTGCTATACATGTTCGTTCGGTTTTGGTCGGTTAGAACTTGAATTTGACGACATCCCAGAAAACGGGGTCCGTAAAGAACACCGGCAGCGGAGAGGGTGCGCTCGGATTGAGGGCGCCTTCGGTGGCAGGGATGGGGAGTCGGAGGGCGAACTGCGAGTAGAGCGTGATGGGCTTCCGCAGGTTGCTGGGATAACCCGTGCGGCGAAGCGCGTTGTACATCTCGTAGCCATTGCCCCAACCGGCGACCCATGCTTCATACAGCACGCGGTTCATCTTGGCCTCGTTGGTCGGAGCTGCATCGTACTCGGCCAGGAAGTTGTTCACGTAGTTGGTGATCTCTGCGGCGGTCGGAGCCTTGGCGTTCGCGTCGCGAGAAAGACCGAAGTTCGATACGTATGTGATATGCTCACGAATGGCTGCTTCTGCCGTAGCGCGGGGCGTTCCGAAGCTGTGGGCCAGCTCGGCCTCTGCCTGCCAGAACTTCACCATCCAGCTGGTCAGCATCGGGAAGATGCCATCGCCGCGTCCCTGGTTGACGGGAGAACGGAGCAGCGTGGGGGCCTTGGAACGATCGTCGTACAGACCGGCAGCGGGATACACGCCGGGAGCGGTACGGTAGTCCTGATCCTGGGGGACACCCGACTGGTCACCCCGGTAGCGGCCGAAGAAACCGGCAAGGAACTGGGTGTCAGCCTTGGTGCGTGCGAGAACTCCAGCTGCCACACCACGATCCCAGGCGCTTGACTCGAGTACCAGATAGGCGCCCTGAACCGGGGTGGATCCGCGTTCCGTGGCGTTGTTCTGATCGAGGATGCGGGTCGTCTGCCTGCGGAAGTAGAAGGGCCAGCGGGGGTCCTTGGCCAGCAGCATGCGGAACATGAAGTCGACCTCGATGTAGTTGAAGTCCTGCGATGCCAGATAGGCGGCCGTGTACCAGGGGTGGCGCAGTTCCGGAGAGATCTGGCGGCCGTAGTTGAAGCTGAAGTCGGTGCTGGTCCCGTTGATCAGGCCTCCGGTCGGGTTGAGGGCGGCCTGGATCTGGGCGGCGGCACCGGTGTTGACGCGGCGGCTGGTGATCAGCATGCGCAGCTTCACCGTGTTGGCGAAGCGGACCCACTTGGTCTTGTCACCGGCGTAGAGGATGTCGGCAGAGCCGATGGAGACCGGACTAGCAGCCGTCAGATTGGCGATCGCATCATCGAGCAGCTTGTAGCAGGCATCATAGATATCCTTGCCGGCCTGGAACTTGGGATTGATGTTCTGTGTTTCGGCGTTTCCGGCGAAGGCTTCTGCGAAGGGCACAGTCCCGAAGAGGTCGACCATGCAGGAGAAACCGTAGGCCTTGAGGGCCTGGGCGACGCCCAGGAAGGGCTTGTTGCCCGCGGCCGTGGCGGCCTTGATGATCTCGTCGAGGTCCTTGCCGGGGCTGGTGTAGAAATAGGACCAACTGCCGTAGAAGGAGTTAGCGCCGAAGCCGAAGGCGTCGGAAGCGCTTATCTGGCCGTTCATGCCCATCTGGGTGTTCCGGAGACCCGCCAGGAAGCCAACGAGATTCCGCTCGGCTTCAGGAAGGAGAAGCCGCACCGATCCCTGTGTAGGGTTGTTCGGGTCGACGTTGATGTCCAGGTCGAAGAGGTTGTCCTTCTTCTCGCAGGAGCTGAACAGGACCAGCGCCGCGAGGGAGAGGCCCCCGACCCAGCTTTTGATATGATTGGTTGTCATCTTCATCTTGATTCGGTTTAGCGGTTCGATTAGAAGGTGAATTTCACGTTCACGCCATAGCGCTTCGTGCTGGGGGCGGCACCCAGGTCGATGCCCTGGATGTTGGACGTGGCCACGTCGCTCAGCACCTCGGGATCGAGGTTCAGGCCCTGCAGCATGTTGGGCGCATAGAACCACAGGTTCCGGCCGGAGAAGCTGACGTTGATGGAACCGAAGGGCGTCTTTTCGAGGAACTTCTTCGGGATCGTATAGCCGAGGTTGATCTCGCGGAGTCGGAAGGTGGTGCGGTCGTAGAGGTTGGTGTCGTCCGGACCGTAGGCACCGAAGCCGTCGGAGAAGTAGTAGTCGAAGGCCGAGATGCTGGTGGTGTTCTTGATCTTCTGGCCCTTGTCGTCCAGCAGCGCCTTCTTGGTGTCGGGGTCGCCATAGACGCCGGGGATCACGTAGAGGCCCTCACGGTCGGCCGAGTTGATCAGCTGTCCGCGCAGCAGCAGGGATGCCGCCGTGATGGAGTACATGTCGCCACCCTGCCACCAGTCGACCAGCGCGGAGAGGTTGAAGTTCTTGTAGGAGACGGTGTTGGTGACGCCGAGTTTGAAGTCGAGGTTCGGGTCGCCGAAGATGTCGTCCACATCCTGGTAGATATGCTTGCCGCCGTTGCCGCCCATGCCCGGCCAGATGAGGCGGTTGCCTTCGTCGTCGCGGGCCGATGCCAGGCCGAAGAGCATACCGAAGGGCTGGCCGACGCGCTGGACGTTGCCTACGAAGGCGCCGTTGCCGGTGAGGATGTCGGCACCCTGGTCGTCCGTCTTGAGGACCTTGGAGCGGATCCGGTTGTAGGCCGCGAAGACGTTCCAGGTGAAGCCACCCTTGGTCTTCAGGATGGTCACGTCCACACCGGCCTCGTAGCCGACGTTCTGGATGCTGCCCGCGTTGATGGCGAGGGTGGAGAAACCGGAGGTGACGGGGATGCGCTTGGTCACGAAGTTGTCCTTCGAGGTCTTGCGGTAGTAGGTCAGGTCGAGCTTCACGCGGCCGTTGAAGAAGTTGAGCTCGGAGCCGACCTCATACTCCTCCACGCCTTCCGGACGCAGGTTGGCGTTCTTGAGGGCGTCGGAGAGCGAGGCCGAGTAGACCGTCGAACCGGCGGGCGTCAGGTAGGAAGGCGACACGACGTTGTAGGTCGTCTGCAGCTGGTAGGCCGGCACGTCGCGCTTGGTCTGGGCGGCGTTGAAGCGCAGCTTGCCGTAGGAGAGGATGTTGCCGCCGATCTTCAGGGCGTCGGTGAAGATGAAGCTCAGGCCGGCGCTCGGGTAGAAGTAGCTGCGGTTGCTGGCCGGCAGCGTGGAGGTCCAGTCGTTCCGTCCGCTCAGTTCGAGGAAGAGGTAGTTGTTGTACGACAGGTTGACACGGCCGAAGGCACCGAGGATGCGCTGTTTGCGGTCGTAGTCGGAGTAGACGGCCTGCTGAGAGGTGTTGGTCAGCTTGTAGATGTCCGGCACGATGAAGCCGACACCATAGGAGTACTGGTTGTAGTAGGAGCGCTCGTTGGCCTCGGCACCGGCGATGGCATTCAGGTCGAGGTTCTTCATCAGTGCGATCGACTTGGTCGTCAGCAAGAACTGGAAGTTCTTCTCCGAGTTGCGGGTCGTCGACTCCCACACGTTGCCGATGCCGCCGCCGGACACGCCGCCCGGACGGGTGATCTGCTTCTGGAAGTCGGTATAGGTGTTGAAACCCCCGCGGAAACTGGCGTCCAGGAAGTTCGTCAGGCTGTAGGCGACGTTGAAGTTGCCGAAGACGCGGTTGACGTTGCTGGTGAAGAGGTTGTACTTGGCCGTCCACAGCGGGTTGTCGGTGGCGCGGTAGAAGATGTTGCCACCCGTGTTGGGGTCCTCGAAGGGCATGTCGCCCAGCGGGAAGCTGCGGGGGAAGTAGTAGAGACGGTCGAAGATGGAGCCGCCCGTACCGCCGCCGTAGTCGTTGAAGAGCGAGGCGCCCGACTTGGGGTTCTGCTGCGTCGTGTTGACGTAGTTGATGTTACCCGATACGCGAAGGCCGTTGGCCAGCTGGCTGTTGCCACCGACCGAGAGCGAGGTCCTGCCCGTATTGGAGTTGGGCAGGATGCCCGTGTTGCCCATGTGGCTGGCCGAGACGTTGATGTTGTTCTTGCCGTCGCCCGCGTTCACGTTCAGACTGTTCTCCAGCATGTTGCCCGTCTGGAAGAACGCGTTCAGGATGTCATAGGCCTTGTAGTCGATCTGGTCGGGCAGGTCGGGGAACAGACCCGGAAAACGAATCTTGATCTGGGTGGGCACCTTGTCGATGATGGGGTACTTGAGCAGTCCGCCCGATGCCTCGTTGACTTTCCGGGCCTGGTCGCCGAAGGGTGCGCCCCAGTTGCCGATGAAGGCGCCGTTGTAGTTCTGGTTGGAACCCTGACCGTAGGCGTCCTGGTACTCGGGGAGGGAGGAGATCTGCTCAGCGTTGTAGGAGACGGAATAGGTCACTTCCAGACCCTTGCGCGACTTGGCGCCGCTCTTGGTCGTGATCAGGATGGCCCCGTTGGCGGCCCGCTGGCCGTAGAGGGCCGAGGCGGAGATGCCCTTGAGGACCGTCATCGACTCGATGTTGTTCGGGTCGATGTCGTACAGGCGGTTCGAAAAGGTCGTGGCCTGGTTGAAGCCCACCGAGTTGTTGACGGAGTTGTCGAAGGGGATACCGTCCACCACGATCAGCGGCTGGTTGACCGCCGAGAAGGAGGTGTTGCCGCGGAGGTTGACCTTGGTCGACTGGCCGGGGGCACCACCGCCGCCGGTGATGTCGACACCCGGCACCTTGCCCGCCAGGGCGCGGAGCACGTCGGGCTCGGCCTTCTGCTGGAGCTGCTCGGCCTTCACCTCGGAGACGGCGTAGACGAGCTGCTTCTTCTCCTTGCGGATGCCCAGCGAGGTCACCACCACCTCCTGGAGGGCGTTGGCCGACTGCTTCAGCGCAATGGCCGACAGGTTGGAACCTGCACGCATTGTCTGCGTCTCATATCCCACAAAGGATACTTCCAGCGTGGCATTCAGGTTCGATACGGAGATCGAGAACCCGCCGTCCTTGTCGGTTGACGTACCGGTGTTCGACCCCACCACTTTGACGGATACGCCCGAGAGCGGCACACCGTCCGGATCGGTGACTTTACCCTTCACCACCGTCTGCGCCAGGACGCCTAGCGAACCCAGCAGCAGACAGGCAAGGGCCAACGTAATCTTTCTCATGCAGATGGTTTGGTTATGATGGAAATGGTTCGATGCAGCAACGAAACTAACAAAATTCACGTTTAACAAAAAATTTACAAGGCATGACACAATATCCATACGCTGCATGGACGAGGGCGAAAAATCATATAATGATTTTAATAATGTATTTTTCTATTGAGAAAAAGGTATTCCAAGCGGAGAAAAGCGGCCGAACCCGAATCAATCCCTATGAAAATAATACATAACGGATATCAGCATATGTTGGAAAAGAATAGCCGGACCCTGCAATCTTATCCCGTTAAAAAAAAAACACCCCCCTGTCCGGGGGGTGTACTTGACATGACGATGATGCCGGAATCGGAAAAGGATCAATCCCTGTCCCGGGCGCCCAGGTACATCAGCACATATTGAACGAGCGTCACCAGGGAGGCGATGGCGGAGACGACATAGGTCATGGCCGCCCAATGCAGGGCATCCTTGGCTTGGGGCTGCTCATCGGCATCCGCCACCCGGGCTGTTCCCAGCCAGGCGAGGGCCCTGCTGCTGGCATCGAACTCCACGGGCAGGGTCACCAGGGCGAAGACGGTGGTCAGCGCGAAAAGCAGGATGCCCACCAGCAGCAACTGCGGGAAGACGTTGATCAACAGCACCCCGGCGAGCAAGACCCACTGGATCAGCATCGAACTCACCTGCACCACCGGCACCATCCGGCTCCGGAACATCAGCCAGGGATAGGCCCGGGCGTGCTGGACGGCATGCCCGCACTCATGCGCCGCCACGGCGGCGGCGGCGATCGTACGGTTGTTGTACACGTCCGGACTCAGGTTCACCGTCTTGTCCATCGGATTGTAGTGGTCCGATAAGAAACCCTCGCTCGACTGCACCTGCACGTCATAAATGCCATTGTCGCGGAGCATCCGCTCCGCCACCTCCCGACCCGTCATGCCCGAAGACAGCGGCAGACGGCTGTACTCCGTGAACTTCGAACGCAGCCGGTAGGAGACCAGCATGCTGATCCCCAGAAACAACAGCGACAATAAAGTGATCCCACTCATGGCTTCTCGTTTTTTTACGCTTTGCAAAAGTACATCAAACCAGACGCCAATCCCCAGACCTTGTCAGCCTGTCGGGAGGCTGTGCAATGGGCGCCAATCTGTCAGGCAGCCGAACCCCGGATCCTCCCTGAGCATGCCTCGCATCATCCGATATGCATGGATTTCTTCACACCGAAACCGTTGACAGACAACAAGTACGGACTAAAGAGATGATTTTCAAGGCCTTTCCGGCCAACCCGCCCATGGGCCGCAAAAGTTATACACACCCGGGAAAATTTATTTTGAGTTCTGCCCCGGGGTCGTAATTTAGTGAATGAATTTAATGGGTTAGTAAGTAAAAAGGGCCGGTTCTCCGGCCTTTTTTCATGCCCCTCCGGCCCGGCCTGCGGGCCCCCGCGGACTGCTGCCGGACCGTCCGACCGTAGACCCGCCTTTCCGTCCACCGCCTGACCCCATCGGATGAGCAAGCCCCGCAAAGCGTATTTCTGTGGTTCCTGCGGCTATGAGTCGCCCAAATGGACAGGCAGGTGCCCCGCCTGCCAGGCATGGAACAGCTTTACCGAAGAGGTCCTGCATAAGGGTAGCGATGCGGCCGCCCAGCCCCCATGGCGTTCGACGGGCCAGCCATCCCGGGTCGTCCGCAGCCTCCCCCTCGACGAGGTCGAATGGACCGAGGAAGAGCGCATCGTCACCCCCGACCCCGAACTCAACAGGGTCCTCGGCGGCGGCATCGTGCCCGGCTCGCTCGTCCTGGCCGCCGGCGAGCCCGGCATCGGAAAATCGACACTCTTTCTGCAGGACGCCCTTCGCATGCAGGATGTCTCCACCCTCTACGTCTGCGGCGAGGAGAGCGGCCAGCAGGTCAAGATGCGCGCGCAGCGGCTGCGCCTGCAGCACGACCGCTTCTTCCTCCTGCCCGAGACCGACACGCAGGCCATCTTCCAGGAGATCGGCCGGCTCAAGCCCCGGCTGGTCATCGTCGACTCGGTACAGACCCTGCACTCGCCCTTCCTCGACTCCGCCGCCGGCACCATCTCGCAGATCCGGGAGTGCACCGCCGAATTCCAGCGCTTCGCCAAGGAGACGATGACACCCGTCTTCCTCATCGGCCATATCACCAAGGACGGCGGCATCGCCGGCCCGAAGCTCCTCGAACACATGGTCGACACCGTCCTTCAGTTCGAAGGCGACAGACACCACGCCTATCGCATCCTGCGGACAACCAAGAACCGCTTCGGCTCCACCTCCGAACTCGCCATCTACGAGATGACCGGCGAAGGGATGCAACCCGTGACGAACCCGTCCGACATCCTCATCCATTCCAAAGGCGAAACCCTCAGCGGCATCGCCATCGCCGCCGGCATGGAAGGGCTCCGCCCCCTCCTCATGGAGGTACAGGCCCTCGTGACGCCCTCCGTCTACGGCACCCCGCAACGCACGGTGGCAGGCTTCGACCTCCGCCGCCTGCAGCTCCTCCTCGCCGTCCTCGAAAAACGCGGAGGCTTCCACTTCGGCACCCGCGACGTCTTCGTCAACATCGCCGGCGGACTCAAGATCGAAGACCCCTCCATCGACCTGGCCATGGTCTGCGCCCTGCTCAGCTCCTACGAGGACAAGCCCCTCGACCCCAAGGCCTGCTTCGCGGCCGAAGTGGGCCTCAGCGGCGAGATCCGCCCCGTCAACCGCATCGACCAGCGCATCTCCGAGGCCGAGAAGCTCGGCTTCCGCCGCATCTTCGTCAGCCGCTACAACCGCAAGGGCCCCGAACCCTACGGCGGCGACATCGCCGTGGTGCCCGTCGCCACCGTGGAGGACGTCTACCGCATGCTCTTCGCCGACTGACGCCGGCCGGCGGGAAAAATCACGCCGACGGACGGCCCCCGCCACACCCACCCCGCCCCGGCACGCCCGTATCTTTGACCGATGGCAGCCCCTTACGCACCGGGCCGGCTCCTGCACGCCCTCGGAGCCCTCTTCTTCCCGCACCTCTGCCCCGGCTGCGGCGACGCCCTCCACGACCCCGCCGAAGCCGTCTGCCCGGCATGCCTCTGGCGATTTCCCGAGACAGGCTTCGCCCGGATGCCCGACAACCCCGTCGAGCGGCTCTTCTGGGGCAGGGTACCCCTGGCCGCCGCCACAAGCCGCTACTACTTCACCGGCGCCTCGGCCCTGCAGGCCGTGCTGCACGCCCTCAAATACCAGGGCGACCGCGGCGCAGGACACCTCCTCGGCCGCCTCCTCGGCCGCTCCCTCCGCGAGGCGGGCCGCTTCGTCACGCCCGACGCCATCCTGCCCATGCCCCTCCACCCCGCCCGCGAACGGCTGCGCGGATACAACCAGGCCGAAGTGCTGGCCCGGGGCGTCTCCGAAACGACCGGCATCCCCGTAGCGGCATCCCTCCTGCAACGCCGCAGCCACACCGCCTCCCAGACCCGCAAGAACCGCTCGGAGCGCTGGCGCAACGTCTCCGACGCCTTTCACGTCGGCATGCCCGACGCGGTGGCGGGCCGGAAGCTGCTGCTCGTCGACGACGTCGTCACCACGGGCGCCAGCCTCGAGGCCTGTGCCGCCGCCCTGCTGGCAGCGGGCTGCGCTGAAGTGTCGGTGGCCACCGTCGCCTACGCCGGCCGGTGACCGGCCAAGGACTACCTTTGACCTAGGATGCGACCCCTGCCTGCCCTCGCCCGACCGACGCTCCTCCTGACGGCCCTGCTGACGGCCCTCCTCGCCGGATGCCTGAAAGCAGGCAGCCATGCCGCACCCGACGACGCCCTCCGCATCACGGCCGACACGCTCCGCTTCGACACCCTCTTCGCCACCACCGGCTCCGTCACGGCCGGCTTCGTCATCGGCAACCGCGGCCACGCCCCGCTGCGGATCGAAGAGGTCAGACTCACAGGCGGACCCGCATCCCCCTACCGCTTCAATGCCGACGGCATCCCGGGACCCGTGACCGGCCCCTTCGAAGTGGAAGGCGGCGACAGCATCCACGTATTCGTCACCGTCCGCATGCCCACAGGGCCCGGCCCGCAGCCCTTCCTCGTGGCCGACAGCCTCCTGGTGCGGAGCGGCGGCCTTGCCCGTACCGTCATCCTCGAAGCCTTCGGACAGAACGCCCGCTTCCTCCGCGACGCCGTCGTCGACCGCGACACCCGCTTCAACGACAGCCTCCCCTACGTCGTCCTCGGCAGCCTACGCGTCAACGCCGGCGCGACCCTCGCCCTCGCCAGCGGCACCCGCATCCACCTGCACGCCGACGCCCCGTTGCTCGTCGACGGCACCCTCAGGGCCGAAGGGGAGCCCGACAGGCCCGTCGTCTTCTCGGGCGACCGGCTCGACGAGGGCTACCGCGACCTCCCCGGCGCCTGGCCCGGCATCTACTTCCGCGCCGCCAGCACAGGCAACCGACTCACCCACACCCTCGTCCGCAACGCCTACAACGGACTCGTCGCCGACCAGCCCGACGCCAGCGGCGGCTATAAGCTCACCCTCCGACAGTGCACCGTCGAAAACGCCTCCGAAGGCGGCATCGTGGCGATCGCCTCCTCCGTGGACGCCGTCAACTGCCTCGTCCTGAACTGCGGCGGCAATATCGCCCTCGGCAAGGGCGGCGACCACCGCTTCGTCCACTGCACCGTCGCCAGCTACGCCAACCGATTCCTGACGCGAAGATCGCCCGTACTCCTCGCCACCGACTGGGACAGCACCCGCGCCGGCATCACCTTCCACCCCCTCAGCGCCGACTTCACCAACTGCATCCTCTGGGGCAGCGAAGGGGCCGTCGACCAGGAAGCCTTCGTCAGCCGGAGGGGCAACGCCCCCTTCCGCGTCACCTTCCGCAACTGCCTCTACCGCGGCAAAGACCCCATGGCAACCCTCCTCGCCGACAACCTCCGGAACCAGGACCCCCGATTCGACAGCATCGACATCGCCAAACGCCATTTCGACCTCCGCATCCAACGGAAGGCATCCCCGGCCGTCGACAAGGGCACCCCCGCCGGCATCCCCTCCGACAGACTCGGCAAACCCCGCGATGCAGCGCCCGACATCGGCTGCCACGAACGACAGTGAACCAAACCCTCCCCGGCCGTGTTCCATCCTTGCCAACAGCATACCATCACCCCAAACCCGATACCGTCATGACAAAGATCCTCCTCGCCGGCGCCGCCGTCCTCCTCCTCAAAGGCATCTACGACTACAAGGTGCCCGGCCTCGACGGGTCCGACATCGACTTCTCCCGCTTCAAGGGCAAGAAGATCCTCATCGTCAACACCGCCTCCAAGTGCGGTTACACCCGCCAGTACGACGATCTCCAGAAACTCTACGAAGCCCACAAGGACAAGCTCGTCATCGTCGGCTTCCCCGCCAACAACTTCGGCGGACAGGAGCCCGGCTCCAACGATGAGATCAAGGAGTTCTGCCGCAAGAACTACGGCGTCACCTTCCCCATGGCCGAGAAGGTCTCCGTCAAGGGCGACGATACCCACCCCCTCTTCCAGTGGCTGACGAAAAAGGACCTCAACGGCGTCATGGATGCCGAGATCCGCTGGAACTTCACCAAGTTCCTCCTCGACGAGAACGGCAAACTCCTCGCCGTCTTCCCGAGTCGCGTCGAGCCCGGCAGCGAAGAGATCCTGCGCTACCTCCGCTGAGCCGCCCCCACCCGCCGCCCCGCAGCCCTGCCGGAGAGACCTGGCCCCCGCCCGTCCCCTCCGGCGGGGTTCTTATCTTCGTGCGACATGCGATTCTCCGACGTCATCGGCCAGGAAGCCGTCAAGGAGCGGCTCCGCTCCCTGGCCGCCAACAACAGGCTCGGACATGCCATGCTTCTCCTCGCCCGGCCCGGCACCGGGGGGCTGCCCCTGGCCCTGGCCTTCGCCCAGTACCTGCTCTGCGACGGGGTCACCCGGAAGCCGACCTCGCTCTTCGATGCGCCGGCCCCGACAGGCCCGCTGCCCGACGACAGCTGCGGCACCTGCCCCGCCTGCCGGAAGACCGCCGGCATCGCCCACCCCGACCTCCACTTCAGCTTCCCCACCGTCAGCCGAAAGCCGGGCACGCCGGCCGTATGCCGCGACTTCGCGGGCGAATGGCGCGACTTCCTCCAGAAACACGCCTATGGCAACGACTTCGACTGGCTGCAGTCCATCGGCGCCGAAAACCGCCAGGGCAAGATCTTCGCAGCCGAATGCGAGGACATCCACCGCCGCCTCAGCCTCAAGAGCTACGAGGGCGGACTGAAGATCCTCATCCTCTGGATGCCCGAATACCTGGAAGCCGAGGGCAACCGCCTCCTCAAACTCATCGAGGAACCCCCCGAGGGCACGCTGCTGCTGCTGGTGGCTGAAGACTACGACAGTGTGCTCCCCACCATCCTCTCCCGCACCCAGCTCGTACGGATGCCGCCCCTCGACAGCGCATCCATCGCCGAGGCCCTCGTCGCCCGCTGTGGCGCCGAGGTGGACAGGGCCCGCACCGTCGCGTCCATGGCGGAGGGCAGCTACCGCGAAGCGCTCTCCCTGCTGCAGCACCATGAAGACGACTGGCTGACGGTGGCCCGCGAATGGCTCAACGCCATCCTGCGCAACGGGCCCGTCGCCCAGGTCAAATGGGTGGAGGAGACCGCCAAGCACGGCCGCGAGAAACAAAAACAGTTCCTGCGGTACATGGGGCACCTGACGGAGGCCGCCATCCGGATCCGGTCGATGGGCGACGAAGCCGCAGGCATCCAGGAGACGGAGGCCGACTTCGCCGTGAAACTCAACCGGGTCGCCGGCATGGGCCAGCTCGGCGCCATGGCCGAAGAATTCGAAAGGGCCGCCTACCAGGTCGAGCGGAACGCCAATGGCAAGATCCTATTCCTCGCCCTGTCCATCCGCCTCCACCACATCATCCGGGATAATTCCCTAATTTTGGTACGCTGAGGTCGGCAGAAGTCTGGCACTGCGGCGAAGGTTCCGACCCCGGCAACGGGAATCCACAGCATCCGAAGACATCCCTCATACCCGCCACGTCCATGACGTGGCCCGACAGAACGAATTGTCTTTCCGCCCTGCCGGATGCCGCCATGGCGGCAGGAATGCCCGAAGGGTTCCCATACCTCAGGCCCGAAGACCGGGACGAAACCCGTCCCCGTCCTCACCATCCAACCGGAGAGACATGGGATGCACATCCTGCAGTACAAGCAATGGAAAGCCCGGCGGTTGCCGGAGCAACGGCGGTTGCAGCTCTGGCGGCTGCAACCGGCTCAACGTACACGACTGGCTGGCCAACCTGCCCTTCCATGACCCGGAAGCGTCCTGCCGCATCGTAGAGGTCTCCTTCAACCAGGGAAGCCGCAAGGAGTTCTACCGCAACAGCACCCTGCAGGTCCTCATGAAGGGCGACCTCGTGGCCGTCGAGGGCGTCAACGGCTACGACGTGGGCACCATCAACCTGACGGGCGAACTGGTGCGCCTGCAGCTCAAGAAGCGCAAGGTGCGTGAGGACGCGCCCGACATCCGCCGCATCCTCCGCCGCGCCAACGAGAACGACGTCCAGAAATGGGAGGAGAGCAAGTCGCGCCAGCGGGAGGGCCTCATCCGTTCCCGCGCCATCGCCCGGCAGATGAAGCTCAACATGAAGATCTGCGAGGTCGAGATCCAGGCCGACGGGCGCAAGGCCACCTTCTATTACATCGCCGACGAGCGTGTCGACTTCCGCGAACTCATCAAGATCTTCGCCAACGAGTTCCGTCTCAAGGTGGAGATGCGGCAGATCGGCGCCCGGCAGGAGTCGGCCAAGGTGGGCGGCATCGGCAGCTGCGGACGGGAACTCTGCTGCTCGAGCTGGCTGACCGAATTCAAGAGCGTCACCACCACCATCGCCCGCTACCAGAACCTGAGCATCAACCAGACCAAGCTCAGCGGCCAGTGCGGCCGCCTCAAATGCTGCCTCAACTACGAGCTCGACACCTACCTGGACGCCCTGCAGCAGTTCCCACAGCACGCCGAAGTGCTCGAGACCGCTACCGGAAGGGCCACGCTGGTGAAAAAGGACATCTTCAAGGGCCTCATGTGGTATGTGCTGCCCGACAGCAACCGTCACTACCCGCTGACCGTCGAGACCGTGGCGTCCATCCGCGAGATGAACGCCAGGGGCGAGAAGGCACCCGGGCTGGTGCCGGCCGAGACGGCCGCCTCGCAGCGCGAGAAGGAGGCCGCCAGGCAGTTCGTCGACGTCGTCGGGCAGATCAGCCTCCGCAGCCTCGAGCGCAACAGCCAGAAGCGTCGCCTCCGCGAGCGCGGCCGGCCGGCCGGCGCCGGAGGACAGAAGCCCGCCCCGCCCCAGCAACAGCCCAAGGGACAACGCCCGGCCCGTCCGGAGGGCCGCCGGGAAGGCCCCAGGCCACCGCAGCGGCAGGAACCGCAAAAGGGCGGCCGACCGCCCCGCCAACAGCCACCGCAGCAGGGCGGCACCCCACCCCGTCAGGGCGAATCCTGACCCCCCACCTTTCCGCACGACAGCCCGCCGACATCCCCGGCGGGCTGTCGGCCTTCTGCCCTCACCCGTTCACCCTTCCTACGGCAGGCGCGCTCAGCGCCCTGCGGCGTCGACGGGCGCCGATGGGCGCAGGGCGCGGTAGACAGCCTCGTGGATGTTGCTGCGGACGTTCATCCGCAGCAGGCGGTTGCTGCCGTCGGGATGCACCCGGTTGGAGAGGAAGACGAAGACGAGGTCCTCCGCCGGATCGGCCCAGGCGCAGGTGCCGGTGAAGCCGGTATGGCCGAAGGTGAGGGGGGAGGCGCTGAGGGTCGGATAGGGGTCCTTGCGGACGGCGTTGTCCTTCTCGGGCTTGTCGAACCCGAGGCCGCGGCGGCTGACGGGGCTGTGGTAGGCGGTGAAGCGGGCCACGGTGGTGTCGGACAGGTAGCGGCGGCCGTTATGGACGCCCCCGTCGAGCAGCATCTGCATGAGGGCGGCGATGTCGTGGGCGGTGCTGAAGAGGCCCGCATGGCCGGCGACGCCACCGAAGAGGGCCGCGCCGGGGTCGTGGACATAGCCGTGGACGAGCGACCTCCGGAAGGTCGCCTCGGCCTCCGTGGGGGCGATCTGCCGCGTCGGGAACCGGTCGACGGGATTGAAGCCGGGGCTCACGAGGCCCATGGGCCGGTAGAAGGTCGCGGCGGCGTAGGCGTCGAGGGGGCGGCCGCTGACCGCCTCCACGACCTGGCCGAGGAGGATGAAGTCGTTATCGCTGTAGACATACCCCGGGTTGGCCGCCACGGGGCTCTGCAGGATGCGCAACTGCATCGTGTCGCGGAAATCGTCGCGCAGGTACATCCCGTCCTTCACGCGGACCCGATGGCCGTCGCCCGGGGCGGGTGCGTAGAAGCCTTCTCGGGGGATGCCGGTGGCCGTGTCGATGGTCTCGCGGTAGAAGGGGATGAAGGCGCGGAGCCCGGCCTGGTGGATGAGCAGGTCGCGGATCCGGAGTGGGGCCTTGTCGGTGCCGCGGGTGAAGGGGAGGTATTCGCCAAGCGTCGCGTCGAGCTGCAGACGGCCCTCGTCGTAGAGTTTCATGACCGACAGGGTGGTGGCGCAGATCTTGGTGACGGAGGCCATGTCGAAGAGGGTCTCTGTCGTCATCGGAGCGGCGCTGTCGTAGGTCGGATGGCCGAAGGCCTTCTGGTAGACGATGCGGCCCTTTTTCGCCACGAGCACGACACAGCCGGGGGCGGCCCGCTGGCGGATGGCGTCCTCGGCGAGGGAGTCGACGACGCGGAACGGATGTCCGGCCGGTGAGGGGGGCAGGGCCTGGGCGACGGGGCGGGCGGGCGGGGTGAGTCCCGTGCCGGAGGGCAAGGCGGGCCCGACGGCCACCGGCAGTCGGCCCTGCGGGGTGCGCAGACCGGCGACCATGTCGGCCGCGACGTCCTGTGCGACAGGCTCGTCCTCGTAGCATACCAGCAGGCTGCCGGCCGTGCCGAAGCCCTCGGCGACATAGGGATTGCCGAAGAGCACCAGGGTGGAGGGCTTCGCCGCCAGCACCTCCGAAGCCAGGCCGCGGGCGGCATCGCTCATGCCGAAGCTGCGCGATGCGCCGGGAAAGCGGCTGAGGCCGTGGACCGCCACGAGCACCATGTCGTACCGCGAGCGGACGAGTTCCACGATGGAGGGGACCTGGTGGGGTGGGCGGCGGTAGTCGAAGTGGAAGACGTCGGCGTCGTAGTGCAGGCGCATGCGCCGGGTGAAGTCGTTGTCGGCCGACGTGCCGAGCGACACCAGCGCCACCCGGGAGGCGCCGCCGGGGGGCAGCGGGAAGCTGCGGGGGTCGTGGCGTGCCAGGGTGAGGGCGCCTTCGGTGACCCTGCGGCGGAGGGCGGGGCTCTCCCGGTTGAGGTCGTCCGCCAACCGTTCCAGCGAGACGGGCCGCAGGTCGGCCAGCCCCAGCCGGTACTTTGCCACCAGCACCTTCCGCACCCGGGCGTCGAGGGTGGCCCAGCTGAGGCGTTTCTTGCGGATGGCGTCGCCGACCTTGGCGACGACAAGGGGGATGTCGCCCGGCAGGCAGAGCATGTCGTGGCCGGCGATCAGGGCCTCCACCGAGGCCTCCCCGTCGGGGAAGTGCTTCGTGACGCCCTTCATCTCGAGGGCGTCGGTGAAGGTGAGCCCGTCGAAGCCCAGGGTGTCGCGCAGGAGCGAGGTGACGTTGGCGTAGGAGATGGAGCTGGGCCGGTTGGGGCGGTCGTCGATGGCGGGCACCGAGAGGTGGGCCACCATGACGCTGCCGACGCCCTCCCGGATGAGGGCGCGGAAGGGAAAGAGCTCGAGGGAGTCGAGCTGTCGGATATCTTTGTGGATGACGGGAAGGTCGTGGTGCGAGTCGACGCTCACGTCGCCGTGGCCGGGGAAGTGCTTGGCGGAGGCCATCACGCCGGCGTCCTGCATCCCCTTCATGTATTGCAGGCCGAGGTCGGTGACGCGCTGCCGGTCGTCGCCAAAGGACCTGTCGTTGATCACCGGGTTGGCGGGGTTGTTGTTGACGTCGACCACCGGGGCGTAGTTGACCTGGATGCCCATGCGGCGGCACTGATGCGCCACCCAGCGGCCGTAGGCGTAGACGATGCCCGGGTCGCGGAGGGCCCCCAGCATCATCTGACGCGGGAGGCCGGCGACGCTGTCGAGGCGCATCCCGAGGCCGTTCTCCGCGTCGATGGTCATGAGGATGGGCACGCGGGAGAGCGACTGCAGGTGGTTGACGAGCCGCGCCTGCCGGAGGGGGCCGCCCTGGAAGAGGCAAACGCCGCCCACGCCGTAGTCGCGCACCGCCGCCTCGACCTCCTTCTCGTAGAACGTCACCACCCGCGTGGCCGTGTTGATGGACGAAAGCCGCACCACCATCAGCTGTCCGATGCGCTGCTCGGGCGTCAGCGTGGCAAGGACGCTGTCGGCCCAGGCCTCCGCCGCCGGAGGACGGGGCGACTGCGCCAGGGCGGCGGCGGCGGCAAGGGTCAGGACGGGGAGGGCAAGGCTTCGGAGCGGCATGGGAGGGGTTTCGGGGGAATGGGCGTACCTTCGCGGAGTCGCTAAAATTAGGGAGAATTGTCAGACATCATCCGCCTCCTGCCCGATAACATCGCCAACCAGATCGCCGCAGGAGAGGTGATACAGCGGCCCGCCAGCGCCGTCAAGGAACTCCTCGAGAACGCCGTCGACGCCAGCGCCGACGACATCCGGCTCATCGTCGCCGACGCCGGCAAGGCCCTCGTACAGGTCGTCGACAACGGCAAGGGCATGAGCGCCACCGACGCGCGCATGTGCTTCGAACGGCACGCCACCTCCAAGATCACCGGCATCGACGACCTCTTCAACATCCGGACGATGGGGTTCCGCGGCGAAGCGCTGGCCTCCATCGCGGCGGTCGCCCAGGTGGAGCTGCGCACCTGCCGCGAGGACGACCCGGTGGGCACCCGCATAGAGGTCGACAACAGCGTCGTCCGACGGCAGGAGGCCTGCGCCTGCCCCAAGGGCACCAGCATGGCGATGAAGAACCTCTTCTTCAACGTGCCGGCCCGCCGCAACTTCCTCCGCAGCAACGCCGCCGAGATGCGCCACATCGCCGACGAGTTCGTACGCGTCGCCCTGGCCTTCCCCGGCATCCGCTTCCAACTGACGCACGACGGCCAGGAGGTCCACCAACTGCCCAAGGGCACCCTCCGCCAGCGCATCGTCCAGCTCATGGGCGCCCCCTCCAACGCAAAGCTCGTGCCCGTCAGGGAGGAGACCGACTACCTCACCGTCGACGGGTTCATCGGCAAGCCCGAGGCGGCCCGGCGCACACGGGGCGACCAGTACCTCTTCGTCAACGGCCGCTTCATCCGGAACGCCTACCTCAACCACGCCGTGACGACGGCCTTCCAGGGCCTCCTGCCCGACGCCGCCTTCCCCCTCTACTTCCTCTTCCTCACGATAGATCCCTCGCAGGTCGACATCAACGTACACCCCAGCAAGCAGGAGATCAAGTTCGACGACGAACGCATCGTGTACGCCTTCGTCCAGTCGGCCGTCAAGCACGCGCTGGCACAGTACAGCGTCGCGCCACCGATGGCATTCGACCTCGACGCCGGCATCCAGCGCCTGGGCGCCGTCGCCCGCCCCGCCTCCGAGGCGGACCGGCGGCAGACGGCCGCGGGCGGCCTCTTCCAAGGCTTCACCCAGCGGCATGAGGCCCACCGCATCGAACCCTCCGGCAACCTCTCGGGATGGCGCAGCTTCTACGAGGCCCCCGGCCCCTCGGCCGAGACGGTCGCGGCCGACCCCGCCCGCCCACCGGCGGCCGCACCCCCGGAGCCGGAAGGACACGCGGAAAGCAGCCCGGCCACCCTGGCGGAACGGCTCCCGGAACAGGGGGCCGACAGGCCCCTGCAGGTACTCGACGCCTACATCGCGGTCAAAGGCGCCCGGGGACTCGTGCTCTTCAACCAGCAGCTCGCCCACGAACGGGTGCTCTACGAACGCTTCCAGGATGCCATGTCGGGCAGGCCCGTACCCATCCAGCGGACGCTCTTCCCCGCACCCGTCACCCTACCCCCCGCCGATGCGGCCCTCATGGTCGAACTGCTGCCCGACATCCGGCTGCTGGGCTACGAGCTGGAGCCGTCCGGACAGGACTACCTCCTCACCGGCAGCCCCGCCGACGGCGGAGGCGGCCACGGCGACACCGACATCGAAAGCCTCCTCGAATCCTACAAGCATTTCCACCCCGGCAGGCCGCTCGACCGCCGCGAGAAACTGCTCCGGTCGATGGCGGCCCGTCGTTGCATCAAGGCCGGGCGCCCGCTGACGGACACAGAGATGCGCGCCCTCGTGGCCGACCTCAGCGCCTGCCGGCAGCCGGGGATGAGTCCGGGCGGACTCCCCACCTATGTCGAGCTGGGCGGGGCACAGCTCGACGGGCTCTTCTTTCGCTGACCCCCCCCTTCAGCCCCGCTCGTACAGGTCCAGCAGGAAGGCCTCGAAGCGCTTCCGCACGGCCGTCGCCGTCGTACGGTGGTTGTTGACGAGGAACGAGAACAACAGCCAGCGGTCCCGCCGCGTCCGCAGGTAGCCGCTGAGGGCCACGACGCCGCTCAGGGTGCCCGTCTTGGCGAGTACGCGCCCCTCGAGCCTGCGGTCGAGCGAGCCCAGCGTGCCCGTGCCGGCCGTCGGCAGCAGGTGGCGGAGGCGGTCCATCCCGACGTCGGCGCGCATCCGGTCCAGCACCCAGATGATATCCTCGGGTGTGAAGAGGTTGTAGCGGCTGAGCCCGCTGCCGTCGGCCCAGCGCGGGGGATGCGGCAGGCCGGCGAAGGTGGTCGCCAGGAGCCTGTCGATGGCGGCCGATTCGTCGAACACGCCGGTGAGGCGGCGCGACACCATCAGCAGGGCCTGCTCGGCGAAGAAGTTGTCGCTCCGATGCATCAAAGGCCGCAGCAGGGCGTCGGTGGCGACGGAGCGGACCCCGCGGCCCGCGCCCGGAGGCCGGGGGCCGTCGGCCGGCCAGGCCGAGAAGGTCGGGCGACCACCCGACCGCTCGTTCAGGAGCGAGAGGGCGGTGGCGGCCCCCCGGGTCACAAAGGGCACGTCGACGGCGCCGCCCGGCGGACGCCCCTCGGTCAGCACGAAGCGGTTCCTGTCGCGGTCCCGCCCCACCGTGAAGCGGCCGGCGCGGCCCGGCCCGAAGTCGACCTCCCAGGGCCCCTCCGGATCGCCGGTGATGAAGACGTCGACGGTGTCGGCCGGGTCGGCCGGATGTTCCTTGCGGGCGGTCGACTGCCGCCAGGTGACGTAGTTGCCATGCACGGGCAGGGGGCTGCGTTCGGGCATGTAGGACGCGGCATAGTCGTCCCAGCTCCAGCCGGATCCCAGCGGCGTCGTCCGCCAGGCGCTCAGGTCGAGGTACACGGGCCTGCGGCAGCTGTCGAGGAACGCCATCACGGGCTGCTCCGGGAAGTCGGGATGCAGGAGGGTGGGGTCGCCGGTGGGCTCGAGGAGCAGGGCCGTGTCGAGGTCGTGCCATACGATGCCGTCGAGCGTGTCGCCCAGGTGACGCAGCGCCGCATAGCAGGTGACGATCTTGGTGTTGCTGGCGGGCACGAAGTAGCGGTCGGACCCATGGGTATAGAGCCAGCGACGCCCTTCCGGGTCGAAGACGGCGATGCCGACGTGGGCGTGACGGAGGGCGCTGTCGGACAGCAGCCTGCGGTCGGCCGAGTTGCGAAGCCGGTGTTGCACCGAGCAGGCGGACAGGCAGGCGGCCAGGACAAGGACGGCCACGGGGCGGGACAGTCGGAGGGGGCGCATGGGCGGAGGGGTGTTGGGTGGGGGCTTGACTCAGCCGCGCTCCTGGGCGCGCAGCCATCGCTCGGGCAGTTCGTTGTCGCAGGCCCGGAGATAGTCGCGCCGAGAACAGGGCAGCCACTCGCCATCAGGCAGCCGCATCCACCAGCGGCCGGTGCGGCGGCTCTGCAGGAAGACGGTGTCGAGCTCGGCAAAGGCGGTGTGGAAGGACAGGAACTCCTCCGTCTCGGCCGGGGCCGGCTCCGAGAGGCCGCGTCGCAGGCCGTCGACATAATACCAGACCATCTGCGCGATCTGCCGGGCGGCCAGCCCGTCGGGGTCGTAGGCTGCGTCGTAGCCGTAGATGCCGAAGGAGTCGAGCCGGGCCGACATCCCCGCATAGGAGGCCAGCAGGCAGGCCTCCTCCCCGTTGAGGCCGTTGGGAAGCCCCTCGGGCTGAGGTGCCGAGATGTGCTGCAAAGCCCCGATGTCGAAGCTGGCCATGCGGCAGCCGCGCAGCACGGGCTCCATCTCCTCGATGTCCTCCCGGACGCGGCCGAGCCGGAAGCAGTCGAACCGCAGCTTGTCCATCGTCTCCAGCATCTCGGGGTTCACGAGATAGCTTTGGAAGGCGATATGGCTGTAATGCCGGACGAGGTTGGGCTCGCCCGTGAGCAGCTCCATGAGGAAGTGGCGCGACCGGAGCGGCAGGTCGGTCGACAGGTCGAGGCGGGCGTCGACGACGGCCACGTCGATCAGAGCGTCGCGCCCCCGGTACGCCTCGTACTGGGCCAGGGTGAGGTCGTGCGACCCTCCGATGACGAGGGCCCGCGACCCGGCCTCGAGGATGGCCGAGACGACGGTGCGGAGGGCCGCGGCCGTGTCGGCCGGGCTCTCGCCGCGGCGGACGTTGCCCGCATCGGCGATGCGGAGGTGGCGGTGCCAGTGGAAGAGCTCGTAGAGGCTGCGGCGGACGGCATCCGGACCCGCATCGTCGAAGTCGGCCGCCTCGTCGCCACGCCGCTCCCCGCAACCCACCACGACGAGGTCGGCGGCGGCGAAGTCGGGCAGCTCGCCCTCGTTGACGGCGATGCAGCGGCCCAGCTGCCCCTCGCGGAAACAGTCGGAGGCCATCCCGCCAAAGAGGGTGACGGGCGACAGGAAGTCGGAAAGCCGGTAGGGGTCGTCCATGCGCATCTCGTTTGCGCAAACCTAACCCATCGACGGCAATCCCCGCCATGGCCCGGCCCCGTCCGCCACAGACGGGGCGGCGGAGCGGCTTCGACGGATTCCCTACCTTAGCGCCATGGAAGAGATCCTGTCGCGGATCGCGATGCACATCGACGAGATCTGCCGCTTCGAGACCTCCGACCCGGAGACCCTGGAGGCCTTCCGCATCCGGTACCTGGGCAGCAAGGGACTCGTGAAGGCGCTGATGGGCGAGATGCGCAACATCCCCCCCGACGGGCGAAAGGCCTTCGGACAGGCCATGAACACCTTCAAGGCGGAAGCCGAAGCCCGGCACGAAGCCCTGCTGGCCTCGCTCCCCGGCACCCGGACGGCCGGAGGACCCGCGCCCGACCTCAGCCTGCCCGGCGAACCCCTCGCCCTCGGGAGCCGCCACCCCATCCCCCTCATGCGCAACCGCATCGTCTCCATCTTCCGGCGGCTGGGCTTCGCCGTGGCCGAAGGACCCGAGATCGAGGACGACTGGCACAACTTCACCGCCCTCAACCTCGGAGAGGACCATCCGGCCCGCGACATGCAGGACACCTTCTACCTCGCCAAGGGTCCCGACAGGCTCCTCCGCACCCACACCAGCAACGTCCAGATCCGCGAGATGCAGAAGGGCCGGCTCCCCATCCGCATCGTCTGCCCCGGACGCGTGTACCGCAACGAGACCGTCAGCGCCCGCTCGCACTGCTTCTTCCATCAGGTGGAGGGACTGTACATCGACGAGGAGGTGTCGTTCGCCGACCTCAAGCAGACCCTCTACTTCTTCGTCCGCGAGATGTTCGGCGAAGACGTCAGGATCCGCTTCCGGCCAAGCTTCTTCCCCTTCACCGAACCCAGCGCCGAGATGGACATCAGCTGCCTCCTCTGCAGGGGCGACGGCTGCGCCGTCTGCAAGCGTACGGGCTGGCTCGAGATCCTCGGCTGCGGAATGGTGCACCCCAACGTCCTCTCCAACTGCGGCATCGACCCCGAACGCTATAACGGCTTCGCCTTCGGCATGGGCATCGAGCGGCCCGCGATGCTGAAGTACGGCATCACCGACATCCGCCTCTTCAGCGAGAACGACGTCCGCTTCCTCCAACAGTTCACGCCCGCCCGCTGACGGCCGGCCGGCCGGCGGAAAGCCACACACCCATGCACGAGCCCCCCCGGATACATGCCATCGTCGTCTGCGGCGCCGGCACCATGGGGGCCGGCATCGCCCAGCTCGCCGTGCAGCACGGCTTCCACACCGTCCTCTTCGACCGGGATGCGGCGGCCCTCGGCGCGGCGCGCGGCCGCATCGGCGAGGGACTGCGGCGCGCCGCCGCCAAGGCGGGCACCGACGCCGCGGAGGCCGACAGGGCCATGGACAGGCTCAACGCGACGACGGACCTCCACGACGGCATCGGCGACATCGTCATCGAAGCCGTCACCGAACGGATGGACGCCAAGGTCGCCCTCCTCGGCCAGCTCGCCGAGATCAACCATTCCGACACCATTCTCGCCTCGAACACATCCTCCCTCTCCGTCACCGCCCTGGCCAGGGCCCTCCCCCACCCCGGACGGGTCTGCGGGATGCATTTCTTCAACCCGGCACCCCTGATGCGGCTGGTGGAGGTCGTCCATACCCCCCTCACCCGCCCGGAGGTGATCGAGGCCGTCATCGACCTGGCACAAGCCCTGGGGCGGGAGCCCGTCGCCTGCCGCGACGCCCCCGGCTTCATCGTGAACCGCGTGGCAAGGCCCTACTACCTCGAAGCGCTGCGCCTCGCCGAACGGGGCGAGGCCACACCCGCCACGGTCGACGACCTGATGCGGTCGTTCGGGTTCCGGATGGGTCCCTTCCAGCTCATGGACCTCATCGGGAACGACGTCAACCTCGCCGTGTCGCAGTCACTCTGGGAGGCCTGCGGCCGGCCCGAACGCCTCCGACCCTCCGCCCTGCAGCAGTCGAAGGTCGACGCCGGCGCCCTGGGCCGGAAAACGGGCAGCGGCTTCTTCGACTACCCCGCCGGCGCCTGAGCGCAACGCTGCGAAACCCGGACAGATGACCCCGACAGCTGACGATACCACCCCCCGGATCCTCGTGACCGGCGGCACCGGCCTCCTGGGCGGCTACCTCCTGCAGGCCCTCGGCCGACGCGGCCTCCGGGCCAGGGCCCTCCACCGCAGCCGCCCGGACGCCGACCCGCAGGCGCCGACACCTGTCGAATGGGTGCCGGGCGACATCCTCGACATCGGAAGCCTCGACGACGCCATGCAGGGCATCACCGAGGTCTACCACTGCGCGGCGATGGTGTCGTTCCACCCGCGGCGACGCACCCTCATGCACCGCGTCAACGTCGAAGGCACCGCCAACGTCGTCAACGCGGCCCTGCGCCACGGCGTCCGTAAGCTCGTACATGTCAGCTCCGTCTCGGCCCTCGGCCGGAAACGCGACGGGCAGCTGGTACGCGAGGACGTCAAATGGGACGACGAGGCCAACCTCTCCGCCTACGGCCATACCAAACACCTCGCCGAACTCGAAGTGCACCGCGGCATCGCCGAAGGCCTGCAGGCCGTCATGGTCAACCCCAGCATCATCCTGGGGGTGGGCGACTGGCACCGGGGGTCGGCGGCCCTCTTCCGCAACGCCTGGCGCGAATTCCCCTGGTATACCGAAGGAAGCACCGGACTGGTCGACGCGGCCGACGTGGCAGAGGCCATGATACGCCTCATGGACAGCACCGCCCACGCCGAAAGGTTCATCCTGTCGGCCGAGAACTGGCCGTACCGGCGCGTCTTCACCGAGATGGCGCTGGCGATGGGGAAACGGCCGCCCCACCGGAAGGCCAGCCGCTGGATGGCCGGCATCGTCTGGCGATGGGAGACCCTCAAGGGCCTCCTCTCGCCTTTCGACCCCCTGCTGACCCGCGAGACGGCCGAGACGGCCCGGATGCACGTGGCCTATGACAACGCCAGGATCCTCGCCCGCCTGCCAGGGTTCGCCTTCCGCCCCCTCACCGAGGTCATCCGCGACTACTCCCGGGAATATTCCGTTAAAATGGGCGCGTCCTGACCCGCCCCGTCAGACGGGCCCGCGTTTTGCTGTACCCAACGGCATGACAGGCATCCTTCGCACCACGGCCCTCGCCGCCGCCCTGGGCCTCGCCACGGGCGCCACGGCACAGACCCTCACCGTGACGGGCAGGGTCGTCGACGACCAGACGGGGCAACCGCTCGCCGCCGCCTCCGTCTTCTGCCAGAACACGACGATCGGGACGGCCACCGCGGCCGACGGCAGCTTCCGCCTCCTGCTGCCCGCCGGCGGCTACGACGTCGTCGTCTCCTTCAGCGGCTACGAGACCTCCAGCAGCCGCGTCGGCAGGGGCGGCGAAGCGGCCGAGACCCTCGACGTGCGACTCCGCACGCGCGACCGCAGCCTCACCGAGGTCTCCGTCGTGGCCACCACAGAGGTACGCGAAGGATGGAAACGCTACGGCTCGCTCTTCCGCGACCAGTTCCTCGGCATGACGGAAGGCACCGACTCCTGCACCATCGAGAACGCCGACTCGCTGCGGTTCTTCTACAGCCGCCGGCGCGACCGCCTCAAGGTCATCGCCCGCGAACCCCTCCGCATCCGCAACGCCGCCCTCGGCTACCATATCCGCTACGAACTCGACTCCTTCGTCCACGATTTCGGCACAGGCCATACCGAATACGCCGGCTACGCCTTCTTCGAGGAGATGGACGGCGAAGAAGACCAAAAGGCCGCCTGGGCGGAACGCCGACGCGAGGCCTACTTCGGCTCGATGCTGCACTTCATGCGCAGCTACTACGACAGCACCCTCGCCGGCGACGGCTTCCGCATCGAACGCGTCGACCCCGCCACCGGCAAGAGCGGCATCGTCTACAACCCGTATGATTCGGCTTTCTTCGTGGCCTTCGACGACGGCGAGTCGATGCTCGTCGCCAACGGCCGGCTGCGCGTCACCTACGCACGCGAGAAGCCCGACCCACGCTACCTCCGCGCCAAGAAGATGCCCGAGAACACACCCGTGCAGATATCGATCCTCGAGTTCCCCGAAGCCGTCATCATCCAACAGAACGGATACTACTTCGACCAGAAGGACATCCTCGCCCTGGGCTACTGGTCATGGGAGAAGATGGGCGTGCTCCTGCCTTACGACTACGAGCCCGACTGACGCCGGCGGACAGGCTCAGGAGCCTCCGACACGACCCTCCAGGCCCGACACGCGCTCCCACAGCTCGGCGATGCGCTTCACCCACACCAGCTCCCGCCGCTTCTCGCGCGCGTCCACGGCCGGCGTGCCGAAATAGGCGCGTCCACCCTCCAGGCTCGAGGGCACCCCGCTCTGCGCCAGCACCACGGCGCCATCGCCGATGCGCAGCGTCTTGCTGACGCCGACCTGACCCCAGAGCACGACGCCGTCGCCCAGCTCCACCGCGCCTGCGATGCCGACCTGCGCCGCCAGCAGGCAGTTGCGGCCCACGACGGTGTCGTGCCCGACATGCACCTGGTTGTCGAGTTTCGTCCCACGGCCGATGCGCGTGTCATGCGTCACACCCCTGTCGACCGTGCAGCCCGCACCCACCTCGACGTCGTCATCCAAGACCACCCGCCCGCAGCTCTCCATCCGCACATACCAAGCCTCACGGTCCTTGCGCGTGTTGTAATAGAAGGGCTCGGAACCGATCACGGAGCCCGACTGCACCACCACCCTGTCGCCGATCACGCAGCCGTCGGCGATCGTCACGTTCGGATGGATCACGCAGTCCCTCCCGATCGTCACCCGTTCGCCGATGAAGACGCCAGGCGCAAGGCTCGTGCCCTCTCCGATGACGGCGGTGGGCGAGACGGCCGTGGTCGGCGACACGTGGGGCCGATAGCGCCGCGCGATCGACTGATAGGCCTCGAAGGGACGGTCCACCACCAGCAGCGTCTTGCCCTCCGGCCGTTCGACCTCGCGGTCGATGATGATATGAGCGGCCGCGGAGGCGATGCATTTGTCGTAGTACTTCGGATGGTCGACGAACACCAGGTCGCCCGCCTCCACGCGGTGGATCTCGTTGATGCCGGTGGCCATCGCATGCGGGTCGCCGACGACCCGCGCACCGATCCATTCGGCGATGCGCGACACGGGCACGGGCTCGGGGAATCTCATCTGCTCTCGTTTGTACAAAGGTAGTCATTCGGGCAGGCGCGCAGCAGTGGTGAACGCATGCGCGCCTGCATGCGATGAGGACGCAGTATCCACAGGCACGATGCATTTTGTTGATAAATACGAGCGAAAAATTTCCGGCGTTCTGAAATATGCTTTAATATTGTATGCGGTGCACGACACCGCAGCCTACTAACCCATTCCTTCGAGAGCCCGGCGATGCCGGGCTCTCGCTTTGCAGGAGCCTGCAAGCCGCGTCAGCGGCGGATCACAGCCCGATGTACAAATGTCGGCATGCCTTCCCCGGCATGGCCAATTCGACTACCTTGCAGCAAATCCCCATGGCATGCTGAGATCGATGACCGGCTACGGAAGGTCGGAAAGCCCGGTGGGCGACAGGACGTTCCTCGTCGAGATACGCTCGCTCAACGGCAAGCAGTTCGAGACGCTGGTGAAGCTGCCGCAACTGCTGAAGCCCTACGAGTTCGAAGTGCGCAACGCACTCTCCGAAAGGCTGCAGCGCGGCAGCATCGAATGCACCGTGACGCTCAAGCTCAACGGCGCTTCGAGGCCCGTGCTGATCAACACCGAACTCGCCGCCTCCTACCACCGCCAGCTCAGCGGACTCTGCGAAACGCTGGGCATGGACCGCTCGGGCATCCTCGACGCACTGATGCGCATGCCGGAGGTCGTCGCGCCCAACACGGACGCGATGGATGCGACCGACTGGGCACGCTTCAGGGAAGTGCTCGACGTAGCCATCGGACGCGTCGACATGCACCGGCTCGACGAGGGCGCCGCCCTCGAGCGCGACCTCCGCACACGCATCGACAACATCCGACTGCTGCAGCGCGAGGTGGTGGCCGCAGAGCCCCGCCGGCGCGAACGCATCCGGGAACAGCTGCGCAGGACCCTCGAGGAGAACCTCGGCGCGGAACGCTACGACGCCAACCGCATGGAGCAGGAACTGCTCTTCTACATCGAGAAGATGGACATCTCCGAGGAACAGGTTCGGCTCCTCAACCACTGCGACTACTTCCTCTCCATCCTCGCCGAAGAAGGCGAGGGCAAGGGCAAGAAACTCTCCTTCGTGCTGCAGGAGATCGGACGCGAGATCAACACGACGGGGTCCAAGGCCTACGATGCCGAGATCCAGCGGACCGTCGTCTCCATGAAGGACGAACTCGAGAAGGCCAAGGAGCAGGTGCTCAACGTGCTCTGAGGCGGACACCCGGCCGGGGCCGTTCGGACGGCTCGCGGCCATCGCGTACCTTTGACAAAAGCCGCGCTTGAAGCCCACCCACGCCGCACTGGCCGCATGCCTCCTCTCGGCCGCCGCCTGCACCCCGATCGGGGTGCACGAGCGTAACATCCCCCTGCCGGGACATGCCTGGGAGGCACGGCTCCAGCCCGAACTCACCTTCGCCGTCACCGACACCGCCGCCGTGTACGACATCTTCCTCGTCATCCGCCATACCGACGCGTACCGGTTCAACAACATCTGGGTGGACATCGCCAGCCGCTCGCCCGGCGACACGGCCGAGACGCGGCAGCGCTTCGACCTGCCCCTTGCCGACGCCAGGGGCTGGACAGGCAGCGGCATCGACGACATCTACGAACACCGCATCGCCCTCTACCGCGAACCCGTCCGCTTCCGGAGGCCCGGCACCTACCGGGTCCGACTGGCACACCTCATGCGCGAAGACCCGCTGCGGCATGTGCTCAGCGTAGGCATCCGCGTCGAGAAGCCCAAACCCTGAGCCATCCCATGGGCGCCGCCAAGCGCAAGTTCGGTCGCATATCAGCCGTCTACTGGCTGCTCACCACCTACATGGTGGCAGCCCTCGTATGGTGGTTCATCGAACTCATGCAGCTCAACGCGACCCTGCACCAGTACCGCCTGCAGACGGCCGACCGGCCCGCGACCGCCGAGGCGGAACGCCGCCGCAACATCGTCCAGTACGTCGGCGAAGGGTCGATGTTCCTCCTGCTCACCCTCGTGGGCGCCGCCTTCGTGCATCACGCCGCCAGACGCAGGATCCGCATGGACGACCAGCAGCGGAACTTCATGATGGCGGTCACCCACGAACTCAAGACGCCCATCGCCGTCATCCGGCTCAACCTCGAGACGCTGCGCCGCCATACCCTCGACGCGGCCACCCGGAAAGGCCTGCTCGACGACAACCTACGCGAGGCCGACCGGCTCGACGACCTCTGCGGGAAGATCCTCCTCAGCTCGCGCTACGACGCGGGCGGGGTCGTCATCCACCCCGAGACGGTCGACCTCTCCGCCCTCGCCCGCGAGACACTGGCGGAAGCCGCCCGCCGACATCCCGCCAGACCCCTCCCCGCCGAGATCCCCGACGGCCTCTTCGTGACGGCCGACCGGCTGCTCCTCCGCCTCGCCATCAACAACCTCGTGGAGAACGCCATCCGCTACTCGCCCGAAGCATCCCCCGTGCATCTCGACCTCCAGGAGACCTCCGCATCCTGCCGGATCATCGTGCGCGACGAAGGGCCCGGCATCCCCGATACCGATAAACCCCTCCTCTTCCAACGCTTCCAGCGCCTCGGCCGCGAAGAGACACGCCGCGCCAAAGGCACCGGACTGGGCCTCTACCTCACCCGACGCATCGCCGCCGACCACGGCGGCTCCGTATGGGTGCAGGACAACACGCCACGCGGCAGCACCTTCATCCTCGACATCCCCAAGCCGACCCCATGACGCTAGACCGGAAAGCAAGCCTCCTCGTAGTGGAGGATGAGCCGGGCCTGGCGTCCACCCTCCGCCTCAACCTCGAGCTGGAAGGCTATGCCGTACGCCTGGCGGCCGACGGCCCGACCGCCCTCAAACGCCTCCGGGAAGAACACTTCGACACCGTCATCCTCGACATCATGCTCCCCGGCATCGACGGCCTCGAAGTACTCGAAACCCTCCGCCTCCGCAATCCCGACCTCCCCGTCCTCATCCTCAGCGCCCGCTCCGACGGCCAGGACCGCATCCTCGGCCTCCGCAAGGGAGCCGACGACTACCTCGGCAAACCCTTCCACCTCGAAGAACTCCTCCTGCGCGTCGCAAAACTGGCATCCAAGCGACGACCGTCCCTCGAAGCCGGCACCACCCCGGAAGAGGTCTTCCGGTTCGCCGGCAACGAGGTCGATTTCAAGGCCCAGCAGGCCGTCAACCACCGCGGGGAACACCTGGCGCTCAGCCAGCGGGAGACGCTCCTCCTGCGCCTCCTGGTGGCCAACAGGGGCGAGGTCGTGGCCCGGGAACGCATCCTGCAGTCCGTATGGGGATACCAGGTGTACCCCACCACGCGGACCATCGACAACTTCATCCTCGCCTTCCGGAAATATTTCGAGCGCGACAGCCGCCATCCACGCCACTTCCTCTCCGTCAGGGGCGTGGGCTACCGCTTCCAGCCCGAATGAGGCGGCGCCCTTCCGGGCGGCAAGCCCTCAGAGGTCGCCCAGCTGCGGGCGCATCAGGATCTCCTCCACACAGGCCTGCGGTGACAGCAGGGCAGCGGCGGCCACCATGGCCGCGACGTCGTCCGCCTCCATGATGCGGGAGGGCTCGATGCCGAACCCGTCCCAGGAAGCCGTCATCGTCGCCCCGGGATGCACCGCCGTCACCTTCACCCCGTGCGGCTTCAGCTCCTCCCGCAGGTTGCGCGTGAAGCCCAGCAGGGCCCACTTGCTGATGCTGTAGGACCCTCCGTTGTCGTAGGCCTTCAGGGCCGCCACCGAACAGATGTTGAAGACATGGCCGGAACGCCGCCGCACCATGCCCGGCACGAGGATGCGCGTCAGCCGGTAGGCCGACAGCAGGTTCAACGACAGCATCCCCTCCAGCCGGCCCTCCGGCTCGTCGAGCACGCTGCCCGGCTCGAAGACGCCCGCATTGTTGACAAGCACATCGACCGCATCGCAACCTTCAAGCACCACCCTGCCGAACGACCCCACACCGTCCGATGTCGACAGGTCGGCATCATGACCGGTGATCCGGCAGCCGTGCTTCTCCATCAGTGCCCGCTGCCAGTCGAGCGTGCGGCCCATGTGGCGCGAACACAGGAAGAGATGCGCACCCATGCCGGCGAAACGCGCTGCGACCGCCCTTCCGATACCCTGGCTCGCGCCGGTGATGACCACGTTCATGTGCTTCCTGTTTTCCGTACGGGACCAAAGCTATCGTAAGTTTGCCCGAAACCGACAGCCTTGCAGAACCGACGCTACGACCATGTCTTCTTCGACCTCGACCATACCCTGTGGGACTTCGACACCAACTCCCGCCAGACCCTGGCCGACATCTACGCCGAGGCCGACCTCGCCGCGCAGGGCGTGCCCGACTTCGAATCCTTCCACCAGACCTACAACCGCCATAACGCCGTCTTCTGGGACCGCTTCCGCAAGGGCTTCATCACGCGCGAAGAGCTCCGGTGGAAGCGCATGTGGCGCACCCTCCTCGACTTCCGCATCATGGACGAGCCGCTGGCCCGACGCCTCAGCGAGCGATACCTCGAGGTGCTGCCCTCCAAGCCCAACCTCTTCCCCGACACGGTCGAAGTGCTCGACTACCTCCGCGGCAGGGGCTATCCCATGCACCTCATCACCAACGGCTTCGAGAAGACCCAGCACGCCAAGCTGCGGCATAGCGGCATCGCCGGCTACTTCACGCATGTCGTGACCTCCGAGGCCGCCGGCATCATGAAGCCCCACGCCCCCATCTTCGAACACGCGATGCGCCTGGCCGACACGAAGCCGCACCGTTGCGTGATGGTCGGCGACACGCTGGACGCCGACATCCTCGGCGCCGACGAAGCGGGCATGGACACCATCTATTTCAACCCCGCCGTGCCTGCCGACGGCGATATCCGTCCGACCTACGTCATCGGCTCCCTCGGCGAACTCAGGCGGCTGCTATAGCCAGCCCCGCTCGCGCCCCAGCCCCCCCAGCACGGCCACGATGCGCTCCGCCGCCCGGCCGTCCCACAGAGGCGGGATGCCCCCCTCCTTCCATCGCCCGTCCAGCAGCGTGTCGAGTGCCGCCTCCAGCCGCCGCGGGTCGGTGCCGATCAGTTCGTTGGTGCCGATGGTGCAGGTCTCGGGACGCTCCGTCGAGTCGCGCAGCGTGATGCAGGGCACCCCCATCACCGTCGTCTCCTCCGTGATGCCGCCCGAATCGGTCACCACACCCTTGGCATGCCGCACCAGCCAGTTGAATTCGAGGTACGACATCGGCTCCGCCAGTCGGATGTGCTCCGTCGCGATGCCGAAGGCCTCGAGGTTGCGCCGCGTGCGCGGATGTACGGGGAAGACCACCGGCATGCCCTGCAGCCGCCCGTCGAGGATGCGCAGGACCTCCGCGAGCCGCGCGGGGTCGTCGACGTTGGACGGCCGGTGCAGCGTCACCACCAGGTAGCCGCCCTCGCGCAGCGAGGCCTCCTCGCGCAGCGGCGGCGGCGTGAAGCGCGGCATCTGCCGCAGGAGGGTGTCGATCATCGTATTGCCGACAAAATGGACGCTGCCGGCAGGGATGCCCGACCGGAGCAGGTTATCGCCCGCCTGCGCGGAGGTGGTGAAGAAATGGTTGGTGATGCTGTCGGTCACCACGCGGTTGACCTCCTCGGGCATGGCCCAGTCGCCACTCCGGATGCCGGCCTCCACATGGGCCACCTCGACGCCGCACTTGCGGGCACTGATGGCGCAGGCCATGGTGCTGGTGACATCACCGACGACGATGACGAGGTCGGCCGGATGCGACAGGAGTTCGCGCTCGAAGCCGACCATCACGGCGGCCGTCTGCTCCGCCTGGCTGCCACCACCGGCCGCCAGGTTGACGTCGGGCTCGCGGATGCCGAGCTGGTCGAAGAAATCCTGGGACATGCGGCGGTCCCAATGCTGGCCGGTGTGCACGAGCCGCACGCGGAAGGCGGCCCCGGCCGCCGTCGCCGCATCCAGCGCATGCAGAATGGGCGCGATCTTCATGAAGTTGGGCCGGGCGCCGGCCACGATGGTGATCCTCATATGCATGTGTTAGCGGATGTTGACCCTGCCCGCGGCCTGACCCGGCCCCCCGGCTCAGACCCGCGCGATGACGGTGACGCCGCCCTTCACGATGTCGCCGATGGCGACTTCGACCCGGGTACCGGGAGGCAGGAGCAGGTCGACGCGGCTGCCGAACTTGATGAAGCCCATCTCGTCGTTCTGCGCGACCTGCTGTCCGGGCTGCAGGCGGTTCACGATGCGCCTGGCCAGCGCCCCCGCGATCTGCTTGACGAGCAGCGTCACGCGCGCGTTGCGGAGCACGACGCTGTGGCGTTCGTTGTCGGTGGACGACTTGGGGTCCCATGCCACCAGGTATTTGCCGGGATGGTAGCGGCTGTAGAGCACCTCTCCGTCGATCGGATTGCGGTTCACATGGACGTTGAGCGGGCTCATGAAGATGGACACCTGCAGCCGCCTGTCGTGGAAGTACTCGACGTCGGTGATCTCCTCCACCACGACCACCTTTCCGTCGGCGGGGGCCACCACGGCCGACGCGTCGGTGGTATGCACCCGCGAGGGCACCCGGAAGAAGGAGACGATGAATCCGAAGAAGCCGAGCGAGAGGAGGGCGATGGGCCATGACAGGAGGGGCTGGCCGCCCAGGAAACGGAAGGCCGCCCAGGACAGGCCGGCGCAGAGCACCCCGGTCAGCGCGATCGTGGGGTACCCTTCTCTGTGGATCGTCATGGGCCAAAGGTAATCGGTTTTCCAGAGCGGTCGGCGGCGCCTTCAGGCCCAGGCCCGCCGCAGGAAGCGCAGGGCGTTGCCGTGCATCAGCCCTTCAATGTCGGCCTCCGCGTAGCCGCGGGCGCGCAGGATGTCGGGGATGCGGGCGACATCGGCGATGGTGACGACGTCGGAAGGGCACTGTTCGCGGCCATAGCCCCCGTCGAGGTCGGAGCCAAGGCAGACATGCTGTGCGTTGCCCGCCAGCTGGCAGATGTGGTCGACATGGTCGATCAGCCGCTCCAGCGTGCAGCCCGTGCCTTCGGGTGTCGAGACGCCCTTGCGCCAGCCCGGCACGATCATCCAGGCGTCCATGGCGGCGCCGATGACGGCGTCGCGGCGGACGAGTTCGCGGAGCTGTTCGTCGCTGTACTGCCTGTCGTCGGGCACGAGGGCGCGGCAGTTGTTGTGGCTGGCCCAGACGGGGCCGGTGTAGATGTCCATCGCCTGCCAGAAGGCGTCGTCGCAGAGGTGAGTGGCGTCGAGGATCATGCCGAGGCGGTCCATCGCGCGGAGCAGTCCGACCCCCTCTGCGCCCATGCGGCCGCTGGCGTGTGTGCCGTTGGCGTAGCGGCCGGGACCGTAGTGTGCGGGGCCGACGGCCCGGAGACCGGCGGCATGGGCGCGCTCGAGGTGGGCGGTCGTGACGAGCGAGTCGGCCCCCTCGAGGCTGAGGACATAGCCGACAGGTGCCGGCTCGCCGGCGAGGTGCCGGGCGACGAGGGGCTCGAGCGTGTCGAGGTCGGTGACGGCCATCATCTCGCCGGCCTCCTCCATGGCCCGGTACCAGGCGAGCTGGCCCTGCGTCTGTGCCCAGGCCTGTTCGGGCGAATGCCAGCCCGGGAGCGGGTTGCCGGGCGCCACATACCGCGCGATCTGCGTCGCCACGACGAGGCCGATGGAGCCCTCCCGCAAGGCCGGCAGCGAGACGGTGGCACGGCCCCGCCCCGGCATGTCGGACCGGCCGGCCTCGCGGGTATTGATCTCTCCCACGGGCAGCCGGAGGTCGCGGTTCCACTCAAGGGCGTTCATGGAGAGGTCGAGGTGCAGGTCGATGGTGAACATGTGCGGCGGGTTTCGTCAGTGTCCGAGGCTCCTGTCGCGGGCGATGACCCGCCATTCGCCGGCCACCCGTCCGTCGACGGCGGCCGGCAGGCGGTCGTACAGGGCCACGGTGGGGCAGATGTGATAGGGGATGGCGTAGAGGACGTCGCCGGGGCGGTAGGCATGCCCCTCCGGCACCTCGGCCACCAGGTGCTCCTCGCTCTGCGCGACGGGACGCAGCTCCGGCGCGTCGGGGAAGACGACCCGCCGGCTGATGTCGTTCTCCGCGGCCACCGACTTGTGCCCCAGGTCGATGCACAGACGCGTCGGCGTCGGGAGCGACAGCACCCGCGCGAGCAGCACCGCCGCCGACTCGAAGGGCTGCTCGGGACAGATGGCGGCATAGCCGGCGTCCCAAAGGACGGAGGTGCCGGGACTGCACTCGACGTCAGGTCGCAGGACGTGCACCGGGAATGTCGGGGACCCGCCGACGACGACGGACGGACGGACACCGGTAGCTTCGGTTATGCGTTTCCGTAAGTCGTCGAGCGCAAGGAAGCCCTCGTCGCAGGCGGCCTTCCGCATGGCGATGTCGGGGTGGCGGTGGTGCCCGTCGTAGGCGTGCAGCCCCACCGGGAGGATGCCGTCCATGGCCAGTGCCGCGGCGTAGAGGCGTTCCGCCGCGGCGTCGGGCGCCATGCCGCTGCGATGCATGCCCACGTCGATGTCGAGGTAGACGGGCATGCGCAGGCCCTGGCCGGCGAAGGCCTCCGACATGGCGCGGGCGGAGGCGGTGTTGTCAGCCAGGCAGGCGTAGCGGGTGGCCGGGTAGGCCCTGGCGAGGGCGGCCAGCCGGGCGGACTTGGGGCCGTGCGGCTGATAGGCGAGGAGCGCGTCGGGGGCGCCGCAGACGCCGAGGAGCTCGGCCTCGGCGATGGTGGCGCATTTGAACTTGGTGATGCCCGCCTCCATCATGAGGCGAACCCCCTCGGCCGTCTTGTGGGTCTTGATGTGCGGGCGGAGGCGGGCGACGTCGTCCACCATCGACACCATGCGGCGGATGTTGGCGGCGACGCGCGCCGGATGCACGACGAGGCAGGGGCTGTCGAGCGCGTCCACGTCCTCGAGCCGGTACCAGGGTGCGGTCATCGGAGCCGGTTTCAGTCGTTGAGTTCGAAGATGGCCTCTATCTCGACGGCGACGCCGTCGGGCAGCGAGCCCATGCCGACGGCGCTGCGCGTGCCGACGCCGTGGTCCGGACCCCAGACCTGCGCGAAGAGTTCGCTGCAGCCGTTGATGACATGGGGATGCTGGCCGAAGTCGGGCGTGGCGTTGACCATCCCGAAGACGCGGATGACGCGCCTGACGCGGTCGAGGCTGCCCAGCCCGGCACGCAGCGTCGAGAGGATGCAGAGCCCTACCACGCGGGCGGCATCGCGGGCGGCGTCGGCGTCCATGTCGGCACCGGCCCGGCCGCGGATGCGGCTGCCGTCGGGGAGGATGGGCACATGGCCGGAGACGTGCACCTGACGGCCGTCGATCAGGAAGGGCTTGTAGATGGCCTTGGGGGCGGGGATCACGGGAAGGGTGGCGCCCAGGGCGGCCAGGTTCTGTTCGGGGGTCATATCGGAAAAAGGGGTTTCCAGGGATGTCGGCCTAGTGAAGGACCCTGTCCAGCAGCAGCACCGAGGCGAGACCGGTGATGGAGACGATGGTCTCCATGAGGCTCCAGGACCGGATGGTGTCGCGGATGCCGAGGTTGAAGTATTCCTTGAACATCCAGAAGCCGGAGTCGTTGACGTGTGAGAACATGAGGCTGCCGGCGCCGATGGACAGGACCATCAGGTTGGGGTCGACGCCGGTGGCGCCGACGACGGGGGCGATGATGCCGGCGGTGGTCAGGCCCGCGACGGTGGCCGAACCCATCGCGACGCGGATGATGGCGGCCATCAGCCAGCCCTGCACCAGCGGACTCAGCGGCAGCGTGCCCATCATGCCGGCGATGGCGCCGCTGGCGCCGCTGTCGGTGAAGACCTGCTTCAGCCCGCCCGCACCCGAGACGATCAGCAGGATCAGCGCCACGTCGCGCACCGCATCGGCATAGCCGGCCATGATCGTCTTCATCGGCATGCCCGTGCCCCGGCCGAGGGCGAAGGTGGCGAAGAGCAGCGCCATCAGCATCACCACGGCCGGCTCCGACAGGAAGGCAAGCACCCGGGCGGCGTCCGGCGACAGGGTCGCCCACATGGGGACAAGGGTGGTGACGGCCAGCACGGCCACCGGCAGCAGCGATGCCGAAAAACTCACCCATGTCCCCGGCAGCCTGTCATCCGGCAGGAGCCTCGGCTGGAAGGTGTCAAGGGGGCGGGCGTCCATCGTCCGCAGCGTCCGGGCGAACAAGGGGCCGGCCAGCAGGATCGACGGGATGGAGACCAGGATGCCGTAGAGGAGCGTCCGACCCATGTCGGCCCCGAACTGACCCACCAGGGCCGACGGCGAAGGATGCGGCGGCAGGAAGCCGTGGGTGACGGAGAGCGCGGCCAGCATGGGCACGGCCACGTACACGGCCGGCAGCCGCAACCGGTGCACGATGGTGAAGATGAGCGGCACCAGCAACACGAACCCCACATTGTAGAACAGCGGGACACCCACCACGAAGCCCGTGACCATCAGGGCCCAATGGACACGGTGCTCGCCAAAGGCCGCGATCAGCACCTGCGAGATGCGCTGCGCGGCGCCCGACTCGGCCACCAGCTTGCCCAGCATCGCACCCAGCACGATCACGGCCACCAGCGACCCCAGCGTGTCGCCGATGCCCTTCTGCACCGACCGGACGATGGCATCGAGCGGGATGCCGAGGCAGACGCCCGTCCCGATCGACACCAGCAGGAAGGCGAGGAACGGGTTCAGTCCACCGGGACCGATCAACAGCACCAGGGCGATGATGCAGCAGCAGGTGACAAGCAGGGTCATGGCATGGGGATGGGCAGCGGCGCCGGTCCCACGGACCGATCAACGCCCCTGCCCTTCCAAGGTAAGGAAAATCCGACTCGTCAGGCCTCAGAAGGAGGTCGAGCCGTCGGGCTGGAAGGCGAAACGGAAGGTGTAGAAGCGCTGCTTGCGGATCTTGTCGTCGTCGGGGGCGGTGACGGCCGGCGTCTGTCCGCCCTTGTAATAGTTCAGGACCTCGACCTTGGCATACTTCCCTCCGGCGGTGCGGATGACCAGCACACGGCCCGGGATGGGCGTCACCAGGTTGGCCTGGGGATTGTAGACGAACCAGGCCCGGTTGCTGCCGGCGGGGATGGCGTAGTTCGTCGGGGCGTTGTCGGTGCGGAAGGCCGAGTCGGCCGGGACCCGCAGGAGGTCTTCGAAGAGCCCTACGAAGACGAAGGCACCGCCCGTGCCGGGGCCGCTGTTGCCGCTGTTGGTGATGAGGGTGGTGCCGCGGAGGCCGATATCCCAGCGACGCGTGGCGGAGTCGGTCGGTGGCACCACTTCGTTGCGCTCGAGGCTGTAGAAGGTGAATTTCCCGGCGCCGAAGGGCTGCCCGATGGGCGAGATGCCGATGATGGTGTCGGCGGGCAGGTCGCGCACGGTCGCCACCGTCACCTTCGTGCCCGTGCCGGTGCCATCCCCCTCCTTGCGGCAGGATGCGATGAGGATGACGGACGCCAGGGCTGCGGAGAGATATTGCTTCATGGTTGTGGATGTTTCGGAGTGGATGATGCCGGGGTGCGGGGCATGGACCAGGAAACGGTCAGATAGGGGTTGATGCCGGGCAGTCCCGGCAGGTTCGACGGGTCGCGATGGTCGGTCAGGTTGTCGACGCCCGCCTGCAGGGAGATGCCCTTCCGGATGCGCAGGCCTGCCGCGACGTTGACCTGTAGGTATCCCGGGGCGGTCTCGTCGGGCCGGTTGATGATGCCGTTGCCGTCGACGTCGACCGTGCCCCAGCGGCTGCGGTAGAGCAGTCGCAGGTTGGCGTTCCACCGGCCGTCGGCCGATGTGAGGAAGACCTTGAGGTTGGCCATGTGCTTCGACCGGCCGGGCAGCCCGGCGTAGTCGCGGCGGTCCAGCCTCGACGAACTTCCTGTCGACGCGTCGCGCCCGAAGACGCGCCCGGCGCGGATATCGGCGAGCACGCCCCTGTCGGCCGTCTGCAGCAGCTGGTGGCCGAGGGACAGCCGCAGGCGGCTGGCCGGCGTCCATTCGAGGTCGGACTCCAGCCCCTGGGTATGGGCGCGGTTCACGTTCACGTAGCTGAACACCTGGCCGCCGCCGGTGCGGAAGGCGATGATATCGGTCAGGATGAGGTTGCCGATCTCGTTGCGGAAGGCGTTGACCTTCCAGAGCAGCCGCGGGCTGGCCTGGAACTGCACACCCGCATTGATGCCGGTGGAGGTCTCGGGCCGCAGGGCCTGCAGGTCGTCGAAGCGCGGGAGGACCTGTGCGATCTGCCCTTCCGCCTGCAGCCGGCGCATCTCCGCGCCGGCCACCTGGGTGCCAAAGACCATGTAACCGCCGGCCGCGAGATTCGTGTAGTTCAGGTAGAGCTGCCGGAAGTCGGGGGCCTTGAAGCCGCGGCCGACGGAGGCCTGCAGCCGCCAACGCTCACCGAGCCGGCGGTGCAGGGAAAGCTTCGGACTCCATACGGCCCGGTAGAGGCTGTTGTGGTCGTACCGAAATCCCAGGGTGACGGCCGACCGTTCGGAAGGCTGCCAGTCGTGCTGCAGGAAGACATAATCGTTGCGCGCCTGCCGCCGGGTCTCCAGGCTGTCGTAACGGTTGGACCGCACCGTCTCCATGACGCTGCCGAGGCCGATCGTCGACCGGGCGCGCAAGCCCGTGCGAATGTCGGTCTGTGCCTCGAGGCGGTGGAACGTCTGACGAAATCGATCCGCATACCCTCCGGACTGCTCCGCCACGTCGAGGCGCTGGTCGGACCCGTAGCGGGTCACATAGCCGCGCAGCGTGGCGGTGACACGCTCCCTCGGCTTCCATACCAGCGTCGGGGCGAGGTTGACATCGCGGTTCTGCTCGTACCCGCGCGACAGCAACCGGCTGCCCAGGTTCTGGACGAGGATGGTATTGCGGATCCTGTCCTCCGCCGCCCTCACACTCATCCGAAGGGATAGGCGCGGGGATGCCGTATAGCCGAGCTGTACCTGGCCGGTGGCCCGGCGGAAGGGCTCCACCGTCTGCTGCAGGGCGTTGGGCAGGAGGCTGTAGCCCTCGCTGGCGTTATGGTTCAGGAAGGCGGAGACCCGCAGCCTGCCTGCCCTGCGCGAGGCCTCGGCCGAGATGTCGGACGTGTTGAACCGTCCATAGCGCAGGTCGGCCCCCACCCGGCCGCTGCCGGCCCCGTCGGTGATGATGTTGACGACGCCGCCCAGGGCCTCGGAACCGTAAAGGCTCGAGGAGGGACCCCGTACGATCTCGATCCGGCGGATGTTGCCGACGGTCACGCGCGACAGGTCGAAGACACCGCCCATCCGCCCGATCAGCGGCTCGCCGTCGACCAGCACGAGGGTGTACTCGGGCGACAGCCCCTGCAACTGGATGCCGCGGCCGAAGCCCTGAACGATCGCCAGCCCGGTCTGCTCCGCCAGGATGTCGCCCAGCCGCAGGGAACCGCTGCGGCGGATGGCCTCCCGGCCGACCGTCGTCACCGGCACCGAAAGGCCACCCATCCGTCGCTCCGTGCGCGTGGCGGTGACCACGACCTCGTCGAGCGCACGCCCGGGGAGGGTGTCGACGTCGGACTGCGCCATCGTCGGGTCCGGCACCAGGCCGGCCAGCAGGCAGAAGAAGGGAGGAAGGCTGCGCATCGGTTCGTTTCGGCAGCGCAAAGTTGGCAAGGGCCCACCCGGCGATCATCATGGAATTGTCACAAGACAGCCCCCCGGACGGAAATGACAATGGCATGACACAAGAAGGGCCGGAATGACGCTTCGTCATCCGGCCCTTCGCCTGATCAAGGTCCGCGGTACCCGGCCATTCCGGGTCCACGACCGCCTATATGTGAGTCTGTCCGATCATCCTGGGATATGCCGCTGGGACGGCGGCCTCCGCCTTCCGCGAACCGGCTCCGTCCTCCGGGTATGCTTCATCGCCCGGCCAGCATGCAATAGAGCCAGACGACGGGCACGGCCGCCAGCAGCGAGTCGAAGCGGTCGAGGAAGCCGCCATGCCCGGGCATGAGGCTGCCGCTGTCCTTGACGCCGGCCTTTCGTTTCAGCCAGCTCTCGAGGAGGTCGCCCAGCGTGCCCGCCACCGCCGTCAGGAAGGCGACGCTCCCGTAGCGCCAGGCCTCAGCCCCCATGCCGTAATGGCCGAAGGCGGCGACAAGGGCCACGCTGAGGCCGATGCCGCCCAGGGTGCCCTCCCAGGTCTTCCTGGGGGAGAACCGCGAGAGGGGTGTGCGACCGAAGAAGGAGCCGGTGAGATAGGCCAGCGTGTCGTTCAGCCAGATGGTGGCGATGACCACCAGGGGCATGGTGCGCCCCGTCAGGGTGGCGATGTCGCGGCCCATGTGGCTGCTGGCATCGCCCGAAGGCATCCAGGGCCCTCCATGGCGTATATGCAGGAGCAGGGCCCAGGGCAGCGAGAGGTACAGGAGGCCGAGGAGGAGCATCCCGACGGCATCGGCCCGCAGGCGCCGCCCGCCGAAGACATGCCGGTAGGCGATGGTCACGGCCAGCAGCAGCGCCACCGCGCAGGCGATGGCGGCGGGCAGGGTGGCATCCCCCCCGATGGCGAGCAGGTCGCCCGCGGCCAGCACCATGCCGCACCAGCCGATGACGGCGACGGCCGGCAGATGCGCATCGAGGCCCGCCGCCGCCGCAGGACGCATCCGCGACACCAGCCGGCCGTACTCGAGCCAGCAGCCGGCATGTACGACGCTGAAGAGGAGGAAGAAGCTCCACCCGTTCCAGAGGAGACCGGTGAGCATGACGGCGACGAAGACGAGGGCCGTGAGGGCTCGGGTGCGGAAGACGCGGGGGTCGAAGGCCATGGTGCCGGATTGGGTTCAGTTCAACAGCGTGCGGTTCATCAACTCCCGGGCGAGGTGGAGCCATACGGGCGGGACATAGACCTCCACATCGCCGGGGACGATGGCGGGATAGGCGGAGTCGCACCGGTCGAGGAGGGTCACGGGGATGCCGTTGGTCTCCAGCAATCCCCGCAGGATGCCTGCCTCGACGGGGTCGGCCAGGCGGCAGAGGAGGGTCCAGTCGGCATGCATCTCAGGCCAGCCATTGCTCGTCACGCGCCCGGTCCTCAGGCGGCATCCGCCGCTGGCGCACCTGTTCCGCCCGGCGCCGGTAGCGGATCAGGAGCACGACGATGGCAGCGACGGCCGGAAGGCCGTACCAGAGCGGCTGGGCATCGTCCATCACCTCTTCGATGGGCCGGCCCCGAAGGGTGAGCCAGTAGATATAGGTCACCACCACGGCGTTGTTCAGGAAATGAGCGAGGATGGCCATGCGGAGGTTGGCGCCGGGATGGAAGAGAAGGCCGAGGACCACCCCCAGCGCGAAGCGGGGGATGAACCCGTAGTACGAGAAATGGATGGCGCTGAAGAGGAGGCTGGTGACGACGATGCTCAGCCAGGCGATCCCCGTCATCCGATACAGCAGGTTCTGCACGCCACCCCGGAAGAAGGTCTCCTCGAAGAGGGCGGGGAAGAAGGCCATGATGAGGAGGCAGGCGAGGTAGTCGAGCACCCCGTCCATCCGGGCCATGGCCTTCATCTGCTGCAGATAGCTGTCCTCCAGCTCATGGAACACCTTCTCGAAGGCGGCGGGGACCGGAATCATCCGGTTGAGTTCGGTGAGGGATCCGACCATTGGCAGGCAGGCGGCCATGACGAGCACCACCATCACCGCCATGCGCAGGTCGGAGGCCGCCGAGAAGCCTAGGAATTGCAGGGGCCGGCGGTGCAGCAGCCTTACGGCGGCCAGGGCCGGCAGGAAGAAGAGGAAGACGGAACTGACGAGCTGCATGATGCGCACGGCATGCGAGAAATGCGGGTCCATCATGTCCTCCGTCAGGGTTTTGACGCTGCGACCCGTCATCAGCGTCCAGATGCCGCCCGAGAGCAGGCTCCCCGCCACCATCCCGAGGAGCAGGAAGCCGAACATCGCCAGCAGCGTCCGGCCATGGGTCATCCCCGGCCGGGAATCGATATCGTAGGACATGGTACCGTTTGTCGGCTAAAAGTAACGATGCCCCCGATGGCGGCCAACATCGTAATTTTGCAGTTTCACATGGTGCGCATCGGACCCCTCGAACTACCCCCCTTCCCGCTGCTGCTGGCCCCGATGGAGGACGTCAGCGACCCACCCTTCCGCGCCGTCTGCAAACGCGCGGGGGCCGACCTCATGTTCTCCGAATTCATCAGCAGCGAGGGCCTCATCCGCGACGCCATCAAAAGCCGGCAGAAACTCGACATCTTCGACGCCGAACGGCCCGTGGGCATCCAGATCTTCGGGGGCGACGAGGAGGCGATGGCCCTCAGCGCCCGCATCGTGGAGACCGTCAACCCCGACCTGCTCGACATCAACTTCGGATGCCCCGTCAAGAAGGTCGTCAGCAAGGGCGCCGGCGCCGCCGTCCTCAAGGACGTTGCGCTGATGGAGCGGCTCACCCGCGCCGTGGTAAGGTCGACATCCCTCCCCGTCACCGTCAAGACACGCCTGGGATGGGACGCCGACAGCATCAACATCGTCGAGGTGGCGGAACGCATGCAGGACGCCGGCGTCCAGGCCATCTCCATACACGCCCGCACCCGATGCCAGCTCTACCGCGGCGAGGCCGACTGGTCCTGGATCGCCAAGGTCAAGGAAAACCCGCGCATGCGGATCCCCGTCTTCGGCAACGGAGACATCGACTCGCCCGAGAAGGCCAAGGCCTACCGCGACCGCTACGGCGTCGACGGCATCATGGTCGGACGCGCCGCCATCGGCTACCCATGGATCTTCCGGGAGATCCGCCACTTCCTGACGACAGGGGAACACCTGATGCCGGCCGACATCGGCGAAAGGGTCGACATCGTCCGCGAACACCTGCAGCGGAGCGTCGAATGGAAGGGCCCCAACGCCGGCATCCTCGAGATGCGCCGGCATTATGGAAATTATCTGAAGGGACTGCCCAACATCCGCGAGTTCCGTCAGCAGCTGGTGACGCGATCCACCGCAGAGGCGGTAGAGGCCGTGCTGGACGAAGTGGAGAGGACCTATGCGGGTTTCGCCTTCACCCGCTGGGCGCCCGACATGGACGGCATGCGGTGCGGCTGCGACTGACGGCGCCCTCAGAGCATGTTGAGCTGGGTGCGGATCACGGCCTTGGTGGCGACCCAGAGCTTCGCATGGTTGGGGATGCGGATGCGCTCCTCCAGGATCCGCTGGGGCTGGACGTTGCGGATCTTCCGGAACAGGCTGAGGTAGTATTTGTAGGCGAGGTAGACACCGAATCGCGCCTTCAGGGGGAGTCGCACGATGCCCTGGTAGGCATGTCGGAAATCCTTGGCGATGTCCTCCTCGATGGTGCGCTTCATGTCCGGCGTGAAGCGTTGGAAGTCGACGCCCGGGAAATAGACCCGCTTCAGGTCCTGGAAGTCGGCCTTGACATCGCGCAGGAAGTTGACCTTCTGAAAGGCGGCGCCGAGCGACCGGGCGTTCGGCTTCAGGGTCTCGTAGAGCGCCAGGTCGCCGTCGCAGAAGACGTACAGGCACATGAGGCCGACCACTTCGGCACTGCCGTAGATGTATTCCTCGTAGCCGACCTGGTCGTACCGCTGTCGGTCGAGGTCGAACTCCATGCTGCGGAAGAAGGCCTCGATCAGGGCGGGATCGATGCCGTAACGGTTGACGGTGAGCTGGAAACTGTGGAGGATGGGGTTCAGGCTGATGCCCCGCGCGATGGCGTCGTAGGTCTCGCGTTTGAAGTCGGCCAGCAGGGCCTCCTTGTCGTGCTCGTGGAAGGTGTCGACGATCTCGTCGGCGAAACGGACGAAACCGTAGATATTGTAGATGGGCGTCCGGATGTCCTCATGCAGGATCCGTATGGCACTGCTGAAGGAGGTGCTGTAGCGCTCCGTCGTGATGCGGCTGCAAGCCTGGCTGACTTCATGGAAGATACGGAGCATGATATCCGGGACTTTGTGGAATGAATATACGCCGAATTCGGCTCTTTTGTTCACAAAATCGGGTGGGGGTCCTCCGTCGGACTCATCCGAAGCGGGCGAGCACCTGGCCGGCGACCACTTCCCCGCTGATGAGGCTGGGGGGTACGCCCGGTCCGGGGACGGTGAGCTGGCCGGTGTAGAACAGGTTGTCGAGTTTCGCGCTGCGGCAGGATGGTTTGAGGTGGGCCGTCTGCAGGAGCGTGTTGGCCAGGCCGTAGGCGTTGCCCTTGAAGGCGTTGTAGTCGTTCCGGAAGTCGCTGTGGGCGTAGGACCGCTTGTACAGGAGATGCTTGCGCATGTCGACGCCCGTGAAGCGCTGGAGCCGGTCGGCCATGATCTGGAAGTACCGTTCGCGCACTTCTTCGTCATCCCCTTCCAGGCCGGCCGCCAGGGGGATCAGGAAGACGAGGTTCTCGCAGCCGGGCGGAGCGGCCTCGGCGTCGGTCACGCTCGAGGCGCTGAGGTAAAAGAGCGGATGCTCGGGCCAGCGTTTGCTGACGTAGATGTCGCGGGCGTGCGGGTCGAAGGGCTCGTCGAAGAATAGCGAATGATGGGGGATGCCGGGGAGGCGGGTGTCGAGGCCGACGTAGTAGAGCAGGGCGGCAGGCGCCATGAGGCGGCGGTCCCACCAGGATTCCGAGTACGTCCGGTGTTCGCGCGGCAGCAACTGCGTCTCGATGAAGTGATAGTCGGCCCCGCCGATCACGACATCGGCCTCGTAGACCGTTCCGTCGGAGGTATGCACGCTGCGGACCGAACGGCCTGTGACCTCGACCCGGTCGACGTTCCGGCCGAAGTGGAACTCGGCACCCTGTTCCACGGCCAGGCGGTGCATGGCCTCTACCACGGCATAGATGCCGCCCATCGGATACCAGGTGCCCAGCCGGATGTCGGCGTAGTTCATCAGGCTGTAGAGGGCGGGCGTGTCCTCCGGTCGGGCCCCTAGGAAGAGTACGGGGAACTCGAGGAGCTGTCGGATCTTCGGGTGCTGGAAATGCTTGGCGACATGGCTCTTGATGGAGCGGAAGACGTCGAGCCGGAATAACCCCCGGATCAGGTCGGCATCGATGAGCTCGCCGAGCTTCTGACCGGGCTTGTAGACAAGCTTGTCGATGCCGACGCGGTATTTGTACTCCGCCTCGTGCAGGAAGCGGTCGAGCTGGGCGGCCGAACCGGGCTCCAAGCCCTCCAGCAGTTCGCACAAGGCCTCGTAGGAGGCCGGCACGTCCATGGGCCCGTCGGACCAGTAGACCCGATACGATGGGTCGAGGCGGACCAGCCGGTAGTAGTCCTCCACCCGCTTCCCGAAACGGCCGAAGAACCGGTCGAACACATCGGGCATCCAGTAGAAACTGGGGCCCATGTCGAAGGTGAAACCCGCCTCCGTATGCCGGCGGGCCCGCCCTCCCGGCATGTCATGCTTCTCGAGGACGGTCACCCGCCAGCCCGCACGGGCCATGAAGGATGCCGCGGAAAGACCGGCAAAGCCGCTCCCGATGATGACCGCTCTCTTGGACAATACGTTCGGATTGTGGACGTGAAATGGACTTCGCCGCCGATGGCGCGACGGTTCAGAACCGGGAGATCTGCTCCTTCAACAGCCGACGGGCGAAGTGGATCCGGCTCTTGATCGTACCCAGCGGCTCCCCAAGCGCATCGGCGATCTCATGGTACTTGTACCCCTCGAAATACAGCAGGAAGGGCTGGCGGAAGATCTCGGGCAACCCGTGGATCGCCGCCTTGACATCCTTGATGCGGAGGTTGCTCTCCGCACCGTTGTCGATCGTCGATTGATTGTAGTTCAGCAGGAAGTCGTTCGGGGAATTGTCGAAGATCGTGTTCTGCTTGGCCTTCCTGCGGTAGTTGTTGATGAAGATGTTCCGCATGATGGTGTACAGCCAGGCCTTGATGTTGGTCCCCACACTGTACTTGTCGTGATTGGCCAGGGCCCGGTACATGGTCTCCTGCAAGAGGTCCTTCGCCGTCTCCTGATCCTTCGTCAGCGTCACGGCGAACGGCCTCAGGAATTCGGTGTTCTGCAACAGCATCTGGTTGAAATCAGCAGTCGACATGTCCCTTTTGTTTAGTTGTTAGAGGTCAAATTTAAACAAAAGGGGGCGAAACGGACCAAAATTCTGTTTAAATTTTCCTAAAAAGTTTTAAACAGGCCGAGTGGACAGGGAAGAGGGATGGGCTGTAAGTGCCCGGGGGGGATCAGTGGATGGCAGCGATGAATTCGGTGACCTCATGCAGGGAGCGCTTGAAGAGGATCTGCGGGGGGATCTTCTTCTCGTAGGCGAGGGCGAGCTTGCCCGAGATGATGAGGGGGATGTTCTCAAACTTCTTGAGGGAGTGGACCAGGAAGCGGTCGAAGTTGAAGGCGTGGGAGACGGAGGTGAGGTGGGTGTAGAGGTAGTCGGGCTTCTTGTAGCCGATGACCTGGCGGACGTCGTCGAGGGGCACGTTGGCGCCCAGGTAGACGACGCGGATGCCCCGGCTTTTGAGCAGGTAGTAGACGAAGAGCAGGCCCAGTTCGTGGAATTCCCCTTCGGGCAGGAAGAGGAGCAGGCTTTTGTCGATCCGGAGGTGGCTGTTGGCCGCATCGATGCCGACGAGCAGCTTCTGGCGGATGATATTGGTCACCAGGTGTTCCTGGGCGGGGATGATGTGGCCTGTCATCCAAAGGACCCCGATGCGCTCCAGGAAGGGGAAGATGATCTGGCTGATGGCCTTTTCGATGCCCCGTTGGCGGATGTAATCGGAGAGCCGGTCCTCGAAGTCCTCCATCTCCATGTCGACCATGGCCTGGATGAGGTCGTTGATGACGATCTCCTGCTGGGCGAGGCTTTTGCTGAGGGTGATGATCTTCTCGTTGATCTCCGGTCCGGACATCCGGTCGATATGGGAGATCTTGTAGCCGTACTTGTTGAGCAGGGCGATGTTGAGGATCTTCTTGAGTTCTTCGTTGCTGTAGTAACGGATATTGGTGTCGGTGCGCCTCGGCTTGAGGAAGGAGTACCGCTGCTCCCATATCCGGATGGTATGGGCCTTTATCCCGGTGAGGTTCTCCAGGTCCTTGATCGTAAACGCGTTCATCGGAGGAAATAACAGGGGCGTCCCGGAATTGTTCGCGGAGGGTTCAGAGTCGGGTGTTCATGACCCCTTTCTCGTGGATGATCCGGGCCAGGGCCGGGGTGAGGGTGAGGTCTCGGAGGGCCTGGAGGTGTCTGTCGTGGTGGAGGTCGGTGCCGAGGAAGTCGACCATGTCGTGCTTGGCCAGGAATTCGGCGGCCTGCCGTACGGGTGGGCCGTAATAGCCGGCGAAGGAGAGGAGGTTGCACTGGAAGAGGCAGCCCATGTCCTTGATCTCGGTGTACTCGGCCGGTTTGGCGTGGTAGAAGAAATACCGTTCGGGATGGGCGAAGACGGGCTGGTAGCCCTTCATCTGCAGTTCGAAGAGGACCTCCCGCAGGTACATGGGCGGGCTGACGAAGGAGATCTCGACGAGCACCAGGTTGTCCTTGATGGTCAGCATGGGTACCCGCTTGGCGAGCATGTTGTCGACATTGCCGTCGAGGAGGTATTCGGCGGCGAAGCGGATGGGCACTTCCACCTTTTCTTCGGCGAGGCGGAGCTTGAGGTTGTTAGAGGCTTCCTGGATCGTCCGCTTGTTGTTGCGGAAGAGGTCCTCCATCACATGGGGCGTGGCGGTCAGTTTCCGATAGCCGAGGTCGACGAGCCCTTTGACGAGCAGGGTGGAGACCTCGAGGTCGGGCGACCCGTCGTCGATGGCGGGGAGGATGTGCGAGTGCATGTCCGCCCCCACCAGGTGGAACGGAAAGGGCTCTTCCGGCTTCTTCCTTTTGAAGATGGAGAACATGCTCGCGGGTGTCGGTAGGCGTCTGGGCGGGCTGTTTCCGCCCGTCATCGGCTGCAAATATACCCAATTGGGCGCATCCGTCAGCGGTTGCGGTACGCTTCGTACACGCTGCGGATGCCTTCTTCCAGGCCGATGCGGTGATGCCACCCGAGTGCGTGCAGTTTGGACACATCGAGGAGTTTCCTCGGGGTGCCATCGGGCTTGGTGGGGTCGAGGACGATCTCTCCGGTGAAGCCCACGATGCGGGCGACGAGGCGTGCGAGTTCCCCGATCTCGATGTCCTCACCTGTGCCGATGTTGACGAGACCGGGCTCGTCGTAGTGTTTCATCAGATGCAGGCAGGCGTCGGCGAGGTCGTCGACATGGAGGAATTCGCGGCGGGGCCGGCCACTGCCCCAGACGGTGACGGTGGCGTCGCCGGCGGTCCGGGCCTCATGGAATTTCCGGATCAGGGCGGGGAGGACGTGCGAGTTCTGCAGGTCGTAGTTGTCGTTGGGCCCGTAGAGGTTGGTGGGCATGACCGAGATGAATCGGGAGCCGTACTGGGAGCGGTAGGCGTCGCACAGCTTGATGCCGGCGATCTTGGCGATGGCGTAGGGCTCGTTGGTGGGCTCGAGGGGCCCGGTGAGGAGGTAGTCTTCGCGAAGGGGCTGCGGCGCCATCTTGGGGTAGATGCACGAAGAACCCAGGAAGAGCAGCTTCCGGACGCCGTGGAGGTGGGCGGCGTGGACGACGTTGCTCTGGATCATGAGGTTGTCGTACAGGAACTCGCCGCGGTAGGTGTCGTTGGCGAGGATGCCGCCGACCTTGGCGGCGGCGAGGAAGACGTAGTCGGGCCGCTCGGCGGCGAAGAAGGCCGTCACGGCCGACTGGTCGCGGAGGTCGAGCTCGCGCGAGCCCCGCGTGAGGGTCTGCGTGCAGCCGGCGGCGGAGAGCCTGCGGAGGATGGCGGAGCCGACCATGCCACGATGGCCGGCCACATATATCTTGCTGTCCTTTTCCATACGGGTGGGATGGGCAGGGGTCATTCGTACTGGTTCTTCAGGGCGAAGCCGGAGTCCAGGAGGATCCGTTCCTTCCGGAAGAGTTCGAGGTCCGACCGGACCATGTCGGTCACCAGCATCTGCAGGTCGTGCGTGGGGGTCCATCCGAGTTTTTCGCGGGCCTTGGTGGGGTCGCCGATGAGCAGGTCGACCTCGGTGGGACGATAATAGCGGGGGTCGACGGCCACGACCGTAAGACCCTCCTGCAGGCTGTAGTCGGGGTTGGAACAGGCGGCCACGACGCCCACCTCGTTCTCACCGCTCCCCCGGAATTCGAGTTCGATGCCGACCTCGCGGAAGGCCATGCGCACGAATTCACGCACCGGCGTGGTGACGCCTGTCGCCAGCACGTAGTCCTCGGGCTCGTCCTGCTGGAGGATCCGCCACATGCCTTCCACATAGTCCTTGGCATGCCCCCAGTCGCGCCGCGCGTCCAGGTTGCCCAGGTAGATCCGGTCCTGCAGCCCCAGGGCGATCTTGGCGGCGCCGCGGGTGATCTTGCGTGTCACGAAGGTCTCGCCGCGCACGGGCGACTCGTGATTGAAGAGGATGCCGTTGACGGCGTACATGCCGTAGGCCTCGCGGTAGTTGACGGTGATCCAATAGGCGTAGAGCTTGGCGACGGCGTATGGCGACCGGGGGTAGAAGGGCGTGGTCTCCGACTGCGGTACCGCCTGCACCAGACCGTAGAGTTCGGAGGTGGAGGCCTGGTAGATGCGCGTGCGCTTGGTGAGGCCGAGCAGGCGCACCGCCTCGAGGATGCGGAGTGTGCCGATGCCGTCGGCGTTGGCGGTGTATTCGGGCGTCTCGAAGCTCACGTGCACATGGCTCATGGCCGCGAGGTTGTAGATCTCGTCGGGCTGGGTCTCCTGGATGATGCGGATGAGGTTGGTGCTGTCGGTCAGGTCGCCGTAGTGGAGCTTCATGCGCACGTTCCTCTCGTGCGGGTCCGCATAGAGGTGGTCGATGCGGTCGGTGTTGAAGAGGGAACTGCGGCGCTTGATGCCGTGGACGGTGTAGCCCTTGTCGAGGAGCAGTTCTGCGAGGTAGGAGCCGTCCTGGCCCGTGATGCCGGTAATGAGAGCCGTTTTGCCCATGTTCGGAGGGTTGTGGTGGGGTAAGTGCCTGGCGGGCGCCTGCGGGCCGGGCGTGGTGTTTTGGTTTCGGTGTCAGCGTCCTTGCCGGAGGAACTGGATGAATTTCCGGACCGGCTTGAGGTACAGGGTGAACCAGTAGGGCTTGACGCCGTTGAGCGTCCAGGCCAGGCGGTCGTTGCGGTTGGCCTGGAGCCGGGCGACGAGGCTCTCGTTGCTGGCGCCGCCGGCCCGCATCTTCACCAGGACCTCTGGCAGGTAGGCGAGGCGGATGCCGTGGCGGTGGATGAAACGCAGCATCAGCTCGTAGTCCCCACAGGTTCCGAGCGCCAAGTTAAACCCTCCGTACCGCTCGTACAAGGTGGCGCGCACGAAAAAGGTCGGATGCGGCGGCATCCAGCCCCATTTGAAATGGCCGGGGCGGTATTTCCCCGATGTCCAGGACCGGAGGATGCGCCGGGGGTTGTCGGCGTCGATGTAGACCAGGTCGCCGTAGACGGCGTCCACCGTCGGGTCTTCGAAGGCGGCGGCCACCTTCCTCAGCACGTCGGGATGGGCGTAGGTGTCGTCCGAGTTGAGAATGCCGACGATGTCGCCCGTGGCCAGGGCGATGCCCTTGTTCATGGCGTCGTAGATGCCCCTGTCGGGTTCGGAGACGACCTTACGGTCGCCGGGGAAGTCCTGCACCAGGGCCAGGGTGTTGTCGGAGGATGCCCCGTCGACGATGATGTGTTCGACGTCGGCATGGGTCTGATCGTCCACGGACCGTAGGGTGTCGCAGACGGTACGTGACGAGTTGAAGGTGGCCGTGATGATGGATATCCGCATGTCACTCGCCCTTGTGGGTGGTGTCGGGCTCGCGCTCGATGACGCAGTTCTCGAGCACCAGCATGTCCATCCGGGTCCGCAGGTAGCAGTCGAGGGCTTCCTGTGGCGTGTTCACGATGGGTTCGTTCTCGTTGAACGAGGTGTTGAGGAGGATGGGGACGCCTGTCTTGCGGCGGAATCGCTCGATCAGGGCATGGTAGCGGGGTGATACCTCGGGGTCGACCGTCTGCAGCCGGCCGGTGCCGTCGACATGGGTGACGGCGGGGATGACGGCATGTTTCTCGGGACGGATGGGGAAGACCTTCTCCATGAACGGGACGTCGTCGGGGCGGGTGAAATACTCGCCGCTGAATTCCCGGAGGATGGAGGGGGCGAAGGGGCGGAAGCTTTCCCGGCGTTTGATCTTGAGGTTGAGGAGGTCCTTGGCCTGGGGATTGCGAGGGTCTGCGAGGATGGACCGACCGCCCAGCGCGCGCGGCCCGAACTCGGCTCGGCCCTGGAACCAGCCGACGACGCCGGGTTCGATGAGCTTGTCGGTGACGGCATCGTAGAGCGCCTCGTCGTCGAGGCGGCGGTAGGCGATGCCGCGCGCGCGCAACACCGCCTCTATCTGCTCGTTGGAGAAGCGGATGCCGGTATAGGCGGAGCGGATGGCCGGGTTGCGGGGCCGGCCGAGGATGTGGTGGTACTGGTAGAGGGCGGAGCCCATGGAAATGCCCGCATCATGCCCGGCGGAAGGGATGTAGACACCCTTGAAGCCGGAGGCCTCCGCCATCTTGCCATTGGCGACCGAGTTCTGGGCGACGCCACCCGCCACGCACACGTTGTCGAGGCCCGTCCGCTGCCGGACGGTGCGGAGCAGGTGGAAGATGATCTCTTCCGTGGCCCGTTGCACGGAGGCCGCGAGGTCGCGGTGCTCCTGCGTGAGGGCCTCTCCCCGCTGGCGGGGCTGGCCGAAGAGCGAAGTGAACAGCGGCGAATAGAGGTCGCCGACCGACGGGACGTGGTCGATGTACTCGAAGCCCGCCCGGCTGGGGGGGATGAAATACCGGTCGTCCCAGCGGAAAAGGCCGCCGGGCTGCAACCTCACGAGCTGCAGGACCTTGTCGACATGCCTGGGCGTTCCATAGGGGGCAAGGCCCATGACCTTGTACTCGTCGCCATAATGGGGGAATCCGAGGAACTGCGTGAAGGCGGTGTAGAGCAACCCCACCGAGGCGGGGAAGTCGACGCTGTCGAGCACCTCGATGCGGGTGCCGCGGCCGACGCCGATCATGGTGGTGGTGAAGTCGCCCGATCCGTCGATGGACAGCAGGGCGGCCTCCTCGTAGGGCGAAGCGTAAAAGGCCGAGGCGAGGTGGCTGCGGTGATGCTCGATGTTCCGGATGCGGGCACGGATGGAGGCGGCGTCGCAGGATGGATCGACCTGGCGGAACAGGTCCTCCAGCCGCGTCACGTCACGGCTGTTGCGGAGGCGCCGGAAGGCGCCGAACACCAGCGACGGGTTCCTCCTGAGATAGTCGAGCTTGTTCAGGAACTTGGCCCGTGGGTCGCGGCCGATGGTGATGTGGTCGACCTCGGCGAGCCCGATGCCGGCCTCCCGGAGGCAGAAGCGCACCGCCTCGAGGGGGAAGCCGGCCCAGTGCTTCACCCGGGTGAACCGTTCCTCCTCGGTCGAAGCGATCATGACGCCATCCCGGAAGATGGCAGCGGAAGAGTCGGCATGGAAGGCGTTCAGACCGAGGATATACATAGCCCCTTGTTGATATGGGATCGACCGTGGAAGGAAGAATGGCGGAAAGCGCGCAGGTTCGGTGAACAGGCGCGGACCGTCCGGTCATGCGCACCGGAATGCCCATCGCTGGATGGACAAATGGATGACGCATGGCCAACGCCGCAAAAATAGGTCAGACGGCATTCCCAAGTTGCCGTCAGGGTGATCCCTGTCTGGAAAGGCCTGGCGGAGGTCCGCACTTCGCCCCGGGTAGGGCTTCCATGGCATCTGTCACACCGATGCGTCAGCCATGCTCGGCGGGAACAGTTCCCTCAGCCGGTCCGCCCACATGAAGGAGACCCCGCAGTTGCGGGCGAAGGCCCTGTCGGTCTCGGCATCGCCGATGAAGAGATAGGCCCCCCTGTCGATCCCATGACGAACGGAGATCCCGCCCAGGAAAACCGAAGGGTCGGGCTTGGGCGCCGTTTCCGCAGCAAAATGGAACTCCATCGAGGCATCGAAGCCGAGCCAGTCGATGGCCGAAACCTTGTTCCGCTGCTGGGCAGCATTCCCGTTGGTCACCACCAGCGTGGTCATGCCGCGGTCACGGATATCCTGGAAGACATACGGTATGTGATCGTAAAGAGCCAGCCGGCAGGGATGGGAACGCAGGATGCCAAGGCATCTTCGGACGTACGCATCCTTGTCGGGCACCGGGATGCCCGAATGCAGCAGCCGGTCATGCAGGCGGTCGAAGAGACGGGACCGGCCCTCCGTTTGGAAGGATCGCGAGAGGAACTCCACCGTGTCGCCGACGGCAACCCCCCAGGCCTCGTTGGCGTCCAGGGCAATGCCCCGGTAGGCCGACTCCAGATACTGCCGCTCCGGATAGAGGGTGTCGTCGAGGTCGAACATGTAGACGAAGAAGCGATGGAAGCCATCCAGACTGCTCACGTCATCATCGGACGGATAAAAGGATTGCATGGCTGTGACTCGGCTGAGATCGGAAAGGCTCAATAATAGGCTTCGCGCCAATAGCGGATGAAGCGGGTGCCCCAGCGGACCTCGGGAACACTCACCGCCTCGCCAAGTGCCGACCGCAGGGCCATGAGGGGCAGGTTGATGCCAAGCCCCATCGCCGATACGCTCGTGCCCTGGATGCGGGGATTGATCTCCAGGATCCGGAAGCCGCCATCGGCGGCGCGCTTCACCTGTATCCCGATAGGACCCCGCAGGCGGAGGGATCCGATGATGTCGCGGCAATAGGCGATGATCGAATCCTCCCGTACAAAACGGCCTTCCACGGAAATGCCACCCGACATCCGGGCCCTCAACCTGGGCAAGATGATCAGGGGCTTGTGGTCGTGCCCGACCAGGGTATCGATGGTGTACTCCTCACCCGGCAGACACTCCGAGACAAGCAACTCCGGGAAGTCCCTGCCCTCGAGGATCGAGATCCATTCCGCAAAGTCGATATGGAGCGAATTGGGCTTCTGGTTGAAGAGCAGGTCGAAGCGGTCGACCGAGGGGTCGATGATCCGCACACCCCGGCTGCCGTTGGAGATGGAGGGCTTCACGGCCAAGGGCCTTCCGGGATAGCCGAGACGTCGAAAGGCGGCCTTGACACCCTCCAGGTCGCCCGCAGCGACGACTTCGAAGTCTGGCGTCGGGATACCGTGTGTCGACAGATGGCGCAGCAGTGCCGATTTATCGTTCGCGATGCCAAGGTCTGCAGGATCCGAAACGATCACGTGGATACCCTGCGACTCAAATCGCGCACGCGCCTCGGAGAGCAGCAACAACTCACGGGTGACCAGCGGGAACACCACCCGGATGCTGCTCCGTAGGCAATGGTCCAGCAGGAAGTCGACGAAGCCCGGATCGGTGGCCTTGGGAAGACGGAGGAAGCGCTCGTTAAGGAAACGCCCCACAGCCCACTCGTTGGCATCGCCCACATGCAGTTCGACACGGGGATCATCCCGCAGGCAGCCGATGATCCCGGCGGCTCCCGGGGCACCGCCTCCCGTCATAAGCACCCTGACCACTTCCATATCCTCCGTTTTCATTAATCTATGATCCAACGCACCACCTCGAAGACTTCCGCGTAGTGGGTGTTGATCTGTACACCCCGCGTCCGGGCCAGCGAGCGGATGAACTCCTCGTTGGCATAAGGCCTGTGTGCCTGCGATCGGTACGCCTTCAGGGCCGCCACCTTGGTGGCGATGTGCCCCTCCTGTAGCTTCACGAAACAGGCCGTGTTGAAATTGAAGTTGTTCCAAGGCAGCTCATACGACAGCACACTCGTGAACTTGAAGGCGCGGACCGCCTCCATCGCCACAGTGCCATGGTCCTGATGCACGTCCCGTAGTGAAGGGATGAACACCAGGTCTGGACGGATCGCCTCCCGCAGGGCCAGGATATCATCGAGCAGCGCCTGTCGATGATACTCGAAGGTCCGCACATCATAAGAGAACAACCTCACGTTATCCTCCGGGATCCCCAGGATACGGGTGGCCGACCTTACCTCCTTGATCAGTATATCGCTGGGAAACTGCGGCAGTACCGACTGCTCACACGCGGAGAACGCTGCATAGTAGACCTCCGACCCCGCCTCCACCTCCCTGGCAATGGTACCCCCGCATCCGAACTCCCCATCGTCCGTATGAGGGGCCAGGACCAAAATCCTTTTTTTTCCTTCGAACATGGTTACTGGGTATATGTGTTCCAAACCATTCTTTTCAGCGTGATGCGAAAAGACTTCGGTCGCTTATACATATGTGAAGACCTGCTTGTATTTTTCTTCCATGGCAGCGCATGCGAGATGCCTTTGGGCCAGCTCCCGGGCGTTTTCGCACCAACGTCCCATCTCTTCCGCGTTCATGTCGGCGATCCGGGCGAGGCGCTGACGGAAGGGCTCCGGCGAATCGACGGGCAGGTCCCAACCCGCTCCCAGGGCTTCCAAACCCCGCCACGGGGTCTGGTCGCTGATCAGCACGGGGCGGCCGGCCGACAAGGCTTCGAAGATGGCGTGGCCGAAGTTCTCGCCCCGGGTGGGGAGTGCGAAAACATGGTTTGCCCCGAGGATGTCCCCGATGCCGTCGTGCGGCACGCCCTCGAGGAAGCGCACCCGGTGCTGTGACGGCAATGCGGCAGCAAGTTCGCGACAGCGTGCGGCATAGGCCTCGTCCTCCCGGGCGACGATGGCGGTGAGTTCGATGGCGGCCTCCACGCCTGCCATGGCCTGCAGGAGCAGGTCGAGGTTCTTGATGGGGTGGCTGCGACCGACGAAGACGACCTTCAGGTGTCCGACCTCCTTGTGCGGCGGCGGGCTCGGCGGGGATGGCAGTCCCGGGAGGTTGTCGATCCGTAGGACCCCGGCACCGCGTCCGAAGCGACGACGCACATCCATTGCCTCCAGGTCGTTCGTGGCCTGGAAGCGGATGCCCCGGGTGATGCCCAAGGTCCGGAGCAGGAAGATGAATATCCGTTTCCGTGCCGACTTTCCCGCCATCGCCGAATCCATCAGCATCCCCCGCGGTGCCAGGAGGATGGGGCAGCGGATGAGGCCGAGGCGGCGCATGGCCAGGGGGTACACCGTCATGTACCGGGAGAACATGCTGTTCAGGTAGAGGTGGTCGGGACGTACCGCGCGGATGACGTCGAGGATGACCCCCCAGCGGAGGCTTGCCGGGCTGGCGTAGTAGACCCGGTGGCCCGACCGGCGCACCCAGCGGTCGACCTCGATGCCCGCATACGGGGCATCACAGCCATGGTCCCGGTCGGTGGTGAAGATGTGGATGTCGAGCGCATCCTCCAGCCGCTCGGCGACATTCGCCATGGAACGGATGGGTCCCCCCGCCCGGTAGCCGGGCAGGTACCAGTCGGCCATCACCAGCACCCGCGGGCGCCTCCTTCCGTCTGTCGGTAACGTCTCCATGGCTCAGCCCGGGCGGTATTGGATGAGGGTATTCAGATGGGTTGAGCGCCGACAACGGATGCCGGTTGCGGGAGCGTAAGGCGTCGCGCCGGGGGGCGACGGATGAAGCCCTTACCCTTGCGGGTCATGTTGTGGCCTGCAAGAGGGGCTGCCTGCGGTCGCAGGGCCGTGTCGGGCTTCGTTGGCAACGGGCTGAGGCGTGGCGCCGCATGGGGTCACTGGACGCCGTTGCGCTCCATCCAGTGTTCGAGTACGACGAACTGCCAGATCTCCTGCCAGCGGACGGAGGGGTCCCCGGCGAGCAGTCGCCGCCAATAGGCCGTCAGGGCCGCGCCTCGGATGAAGGGACGCTCGGCGTGACGGACGATGCGCGCCTCGCAGAAGTCGCGCAGGGGCCCGCGCATCCAAAGGCGCCAGGGGAAGAGGAAGCCCTGTTTCGGGCGGTGCACCACCTCGTCGGGCAGCAGCGGGCTGACCGACTCCACCAGCAGCGATTTCGGATAGGTGGGGTAGCGGAGGGCATCGGGCACGTGCAGCATGAAATCGACGAGTTCGTGGTCGAAGAAGGGCTCCCGGATCTCGAGCGACACGGCCATGCTCATCTGGTCGGTATCCTTCAGCAGGGTATGCTGGGTGTAGCCGGCGTATTCGGCAGCCGACACCTGGGCCAGCAGGGGCAGCCGTCCGAGGGACGGCGACAGGGATGCCAGCCGCGCATCGAGGGAGGTGGGCCCGCCGACCCCGGTAACCGTCAGCACTTCCAGGAGCGGCTCCGGCAGGATGCGCCGGAACTCGGGATAGACGGCTGCGATGTCGAGCCGCGGGGCGCGGAGGATGGAGGCGACGCGCTGGAGGCGGGTCGAGCGTGTCCGGCGCAGGAGGGCCGCCAGGGGTTGCCGGAGGAGTGCCGTCGCGTCGAAGAGGCCGCGGTAGCGGGCCATGCGGTGCCAGGTCCGGAAGAAGGGGTAGCCGGCGAAGAGCTCGTCGCCACCCACGCCCGAGAGGGCCACCTTGATGCCGGCATGCCGGATGGCCTGGGAGACGACGAAGGTGTTGGGGCCGTCGGCACTCGGCGAATCCATCGCATCGAGTGCCTCACCCAGCCGGGCGAGGAAGTCGTCAGGGCTCATATGGACCGTCTCATGCCGTGTGTGGAAGCGTTCGGACACGAGCCGGGCGTAGGCCGACTCGTCGAACTCGCGTTCCGCGAACGACACGTTGAAGGTGATGGGCCGCTCGCTCGACACTTCGGCCATGAGCCCCACCACGACGGACGAGTCGATGCCGCCCGAGAGGAAGGCGCCCACCGGCACGTCGCTGACGAGCCGACGGGCCACGGCATCCCGCAACAGCCCGCGGATGCGGCCGCGGACGGTGGCGGCATCGCCGAAGTCGACGTCGGGCGCCTCGGCCCCGGGTGTCCAGTAGACGTTCGACCGCGACCCCCCCAGGGAAAATTCGGTCCAGGAGCCGGCCTGCACCTGCCGTACACCCCGCACCGGGGAGAGGGGATGCGCGAAGGATTGAAAGGAGAGATAGTCGCGCAGGGCCTGCCGGTCGAGTTCCGGCGCGACGAGTCCGGATGCCAGGATGGCACGTACCTCCGAGGCGAAGACGACGCGGTCGCCCGAATGGTGGTAATAGAGGGGTTTGACGCCGAGCCGGTCGCGGCAGAGGCAGAGCTTGCGCTCCTGTCGGTCCCAGACGGCAAAGGCGAACATCCCGCGGAAGCGCTTCACGCAGTCGGGCCCCCAGGTGGCGAAAGCGGCCAGCAACACCTCCGTATCGCCCTGGGTCCTGAAGGGGTAGTCGCCGAGTTGGGCGCGTACCTCGCGGAAGTTGTAGAGTTCTCCGTTGAAGACGACCACATAACGCCCGGATGCATCTGTCAGCGGCTGGTTGGCCGTGTCGGACAGGTCGATGATGGACAGTCGGCGATGCCCCAGCGCCACGGTGTCGTCTGCATAGAACCCCCCGGCATCGGGTCCCCGGTGCCGCAGGGCGTCGGCCATGGGGCGGACCCGCCCCGCCGGGAAGGAGGCCCCGCCCGGGAAATCGGCTATTCCACAGATGCCACACATGGTTTGTTCGGGATGAGGTTCAACGCGATGCCTGCAGGATATCCCGGCAGAAGGCCGCATAGGCCACGGCGATGGCGGCCTGCTGGTGGGAGGCCGCCCGCTCGAGCCCCCGGCGCACGAGTTCGGCGCGGTAGCCGGCATCGCCGATGATGCGGAGGACGCCCGCCCGGATACCGGCCACGTCTTCGGGGTCGACGAGGCAGGCGGCGTCGCCGGCCACCTCGCTCATCGGCGGCAGGTCGCTGGTGACGACGGGGCGGCCGGCCTGGAAACCCTCTATGATCGGCAGGCCGAAACCCTCGTAGAGCGAGGGGAAGAGGACGATGTCGCAAGCCTCGTACTGCCCGGCGACCTCCGCCGCACTGAGGCCGTGGACGATGTCGTGCGGGATGCCCGATTCGGACAGCAGCAGCCGGTCGGCTTCTACCGGCTGGCCGATGACGGTCAGGTGCACGTCGAGGCCCTGCAGGGCCTCGACGGCACGCGGCAGGTTCTTGTTGGGCGTGATGCCGAGGAAGAGCAGGCGCGGACAACCGGCGTCGAAAGCCCTCGCTACCGTTCGGATGAGCGGGGAGACGGGGTTGGGAATGACGACGACCCGGGCAGGGTCGTACCCCGTGAGGGCCGTCACCTCCCGCTTCGTCTTCTCGGATATGGCCGTGATGCGCGGGCAGCGGCGGACAGGCCAGGCCAGCGTGAGCTTCAGGATGAGCCATCGCCGGAAACCGCTTCGCTGCCGCAGGAAGACACAGTCGTGGACCGTCAGCGTCGTCCGCCGCCGGGGCAGGGCGAAGGCGGCGTACAGCACGTCGCCCGTGATGTGGAACACCGTGTCGGACGGCTGCCGGCGCGCACGCCACCACAGCGAGAGGACATTCCACGGCGAGACACCCGGCCGCGGCAGCTCCCAGACAACGGGGGCATCCCCGCCGGGCCACCCCCCCCGGATGTTCCCGAAGACCGTCTCGAGGCTGAAGAATCGTGGGTCCCGCCGCCTCACCACATGCACCACCCTCATCGCAGTCCCAGGGCCATCCGACGGGCGGGGGCCTTCTCCCGCTTCCTGCCGAACCAGCGCGGGACCACCGCGTTGATCAGCGCCATCATGAACGAGATCTTGATGAGCGAATTGAGGATCTGCATGGTGTCGGTCTCGGCAGAATAGGTGATCTGGTAGAACATCACCGGAATCCACAGGACGATGAGCGGCATGCGTCGGGCGATGACGAACACGCGGCCGTAGATCCAGCGGACGAAGATGCCGATCAGGAAGATGAAGGTGATGCCGCCCATCACCCCGAAGCTGGCATAGGCCTCCCCGATGGGACCCACGTTCATGGAAGTGCTCTCGTTCAGGTTCTTGCCGGCATAATAGCGCATGTTGAAGCGACCGTCCGCCGTGGGCTTGTCGGGCCAGAGGAACCTGGGGATGAAACTCGCCAGCACGGTCTGGAACAGCACCTTCCCGTCGTCATGCGGCTTCAGCATGGGGAAACGGCTCATCACGTCGGAGATGATCAGTCCCTGGTTGGTGCGGCGGTAGATGGACCAGAAGGCCTGCGGATCCTGCAGGGCGGTGGCATTGCGCAGGTTGTCGACGAACAGCGAACCGAAGAGCTTCACCTTGTTGTCCGTACCCACATTGAAGACGATGCTCCGGAAGGTGAACTTGGTGGTCTGCAGGACGATGATGAGCAGCACCGCCGAGAGCAGCATGGCCACCTTGCGCCATAACGCGATCCGCTTTCCGATCATGAAGAACGATGAGATCGTGATGCCCATGTAGATCACGATGGTGAACATGCCGATGGAGATGGAATAGAGGATGATGAAACCGGCGAACGACAGCAGCACCGCCGACCTGCTGGGCCGGTTCGGGGTGTAATAGATGTACAGCAGGCTGGCGAAACAGGTGAAGAAGAGGATGCTGCTGATATACCTCAGGGAGACCGGCAGCACCGTGTTGAGCAGGAAGGAGAGCAGACCGACGGACATGATCACGATGCCCAGGGTCCGCTCCCCGTCGAGGATCCGCCTGATGCGGGCAATGACGGTGGTGATGCCCGGGACATCGTCGGAGATGTCCTTCGCCTGCAACGGGAAGGACAGCGCAAAACAGAATGCCGTGACCGCCGGGATGACATACGGGAAGTATATCGATTCCGGGACACTCATCGTGTAGCCCAGCACCCTGGCAAGCCGGAACGATTTGTTGTAGTAGTCATAGCCCAGTATGGGCATCACGAGGCATGTCAGGATGTAGAGCACCGCGATCGACTCCCGCAGCGCTATCCCCTTGCCCAGCTTGTCGAGCATGGCCAGCAGGGCCACGATGAAGACGAGCCATACCAGGAACCGGCTCATCTCATGGAACACCAGCGAGGTCAGGAAGGCGACCAGGTAGGTTATCGTCGGCAGTACCTTGTTCATGATGTCAGGAATCGGGTTTGATGTCGGGCAGGAGTCGTCGAAGGGCCTGGCAGACCCCATCCGCGGCGGCGGCGATGGAATGGGTGTCGACCTTGGCCGCCGCCCGGCCGCCCATCGCGCCCAGGTCGACGGTGCCGGCCAGCACCTCGTCGAGGATCGCCGAGAGCTTGCGCTCTCCCGCCGGACCCGGGGCGAAGACCCATCCGGTACGGCCCTCTTCGACCAGGTCGGGCGCACAGCCGGCCCGCTCCGACACCATCACGGGTCGGCCGCAGGCCATGGCCTCGTTGACGACGAGCCCCCAGGTCTCGTTGTACAGCGAGGGCAGGACCAGGATGTCGGCCATCCGGTAGACGACCGGAAGCGACTGCTGGTTCTGAAAGCCAAGGAAGATGACCCGGGCATCCCCAGCGGCCGCCTCCCGAAGGCCTGCCGCCAGATGGCCGTCGCCGACGATTACGAAGCGAAGCCGGTCCGAAGGGTTCAGCGCAGCCAGCCGCGTCAGGCAGGCAGGGTCCTTCTTGTCCTCCAGCTTGCCACAGAACATGACGACCCTGTCGTCGTCCGAGATGCCCAGGCGGCCCCGCCATTCGCGTGCGGCAGCCTCCGCCTCCCGGCCAGGACGGGCGAAACGCCCGTTGTCGACCGCATGGGGGGCATGGCAGAGCCGGTCGTCACCCAGGCCATGGGCCTCGTAGTATTCGCGGTTCCGGACGCCCACTTGCAGGGCCATGTCCACATGCCGGAAGACCCAGCGCAACACGACGCGTCGGAGGAGGGCCCGCAGCCCGGGGCGGATGTCGACCATCGTCGAGTCGCCCCGGAACAACAGGGGAACCCGGCCCTTGTACCGCCGCAGCACCGCCAGGTGGCTGTGGTGCGCCCAGGTGAACACCAGGATCGCATCCGGGCGCCACTGCGCCAGGGCTTCGGGAAGACCGGGGTTGACGATGCCCATGAACCGGTCGGAGCCCGGACGGCGGGCCGTGTTCTCCACGAACGCCCAGGCATAGCCTTCCAGCAACGGCACATCCCATTCGACACGCCGCCCGAAGTCGGGGTCGTACTGGCCGCCCTGACGGGTCTGCGACCAGGTGTAGAAGACCTTCAGGTCGACCCCGGCCCGGCCGGCCAGCTCGGCAAAGAGGGGGGCGTTGTACTGGATCGGATGGGTGGTGACGATGGCAAGTCGGGCCATGGGCTTCAGGACGACCCCTGCACAGGGTCCGTGTTCGGAAGGTATCGGTTCAGCCGACCTGCTCCCGCATCCATCGTTGACCGAGGGCCAGGAGGGTGAGCGTGGGGTTGGAATGGGAGCCTGTGGGAAAGACGGAGGAGCTGATGAGGTGGAGGTTGTCGTATCCCCAGACCTTCAGGTGGGTGTCGACGACACCGTCGGCGGGCCCTGCACTCATCCGGGTACCCCCCATGTGGTGGTTGACATCGTGGAGATGGTCCATCCAGTCGGGCTGGCCGGGACTGACATGGCCATGTGGGTGATAGTCGGCCAGGCCGAGGCGGTGGACTTCGCGTCCGATCAGGTCGCTCAGGGTGCACGCAGCCGTCCAGGTCTTCGGGGAGATGTGCCAATGCACTTCGGCCTTGGGCACGCCCAACGGGTCCGGCTCATCGGAGAGGGCGATGCGGCTGGCCCTGTCGGGCTCCTGTTCCAGCATCATGAGCAGCCGCATCTGCGCCCCGGGCTTGTACACGTACCGATGCCGCAGCAGGGCCCAGGCGGCCGACGCATAGGCCCCGGAATGCCGCAGCACCCTCGGCAGGTCGGGCAGCTTCCGGTTGCGCAGGCTGAGGATCTCCTGGTAGGGGTCGAAGGCATCCTCGGGGTAGGTGAACATGAAGCAGGCCGAGGCATGGGTCAACCGACGCTCCCGCTGGAAGGCCTCCGAGAAGGAGAGCCGCTTGGAGAACTTCCGCCCCCGGTGGATGCTGGTGTTCATCAACCGCTGGAAGGCCCAGGGGTCCCTAGGTGTCACCATGCCCGTCTCGAGGCAGGGATGGTCCATGAAGCAACGCCCCAGCCAGCCGGAATGGTCGCCAATGCTCGTGCCGTTGGGTGCCCGGTTGGCTAGAAGCATTCGGTTGGTCTCGATGCCGCCCGCGGCGATGACCAGGTTCCTCACCTGCAGACGGGTGACGGAGCCGCGGTAGTTGGACATGTCGAGGGCCGTGACGCGACCGTTGCCATCGGTATGCAGGCGCGTCACCAACGCATTGTATACGACGGGGACGTTACGTTCGAGCTCGCTCCGGTAGCGGCGCTGGAAGTCGGGCCAGGGCGACCATTTCGAGAAATGGAAGTCGATGGGGGGTCCAGCCCGGGCAGACGCGACCCGAATCGCCGGAACATGTCCTCCCGATAGTCCAGGCCATCGACGCCCATGAACCCGTTGGCCGCCGGGTAATAGGGGTCGATATCATCGAGCCCGATGGGCCACCCGCTGTTGTCGACCCAGCTCCGCTGCTCGAAGTCGAGGCGGGAGAAGGGCAGCGACTGCCCGCCCCAGTTCACCGTCGTCCCGCCCACGGTACGATACCGCCCCCATAGGGCGTTCCGCAGCTCCTTGCCCCGCTGCACGACGATGTTGAAGCGTTGCCGCTCGAAGTCGATCTTGAAATGGCCCGATTCCAGCAACAGGACCTTCCGTCCGCGCCGGCTCAGCTCGACGCCGAGCATGATGCCGACGGCGCCGGCACCGACGACCACGTAGTCGAAGTCCTCGCCCGCGTAGGGACAGTCCGTCGTCTCGAAATCGGTGAAGGGCATGGTCAGCGTATGGAAGGGTCGAAGGTGATGGCGTTCCGGCGGATCACGGAGGGGCGGCGCGAGAAGAACAGCAGCTTCCCGCCGGGGTTCTGTCCGGCCCAGTAGCGGAGGGGGGAGGTCGTCGTCCCGGGCATGGGGGCCGACGGCGGCCCAGCCACCTGGAAGCAGCCATGCAGGTAATGGCGCTTGTCGGGATGGCGGGCCTTGAGGACAGGGAAAAAGGGGCCCGCCCCGTATTGGAGGATGTCGAAGGCGCTGAAGTCCTCACCTGCGGCGGCGGCGAGGATGCCGGCATCGGTGCCCACGCCGAGCATCCCCAAGACCCCCGCGGCCTTCCGCTCCAACAGGTAGTCCAGGGCTTCGGGTGCCAGGAAAGAGGGTAGCCCCTCGTGCAGCAGGTAGACATCGATGCGGTCGCGGCCAAGCCGCTCGAGGCTCTCTGCCAGGGCGACCCTGACCTGTTCGACCGTGATGCGGCGGTACGGAAGCGTTGGGTTGGCAGGGGCTACCTCCGTCGGCCGGCCTTCCGCCGGCCGGATCGACTTGCGCAGATGGTTCAAGGGCATGGCCAGGGCCGGATGGAGCCATGGCCTCCGGCCCTGGCCCAGACCGAATTTGGAGGTGACGGCGGCCCGGCTGCGGCTCCTCGCCAGATAGCGGCCAAGGATCCATTCGGCATAACCCCTGCCGTAGAGCGGGGCCGTGTCGAAATGACGGATGCCGCAGGCTTCCGCCTCCGACAGCAATCGCAACGCCTTCCCGTAGCCGGGCAGTGCGCTGAGGCCCGCGGTGCCGAAGACGAGGGTGTCGGTGGTCGTGCTCATGCCGTCGCTACCTGATCGGGGTGACCGTCGGCGACCTGGTCGAGCAGGACGGCCAGCTGGCGTGTCACTTCCCTGGCGGAAAAGGCTTCGAAGGCCTTCCGGTCGACCTGCAGCGGGTCGAAGGCCCGGGCGAAGGCCCGGAACGACCGGCAAGTCTCGGCGAAGGCGTCTCCGATGGCGGCTACGCCCGCCTCGCCGGGGAAGTCGAGCACCCGACCCGCCCCGGTTTGGCGGAGGATGCCGACGGCCGTGCTCTCGGCATGGAGGACCGCAAGGATGGGCTTGCCGCTGAGGACGGCCTGGTAGGTCTTGGACGGGGTGTAGTGGGGCTCTGTGCTGCCCAGGATGAAGACGGCGTCGGCCGCCGCCAGATGGATCAGCACGTCGAGGTAGGGGATGCGGCTGGCATGCTCGTAGACGACGGTGCCCCAGAGCCCGTGGCGCTCGGCATGCGGACGTACGGTGTACGATGCCGGGTCGTTCGGACGCAGGCCCGTCCCGATGAAATGGAACTCGACATCGGCGAAGTCGGCCCTTGAGGCCGCGATGGCCCGGAAGATGGCATCCAGCGGGGCATGGGCCTTGGGCAGCAGGGCCCCCGCATAGACGAAGCGGAAACGGCCCCCCTCGCGGAAAAGGTACGCTTCACGGGAGATGCCCGACAGGGCCTCATGGTCGTTCGCCTCCCCTCCATAAGGCATCGCACCGAAGCGGCAGGTACGCAGCAGCCGCGGGTTGCGCTGCTGCACACCCTTGTAATAACCCTCCGCCACCCCTGTGATCCAGGCGGCGCGCCGGACGGCGATGGGCTCGAGCATGCCCGAGAGCAGCGTACTCCACCAATGCCGCGAGAAGGTCCTGTCAGATCCCGGGAACACCTGCACCCAGGGGTCGATGTAATCGATCCCGTAGGGTATCCCCGTGGTGGCATGCAGGAGACGACCGAGCAATGCCCCGTAGAAGGAGGGGATGGGGATGTAGAGGAGGTCGATGCGCCGGATGCGCAGGATACGCCTCGCGGCCATGAAGAGGAAGACGAAGCCCCGCAGGCCGATGTCGCCCACCAGCCGGGGGCGGGTCACCGGGAAGGCCCTGCAGGTATAGACATGCTGCCCGGCCGGCAGCAGCCGGCAAAGGTCCGGGTCGAGGCGTTCCTCGTAATACCGTTCATGGACCGTGAGGATATGCGGCTCCCATCCGAAATCGGGCAGATGGAGCGCGAACAGGCGTGTCCGGTGGACGGCGGCCAGGTTCGACGGCGGGTAATGGGGGCTGATGATGAGGATTTTCCTCATGAGGATCGGATAGGGAAAGGGGCGGACGGTCGGCCGGAAAGGCCTGCGCCATGCCGGGAGATATCCGAAAAGGGGCATGCCTGCGACGGGCATGCCCTTCGGGCGGGGGAATCAACAGTCCGTGTCGGCGGAAGGGATGGCGTCGTGGAGACCACCATGGACCGGCCCGCCCCAGCGGGCGAGGAGTCTGCCGGACACCACCGCCCAATCGAGCGGCGCCGCCGCCTCATAGCGCTGCACCCGTCCCGTCCGGATCCGGTCCTTGTCGGCGACCAGCTGCGCCAGCAGCCCCTCAAAGGCCTTTCCGTCAGGCGGGAAGAGGAGGCCGTGCGCGGGGAAGTCGGCGAGCTGCAAGCGCTGGGCACGCGTGTCGGTCACGGCCAGGAAGAGGCCCGACTGGAGGTAGGCGATGAACTTGTTGGTGACGGCGAGGTCGCGGTTGCCGTCGGACAGGACGTCGATGGCGAGTCCGACATCATATGCCGTCAGGGCGGCATGCAGCTCGGCCTGCGGCAGGGTGCCATGCAGGAATATGTTGGAGACCCGCTCCAGGTGCTGCCGCCGGAAGTCGGCGTCGGGCAGCCCGAAAAGATGGAGCTCCACCGCGCCGAAGGCCGCGGCCACGGCGGGGATGACGAGCTCGAGGCCCCGGCCGCCGGTGACATGTTGCGAGAACCAGACGAGCCGCAGGGGACCGGAGGGACTTGCAGCGGGGACCGGGAATTCGGACCGCGGGAAACTGTTGAGCAGCACGGCCGATCGCCCGGACGGTCGGGCCGTCTCGCGGTCGCAGGCCTCCCGGATCAAAGGGGAGGCATAGGAGACGTAGTCGGCCCCGGCCAGACAGTCGCGCAGGAGTGCACGCAGGGCCTTGGCGAGGTGGGGGTCGGAGGTTTCGGCCGGATGGTAGTCTTCCACGTCGATGCCCAGCCGGGCACCGAAGCGCCGGCTGGCCAGCAACGCCGCATGGAAGGCGGCCGGGTTGTGGGCCACGACCCAGTCGAACCGGCCGTCAAGCCCGGCCACCGCCCGCCGGAGCAGCAGGTAGCGCTTGCCGCTGGCCATGGCGTTGACGGAAGGGAGGTCGACAAAGCGGCAGGCCAGGCGGGCGGCACGCTCCAGCACGCTGCTCAGCAGCCACATGCCGAAGGGGCGTCGAAGGGCCGAAAGAAGTATGAAACGGACACCCGGGAAGCGCCGCATGAGCTGACGGTCGTTCTCGTCGCCCCAGTTGCCGATGCGGAAGAGGACGACGGTGGCCGGGTATCCGTGGCGGTAGGCCAGTTCGACCTCCTTCAGGATTCTCGGGTTGGCGGTCAGGCTGACCGTCGTCAGGAACAGGATGGCGGGCGGCACAATCATGCCCCGTTACCGTTCACCATGGCCTCGATGCGGTCGACCTGCCAGGCGTAACTGTTGTCCAGGGCGTATTCGATCCGCTTGCGGAAGCGTTCCGGCTCCTCGCCCCGGGCGATCTCCGCCGCCATCCGGGCGAAGAACTCGGGAAACTCGTCGCCATGCTCCAGGGGGAGCGTGTACAGCAGGTCCGTGCCTTCGTAGGACAGTACGGCGTGCGAGATCACGGGCATGCCGGTGGAGAGGTACTCGAGGATCTTGTGCGCGTTGGAGTTGTCGCGGTTGGAGAGTCCCTTCACCCGCACGCATATCCAAAGGAGGTCGACGTCGTGCATCTCCCTGACGAGGACCTCCGGATCAAGGGGGCCCCTCAGCCGTACGTTGGGACACCCCTGCAACGCCCGGAGGAAGTTTTCGGTCGCCTCGTCCCGCTGCCCGAAGAGGTTCATGTCGTCGGCGCGGTAGGAGCCCCAGAAGACGAAGTCGAAGTCGGGATGGGCGCGAATGACGCGAAGCATGGACGTCCGGTCGATGGTCTCGATGCGCATGTTGCCCGAATACCCCACAACGGGTCGCCGGGGCAACGGCCGCGGTACGCCCTCGGCGAGCCTTTGTTGCGCCGGCCCGAGGAAGGCGCGCTGGAGGCCGTGGTTGATCCGCTGCACGGGATGGCCGCTTTCGCGGATCCTGCGGTGGATGGTCTCCGAGACGGCCAGGATGAGGTCGGCCGATGCCAGCTCACGCGGGAGCAACTTGGGGTCGAAATGATCGGCGGCGAAGAAGATGTTGAGGGGTGCCCCGAAGGTCCGGAGGTCTTCGAAGAGATAGGGCTGGAAGCACCAGACCACGTCGGGGGGATGGCCGATGGCACGGAGGATGCGACGGACCTGGAGGCGCACCAGGGTGGAGAACACGGGGGCGGGCAGGAAGCGCTTGCCGCGGAAGACGGGGCTGTAGTTGACGATGCGGATGCCGGCATGGTCCGGACAGGCGCGGATGCTCACACCCTTCCGCCCGAGGTCCGGCGGCTCGATGAAATAGACCCGGCATCCCCGGTGCGCGAGCTCCAGGGCATAGTGGTGCTTGCTGATCTTCATCAGGCCCCACCGCTCGAGCGAGACGATGTATACCGTCTTATCCTGAAATCGGAACATGGTGGAAGTCGTGAACGACGTCTAGGACCCTGGCGATCATCTCGTCGGTCATCTCGGGGAAGATGGGCAGCGAGAGGATGCTCGACTGGTTGGCGAAGGCGGTGGGAAAGTCGGCCGGGCTGTGGCCGAGGGTACGGTAGCAGGGCAGGAAGGGCAGTGCCGTCGGGTAGTGTACGGCGGCCTCCACGCCGGCCTGCCGGAGGTGCTGCAGGAGCCCGTCGCGCCGGTCGGTACGGATGACGTAGAGGTGGAAGACATGGCGGCAGTCGGGCCGCACCCCGGGCATGTCGACGGGCTGTCCCCGGAGCCCTTCGGCATAGGCGGCCGCCACCTCGTTGCGGGCGCGGTTCCACGCGTCGAGATGGGGGAGCTTGGCGGAGAGGATGGCGGCCTGCAGTCCGTCGAGCCGGCTGTTGCGTCCTTCGGTGAGGTGGTTGTGCTTGCCCTGCTGCCCGTGGTTGGCGATGCGACGGATGCGCAGGGCCAGGTCGGCGTCGTCGGTCGCCATGCAGCCGGCATCGCCGTAGGCGCCGAGGTTCTTACCGGGGTAGAAGCTGAAGCTGGCGGCATGGCCGAAGGTTCCGGCAAGGCGGCCGGCAATGGCGGCACCATGCGCCTGGGCGCAGTCCTCGAGGACCTTGAGGCCATGGTGTCCGGCGATGGCCATGATGGCGGGCATGTCGGCCGGATGGCCGTAGAGGTGCACGGGGATGATGGCGCGCGTCCGGGGCGTGATGGCGCGCTCGATGCCGCCGACGTCGAGGGTGAAGTGCAGCGGCTCCACGTCCACGAAGACAGGTGTTGCGCCGACGTTGCCGACGGCCTCGGACGTCGAGATCCAGGAATGGGCGGGAACGATCACCTCGTCTCCCGGGCCGATGTCCCAGGCCTTCAGGATGATCTCCATCGAGTCGGTGCCATTGGCGCAGGACACGACATGTTCGAGGCCAAGGTACCTCGCGAAGGCGGCCTCGAAGTCGGATACCACGTCCCCGCCTATGTAAGCGCTGTCGCGGATGACCGCGGCGATGGCGGCGTCCACCTCCTCTTGGATGGTGAGGTATTGGGCGTGGAGGTCCGTGAACGGGATGCGGGGGGGGGTGCATGCGAGGTGACTTGACCGGTGGGGTGGCTGGCCCGGGCGATCGCTCAGCGGGGTTGTAACAGGGTGGTCGCCGCGTAGATCCTGTCGATGATCTCGACCGTCTTGAGGCCTTCATAGCCGTTGGTGGCGATGACATCGCCCTTGGTGAGGACGTCGACGACGTTGCCGTAGACCTTGTCGTGGTTGCTCATCGACCCGACATATTCGCCATAGTGATTGGGCGGGTTGCCGGGCGGGAGGTCGCCGATCACATCACCTTCGAGGCTCTGGTACTCGAGTTCGTTGAGATACTGCCCTCCGATCTTGACGGTTCCCTTCTCGCCGATGAGCGTGAGGGACCCCTCCATGTTGCGGGCGAAGCTGTTGACGGTGAAATGGATGGTGCCGATGGTGTCGTTGTAGAAGCGGAGGGCGACGACACCCGTGTCTTCGAACTCGATGCTGCCGCGGTGGTGGTAGTTGGCGGCAAAGGCATGCACGTCGCGGACATCCCCGACGAGCCAGTAGAGCAGGTCGATGAAATGACTGAACTGGGTGTACAGCGTCCCGCCGTCGAGGGCCCGCGTACCGCGCCAGCTGTCGCTGTAGTACGCTTCGTTGCGGTTCCAGAAGCAGTTGAGCTGTATGCTGTAGATCCGGCCGAGGCGGCCCTCTTCGACCAGGTTCTTCACGGCCGCGACAGGGGGGTTGAAGCGGTTCTGCTTGACGATGAAGAGCCGGCGGTTGGCCCGCTCGGCCTCGAAGATCATGGCGCGGCAGTCCTGCACCGAGAGCGCCATGGGCTTCTCGCAGAGCACATGCCGGCCGGCCCGCAGGGCGGCAATGGCATGCCGGGCATGCAGGCCGTTGGGCGAGCATACGGAGACGACGTCGATGCTGGCCTCGTTGCGCAGCATCTCCTCCACATCCAGGTAGACGCGGGCGCCGAAGGTCTCGCCGAAGTCGGCTGCCCGGGCGGGGTCGACGTCGCAGACGGCCGCCAACATCCCCAGGTTCCGGATGTGCTCGGCATGCCTCCGGGCAATGCGGCCGCAGCCGATGATCGCAAAACGGATCCTCCTCTCGCTCATGCGTCCTCGCGGTTTATCTTCAGACCGGTACAGAAACTGATCAGTACGCCCATCCCCTTCTTCTGGTAGACGAAGCAGCTGCCGGCGGCCACCGCGGAGGCCCCGGCTTCGACGGCCCTGCGGAAGTCGTCGGGCCCCGAGGCACCGCCACAGGCGATCAGGGGGATGCCGATGGCGTGGGCGACCTCGGCGATCAAGGGCAGGTCGTAGCCCTCCCAGGTGCCGTCGCGGCCGATGGAGGTCAGCATGACCTCCCCCGCCCCGCAATCCTCCAGGATGCGCGCCCATTCGAGCGGCGACATGCCCGAGTCGGCCGTGCCGGAACGGCCAAAGGCCCGCACCCGGCCCAGCCAGTTCTTGCGGACGTCGATGGAGGCCACCACCGACTGGGAGCCGAAGACGTCGGCGATCTGCCGTACCAGCCCCCGGTCCTTGTAAAGGATGGAGTTGAGCACGACCTTCTCGTAGCCCGAGTCAAAGACACGCCGGGCATCGTCGAGGGACCGGATGCCACCGCCATAGGCCATGGGCATGAAGGCCTCCCCGGCGATCTCCGACATCTTCGCGAAATCGGGCGACCGGTTCTCCAGGGTGGCCCGGAAGTCGAGGACCACCAACTCGTCCGCCTCCTTCTCGTTGAAGATCTTGACGGTGTTTACAGGGTCGCCGACGTAGCGCGGCTTGTCGAAGCGGACCGTCTTGTACAGCCCTCCCCTGTCGAGCAGCAGTACGGGTATGATGCGGACACGGGCCATCTCAGCAGTTGGCGAAGTTCGACAGCACGCGCATCCCGAACTTGTGGCTCTTCTCGGGATGGAACTGCACGCCGTGGATATTGCCCTTCCGGAAGGCACAGGCGAAGTCGTAGCCGTGGACGGCCGTTGCGGCGACCTCTTCCGGGATGCTGAACCGGAAATGATAGGCGTGCACGAAGTAGAAGCGGGGCTCCTGGGGAAGGTCCTTCCAGAGCGGGTCGGCCGCATCGGCAATGGAGATGTCCGCCCAACCCATGTGGGGGACCTTGCGCCCGCCCAGGCGCGCCGCATCGAAGCCCACGGTCACGGCATCGACCCAGCCCAGCCCGTCGACATCGCCCTCCTCGCTATGCGCCGTCATGAGCTGGGCGCCCAGGCAGATGCCGAGGATGGGACGGTGACGCACCCCGACCAGCTCGTCGAGCAGGTCCTTGAGTCCGGACTCGCGCAGGTTCTCCATCCCCTTGCGGAAATGCCCGACACCCGGCAGGATCAGCCGCTCGGAAGCGGCTATGACGTCCCTGTCCGCACTGATGCAGGCCTCGATGCCGAGCCGCCGGCACATGTTCTGGATGGATGCCAGGTTGCCGAGACCGTAGTTGACGATCGTGATCATGCGTCGGTATCCTCGGTATGCCGGTTACGGAAGGGAAAGAACCACCTGACGACCCGCTTGACGGGTGTCAGGAAGGGGAGTCGCTCCTCCAGCGGCCTGTCGTGGTCGAAGGCGTAATGGCTGCGGGGGGGTAGCGACATGATCTCGTCGAAGGCCTGTTCCGTGAGCCGGAGTTTCTTGAGCACGAAGGTCCGGTCCTCCTGGTATTGTGCGGGGTCGTAGATCGGTTGTGCGAGTTCCGCCAAGGCCTCCTCCCTGGATATCTGACCGGCGAAGACGAGGTCGCTCAGGTGGGGCTTGCGCTTGTCGATGTGGAACTTGGCGGGGAGGATGTAGCCCTGGTAGAAGCGCGTCCAGATGCTTTCGTAATGCTTGCCGCCATAGTCCCGCCAGGCCAGCTCGCGATGTATCGTCTCTTTCACGGCCTTCTTCTCGTAGTCGACCAGGTTGAGCAGAGATACGCTGTGGATGCCCTTGTACTCGGTGTAGTAGTAGCGGACGCGCGCGTCGAAGAGCGGGAAGGTCTTCAGGGGTCGTTGCCCGTAGGCCTTGTGGATGGCCCGGATGTTGACGGGGTCGGCCTTGGGGAATACCCAGCTGCGGGGCATGGTACTCTCCGTCTGGACGTTGGAGCCGCTGAGGATGTAGGGGATGCCCATCTGACCGGCGAGTCGGATCAGCACGCAGGCGATGGCATGGTCGGTGATGGCCTCGATGTCGACGACGGAGGCCCTGAGATAGGCGAGCTGCAGGTCTCGGAACTCCTCCCAGTCGACGACATACGTGTGCAGGTCGATGCCGAGGCGGCCGATGATGTTCTCGATGTTCATCACCGATAGCTCCGAGTTCCAGCCGTTGTCGAAGTGGACGGCCAGGGGCCGCAGTCCGTGGCGGCGGGCCAGGAGGGCGACATAGGTGCTGTCGACCCCTCCGCTGAGGCCCATGACGCAGTCGTACCTCTTCCCCCTGCCTTCCCTGCGGATGCGGTCCACGGTCCGCTCCAGCGCCGCTTCCGCGGCCTCGCCCCGCAGGAGGGAGGCCGCCTCCTTCTGCCGGTATTCCTGCAGGTATTGGCAGACGCCCTGTGCACCGAACCGGATGTCCGGGTCGGCGATGTTGTCCATCACGGATGCCGTGCATCTGCGGTAACGCGGGTCGGTCTCGGAAAGGACGGGGGTCGTTGACATGATGCTGGGGTATGTCGGGGCCCGCTCCGGGGCGGGCCACGCCTGGGCGGCGGCAAAGATACGCAGGGCGGTGCGCCGATGCGCATGCCCCCGTCAGGTCGTCAGCGGCGGCGGTGGTGCCTGTGCAGCGGCAATGAAGGTTTCGATATGCCCCACCTGCTGCCGGTACGTGTTCTGAAGGGCGTAGTCGATGCGCTTCACCCTTTCGGGGATGCCGGCCCAGTGTTCCCATGCCGCGAGGAACCGGTGCATGTCGTCCACGACGTCGGCATCCCCCTGCTCGTAGAGCATGCCCGTACCGGCATACATGAGCACCGGGGTGCTGAAGACGGGCTTCCCGGTGGCGAGGTATTCCATGATCTTGTGCGGATTGCCGTTATCCCAGCGTAGGGAGTATTCGAATTCGAGGTTGATGAACAGGTCCACCCGGTCGATCTCGCCGCAGAAGTCGGCCGCACTGCGCGGACCCATGAGGCGGACGTTGGGCTTCGACCGCAGCCGTTCGATGAATGCCATGGACTCGGCGTCGACCTTGCCGGTGAGGTTGCTGTCGGCGGGGTCGTGGGCGGCCCAGAAGAGGAACTGGTAGTCGGGAAAGGCCTCCACCAGCCGGAAGATCTTGCGGGCATCCAGGCTTTCCTTGAAGAGGGAACCCCAGAAGCCGACGATGCCCCCGAAGGACCGGGGTGCCCCGAGGGTGGCGAGCCGCTCCCGCTCGGCGAGGGCATGCCGCTCGAGGTGCTCGTTGAGACCGTGGTGCACCACCATCCCCCGCTGGCCCGGCCGCTTCATGTAATCGAGGATCCGCGGGGAGGTGGAGAACACGAAGTCGGCCTTGCCGGCCACCGACGGCGAACGCCGCTCGAGGTTGTGGTCCACCGGATGAAAGATCAGCAGCGCCCCGCCGAAGATGCCGAGGTCGTCGAAGGTGCCCATGTCGAAGCACCAGACGACATCGGGCAGACCGGTGGCCTTCAGGATGCGTGTCCGCAGCTGCAGGGCCTGCAGTCTTGAGAAGAGGCGCGCGCCCAGGAAACGCCGGCCGCGGGCGATGGGCTTGTAGCGCACCACATGTACCCCTTCCGCCGTCTGGGTGATGCTGCCGCGGATCTCCTGCCGCAGGTCGGGGGGCTCGAAGAAATAGACACGGTTGCCCCTCCGCGCCAGCTCGATGGCGTAGTGATGCTTGCTGATCCGCATGATCCCCCAGGCCTCGGGAGAGATGATGAAGATCGTCTTGTGCTGGAATTGGAACATGATGACCGGAAATCTCAGACCCTTCGTCACTTCACAGGCTGCTCGCTGCGACTCAGGGCTACATGGATGAACATGGCCCCCAGGTGCAACCGTCCTGCGGACATGCAGATCGGACCCGCCACCCGGAAACCGGAAGGGCAGGCCGGTCGACAGGTCGGCAGCAGGTGACCGGGGGCGCTATCGGGAAAGGATCGAAGCATAGTGGTGCAGCAGGCGCGTGGTGGCGCCGGCGATATCGTACCGCCCTTCAACGAAGCGGCGGCCCGCACGCCCCATGCGCCCGACCCGCTCGGGATCGGCGTAGAGGATGCGTATGCGGTCGACGATGGCCTCCACATCCCGCTGTGGCACCAGAAAGCCTGTCTCGCCGTCGCGCAGTCCCTCCGGCATGCCGCCGATGTCGCTGGCAACGACGGGCACCTCCATGCACTGCGCCTCCTGCAGGACCAGACCCTGGTTCTCAACACGGCCATCCTCGGCGTGGATGCCCGTATGCAGGAGGACATGCGAGGCTTCCAAGTGCTCCCTCACCTCTTCCGGCGTACGGTCGCCGACCATGCGCACCTGTTGCTGCAACCCCAGTTGGTGGATAATCGACCGCAGGTGCGCATCCAAAGGGCCCGTACCCACGACGGTGTACTCGAAATCCATCCCCATGTCGTCCCGCGCCCGCGCCAGGGCGCGAAGGGCGAACTCCACGCCCTTGAAGGCGACAAGGCGTCCGACCGACAGGATCCGAAAGGGTTTAACGGCACGCTCCTTGCGTCGGGAAAAAAAGTCGGTATCGAGGCTGACGGGTTCCACCACGACGCGCCGCAGGTCGAAGCCATGCTCCGCCAGACGCTGCCTTGTGTAGCCGGAATTGGCGATGTGCAGCCGGCCTCGGGTCTGCAGATGCCGGTACATGCCCGGAAGGACGACCGACAGGTCGTCCAGCTCGTAGCCGTGGAAACTGGTCACCAGCGGTGCCTGCATGAGCCCCCACCCCTGGAAGCGGGCCATCTTCTCGGCCGTGATCCCGAAATGGCAGTGGACCAGGTCGTACCGCCGGGCGGTGAAGAAGGTGGCCGCCTCGTAGAGCCGGTGCAGGCGGAAGGCCTCGAGGCCCTGGCTGATCGGGTCCAGCGAGCGGAGCAGCGGTCCGAGGTATGCGGGGTGCCGGGCCAGGATCCGCAGGGCACCCTGCGCCCGGGGCAGCTTGGCGAGCGGCTCGAAGGGCTTGTAGCGGGTGCGGCCCTGCATTCCATAGGCCGTCACGAAACCGTTGACGCGCTCCTCCCCCTGCCCATGGAAGGCGTAGATGTCCACCTCTACACCCGCATCCATCAGCCCTTTGACGTGGTTGACGACGAAGGTCTCGGAGAGCTTTGGGAAGGTCTCCGCCACCACCGCCACCCGAAGGCCCCTCATGTCTGCCGTTCCCAAAGGCTCAAGCAGATGTTGTCCGGGGCGATGCGCCGGTTCAGGCTGTCCATCCCGTACCAGAGGGGTGCCAGCATGTCGGTCATCACCCTCGGCCATCGATAGTGCCGGTTGAGGAAACGATACAGGGGCCGGGTCCCGAGATGCACGAAGCCGAGCGGCGCCAGGGCCTCCTGATAGGCGGCCCGGTTCCGGAAGACGACATGGGGCGCGGGACGCACATACCTCTCGGAAGCCATCAGGTCGGTCACCAGGAAACGCGTCCCGGGACGACTCATGGCAGCGATGTTCCGGCAGGCATCCTGGAACCGCTCCTCCGAAACGATGTGGTACATCACGTCCCACATGTTGATGATGTCGAACTGCCGTCCCGCCAGCCTGCCGTCGGCCTCCCCGATGTCGAGGAGATGGAACTCAGCCTGGGGAAAACGGCCGGAGAGCTCGGCGATGCTGCGGCGCGACAGGTCGACACCGGTCACCCGGCCACCCATGGCCAGGTATCGCTCCACGAAGAAACCGGTGCCCGAGCCGATGTCCAGCACGGCCTTCCCCGCCAGGCCTCCGCCCCAGCCCCGTAGCGTGTCTTGCAGGACATCCCGCTTCCTCGCATACAGCCAGCGGTTATAAGCATGAGAGAACTGGACATGCCCCACACCACGCAGGGTGAACTGGTCGTCCAACCGACGGTTCCAGTAGTTTTCCGCGTCGAATGATGTCTGTTCCGGATGGATGCTCATCCCAATGTGAAGTTAAGCACGCTGAAGGCAAGGTTGGAAGAGGCTCAGCTGAAGGGGTTGATCGCCGACAGCCAACGCCGTACCCGCGTGCGGCGCCCCTCCCCTGCCAGCCAGTGTCGGAAGACGTCCCGCTCCGCCGCGCTGAGCGGGCATTCGGGATGCGCCAGGGCCTCGACGAAGACCTCATGCCGCAGTCGTCCGTAGTTCAGGGCATAGCCGGACTGCGACTCGCGCCCTTCGTGCGACCGGGTCCACATCAGGCCCGGGGGGAATTTCACGAGCCGGTGGTGACGGGCCAGTCGCATCCAGCATTCCATGTCACCGATCATCCGGCGGCCGCTGAAGCCACCCGCCGCCTCGAAGACGTCGCGACGGATGATGGCCGATCCTGGCGACCGGTCGAAATGCCGGAAGCCGCGGATATGCTCGAGGTAGATGTCCCGCGGCCCGATGCACCGGGGATAGGGGCCTGACGGGTCCTCGACGGCCGAGAGGCCGAAGCCGGCCTCCGGGAAGGCATCCATCGCCGAGGTCATCACCTCGAGGCCATGGGGGTAGATCACATCGTCCGAGTCGAGGTATTTCAGGTAACGGCCCCTGGCCAGGGTGGCCGCACGGTTGCGGTTGGCATAATCGCCTAGGTTGCGGTCGTTCACTTCCACCCTTACGCGCGGGTCTGTGCGCGCAAAGCTGCGGGCGACGGCGAACGTGTCGTCGGTGGAGCCGTCGTCGACGACGACCAACTCCAGGTCGGTCACCGTCGACGCCAACACGCTCGCGATGGCATCGGGGAGGTACATCGCCCGGTTATAGGCCGTCATGAGGACGCTGACCAGTGGCGCTTTCGACATTCAACGCTGCTTCAGGGGCACGGGGGGCGTCTCGACCCATTGCCGGTAAAGGGCGGCCAGGGCGGCGTCGCCGGCTCCAAGGGCCTCTTCGAACATCTCCCAGGCCTCGCGGATGGCGCGTCGACGGGTGATATTGTACCTAAGCCAGCCATACCTGCGCTGCAGGGGGATGTCTGCCCCGAAACAGACGGTCCGGAGGATGCGGGCGAGGTCGACGACCGAGAAGTCGGGCCTCGGGTATCGGTAGCCGAAGTGCCGGTGGCGGAAGAAGAGTACCGAAAGGGTCCTCCGCAGGACCACTTGCCTGTCTTCCAGGTGGAAATGGCAGACCTGGGCAGCGGGCCGGTACAGGAGGGTGCCCCCGCTGCGCAGGGCATCGGCCGCCCAAAGCATGTCCTCCCCGTAGCTGACCTCACGGAAGGGGATCGATGCCAGGGCCTCCCGACGGTACATGGCCACGACGTTGTCCCAGGCACACATGTCGCGCTGCTGCTGCGGCGTACAGCCGTCGAAGGCGGCCGCATCGGGCATCCGGTAACGTCGGTCGCGGGGTGGGTCGACGGGTCGGTGCCATTCGACGGGGTTGTGACGCGGGTCGGGGCAGACGACCTGCTGGCCGCAAACACCCAGCACCCCGCTGTCGGCAAAGCCTTCTGCCATGCTTTCCAAGAGGTCAGGGGCGAGGGCCCGAGCATCCTGGACCGTGTAGAACACCAGCTCAGCATCAGAGAGATGCCATCCCAGGTTCCGCGTCAGCCCGTGGTTGAAGCGGGCCGGTTCGATCCTGTGGAGTTCCACGCCGGGCTGCGATGCCAGGTAGGCGTCGGTCCCGTCCGTGGAACCCGAATCGATGGCGATGATCCGGTTGACGCGGAAGGTCTGGCGCTGCAGTCCCTCGATGCATACGCGAACCTCCGGCATCCCGTTCTTGACCGGGATGACCACATCGATGCGAGGCATGTCCTGCCGTGTCAGCATCGGATCACAAGCTCCTTGCGGTCAGCCGGCAGGTCGCCGTGGAGCAGGATCGAGAGGAGGATGCGGCGTATGGCATGCCTCGGGTCGGCGCCGGACGCGAAATGGATCTCGCGGGCGGCCGCCTGTATCCGCAGCAGGGGCAGGTGCTCGCGCAGCAGCCGGATACGCCGGCGCAGCTTGCTCCAGACGGAGTTGCCTTCGACAAGACGCGACAGGATCTGGGGGTGCAGGGCGAGGAATACGGTGGCCCGGTGACGCTTCCAGACGGGCAGCAGCGCCCGCAGGAGCCGGTATTCGTACCCCTCGATGTCGATCTTGATGAAGATATGGGCGCCACCGGCATGCGCGTCGATGAATTGGCCTACGTCGACCATGCGCACCTCCCAGCTGGTCTTGGGGTTCAGCATCAGCAGGCTGCTGCCCGAATTGCCGCCGCTGTAGGCGCTCATGATGCGGACGGTCGACTCGGCCATGCCGGCGGCAAAGGGATGGACGTGCAGGTTCGGGAAGGCGTTGGCGGCGGCCGTGGCCTCCAGGATGCGGAACGCCTCGGGGTCGGGCTCGAAGGCGTGCGTGGCTTTCGACAGGCCCGCCAGGTAGCAGCAGGTGAAGCCGATGTAGGCGCCGAGGTCGAAGCATACCGTCTGGCGGTCCACATAGCGGTCGAATACCGAATAGGCATCCGACTCCCAGCGGCCTTCGGCGGCGGAACGCCAGTACGATTCGATATACTCGTCAGGCACGGCCGCTCGGATGTCGCGCCCGCGGATATGGAACGTCTTGATCTGCATCTCTGAGGTCGGTCAGGCCGGTTTGTAGGGCAGCCTGCCGATGGTGGAAGGAAGCTGCGGGACGAAGGATCGGATGCGGGCGTTGAGGTATCGCTTCAGCGCGGCGAACTTGTAGAGGCGGTAGAGCTGCATCACCGCATAGGCCCGGAACGACCTGCGCTCGGCCGAAGTGAAGAGTCCCCAGCCCGCCTCGAGGGTCATGAGCCGACCGGTGAGGACGGCCTGCCGTCCGTTGGCGGCGCTGAAGAAGATGTCGCCATACATATGCCGCAGGCCCTTCCGGTACCGCTCCATGAGTCCCCGGGCGACGATCCGGTCAACGGTCACGTTCAGCACCCGGATGCGGCTGTCGATCTTCTCGGGCGAATGGAATGCGGTGCGTGAAATGCTCACATAACTCACCCGGAGGTATACGTCCGGCGGCAGGTCCATCCGCTTGGCATAGGTCATCCCCACGAGGAGGCTGCGGAGGTGGAGCTCCACATCCTGCCAGAGGAGGAGGCTCTCGTCCCACATGCCCGCCCGTTGAAAGCTGTCCTTTCGCCAGAGGGTGCCGGTACCCGGGCAGATGGCGTCGCCGCAGAGGATCCGCTCCAGGTCGTCCGTGTCGGAATCGACATTCCAGAGCAGGTTCATATCGTCCACCCGCATGCGGAACATCAGCATCGGGAAGATGACGAAATCGCAATCGGGCCGCGCCGCGGCGGCGGCGACGCGCTGTTCGAGGCAGTGGGGCGACAGCACGTCGTCCGTGTCCAGGAAGAGCAGGTGGCTGCCCCTGCTCTCCGTCACGCCGATGTTGCGGCAGGTGCAGGCCCCCTTCGGACCCCTCTCGCGACGCAGGAGGCGGATGCGGTCGTCCGTCCGGGCGATGGCTGTCAGCACTTCCCAGCTGTCATCCGTACTGCCGTCGTCCACGATCATCCACTCCCAATGGGGATAGGACTGCGACAGGATGCTGTCCGCCGTCTCGCGGACGACATCGGCGCGGTTGTACGAGGGGGTGATGATGGAAACGACGGCGGGCTCCACGGGTAGCAATGGGTTGGCTGTGGCGAGCGTTTGGCAGGCTGTCGGCTTCAGAGCCGCAGGTTCGCGCGGCGATAGGCTTCGAAGCGCTCCTTGCGGAAGAAGCCGACATAGGCATGTCGGCAGGTATGGGGCACGCACTGCGCCGGGTCGAGCCGACGGATCACCCGCGCCGGGTTGCCCGCGATCACACAGTAGCCTTCCGGGAAGGGTTTTGTGACGACGGACCCCGCCCCGACGACGGTGAAATCACCGAGCACGACACCTGGCAGCACCACGGCGTTCATGCCGATCCAACAGTACCTCCCGATCCGCACTTCGCTGACCTGGTGCACGGAATTGTCGTGCACGTCGTGGTTGGCGGAGATGATGCCGACGTTCTGGGCGAGCTGGGTGTAGTCGCCGATGTACACCCGCCCGATGCCCTGTATGTAGCAGCCGGGCGAGTACCCCGGGCTGGTATGCTCCCCGATCAGTACGTTCTGATAGCCGTTGACGACGCTGGAGGGATGGACAGGCCAGTACACACCGTCCGGCTGGCCGAGGACGGCCTGCCGCCACCACATGCCGAAGGTGATCGGCACCTGGGAGTCGGCCGTCTCCCGGATGAATCGGAAATAGGGTATGCGGCTGACGAGGGCGGAGCATTGCTGCACCATCCATCGCCGGCAGAACCGCCAGGCCCTGAATCCGAGACCGTTGAACATTGTGTTCGGCGTGATGCGGTAGCGCAGGAACCGGGGGCGCCCATCCGGTCGGCGCCCTCCTGACGGAGCGGCGCGCGTCAGTGTAACGAGTCCTTGCCGGCCGCTTCAGGCCGGCACCAGGCTGCGGAGAACATGGCTCCAGTAGGCCCGTTCCCTCAGGAGGCCGGGCAGCTGACGGAGGCCCTCCCATGCCAGCCGCCGGGTCGTTCGCCGATGGCCGGCCGTCAGTTCCTGCTGCATCTGCCGGAGGTACCAGGTACGGAGCATGTCTGTCGCCTCCGCATCGGTGAGGTTCCCCAGGGCGGTTCCCCGCCGGCGTCGATAGGCGCGGTGCCTGGCCATAAGGCTGTACTGCGCCGCGAGGATGCCGTTGCCGAACTGCGAGATGCCGATGGGGTTCGTGCGGTAGAGGTAGAGGGGCTCATCGACGTACACCAGTTCCCCGACCTCGTCAAGCTTCAGGTAGATGTCATGGTCCAACGCCTTGCGGAAGTACGGGTCGAAGCCCTCCGTCCGCAGGTAGGCCTCGCGCTTGAAGGTGGCGAAACTGCCGACGCAGAGGTTCCGGATCAGTGCCTCGCCCGGCAGCAGGGCGCGGTAGTGGCGGTAGACCTCGATGATCCGGAGCGCCTCGTCGCAACGGTAACAGGCGCTGTTGGCCATCGAGGCGCCGGGGTTCTCGCGATGGGCGCGCACCATCCGCTCCAGGGCCTGCGGGACCAGGGCGTCGTCGGCCCCCAGCATCCCGATGATGGCCCCTGTCGACAGGTCCACCGCCGTGCGGAAGGCGGCCGCCGCACCCCTGTTCTCCGGATGCCGGGCATACCGGATGCGCGTATCGGAGCGGAAGGGCTCCAGCCAGGGAAGAGGGTCCTCCCTGGAATGGTCGTCCACGATTACCAGCTCCCAGTCGGGATACGACTGCCCCTGCACGCTCCTCACCAGTTCGGGCAGGTAGCGGGCGTTCTCGTAGTTGGCCACGATGACGGAGAACAGCATGTGCGGGCTCAGGTTTTCGCAGCACCCCGGAGCAAACCTCCGTAGACGGCCAGCAGCGAGTCGGTGAAGGGCCCGGAACCATAACGGCCGAGCGCCGTGGCCCGGATGCGCCCGGGGTCGTAGGCCGACAACCGACGGCGGACCGACAGCAGGGCTTCCGCCAACGCCTCCACATCGCCAGGCGGCACGAGGACGCCGTCGGCTTCGGTGACGATGTCCTCCGGGCCGCCGCACACGGACGCCACCACCGGACGCCCGCAGGCCTGCGCCTCGATGACGACGACGCCGAAGGTCTCCACGCGGCTGGGGAGCACGAAGACATGGCAGGCCCGCATCGCCTCGAGGACCTGCGGCCGCGTGAGCCGGCCCGGGAACGAGACACGCCCACCGATGCCCAGCGTTTCGGTGAGACGGCGGAGCTCCTCGTCCTGGGCCCCTTCTCCCGCGATCACCAGCCTCGCTGTCGCATCGCCCCCGAAGGCGGCCGCAAAGGCCCGCAGCAGTATGTCATGCCCCTTCTTCTCCGTCAGCTCGGCCACGTTGAGGAAACTGACGGGCGGCTGCGGGGCGGGCGCCACCAGGGCCGCCGCCTCGAAGTACGGGTCGAGGAGGTTCGGCATGACCCGATGGCCGGTGGGCAGCAGCCCCATGCCGGACAGCAACGCACCCAACGAGGGTGAGACCACGAGGTTGCATCCCGCTTGGGCATACACCTCGCGCAGCCTGGGATACAACCGCTCCGGGATCAGCCCGCGCGAATAGTAAGTGCTGTGCTCGGTGAGGCAGTAGGGCAGACGCTCCGACCGGGACAGGACGAGCGCCGCCGTGCCGGCAAGCCAGGCGTTATGCGCGTGGATCAGGTCCGGACGTCCGAAGGCCCCTGACAACAGCCGGTACCCGCGCAGCACACAGGCCTCGAAATAGGCCAGTTCCGCCTCCGGACCGATGTCGCTCCAGCAGGGCAACCGCAACCGCAGCACCAGCAGTCCGTCGATGACCTCGGTAGCGCATTCCTCGCCAGACCACAGGCGCGCCCACAGGAGGGTCCAGATACCGCGGACACCCATCCCCCTGACAGGGGTGTAATAGGTCCGCCGACCCGCCATCCGCCGCACCAGACTGATCAGGAGCGGCTTCAGCGCGATGGGTGGTGTCACGGAGATGACCGCCACCTGCACCCCGCTGCGCTCCACGGCCACCGCCTGATGGTATTGGAAGATGGCCGAGAGCGGCGCATCCTCGGGCACGAATGGCTCGGGAGGGATGACCAGTACCTTCATGCGGCTTGTCTGCACGGTGGCCAGCCACCGACCGGCTTACTTCGGAGCAACGGCTCCCGGTGCACCCGGCAACCGGAGCGAGACCTCCTCTGCGTTGAACAAAAGCTTCAGACCGGCCGGCCCGGCCGCCCGGGAAAGGATCCGCGGAACAACGGCCATCGGGTCCACCTCCCTGTCGAAATAGTCCACTACGCCCCGCCGCAAGGCCGCGACCTCCGCATCCGGCATCCCCAGGGCGGCCTCCACGGCCGTCACCGACGATACCCGATCGTCGAAGCCGATACAGTCGACGCCGGGCGTCAGGGCGGGACGCAGGTGATGGTGGTACTGGAGGATGGGGATCGTACCCACGGCCATCGCCTCCATCAGGTTATGGGCGTGGGGCATGCAGAAGCCGGGGGTGGCGACGAAGAAGTCGAAGCACGACAACACCTCGAACCACCGGTCCAGGGGTATCCAGACCTTGCGGCTGTCGATCAGACAGCAGCGGGTGACGGCCGGTTCCACCGCCAGCCAGCGGAGCAGCTGGGCGAAATCGTCCGGTGCGAAATAAGGGATGCCGGAACCCATCAGCGCGTCGAAGACGCGACTGCGGGGGACAAGTCCGAAATGCCGCTCCAGGACCGGATCGGTCGTCAGGTCGGGCTGGCCGTACATCAGCACGCGGGCGCGACGGGCCTGGGCACGGCGCGCCTGCGCGACCGGCAGTTGCCGGCCCAGGAGGGGATGCACGAAATAGGGCAATGGATACGAGCCGGAGGCCCGGCCCGCCGGCCCGAAAAAGTCGAGGTCGACCGCAAGGTCGGCCGACACGTCGAAAGGCGGGGCTTTGACCGCCGCTCCCATGCCCAGCCGGAGCCAGGGGAAGGCACGGCCCCCGAGGGTCATGTCCCTCGACCACAGGCGGGCGCCGGGAAGTTGGAAGACCATCCGGTCGTAGCCCGACAGGCGGGCCAGGAACCCATGGCTACGGAAAAAAACGATGCGGTACCCGGCGAGGGCGAAGTAGTTCAACAGCTGGAAGCCGTACCGCCCGTGCTGGAAGGACCGGATGGTGACGACCAGGCAGGGGTCGCCGGGCCGGACCGGAGCGGCCCCCCTCCACATCCTCAGGATGCCGAGCAGGTTCTGCAGCTGGTGGCCCGCCTGGAGCAGCCGGGCATGCAGGTGGATCCGCCACTGCCTTGCGCCACCCTCCATCTCAGCCGGTCATGAGGTTCAACAGGGTCCTTTCCGGCTGCGCATCGTACTGTGCAGCCAGCCGGGCGGCGGCGGCCTCCCCCAGGCGGCGCCAGGCCCCGCGGACCTCCCAGGCCCGCTCCAGCGCATCGCCGAAGCCATCGACGTCGATCGTGGCCGACAGGAAGCCCGTGGCCCCGTCGCTGACATGGTCGGGCATGGCACCCATCGGAGTACCCACCACCGGCCGTGCCGCCCGCATCGCCTCGAACAGGACGATCGGACCCGTATCCTGACGGGAAGGGATTAACACAAGATGGTGCTCGCCGAGTACAGCCCCGATGTCGGGGTCATTGCCCCGGAAACGAACGCGCCCGCCGATGCCGGAGCGTTGCGCCCGGACCTCCAGGTCCGCCGCATCCTCGCCCGAGCCATAGATGTCCAACAACCAGTCACGCGCCTGCCAACGGGGTGCTGACAGCACGTCGAGGGCGATGTCCTGGCCCTTCCACCGCTGGATGAGGCTGCCGATCATGCAGAACCGTACGGGGCCCGCGCCGGGGTCGGGATACGGCCGGGGCCGGATGGGTCGCAGGGGGTGGTGGACCACCCGGGCGTTCCGGATGGGGTCTGCCGTCTGCTGCCGGTAGAGGTCGGCCTGGAGCCGGGAGGTGAAGAGGCTGTGACGGGACCGCTGAAAGACGAAGCGCATGTTCGCTGCGACATCTTCGGGATAGACATATCCCGGCGTCACGGCGTGGTACATGACGGAGAAGGGGATGTCCGTCTGACGGACGAAGGTCAGCAGGTCGTCCGGGTCGATGGCGATCTCGTCGCCGCCGGCCAGGTTGAAGAGGAGGTGTGCGGGCCGGAAGTCGGAGAGGTAGTCGTGGTAGGTGGCCTGAGCCGTCGCCGGCCGGCAGCGGTTGACCAGTTTCTTGCGGATCCGCTGCAGGGGTGCGGGGAAGAACCTTCGCCTCAGCTGCAGCCGGGCGCCCATGGCGGCAAGCTCCCCGATGGCCTCATGCTGACGGGGCCAGTCGAAGACAGAGGCCAGCACCTCATGGCCGTCGCGCAGCGCCGCACGGGCCGCTGCGGTCCAAAGTCCTTCGGAACCGCCCCAGGGGTACCCGCATGTCGTGAGGAAGGCGAGTCGCATGTCGGGTCAATGCCCTGTCGCCGTAGCCACTGCCGCATCGGACCCGACGGGGGTCCTCCTGCGCCCGCTGAACGATTTGATCAGATCCCACAGGGGACGCAGGGGTTTCAGCACGGGATAGTAGTGGAACAGCGAGCCCTCGACCTCGAAGGCATCGTGGGGTACGGGCTTTTCCGACATCATCCGGTCGAACTCCGCTTCGGTGAAGCCGAGTTTCTTGAGGACGTATCCCTTGTCGCGGCGCAGTTCCTCCGGGTCGTACAGGGGCTTCTCCAGCTCGCGCAGGGCCTCGTCGCGGGTCATCTGGCCGGAACAGACGAGGGTGGAGAGGTGTGCCTTGCGCTTGTCGACGTTGAACTTGACCGGCAGGATATGGGCCTGGTAGAATTTGGTGAAGACGGATTCGTAGTGCTTGCCGCCGTAGTCCTGCCAGTCGAGTTCGCGCTGCAGGGTGGCCTTGGCGAGGGCCTTGTCGTAGGGGATCCAGTTGAGGAGCTCTACCGTCTCGAGTCCCCAGCGGCGGATCCTGTCCTTTGTCTTCTTGTCGATGAGGGGGAAGGACCGCAGGGGGAGGGTCCCGTAGCGGCGGTGGATGTCGACGATGTTGATGTAGTCGGACTTCCGATGGGTCCAGTGGTAGGGCAGGATGCCTTCGGTGACGACGTTGGAGCCGCTGAGGACGTACCGGATGCCGAGGCGGAAGGCCAGGCGGTAGATGCTGGCGAAGATGGCGTGGTCCGTCAGGGCTTCGATGTCGATGACGCCGGCCTTGAAGTAGGCACGCTGCAGGTCGCGGAACTCGTCCCAGTCGATCACATAGGTCTCCAGGTCGAAGCCGAGCTTGTTGACGATGTGCTGGATGTTCTGCACGGCCATCTCCGAGTTCCAGCCGTTGTCGAAGTGGATGCAGAGGGGGCGCAATCCCTGCTGTTTGGCGATGTGGGCGAGGTAGCTGCTGTCGACGCCCCCGCTGAGGCCCAGGATGCTGTCGTAGGGCTTCCCTTCGCCTGACCGGCGTATCTCGGCCGTTTTCCGGGCGAGCAGGTCGGCCGCCGTCGCGGCGTCGGGCACCAGGCTGGCGTAGAGCCGGTCGTAGTAATGGCAGTAGTTGCACACGCCCGCTGCATCGAAGCTGATGCGGTCGTCGCCGTGGGTATCCATCACACAGCGCGTGCACTGCCGGTAGGTATTAGGCATGGGGTAGGCTTAGGTACTTGCGGCGGTACCGGTCGAAGGCCCTGCCGCGGGGGAGGAAGCCGTGATATTCATGGGTACTGCGGAAGTCGACACATTGGGCGGGGTCGAGCCGGCGGATCTCGCGGGCCGGGTTGCCGGCGATGACGCAGTACCCGTCCGGGAACGACTTGGTCACCACGGCGCCGGCGCCCACGATGGTATGGTCGCCCAGCTCGACGCCGGGCAGGATGATGCAGCCCATGCCGAGCCAGCAGTATCTGCCGATGCGGATGGGCCGCCCGGGCAGGTTCACCCGGAGGTCGTGAAGGTCGTGGTTGGAGGAGATGATCCCCACGTTGTTGGCGATCTGGGTGTAGTCGCCGATGTAGATGGGGTTCTGCGCCTGTATGTAGCAGCCCTTCTCGTAGCCGGGACAGGTTTCCACCCCGGCCATGATGCGCCGGGCCCCGCGCACGACACTTCCGGGATGGACGGGCCAGTAGGCCTCCCGGTTGATGCCCAGGAGTTTCTGGAAGAACCAGTGGTGCAGGCCTACGGGCGTCAGTGTCTCGCGTGTCTCGCGGATGATGCGGGGCATGCGGAACAGCAGGGCCCAGTCGCGACCCAGGGCATAGGCCCTGGACAGGCTTCGGCGCAGACTCATGTTGCGGAGGCTGCAGTGGCCATGCTCCAGGCCGAGTGCTGGAACATGTTGAGTTCGGCGTACTTGTCGAAGTAGGCGGGATGGCCGTTGATGTCTCGACTGAGCACTTCGAACTCGATGGCGCGTTCCACCTCGTCGTCGATCCGTTCGCCGATGCGCTTGACCCAGACGGTCATTTGGTAGGTGCCCGGCAGCGTCTGCAGGAAGGGCACCCGGCATTCGACCTCGTGGACGCCGGGGGGGAAATGGGTGCGGAAGCCCTCCCAGGGACTGACGTATCCGACCAGGGTCACGCCCTGGATGTTGTTGATGCAGAAGCCGACCTCCAGGTTCCGCACTTCCTCCTTCAGTTCGAAGCCGATGCGGAGGATGAAGGCGTTGCCGATGAAGAGGGTGCTGGTGACGGTTCGCTGCTCGTCGAGGAGCTGGACGGACCGCAGGCGGGAGAACAGGCAGACATGGTGTTTCATGCCGGTCAGGTCGACGTCGCCGGTGGACGTCTTGGAGGAGCGGATGTATCTGTCGATGCCGGCATGAACGGCCCCCATGAAGTCGACCCGGCCCCTGTCGAGGATGACGGCCTGCCGGCAGAGGGTGCTGATGGCGGCCATGTTATGGCTCACGAAGAGGATGGTGCGGCCTTCGCCGCGGCTGACCTCGCCCATCTTGCCGAGGCATTTCTGCTGGAATTCGGCATCACCCACCGCCAGCACCTCGTCCACGATCAGGATCTCGCTCTCGAGGTGGGCGGCGACCGCGAAGGCCAGGCGCACGTACATCCCGCTGCTGTAGCGCTTCACCGGCGTGTCGATGTAGCGCTCCACCCCGCTGAAGGCGACGATCTCGTCGAAGCGGTTGCGGATCTCGCGCTTGCGCATGCCCAGGATCGCGCCGTTCAGATAGATGTTCTCCCGGCCCGTGAGTTCGGGGTGGAACCCCGTGCCCACTTCGAGCAGCGAGGCGATCCGGCCACGTATGCGCACCTCTCCCGTGGTGGGCGAGGTCACGCGTGAGAGGATCTTCAGCAGCGTGCTCTTGCCGGCGCCGTTGCGGCCGATGACGCCCACCGTCTGTCCCTGCTCGATGGCGAAGTCGATGTCCCGGAGGCTGTACACCAGGTCGCCGCCGCCCCTGACGGTGCGGTCGTTGGTCTCACCCACCCGCAGGAAGGGGTCTTCCCATCCGAGGCGGCGCGCGACCCATCGGTGCAGGTCTCGGCTCAGGGTTCCCGTGCCGATCTCGCCGAGCCGGTACAGCTTGGAGACGCCTTCGACTTCTATGGCATGGCTCATGCGTCGGGCTTAGACGGAGTCGATGAAGGTCTTCTCCACTCTGTTGAAGACGATGATGCCGGTCAGCAGCACGGCGAGGCTGGCAAAGACGGCGTAAGCCAGGCTGGTGGCGGACATCTCCCCGCGGCCCAACAGGCCGAGGCGTATGCCTTCGAGCACGGGTGTGAGGGGGTTGGCGGCGATGATGCCCCTCGCGGCGGCGGGTGCGGAGCTGAGGGGGTAGATGACGGGGGTGGCGTACATGAAGAGCTGCACCCCGAAGGTGACGAGGAAGGCCAGGTCGCGGTACTTCGTCGTCAACGCGCTGATGAGCATGCCGCTGCCCAGCCCGAGGACGGCCATCAGCAGGACCATCAGGGGGAAGAGCAGCAGGTAGGCATTGGCCTGGAAGGCATAGTCCTGGTACAGCACGTAGTAGGCGATCATGCAGAGGAGCAGCAACAGTTGCACCCCGAAGCGGACGAGGTTGCTCACGACGATGCTGAGGGGCATGATGAGGCGTGGGAAGTAGACCTTGCCGAAGATGGCGGCGTTGTCACGGAAGACGGTGGAGGTCTTGGTGAGGCATTCGGCGAAGTAGTTCCAGGCGACGATGCCGCACATATAGAACAGAGGCTGGGGCAGTCCATCGGTGCTCAGCCCGGCCAGCCGTCCGAAGATGAAGACGTACATGACGGTGGTGAGCAGGGGCTGGAGGAAGAACCAGACGGGGCCGAGGACGGTCTGTTTGTAGAAGGAAACGAAGTCGCGTCGGACGAGCAGCAGGAGCAGGTCGCGGTAGTGCCAGGCCTCGCGCAGCTGCAGGCTGAACAGGGAGTGGCTGGGACGGATGCGGATGTCCCAGGGTTGATGGTCTGTTGCCGGCTTCATGACGCTTCAGTCGAAGGGGTGCGGGGCGAGGGGGAGTGCGGCGAAGGGGTGGTAGTCGCCACGCAGTCCGGTAGGCGCCTGCTTGCGGATCTGGTGCACGACCTCGATGGCCGTCCTTGCCTCTTCGAGGGGGAAGCCCTGGCCGGCGAGCACGCGGGCATAACTCTGCGTGTGCAGTTCGGTGAATCCCTCGCTGAACTCGAAGGAGGAGCCGTCGATGGTCAGCGTCCGGTAGGTCCTTTTGCCTGCCTGGCGGACCGCTTCGGGCAGGGTGGCCGCGTTGACGCTGAGGAACCACCTGACGCGGGCCCGCTCGAGTTCGAGGTATCCGGCGGCCCGGTCGTGCGTGTGTACATGGACGATGTTGCGTTTCACCGGTCCGAAGATCCAGGCGAGCATGTCGTAGAAGTGGACGCCGATGTTCGTCGCGATGCCGCCCGACTTGGCGACATCGCCCTTCCAGCTGCCGTAGTACCAGTTGCCCCGGGAGGTGATGTAGGTGAGGTCGACATCGTGGATGCGGTCGGCCGCCGCAGACTGCACCTGCTCGCGGAGGGCGGCGATGGCGGGGTGCAGCCGGAGTTGTAGGATGTTGTAGACGCTGCGGCCGGTCTTCTGCTGCATGTCGGCCAGCGAATCGATGTTCCAGGGGTTGAGGACGAGGGGCTTCTCGCAGATGACGTCGGCCCCGCTGCGCAGCCCGAAGCGGATATGCGCGTCGTGGAGGTAGTTGGGGGAGCAGATGGAGACGTAGTCGACCGACTCGCCGAGCAGACGCAGCTTTTCGATGTGCCGGTCGAAGCGCTCGAACTCGGTGAAGAAGTCGGCTTCCGGGAAGTAGCTGTCGAGCACGCCGACGCTGTCGAAGCGGTCGAGGGCGCAGGTGATGCGGTTCCCTGTGTCGCGGATGGCCGCCATGTGCCGGGGGGCGATGAAGCCGGCGGCCCCGATGAGTGCAAATCGTTTCATGACGTGGGCGGGTTTGTCCGTAGGTTGGCAAGGAGGGCTCCGGGTCAGCGCATCCCGAAGAGGCGGCCCAGCACCCGGCGGTGCCACGGCACCTTGCCGGCGTCGTCGTCGAAGTAGTCCTTCCCGTAGCCGTAGCCGTAGTTGCCGTAGCCGTAGCCGCCGTAGCCGTAGTAGCCACCGTAGCCGCCGACCTGTCCGCGGATGTCGTTGAGCACGATCGACAGCCGGGGCAGCCGCTTCGTGACGTAGATCTCATCCATCAGCTGCAGCTGCTTGCGGAAGGTGTAGTTGTGCCGGATGACGTAGAGGCTCACGTCGGCATGGCTGCCGATCACGATCGCGTCGCCCACCAGCCCCACGGGGGCCGTGTCGATGATGACCACGTCGTAGTGTTCCTTGAGGCGCTTGATGAAGTTGTTCAGGCGGTCGTCCAGCAGCAGTTCGGAAGGGTTCGGCGGGATGGGACCGCAGGGGATGACGTCGAGGTTCTCGACACCGGGCACCTTCACGGCCAGGTCTTCGAAGGGGATGCCGCCGATGATGTAGTTGGTGACGCCCTTCCGCTTCCCCAGTCCGAGCCCGCTCATGATCTTGGGCTTGCGGATGTCGAACTCGAGGATGGCCGTCTTCTTGCCCGACAGGGCCACGACGGCACCCATGTTGGTGGCGATGAACGACTTGCCCTCACCGCTGGTGGAGGAAGTGACCAGGATCACCAACTTCTCCTGGGCGGGCAGCACATACTGGAGGTTCGTGCGGATGATCTTGAACTGCTCGGAGATGAACCGACGGCTCGAGGCGCTCACCACCAGGGTCTCGTCGCTGAGGGAATGGCCGATCTCGCCGATGATCGGCGCCTGCGTGCCCCTCACCACGTCCTGCCGGCTCCTGACCCTGTCGTTCAGGTATTCCAGCAGGAAACTGACGAACACGGGTATGCCCAGGCCCAGCAGTACGGCGAACATGTAGGCCCCCTGACGGTTCGGCCGTATCGGCGTCCGGGAGGACCGCGCCGGCTCCAACACCTTGACGCTCGAGATGGTCGATGCCGAGCTGATGGCCGTCTCCAGCTTCTTCTCCAGCAGGAACTGGTAGAGCTGCTCCAGGATCTGCTGCCTTCGGGTGATGTCGAGCAGGTCCTTCTGCTGACCCGGCATCCGGGCCATCAGCCGGTTGGCCGACTGTGTGCGGACGTTCAGGTTCTCGATGGCCAGCTGGTAGCCCTGGCGCACATTCCGCAGGTTCTGGAGGATGTCCTGACGCAACTTCTCGATGGCCGCCTCCAGCGCGACGATCATGGGGTTCGAGCGGGGCGTGGTGGGGAGCAGCGTGGCGCGCTGCACCTGCAGCTTGTTGAACTCGGCGATCTGTTGTGCGATGGTCGGCTCCTCCACACTCAACAGGGTGCCGACCTGCCGGTAGGGGTTTCTCGTGTCATTGATGTACGCGATGAGGTTGTCCACCAAACGCATCTGCACCGAACGCGTCGTCACCTCCTTCTCGAGATCGGTCATCGCGGCGATCATGCTCTGCGACTGCGAGGCGGGGTCCAGCAGCAGGTTTCGCTCCCGGAAGGTCTTGAGGTTCCGCTCGACCGTGCCAAGCTCCCGGCTGGCCGTGTCCAGCTGATCGTTGATGAAGTCCAGCGCATTCTGTGACGACCGCTTCTTCTCGTCGAAACCGGCCATCTCGTATTCGGCCATCCATTGGTCGACGATCTCCACGCCCAGGCTGGGGGCCTGCGTCTCGAAGTTGAGCCGCATGATGTTGTTCGACTCCCCCGAGGGCACGACCGAGAGGGCGGACAGCAGTTCGGCCCCCCGACGCGAGGCGGGGGCATAGGTGACCACGAACTCACGGCTCATGAGGTTCCGCATCGATATGGGCTTGCGGCGAAGGACGAACCGGCCCGCCTCCGTCTCGAACGGAATGCCGAACCGCAGCTCCGGCCCCTTCTCTCCGAGCAGGAAGCGCTGGTCGTCCAAAACGGTCAGGGGAATGTCGAACGACTTCAGCGAGTCCGTCAACGCCAGCACCTGCAGGCCGATGGGCAATTCGGAGGAGTTGAGCAGACTCGTCAGGAAATTGCCCTTGTTGAAGTACATCACCTCCAGACCCAGGGAGCGCACCACGCGGACCGCCATCCGGTTGGTCTGGATGACCTGGATCTCGTCGTAGATGTTCTTGTCCGAGTTGCTGAAGAGCATGTCCTCGATCTTGTCGGCACGCATCCTCTTCTCGGAGGGGTCCTTCACCATGAGGGTGCTGGAGACCGCATAGATCTTGGGCTCGTAGCGGAGCTTGATGAACGAGAAGGCCAGGCTCACCACCAGCGAAAGGGCGATCCAGGGCGTGTACGGGATGTAGCGGAAGAGCAGCTCCCGGGGCGATACGCTCTGGTTCGGAACGTGCTGTTCGAACGCGATGGGGTTTTCCGAACTCATGCTGTTCAATTGAGGATCAGGTTCAGGAGCAGGATGAGGATCGAGGCCGCGGAGACGGCCAGGCTCATGTATTGCTGCCGTTGGGTGTCGGAAGCGGTCAGCTGGAGCCGGTTGGCCTGCACGACGACGAGGTCGTTCTGCCTGAGTTGGAGATGCGGCGACCGGAAGATGTCCTGACTTGTCAGGTCCACCTTGGCATAGCTGCGCCGGCCATCCTGATCGCGGATCACCAGCACGTCCTGCTTCCGGCCGCTGGGGAGGATGTCGCCGGCCATGCCGATGGCGTCGAACACCGTCATCCGTTCGTTCGCGGTCTGGAAGGCCCCCGGCGCGCGCACTTCACCGAGCACGGTGACCCGGATCCCGGAGAACTGTACGACGCAGTAGGGATTGGACAGCACACCCATGGCGGTGATCTGCTCCGTCAACCGGCGCTCCAGCCCGGCACGGGTCAGACCCTGCGCCTTGACGGAACCCAGCCCGTGGATGCGTATGTTCCCGTCCGCATCCACCCGGTAACCCGCAGGGGCCTGCGCACTGCCGCCGCCCGATGCCGACTGACGGATGTTCTCCTGCGCCGAAGAGGCGGGCGAACGGGCGTAGACGCCCGACACCTGGTTGTAGATGGCCGTAGCCTCCGGATTGTCGCTGTAGAAGAGGATCGACAACAGGTCGCCCGGCTGGATCGGCAGGTCGGGCAGGACAGAGACGTCCACCACGGCGGTGTCGACCCCCTTCTCGAAATAGCCCGGCGGCTTCTCGAGCCGGCAGGAGGCCGCCAGGGTCGACAGGAACACCGCGAAGAGCATCGCTCGGACGGACAGGACCGACCCTTTCGCAGGCAGGGACTTCCCTTGGTTACGGGTCATTCTCAGGGGTTTGATGGGGTGATGGGCGAAACCTTGCTCTTGTCGACCTTCGCCACGAGCTTGTACCCCAGGCTCTCGATGACCACCTCCACCGTGTGCTGCAGCACCCGCTGCACCACGGCGGTCTTGTCCATCAGGATGCCGGAGCGGATCACGACACGGTCGTCGGGCCGGATCTCCACGGGCAGCACCTGCACCTCGCTGTGCTCGTCCAGGAACCGACGGATGTCCTCGATCTCGGCATCCTTGATCACAGCGGGCTTGCCCAGCCAGTACACATAGTTCAGGACACCGTCGACCATCCGGACCTTCGTCTGGTCCTCCGGGTATACACGCACGAACACGTACGACTTGAAGAGCGGCTCGTCGACCCACTTCATCCGGTCGCTCCATTTCTTTCGGATCCGGTTCAGGGGGCAGTACGATTCCAAGCCCTGCTCCGCCAACAGGGCGTCCACCTTCTTCTCCCACCTGGGCTTCGTGTAGACGGCGTACCAGGTCTTTTTCCTTTCCTTCTTCGTCATGGTCGCATGGCTTCGCCACCTCGGTCACATGCCGCCTGGGCAGGTGTACCGTTCAGGTCTTTTCCAAGGCAGTCCGTTTCACGATTCATGTCATGCCGGTACCCTCCGCGGCCGAATCGGTCAGGGTTGGGAACCAGTCACTCGGGATAGGGGACATGAAGCGGGAAACCGGGGTGATTTCATTCAGGATCAGCTTCAAATATAGGCCTTTTTACCATTGGCCTCCGGAGCCGGAGCCCCCCGGAGGCACCCTCCGGAAGCCCCGAAAACGTTGACTTCCTTGGGGTTCGGACCCGACCCGGACCCGCTCGGGGACCCTCCGTCCGACGCGTTCCGAAGACCGGGCGCGGACAGCCCGCAACGGGGCTCGGACGAGGCCAGGGCAGGGTCGTTCAGGGATATGGACGACATGGTGTCAGGCGTTGACCTCGCGCACCTCGTCCTCCGTCAACGCATAGGTGATGCCTTCGGCCTCGCACCAGGCCCTTCCCGTGGCATCGAAACGGAGCTTCTCTCCCGTTCGGCTGACCCAGCCGATCTGCCGGGCGGGGTTGCCCACCAGCAGGGCATGGGCGGGAACGTCCCGGATGACCACCGTTCCGGCCCCGATCAACGCATACCGGCCCACCTCGACACCGCAGACGATGGTGGCGTTCGCGCCGACGGTGCAGCCCCGGCGCAGGATGGTGGGGCGGAACTCGGACTTGCGCTCGACGAAACTCCGTGGATTGATGACATTCGTAAAGACCATCGACGGACCCAGGAAGACGTCGTCCTCCACGACAACGCCGTTGTATACCGAGACGTTGTTCTGGATCTTGACGCCGTTGCCGATGCTGACGCGGTTGTCGATGAAGCAGTTCTGCCCGATGTTGCAGCCTGCACCCACCACGGCGGTGGGCATGATGTGGGTGAAATGCCAGACTTTCGTGCCATCGCCGATCCGGGCGCCATCGTCGACGACGGCCGTGGGATGGATGTGGACGGGGTCTCTCATGGATTGGACCGGTTGGATGCCGGCCCCCGAAAGTAAGGCATTCTCTCCAACAGCCCGTATTTTTCCCATGGGCGGACGCCGCCCGGACCCCCTTCCAACGGGTCAGACCCCACGGTTCTCCCAGCCGATCTCGGGCAGCAGGTAGCCCGGACGGCGTTCGTAGCCGTAGATGGCCGTGATGCCGACGAGGTTCCGCACGTCCAACGGCAGTTTGACCTGTCCGTTGATGATCCACCGCACATTGTGGATGCAGACGGTGATGTTCACCAGGTAGGAGGCCTCGCGCAGCAGGTTCGCCTCTATCCGGGCCCTCGAGGTGTAGACCCCCGGGGTCCAGGGGACGACCCTGTCGTAGGCGTCGTCGTGGAAGACCGCGAACAGGGTCAGCTCGCTGTTCTTCTCCATCACCTCGAAGCCCACCCGGAGGCCGGTGACAGGCTTCCGGATGCGGTAGGTGAAGACCAGGTCGAGCGGCTTGTGGCTGGCGAACACCGACCCGTCGGATTCCTCCTGCACCATGTCGAAGTCGAGCAGTTCGAAGTATTCGTCCTCCGGCAGGGCCCGGATGACATCCTGCCGTTCGGTGGCGCCGGCCACGCTCTGCACGTTGTTGATATAATGGTTCAGACCCGCCTTCACACCGCCGTGGAAGTCGACCTGTCCGTTCTTCATCACCAGGATCCGGTTGCAGAGCGACCCGATGGAGGTCATGTTGTGGGAGACGAAGAGCACCGTCTTGCCGCCGCTGCGGCTGACTTCGCCCATCTTCCCGAGCGACTTCTTCTGGAACTCGACATCACCCACGGCGAGCACCTCGTCCACGATCAGGATCTCGCTCTCCAGGTGGGCGGCCACGCCGAAGGCCAGGCGCACGTACATGCCGCTGCTGTAGCGCTTCACGGGCGTCTCGATGTACCGCTCGACGCCGGCGAAGTCGACGATCTCGTCGAACTTGCGGTCGATCTCGTGGCGCTTCATGCCGAGGATCGCCCCGTTCAGGTAGATGTTCTCCCGTCCGGTGAGTTCGGGGTGGAATCCGGTGCCGACCTCCAGCAGGCTGGCGACGCGGCCGCGGATGCGGATGCGGCCGACGGAAGGGGCCGTCGTGCGGCTCATCACCTTCAGCAGCGTGCTCTTGCCGGCGCCGTTGCGGCCGATGATGCCGAGCACCTCGCCCTGGGCGACGTCGAAGTTGATGTCCTTCAGGGCCCATACATAGTCGCTGGCACCCTTGCTGGCGCGGTCGTTGACCTCGCCGATCTTGAGGTAGGGGTCCTCCTTCCCACGGACCCGGTGCCACCAGCGGTTCAGGTCGTGGCTGAGGGTGCCCGTGCCGACGAGGCCCAGACGGTACTGCTTGCTCAAATGCTCGACGCGGATTACGGCTCCCATGTTGTCAGACGGTATCCATGAAATTCTTCTCGACCTTGTTGAACACGAGCATGCCGGCCATGAGGATGACCGCCATGAAGCCAAAGCTGTACAGCAGCCCGGGCACGCTGAGCTCGCCAGCCCCCAGGTACACCTTGCGGAAGGCCTCCACCAGCCAGGAGAGGGGGTTCGCCTCGATCAGCCAGCTGAACTTCTTGCTCATGCTCGAGAGGGGATAGATCACCGGCGTCGCATACATGAGCAGGTTGATGCCGAAGGTGATGAGGAAGGTGAGGTCGCGGTACTTCGTCGTCAGGGACGACAGGATCAGCCCCAGTCCGAGACCGATGCCGGCCATGATCCCCACCACCACCGGCGTCACCAGCAGGATGCCCGGCAGGTCCGGGCGCACATGGCTGCCCATCGCCACGAAGAACGCGAGGAATCCGATGAACAGCAGGTACTGGATACCGAACTTCACCAGGCCCGAAATGGCCTTCGACAAGGGCATCACCAGCCGGGGGAAGTACACCTTGCCGAAGATGCTGGCATTGGTGGTGAAGGTCGTGCTGGTGGCCGTGAGGGTCTCGGAGAAATAGTTCCAGATGGTGATGCCGGCCATGTAGAACAGGGTCTGCGGCAGGCCGTCGGTCGATATCTGCGCGATATTCCCGAAGATGACCGTGTAGGTCACCGTCGTCAGCAGGGGCTGGATGAAGAACCAGAGGGGCCCCAGGATCGTCTGCTTGTAGACCGACACGATGTCGCGCCTGACGAACATCATCAACAGGTACCCGTGGTTCCATACCTCCCGCAGGTCGAGGGAGAACAGCCGGGTGCGGGGTTCGATGTCGAGGTCCCATGCCTCGGACCCGGACACCCTGTCTTGCTCGGTGGACATCTTTCGACTTCTGGTTTTTTCCCACTGCGGCCTGGAACCTTCGTTCGGCAGGCCACGCGGTCGGTGGAGCGCAGGGGCCACCCCTGCTCAAGGAGCGGCCGAGGGGGCGACAAGGCCCCGGCGCCCCCACAAAATAGTGCGCGGATCCATCCCGTCAAACAGGGGCGTCCACAAATGCGCTTCACGTGAATGATGTATCTTACCCCTCGGTCCCAAAACCCGCCCCATGTCCAGCCGCTTCACCTCCCTCGACGTGTTCCGGGGCGCCACCGTGGCCCTCATGATCCTTGTGAACAACCCCGGCAGCTGGGCGCACCTCTACACGCCCCTCGCCCACGCCGGATGGCACGGGGCCACACCCACCGACCTGGTGTTCCCCTTCTTCCTCTTCGCCGTCGGCAATGCCATGGCCTTCACCCTGCCCCGCCTCCAGGACGCCCCGGCCCGGGCCTTCTGGCGAAAGGTCGGATGGCGAACCCTCCTCATCTTCGGGATCGGTCTGCTGCTCAACGCCTTCCCCTTCGTCCGATATGATGCGGAGGGTCACCTCGTGGTGAAGACCTTCGACCGGCTCCGCATCCCGGGCGTCCTCCAGCGCATCGCCCTCTGCTACCTCCTGGCCGCCGCCGCCGTCCGCCTCCTGGGCGACAGGGGCGCCGCCTACGCCTCCGCAGCCACGCTCCTGGGATACTGGGGCCTCTGCCTGGCCTTCGGACGGCCCGGTGACCCCTACAGCCTCGAAGGCTGGTTCGGGACGGCCGTCGACAAGGCGGTCCTGGGCGAAAACCACCTCTACCGCGGCGAAGGCTTGCCCTTCGACCCCGAAGGGATCATGAGCACCCTGCCCGCCACCGTACAGGTACTCATCGGCTATCTCGCCGGCCGCCACATCATCCGCAAAGGCATGCAGTGGGAGATGCTCGGCAACCTCCTCGCCGTCGCCCTGCTGCTCGTCCTCGCCGGCTTCTGCTGGCACCTCGCCTTCCCCATCAACAAGAAGATCTGGACCTCCTCCTATGTGCTCTATACCGGCGGACTGGCGATGGCGACCCTCGGCGTCGCCGTCTGGCTCATCGAATTCCACCACCGCAACGGCCCATGGAGCCGCTTCTTCCTCGCCTTCGGACGAAACCCCCTCTTCGTCTTCGTCCTCAGCGGCGTCGTGGCCAAGTCCTACACCCTCTTCCGCATCGCCGACACCGGCCCCGACGGTAGCCCCGTCCACCGCAGCCTCGGCGGCTGGATGTACGAACACCTCTTCGCCCCGGCCTTCGGCCCGATGAACGGATCCCTCCTCTACGCCGTCGCCCACATCGTCGCCTTCTGGGCCGTATGCCACCTGCTCGACCGAAAAGGCATCCATGTCCGCGTCTGACACCCGCTTCCCAAACCCTTCCCACATCGCCGAACCACACCCCATGCGATTCCAGGTCACCCACCTCACCCAGGACGGCTGGGACAAGGTCCGCCTGCAGGACACCCTCACCGGTTGCTGCGCCGACATCGTCCCCGCCGCCGGCGCCATCCTCAACGCCTTCTCCATCCCCACGCCCGACGGCACCTGCAACGTGGTCGACGGGTTCCGCGATGCCGCCGACTGGCGGGAACGCCTCGGACAGGGCTTCCACAGCGCCAAGCTCTCCCCCTTCGTCTGCCGCCTCAAGGACTCCTCCTTCGACTGGAACGGACGCACCCACACGGTCTCCAAGTTCCGGCTCCACGGCACCGCCATCCACGGCATCCTCTACGACGCCCCCTTCCACATCCTCGAAGAGGCCGTGCATGCCGACTTCGCAGAACTCGAACTCAAATACGCCTACCCGGGCGATGTCGAAGGCTATCCCTTCGCCTACGACTGCCTCATCCGCTACCGCCTCGAGACCGGCAACACACTCCTCGTCTCCACCGCCGTCCACAACCGCAGCCGCGAGACCATCCCCATGAGCGACGGCTGGCATCCCTATTTCACCCTCGGTGGCAGCATCGACCGGCTCAGCCTGCAGTTCCACGCCTCCCACATGCTCGAATACGACGCGGCCGTCCTCCCCACGGGTCGTCTCCTGCCCCATGACCACTGGAGGCAGCCACGCACCCTCGGCGACACCTTCCTCGACAACGGCTTCGTCCTCGACACCGGCCACCCTCAGCCCGCCTGCACCCTCTCCGACCCCGAGACCGGCATCTCCCTGTCCTTCCTCCCCGAAGCCGCCTACCCCTACCTGCAGATCTACACCCCGCCGCACCGCCGCAGCATCGCCATCGAAAACCTCAGCGCCGCCCCGGACGCCTTCAACAACGGCATCGGACTCACCCGGCTCGAGCCCGACCACACCCGAACCTACTCCCTCCGCTACCGCATCGACCGGCCCTGAGCCGGCCCCGGCCGACAACCCACCGGACCAGCCCCGGCGCCACACGCATGCTTTCATGCGCCATGGCCATGCCGGGCACCTGAAGACAAAGAGCTGACGGCCACCCGCATTGGAGGACTCGTCTGATGCATATCACAGGGCGGGCCCCGGGGTATGTTGATGTCGGGTGCTCACCTCATGCGTCAGGGTCGTCGGTCGGCGTGGCACGGGGGCCGGGGGCGGGTCCCCATGCGATGCGGCCGGGGGCCTTGCGGCTATCCCACCTCCATGATCTCGTCCCACCGCGTGGTATAGCGGCGGCTGCGCTTCTCCTGCCGCATCTTCCAGTTGCGGGTCAGGCCCGAGGCCAGATACTTCACGATGTCGTCGCGCATGCTCACGTTGAGGTTGTCGATCGCGTGCATGAGGGCCCGCTGCCGCGGGTCGGGCGGCTGCGGGGCGAACAGGTTGCCCTGGACCGGCGCGTCGGGCACGAGGTTGCCGAGGATGACCCCCGCCTTGAGGTACCTGCGGCCCGGGCGGAAGAGTTGTTCGACCATCGGCAGGGCATGGCGCAGGAGTTCGTGGGTGACCGAGGTGGGCACGGGGAGGACCGCATAGCGGTGGTCGCTGCGCGGGTCGTAGGTGTACGCGCCCGGGCCGCCGCCGCTGGTGACGGCGAACACGTCGATCGAGCCGGCGGCGGAACCCTGGCGCCGCAGCTTCTCGGCGGCGCGGGCGGTATAGGTGGCGACGGCCTCGCGCAGCGGCTCCAGGTCGAAGACGGGCCGGCCGAACATCCGCGTAGAGGCGATGTTCTTCTTGATCTCGAGCGGGTCCTTCATCCCGATGGAGGGCTCGCCGCGCAGCTCCCGGAGCAGCCGGAGGCCGACGACACCGCCCAGCTGCCGGCGTGCCCACTCGTCCGGCATCTGCCGCAACTGCCAGGCCGTCTCGATGCCGTACTGCTCGCGCAACCTCGCCGCATAGCGGCGCCCGATGCCCCAGAGGTCGGCCACGGCCGTGCGCGACAGGGCCTCCCGCACGGCCTCCTCCGTGTCCAGGACGACGATGCAGCCCGTCCCCGCCTTGTCCTTCTTCGCCAGGCGGTTCGCCACCTTGCTCAACAGCTTGGTGGGCGCCACCCCCACCGAGACCCGGATGCCCGTCCATGCCTCCACCGCCCCGCGCAGCCGCAGCGAGAAATCCCGCAACCCCCCGGCAGGGATGTGCGACAGGTCGAGGAAGGCCTCGTCGACCGAATACACCTCCACCCGCCCGGAACCGCCCGACGGATCCTCCATCACCTGACGCAGCGTGTCCATGACGCGCAGACTCATGTCGCCGTACAGATGGTAGTTGGAGGAGAACACCGCCACCCGGTGGCGCTCCATCACCTCCCGGCACTGGTAGTAGGGCACCGCCATGTCCACCCCCAGCGCCTTGGCCTCGTCCGTCCTCGAGATGATGCAGCCGTCGTTGTTGCTCAGCACGACCACGGGCCGGTCCCACAGGTCCGGCCGGAACAGCCGCTCGCAGGAACAATAGAAACTGTTGCAGTCCACGATCCCCTTCATCGCCATCCCTTTTACCCGTTCCCCCATCCCGGCACACCCTCCCGCGTCCGATGCCTCAGAGCGCATGGATGGCGTAGGTGACGACGCCCCAGACCGAAAAGTCGGCCTCGGCATCGATGTCGATGGCAGCCAGCCGGGGGGTCTCCGGCACCAGCCGCACCCGGTTGAAGGTCTGCTCCAACCGGCGGATCAGCATCTCCCCGTTCAGCGTCGCAATGACCACCTTGCCACTCACCGGCTTCAGGCTCCGGTCCACCACCACCACGTCGCCGTCGAAGATCCCGGCACCGACCATCGCATCGCCCCGGACCCGCATGAAGAAGGTCGCCGGCTTGTTGCGCACCAACTGCTCGTTCAGGTCGATGCCCCGCTCCGCATAGTCGTCCGTCGCCGCCGTGAAGCCCGTCGCCTCCGCCGTGCGCGCCTGATGCTGCGTGAACTGCCTCGTGCCACGGTACGCGGCACCCTGTATCACCTCGCCTTCCATACGACTGGGGTTTGAATTGCTAAATTATTTAGTATTTCGGACATGGACAAACCCTCCCGGGATAATTTTTCCGGGGACCGCCACGCCCGACAGGCGTGGAAGAACCGCCGCCCGACGGCCGGAAGACGGAGGCCGGAAGGGAAAAATCCATCCCGCGGACAGCCTCCCCCACATGGAAACACCCCCCGTCGGGTGCGACATTTACCGAAACGACACCCATGCCACAACGACCCGGACGGAAGGAGCCCGACATGCTGGAGAAGCTCCGGATGGAGAACGACTTCATGAAGATGAAACTGATGCTGGAGCACGGCGCCCGCTTCCACTCGGGCCAGGCCGGCGGGGGGCTCGACCCGGCCGTCGAATACGCATTCCTCAAGCAGGTGCTCGCCTTCGAGGAGGAGTACGCGTCAGGCCGGCGGCAGACCGTCTTCGAGAAACTGGGACGCCCCGCCGACATCCGGCCGGCCGGCGACCTGGCCGAAGGCGAACTGACCGGCGCCCTGACGGAGATGCACCGGCGACTCAACGCCGGCGGCATCCACCTCACCACCCTCAGCCCGGACGTCGACCCGCGCGAACTCTACCGCTTCATGACGGAGGAACTCATGCAGGTCGAACTCTGCGGAGCCGACAGACCGGGGATGCACTGCTTCGTCTACGACGAATTCCACCCGGACCCCCGCCAGCAGAACGAACACACCGCCGTCGAACTCTGCGTCCGGCTCATCCTGCAGAAGAAGAATCTCCTCCACATGTTCCCCGCCGGCCGGCCACTCCGCCTCAACGGCCACGAAAGGATGGGCGAGACCGAATTCCGGCACCGGGTGCACGCCTTCAAATCACGGTACGAGGACATCGTCCCCGTCCGCATCCAGGCCACCCGCACAGAACTGCGCAACGACAGGTGCCGCATATCCGGCACCCATGTCACCGGCCTCTGCCACGAAGGACGGTGCGACATGGTGCAGGACGCCTGGCAGGTCGGCTTCCGGCTCGACGACAACGGCGAATGGCTCGTCACCGACGTGCGGATCGACGGCGTCGGGCTCTGACATCCGCAAGTCGGGCCGTATGCCTATATTAGTGACATGAGCACTCCCATCGAGAACCGACACCTCGCCCTCGACGTGCTGCGGGGCATGACCGTATGCTTCATGATCGTCGTCAACAGCCCGGGACCGGGCGCAGCACCCTTCTCCCCCCTCGAACACGCCGCATGGCACGGGTTCACACCGACAGACCTCGTCTTCCCCACCTTCCTCTTCGTCGTCGGCAACGCCATGGCCTTCACCCAGCCCAGGCTGCAGGGACTCGCCACCGGCGCCTTCCTCGCCAAAACCTTCCGCCGGACCCTCCTCATCTTCCTCCTGGGATACCTCATGTACTGGTTCCCCTTCGTCAGACAGGGCGCCGACGGCAACTGGGCACCCACCCCCATCAGCCATACCCGGATCCTCGGCGTCCTCCAGCGCATCGCCCTCTGCTACGGCATCGCCGCCCTGATGGTGCGGTTCCTCACACCCCGCACCCTGCGCACCGCCGGAGCCCTCCTCCTCGCCGGCTACTGGGCCGCCCTCGCCTGGGGAGGCGACTACTCCATGACCGGCAACCTCGGACACCGCATCGACATGGCCCTCCTCGGCGACAACCACCTCTACCACGGCGAAGGCGTGGCCTTCGACCCCGAAGGCCTCCTCAGCACCCTCCCCGCCGTCGTCAACGTACTCATCGGCTACCTCACCGGTCGCTTCATACGCGAAAAGGGCGCCTCCCATGAGACCATCGCCAGACTGGCCCTCGCCGGCGCCGCCCTCGTCGCCATCGCCTACTTCTGGAACAACCTCTTCCCCATCAACAAGAAACTGTGGACGAGCCCCTTCGTCCTCTATACCTGCGGACTCGACCTGCTCATCCTCGCCGCCCTCGTCAAAAGCACCGAGATGACGCAACCCCCGCGATGGACCGCATTCTTCACGGTGTTCGGACGGAACCCGCTCGCCATCTACCTCCTCTCCGAGATCGTCCTCACCAGCCTCTGGACGATACCGGGAGCCGGCGGCAACAGCCTCTGTGAAACCATCAACGCCGCCTTCTACCAACGCATCGCACCCGGCCCCTGGGGCTCCCTGCTCTTCGCCCTCTCCCTCATGATGGGCTGCTGGCTCGTCGGCTGGGCGATGGACCGCCGCAAGGTCCATATCCGGGTCTGAGGACCGTCATGCCGAGAGGTCCGGCAACTCCGGATACCCGAACGGCTCGATGGGATCGGCCGCCTCGCGGAAATCCTTGCGGACGGTATAGGCCCGCATGGCCGCCGAGGGATAATGGAAATGCGCGATCTCGCGGACACGCTCCGGCGTCAACCCCGCCTGCACCCACTCCCAGGCCAGGTCGTCCGTCAGGATCAGCGGCATCCGCTTCCGACGGTTGTGGACCTGCTCCATCAGGCCGTTGGCCGCGGTGGTGACAATGGCGAACGTGTCCATCGTCTCCCCCGTCTCCCGGTCCGTCCACGGCTGCCAGATGCCACCCATGAAGAAATACTCGTGGCCCGGCAATACGATGCGATACGGATAGGCGACATCCCTGCGCGTGCCGGCAGGAGTGAAATGCCGCCACTCGTAGAAACCGGATGACAACACCAGGCAGCGCCGTTGCAGGGCCGACTGGCGATAACTCACCTTCTCGAGCATCTCCTCGCCAATGGCATTCAAGGTGTTCCGCGGCGGGTCCCGCCGACCCGTCTTCGGATTCAACCCCCCATGCCGGAAATGCTCCAGCTCAGCCCGGGTATGCACATAAAAGGGCACCAACTCCCAATGCATCAACACCAACTCCACATCCGCCCCGCCGGCCACAGGCTTCAATACCGGCCAACGACCATACACGAAGCCGCTCTGCAACGGCCGCCGCAACGCATCCGACAGGTCCCCGATCGCCTTCTCGAGCCGTTTCAGGCGGATATGTTCCGCACGGTTCACATCGATGCCGTTATAGAAGCACATGGCCAAAATTACGCCCAACCATCGGGGGTGGAGACACCAACCCCTTGCATCCTGCCCGGCTGGGCCCGACGGACAGGGGATTCTCGCGATTTATCCCGTATTTCGCGGGCATCAGCCGTATGACGGACGAACATTTCATGCGCATGGCCCTGGCGGAGGCCCGCAAAGCCTTCGAAGCGGGCGAAGTGCCCGTCGGCGCCGTCATCACGGTGGGCGACCAGGTCCTCTCCCGCGGCCATAACATGGTCGAACGGCTCCACGACGCCACCGCCCACGCCGAGATGATCGCACTGACCTCCGCCTTCGAACGGCTGGGAGCGAAATACCTGCCCGAAGCCACCCTCTATGTGACGGTCGAGCCCTGCCTCATGTGCACCGGCGCCATCGCCTGGAGCAAGCTGTCCCGCGTCGTCTGGGGCGCCGACGACGAGAAGAACGGACATCGCCGCATCACCCGTGACGCATGGCCCTTCCACCCCAGGACGACCCTCGCCCGGGGCATCCACGCCGAAGAGGCGGCCGAACTCATGAAGGCCTTCTTCCGGATACGCCGTTGAAGGGGATGCCCGACAACGCCACATGCAGCTTTCCGATGCCCGCCCCGACGGCCCTTCCCCGCTCACCCGAATGGCCGTACCTTCGTGCTCCAAATCAAACCACCATAGCCATGCCATTCACACTCGACCCCCTGCCCTACGCCCATGACGCCCTGGAACCGCATATCGACACCCTGACGATGCAGATCCACCACGGGAAACACCACCAGGCCTATGTCGACAACCTCAACAAGGCCGTCGCCGGCACACCCAACGAAGGCAAGTCGCTCGAAGAACTCGTCGCAGCCGCCGGCTCCATCTCGCCCGCCGTCCGCAACAACGGCGGCGGCCATTGGAACCACCGCTTCTTCTGGGAAAGCCTCTCCCCCAACGGGGGTGGCAAGCCCGCCGGCGCCCTCGCCCAGGCCATCGACGACGCCTTCGGCTCCTTCGACGCCTTCCGCGAAACGTTCAACAACGCCGGCATGACCCGCTTCGGCAGCGGCTGGGCCTGGCTCATTGTCAAGGACGGCAAACTCGCGGTCACCAGCACCCCCAACCAGGACAACCCCCTCATGGACATCGCCGAAGTCAAAGGCAGCCCCCTCCTCGGCGTCGACGTCTGGGAACACGCCTATTACCTCAAATACCAGAACCGACGGGCCGAATACCTCGGCGCCTTCTGGAACCTGATCGACTGGAACAAGGTCGCCGCACGCTTCTCCGCCTGACGCGCGAACCAACGGGGTTCAACCCCACGACCTTACGGCCCGGATCCCACAGATCCGGGCTTTCATTTGTCAGCGCGTAGAACACCGCCCTCAGGGCACCGGGTCATGCCCCGAACCGCCCCAGGGATGACAGCGCGACAGCCGACGCAGGGTCAGCCACATCCCGCGTAATAAACCATGCCGGCGGAATGCCTCGATGCCGTACTGCGAACAGGTGGGCGTGTACCGGCAACTGGGTGGCAGCCAGGGCGAGATGGCGAGTTGGTAGAAGCGGATCAGCCCGATGAAGGGGATGGCAAGAACACGCATCAGTCCCCGATAGGCCCGTCGCATGCCTTCATACGCCATGGCCATGCCGTTTCAAGAGCCCTTCGATGGCTTTGGCGACCTGCGCGTGCAGGTCCGCAGGGTCCGGCAATTCCCTGCCGGTGAAGACCAGGAAGACGTCGAGGCCTGCCGGGCCGGGCCGGCATCCGACCTCCAATGCTGCCGCCTGGCGCCGCCAGGCCTCCCGCATCAACCGTTTGATGCGGTTCCGGTCGACCGCACGACGGAAGACCCGCGCACTTGCGCCAAAGCCGACCTTCACGCCACCGGTGCGCCCCGGATCGGTCAGGTGGTGCACCCGCAGCAGACGGAGCTGCAGCCGCTCCCCCTGGCTGAAGAGCGCAGCGATCCGCTTGCGGCTCTTCAGCCGCTTGTCGCGACCGAGGGTCTGCGGTGAGGGGACCGTCATGGACATGGGACTTCCGTTCAACGAAAATAGCTCCGGAAGGGCATCCGGAGCTATGATGTCTGTCCGCCGGAAGGCAGCCGTTATTTCTGCCTGAACTCGTCGGAGACGGTCAGCTTATGCCTGCCCTTGCGACGACGGCTGGACAGGACCTTGCGGCCGTTCGCCGACTGCATACGCTTGCGGAAACCATGTACCGACTTGCGGCGGCGGCGATGCGGCTGGAATGTACGTTTCATGCGCTTGGCTTTTTCACGTTTCAGGTTGGGACCGGGAGAACGGTCCGTGTCTTCAGTCCGACCACGGGTCACCACACCCGGGGTTGTGAAAGGGAGGCAAAGTTAGCAAAAAGGACGAATCATCCGAAGAATTTCAGGTCTGCCCACGGAGAGGCCCTGGGACCGGCGGCGTTTGCGGTGCCGGCCACCTTCCGGCCCGGCCGAAGCATCCCGCCCGGGCATCGGGGCGAACCCGGATGCACACCGGGTGGAAACGGTCAGCGGGAGGTCTTCTGCACCGGACCAAAAGCGAAAGGTTGCCTGGTGGCAACCTTTCGGGAAGTTCTTGGGCTTGAGGCGGGACATCACTTCTGCCCGGCAGGCTTGGGCGCAGGGGGTGAATTGGCACCGCCGAGTTTCTTTTTGATGGCAGGTAGTAGGTCGTCCGCATCGGGCTGGACAAGCAGGGCCTCCTTCCGGAAGACATAGCCATAGCCGCCGGCCTTGGCCACTTCCTGGATCATGGCGGTGGCCTTCTGGGCCACGGGCGTCATGAGTTCCTCCTGACGCTGCTGCATCTGCTGCTGGTAGCTGGATTCGAAGCCCTGGAGCTCGGTGAGCAGCTTCTTCATCTTCTCGCGGTTGGCTGTGCGGATGGCGTTCGACCATTTGGCGGAGTCGGCCTTGTAGATGCTGTCCTGGCGGTTGAGTTCGCGCAGCGTCTCGGCATAGTTGATCTGCAGGGCGCTGTCGAACTGGGCCATTTCGGCCATCGCCTTCTTGTACTCGGGCATCAGCTGGACGACCTCGTCGACACTGACATACGCGATCTTGGTCTGGGCGGATACGGTCGTCGCCAGGGTAAGGCAGGCGAGAAGTCCCAGTAGGATACCTTTTCTCATTGTGTTCTAAGCTTTGTTTTTCGGGGGTTGGGGCCGGTGGTCATTTCACGCCGAGGGCCTTGAGCACATCGTCGCTGCGGTCCAGCCGGGGGTCGGCAAATATAACGGTAATTCCCTCACTCTTATCCAAAATAAAATCGTATTGCCGGTCTGCGGCCAGCTTCTGGATGGCGTTGTAGACGCGGTCCTGGATGGGTTTGACGAGTTCCTGGCGCTTGCGGAAGAGGTCTCCCTCGAAGCCGAAGCGCTTCTTCTGCAGGTCGCGCAGTTCCTTCTCGCGGTTGAAGAGTTCGTCTTCGCGTTTCTTGCGGAGGCTGGGGCTGAGCATGACCTGTTCGGATTCGAAGCTGCGGTACATGGCGTCGAGTTCGGACTGTTTCTGTTCGATCTCCTTCTGCCATTGTTCGCTGAACTGGTCGAGTTTCTTCTGCGCCTCCTTGTAGTCGGGCATGCGCTCGAGGATGTACTTGGTGTCGATGACGGCGTACCGCTGGGCGAAGGCTGCCAGGGACAGGAGCATCGCGGCGGAAGCGGTGAGGAGGGTCCGTTTCATGGCCTTTTGGTTTTGTTGTGTCAGGTATCGGCCCGGCCTGTCATTCGGGTTCGAAGCCGAGCATGAAGGTGAACTTGCTGGCGTCTCGGATACGGGTGTTGGGGGTGATCGCGTCGAGGCCAACGCCGTAGTCGAAGCCCAGCAGGCCGAACATGGGCAGGAAGAACCGCACGCCCACGCCGACGGCGCGGCGGAGTTCGAAGGGATTCCACTGCTTGAAGCTGTACCAGCCGTTGGCGGCCTCGAAGAAGGCGAGGCCGAAGATGGTGCTGCTGGGGTTGGTGACGAAGGGGTAGCGCAGTTCGAGGGTGTACTTGTTGAAGATGGTGAAGAAGTTGTTGGCGCGTTGCAGGTCGGGGTTGATGGTGGGGTCGGATACCTGGTAGACGGGGTAGCCGCGATGGGCGATGATGTCGTAGCCGAGCACGCCGAAGTTGTTGGTGAGGCCGGCGTTGCCGACCTGGAAGCGCTCGAAGGGGGAGATGGGCAGGTCGCGGTTATAGCGGCCCATGAAGCCGTACTTGGCGGCGAAGCGGAGGACGAACTGCCGGCTCTTGTCCTCGCCGCGGGCCTTGCCCAGCGGCACGAACCACTCGGCGTTGAAGCGCCATTTGTGGTATTCTACGAGCTTGTAGATGTCGCCCTCGTCGATGCCGAGGAAGGCCGACCAGGGCGGGGTGAAGGCGGCGCTGAGCATGAAGTTGGAGCCGCTCCGCGGGAAGATGGGCTGGTCCACCGACGCCCGGGAGAGGGCGATGCGGAGGTTCACGTTGGAGGAGTTGCCCGTGGAGAAGGTGGGGAAGATGGCGTAGTTGCGGGCGGTGTAGTTGATGTAGGAGAGGGTGTAGACGAGGGAGAAGAAGTCGTCGGGCCACTTGAGCTGCTTGCCCAGGGCGATGGAGGCGCCGGAGGTGTTGAGGAAGGACGAGTCGGCGTAGTTGCGGTCGAAGAAGCCGGTGAAGGGGTTCAGTGCGTTGGAGAAGCGGGTGTTGAAGACGCTGACGGTGAAGGAGTTCCGCTTCTTGCCACCCAGCCAGGGCTCGGTGAACGAGAAGTTGAGGGAGCGGAAGAACCGGCCGTTGGACTGGTAGCGGAGGCTGAGTTTCTGGCCACCGCCGGAGGGCAGGGGGTCCCAGGCCTCCTTCCGCATGATGTTCCGGATGGAGAAGTTGTTGAAGGTCACGCCCAGGGTGCCCGTGAGGCCGATGTTGCCGCCCCATCCGGCGCTGAGTTCGAGCTGGTCGGACGACTTCTCCTCGAGGGTGTAGTTGATGTCGACCGTGCCGTCCTCCTGGTTGGGGACGGGCTGGATGCCGATCTTCTCCTGGTTGAAATAGCCGAGCTGCGAGAGTTCGCGCTGGGTGCGGATGATGTCGGCCCGGCTGAACTTCTCGCCCGGGAGGGTGCGGATCTCGCGGCGGATGACGTATTCCTTGGTCTTGTCGTTCCCTTCGATGACGATGTTCTTGATGGTGGCCTGCGGCCCTTCCATGATGCGGATCTCGTGGTCGATGGTGTCGTTGTAGACGGAGGTTTCGACGGGGTCCACCTGGAAGAAGAGGAAGCCGTTGTCCATGTAGAGGGAGCTGATGTCCCCGCCTTCGGGCGAGAGTTGCTTCCCGAGTTTCTTGTTGAGGGTCTCGAGGTTGTAGATATCGCCCCGCTGGATGCCGAGCAGCATGTTGAGGACGGAGTCGGGGTATTTGGTATTGCCCTTCCAGGAGGTGTTGCCGAAATAGTAGCGGCGGCCCTCTTCGACGCGCAGGGCGACGTTGAGGTGGCCTGACCGGTCGTAGTACTGGGTGTCGGCCGCGATGACGGCATCGCGATAGCCGAGGGAGTTGTAGTATTCGAGTACGTTCTCCTTGTCCTCCCGGTATTTCTTCTCATTGAATTTGGCGGAGCCGAACTTGAAGCGGAACCAGGGTTCGAGGTAGCGGAGTGCCTCCGTGGGCACGAGGAACTTCCAGCCCTTGACAAAGTCCTCTTTGGGGAGCTGCCTGACGAGGCCGTAGGGGCTCCAGACACTGTCGGGCGTGAGGGTGAAGCGCATGCGCTCCTTGGTGCCCTTCATCCGCTTCTTGAGGCGTCCCTCCTCGACGGAGTTGTTGCCGAAGAAGTGGAGTTCGGATATCCTGACCTTGCTGCCCTTGTCGACCTCGAACTCGAGGATGAGGCGTCCGGTGGCGCTGGGGTCGGGGATGTCGTTGATCTTGGTCTTGATGCCCTGGAAGCCCTTCTCGACGTAGTATTTCTCGATGGCCTCGACGGCCGACATCCGCATGTTGTCGGTGATGACGCGGCTCTTGAAGAGGCCCACCTTGTCCTTCAGCTCGTCCGCCTCGCCCTTCCGGATGCCCTTGAAGCGGAAGTCGGACAGCATGGGGCGTTCCACCGCGGCGATCTCCACCCAGATGTTCCGTCCCTCGAGCCGGGTGATGAAGATGTTGATGTTGGTGAACATGTTCTGCGACCAGAGCTTGCCGATCGCCTTTGAGAAGTTGTCGCCTCCGGGGAGGGTGATCTCGTCGCCGACGGAAAGGCCCGACACGGAGACGACGATGGCGGCGTCGAACTTCTGGTTGCCGGTCACCTTGATGTCGGCGATCACGTATTTGCGGGGGATCTTGGCATCGTAGATGGCCAGGAGCTCGGGGTCGACCGATGCGGGGGGCAGGGTGTCCGACTGCGAAAGGGCCTGCTGGACGGAGAGGAGGGACAGGCAGAGGGCCAGGAACAGGGAGGTCCGCTTCATCCGGCTTGGGGTTCGAGAGGCCAATGTAAGGGCTTTAAAGTATAATGCTGTGTTAAAGGGGGCATGCGGGGTTCAGACCTTCGGCTCGCGGACCTGCAGGCCGGTCTTGCCGAAGCGCCGCTCCCGGCTTTGGAAGTCGAGGATGGCCTCGCAGAGGTGGTCCTTGCGGAAGTCGGGCCACCGGGTGGAGGTGAAGTAGAGTTCCGCATAGGCGAGCTGGTAGAGAAGGAAGTTGCTGATGCGGTACTCGCCGCTGGTCCGGATCATGAGTTCGGGGTCGGGGAAGTCGCTGGTGGCGAGGTAGGCCTGGAGGGTGTCCTGGCTGATGGTGGCGGGGTCGATGCGGCCGGCCGCGACGTCTTCGGCGATGCGTTTGACGGCGTTGACGAGTTCCCACCGCGAGCTGTAGCTCAGGGCCATGACGAGGTTGAGGCCGGTGTTGCCGGACGTCATGTCGAGGGCCTCGTCGAGGGCCTGGTGGGCGTAGGCGGGCAGCATCGAACGGTCGCCGATGACGTGGAGGCGGATGTTGTTGCGGTTCAGGGTGGGCACTTCCTTGCGGATCGTCTCGACGAGGAGTTCCATGAGCCCTGTGACCTCGGGCTCGGGCCTGTCCCAGTTCTCCGTGGAGAAGGCGTAGAGGGTCAGGTAGCCGATGCCGAGTTCGGCACAGCCCTCGACGATGTCGCGGACGCTCTCCACCCCGTGGAAATGACCGTAGAGGCGGTCCTGTCCCTGCTCCTGGGCCCAACGCCCGTTGCCGTCCATGATGATGGCGATGTGGCGGGGCAGCCGGCTGAGGTCGAGTTGTTCCTTGAGGGTCATTCGCAGACAGGGATTTGCAAAGATAGGCAATGCCGGCAAAGGACGGGGCGGAGATATGGCGGGGGCTGCTCCCCGTTCATCGGGGGCAGCGGTAGGAGCTGATGGAGAAGGAGAGGCCGGCCTGCAGGAAGAGGTATTTGTCGCGCTGGGCGCTGAAGCCGCGCTGGCGTCCGGCATCGCCGATGCGGATGCCCGTCTCGTTGGATCGGTCCTGGAGGAGGAAGGCGACCGACGGGCTGCCGTCCGGGTTCGGGGGGAAGGCGGCCGGCCCGGCGTAGGTGCCGCTGACATCGTCGAGGTGGTCGGTCAGGGTGAAGCGGTGGACGGCCTCGATGGAGATGTTCAGGTTGCGGGCGATGTTGTACTTGATGCCCATGCCGACGGGGAAGCCGGCCGAAAGGGTCCGGTAGAAGCCCCGCTCGGGGTAGGCGGCCGACCCCTGCCCCTCCGTACCGAGGGGCCTGAGGTAGTGCTTCTCCCCCTTCAAGTAGGCGTAGGGGTTGAAGTTGAACACCCCGGCGCCGAGGGTGACGTAGGGGGTGAAGAAGTACTCGTCGCTGAAGGGCTCGAAGCGGTAGAAGTTGAAGTCGCCCTGCAGGGCCATCTCGAAGATGCTGGTGTTGAAGCTGAGGTTGCGGCGGCGGTTGTATTCGATGTCGCTGTGCCGGTCGGAATAGCCGAGTTCGGCATGGCTGGCGGAGAAGCGGACGGCCACGTAGTTGCCGATCTGTTTCCGGAGGAAGATCCCGACGACGGGCTTGGGCCGGTCGACCCGGGCGCGGTTGTTGAGGTCGCCGAAATAATGGGCGGCCCCGGCGAAGAAGCCGACCTCGCCTTCATGGACATGGGCCTGGGCCTGGGCATGGGCTTGCCGACCGGCCAGGCAGGCGATCAGGGTGAGGGTCAGGACCGGAATGCGTCGCATCATATGGATTGGGGCCTTGCCGTCGTAGCGCTGCAAAAACCCTGCCTCAGTTGCGGGTGTCGAAACCCCATGCCAGCTTCTCGCGCAGCGTCTGCAGGAAGTTGCGCTCGTTGAGGCGGACGAGCCCGAGGGTGAAGGACTCGCGGCGGACGGCCAGCTGCACCCGGCGGGGCACGAGTTCCTTCCGCGCGTCGAGGGTGCAGATGAAGGCGTCCGAGCGCCCTTCGAGCTCGAAGGAGATGACGGAGTCGTCGGACACCACCAGGGGCCTGACGTTGAGGTTGTGGGGGGCCACGGGGGTGATGACGAAGCTGGCCGTGTCGGGAAAGAGGACGGGGCCGCCACAGCTGAGGGAATAGGCCGTGGAGCCGGTGGGTGTGGACACGATGATCCCGTCGGCCCAGTAGTTGTTGAGGATCTCGCCGTTGAGGTAGGTCTGGATGCGGATCATGGGGGAGACGTCTCGCTTGTGGATGGCGAACTCGTTGAGGGCGTAGGGCGTCTCGCCGAAGAGGGGGATGCTGGCGTCGAGGTGCAGGAGGCTGCGCCGGTCGATGACGAAGCTGCGGTCGGCCAGGGCGGCCACGGCGGCCTTCATATTGTCCTTGCCGAGGCTCGCCAGGAAGCCGAGCCTGCCGTAGTTGATGCCGAGCACGGGGATGTCGCGGTCGCGCACCAGCGTGACGGTGTCGAGCAGGGTACCGTCGCCACCCAGGCTGACGAGGCAGTCGAAGCTCTCGTCGAGGTCGCGCGAGTCGCGGAAGACCGCCTCGTCGGCGATGCCCGCGATGCTGTGGCTGACCTGCCCGTGGATGTCCTCGTGCAGGACGGGTGTGATGCGGTGGGCGCGGAGCTCGTCGAGCAGCGCCGCCACCTCGCCCGCCTGGACGCTTTCGCCTCCCCGGCTGTAGACGGCTACCTTCATGCTGCGAAGGTAGCGGAAACGCGATGCACGCCCGCCGGGCGACCTACAGCGAGAACTTGTGGAAGTAGAAGGCCTTGTCCCCGAGCTGGTTGAAGCTGTATTCGAGGCGGATCACCCAGTCGTAGATGGTGACGATGTCGAGGCCCAGCCCGCCCGTGCGGAGGAACCTGTTGCCGAGGGTGTTGCCGGGCGCCGGGTTGCGCGCATACACGTAGCCGGCATCGCCGTAGACCTTGGCATAGAAGCGGAAGGGAATGGAGCCGTAGGTACGCGAGCGCAGGCCCGTCCGCAGGTCGAAGCGCGCCACCTCCTTCCGCAGGGTGTTGCGCAGGTGGCCACCGGCCACGCCGTCGACGACGTAATATTCCAACCCCCGCAGGAAGCTGTCGCCATAGCCGAGCAGCGGCTGGTTGACGAAGGGCTGGTCGAGGGGCAGCTTGAGGGCCGCATCGGCCGAGGTGGAGAGGAACAGGCGGGCGGGCAGCGTCCAGTAGCGGGCCGCCTTGAGCCCGAACTGCCAGAGGTCCATCGGCCCGCCGAAACCACGCTTCAGGAAGCTCAACTCGATCGTGCGGCCTTTCAGGGGATAGGGGATGTAGTCGACGTCGAAACGCTGGTACACGTAGCTGATCTCGGGGTAGGCGACCCGGTCGAGCCGGTTGCGGAAGAAGGCCGGGTTCATGGCGCGGATCGTGTCGTGGATGCGGTCCGTACGCAGCCCCAGCCGGGCGGTGTGCCGGTCGATGGAACCCTTGCGGTACGAATAGGTCAGACCGGCATAGCCCTGCCAGCGGAGGAAACGCCGGTCGTCCTTGAAGAACTGCTGCCTGTCGGTCCGCGTCGCGAAGTTGACCTCGCGGTTGAAGGCCTGGGAGAACTCGAAGCCGTAGCCGTGGCGCAGGGTCCTGTCGACGAAGGGGTTGAAATACTTCAGCGTCACCTGCTCGGTATAGCCGTCCAGCAGCCAGATGTTCAGCTTGTCGTTGCGGCCCGTGACGTTGTCGCCCTTCAGCTTGATGCCGTAGTTCACCCGGTCGAGGCTGAGGTCGTACTCGTCGATCCAGACGTTCCAGTTGCGATCCACCGGCTTGACATAGGGGGCCGGCCACCAGTACCACCGCTCCTTGACGTCGACGGCGATGTCGAGGGTGTCGCCCTCCCAGTTGCAGGGGGTGACCGAGACGTCCACGAACAGGGCCGTGTTCATCAGGTTCTGCCGGGAGGTGCGGACCTGGGAGACGATGTCGGCGACGCGGTACGACCTCCCCTCCTCCAGCGTCACTTCGCGGGCGATGATGTAGGTACGGGTGCGGCGCTGCCCCGTGATGAGGATATGCCGTATCGTCGAGGGTCCGACGCCGGTGCCGGGTGTGAGGGGGGGCGGCGCATGCCAGGGCTGGGCCGCCATCTGTCCGCTGGCGGACAGGCATAGGAAGGTCAGGAGATATCGGACGGTGTGGCCCATGCGTCGAGGGGATGCCAGAGGGGGCAGGCCTTCGCCACCTCAGATGTTCAGATAGGTCAGCAGGTGGTCCAGGTTCGTCCGGAGCTCGTCATGGATCCAGTCCTCGCCCGGCTGGTAGTGTATCTCGTAGTCGTGCCGCCGGAAGGCCGCCACGATCGAGGCCACGTCGGCGCGGTTGAGCCGCAGGTGCACCTGCATGGCCTGCCCCGCGGGTCCGGGCACGGTGTTGAGGTGAGTGACTACGGCGTCGTTGGACTCCACGATGCGGTTGATCTCGGCGACGGAATAGTCCGCCGGGGCCATGCCCAGTACGATGAGTGCCCCCGGCTCCGTGGCGCCGCAGAGCCTTGCCAGCTCGGGGAACAGCGTGTCGCGGGTGACGACGCCGAGCAGGCTGTCGGTAGTGTCGAGAACCGGCACCATGTCGAGGGAACCCTCCTGACAGGCCCTGACGGCGTTGAGGAAGGGGTCGTCGCCATGGACCGTCACCATCCGGGCGGACGGCTCGAGGGTGCCCAGCGGCTGGTCGGCGTCCAGGTCCAGCAGGTCCTCCTCCCACACGATGCCCGACAGGCGCCCCCCTTCCGCCAGGGGATATTGACGCAGGCCGAGGGCGGCCATGCGGTGCAGGGCCGTGGCCACGGTGTCCGAGGCGGACAGGGGGAGGGCGTCAGGTGATATGAGTTGTCCGCAGCGCATGTGGTTGGCGAGGGGGCGGGGGGCGTCTTGGAGACTGCAAAAATCAGTCCACCGCTGCAGGCTGGCTGAGCTTGTGGAGGAACTTTTCAAGGATGACGTTGAATTCGTCGGGCAGCTCCATCATCGGCGCGTGTCCGCACTTGTCGATGAAGTGGAGTTCGCTGTTGGGGATGAGCCGGCGGAACTCGTTGGCGACGAAGGGGGGCGTGACGGTGTCGTTGTTGCCCCAGATCAGGAGCGTGGGCTTGTCGATCCTAGGGAGTTCCTCGGCCAGGTTGTGGCGGATGGCGCTCTTGGCGAGGGCGAGGACACGGAGCACCTTCATGCGTTCGTTGACGATGCCGAAGACCTCGTCGACGAGCTCCTTGGTGGCCGTGCGGGGGTCGTGGAAGGTCTCCTCCGTCTTCCGTCGGATGTAGTCGTAATCGCCGCGCTTGGGATAGGAGTCGCCCATACCGTTCTCGAAGAGCCCCGAACTGCCGGTGAGGATGAGCGACTTCACCCGTTCCGGGTGCTTGAGGACGTAGACCAGCCCCACATGCCCGCCCAGCGAGTTGCCCAGCAGGTGGATGTTGCGGTAGTCCATGTGCTCGATGAACCGGTGGAGGTGCTTCTGCAGGCCGCCGACGCTGGTATGCAGCAGGTCGAGCTCGAACAGGGGCAGCAGGGGCACCACCACCTTGTAGGACCTCGACCTGAAGTGTTCGATGATGCCGGTGAAGTTGCTCAGGGCGCCGAAAAGCCCGTGGAGGAGCAGGAGGGGTTCCCCCTCTCCCGCTTCCAGGAACCTGAACTTCCCTTCCTCTCTGATTTCGTTGGTCATCCTGGTATGGAGTTGAAGCCGCGCGCCGGCATGTGCTAAAATAGTCGTTTCGGTCAACATGCCTGCACGGTTCGGACCGAATCCGGCAGATTCATGCCCGCAGGGGTGTCAGGCCTTCGGGGCGGGCAGGGGTGCGGCGCCCTGACGGAACAGGTCCTGCAGCTCCCGGAGCATGTCGCCCAGGAACGGGAAGACCGCCTGTATCGCTTTGAGGGCCCAGGGCCCCCAGGGGGCCACCCAGGGGTAGCTGCGCGATTCCGACAGGGTCTCGCCGCCCGGTATCCCCAGTGGACGGAGGTAGAACAGCACGATGCTGTAGACGCAGCCGTAGAGGAGCACGTGCAGGAGCACCCCCCCGGCCTTGTCGATGCCGCCGAGCATCACGGCCTCCGCCGAGGCCTCGACCATCCGGCCGGCGAGGCCGACGAGCCAGCGGGCGGCGAGGAAGACGAGCATGAAGGCCAGGAAGGGCACCCACCGCTGGGGGACCCCGTCGATGCCCGACAGCCAGGCGGCGGCCGTCGCAGAGAACCGCATCGCCACCACCAGCCCGACGAAGATGCCGGCAAAGGAGAAGGCGGATACGATCAGCCCGCGCGACATCCCCTTCATCGCCGCATAGGCAATGACGGCCAGCGTGACGATGTCGAGGATCATGGGGTGGTGTTTGCCAGCAGGGTCTTGACGGCCTCCGAGATGGCGCGACCGTCGGCACGGCCGGCGAGCCGCTTCGTGGCAACGCCCATGACCCGGCCCATGTCGGCCGGCGAACGCGCGCCCGTTTCGGCAAGGATGGCCCGGAGCTCGGCCTCCAGCGCCTCCGACGTCAGGGGCTGCGGCAGGAACCGCTCGATCACCACGAGCTCCTCGCGCTCCTTCCCGGCGAGGTCCTCCCGTCCCTGGCGCTCGAAGATCTCCAACGCGTCGCGCCGCTGCTTCACCAGCCGCTGCAGCAGGCGCAGCTCCTCCTCCGGCGTCATTTCACCCGAAGCGCCTTCGGAGGTCTTCACGAGGAGGATGGCGGCCTTGATGGCGCGCAGGGCCCGCAGACCGGCCTCGTCACGGGCGCGCATCGCTGTCTTGATCTGGTCGTTGACGGTGCTTTCCAATGACATCCCGATGGATTTTATGGGGGTGAATGCAGGGATGGGGCGGGCGGGGGCGTCGCGGTCAGCCGGCCGACCCCTCCTCCGGCTGCCGCTGCTGCGAGGCCTTGAACTTCGCATAGAAGGCCCGGGCGAAGCGCCGCATGTCTTCCACCAGCTCCTGCTGGTGCGTGGCCCGCCCGAAGGTGTCGGCCAGGCCCATGAGGTTCTGGTAGTAGAAGTCGGCCATCTCGTCGACCATCATGTCCTTGGTCCAAAGGTCGATGCGCATGGCCGCCTTCTCCTGCCCGTCCCAGAAGGAAAGGGTCATGGCCTTGGCGCGCTGGACATCCTCCGCGCTGGAGGCGCTGGCATCCCAATGGATCGATTCGGGCACCTTGCCCTCATCGAGGCTGACATCTACGGTGATCCGGGACCGGTTCATCTTGGGTTTGGGTTGCGCCAAAGGTACGGATTCGGCGGATGGCGGGCGGCCTCCCGCAGGATCGCCAGCAGCCTGCGGGCCGAGCTGTCCCAGGAATACCCTCGGGCGATCTCGAGGCCGCGGGCGGCCATCCGGGCGCGCAGGGCCTCGTCGCGGTACACGAGCGAGAGCTGCCGGCCCATGTCCTCCGGCTGCAGGGGGTCGAAATACAACCCCGCATCGGACGCCACCTCGGGCAGGGATGAGTTGCCGGAGCAGATGACGGGCACGCCCGACTGCATCGCCTCCAGCACCGGGATGCCGAAGCCCTCCCAGAGGGAGGGAAACACCAGGGCCCATGCCGACGCCATCAGGCCCGCCATCCGCTCCTGCGGCACATAGCCCAGCATTCGAACGTCGTGCCGGTAACGGAAGGTCGACAGCATCCGCTCGAACTCGCCGTTGCGCCAGGCCATGCGGCCGGCCACCAGCAGGAGCATGTTCGAGCGCTGCCGACGCTTGAACACGGAGAAGGCCCGCAACAGGTTCACGAGGTTCTTGCGCGGATGGACGGAGCCCACGCACAGGAAATACTCGCGTCCCTCCGTGAGGTCGGCCCGGAAGGCCGACCGCTCCTCCCAGCCCATCGGCCGGAAAGCGGGGTCGGCCGCATTGGGGACCACCTCCACCTTGCCGACGGCGAAGGGATAGTGCCGGTGGATATCGTCCCGCGAACAGTCCGAGACCGTCACGACCTTCCGCGCCGCCCGGATGAAACGGGGCGTGTACCACTTATAAAAACTGTATTGCGAGGCAGGCAGGTAGGAAGGGTCGCGCAGGAAGGCCAGGTCGTGGATGGCGACGACCTGCGGCACCGAGGTGTGCAGGGAACAGATGCCGTCCGGCGAGAACAGCACCTCCGCCCGCTCCCGCCGCAGCACGGCCGGCAGCCGCAGGTCGTACCACAGCTTCCAGAGCAGCGGATGCCGGGCAGGGGGGCCGAAGGACCGCTGCCGCAGGTTCGGCGCATCGGAGAGCCGCCCCGCATGCGGCCGGTCGTCCAGGTACAGGAACGCATCCTCCGGTGACAGGGCGGGCAGCCGGGAACAGACCTCCCGCGTGAACCGTCCGTAACCCTCCTGATAGCCGTACCAGGCGAAACGCGTGTTGATGGCGATGTGCATGTCCGCCGGCCAAAACTACGCCAAAGCCCACAGCCACGACAGGCTTCGCTATTCCGGCCCTGTGACGTACCTTAGCCGGCCGGAGCGACAGACACATCCATGGAATACAACACGACCCGCAACAAGCTCGTCATGCGGGAATACGGCCGACACATCCAGAAGATGATCGACCAGATCCTCGCCATCGAGGACAAGGAGCAGCGTCAGCGGAACGTCAACGCGATCATCGAACTCATGGGTTTCCTGAACCCGCAGCTGAAGAACATGGAGGACTACCGGCAGAAGCTGTGGGACCACCTGTTCCTCATCTCCGACTTCAAGCTCGATGTGGAGAGCCCCTACCCCATCCCGACACCCGAGACCCTCAAGCTGAGGCCCGCCCGCATGTCGTACCCGAAGCGGTATCCCAAATACTCGCACCTGGGCGTCAACCTAGAAAGGATCGTACAGAAGGCCCTCGCCGAGGAGAACAACGAGAAGCGGTCGGGCTTCGCCCACGCGATCGCCTACTACATGAAACTGGCCTACAACACCTGGCACCGCGAACTCGTGCACGACGACGCCATCCGGCAGGAGATGAACGCCATCACCGGCGGACAACTCGAGTTCAGCTCCACCCCGTACGTGAAGGCCTACCGCGAGCGCGACGACCAACCCTTCGTCAAACGCGGCAAACAGCAGGGCTTCGTCCAGCGCCCCGGTGGCAAGCCCCACCCGCAGGGCGGCATGGGCAACAAGAACCGCCCCCACCAGAAGTTCCAGAAGAAACGCTACAAGTGAGCCGGCCCGCCGGGCCGTCCCCAGCCATCCGGCAGCCCATGCCACCCACCCCCAGCAAGATCGTCATCGTCACCGCGCCCTCCGGGGCGGGGAAGACCAGCATCACCCGACACCTGCTGGAACGGCTCCCCCGACTCGCCTTCTCCGTCTCGGCCACCACACGACCCAGACGCGGCACCGAAGTCGACGGACGCGACTACCACTTCATCGACCCCGACACCTTCCGCGCACACATCGCAGACCACGCCTTCCTCGAATGGGAGATGGTCTACACCGACAAATACTACGGCACCCTCGTCTCCGAGGTCGAAGCCATCTGGCGGCAACACCGCACCCCCCTGCTCGACATCGACGTCAAGGGCGCCCTCCGCGTCATGGCCGACGAGCGGGTGCACAGCCTGTCCCTCTTCATCCAGCCCCCGGACATCGCAGCCCTCGAGAGCCGCCTCCGCGGACGAGGCACCGACAGCGAAGCGTCCATACGCGACCGCCTCGCCAAGGCCGAAACGGAACTGTCGTTCCGCGACCGGTTCGACCGGACCGTCGTCAACGACGACCTGCCCCGCGCCTGCCGCGAAGCGGAAGACATCGTCCGCGCCTTCCTGGACGCCTGACACCGGTTTGGCCCCCGGAAGTTCGACGACCGTACATTACCTTTACGCCCCAAAACCTCTTCCACCCTGACAAACGGGACCAACGACCGCAAATCCTTCTTCCAGCGCATCTGGGCCGAAGACGCCGAGGAATCCGAGATGAGTTTCGTGGACCATCTCGAAGCCCTCCGCTGGCATATCGTGCGCTCCGTCCTCTTCCTGCTCGTGGCGGCCATCGCCTTCTTCGTGTGGATCGACGTCATCTTCGACCAGGTCGTCATGGGCCCCACCCGCAACGACTTCATCACCTACCGCGCCCTGTGCCGCCTCAGCCACGCCCTCGGCATGGGTGAATCGCTGTGCATGCCGCCGATGGACCTCAAGCTGCAGGTCACCTCCGTCAGCGGCACCTTCATGTCCAGCATCACCATGGCGCTGTCCTGCGCCATCGTGGTGGGCATCCCCTACCTCCTCTGGGAGGTCTGGCGGTTCGTCAAACCGGCCCTGAAGCCGGAGGAACTGCGCCATACCCGCGGCATCATCTTCTGGGTCAGCTTCTTCTTCTTCCTCGGCGCCGCCTTCGGCTACTTCATGCTCGCCCCCTTCACCTTCAACTTCCTCTCCAACTACAAGATCGGCACCGCCGGCCTCCTCGAGTACCGGCCCACGCTGGCCGACTACCTCGAAAGCCTGATCGACATCACGCTCGGGGCGGGCCTCGCCTTCCAGCTGCCGATGGCGTCCTGGCTCCTCTCCAGCATGGGCATCCTCACCCCGGCCTTCCTGCGCGACTACCGCAAATACGCCTATGTGGGGCTCCTCGTGATCGCCGCCGTCATCACCCCCTCTCCCGACTGGGGCAGCCAGCTCGTCGTCGTCGTGCCGCTCGTGCTCCTCTACGAGGTCAGCATCGGCATATCGGCGACGATCAACCGCCGGCAGGAGCGGAAATGGAAGGAGTGGGAATGACCCCCGGACGATGACGGCCCCCGGCCAGGTCCGAATACGAACCCCGACACCTTAAATCATCCGAGATGGACCACTCGCCCTTCAACCTCTTCCTCCCCGTCGCCGTCGGCAGCGACCATGCCGGCTTCGATTACAAGGAGGACATCCGCGGCTTCCTGGCGGCCCAGGGGCTGGCCGTGCGCGACTTCGGGGCCTACAGCACCGAGTCGGCCGACTACCCCGACCATGCCCATGCCGTCGCAGCGGCCGTCGAGAAGGGCGAATGCGCCTTCGGCATCCTCTTCTGCGGCTCCGGCAACGGCGTGGCGATGGCCGCCAACAAGCATGCCGCCATCCGGGCCGCCATCTGCTGGAACACCCCCATCGCCGAGGTGGCCCGCGCCCATAACGACGCCAACATCATCTGCATCCCCGCCCGATACATCTCCCTCGAACTGAGCCGCCAGATGGTAGAGCGGTTCCTCGTCACCGAGTTCGAAGGCGGGCGTCATGCCCGTCGCGTCGGCAAGATCGCCTGCAGCTAGGCGACGGATGCCGGCATGCAGCCGGACCCGCCGGCCGGCGGATACCCCACCCCACCCCACCCATCCCACCCACAAACCCAACCCAGATGTCCCGGAACCTCGCCATCGCCCTGGCCCTCTGCCTCCCCTGGCCCACCCTGGCCCAGAAGAAGCCGGCAGACCCCAGGCCCTACGCCGCCACCATCACCGAAGAAGACCTCCGCGCCCACCTCTACACCATCGCCGGTCCCGAGATGGAGGGACGCGAGACGGCCATGGAGGGCCAGCGCAAGGCGGCCGCCTACATCGAGGAACAGTTCCGGAACCTGGGCCTCAAGCCGGGCTACAACGGCGGCTTCCAGATGCCGTTCCCCGTCTACCGCGACTCGCTGGCCGAAGCCCGCGTCGTCGTCAACGGCAAGGCCTGGGGGCTGAACACCGACTTCCAGCCGGTCATGCAGTTCAACGCCACGGCCACCCAGTACTTCTCGGAAGTGGCCTTCGTGGGCCATGGCATCGTCGACTCCAGCCGCGACGACTACGGCGCCCTCGACGTCAGGGGCCGGGCGGTACTCATCCTCGACGGTGCACCCGCCGGCTACCGCCCCGCGCGGACGGGCTTCATGTCGCCCGCTGGCCTCTACGCCAAGATCCGCAACGCCCAGCAGCGCGGCGCCGCCGCCATCCTCCTCGTCGGCGCCGGGTTCCCACGGCGCGCCGCCGGAGCCAACGGCAACCTCTTCACCGAACTCTTCAAGCCCGTCCAGACACCCAACAGCTACATCGTCTCCGAAAGCCTGGCCAAGGCCATCGTCGGCGACGAATGGGAGGCCGTCCGCGAAAAGGCGCGTGAAGGCGCCCCTGCGCCAAGGACCTTCCGCACCGAGGCCCAACTGCACTTCCGCAAGGAGACGCAATTCCTCCAGAGCACCAACGTGCTCGGCGTGCTCGAAGGCGGCGACCTGAAGAACGAATGGCTCGTCCTCACCGCCCACTACGACCACCTCGGCAAACGCGGCGACGTCATCTACTACGGCGCCGACGACGACGGCTCCGGCACCGTCGGCGTCATCGAGATCGCCGAAGCCTTCGCCAAGGCCAAGGCCGAAGGCAAGGGCCCCCGTCGCAGCATCCTCTTCATGGCCGTCAGCGGCGAAGAGAAGGGCCTCTGGGGTTCCGAATACTACACGGACCACCCCACCGTGCCGCTCGACAGCGTCACCGCCAACCTCAACATCGACATGATCGGCCGGATCGACACGGAACGCAAGTCGGCCGACACCGCCAACTACGTCTACGTCGTGGGCGACGACAAGCTCAGCACCGACCTCAAGCCCGCCAGCGAGGCCGTCAACGCGAAACATACCAAGCTCACCCTCGACTACAAATTCAACGACCCCAACGACACCGAACGCATCTACTTCCGCAGCGACCACTACAACTTCGCCCGCAAGGGCGTGCCCATCATCTTCTACTACGACGGCATGCTCAAGGCCGACTACCACAAGCCCACCGACACGCCCGACAAGATCCACTACCCCCTCCTGGCCAAACGCGCCCGGCTCGTCTTCCACACCGCCTGGGAGATGGTCAACCGCGGGGCGATGATGAAGCGCGACCTGCCCCTCCCGACGATGGAATGAGTCCGACCCCAGGACGACCATACCCCGAAGGCCGCCCCGAGCGGCCTTCGGCATTCCCCAACGTAATGTAAAATCCGGGGCGGCCGCTGCCGGGGACGGAATCCGGCATTCCGTTTGGACAGGTCCGGACAGACGTCAACCCGTTGCCCGACATGACAGCCCTGTTCATCGCCCTGACGACCCTCTGGCCATCGCCGGACCCGGCCGCCCTTGCGCCGGCCGACACGGCGTCGCCATCCCCGAACCCCTACCGCGTGGTCATCGACAAGTCGGACTACGAACTCACGCTGTACGAGGACGGAGAGTGGGTCGCCCGGTACCCGGTCGTCTTCGGGAGTACGGACCAGGGCGACAAGCGGATGGAGGGCGACCGGCGCACGCCGGAGGGCGTCTTCCGCATCACCTACAAGAAGCCGCACCGCGAATGGGGCTGCTTCCTGTTGCTGGACTATCCGAACGCGGAGAGCGTGTCGCGCTTCCAACGGCGCAAGCGCTCGGGCGACATCCCCGGGAGCGCCCGCATCGGCGGCGGCATCGGCATCCACGGCACACGCCCCCACGAAGAGTATGCGGTGGACCGCTACATCAACTGGACGGAGGGGTGCATCTCGCTGAAGTACTCGGAGGTCTTAGAGCTCTTCGAGCTGCTGCCGGTGGGCACCGTCGTCGAGATCCGGCGGTGAGTGTCAGCGGGTGAGGCGTCCGGCGGCGATGTCGTTCACCACGCCCGGGTCGAGCAGCGTGGTGGTATCGCCCAGGTTTTCGGTCTCCCCTTCTGCGATCTTGCGGAGGATGCGCCGCATGATCTTGCCGCTGCGCGTCTTGGGCAGTCCGGGTACGAACTGGATGCGGTCGGGCTTGGCGATGGGCCCGATGATGCGGCTGACGGTGAGGGAGATGTCGCGGCGGGTGAGGTCTTCGTCGCCGTGCATCTCGCCCATGATGACGAAGGCGTAGATGCCCTGTCCCTTGATGTCGTGCGGGTATCCGACGACGGCGCTCTCGACGACGCCGGCGTGCATGTTGATGGCGTTCTCGACTTCGGCGGTGCCGATGCGGTGGCCGCTGACGTTGAGGACGTCGTCGACCCGGCCGGTGATGCGGTAGTGGCCGTCGGCGTCGCGCAGGGCGCCGTCGCCGGTGAAATACAGGCCCGGGTAGGTGGAGAAATAGTTCTTGCGGCAGCGCTCATGGTCGCCGTATGTGGTGCGGATGACGGAGGGCCAGGGGGAGCGGATGCAGAGGTTGCCCGAGACGCCGTTGCCGAGGACCTCGCGGCCGGCCTCGTCGACCAGCAGGGGTTCGACGCCGGGGAGGGGCAGGGTGGCATGGGAGGGTTTGGCGGGGGTGATGCCGGCGAGGTTGCTGATCATGACGCCGCCGGTCTCCGTCTGCCACCAGGTGTCGACGATGGGGCAGCGGCGCCGGCCCACGTGCTCGTCGTACCAGTGCCAGGCCTCTTCGTTGATGGGTTCGCCGACGGTGCCGAGGACGCGGAGCGAGTCGAGGCGACGGCCCTGCAGGGGCCCGAGGCCGTAGGCCATCAGGCTGCGGATGGCGGTGGGGGCGGTATAGAGGATGTTGACGCCGTACTTGTCGACGATCTCCCAGAAACGGCCCGCATCGGGCCAGGTGGGCACGCCTTCGAACATGAGGGATGTGGCGCCGGCGCCGAGGGGACCGTAGACGATGTAGGAATGCCCGGTGATCCAGCCGATGTCGGCCGTGCAGAAATGGACCTCGCCGGGGCGGTACTGGAAGACGTTGACGAAGGTGTAGTTGGTATACACCATGTAGCCGGCGCTGCTGTGGACCACCCCCTTGGGCTTGCCGGTGGACCCCGAGGTATAGAGGATGAAGAGGGGGTCCTCCGCGTCCATCTCGACGGCGGGGAAGGGCGGGTTGCCGGCGGTCTCGACCTTGTGGATCTCGTCCTCCCACCAGACGTCGCGTCCCTTGATCATCGACACGGGCGTCCGGGTGCGGGTGAAGACGATGGTACGCTTCACGAAGGGGCAGGCGACGAGGGCATCGTCGATGACGCTCTTCAGCGGGATGTCCTTCGCACCCCGGAAGGCGCCGTCGCAGGTGATGACGTATTCCGCCCGGGCATCCTGCAGCCGGTCGGCGATGCTCTGGGCGGAGAAGCCGCCGAAGATGACGGAGTGTACCGCGCCCACGCGGGCGCAGGCCAGCACGGCCACGGCCAGCTCCGGGATCATCCCCATGTAGATGCACACCCTGTCGCCCTTGCGCACGCCGTTGTTGTGCAACACATGGGCGAACTGACTCACCTTGAAATGGAGCTGCCGGTAGGTGAGGACCCGGTGGTGGTCCTGCGGGTCGTTGGGCTCCCAGAGGATCGCGGGCTGGTCGCCCCGCTCCTCGAGGTGCCGGTCGAGGCAGTTCTCGGTGATGTTGAGCCGGGCACCCTCGAACCAGCGCACGTCGGGGTCGGTGAAGTTCCACGACAGCACCCTCTCCCAGCGACGGCGCCAGGTGAAATGGTCAGCCACCTCAGACCAGAAGCCCTCCGGATCCTCGATGCTGCGCTTCCATGCTGACCGGTATGCCTCCAGGGACGTGAGCTGATAGGGATATGCCATGTGTCTTCGATCTGCGGGTTGGGTCGGAAAGTTAGAAAATTTATCCCTTCGGCCCGACCGCTTCGGCCCAAATCGTCTATATTGGACACCCCAGACGGCATCCATACAACCCCCCACTCCCGACCATGAACGGCACGACACGCGCACCCGGGCACAACCCCATCTGGCAGGTCATCGGCGCCTCTTCGGTGGGAACCCTCATCGAGTGGTACGACTTCTACATCTTCGGCAGCCTCGCTCCCATCATTGCGGCGCAGTTCTTTCCCAAGACAGACCCGACGGCGGCCCTGCTCGCCACCCTCGCCACCTTCGCCGCCGGCTTCATCGTGCGGCCCTTCGGCGCCCTCGTCTTCGGACGGCTGGGCGACATCGTCGGGCGCAAGTACACCTTCCTGCTGACGCTCGTCCTGATGGGCGGCTCGACCTTCGCCATCGGCCTCGTGCCCGGCTACGCCAGCATCGGCTTCGCCGCCCCCATCCTCGTGCTGGTCCTGCGGCTGGTGCAGGGGCTGGCCCTCGGCGGCGAATACGGCGGGGCCGCCACCTACGTGGCCGAACACGCGCCGGTGCACCGGCGCGGCTACTACACGAGCTGGATACAGACCACGGCCACCCTGGGGCTGCTGCTCTCCCTGGGCATCATCCTCGGCACCCGCTCCAGCCTCGACACGGACGCCGGACTCTCCGTGCAGAAGTTCGAGGACTGGGGCTGGCGCATCCCCTTCCTGCTCTCGATCGTACTGCTCGCCGTCTCCGTCTACATCCGGCTCCGCATGAAGGAGTCGCCCCTGTTCGCCAAACTCAAGCTGTCGGGCAAAACCTCCTCCAACCCCATCCGGGACAGCTTCGCCAACCGCGGCAACCTCAAAATGGTGCTGCTGGCCCTCTTCGGCATGGTCATGGGCCAGGGGGTCGTCTGGTACACGGGGCAGTTCTACGCCCAGACCTTCCTGGAGAACGCCTGCCGTGTCGACTTCGCCCAGACGCGCACCATCCTCATCTGGGCCATCGTCCTGGCCACCCCCTTCTTCATCCTCTTCGGATGGCTGAGCGACCGCATCGGACGGAAATGGATCATGCTGGCCGGGATGCTCCTGGCCGTCGCCTCCTACCGGCCAGTCTACCGGGCCATGCTGGAGACGGCCAGCACGGCCGGACTGGCCTCCGACCCCTCGCTGGACCGCGTCGACCGCACGATGTCGCCCGCCCGGGGGCAGACCTGGAGCCTCGTCCATGTCACCACCCACCGCGCCTTCCCCAACGGCATCGTCGAGAAGGAGGTCAGGAAGGACACCCTCTACACCGACGCCCGCCCCGTGGCCACGGGCGCCCCCAGGGTCACCCGCGAACTGCCCGGCGACAGGTACCGATGGATGGTCGCCCTCGTCTTCGTCCAGATCCTCTTCGTGACGATGGTCTACGGACCCATCGCCGCCTTCCTCGTCGAACTCTTCCCGACGCGGATCCGGTACACCTCCATGTCGCTCCCCTACCACGTCGGCAACGGCGTCTTCGGCGGCCTCACCCCGTTCATCGCGGTGCTCCTCACCACCATGGACGCCGGAGACCCCCTCGACGGACTCTGGTACCCCATCGCCGTGGCAGGCCTGTGCCTCGTGATCGGCACCCTCTACGTCAGCAACCGCATCGACCCTAACGTCAACGATTAAACGAAACCGGATGAACCTCCTCAAGCGCATCGCCGGCGTCGTCTGGATGGCCATGGCACCGGCCTCCCTCTGGTTCCTCGTGTCGACCGCCCTCGGGGAGGTCGCACGGAAGCCCGTCATGGACACCCGCATCCAGTGGGGCGTCTTCTGCCTCGTGTTCCTCCCCATATCCTTCGGACTGTTCCTCTTCGGATGGTATGCGGTGCGGGGCGAGTACGACCGGCTCCCGGAGAACTCGGGTGAGCTCGATGTGGAGTAACTTCGCGGCATGTCCATCGACGTCAGCGGACTCGTCAAGTCCTACGGCGCCCAGCGTGCCGTGGACGGCATATCCTTCTCCCTCCCCCGCGGTGGCGTGACGGGCTTCCTCGGCCCCAACGGCGCCGGCAAGTCGACCACCCTCCGGATGGTCACCGGCTACCTGGAGCCCGACGCGGGCGACGTCCGGGTGGCCGGACACTCCATCCGCACCCACCCCCTCGAGGTCAAACGCCGCATCGGCTACCTCCCCGAACTCAACCCGCTGTACCCCGACATGTACGTCCGGGAATACCTCGGCTTCATCGCCGAACTCCACGGCCTGCGCGACCGGCGCACCCGCGTGGAGGAGGCCATCGGGGCGACAGGCCTCCGGCCCGAGGCCCACAAACCCGTCCAGCACCTCTCCAAAGGCTACCGCCAGCGCGTGGGGCTGGCAGCCGCCCTCGTCCACAACCCCGAAGTGCTGGTCCTCGACGAACCCACCTCCGGCTTCGACCCCAACCAGATCGCCGACATCCGCGACCTCATCCGCCAGCTCGGACGCGAAAGGACCATCCTCTTCTCCTCCCATATCCTCCAGGAAGTGGAGGCCCTCTGCGAACGCGTCATCATCCTCCACAAGGGCCGCATCGTGGCCGACAGCCCCCTCGCCGCCCTCCGCCCCGGCATTGGCGGAAGGGTGGCCCTCGCTCTCGAGAGGGCCGTCGGCGCCGACGCCTGGGAGGGACTCCCGGCCGCCGAAACCCGCGCCGCCGAAGACGGACGCAGCTGGACGTTCACGTCCGACGACCCCGACGCCATGGCCCGCGCCGTCATGGAACGCTGTTTGTCGCATGGCCTGAAAATCGTTTCTTTGCGCACCGACGCCGGCACCCTCGAAGAGGTCTTCCGCGAACTCACCCGGTGAGCACGGACCCATGGGCGTCGCCCCCGTCAACCCCTCCCCCCAAGCCCAAACCCCCGGTACCATGAGCCATATTTCCCATGTGCATGCCCGACAGATCCTCGACAGCCGCGGAAACCCCACCATCGAAGTCGACATCCTGACGGAGGACGGCGCCATGGGCCGTGCCGCCGTACCCTCCGGCGCCTCCACCGGCAAACACGAGGCCGTCGAACTCCGCGACGGCGACAAATCCCTCTACCTCGGCAAAGGCGTCCTCAAGGCCGTCAGGAACGTCAACGACACCATCGCCGACCAACTCGTCGGCATCGAAGTGACCGAACAGGCCCATATCGACCGCATGCTCCTCGACATCGACGGCACCGAGAACAAGTCGAAGATGGGAGCCAACGCCACCCTGGCCGTCTCCATGGCCGCCGCCCGCGCCGCCGCCCAGGAATGCAGCCTGCCCCTCTTCCGCTACCTCGGAGGCGTCAACGCCACCATCCTCCCCATGCCCCTCATGAACATCCTCAACGGGGGCGCACATGCCGACAACAAGATCGACTTCCAGGAATTCATGATCGTACCCGTCGGCGCCGCCGACTTCAGCGAAGGCCTCCGCTGGGGCGTCGAAGTGTTCCACCACCTCAAGAGCGTCCTCAAAAAGCACGGCTACAGCACCAACGTGGGCGACGAGGGCGGCTTCGCCCCCGACATCCAAAGCAACGAAGAGGCCATCGAGACCGTCCTCCAGGCCATCGAAGCCGCCGGCTACCGCCCCGGCGAACAGATCGCCATCGCCATGGACGCCGCCACCAGCGAGATGTACAACGAAGAAGACCGCACCTACCGCTTCTACAAGAGCACCGGGAAGGTCATCGACAGCGATGAGTTGGTCGGCTACTGGTCCGAATGGGTCGCCAAATACCCCATCATATCCATCGAGGACGGCATGGCAGAGGATGACTGGGAAGGATGGCGAAGCCATACCCAGGCCATCGGCTCCAAATGCCAGCTCGTGGGCGACGACCTCTTCGTCACCAACGTCAAAAGACTCCAGCGCGGCATCGACAGCGGCGTCGCCAACAGCATACTCATCAAGGTCAACCAGATCGGGACGGTCACCGAGACCATCAACGCCGTTCAACTCGCCCAACGCAACGCCTATACCACCATCATGAGCCACCGCAGCGGCGAGACCGAAGACACCACCATCGCCGACCTCGCCGTCGCCCTCAACTGCGGACAGATCAAGACCGGCTCGGCATCCCGCACCGACCGCATGGCCAAATACAACCAGCTCCTGCGCATCGAGGAACGCCTCGCCGGCGACGCCGTCTACCCCCGCGGAACCATCCGCTTCGGCCGGTAACGCCCGACACCCCCCGTCGTATCGTATCTTTACGTACCTTTCCGTACGTCACGCGATCAGGCCCGCCATGAACGCCCGCATCAGGCCCCGGAACAAATACATCCTCACCCTGGCCGCCTTCCTGGCCTGGATGGTGTTCTTCGACCGGGACGACCTCTCCACCCAATGGGCCCGCCGACGGCAGCTGGCGGAACTCGAACAAAGCCGCAACTACTACCGCCAACAGATCACCCTCGCCCGCAACGAACTCGACAGCATCAAACGCTTTCCCGCCGCCCTCGAACGGATCGCACGGGAACGGTACCTCATGAAAAAAGATCAGGAGGTCCTGTTCGTCATCACCCGGGACCCGTGATTTTTTTCGTGGCCGTACAATATGCCCGGCACGGCCGACGTTACCCATCCATCCCCCCTACGAAAACCTCGTATCCTGGCCATTCCACGGCTTCCTGAAGACCAGGCTGACCTGCCTATGGTTCATCCAACAGGTTAAACGCATTGACATGAGGAAAACATCGAAAGGGGACCTGATCCGCTACATCTATCATGAGATGGACTCCCTCGAGTCCCGGATGTTCGAGAGATCCATGGAGAGCGACCCCGAGCTGAGCCGGGAATGCCGCGAACTCCAGCAGACGAGGGACCGTCTAGAAGGGCTGCATGCCCGGCCCCGCCACCTGGTCCTCCGCAACATCCTCGCCTACGCGTCGGAGACGCGGATCCCGCCTGTCTCGCAGGCCTGAGGCCGCCCCTGACCCAACCCCGCCCCCGACGGCATGACCCTGCAGGAGCGATACCGCCTGGTGCTCGACCATTTCCGCCAGCACCTCCCCAAGGCCGAGACGGAACTGCTGTACGACTCCCCCTACCAGTTGCTGGTGGCCGTCATCCTCTCGGCGCAATGCACCGACAAGCGGGTGAACATGACCACCCCGGCCCTCTTCGAACGCTTCCCCGACGTGCAAACACTCGCCCAGGCCGAGTTCGACGAGTTGTTCCCGCTCGTGAAGAGCATCTCCTATCCCAACAACAAGACCCGTCACCTCATCGGGATGGCCCGGAAGGTGATGGATACGTTCGGCGGGCAGGTCCCGATGACCGTGGAGGAGCTGGTACGGCTGCCGGGTGTGGGCCGCAAGACCGCCAACGTCATCACCTCCGTCATCGACGGGCAACCCAACATGGCCGTGGACACGCACGTCTTCCGGGTGTCCGCCCGCCTGGGCCTCACGCGGAATGCGAAGAACCCGCTGCAGGCGGAGCGGCAACTCGTCCGACACATCCCGAAGGAACTCGTCCACATCGCCCACCACTGGCTCATCCTCCACGGACGCTATACCTGTACCGCGCGCCAGCCGCAGTGCGACCGCTGCGGGCTGAAGGACCTCTGCCGCTACCACGAACGCCAGCTGCGGGCAGCCGCCAAGGGCTGAACCGCAGGCAGGGACGGATACGGGATGAAAAATCCCTATATTGACGTTCCCAAAACCCTGCTTATGCGACCGATGACCCGCATCCAGCTCTCTCTGATGATGTTCCTCCAGTTCTTCGTATGGGGCGCCTGGTACGGACAGATGAGCAAATACCTGACCGTGCAGTTGCAGGCCACCGGCGACCAGGTGGGCAACAGTTACGCCGTCTTCTCCGTCGCCATGATCGTGGCGCCCTTCTTCGTCGGCATGCTGGCCGACCGGTTCTTCCACGCCCAGAAGGTGCTGGCCGTGCTCAACCTCCTCGGGTCGGCCATCCTCTACGGACTCATGCAGGTCAAGGACCCGGGACAGTTCACCTGGGTGATGCTGGCGTACTGCCTGACCTTCGCCCCGACGATCGCCCTGACCAGTTCCATCGCCATGCGGCATATGTCGAACCCCGAGAAGGAGTTCCCCGCCATCCGGGTCTTCGGGACGATATCCTGGATCGCCGTCGTCAACCTCGTCGGCTGGCTGGAGGTGGGCGACAAGGTCGACATCTTCCAGATCTCGATGGTGTCGGCCGCCGTCCTCGGCGTGCTCGCCTTCTTCCTCCCCGCCACCCCGCCCGTCGCCGACGGCAGGGTGGGCTTCGCCCAGATCGTAGGCAAGGACGCCTTCGTGCTCTTCCGCGACAGGTCCTACCTCGTCTTCTTCATCTCCTCCATCCTCATCTGCATCCCCCTCTCCTTCTACTACACCTGGGCCAACCCCTCGCTGACGGACACCTACCAGCTCGCCGCCCCCGGGGCCGACCCCGCCGGCTTCCGCGTCGAGAACAAGATGTCGCTCGGACAGGCCTCCGAAGTCATCTTCATGCTCCTCCTGCCCCTGGCCTATCGGCGCTTCGGCGTCCGCAACATCCTCGTCATCGGTCTCCTCGCCTGGATCGCACGCTTCCTCTTCTTCGGCTACGGCGACGGCCTGTCGAAGGAATGGATGCTCTACGGCGCCATCCTGCTCCACGGCATCTGCTACGACTTCTTCTTCGTCACCGGCATGATCTACACCGACGTCAAGGCCGGCGACCGCATCAAATCCCAGGCACAGGGCCTCATCTCGCTGGCCACCTACGGCATCGGGATGTTCCTCGGCTCCCTCATCGCCGGCAAGGTGAAGGACCATTATACCTCCACGGGAACGGATGGGATGGCTGTCACCGACTGGCTGGGCGTATGGACCGTGCCGGCAGGCATCGCCGTCGCCGTCCTCGCCATCTTCCTGCTCCTCTTCCGCGACGATACCCGCAAATCCTCCGGCGCTGCCACCTGAGGCGACCAGGGCCCTGCCTGCATCCACGGACCACCCCTTCACGAATCCCTCCCGACCTGCGCACCGATCCGCACATGCCCTTCCTTCGCCTGCCCGGGCTAGCGCCCCGGCGTCCAGACAACGCTGTCGACCTGTCCGTCGCCATCACCTGCGAAACCGGATCGAGCCGCCTGGAGGCCGCCCTCCTCAGCATCCTGCAGGCCCGGTTCGACATGGGTCGGCTGGATGTGATCGGCGTTGGCGCAGCCCCTGACGAGGCCGTATGGACGGCCGTCGGGACTGCCCACCCCACGGCCGCCCGGCTGACATGGATCGGCATGCCGGCCGACAGCCCGACGGGCGCCCGGCTGAACCGCGCACTGCAGGCGGCCTCCAGCCCGTTCATCTTCCTGATGGATGGCGACAGCTGCCTCGATACCAGCTGCCTGCAAGAACACCTCGACGCCATCCGGTCAGACCCCGGCTGCATCGGTGCCCTCGGACCCCGGCTCGAGATACGCGAAGGGGACCGCGTCCCCATCGGCCTCCGTTCCGACCCACCCACCGCCTACGCTTCACTCCTCCATTGGCAGCCCTTTGGCCTGAATGCCCTCTTCGATACGGACCGGCTGCGCCAAATGGATGGATTCCGGGAGGACCTGTCCGGACTCACCCTCACCGCCCATGACGTCTGGCTGCGGCTCGCCCGCCTGGGCTGCCGGCTGGCATGGGTCGAAGGCGACCTGCTCTCGTACACCTGGAGCGGACCCGATGCCTGGAGCCAACGAAACGACATCGTACAACTTGTCGAAGAGACCGTCGCCCTGCGGAAATACCACCCGGTCAACATGGCCGCTGTCATTCGACCCGAACGCTACAGGCGTTGCCCGGGCGTAAGCCCCTGGTATGCCCAGCTCTACTTCGAGACCGGCGAAGGCAATGAAGACCCGCTTGACCCCGACAGGCAACGCAATTTCTCGGAGGCCGACTCGCTGCACCACTTCCCCACCCGGTGGGAGCCGTCCCTGCACTTCATGCTGCCCTCAGGCCAGCGCTATAGAAGCCTGCGGTTCGACCCCCTGGACCGTCCCATCCGCCTGCGGATCCGGCAGGTAGAATGCCGTTATCAGGGGAACCGGCTGGACCTGACACCCGCCCTCCAAGGCAATGGGGGCTGCGACGAGCACGGCGTATGGACCTTCGACACCGACGACCCGGCCATCCTCATCGACTTCCCCGACACGGGTGCCTTCGATATCGACGAATGCATCCTGCACGTCGATTGGCTCGACGACATCTTCCCGACAACCGAAGAGCCGGTCGATGCCAACGCGCCGGCGACCGATGCCCGCCCGACGATACCGGAGGACGAAGCCACCCACCCCACTCCGCGAGGGCCCGAATACGGCCTCCGCCTACCCTTCCGCTTCGCCACTTGGCCAGGCGTGGACACCGGCCGACTCGCAGTGCTCTGCCATGCCTTCCACCCAGACGTCATGCCCGACGTCAGGGCCCACCTCGAGCATATCCCCGGACCCTTCGACCTCTTCCTCACGACGGATGACGAAGGCAAATGGCCGGCCATCCGGGATGCCTTCCGCCCATGGGTCAAAGGCCGCATCGAGGTCCGCATCCACGAGAACTGGGGGCGGGACATCGCCCCCAAGCTGCTGGCCTGGCCGGAGATCTACCGCAGCCACGACCTCATGCTGCACATCCATACCAAGAAATCCGACTACAACAACTTCCTCTACCGCTGGAGGGGTTATCTCTTCGACACCCTCATAGGGTCGCCCGAGATCGTCCGCAACATCCTCCAACTGTTCGCCCTCGACGAACGGCTGGGCATGGTCGCCCCCGTCCACTACCACCCACTCAATGTCTCGGACCCCATGGGCGGCAACTACGACGATGTGAGGGCCCTTGCCGCCCGCATGGGCATCGGCATCCACCGGCGGCAATACCTCGACTTCCCCGCAGGTTCCATGTTCTGGGCACGCACCGCCGCCCTCAGACCCCTGCTCGACACGGGCTTCTCCGTGGCCGACTTCCCGCCGGAAGCCGGGCAGAAGGATGGCACCTTCGCCCATGCCATAGAACGCCTTTTCTTCGTCAGCTGCGAGGCGGCCGGCCTGCATTGGACGAAGATCGTCCACCGGGATCGCTTCCCCGAAGCCGGCTACGGCATCGATGTCGCCGACATGGGCGACCTCGCCAGGGCCCTTCAGGCATACCACCGGGACAGACATGTCCTCCCCTACGCCGGTCAGCGATAGCAGACCCACGCACCGGCACGCCACCCAGGATACGTTCACATTCCCAGGTCCCGAGGCCTGGAAGCCGCCTTCGGACAAGCCGTAAACACCCACATCAAAACAGGCATACTAAGTCGCCCCCCATTGACGTTTTCCACGTATCACCCGTACCTGCGGTGGGGGACCCGTCCTCCACCGAAAACCCGTGCCCGTTGGATATGTCAGCCATGCCTCGCCGGAATTACCCGCTCCGCAAAGGTGTGGACTGGTACGACCCTGCTTCGGGGCATCCTCCACGCCATGACCAGAAACACCTGTTGACGGGAAAATACTGGAACGCCTATCGGGGGGCGTGGTGCAGCAAGAAATGCCGGAGGTCGGTGTCGGCATCCCTCGGCCGGATCAGCGTCCTGTCGTGGTCCTGTCTTCCACCGACCTTGACGGCCGAAGGCATCGGCAGGGTCCGGGCAGAACGGGTCAGGGCCTTCCTCACGCTGTTGTACCGCCTGCAGCTGATCCGGCACGGCCAGGGCCATCGGCGGGTCCTGTACATCGACAACAACACCCTCAAGGCATTTCTGGGACACCGTTGGTCGGAACTCGTCGACAGTCTTTGCGCTGCGGGGATCCTTCGGAAACGTCAGGCCCCTTCCCGGTACGATGCGAACAAGCGTTGCCTCTACCTCTCGCTCGGCGAAGGCGTGGAGCCGGATGCAGGGACCGGTCCCCCGACCCTCACCCTCGAGGATGCGGCGCTGGAGCGAAGCATGGAACGGCAGTATGGCCGGTGGCTGGGTACGACGGGCGAGGACACCCTGCTGGCCGGCATCCGGAGTACCCTCGACCAGACCGTCTTCCGGGACCCGGGGCTGGCCACGCCGCCGACAGGCGACAGCAGGGTCACGGACCGTTCCCCCGTCACGTCGCAGTGGCTTGATTTCCTTTCCCAGCTCCCCGCCATCCGCAACGAGACGGAACGCAGCTACCTGTACGGCATGGTCCGACATCCCTTCACCGGGCGGATCGACCATGTCTACACGCCCTTACCGCGGGCCTGGCAGGAAGGTTTGCGCATCGGGGACGAGCCCACCCGACGCATCGGCATCCGCAACAGCCTGGCGGGGCTGCTCTCCATCCGGTTCAGCCGGCGGGACAGGTCGGGTGCAGCTGCTGAATCGATCTTGCCCCCGACGAGTTTCCTCAGCCGTTTCGCCATCGCCAACCAGGCGGGCATGGAGATCTTCGATTACATGGCCTTGCAGCTCGAGGGAAGGGATCGGATGAAGCATCCGGGCATGTTCGAGGAGATGCGCACCCTGTTCCTGCGAATGCTCTTCGGACCTCCGGAAGGGCGGTACCGCGGGCAGGAGGTCGGCGTACTCATCCGGCAGGCCTTCGGGGCCGACATGGTGTTGTTCCTGAAGGAACTCCGGGCCGGGTGGAAGGGCAAGCCTGACAGCTTTTTCCACAAGAACCTCTCGGCTGTACTGCAGCGGGAGGAGGCGTCGCTGTTGGCGGCGGCGATGACGGACCTCGACCGGCTGGGCATCCCCTTCCTGCCGATGCACGACGCGCTGGTCGTCCGGATGCGGGATGCCAATTCGGCCCGGAGCGCCCTGGCCCGGGCGATCGACCACCGGGGATGGGGCGATGTACTCAAGACCTGAGGTGTTTGCCGAGGCTCGGCCCATGGCCGGGAGCCGGACAGGTTGGGGCCGGAGAACAATGATGTATAAAAAGGAACGAGGCGACCCTGTTGGGCCGCCTCGTGGCATGGATGTCTCCGCCGTCTGCAGAAGGGCTTCCGGAGGGGTCAGGCCAGGTCGAACCGGTCGTTCTGCATGACCTTGTCCCAGGCGGCGATGAAGTCGTTGACGAACTTGCGGGCACCGTCGGCGCAGGCGTAGACTTCGGCGATGGCCCTCAGTTCGGAGTTGGAGCCGAAGATGAGGTCGACGCGGGTGCCCGTCCATTTCGGTTCGCCGGTGGTCCTGTCGCGGCCTTCGAAGGCGTCGGCGTGGGGGTTGCTGGCGCTCCATGTCGTGCCCATGTCGAGCAGGTTGACGAAGAAGTCGTTGCTCAGGCATCCGGGGCGGTCGGTGAAGACGCCGTGCTTCGACTGGTCCCAGTTGGTGTCGAGTACACGCATGCCGCCGACGAGGGCGGTCATCTCGGGGGCGGTGAGGTTGAGGAGATGGGCCTTGTCGACCAGGAGGTCTTCTGCGGCGACGCTGTAGCGTTTTTTGGCGTAGTTGCGGAAGCCGTCGGCGAGGGGTTCGAGTACGGCGAAGGAGTCGACGTCGGTCTGTTCGGCGGTGGCGTCGGTGCGACCCGGGGTGAAGGGGACGTTGACGCCATGGCCGTCCTTCCGGGCGGCGGCTTCGACGCCGGCGCAGCCGGCCAGCACGATCAGGTCGGCCAGCGAGATGCGCTTGCCGCCGGTGGCAGCGGTGTTGAACGCGGCACGGATGCCTTCGAGGGCATCGAGTACCCGGGAGAGGCGCGAGGGGTTGTTGACTTCCCAGTACTTCTGCGGGGCGAGGCGGATGCGGGCGCCGTTGGCGCCGCCGCGCTTGTCGGAGCCGCGGAAGGCGGAGGCGGAGGCCCATGCCGTCGAGACGAGGTCGGAGACGGAGAGTCCGGAGGCGAGCACTTTGGCCTTGAGGTCGGCGATGTCGGCGGCGTCGACGAGGGTATGGTCGACGGCAGGCACGGGGTCTTGCCAGATGAGGACTTCGGCGGGTACTTCGGGGCCGAGGTAGCGGGCCCTGGGGCCCATGTCGCGGTGGGTGAGCTTGAACCAGGCGCGGGCGAAGGCGTCGGCGAACTGGTCGGGGTTTTCCAGGAAGCGGCGCGAGACCTTCTCATAGGCCGGATCGACGCGGAGGGTGATGTCGGTCGTGAGCATGGTGGGCGCATGGCGCTTGGCGGGGTCGTGCGCATCGGGCACGGTGTCGGCGCCGGCATTGGCCTTGGGCTTCCACTGGTGGGCGCCTGCGGGGCTTTTGGTCAGTTCCCACTCGAAGCCGAAGAGGTTTTCGAAGTAGTTGTTGCTCCACTGGGTGGGCGTGGTCGTCCAGGCGCCTTCGAGGCCGCTGGTGATGGTATCGCCGGCGTTGCCGGTGCCGAAGCTGTTCTTCCATCCCATGCTTTGTTCCTCGATGGGGGCTCCGGCGGGCTCGCGACCCACGTATTTGGCGGGGTCGGCGGCGCCGTGGGTCTTGCCGAAGGTGTGGCCGCCGGCGATGAGGGCGACGGTCTCCTCGTCGTTCATCGCCATCCTGCCGAAGGTTTCGCGGATGTCGCGGGCCGAGGCGAGGGGGTCGGGGTTGCCGTTGGGTCCTTCGGGGTTGACGTAGATGAGGCCCATCTGCACGGCGCCCAGGGGGTTCTCGAGGTCGCGGTCGCCGGTATAGCGCTTGTCGCCCAGCCATTCGGTCTCGGAGCCCCAGTAGATGTCCTCCTCGGGTTCCCAGATGTCGGCCCGTCCGCCGCCGAAGCCGAAGGTCTGGAAGCCCATCGACTCGAGGGCGCAGTTGCCGGCCAGGATCATGAGGTCGGCCCAGGAGAGGTTGCGGCCGTATTTCTGTTTGACAGGCCATAGGAGCAGGCGGGCCTTGTCGAGGTTGGCGTTGTCGGGCCAGCTGTTGAGCGGGGCGAACCGCTGGCTGCCGGTGCCGCCGCCGCCGCGTCCGTCGGCGATGCGGTAGGTACCCGCGCTGTGCCAGGCCATGCGGATGATGAAGGGGCCGTAATGGCCATAGTCGGCCGGCCACCAGTCCTGCGAGGTCGTGAGCACCTCGACGATGTCGCGCTTGACCTCGGCGAGGTCGAGCGACTGAAAGGCCCTGGCATAGTCGAAGTCAGGGTCCATGGGGTTGGACAGGTTCGAATGCTGCCGGAGGATGTTCAGCTTCAGCTGGTTCGGCCACCAGTCGCGGTTGCCGGTACCACTGCCGGCCCCCTTCTTCATCGTGGCCCCGGTGAACGGGCACTTCGCCTCGCCGTTGACGTTATACGAGGTATGTCCCTGATGCGCTTCATTTCCCATATGCTGGCGTGTTTAGGTATGACGATCCGCAAAGTTAACACTCCTCCGGCTCCCGATGTGCAGGGAGGGGTGCAAGATCTCCGGCTGCCGGTACCTCCATCACCCTGTCGGCAGGCAGCGGTCGCGCGTCAGGCATACCTTTGCCCCATGAGCCCGATCCCGACCCATCGGCTGCCGAAAAGGGCTGGCCCGCCGTCACTGCTGATGGCCGCATCGCTCCTGCTGACGTTCAGCATGTACGCACAACAGCCGGGGTCACCGACAGAGGTCCGCATCATCGGCGTCGTGCACCCGGGAAACCGGTACATCGACCACAGGACCCTGCACCGGGCCCTCGTCCGGAACCAGCCCGACCTCGTCCTGTGGGAGCAGGACATCGACTTCGCAAGGGTCTTCGGATTCCTGACGGCCTACCGGCTGCGCATCGCCCGGACATCCATCGAACAGCCGGCCCTGCAGCGGTTCTCCAGAGGCAACCGGAGCATCCCCATCCTGGGTTTCGACACCGTCATCGCCTCCCGCAGGGATTATATCCGCGACATGGAACAGATCGACAGGGCCATCCACGGGCGCCTGGCGCATGCCGGTCTCGGCGGACAGGACAGCGCGACTTATGCGCGCTACAGGGCCCTGCGCGACAGCCTCATCGACGGGGATACGGAAGGAACCCTGGCCGACATCAACGCGCCCGATGTCATCGACCGGACCCGAAGGCTGTACCGGATGGAAGCCGACAGCCTGCCGCCCCTCGCCTCCCGGCATGTCGGTGATGCCCCGCTGTTGCAGGCGTTCCTGAGCGACCAGGCCTTCTGGATCGCCCGCAACGAACACATGGTGGGGCGCATCCGACGCTATGCAAAGCAGTTTCCCGGCAAACGGATCGTGATCCTGACGGGGCTCTTCCACAAATACTACCTGTCGGACCGTCTGGCCGAAGGCCGGGGCAGCGCGCTGTCGGTCGTCGAGCCTGCATGGTGAGGCGAACGACCGGGGCAGGCAGGCATCTGCATCAGGTCGGCCCGACCCCTCGCCGTTCTGGCCCATGTCGGACAGCATCCCGAGAGCACCCTCCGGGCCGCTGGCGCCCGGGTATGGACATTCCGCGCGCCAATCACTACGTTTACATCCGGTGGCCATCCCATCCAGTAAAGGCCATCACTCCGGCACCCGGGCAGACCCGTCGGTGCCTGCCCCCGGACACCCACATCGCCCCCGATGAAGACCGTACTGAAAGTACTTGCCTACAACGCCATCGTACTGGTGGTCCTGTTCCTCGTCCTGGAGCTCGTCACCAGGGCCTCGGGATTCTATACGCCGAACAATTTCATGGAAGAGGTCAACGCCTACGGCGAAGTCATGCATTTCCGGCGGCCCAACAGCAGCAGCCTCAACAAGTACGAACAGGAGAACCTCGCGGAGTACAACAACCTCGGCTTCCACGACCTGCCCCATGAGGGAACGGACGTCGCGGGCAAGCCCCACGTCGCCTTCTTCGGCGACTCCTTCGTGGAAGCGGTACAACTCCCGACGGATCAGTTGTTCACTGCGAGGCTGGCAGCGGCCTGCGCCGACAGCCTCGCGATCTTCAACTTCGGCGTCAGCGGTTCCGGCACCGCCAACCAGTACCGGCTCTACCACCGGCTGCTGTCGAAAGGGCAGCGCTTCGACCTCGTCTACGTCGTCTTCTATCCCGGCAACGACTTCACCGACAACAACCCCCGCATCACCACGCATCCGAACTACACCCTGGTGGCCGACAGCACGGGGGCCATCCGACAGGTCAACCGCCGGGCGTACAGCCTGGCCCAGCAGGTCGTCCGGAAACTGCGGTCCGTGTCCGCCTTCACCAATTGGCTCTACGAGATCCTGTACCGGTCGAAGCGGATGAACATCGCGAAGCGGTCCAGGGCGGAAACGGGATCCAAGGGCGGGGACGATCCCTCCGGGGGCGTCGGCAAGCCCGTTCAGGAAGAGGCCCCCGGCAACACATCGCAGGCCGTGACGGGAGGCCCGGCCAAGGGTCCGGTGGACACGCCGATGATCGCCGGGCTGGCACGCATCCTCGACCGATGGTCGGGGGAAGTGGGCAAGGACAGGTTCCGGATGATGGTCATCGACCAGGCGCGTTTCCTGCGGTCGAATCCCAACCTTGCGCCATTCCTCGATTCGCTCCGCTCGATCGGCATCGGTGCCGTCCCCGTCGACATCCCGGCGGCGGGACACTTCTTCGTGCATCCGAAGTATGATGCGGCGGGCCAGCCCGTCTGGAAGGATTACAACTACGGGCATTTCAACGAGGCCGGCCACCGGCGGTGGACGGAGATCGCGCTGCAGGACCTCAGGGCGGTGGGGCTCCGCTGAGGCCGACCTGAGACGCTCGACAATCCGAAGGCGAGGCCCTGGGCGGAGATGGAAGCCCCGCCCGGCCGACGGCACCCGTGCGTCGGTTGCGCCGGACAGGGGATTTCCTTCCGATGAATGGCCTACCTTGACGCATGCTCCGCCCATGGGTCAGATCGTGTTTCGCGCGCCTCCAGGCACTCCCCCTGATGGACCGCCTGCATTTCCGGCTGTCAGCCGCCCGTTACAGGATCGGCAACCGCCGGTTCCGGAGCCATCACCCCGGCTTCGCCCTTCCGCCCGACCGCCTGCTGCACGAGACCTACCGGCTGGACTACGCCGCCTATGCCGGCGACGGCCGAGACACCGCCAACGAGCTGCTGGACCGGTGCCGGTGCCATCTGCAGGACGTGTCATGGGATATCCTCGAATGGGGCTGCGGCGTCGGCCGGATCACCCGACACCTGCCAACCCTGCCGCAGGTCCGGTCCGTCACCGGCGCGGATATCAACGCCGCCATGGTCCGATGGAACCGGGAGAACCTACCGGGGATCGACTTCCGGCTGATCGCCCAGGAACCGCCCACCCCCTTCCCGACAGGCGCATTCCACCTCATCCTCGGCGTGTCCGTGCTCACCCATGTGCCGGGCGATGGCCAGGCGGCATGGCTCGATGAGTTGCACCGCATCCTGCGCCCCGACGGGGTCCTCCTGCTGACAACGCAGGGAAGGGCCTTCAAACGGAAGCTGACAGCCGCCGAACAACGGATGCTTGAGCGCGACGGGGTCCTCACGCGCGACTACCCGGTGCGCGGGCACCGGATGATGTCGACCTTCCATGATCCCGGCCATTTCCACTTGACGCTCACGCAGCGATTCGAGGTGGTCGTGTTCCGGGACGGATTGGCAGACCCGAAGGCCGCCGGCGGCCAGGACCTCTGGCTACTCCGGAGGTCGGGCGAAGCGCCCTGCATCCCCAGCCCTGCTAACGGAAACGGGTCGGAAGGCAGCGGCTTGACCGCGTGACCCCCGACCCGTTGTAGTCCCGCCAAGAATCGAACTTGGGTCTAGAGTTTAGGAAACTCCTAATCAATTATTCTTTTACACACCTAATCCCCGCACCAATTTGAATCGGATTGTCAAGAATAAGGATTGTGTCTTTGTCAAAAAGTTGCACAAGTTTTCTTGTTTGATTAGTAGGGTTGAAATCAGTTGTAGCCCATGAACAAATTCCTTCAGCTAAGGTGGCACCTCCTACTGCATTTACGTAGCCATTTGGTAACCCTCTGAATCCAATGGCATCAATGCCATTACCGGATAACGTAAGCCAACCTGAAGATGATTTTAATGCACGAGCTTCTTTGCCAGCCTGTCCGTTATTAGCAAGATAGTTTTTCAATATGATAAAATCTTGTTGGGTAGGGATTCTCCATCCAGCAGGAGCAAGCTTGCCACTTTCTATTGCCAAATGATTATACATAGCTCCATAGTAGTCAAACGGAAGTGGAGCAGCATGGATATTATTTAAGTCTTTTGTATCAGCCCATCTATAAAGCGCTTTTGGAGAATTTGAATTGAGCCAGTTACTTCCATGTATTGCAAAGGAGTATTCTGTAATGGGTGTTCCGTCATTAAACTTTGTTGTCTTTAAATTTTCTTTCATCCAAATTTGATTTCCAACCCTAATTGTTGGATACACATTTCCATCTGCGTCAGCAACTTTGACGTGATTGTCATTTGGCTGTTCTGAATTTTTCTTACAGGAAAAAATAAAAACGATAAGGACATATACTAGGGACGCTATATATCTCATAATTAAGTTTGAAGTCTTAATATTAGATGTGCAGATAAAATCTCGAAAAAAATAAGTCAATTCGGGTTCCTTGCTACAGTCTTTTATTATACGAATATAATATTTCCATTGACCGGAAACCCGTTTTTTTTATACTTTGCTGATGTATTTGCTGCAATCATGAGCTGGTGTCAAATAAAAAGAGGTTGACTCTTTTGTGATAATCACTCAGAATCAACCTCTTGGTAGTCCCGCCAAGAATCGAACTTGGATCTAGAGTTTAGGAAACTCCTATTCTATCCATTGAACTACGGGACCCGCTCGCATCGTCGACCGGGGCGGAATGCCATTCCCGCCACGGCCTTTAGCCCGGCAAAACTACGGCATCCGGTCGAAATATATGGTCCAGGGGCCGGCCGGCCTGTAGCGGCAGCCCGGGAGAATGCCTACTTTTACGCCCTATGAAATGGTTCAACCTCTTCATCAAATACCGCTTGTGGCTCGGCATCGCCTCCCTCGCAGGCGCCATCCTCGTCAACGTCACCAGCGGCTTCTGGCCCTCCCTGGTCCTCTACATCCTCGCCGTGATCCTCATCTTCACCCACTTTTTCATCGGGCCCCTCCGCCTCATCCAGGAATACCTCGAGGAGGGCGACTTCGATGGTGCTGAGAAGATGCTCGCCACCATCTGGTACCCGGACCTCCTCTACAAGCCCATCCGCTCCGTCTACTACACCCTGAAAGGGAACCTCGCGATGATGAAGCAGGACTTCGACGCCGCCGAGGTGCACATGAAGAAGAGTCTTTCGCTGGGCTCGGCCATGAAGGAGGCCGAAGGGGCCAACAAGCTCCAGCTGGGCATGATGGCCATGCAGAAGGGCGACATGAAGCAGGGCGAGAGCTATATCCGACAGGCCCTGCGGGCGGGCATCCCCGATAAGGAAAGTTCCGCACTGGCCTACCTCCAGATGTGCCAGATCATGATCCAGAAGCGGGAGTTCCGGGCTGCGAAGGATTTCTTCCGAAAGGCCAAGGCCCAGAAGCCCACCGCCCAGCAGGTGATCGACCAGATCAAACAGCTCGACAAGTACATCTCCCGCATGCCGGGTTGAGGACTTCTGTGCGGCCGGGCGTCAGGGCATCAGACCGAACAGTTCCTCCACCTTGCGCCGCCGGAAGGCGAAGATGCCGTCCAGCTGACGCCGGATGAACAGGATGTTGGCCAGATCGCCCAATAGCCCCAGCGGTGCCTTGTAATGGATCAGGTCGGTCATCTCGACCCCGCCCGCCACGGTCCGAAAATGGTGCTGGTGGTGCCAGAGGGCATAGGGGCCGAAGCGTTGTTCGTCGACGAAGAAGCGCTTGGGCTGCACGTGCGTGATCTCGGTCATCCAGAACATCGGGATGCCCAGCACGGGCTTCACGTTGTAGGTCATGACCTGGCCGGCATACATCTCGTCGCCGAAGAGTTCGTTGGTGAACCGCAGGTTGAGGTATGCCGGCGTCATCACGGCCAGGTTGCGGGGATGCGAGAAGAAATCCCAGGCCTCGTCGAGGCTCACGGGTAGGGCCTGCACCTGCTTCAGAACGTGTACCGCCATCGGGGGAGTTGTTTGGGACCTTAAACCGGCGGAAGGTGTGGATTGTTGTCTTTTTTCGCGGCAACGGCCCCGGGGCTCGGGCGGAATCGCGACTTTTGCGCAAACGACACGGATTGTCCAGGACCGACCGCCCCCAGGCCTTTGCCGCATGCCTTGCCGCCGCCCTGTGGGCCTCCTGCGGCCAGCCGATGCCACCGACCGGCGGTCCGAGGGATACGCTGCCGCCCGTCCTCCTCCGGGCCGAACCGGCCGACTCCAGCACGCGCTTCCAGGGCAACCGCATCACGCTCACCTTCGACGAATACATCCAACTCGAGAACCCCTTCGAGAAACTCGGCCACTCGCCCGTCCCCAAGGTCAAGCCCGAGGCCGAGGCACGCCTCAAGACCATCACCATCCGCATCAAGGACACCCTCGAGGCCAACACCACCTACAGCATCGACTTCGACGACGCCATCAAGGACATCAACGAGAACAACCCCCTTCGCGGCTACCGCTACGTGTTCTCCACCGGCCCCCGCATCGACACCGACAGCATCACCGGACGCGTCTTCTACGCCGAGACGGGCAAGACCGACAGCCTGCTGCAGGTGATCCTGCACCGGACAGACAAGGACTCGGCCGTCGCCAAACAGCGGCCCCGCTATGCCACCCGCACCCGGGCCGACGGCAGCTTCGCCTTCCGGTACCTCGCCCCGGGCGACTACCACGTCTTCGCCATCAAGGACGCCGACGGCGGCCTCAAGTACGACCAGGCTACCGAGACCTTCGGGTTCCTCGACAGCAGCATCCGCACCAACGGCCCACCCGTCGGCCTGCTGGCCTTCAACGCAGAGGCCGAAAGCCCCCGCAAGCCCTCCGGCACCGCCGCCGCCGCCGCCCGCAACCGCGACGACAGGCGGCTGCGCTACGGCACCAACCTCGAAGGCGACAGGCTCGACCTCCTCGGCGAACTCGTCGTCAGCTTCGAGAACCGCCTCACCACCCTCGATACCACCCGCATCACCCTGACGGACACGGCCCTCCGTCCGCTCCGCGGCTACCGCCTCGAACTCGACAGCACCAGGAAGCGCCTCACCGTGGCCTTTCGCTGGACAGCCGCCTCCCGCTACCGCCTCCTCCTGCAGAAGGACTATGCCCGTGACACCCTCGGCCTCCAGGCCCTCCGCAACGACACCCTCCGCTTCGAGACGAAACGCGAGAGCGATTACGGCAGCCTGTCCCTCCGCATCGGCGGACTCGATACGGCCCAGCGGCCCGTCCTCCTCCTCTACCGCGAGGACGCCCTCGAGAAAAGCCTGCCCCTCACCCTCACCCGCTACCGCTTCCCCCTCTTCCGACCCGGGGAATACGGCATCCGCATCCTCTACGACCGCAACGGCAACGGCCGATGGGATACCGGCGACTACTGGAGGCGCCTCCAGCCGGAACGGGTCGTCCTACGCAGACAGAAACTCACCATCCGCGCCGGATGGGACAACGAACTCGACGTCAACCTCACCGAGAAAGGCAACTGACCCCATCCCATGCAGTTCCCCTCCGAACTCCTCGAATCGGCCGTGAACGCCTTCAGCCGGCTCCCCGGCATCGGCCGCAAGACGGCGCTCCGGCTCGTCCTCCACCTCCTCAAACAGGACGAGGCCGAGGTCCGCGCCTTCAGCGAGACCATCGCCAGAGCCCGGTCCGACATCCGCTTCTGCCGCAACTGCCACAACATCTCCGACACCGACACCTGCGCCGTCTGCACCAACCCCCTCCGCCGACAGGAGATCGTCTGCGTCGTCGAGAACATCCGCGACGTCATCGCCATCGAAAGCACCCAGCAGTTCAACGGCACCTACCACGTGCTCGGCGGGGTCATCTCCCCACTCGACGGCATCGGCCCCGACCAGCTCCGCATCGAAGGCCTGCTCGACCGCATCCGCAACGGCCGCATCGAAGAACTCGTCTTCGCCCTCAGCCCCACCATCCAGGGCGACACCACCATCTACTACATCCAGAAGAAACTCACCGACACCCCCCTCCGCATCACCACCATCGCCCGCGGCATCGCCTTCGGCGGCGAACTCGAATACGCCGACGAACTCACCCTGGCCCGCAGCCTCCAGAACCGCATGCCCGTGGACGCGTATGTCATGCGCTAACCCTTTGATTTCCCCGGGCCAAAACGTACTTTTGACGCATCGCAGCAGGCGGATTTGTTTATTGTTCGGCCTGCACCGCGGCCACCCGCGGACACAACGGAACTAATAAACGGACCCCGGGACCCCGCGTCCCGAGCCTCCGCCGGTTCCCGCGTCCGCCATCAGGACACACCCACCCCGAACCGGCACACCCATGACAAATCCCCTCCAAGAGGCCCTGCAACAACGCATCCTGGTCATCGACGGCGCCATGGGCACGATGATCCAGCGGCAAAAGCTCGAAGAGCAGGACTACCGCGGACAGCGGTTCGCCGACTGGCCCTCCGACCTCAAAGGCAACAACGACCTCCTCTGCCTCACCCGACCCGACATCATCGAGGCCATCCACCTCGAATACCTCGAGGCCGGCGCCGACATCATCGAGACCAACACCTTCAACGCCCAGGCCGTCTCGCTCGCCGACTACGGCATGTCGTCACTGGCCCTCGAACTCAACCTCGCCGCCGCCGCCTGTGCCCGACGGGCCGTCGACACCTACCGCGAACGCCACCCCGAAAGCAAGACGGACGATGGACCCTGGGTGGCCGGGGCCCTGGGACCGATGAACAAGACCCTCTCCCTCTCGCCCGACGTCAACAACCCCGGCTACCGGTCCATCTACTTCGACGAGGTCGCCGACGCATACGGCGAACAGGTGCAAGGCCTGGTGGAAGGCGGCGTCGACATCCTCCTCATCGAGACCATCTTCGACACCCTCAACGCCAAGGCCGCCATCTACGCCGTCCGCCGCTACTTCCGCCAGACGGGCCGGCCCGTACTACCCTTCATGATCAGCGGCACCATCACCGACGCCTCCGGACGTACGCTGAGCGGACAGACGCTCGAGGCCTTCTGGACCTCCGTCGAACACGCCAGACCCCTCAGCATCGGCCTCAACTGCGCCCTCGGCGCCGAACAGATGCGCCCGCACATAGCGGAACTCTCGGCCATCGCCGCCTGCTACACCTCCGCCTATCCCAACGCCGGACTCCCCAACGCCATGGGCGAATACGACGAGACACCCGACCAGACGGCCCACCACATCGAAGAATGGGCCCGCGCCGGCTTCGTCAACATCGTCGGCGGCTGCTGCGGCACCACACCCGACCATATCCGGCACATCGCCCAACAGGTCCGACACCTCAGCCCCCGCCAACGGCCCACCCTCGAGACCAGCACGCCCTGATCCGCCGAAACAACACACCCGCTACACCTGGAAGACAACCCCACACCCGCAACGAAGATGACCGTCATCAAACCCTACCTGCGCCTCTCCGGCCTCGAACCCCTCGTCATCCGGCCGGAGACCAACTTCGTCAACGTCGGCGAACGCACCAACGTCACCGGCTCCCGCAAGTTCGCCAAACTCATCCGCGAGGGCAAGTATGAAGAGGCCCTCGCCATCGCCCGCCAACAGGTGGAAGGCGGCGCACAGATCATCGACGTCAACATGGACGACGCCCTGCTCGACGGCGAACAGGCCATGGTCACCTTCCTCAACCAGCTGCAGTCGGAACCCGACATCGCCCGCATCCCCGTGATGATCGACTCCTCCAAGTTCCACATCATCGAGGCGGGACTCAAATGCGTGCAGGGCAAATGCATCGTCAACTCCATCTCCCTCAAGGAGGGCGAGGCGGCGTTCATCGAACATGCCCATGTCTGCCGCAGCTACGGCGGCGCCGTCATCGTCATGGCCTTCGACGAACAGGGACAGGCGGACGACATCGACCGCCGACTCGCCATCGCCGAGCGCGCCTACCGCATCCTCACCGACGAAGTGGGCTTCCCCCCGCAGGACATCATCTTCGACCTCAACGTCTTCGCCGTCGCCACCGGCCTCGAAGAACACAACAACTACGCCGTCGACTTCATCGAGGCCACCCGCGCCATCAAGGCCCGCTTCCCCCTCGTCAAGATCAGCGGCGGCGTCAGCAACCTCTCCTTCTCCTTCCGCGGCAACGACCATGTCCGCGAAGCCATGCACTCCGTCTTCCTCTACCACGCCATCCGCGCCGGGATGGACATGGGCATCGTCAACGCCGGCCAGCTCGTCATCTACGACGAGATAGAGCCCGAACTGCGCCAACGCTGCGAAGACGTCATCCTCAACCGCAACAACCACGGCAACGAGGCCACCGACCGCCTCATCCAATTCGCCGAACAGGTCAAGGCCAAGGGGAAGGTCCAGGAACGCGACGAGGCCTGGCGCCTGGGCACCGTCCAGGAACGACTGCGCCACGCCCTCATCCACGGCATCACCGAATACGTCGAGGCCGACACCGAAGAGGCGCGACAGGCATACCCCCGGCCGCTCGACGTCATCGAAGGGCCGCTGATGGACGGCATGCAGACCGTCGGCGACCTCTTCGGCGCCGGAAAGATGTTCCTCCCCCAGGTCGTCAAGAGCGCCCGCGTGATGAAGAAGAGCGTCGCCGTCCTGACCCCGTTCATCGAAGCCGAGAAGGCCGAGGCCTCCTCGGCCGGCCGCATCCTCCTCGCCACCGTCAAAGGCGATGTACACGACATCGGCAAGAACATCGTAGGCGTCGTCCTACGCTGCAACGGCTACGAGGTCATCGACATGGGCGTCATGGTCCCCGCCGACCGCATCCTCGACGAAGCCCAGAAACACCAGGTCGACATCCTCGGCCTCAGCGGCCTCATCACGCCCTCCCTCGACGAGATGGTACACATCGCCCGGGAGATGAAGCGCCGCGGCATGACACAACCCCTCCTCATCGGCGGCGCCACCACCTCGCGCATGCACACGGCCGTCAAGATCGACCGCGAATACGACAACGGCGTCGTACACGTCCTCGACGCGTCCCGCAGCGTCACCGTCGCCGGCAGCCTGCTCAACCGCGACAACCGGGCACCCTTCCTCCAGAACCTGTCGCGCGAATACGAACAACTGCGGCACGACTTCGAGGCCAAACGCACCGCCAAGGAATACCTCGCCTACGAACAGGCCGTGGCGAACCGCTACCGGGCCGACTGGGCCGCATACACCCCGCCCACCCCCCGCCTCACCGGCACACGCGCCTTTCCCGATGTCGACCTCGCCGAACTCGTCCCCTTTATCGACTGGGCACCCTTCTTCATCGCCTGGGAACTCGGCGGCCGCTACCCCGACATCCTCACCGACCCCGTCATCGGCGTCGAAGCCTCCAAGCTCCACGCCGACGCGCTGGCCATGCTCCAACGCATCATCGACGGGAAATGGCTCCAGGCCCACGGCGTCATCGGCATCTGGCCCGCCGCCAGCAATGGCCGCGACACCGTCACCCTCCTCGATGAGCGGGCGGGCGCCGGCACCGTTCACCTCGAATTCCTCCGCCAACAGGTCAAAAAGGCCGCAAGTCAGCCCAACCTCTCGCTGGCCGACTTCATCGCGCCGGCCGAAGCGGCCGGACAGGACCATATCGGTGCCTTCGCCGTCACCATCGCCGGCATCGAACCCCATATCCAGGCCTTCGAAGCCCAGCACGACGACTACGCCAAGATCATGCTGCAGGCCCTGGCCGACCGGCTCGCCGAAGCCTTCGCCGAATACCTCCATGCCCGCGTCCGTAGGGATTGCTGGGGCTACGCGCCGGATGAGGCCCTCGGAAACGAAGACCTCATCCGCGAGAGGTACCTGGGCATACGCCCCGCCCCCGGATACCCCGCCTGCCCCGACCATACCGAGAAACTGAAACTCTTCGCCCTCCTCGACGCCACGGCCGTCACCGGCATCACCCTCACCGAATCCCTCGCCATGTACCCCGCCGCCTCCGTCTGCGGTTGGTACATCGCCCACCCCGATGCCAGGTATTTCGGCGTGGGACGGATGGAGAAGGACCAGCTCGTCGACTATGCCGCCCGGAAAGGCATGGACCTGGAAGAGATGACCCGCTGGCTCAGACCCAACCTGGAGGGCTGATCCTCCGCCCGCGTCAGTCGCCCAACTCGAGGTAGACCGGACAATGGTCGCTGTGCCTGACGTCCGGGAATATGTCGGCCGCCCGCAACCGGCCCCGCAACGGCTCCGTGACGCTGATGTAATCGATGCGCCAGCCCTTGTTCTCGAGGCGGACCGACGGGAACCGCTGGCTCCACCAGGTATAGCGGTGGGGCGACGGGTCGAAATGCCGGAGCGTATCGACCCATCCATCGGTGTAGAACGCCTCCATCCACTGCCGTTCTTCGGGCAGGAAGCCCGACGACTTGCGGTTGCCCCTCGGGTCGTGGATGTCGACCTCCCGATGGGCGATGTTATAGTCGCCGCAGAGGATGATGGAGGGACGTTCCCGCCGCAGCCCGTCGAGATGCGTCCGGATCTCGTCCAGCCACTGGTACTTGTAGGCCTGCCGCTCGTCGCCGGAGGTGCCGGATGGGAAATAGGCGTTGATGAGCCGAATATCGCCGAAGTCGAGTTGCAGCACCCGTCCTTCGACATCGCTCTGGCGGTTGCCATGTCCGTAGGCGACATGGTCGGGCCGTATCCGGGTGAGGACGGCCACGCCGCTGTAGCCCTTCTTCTCGGCACTGAACCAGTAGTCGTGGTAACCGAGTGCTGCGAACACACCCGGGTCGACGTCGCCACGTACGGCCTTCGTTTCCTGCAGGCAGATGACGTCGGCGGGGTCCGTCCGCAGCCAGTCGACGAATCCCTTCCGGATGGCTGCCCGTATCCCGTTCACATTATAACTGACGATCCTCATGGGCGATAAATTTACCCCTCACGGGGCAAACCCGCGCCGCTGCCTTTTCTTTGCACCATGAAACCCGCCGGCCTGTTCATCTACAACGTCACCTGCCGGGTGGATGCCGGCATCGCCGACGACTGGCTCATATGGATGCGGGCGACCCACATCCCCCGCGTCCTCGCCACCGGCCTCTTCACGCACCACCGGATCCTGCGACTCCTCGACACCGGCGACGACGACGCCCAGACCTTCGCCGTCCAATACTTCACGACCGGCAGGGAGGCCTACGACAGGTACCTGGCGGAACACGCGCCATCCCTCCGCAGGGAGGTCTCGGAACGCTGGGGGGAGGCCGTCCTGTCGTTCCGGACCTTCATGGAAGTTATCAACTAGGTGTGGATAAATGGCCTCCGATCGAGGCCCACAGCCCCTTTGCCGACGACAAGGGCCGGACATCCGAACGCGACGGCCGTCATCCGAAACCCTGAAACCCGCATCCAGCGTGCATTTACACGTCAACGCCTGCGGCAGGGATGCGCGGCGACCTTTGCAAGATTCGCGGAAAGCCCCATTCACATTGCGTTTCCGTGCATACATCCAAATTTTTCAGGACACGAAAAGCCTATAAATTTGTACGAACAGTAACAACCAAACGTCATCCCATGAACAAAGCAGAACTCATCGCCAAGATCGCCGAAGACGCCGAAGTCAGCAAGAAGCAGGCAGGCGCCGCCCTGGATTCCATCATCGATGCCATCACCACCACCCTGAAGGCCGATGAGAAGGTCACGCTCGTAGGCTTCGGCACCTTCTCCGTGAGCCACAGGGCCGCACGCAAGGGTCTCAACCCCCGCACCAAGAAGTCCATCACCATCAAGGCCAAGAATGTCGCCCGCTTCAAGGCCGGCAAGGACCTCTCGACCAAACTCAACAAGCGCGGCCGATAATTTCGGACGATATCGCCATCTTGGGAAAGGCGGACCGCTGCAAGTGGTCCGCTTTTTCTTTACCTTCGCCCTTTACAAACCACCGTCACATGGGTAGAGGAGACAAGAAGTCCAAGAAAGGCAAGATATTCAAGGGTTCCTTCGGCAAGTCCAGGCCCGCCCGTCCGCGGAAGGTCGCCAAGCCCCAGCCCAAGCCGGCTGCGGAAGCCTGATCCGGCCAGCCGGATCCCGGATGTGCACTTCCGGCCTTGATCAAGGAGCCAGCCGGTAACGTCTCCATTCGTCTTTCGCCCTCCATTCGTAGCGGATCCGGTCGTGCAGGCGGTTGGGTCGTCCCTGCCAGAATTCGATGGCTGTGGGTTGCAGGCGGTAACCGCCCCAGTGAGGGGGTCTGTCCATCGGTTGTCGCCGATGTGTTTCCGTCCATTCCTCGAATGCTTCCTCCAGGATTTTCCGGGATGGTATCTCGCGGCTTTGTGGCGATGCCCATGCGCCGATGCGGCTGCCTTCGGGACGCGAGGCGTAGTAGTTGTCGCTCTCCGTCGGGCTCACTTTTGCGCAGGTTCCTTCGATGCGTACCTGGCGCTCCAGTTCCTTCCAGAAGAAGAGCAGCGAGGCATGGGGGTTGTCTGCCAGTTCCCTTCCCTTGCGGCTTTCGTAGTTGGTGAAGAAGACAAAGCCGGCGGCGTCGTAGCCTTTGAGGAGGACGACCCTTGCCGATGGCCTCCCTTCGGCCGATACGGTCGAGAGGGTCATGGCGTTGACCTCGTCGATGTCGGATGACAGGGCTTCGGCCCACCATGTGTCGAACTGCCGGAAGGGGTCGGGGTGGGTGTCGGCTTCGGTGAGGGAGCGGAGGCTGTAGTCTCTGCGGATGGAGGCGATGGACATGCGTGGGGGTTGGTGTTGGCGGGTCGGGGCCGGCTGCGGCCTCAGTGGACCAGCGTGCCGATCTTTTCGCCGCCGACGAGGCGCGCCAGGTTACCCTGCTGGTTGATGTCGAAGACGATGATCGGCAGGTTGTTCTCCATGCAGAGGGTGAAGGCCGTCATGTCCATGATCTTGAGGTTCCGTTCGATGCAATCGCGGTAGCCGATGGTATCGTAGCGTTCGGCCGTCGGGTCCTTTTCGGGGTCTGCGGAATAGACGCCGTTGACGCGGGTGCCTTTGAGGATGATGTCCGCCCCGATCTCGATGGCGCGGAGCGAGCCGGCCGTATCGGTGGTGAAATAGGGGTTTCCGGTGCCTGCGCCGAAGATGACGACGCGGCGTTTCTCGAGGTGTCGGATGGCCCTGCGTCGGATATAGGGTTCGGCGACCCCTTCCATCTTGAGGGCGCTCATGAGCCGGGTATAGACGCCGAGTTTTTCGAGCATCGCCTGCATGGCCATGCCGTTGATGACGGTGGCCAGCATGCCCATGTAGTCGCCATGCGCCCTTTCGATGCCGGTCTCCGACTCGTTCATCCCGCGGTAGATGTTACCGCCACCGATGACGATGGCCACTTCGACGCCCATCTCGACGATGGACCTTACCTCTCCGGCGTATTGGGCGATGGTGGCGGGGTCGAGGCCGAAGCTGTTCCTGCCCATGAGGGACTCGCCGGAGAGTTTGAGGAGTACGCGCTTGTAGACGGGTTGCATGCTGCCAATTTAGAGAAATTCTACGGCCCTGTGGCATATGAACAAGCCGCGGGGCAGGGTGCGCCGCGGCTTGCAGGGTTTTGGACGGGTCGGGTATCAACCCAGGGCGATACGACGGAAGGCGAGGACGCGGAGATCCTTGTTGACGGCCTTCAGGTGGTCGGCGACGGTCAGTCCGCCATCCTTCACAAAGGCCTGTGCCAGCAGGGTGCTCTCCTTGAAGAAGGCGTTGAGTTTGCCGTCGGCGATCTTCTGGATCATCTCTTCGGGCTTTCCGGCCATCTTGGGGTCGTTGCGGATCTGGTCGACGATGATCGACTTCTCGCGTTCGACGACGTCGGCCGGTACGCTGGCGGGGTCTACGGCGACGGGGTTCATCGCGGCGATCTGCATGGCCACGTCCTTGCCGGCATCGGCTTCGGGCAGGTTGAGGCCGACGAGTACGCCCATCCGGTTGGCGCCGTGGACGTAAGAGGCGACGTGGTCGGCGTCGATGCGTTCGAACTTGGTGATGCCGATCTTCTCGCCGATGCTGGCGAGCTTGTCGTTGACCATGTCGGCGACTTTGACGCCGTTGATTTCGACGGCGTTCAGTTCGTCGACGCTCCTGACGTTATGGGCGATGGCGGCGTCGATGATGCTGGCGGCGAAGGCGACGAAGTCGGCGTTCTTGCTGACGAAGTCGGTCTCGCAGCTGATGCAGAGGGCGATGCCGGAGCGGTTGTCGGGCGTGGTGCGGGCGAGGATGACCCCTTCGCGGGCGTCGCGGTCGCCCCGGAGGGCGGCCACTTTCTGACCCTTCTTGCGGAGCCAGTCGACGGCGGCGTCGATGTCGCCTGCGGTCTCCGTGAGGGCCTTGCGGCAGTCCATCATGCCGGCGCCCGTCATCTGACGGAGTTTGTTGATGTCGGCGGCTGTTATGGTGGCTGTAGACATGGTTTTCTCCGGCCTCCTGCCCTGGTAGGGGCGGAGGCGCTATGTTTTCGTTAAGGATGGTTTTCGATGCACATGGTGTTTTCAGGGGCCGGCTCAGCGCTTCTGTGCGGGCTTGCGACCGCCGCCGCCGGGTCCGGCGATGCGGCGCTTCGGGGCGGCCTTGGCACCGGCTCCGCCACCGCGGCGGGCGGCGCGCTCCTCGTCGTCTTCGAGGGAGAGGCGGGGCGACCTGTCGCCGCCTTCCTCGTCGGCCTCCGACTCGTCGGTCCGCTCGGCCTGGCGCTCGGCGAGGCCCTCGGCGATGGCGGCCGTGATGTAGTTCACGACGATGGCGATCGACTTGGTGGCGTCATCGTTGGCGGGCACGGGGTAGTCGACCTTGTTGGGATCGCAGTTGGTGTCGACCATGCCGAAGGTGGTGATGCCCAGGCGTCTGGCTTCGGAGAGGGCGATGTGCTCGTGTCCGATGTCGACGATGAACAGGGCGGCCGGCACCCGGCCGAGCTGGGCGATGCCACCCAGGACCTTGTCCATCTTCTCGCGGTCGCGCGAGAGTTGCAGGCGCTCCTTCTTGGTGATGCTCTCGAAGCTGCCATCCGTCAGCATCTTCTCGATGCTCTGCATCTTCTTCACGCTCTTGCGGACCGTGTTGAAGTTGGTCAGCATGCCGCCCAGCCAGCGCTCGGTCACAAAGGGCATACCCACGCGCTTCGCGCTTTCCGTGACGATCTCCTTGGCCTGCTTCTTCGTGCCCACGAACATGATCTTGCGGCCGCTCTTGGCGATGCCCTTGAGTACCTGGGCCGTCTCCTGCAGGCAATCGACCGTCTTGTTCAGGTCGATGATGTGGATGCCCTTCTTCTCCGCATATATGTACGGCAGCATCTTCGGGTTCCACTTCTTGCGCAGGTGGCCGAAGTGCACGCCCGCCTCAAGTAACTGCTGCTGCAATGTGGTATTGCTTTCCATCTTGATGATTGTATGGTAATTCGGGTGGGGTTGCCTTAGCGCTTGCTGAACTGGTAGCTGCGACGCGCCTTCTTCTTGCCGAACTTCTTGCGCTCGACGCCCCTGGGGTCTCGACGCAGCAGGCCGGCCGCCTTCAGGGCGGGCCGCCATTCGGGGTTCATCTCGACCAGCACGCGGGCGATACCCAGCTTGGCCGCCTCGGCCTGGCCCTTCTTGCCCCCGCCGGCCGCATTGATGCGGACGTCGAACTTGCCCGTGCCCTCGACCACCGTCAACGGCATCTCCACCTGCTGCTGCAGGTACACCTGCGGGAAATAGACCTTGTAATCCTTATCGTTGACGGTGATGCCGCCATCGCCGCGGACCATGAACACCCGGGTCACGGCTTCCTTGCGACGGCCTACCGCGTTCTTTTGCTTTTCCATTTGCTCCTGTTTTGGCTACTGTTGTCAGAATTTGAAGGCTTCCGGCCGCTGCGCCCCGTGCGGATGCTCGGCACCCGCATACACGAAGAGCTTGCGGAACATCCGACGCCCGAGGCGGTTCTTGGGAAGCATCCCGCGGACGGCATGCTCCACGATGCGCTCCGGATGGCGCTTCATCACATCCTTGGCGATGGCCGTCTTCTGGCCGCCGGGATAGCCCGACACCGTCTGATAGCCCTTCTCCTCCATCTTGTTGCCCGTGAACACCATCTTGTCGGCATTGACGACGACCACATAGTCGCCACAATCGACATGGGGCGTGTAATACGCCTTGTTCTTCCCGCGCAACACATGCGCGATACGGCTGGAGATGCGACCCACCGTCAGGTTGGTCCCGTCCACCACATACCACTTCCGCTCGACGGTGGCGTCGTTGGCATGACGGGTGGTGAAATGCAACTTGCTCATGTTTCGTTTTTTCGGATCAGTCCCGTTCTCGTTACCCCCGCCGACCTCGGCGGAAGCCCCGCCGCCGACTTCGGAAGGCAAGGGAGCGCAAAGGTAGGCCCAATCCCCCGTCACCACCAACTAATTCGAGGTCTTTTTTTACAGACACCTTTGCAATCCATTGATATCCAATGATGATTTTGACCGGAAAAAAACATCGACAGCCCCACCCCCCGCATTCAGCCCCCAGATCCCGCAACCTTTGACCACACCATTGGTTAACTTAGGACATCCACCGACAGACCCGAACCGACCCCCATGTACCGATTCCTCCCTGCCTTGATCATCCTCATGTCCTGCACCGGGGAGGAACCGCTCTTCCGGACACACGACGCCGCCCGGACGGGGATCGACTTCGAGAACCGCATCACCGAGGATGCACAACTCAACATCCTCAACTACGAATACCTGTACAACGGGGGCGGGGTGGGCGTGGCCGATCTCAACGGCGACAGCCTCCCCGACATCTACCTCTCCGGCAACCAGGTGCCCGGCAGACTCTACCTCAACCGCGGCGACCTCCGCTTCGAAGACGCCACCGCCGCCGCAGGCGTCGACGGCCTGGGCCGGTGGATCAAAGGCGTCAGCCTCGTCGACATCAACAACGACGGCCGCATGGACATCTACCTCTGCGCCGCCGTCCTCCCCGACAGCAACGCCCGACGCAACATCCTCTACGTCAACCTCGGCGCCGACAGCCCCGGCGGCACGCCACGCTTCCGCGACATGGCCGCCGAATACGGCCTCGACGACCCCTCCAGCACCCACATGGCCGCCTTCTTCGACTACGACAACGACGGCGACCTCGACGCCTACCTCCTCGTCAACGACCTCGACGGCACCTACCCCAACGAGTTCCGCCCCATCCGCACCGACGGCAGCTGGCCCACGACCGACAAACTCCTCGAGAACCGCTACGACAGCGCCCGCCGTCACCCCGTGTACACCGACGTGTCCCGAAAGGCCGGCATCAACATCGAAGGCCACGGCCTCGGCCTCCATGTGGCCGACATCAACGGCGACGGCTGGATGGATGTATACGTCAGCAACGACTACCTCTCCAACAACATCCTCTACATCAACAACCGCAACGGCACCTTCACCGACCGGTGCGCCGACTACTTCCGGCATACCAGCCGCAACGCCATGGGCAACGACATCGCCGACATCGACAACGACGGACGACCCGACATCGTCGAGATGGACATGATGCCCGCCGACAACTACCGCCAGAAGATGATGTTCAACGACATCTCCTACCAGACCTTCCAGAACTCGGACCGCTTCGGCTACATCCACCAATACCCCCGCAACACCCTCCAGGTCAACCGCGGCCTGCCGCCCCGCGCCTCCGACAGCTCCGGCATCCCCGTCTTCAGCGAGATCGCCTTCCAGGCAGGTGTCGCCCAGACCGATTGGAGCTGGGCGCCCCTCCTCGTCGATGCCGACAACGACGGTTACCGCGACCTCCTCGTCAGCAACGGACTGCCCAGGGACATGTCAGACCTCGACTTCATGGCCTACCGCAAGGCCGCCGTCGCCCGCACACCCCTCGACGAGATGCTCAGCCAGCTCCCCACCGCCAAGGTCGGCAACCACGCCTTCCGCAACAACGGCGAACTCGGCTTCCGCGACATGTCGCGCGAATGGGGGTTCGATGCGCCCTCCTTCTCCGCCGGCATGGCCACGGCCGACCTCGACCGCGACGGCGACCTCGACGTCGTCATCAACAACACCAACATGCCCGCCACCCTCCTCGAGAACCGGGCCGCCGGCGGCAGGACACCCCCGACCTCCGCCCGCTTCCGCCTCCACGGCGGCGACGCCAACCGCCACGGCATCGGCGCCCGCGTGACCGTCTTCCGCCAAGGTGTCCGGCAGACCGAACAGCACACCCCGTACCGCGGCTACCTCTCCAGCCTCGAGCCCGTCGTGCATTTCGGCACCGGCACCGCCACCACCCTCGACTCCGTCACCGTCACCTGGCCCGACGGCCGGCGACAGACCCTCCGCAACCTGCCCACCGGTACCGAGACCGTCCTCGATATCCGCAACGCAAGGCCCGCCGACACCGACAACAGCACCGAAGCCCCACCCCTCCTCACCGAGGTCGGCAGCCGCCACGGCCTCGACATAGACTTCCGGGAACTCGACTTCATCGACTTCAACATCCAACGCCTCCTCCCCCGCAAGTTCACCCGCTTCGGGCCCTCCCTGGCCGTGGGCGACGTCGACGGCGACGGCCTCGACGACATCGTCACCGGCGGATGCTCCCCCTTCTCCGCCACCATCCACCGCCAGGGCCCCGACGGCAGGTTCACCCACGCCAGCCTACGCGACGCCCGACACGACCCGCAAGCCCAGGACGACGCCGGCATCTGTCTCTTCGACGCCGACGGCGACGGCGACCTCGACCTCTACACCGCCTCCGGCGGCGCCGAGAACCCGCCACAGTCCAAGGCCTATGCCGACCACCTCTACCTCAACGACGGCAAGGGCCGCTTCACCGAACACACCACACCCGCCACCAACAACCGCACCGCCAAGGGCTGCATCGCCGCCCACGACTTCGACGGCGACGGCGACACCGACCTCTTCATCGGCGGTCGCATCCTCCCCGGCAGCTACCCCGCTCCCGTCAGCAGCACCCTCCTCCGCAACGACAGCCGCAACGGCACCGTCACCCTCACCGACGTCACCCGCGAGACAGCCCCCGACCTGCAGATGATCGGCATGGTCAGCGCCGCCGTCTGGTCCGACGCCGACGGCGACGGCACGGCCGACCTCGTCCTCGCCCTCGACTGGGGACCCCCCACCGTCCTCCTCAACCGCAACCGACGCCTGACCCGCACCAAAACAAACATGGACACCCACCCCGGCTGGTGGAACAGCCTCGCGGCAGCCGACATCGACAACGACGGCGACATGGACTACGCCGCCGGCAACTTCGGCACCAACGGATTCCTGCGACCCTCCCGCTCCCAACCCGTCAGGGCCTGGTTCCACGACTTCGACCGCAACGACAGGCCCGACGCCGTCTTCAGCTCCTGGCGCCGCACCTCGGTGACCGACCGCGACTCCGCAGAATACCCCCTCGCCGGTCGCGATGAGTTCATCCGCGAGATGTCGGCCCTCAAGGTGCGCTTCCCCAACTACGCCTCCTATGCCCAGGCCCGCATGGACGAGGTCTTCGACGCCGCCGCTTTCGACTCGGCCCAGACGTTCACCGCCTCCCGCTTCCACAGCGGCTGGTTCGAGAACAAGGGCGGCCTCCGCTTCACCTTCCACCCCTTCCCCGACGAGGCCCAATGGGCCCCCGTCTACGGCCTCCTACCCGAAGACATCGACGGCGATGGCAACATCGACATCGTCCTCACCGGCAACGACTACGGCATGGCCCCCTACCTCGGCCGCTACGACGCCTTCCGCGGCCTCGTCCTCCGCGGCGACGGAAACGGGCGCTTCAAACCCCTCCCCATGCAGGAGAGCGGCTTCTACGTGCCCGGCGACGGAAGAGCCCTCGCCCCCTTCCGGCTGGGCGACGGTTACGCACTCGCCGCCACCGAGAACACCGGCCGCCTGCACAGCTTCCGACTCCGGGACGGACTCTCCGACGTCTTCCCCACCCGACCCGGCGACCGGCACATCGCATTCCGACTGCCCGACGGACGCATCCGCCGACACGAACCGACCTCGTCCTCCGGATTCCTCTCCCAAGGCAGCCGCTGCATCCTCGTCGGCCGACAGGTCACCGGCGCCACCGTCACCGACGCCGCCGGCCGTCGCAGGACCCTCAAATGACCCACACATGCCCCAGGCCCGACACCTCGCCGCCACCCTGGCCCTGTTCGCCGCCATGGCAACATCCTGCCGTACCCCCACGCCGGAACCCGCCGACACCGCCCCGGCACAGCATCGGTACATGGACGCCCTGACGGCCGTCGTCGTGCACGACATCCTCAGCCCGCCCGTGGCCTCCCGCATCTACGCTTACGCCAGCCTGGCCTACCACGAAGGCCTTCGGTGCCACCACACCTCCCAGCCCGCCCTCCTCGACAGCCTGCAGGGCTTCGAGGCCCCGGCCATGCCCGACGGTCAGGACAGCATCGACAGACCCCTCGCCGCCGCCCTCGCGTTCCTCACGGTCGCCCGCAGCCTCGTCTTCTCGAAAGACAGCCTGGCCGCCCTCACCTCCGAGACCGACGCCCGGCTCGAGACCCGACCCGCGGGCGTCGGACGCCGCACCCGCGCCTGGGCCGACGCCGTCGCCAGCGCCGTCCTCCGCCGGGCCGCTACCGACAACTACCGGCAGACCCGCAGCATGCCGCGCTACAGCGCCTTCGACGAACCCGGCAAATGGCTCCAGACACCCCCCGACTACGCCGACGCCACCGAACCCCACTGGCTTCGCATCCGACCCCTCCGGATGGACTCGGCCGCACAGTGCAGCCCGCCGCCACCCCCGCCCTTCAGCCTCGACGCCCGCAGCCGCTATGCCCGGGAACTCCGCGAAGTGTACCACCTCTCCCGCCACCGCAGCCCGCAGATGGACACCATCGCCCGCTTCTGGGACGACAACCCCTTCGTCTCCGAACACGTCGGACACCTCACCTACGCCACCAAGAAACTCACCCCCGTCGGCCACTGGGTCGGCATCACCGGCATCCTCTGCCGCCAGTCACAGGCCGACGCCCACACCACCGCCCTGGCCTACGCCCTCACAACGGCAGCCGTCTTCGACGCGTTCATCTCCTGCTGGGACGAAAAGTTCCGTAGCCGCACCGTCAGGCCCGTCACCGTCATCCGCCAACACCTAGACCCGACCTGGTCGCCCCTCCTGCAGACACCCTCCTTCCCCGAATACACCAGCGGCCACAGCGTCATCACCGCCGCAGCGGCCACCGTCCTCAGCCACCTCTTCGGCAGCCAACACGCCTTCGAGGACACGACCGAGGTGCCCTACCTCGGACTGCGCCGCAGCTTCCCCTCCATCGAAGCGGCGGCCGACGAGGCCGGCATCAGCCGCCTCTACGGCGGCATCCATTTCCGCGCCGCCATAGAGAACGGAAAGGAACAGGGTCGGCGCGTCGGACGCCTCTTCCTGCCCCTCGCCCCCCGAACGGAACGGTAGCCCCACCTGCGATACCTTTGCCAACCGAAGACTGGAACGAACAGCCGATGGACAACAAGTGGATCTGGATAGCCGGCATCGCGGCCCTCGCCATCACCGCCATCCCCATGCTCCTCCCGCAAGACCGGGAGGTCCGACGGACGACCGACATCCCCGCCCCCGCGGCAGCCGTCCTCCGCCGCCTCACCCAGCCCGACGGCATCGGGAGCTGGTGGCCCGGCACCGCCGGTCCCGACAGCGCCTGGTCGCTCGGCAGCGGGCTGTTCCGCTATCGCGAAGCCTATGTCGGCAGCGTCACCCTCAGCGCCCGCCACGGCCACCTGCCCACCGAACTGTCGATCGGCGCAGCCGGCTCGACAACCGCCACCACCCTCACCCTGACGGCGACGACCCGGCTTCCGGCCAACCCCTGGGCACGCCTACGCGAAACCCTCGACTATGGCACCGTCGTCGCCGACCTCGACACATTGCTCGCACGGCTCGCCCATCGCTTCGCCAATCCCGACGAACTCTACCGGTTCCATATCGAAAAGCAACGGGTGGAGGACGCCACCCTCGTCTCCCTCAAGCAGGACTTCGACCACCGGCCCACCACCGAGGAGGCCTATGCCCTGATCGCGCGGGTGCGCGCACACATCGCCCGCAAGGGCGCGAGAGAGACCAACCACCCCATGCTCAACATTTACCCGCGGGAAGGCGGCAGGGGGCTGACGGCGCAGGTGGCGGTGCCGACCGACCGCGAGCTGCCGGCCGAAGGTCCCTTCCTCCTCAAACGCATGCTGCCGGGCGGCAACATCCTCATGGCCGAGGTGAGGGGCGGCAGTGCGAGGGTCGACAGCTGCCTCCAGGCCCTGGAAGACTACGTCAGGGACCGCAATATCCTTTCACCGGCCATCCCCTTTCAGCGCCTCGTGACCGACAGGATGGCGGAGCCGGACAGCAGCCGGTGGGTCACCCGGGTCTATTTCCCGGTCTTCTAGGCAGGGGACGGATCACCCGCAGGCTGTCGTCGTTGACGGCCACGACATAGGCCTGAGACGTGCCCAGCCGGAGCGGCCGTACGGCCGACACCTGGCCATCGATGCGGCATTCCGGGAGCACCTCCGCCCGGCCACCCGGGCGGCCCGGGTTGAGCAGCAGCACCCCCTTCAGCGCATCCATCCGGCCGATCTCCACGTTACCGCCGTGGAAATTCCCCCATAGCATGACATCGGGCAGCGGGTCCGCGTCGGCCTGGAGGACCGTCGCCGAACGGATCGGGGCGAGCTGGGCCTCGAAGGGCAGGACGTCGGCCCGGAACCGCATCGCCCCCTCGTTGACGAGGAGGATGCTGGAGAAGTCGTTGGCGACGAGCTGCAAGGAGGCGTCGAGCTTGCGGCTGCCGAAGAGACCGGAGAGGTCCGACTTCGCAAAGTCGGCCGCATAGAGGAACTTCTTCTTCAGGACGGGCAGGCTCTTCTCCAGCAGCACCTTGCTGGCGAAGGGGATCTCCAGGCCGCCGACGGGGTAGCTGAGGAGCTGCTCCGTCCGGCCGTTGTCGTCGAAATCGTTGACGTAGAGTCGGACGGGGCCCTGTTCGCCGGGCTTGAGGCGGGTATTCCAGCCGACGTTGCCGGCGAGGATGTCGGCATCGCCGTCGCCGTCCATGTCGGCGATGGCAAGGGCATGCCACCATCCGCGCCGGGCGGTGATGCGCTTCCGGACGAACACGCCGCCGTCCCGGGCCAGGAAGGCCTCGACGCCGCCCCATTCGAGGCAGATGACAAGGTCGGGGCGGGCATCGCCGTCGATGTCGGCCCACTGCGCGTCGGTGACCAGTCCGGGCCGCACGAGGTCGGGGCAGAGCGATGGCGTGACGTCGGTGAAGCGTCCGGTACCGTCGTTGCGGAGCAGGAACGACCGTGGGGCCACGCCGTACTGCCAGGGCTCGGCCCGGCCGGCCAGGAAGAGGTCGATATCGCCGTCGCCGTCGAAGTCGGAGGGTGCCACGCGGCCCTGGGTGGCGCGGACGTCGCCGAAGGCGTCCATGCGCCGGGATAGCCGGCCGCGGCCGTCGTTGAGGTAGAGGAGGGGCGAGAGGTGGGGGTCGTCGCCGTAGTATTCGTTGCCGCCGGTGGCGACGACGAGGTCGGGGTCGCCGTCGCCGTCCACGTCGGCCCATGCGGCATCGGTGGCCTCCCACATGGCGTCGGCCTGCAGGGCGGGCTGGGGCATGTGCCGGAAGCGGCCGGGCGAGGACTGCTGCCAGACGGCGGCGGGGATCGACTTGGACCCGCCGACGAAGACATCCTCCCGACCGTCGCCGTCGATGTCGGCCACGGCAAGGGCAGGCCCTTCTGCCGACATCATCATCGGGATGAGCGGCTCGCGGTCGAATTCGTTGAAGGGGTTCTCGCGATGACGGTGCAGGAGGCCGGTGTGTACGGTGACGTCTTCGAACCACGGTTGGCGGTCGTTCCGCAGGGCGGTGCGGAGCGCGGCGAAGTCGAAGTCGGGAAGTCCCGGGCGGTACACGACGGTCTGCAGGGTGTCGCGCCGGATGTCGAGACGCTGGAAGGTCCTGTCGGGCCATACCACGACGGCGGAGTCGGGCCGCAGTCCCTCGAGGCCGAGGTGGAGGGGGCCGAGCATGGACGACTGGAAGCCGTGGACGGGCTGGTGTTCGTGCACGAGGGTTCTGTCCTGCGCATATACGATGACGCGGGCGCCGACGGCCTCTGGGTTGACGGCGGGTCCGCGCAGCCGGAGGGCCGCATAGGCACGGCGGCGGCCATCGTCGGAGCAGGTGTTGTTACGGTAGATGAGGGCGGGGTCGTTGATGTTGTTGACCACCACGTCGAGGTCGCCGTCGTTGTCGAGGTCGGCGTGTACGGAGCCGTTGGAGAAGGTGTTGGGGTTGTCGGGGATGCGGTCCGTCAGGTCGTCGAAGCGGAGTTGTCCGGTGTTGCGGTAGAAGCGGTTGGGGAGTTTGATCTCGGGGAAGCGGGAGATGAGGGCGATGTCCTTGTCGGCCACTTGCTGCTGCTGGAGTTTCCGCTGCATCTCCTCGCCCGAGACGAAGTTGATGTAGTCGATGTCGTTCATCCGTTTGGGGATGCCGTTGGAGACGAAGAGGTCGCGTCGCCCGTCGTTGTCGAAGTCCATGAGGAGGGCGGCCCAGCTCCAGTCGGTCGCGTGGATGCCGGCGTACTGGCCGACCTCGCTGAAGGTGCCGTCGCCGCGGTTGTACTGGAGGTTGTTGCGGGCGTACTGGTGGGTGTAGCCGTAGGCGATCTTCTGGCGGTAGATGGTGTAGTCGTCCTCGGAGAGCGAGCGGCGGAGGAGTTCGGGGTCGTAGGGCAGCATGTCCATGGAGACGATCTCGGGGTATCCGTCGTCGTTGAGGTCGGCGGCGTCTACGCCCATGCTGAACTGGCTGGTATGGCGTAGGCGTTGTCGGCCTTCTTCGCGGAAGGAGCCGTTGCGCTGGTTGATGTAGAGGTAGTCATCCTCGTGGAAGTCGTTGCCGACGTATATGTCGGGCCAGCCGTCGAGGTCGATGTCGGTCACGGCCACGCCGAGGCCGTAGCCGATGCGGCTGCCGTTGATGCCGGCTTCGCGGGTGATGTCTCGGAAGCGGGCGTGGGTGCGCCCGTCGGGGCCGGTGACGGTCTCGTTGCGGTAGAGGCGCTGTCCGGCGAGGGAGTCGTAGGTGCCTTCGAACTGCCGTCGGGGTCGGTAGTTGCCGTCGTGGTTGACGGAGTGGTTGAGGAGGAAGAGGTCGAGGTCGCCGTCGCCGTCGTGGTCGAGGAAGGCGGCGTGGGTGCTGAAGCCGGAGAAGTCGAGGCCGTATTCGGCGGCCTGTTCGGCGAACTGCGGGATGCCGCTGGCATTGGTACCGGTGCAGACGAGGAGTCGGTTGCGCGACCGGAGCGTCTTGTAACGGCCGACGGCGCAGAGGTAGATGTCGAGCCAGCCGTCGTGGTTGATGTCGACGAGCGAGACACCGGTGTTCCAACTGCTGTCGGTGGCCATGCCCGCTGCGGCGGTGACATCTTCGAATCGCATGTCTCCGCGGTTCAGGTAGAGTCGGCAGCCCTGCTGGTTGGAGGCGAAGAAGAGGTCTGTCCGCCCGTCGCGGTCGAAGTCGCCGGCCCCCAGCCCGGAGCCGTTGTAGAAATACATGTAGGTGAAGAGGTTGAAGGCCGGTGTGGGCGTGATGCGGTTGGCGGCCTGCAGGCCGGTGCGGCCGGCGTCGAGGACGGTGAAGGGAGGTGGTTCATCCCCGCCGCTGCGGCAGGCGGCGAGGTGCAGGGCGAGCAGGGCGAGGGGTATCGAAGGGAGCGGGAAGCGCATGTCAGGGTTTGCGGGGTGCCGTCGGTGTCGTGGCCTGCCGGGCAGGGCCGGGCATGAGGAGGACGGGTCGGTCGTCGTTCTGGAGGAAGAGGTAAGCGGTGCACCCGCGGTAACGGATGCGTCGGATGCCGCGCACCTGGCCGGAAAGGGCGAGGCCGGAGGAGCGGGCGTTGACAGGCAGGAGGCCGCCGCGGCCGTCGTTGAGGCAGAGGGCGCCGTAGGACGCGTCGATGCGGCAGAACTGGGGGAGAAGGTCGAAGAGGTTACCGGCGGCGAGGAGGTCCGGATGGCCGTCGCCGTCGATGTCGTCCGCCAGCATGGCCTGGATGGAGGACAGTTGAAGGGCGGCGGGTAGCGGTCGGAGGCGGAAGCGGCCCCTGCCGTCGTTGAGGGCGATGGCGGAGGTGGCCGTAAGGACGGGGAATACCCGGGCCTTGTCGGCTTCCGCTCCGAAGAGGTCCTGGACCGACTTGTCGGCGTATTCCTGGTTCCGCAGGCTGGACTTCTTGAGGGAGGGAATCTGCTCGACCATGTCCTTTTTCATGAAGACGGGCATGTCGCGCCCCTGGATGGTGCGGCTGAGGACCTTGTCGGTCTTGCCATTGCCGTCGAAGTCGTGCACCCAGAGTTTGACGGGGTGCAGCGAGTCGGGCTGGAGGTAGAAGTTCTCGCCGAGGTTGCCGAGGAGGATGTCGGTATCGCCGTCGCCGTCGATATCGCAGGGGGTGGAATGCTGCCACCAGCCGGGGTGGTTCTCGAGGCCGCTGGGGAATTCGACGAAGCGGCCCGACTGGTAGCGGTAGGTCCGGGGGGCGGCCCATTCGCCGGCCAGGAAGAGGTCGGGGCGGGCATCGCCGTCGAGGTCCTGCCACTGGGCCGTCGTCATCATGCCCCAGTCGTCGAGGAAGGGGGCGACGGAGCCGGTGACGTCGGTGAACTGGCCACCGCCTTCGTTGTGGAAGAGTGCGCTGCGGGCGGGCAGGCCGTAGTCCTGCGGGGTGGAGCGGCCGCCGACGAGGATGTCGGGTCGGCCGTCGCCGTCGTAGTCGAGGGGGATGGCGGTGCCGCAGTTGGTGTGGCTGACGGGGAAGGTGGCGGGGCGGAGGGTGAATCGGCCCTTTCCGTCGTTGAGGAAGAGGTGGTTCTGGTATTCTTCGGAGGTGGCCGGGGCGAAGTTGCCGCCGCCTCCGGTGAAGAGGTCGAGGTCGCCGTCGCTGTCGGCGTCGAAGAAGAAGGCGGCCGTCTGGTCGGCGAAGGCATAGCGGGCGATGTCGGGGACGTCTGCCGGGACGAAGCCGTTGGCTGTCTGGCGGTAGAGGCGTCCGGCATGGCCCCTGGAGCCGCCGATGTAGAGGTCCTCGCGGCCGTCGCCGTCGACATCGCCCGTCGCCGAGGCCGGTCCGAGGCGCGAGAGCATGAAGGGCAGGTTGCGTTCCTCGAAGAAGTCGACATGACCGTCTTCGACATGCCTGTCGAGGTCGGTGGGTACCGGTGTGAGCCAGGCGGGCTTTGGTCGGGGCTGGTCGGCGTCGGGGAGGGGTCTGGCGACGGCACTGGCCCTGTCGATCCGCAAGGGGGTGCCCGGGTCGGGGCGGAGGATGCTGGTCACCTGTCGGTCGGGCCACTGGACCTGGATGGAGTCGGGCGTCCGGTCGCCGAGGCCGATGACCTGGCGGTAATCGACGGAGGATTGGAAGCCGCGGCTGGGGATGACGTCGCGGGTGATGACCTCGTTGCCGGTGAAGACGCGGATGCGGCTGCCGATGGCGAAGGGATTGGGGGTCAGGTAGGTGAGGGAGATGGAGAGGGAGCGGTTGGCGTTCTTCTCCGAGGAGCGGTTGCGGTAGACGGTGGCGGGCTGGTTGACGTTGCTGACGACGAGGTCGAGGTCTCCGTCGTTGTCGAGGTCGGCATAGGCGGCCCCGTTGGAGAAGGAGGGCTGGTCGAGGCCCCACTGGCGGCTTTCGTCGGAGAAGCGGAGGCCGCCGCGGTTGCGGAAGGCCTTGTTGGGGATGGGCACGGAGGGCATGCGGTCGATGACGGCGGCGATGTCCTGCTTGACGCCGTCGGCGGCCATCTGCCGTACGACGTCGTTGGCGAAGAAGTCGATGAAGTCCTGGTCGGTGACGTCGCGGTAGATGCCGTTGCAGACGAAGATGTCGGCGAGGGCGTCGTTGTCGGCATCGAAGACGAGGGCGCCCCAGCTCCAGTCGCTGGCGGCGACGCCGCTGTAGAAGGCGGTCTCGAGGTAACGGCCGTTGCCGTCGTTGACCTGCAGGGCGTTCTGGGTGTACTGGTGGTAGAAGCCGGAGCGTTTTTTCAGGTCGAAGACCTCGTAACCCTCGAAGGTGGTGTTGGTCTTGAGGCGGTAGTCGTCGCCGGGGAGCATGTCGGTGGTGAAGATGTCGGGGTGTCCGTCGTTGTTGACATCCTGGATGTCGGCGCCCATGGAGGAGAGGCTGGTATGCTGGATGCGTGCTTCGAGTTCGTCGCGGAAGCGGCCGTTGCGCTGGTTGACGTAGAGGTAGTCCTTCTCGAAGAAGTCGTTGGAGACGTAGATGTCGGGCCAGCCGTCGTCGTTGACGTCGCCGATGGTGACGCCGAGTCCGAAGCTGATGATGGAGCCGTGTATGCCGGCTTCGCCGTTGACTTCATGGAAGCGGCCATTGTCGTTTCGGAGGAGGTGGTCGCCGCCGCCCTTGAGCATGTCGGGGTAGTCCGACGCGCTGTCGGGCACGGAGCGCATGTTGGCGTAGTTGAGGGTGTTGACGGGGATCGGGCTGTTGTTGACGAGGAAGCAGTCGATGTCGCCGTCGAGGTCGTAGTCGAAGAAGGAAGCGTGGGTGGTGTAGCCGTCGTCGTCGAGGCCGTATTCGGCGGCCCTTTCGGTGAAGGTGAGGTCGTGGTTGTTGATGAAGAGCTGGTTGCGGCGGAGGGACTTGTCGAGCATGTTGCCGGCGTTGCAGACGTAGATGTCGAGCCAGCCGTCGGCGTTGAGGTCGGCGAAGACGACGCCGGTGCTCCATTGGGGTTTGGGTCCGAAGCCGGCCTTTGGGGAGATGTCTTCGAAGCGAAGCCCTCCCCTGTTCCGGTAGAGACGGTTGGGGCCCTGGTTGGCGGTGAAGAAGATCTCGGGCAGTCCGTCGTTGTCGAGGTCGCCGGTGGCGACACCGCCGCCGTTGTAGAAGTTGCGGTATTTGAAGACGTTGAAGGCGCGGGTCTCGGTGAGGGTGTTGACGAAATCGACGCCCGAGTCGTCGACCTGGGTGAAGAGGGTGTCCTTCGGCCCTTGGGAGCAGGAGGCCAGCAGGGAGATGATGGCGAGGGCGCGGGTCAGGGTAAGGGTCTGCATGGTCAGGGGCAGCGATAGAAACAGGCGGGGCGTGTGATTTGTTGCCGGCGGGAAAAGGGACAGCCCCGCACTGGGCGGGGCTGTCGACCGGGTAGGAATAGCATCTGTCGGATCAATAACCGAAGTTCTGCTTCAGGTTGGGATTCGACGACAGGGAGACGGTGGGGATGGGGAACACGACCTTGGCATCGGAGGAGGAGGCGGGACGCTCCTCGACGGGGGCGTTGAACTGACCGAAGCGGATCAGGTCGGTGCGGCGGTGCCCTTCGAGGTAGAGTTCGCGACCGCGCTCTGCCAGCAGGTTCGTGAGCGTCACGGAGCCGAGGTTGCCGACGCGGCGGCGCGAGCGGATGCCGTTGACGATGGCCAGCGGCGTCTCGGCGTCGGTACCCCCGCGGAGGACAGCTTCGGCCTTCATGAGGCGGACATCGGAGAAGCGGAGGAAGGGGAACTCGTTCTCCGTGCCCCAGGCGCCGTCATTCAGGCTGGAGGGGTTCATGGGATACTTGTTGAAGCGGATGCCGGTGGCCTCGTTGTTGAAGGTGAGGGAGGCGCGGCGGCTGAAGACCAGCGGGTTGCCCGAGCGGTCGCGTACGGCACCGACAGGGTCGCCGATCTGACCGGTCCGGCCGGAGCCGGCGGGGGGCAGCGGGGCGTAGACCTGTCCGACGATCATGCCGGCGGTGGGGCCCACCCTGCGGCTGTAGTCCGACGTGGCGATGGAATCGCGGAGGCGGACGTCGTTACCCTCGAAGCTGTCGTAGAACTGGGAGAGGGCGACAAATCCGTTCCATCCGTCGGGCACCTGGTTGTAGTGGTTGCTCATGGACCAGGTCCAGCGGAGGCCGGTACCGTTGCCGGCGACGGGGTCGCCACCGTTGTGGCGGACGAAGATGTTCTCGGACGACTTACTGGCGTTATCCCAGGTGAAATTGTCCCAGTAGTAGGAGTCGACCTGCAGGAGGGGGTTGGCGGCAACCTGGTTGGCGTACTGGATGACCTTGTCCATGTCGGCCTTGGCGAAGGTGTAGGGGCCGGCGGGTCGGGCGGGGTCCTGCTTGTAGACGGCCCGGTTGAGGTGGCACTTGGCGAGGAGGGCCCAGGCGGCCTCCTTGGTGGCCTGGCGACGGTTGGTGATGTTGTACGTCGGGAGGTTCGGGGCGCACTCTTCGAGTTCCTTGATGATGGCATCGATGGCCTCGGAACGGGTGAGGACGGCGGGGATCTCCTTGGCGGGTGCCGTGGCGGGACGTGTCTGTACCTGTCCGTATAGGTCGCAGGTGATGAAACGGAAGAAGGCGCGTAGGAACTGGCCCTGGGCCTTGGTGGCGCCGGTGGCCGTCTCGGCGATCAGCGTGGTCTGGAAGAGGGCGCCGTTGAGGCCGTTCCAGGTGTCGCGGACCTGGTTGTGGTCGCCGTCCCAGGTATGCAGGTGGAGGCGGCGCCAGGTGCCGAGGTCGTCCCAGTCGGTACCGCGGGTGGGGCCCATGATGATGTCGGTGGTATGCTCCTGCATGGCGAACCAGTTGCCCTGACCGCCGGAGAGTCCGTTGAGCTGCTCATAGACCGCGGCCAGCGAGGGCGGGGTGGGGGCACCACCCGAGGTCGTGGGGGCGATCTGGTTGGGGGCGCCCAGCTTCGGATCGAGCTTGCTGCAGGCCGTCATGCCGAGGATGCCGGCGACTGCGACGAGTGAAAAGGTGAGCTTCTGTATCGTTCTCATATAGTTCTGTTGTTTCTGATTCATGGTTTAGAAACCGACGTTGATACCGAAGGTCAGCAGCCGCGGGCGGGGGAACTGCGTGTAGTCGAAACCGCGCGACGGGATGCCGTTGATGCTCTTGTCGACGTTGACCTCGGGGTCGATGCCGGAGTACTTGCTCCAGAGGGCCAGGTTCTGGCCGGAGAAGTAGGCGGAGAGGGAGCGAATGCCCTTCAGCTTGGACACATCGAAATTGTAGCTGAGGTTCAGGTTGGACAGGCGGAGGAAGTCGCCCTTTTCCAGGAACCGGGTGGAGGGGCCGTTGCCGTTGAAGGGGTTCTCGTTGCCGTTGTAGACGTCGTAGGTGACGTTCCGGGCGTTCTTGAGCGAACCCTTCAGGAAGAAGGCGTTGCCGGTGTTGTTATACACGTAGTGGCCGGTGATGGCGTTCACGAACACGCTCAGGTACCACCTGCCATAGGTGAAGTTGTTGGTCAGGCCTGCGAAGTACTTCGGAAGGGCGGAGCCGGCGATGGCGTTCTGCGAGTTGTTCTCGTAGCGGCCGATGCCGTTGCCGTCGAAGCCCTGGAAGACGGGGAGGTACCAGGAGAAGATGGGCGAGCCGTTGGACAGCACCTGGGCGAAGGAGCCCGTGAGGCCCTGGCCGCTGACCTCGCCCGTGTTGATCTGGATGGGCAGGCCGGTGATGCTGTTGTTGACGGTGGTCATGTTGTAATTGAGATCCCACTTGAACTTCGGACCATTGATGGCCTTCACGTTCAGGCTGAGTTCGACACCCTTGTTGGTGACCTTGCCGGGGAGGTTGATCCACCAGTAGCTGGTCGGGGCGAAGCCGCCGGGCGTGGGGGCGAAGAACAGCATGTTCTCACGCATGTTGTCGTAGTAGTCGAAGGTCAGACCGAAGCGGCCGTTCTTCGAGGTAAGGTCGACGCCGATGCCGCTGGTCGTCACTTCCTCCCACTTCAGGTCGGGGTTGCCCTGCTGGATGAAGCGGGTGATGGGGGTGCCGCCACGGACGGAGTAGACCTGCTGCAGGTTCAGGGCCGCATAGGCGCCCAGGTTGTCCTGGCTGCCCAGCCTTCCGTAGTTGGCACGGAGGGCGAAGGTTCCGAAGAGTTTGCCGAGGCTGTTCTTGGCCCAACCCTCTTCCATGACATCCCACTTGGCCGCGAGGGCGGGGAAGGTACCGTACTTGTTGTTGGCGCCGAACTTGGAGGAACCGTCCGAACGCACCGTGGCCGTCAGGTAGTACTTGTCGGCAAAGGTGTAGTTCACGCGACCGAAGACGGACTGCAGCTCGTTGTTGCTGTAGCCGGGGACGAAGTCGATGTAGTTCCTGAAGTTGGCGTAGTCCTTCACGAAGGCGTCGCTGGGCTTGGCCACGGGCGTGCCGAGGCCCCAGCCGGCGCTGCCGGTGTACTTCGTCTCGAAGCTCTGGTAGGAGAAGCCCGCCACCGCGTTCAGCGCGTGCTTGCCGAACGACTTGTCGAAGGTCAGGTACTGCTCGAAAAGCTGCGAGGTGGACGTGAGGTTCTGCTTGGTCGTACGACCGTTGCCCGCATTGGCGGAGCCGTTGATCTGCACGCCGAAGACGTTGATGTCGCCGATGCCGTAGACACCGTCGGGGAGGCGGGGGTCGGCGAAGGAGACGCGCTCGCTCTCCATCTGGTCGAGGCCGAGGACGGCTTTGTAGGTGAGTCCCTTGGCGATCTGGAACTCGGCGGAGAAGTTGCCGAGGAAGCGGTTCACGTTGTCGTTGTCCGTGAAGTAGTTCAGCATCTGTACGGCGTTGCGCTGGCCGTCGGACGTGAAGAAGGAGCCGTCGGGGTTGTAGACGGGGGCCGTGGGATTGGCCTTGAGGGCGACACCCAGCAAGCTTCCCTGGAAGCCGGCGTTGTTGGTGATGGGCGCGTAGCTGTTCTTCGAGTTCGAGTAGGTCAGGTTGGTCTCGAGTTTCAGCTTGTTGTTGAGCAGCTTCTGGCCGAGGTTGGCGCGGGCGGTCATGCGCTCCAGGCTGGTATTCTTGATGATACCGTTCTGGTTGTCGTAGGAACCGCTCAGGCGGGCCGTGGTGCCCTTGTTGCTGTAGCTCCAGTTGAGGCCGTAGTTGTTGGAGATGGCCGTGCGGAAGATCTGGTCCTGCCAGTCGGTGTTGGCACCGAAGTCGATGGCCTTGACGGCGTCCTGGGCACCCAGCGGGTCGGCACCACCGTCGATGTTGGCCTTCTTGGCACCGACCAGGAAGTCCTCGGAGCTCAGGAGGTCGTACCGGCGGGCGGTCTGGGCGATGGTGGTGTTGGCATTGAAGTCGAACTGACCCTTCTTGCCACCCCGGCCTGCCTTGGTGGTGATGATGATGACGCCGTTGGCACCGCGGGAGCCGTAGATGGCGGCGGCGGAGGCGTCCTTCAGCACGGTGATGCTCTCGATGTCGCTCGGGTTGAGGAACATGAGGGGGTTCTTCGGGGTGGTGCCACCCTCTGCGCCACTGGCGGAGCCGAGCGTACCGCCCTGCTGGAGGGGAACGCCGTCGACCACGTAGAGGGGCTCCTGAGCACCGCTGATGGAGCCGGTGCCGCGGATATTGATCGTGGCGGCAGCGCCAGGCTCACCGGATGCGGGGGTCACCAGCACGCCAGGCGTGCGGCCCTGCAGCATCTGGTCGGGCGTGGCGATCTGGCCCTTGTTGAATTCGCGGTCGCCGACACGCGCCACCGAACCCGTCAGGTCCTTGACGCGACGGGTACCGTAACCGACCACCACGACGTCCGTCATGGCGCTGGTCTCGGCGGCCATGCTGGCCTGCACCTTGTTGTTTGAACCGATGGCGATCTGGATCGTGCCATAGCCGACGGAGGAGATCACCAGCGACAGGGCGTTGGCGGGCGCCGAAAGGGTGAAGGACCCGTCAGCGTTGGTGGTGGTGCCGGTCTTGGAACCTTTCACCACTACGGATGCACCGGCGATGGGTGAGTTGTCACGTACGTCCGTGACACGTCCGGTGACCGTCCTGGTCTGGGCGAAACCGGCCAGGGATGCCATCAGCATCAACACCGGCAGGAAGACCCTCGAGAGTCGTTTTACATGCATGATTATGGAGTTTTCTAGATGAGAAATAGACAATCGTCAATATGTACGTTATACATGAAGCGCCAAAAGAACGAACATTTTGTTATATTTCATACCCTGTTGAGGGTTGCCCGATGAATAGGAACATTCCCTGTAACAGATTTGATCCTCCCCCCGCCGCCTCGAAGCGCGAGCAGAGACAAGGCAAGGAACGCTGCCGCAACGCTGCATGGTACATGGCGGGGTCAGCCGGACCCGGAGGTGCATATTTACGCAAAAGGTTGTAAATCCATGGGTTGAGTGGTCGGTCTGGAAAATGGCGACGGACTGCAAAGGTTTGCGACATGGGTTTCGGTGGAAAAATGCTACATTTCCGGATGCCCTTACCCAGATCGCGGGCGACGCTCAAGCACATCTCGGAGCAGCTCGACCTGAGCATATCGACGGTATCGCGAGCACTGAAGGACCATCCCGACATTGCGGAGCAGACCAAGCGGCGGGTCCGGGAGTTGGCGGAGCTCATGGAATACGAGCCCAACGCCTTCGCCATCCAGCTCCGGACGAACGCCAGCCGGCTGATCGGGGTGATCGTGCCCGAGATATCGGGCTTCTTCTACCACGCCTTCATCGGCGGCCTGGAACAGGAGGCCCGGTCCTGGGGCTATTCCCTCATGATCCTGCAGTCGGAAGACGACCCGGCCCGCGAGGCCGCCAACCTCAGGCTTTGCCGGCTCAACCGCACAGCGGGCGTGCTCGTCGCCCTCAGTTCGTCCACGACCGACATGGAACAGTTCGAGCGGACGGCAGAGTCGGGCATACCCGTCGTCTTCTTCGACAAGGTGCCTGATGACAGCGGGTTCCCGACCGTCACCATGGCCGACCCCGAGGCCGCGGCCCTGGCCGCCGAAGCCATCCTGGGGGCCGGCCGGCAAAGGGTCCTGGGCCTCTTCGGCGACCCGGGCCTGTCCATCACCCGCAAGCGCCTCCACGCCTTCCGGCAAAGCCTGGACGCAGGCGACGCCCCCCCGGCCTTCGCCCTCGGACATGCCCGCAGCCGCGACGAGGCCCACCATTGCCTGAAGGAGCGGTTGGAAGGCGGGGATGCGCGGCCCGACTGCCTCTTCGCCATGAGCGACGAGATCCTCGCCGGAGCCCTGAAAGCCATCCAGGAGAAGGGCCTCCGCATCCCCGACGACATCGCCGTCGTCGCCATCAGCACGGGCTTCGTGCCGTCCCTCTTCTCCCCGGAGATCACCTATGTAGAGACGGACGGCGTCAGCCTCGGCCGCAAAGCCTTCGAGATCCTCCACCGATGCCTGTCGAAGCAGCCGCCGTCGGGCGAGTGGACCGTCGGCGTGCGGCTCGTCCCGGGCGGCTCCCTCCCCCGGCTCCGAACCCCGGGCCGCGTTCCTTAGAAGTCGATCCCCCCGAAGGCCTTCTTCCGCATCCGCGCATACCCTTCCCGGTTGAAGGCGTACAGGCGGCCGGGACGGTGCGGCACGTCCCGCTCCAGCTCGCCCAGGTCGGTCAGCAGCCCCGTGGAGAAGAGTTTCTTCCGGAAGTTCCTGCGGTCGAGCTTCACGTCGAGGACCGCCTCGTAGACATCCTGCAACTCGCGCAGCGAGAACTTCTCCTCCATCAGGTTGAAGATCACGGGCTCCTCCTGGACCTTCTTGCGGAGCGACTGGTGGCAGGTCTCCAGGATCTCCAGGTGGTCGAAGGCCATCTGGCTCACCTCGTGGACCGGATGCCAGTGCAATTCGTTGCCCATCTGCCGGAGCTGGTGGTCGCGTACGTTCACCAGCGAATAGTACGCCGTGGTCACCACCCGGCCGGCCGGGTGACGGCCGACCTTCCCGAAGGTGTGCACCTGCTCCAGGAAGACGTCCTCCAGTCCCGTCCGCTCCCGCAACACCCGGTACGATGCCGCATCGAGGTCCTCGTCCGCACGCAACAGGTCGCCCAGCAGCGACCACTGCCCGCGGAAGGCCGGCAGGTCGCACTCGATCAGCAACACCTTCAGGGCGTCCTCGTCGAACCCGAAGATCACGCAGTCGACCGAAACGGCGAACTGGAACTCGGGACGCAGCTCCAACGGGGTCGTGTTGATGTTCGGCTTCACCGCCATGCGTGCAGGGATGTTGAATCGATTTAGGTGTGGGTCCTGTTGCCTTTCGGGCGGAAAAATAGGGAAAAAAGGCTTTACGCTCCGGGGCTGCACGGCCCGCTGGCACCCGGCGGACGACCGGGCGCGGGCCAATCCCCCGGAACCGGCCTATCTTTGAGGCCGATCCGCGCAAGATGTACACCCCTGGACAAACGAGGGAACTTCAGGAGGAGACCCGCTCCTGGCTGGCGTCCGACTTCGACGCGGCTCGGACGCTCCAAGGGGTGGAGCGCCTCCGCGAGGTCCTGCGGTTCCACGAGCACCGCTACTATGTGCTCAACGACCCGCTCATCTCGGACGGGGAGTACGACAGGCTCTTCTCATGGCTCGCCAGGACCGAACAGGCGCATCCCGGCATCGTGGTGCCCGACTCCCCCACGCAGCGCGTGGCACGCGGCCTGTCATCGACATTCCAAACGGTGCAGCACCTGGTGCCGATGCTCTCGTTGGAGAACTCGTATGCGGAGGCCGACCTGCTCGACTGGGACCGGAAGGTCCGCGAGCTCAGCGGCCTCGAAGCGGTCGACTACTGCGTGGAGCCGAAGTTCGACGGGGCCAGCATCTCGCTGGTCTATGAAGACGACCTCCTCGCGAGGGGGGCTACGCGCGGCGACGGCGTCGAGGGGGAGGACATCACGGTCAACCTGCGGCAGATCCGCTCGCTGCCCCTCTCGGCCCCCTTTGCCGCAGCGGGGATCCGCCAGGTCGAGATCCGCGGCGAAGTGCTCATGACCAAGGATAACTTCCGCCGGTACAACGAACAGCTGGCGGAACAGAACCTGCCGCCGCTGGCCAACCCCCGCAACGCCGCCTCCGGCACCCTCCGGCTGAAGGACGCCTCCGAAGCCGGCCGGCGCAACCTCGAAGCCTTCCTATATCACGTCAGCTACGCCGCGACGGCGACGGGGTCCGTGCCACCCGCCGGACTGCAGTCGCACGCCGACTCCCTGGCCTGGCTGTGGTCGATGGGCTTCCGCAGCCCCGACCGCGTGAAGCGCGTCTTCCGCGGCATCCGCGGCGTGATCGACCATTGCCTGGCCTTCGAGCAACGGCGCGACGAACTGCCCTACGAGATCGACGGCATGGTCGTCAAGGTCGACGCCGTCGCCCTGCAGGAACGCCTGGGCATGACGACACACCACCCCCGCTGGGCCATCGCCTTCAAATTCAAGGCCCGGCAGGGCACCACCACACTCCGACAGGTCGAGTTCCAGGTCGGACGCACCGGCAGCATCACCCCCGTCGCCAAACTCGACCCCGTCGCCATCGGCGGCGTCAGCGTCTCCTCCGTGTCGATGCACAACGAAGACTTCATCCGCGAGAAGGACCTCCGCATCGGCGACCAGCTGCTGGTCGAACGGGCGGGAGACGTCATCCCCTACATCGTCAAACCCCTCATCGAGCTGCGGACCGGCCATGAAGCGCCCATCGCCTTCCCCACCCGCTGCCCGGCCTGCGACACTCCGCTCCTCAAGCCCGAAGGCGAGGCCGTATGGAGGTGCCCCGACCCGGCATGCCCGGCACAGGTCGTCGAACGCATCATGCATTTCACCAGCAAGGACGCCATGGACATCCGCGGCCTCGGCGAGGCCAACATCCGACGCTTCCATGAAGCCGGGTGGCTGACCGACATCCCCTCGCTGTACACCCTGCCCTATGCGGCGCTGGAGGGCCTCGAAGGCCTCGGGGCCCGGTCCGTCGAGAACCTCCGACAGGCCATCGACAGGTCGAAGTCGCAACCCCTGCACCGCCTCATCAACGCCCTCGGCATCCGGTATGTCGGCGAGACGACGGCCAAAGCCCTCGCACGGGAGGTCGGACACCTGCTCGACCTCCGCGACTTCACCCCGGAACGGCTCCTGCAGATCGACGACGTCGGTGTCAAGGTGGCCGAAAGCATCCACCGCTACATCCACGATGCCCGCAACATCGGGATGCTCGAAAGGCTCGAAGCCCTCGGCCTGCAGCTGGCCGGCAAGCCCCGGGAGCCCGTCGACGGCAGCCTGCAGGGCAGGACCTTCCTCTTCACCGGCAGCCTGCAGCAACTCAAGCGGTCGGAGGCCGAAGCCCTGGTGGAAGCACGGGGAGGCCGCCTCCTGTCGGGGGTCAGCAGCAAGCTCGACGTACTCGTCGTGGGAGCGGACGCCGGCTCCAAACTCGAGAAGGCCCGGAAGATCCCGTCCATCCAGATCCTCGACGAAGCGGGCTTCCTCCGGATGGTCGGCCGGACGGAAGAAGCCTGACCACCCCACCCCACAGGGCCGGCTGTGGATTTTTTTTTCACGACACCTCGCCGAATCGCTAGTTTTAGACGACAAACCCCTGCTTATGATCCGAAAGACGGCGGGCGAGAACTGGAAACCGCTCCGCTTCCCCGGCTGGAAGGAGGCCCGACGACGGTATGCGGTGTCCGACCTGGGACGCCTCGCCAGCTACATGGATGACCTTCACGAGGATGGCAAGCTGCTCCGGGGTTCCATCACCACCGGATACCGAAGCCTCAACCTGCACCTGACGGAAGGCAAGGGCACCATCTACCTCCACCGTGAAGTCGCCAGACTGTTCCTGAAGAAGACCTCCCCGCGCCAGAGATACGTCGTGCACCTCAACCACGACAGGCTCGACAACCGGGCCGCCAACCTCCGATGGGCCAACCCCGACGAGATGAACGCGCACCAGCAGGCGTCACCCGCCAAACTGGCCTACAAGGAACGGCAGGCGTCCCGCACCCGTGGACTCAAACTGACCTCCACCCAGGTGCGCGCCATCAAGAAGACCCTGGCAGACCCGAGACGGCGACTCACCTACCGACAGCTCGCCGAGAAGTACGGCGTCAGCGAGATGACGCTCCACCGCATCCGCAGCGGCGAGAACTGGGGCCGTATCTGACCTGCGCCGACCACACCCCCGACATGCCCGTCAACGACACCCTAGCCTTCCTGCAAGACCTCGCCCTTCACAACGACAGGGAATGGTTCGAGGCGCACCGCGCCGAATACCTGCAGGCGCGCGACGGGGCGGCGGCACTCGTCGACGCCGTCATCGGCAGGCTCTCCCGGACAGACCCCGACATCGACGGCCAGGTCGCCGCCAAATGCCTGTTCCGCATCCACCGCGACGTGCGCTTCTCCCGCAACAAGGCCCCCTACAAGACCCATTTCGGCGCCTACCTCGCCAAGGGTGGCCGCAAGAGCGTCCACGCCGGCTACTACCTGCACCTCGAACCCGGCGCCTCCTTTGCCGCCGCCGGCCTGTGGATGCCGGAGGCGCCCGCACTGGCCAGCGTCCGCCAGGAGATCGACTACGGCTTCGACGAATTCCAGTCCCTGCTGGGTGCAGAAGCCTTCCACAGCCGCTTCGGCGACCTGCAACAGCAGGCCGACGTCAGCCTCTCCCGCATGCCCAGGGGCTACGCGCCCGACAACCCCGCAGCCTCCTACCTCAAGCTGAAGAGCTTCATCGCCTCCTGCCCACTCCCGGATGCACGACTCAAGGCCCCTGATGCGGCTGCGGAGATCGCCGATACCTTCGCCGCATCGACACCGTTCATCCGGTTCCTGAACCGGGCCTTGGACGCATAGCCGCATGCGGATTCGCCTGCGGCGGATCTCAGAGCAATCCCTTCTCCCGGAGGTGTTCCGCGATCTGCACGGCGTTGGTGGCGGCGCCCTTGCGGAGGTTGTCGGCAACGATCCACAGGTTCAGGGTCCGGGGCTGCGACTCGTCGCGGCGGATGCGGCCGACGAAGGTCTCGTCGCGCTCGTGCGCGTCCTTCGGCATGGGATACTGTTGCTTCGAGGGATCGTCCACCAGCACCACACCCGGGGCCTGAGACAGGAGTTGGCGCACTTCATCCAGCTCGAACTCCTCCTCGAACTCGATGTTCACGCTCTCGCTATGCCCCCCCATGACGGGGATGCGGACCGTCGTGGCCGTCACCCGGATGGCGTCGTCGCCCATGATCTTCTTGGTCTCGTTGGTCATCTTCATCTCCTCCTTCGTGTATCCGTTGTCGAGGAACAAGTCGATCTGGGGGATCACGTTGAGGTCGATCGGATGGGCGTATGCCATGGGATAGGATGCTTCGGAGCCGGCCACGGCCTTCTTGCGCTCGCCCATCAGCTGGTCGACGGCCTTCTTGCCCGTGCCCGTCACGCTCTGGTAGGTCGACACCACGACGCGGCGGATCCGGTAGCGGCGGTGCAGGGGGTTCAGCACCACCACCATCTGGATGGTCGAACAGTTCGGGTTCGCGATGATCCGGTCCTCCGCCGTCAGCAGGTGCGCGTTGATCTCGGGCACCACGAGCTTCTTGGTGGGGTCCATCCGCCAGGCCGACGAGTTGTCGATCACCGTGATCCCGGCTTCCGCAAACCTCGGCGCCAGCTCCAGCGAAGTGCCCCCGCCGGCGGAGAACAAAGCGAGCGACGGCTTCGCGGCGATGGCCTCGGCGACACCCACGACCTTCCAGGGCCGGCCCCGGAAAACGACCTCGCGGCCCAGGGACCGCTCCGATGCGACCGGTATCAGCTCGTCCACCGGAAATCGACGCTCCGCCAGCACCTGGAGCATCTTCGTGCCGACGAGTCCCGTGGCACCTACGACTGCTACTTTCATGTTGCTTGACACCCTCCTTTCAAGGGGATTTTTTAGATAAAAAAAGCCCTCCGTCTCCGGAAGGCCTGAACTATGGGTGACACACGCAAGAGTCCTAACCTTCCGCAACGGCGGTCGGTTTGCAGGTCTTGGTCGTATGTTCTTTCATCATCGACATCGGTGTGAAGTTACCCCAACGAGGGGAAAAAAACAAAAACACGCGGGGAAAGGCCCTTGGAAGGGGCCTCCGCCGGCATGTAGCTTGCCCCCATGAGAATCCCCCTCCTGGCCGGTGCGCTCCTCTGTCTGCATTCGGTGGCCGGACAGCCGGTGGAACGCTATGCCGTGCTGATTACGGAGGTGATGGCCGACCCGTCGCCGACCGTCGGCCTGCCTGCCGTGGAATTCCTGGAACTGAGGAACGTGGGTCGCCAGACGGTGGACCTCGACAGATGGCGCGTTGCCGATGCCGCCGGCTCGGCCCTCATCAGCGGGACCCTGCTCCTCGCGCCCGACAGCCAGGTGGTGGTATGCCCACGGACGCAGGCCGCCGAACTGCAGCGCTTCGGACGAACGGTCGGCGTTGCCTCCTTCCCCAGCCTCGACAACGACGGAGAGACCCTTGTCCTCCTCGCCCCCGACGGCCGGACGATGCATGCCGTCACCTACCAGAAGTCATGGTACGGCAATACCCTCAAGGCGGAGGGCGGATGGAGCCTGGAGATGATCGACCCGGGACTGCCCTGCGCCGGCCCCGCCAACTGGTCCGCCAGCCAGTCGCCCAGCGGAGGTACGCCCGGCCACCGCAACAGCATCGACGGACGACGGACCGATACCGAACCCCCGGCCGTCAGGTATGCGTATTCCACCGACAGCCTGACCCTCGTCCTCTGCCTCGGGGAGACGGTCGACAGCGCCTCCGCCAGCCTGCCCGCACGATACCGGGGGCTCGACGGACTGGGAAGTCCGGTCCGCGCCCGACCGACGCCCCCGCACTTCGACCGCATCGCCCTCACCCTCGACCGGCCGATGCAGCCCCGCACCGTCTACCGCCTCGAAGTCGATGGATTGAAGGACTGCCGGGGAAACACCCTCCCCGCCCCCGTCATCCGAAAGGCCGGCCTCTCCTCGCCACCGGGGCCTGGACAACTCCGCATCAACGAAGTGCTCTTCGACCCCAGGCCGGACGGAACCGACCACGTGGAACTGTTCAACCGGGGCCCCGGCATCCTCGACGCGGCCACCCTCCTCCTCGCCAACCGCAACGGCAACGGGCCAGCCGCAAACCCGACCCCCTGCAGCCGCAGCCCAAGGCCCATCTTCCCCGGAGACCACCCCACCTTCACGGCAGACAGTGCGGCGACCACCCGGCAGTACCGGGTAACCGACCCGGACATGCTCTTCCCGACCGCAAGCCTGCCCACCTACCCCGATGATGCCGGGACCGTCGTGGTCCTCGACGCGGCGGGACGTGAATGCGACGCCTTCGCCTACCGGGCCACCGACCATTTCCCCCTGCTCTCCCGGCGCGAAGGGGTGGCCCTGGAACGCATCGACCCCGCTACACCCACGCAGGACCGCTCCAACTGGCATTCCGCCGCCTCCGACGCCGGCCATGCCACCCCCACGGCCCGGAATTCGCAATACAGGCCGACAGACATCCCCGCCGGCCATGTCAGCATCCAACCCGACATCCTCTCCCCGGACATGGACGGGGTCAACGACCACCTCACACTCACCTACCGCTTCGCTGAGAACGGATGGACCTGTTCCATCATCATCACCGATGCCGCCGGAAGACCCCTCCGACATGTCACCCGCAACGCGCTCTGCGGACGGGAGGGCCGCTTCGGATGGGACGGGCTCGACGACAACGGCGGACGCGTGCCCCCCGGCATCTGCTACCTCGTCATGGAAGCCGTCGACACCCGGGGACGGCGACGGACCTGGCGGAAGGGGATCGTCATGGCCTACCGGCGCTGACGCACCGGCCCGCACAGCAGGCAGCCCGCTGCACCGACACCCACCCGATACCGACACGCAATGACATCCCCGGAACACCCCTTCAACAAGGACGGCCAAGCACGTCCTTTCGAACCGCGCATCGCCGTTCGGCCCTATATTTGGGGGCCCTGTCCGTCATCCGGCCGCGCAACAACCCGCCACCGGCCCCGGATACCGGAAACCTAACCTTACATCCGCTCAACGAGATGAGTCACCGCGACTGGAACACATGGTTCGGAACATTGGAAACCTTTCTCCAACAGCAGGGACGCTACCCCGCCCTCCTGAAAGACCCTCCCCTGTACCGGTGGGTCATGAACCAGCGCATCCAGAAGAAGCGCGGCGTGCTCGACCCCGACCGTATCCGCAGGCTGGACGGGATCGGGTTCGTCTGGGACGCAAGGGATGACAAATGGGGCCGGATGTTCGAAAAGTTCCGGGAGCATGCGCAACGGAACAGCTGTCCGCCGTCGCGCGGCGTCGATGACGCCGAACTCGTGAGGTGGTACACCCAACAACGCTCCGCCCTGGCCTCCGATGGGTTCGCCAGCGAAGTCCGGAAACAACGGTTCAGCGAGGTGGATGCCCGCTATGCCGTACCCCACGAACAGGTGAAATGGCAGCGGTCCTTCGACGAGCTGGCGAGGTTCCGACAGGAAAACCCCGGTCGATGGCCGGCCATCGACCGCAACGACCCCGACGCGCCGGAATCCAGGCTCCATGTCTTCTGCCTGACGATGCGCAAGAGCCACCGGGACGGCAGCCTGGACGAATACCGCCGTTCGCGGCTGGAGGCCATCGGCTTCAACCTGGAAGGCAGAAACCGGGAATGGTGGGAATACCACGACCGCGTCAAGGCCCTCCTGGATTCGGGCGAACCCTTCTCGGCCGACAAGCTCGACCGCAACACCTACAGCTGGGTCTACCGGCACCGAAAGGCCCTTGAGGATGGGACCCTGCCGACCGACAAGGCCGAACGGGTCAGGGCCCTCCGGCTGGAACGGTTCTTCGAAACATGGGAGGACCGGTTCCGGAAGGTGCGTGACCATGTCGAACGACAGGGCGGGCTGCCGACGAGGAAGTCCGCCAAAACCCTGTACGGCTGGCTCAACCTCCAAAAGAACAATTTCCGGAAAGGGGGCTTGACCGCCGAACAGGCAGCCGCCCTCCGTTCCGTCGGGTTCGACCTGGAAGCCCGCCGCAAGGAAGACCAGAACCGGACATGGCAGCAGCGGCTGCATCAATACACCCGGTTCATCCGCACCCAGGGCCGTGAACCCAGCTATTTCACCCCCGGCGAGGAAAAGACCCTCTACATGTGGGCGGCCGCGCAACGGGCGGTGAAGGCAGGCACGGCCCGGAACCGGAAACCCCTCACGCCGGAACGCGAGGAGGCCCTGCGGGCCAGCGGGTTCAACTTCGTCGGAGAAGGCAGGGGCGGGGAAAAGGCCTGGGAGGAACACCTCCGCGATCTGGTCGCCTGCCTCCGGCCCAACGGCGTGATGGACATCCCTTCGATCGTCAACGGTAGGCGGAATCCGCTTTACACCTGGTGGATCGCCCAGAAAAAGGCCTACGAGAAGGGGGAACTGCCGGAAGACCGCCTCCGGGCGTTTCAGCAGGCGGGCATCGACCTGCCCGTGGCGAAGAATGAGACGGGCACCCGGGGCTACGCCAGATGGGCCAAACGCATGGAGGCGATCGCCGAATTCGTCAAACGGCAGGGTCAGTACCCGAAGGGTGGACGTAACCGGGAAGAGGACAACCTCTACCAGTCGCTGCGGCGGACCAAGAAGGCCATCAAGGCAGGCGACCTGACGGAGCGGCAGTTGGCCTTCCTCGAGAGCCTGCCCCTCGACCTGCGGGACGATGGCCGTGAGCCGCTGCCGGCCACCACCCCTGCCGGCACGGAAGGGGTCGGCGCCACACACGAGGGTGACAGCTCCGGCGACATGCCCGCACCGACGCCGGCGGCGGATGCCGGGGACGACGCGGAATGAGGCTATGTTGTCAGGCCATCAGGTCGATGTCGAAGTTGACCAGGTCGATGAACTGGCGGATGCGCGACTCGATGTCCTCACGCCCGATCTCCTGCATCCGCTGGGTCCCGAACTTTTCGACGCAGAAGGAGGCCATGGCGGAACCGACGATGACGGCCGACTTCATGTTCTCAAACGAGGTGTTGCGCGTCCGGGCGAGATAGCCGATGAATCCGCCGGCGAAGGTATCGCCCGCACCGGTGGGGTCGAAGACCTCTTCGAGGGGTAGTGCCGGGGCGACGAAGACCTGGTTGTCGTGGAAGAGCAGGGCGCCGTGTTCGCCCTTCTTGATGACCAGGTAACGGGGGCCCATCTGCATGATCTCGCGCGCGGCCCTGACGAGGGAATACTGGGCACTCAGCTGGCGCGCTTCGCTGTCGTTGATGAGCAGGACGTCGACCTCACGGAGCACCTTCTCCAAGTCGGGCATGGCCGTCTCCATCCAGAAGTTCATGGTGTCGAGGACCGTGAGGCGGGGCTTGACGCGCATTTGGCGGATGACGCTGAGTTGCACGGCCGGCGCCAGGTTGCCGAGCATCAGGAAGGGGCTGTCCTGATAGGTTTCCGGAACGACGGGGTCGAAGTCGCCCAGCACGTTGAGCTGGGTCTCCAGGGTGTCGCGGGAGTTCATGTCGAGGTGGTAGCGGCCGGACCAGAAGAACGACTTGCGGTCGGCCTGCACCTGTACGCCATCCAGGTCGACGCCGCGCGCGGCCAGCGCCTCCAGTTCGGCGGGGGGGAAGTCGCCCCCGACCACCGACACCTGTCTGACAGGGCGGACGAAGTTGGAGGCGCTCCAGGCGATGTAGGTGGCGGCGCCACCCACGATCCGGTCGCTCCGTCCAAAGGGTGTCTCTATCTGGTCGAATGCCATCGAACCGACGACGATCAATGCCATGGGGTCTGCGATTTGTCGGGCAAATGTAGCGGAATTGCAAGAGAGTTGTCCGGACGGCGGGCCGGCGGTCGGGGGGGTGCAGGATGGCCGGAGACCGTTGGGGGCGGTGCCGGTGATCGCCGGCGGTTGACTACCTTAGTCGGCCGAACCGCCACCATGAGGACCCTGTATCTGATCCGCCACGCCAAGTCGGGCTGGGACGACCCTTCGCTGTCCGACCACGACAGGCCGCTGAACGACAGGGGCCGCAAGGACGCCCCCATGATGGCGGAGCGGATGCGGCGGGCCGGCCATCCGATCGATGTCATCCTCACCAGCACGGCGAGGCGGGCGGAGCGTACGGCCATGGCCTTCGCACAGGCCTACGGCATCCGCGACGGGGACCTGGTGCGTACGCGCGGCCTGTACCATGCCGAGGCGGGCGATTTCCTGCGCATCATCACCGGCATCGGCGATGCGTACCGGCATGCGGCCGTCTTCTCGCACAATCCCGGCATCACCCTGTTCGCGGGGGGGCTGGGCGTGGCCGCCATCGACCACATGCCGACCTGCGCCATCTTCGGGCTAGTGACGGAGGCGGTGTCATGGAGTGACTTTGCAGCGGCCCCCCGTCGTTTCCTGTTCTTCGATTGGCCGAAGAACCCCCTGCACCAGCGGTGAGGCGGTCGTTCTGACAGGCGAAGGCCCGTCGGGCGGGTGCCGACGGGCCTTTGTCTCGTAGCGGTGACGGGCCTCACTGCAGCCCGTACTTGCGCATGTAACGTTCGTTGAGCTGCTTGTGCTTGTCGGTCAGGTCGAGTTGACGACCCTGTATGAAGGCATGGGTGACGACGCTGGTGCGCATGTCGAGGATGTCTCCGCGGCTGAGGACAATGTTGGCGTCCTTGCCGGGCTCGAGGGACCCGGTGCGGTCGGCGATGCCGAGGATCCTTGCGGCGTTGAGGGTGATGGCGGAGAGGGCCTGTTCGCGCGGGAGGCCGTAGGCGGCGGCGGTGCCGGCGTTGAAGGGGAGGTTCTTGCCGCGATGCTGTCCGTCGCCGTCGTTGATGGCGAAAAGCACGCCGGCCTTGTGGAGCATGGCGGGCGTCTTGTAGGGCTGGTCCACGTCGTCGTCGCCGAGGGTCGGGAGCGCATGCATCTGGTCGAGGATGACGGGCACGTTGTGCCGTTTGAGCAGGTCGGCCACCTGCCAGCTTTCGCTGCCCCCGACGATCACCACATCGAGGCCGAACTCCTTGACGAAGTCGAGTGCGACGAGGATCTCCTTGACCACATCGCAATGGATGTAGAATTTCTGTCTCCGCTCGAGGAGGCCTCGGAGGGCTTCCATCTTGAGGTTGGGTTCCTGTCCGGCGGGCTGTGCGGCATAGGCTTTGGCCTCGCGGAAGTAGGCTTTGACCCCTTCGATCTCTTCGAGGGCCCGCTTGACGGGGTCGCCTTCGGGGGCGCCGCCCCGCATTCCGCCGAAGCCCCCGAAGCGGCTGGGGCGTGCGAAGAGGCTGGGCATGCGGAAATGGATGCCGCCGTCCATCCGGTAGGCCGCATCCTCCCAGTTCCAGGCGTCGAGCTGTACGACGGAGGAGGAGCCGCTGATGGTTCCCCCGTCGGGTACGATGTTGGCGAGGAGGATGCCGTTGGAGCGGACGGTGTTGGTGACCTTCGAGTCGGTGTTGTAAGCGACGATCGAGCGGATGGATGGGTTCATGTCGCCGATCTCGCGGACGTCGGAGGTGGCCCTGACGGTGGGGATCTCGACGAGGCCGATGTTGGACACGGAGAGGATGAGGCCGGGGTAGGCATGCTGGCCGGCGGCATCGACGACCTTGGCGCCGGCGGCGGCGGGCAGGTCGCGTCCGACGCGGACGATCTTCCCGGCCTTCACTTCGATGGTGCCGTTCTCGATGACGTCGCCGTTGCCGACGTGGATGGTGGCGTTGCGGATGTAGAGGGTCCCGGCGTAGGGCTTGGCGGGATAGACGTCGTCCTGCGCCCGGGCCGTCAGGGCTCCGGCGAGGGCCAGCGTGAGCCAGGCCGCGGCCGATGGGATGGATCTATTTCTCATGGTCTTCGTTCGTTTGGGGGTGGTGGGTCAGTCGAGCTCTACGGTCAGCAGTCCGTGATGGTGGAGGTGGTCGCCGCAGTTGTGCATGTACTGGTAGCTGGGGGTGGCGGGCACGACGGGGCCGCCGCCGCGTTTTTCGGCGCCCATGCGGCCGATGAGGCGGTTCCGCTCGGCGGCCACCTGCCGGCGCATCTCGGCGTCCCGGTCACGGTCGAAATACACGATGCCGTCGACGATGGTCTTCTCGGCCTTGGCGTAGATGCTGAGGGGGTGGTCGGACCAGATGACGAGGTCGGCGTCCTTCCCGGCCCGGATGCTGCCCACCCTGTCCTCCACGTGCAGCATGCGCGCGGGGTTGATGGTCACCATGTCGAGGGCGTCCGTCTCGGACATGCCCCCGTACTTGACGCTCTTGGCGGCCTCCTGGTTGAGGCGGCGGGCCATCTCGGCATCGTCCGAGTTGATGGCGACGTTGAGGCCGACCTTGTGCATGATGGTCGCATTGTGCGGGATGGCGTGCTCCACCTCGTTCTTATAGGCCCACCAGTCGGAGAAGGTGGAGGCGTTGGCGCCATGGGCCTTCATCTTGTCGGCCACCTTGTAGCCCTCCAGGATATGGGTGAAGGTGTTGAAGGTGAAGCCCATGCGCTCGGCGACCTTCATGGCGGCGTTGATCTCGCTCTGCACATAGGAGTGGCAGGTGATGAAGCGCTGGCGGTTGAGGATCTCGACGAGGGCCTCCAGTTCGAGGTCGCGGCGCACGGTACGGTAGGGGTCGACCGTGGCGGCCTTCCTGGCCTTCTGCTCGGCGGTGGCGCCGCGGAGGTCCTGCTCGTAGGTCCTGGCCCGCTGGAAGGCGTCTGTCAGCACCTGTTCGACGCCCATGCGGGTGTCGGGAAAGCGCGTGTTGCCCTGGGCAAGGGAGCTGCGCTTGACGTTCTCGCCGAGGGCGAACTTGATGAAGCCGGGCGCCCCCTTGAATTTGAGTCCCTCGTCGTCGGCACCCCAGCGCAGCTTGATGAGCTGTGTCTGTCCGCCGATGGTGTTGGCGCTGCCGTGGAGGATGTGCGAGGTGGTGACGCCGCCGCTGAGCTGGCGGTAGATGTTGATGTCGTCGGGGTTGAGGTTGTCGGCGATGCGCACTTCGGAGGTGACCGACTGGCCGCCCTCGTTGATGGAGGCGGCGGCGATGTGGGAGTGCTCGTCGATCAGTCCGGCGGTGACATGCTTGCCGTTGGCGTCGATGACCTTTGCGGCGGGGTCGGTGAGACCCTTCCCGATCTTGGCGATCCGGCCGTCCCTGACGAGCACGTCGGTGTTGTCGAGGCGTCCCTGCGCTTCGCTGGTCCAGACGGTGGCGTTGCGGATCAGCAGGTCTTCGCGGGCGGGCTTCAGGGTCCATCCATAAGGGAGGAAGGGATAGGTGACGGGGCCCATGCGTGGGGTTGGGCGTCGGCGGGCGCTGTCGGCCCTGGCGACCGCGGCCGACTGGAGGGTGGCGCTCCAGGTGAGGCGGTTGCCGCTGCTGTCCTCGCCATAGCCGTACCATTCGCCGCCCTGGGCGACGCCGCTGAGGCGGTACTGTCCGCGCGCGCGTTTCTCGGGGGCGAAGGTGATGCGCACCAGCTTGCCGTCGTGGCTGAACTTCGGGGTCAGGGTGTCCTTGCCGACGAGGGTGGCGGTGTTGCCGCCCTTGACCTCGAGGGTGTAGTCGGTCGTCCCGGCAGGCGATGACAGGGTGAGGGCGTAGGTGCCTTTGATCTCGTGCCACGCGTCTTCGCGGACGGCGTATTTCTCGCCCTGCACCCAGTTCTGGAGGATCTGGGTCTGTTCAGCGAAGACGGGGCCGTTGGTGACGAAGAGGTTGGCGAGTTTGCCGGGCTCGAGGGTTCCGACCATGTCCTGGAGGCCGAGCATCCGTGCCGGGGCCGTCGTCAGCGCCTCCAGGGCGGCCGTCTCGGAGAGTCCGTTCTCGATGGCCTTGCGGACGGCCGCGGTGAAGCCCTTGACGTCGCGCAGGTCGGACGTGGTGAGGGCGAAGGGGATGCCGGCCTTCTCGAAGGCGGCGGGGTTGGTGGGGGCGAGTTCCCAGTGCTTCATGTCGGCCAGCGAGACGAAGCGGGCGTCGTTGGGGTCCTCCACATCCATCGCGGCGGGGAAGTTGAGGGGCAGGATGAAGGCGGCGCGGGTGGCGGCCATCTCGGCCATGCGCTGGTATTCGTTGCCACCGGCCTTGATGATGTACTGGACGGCGAACTCGTCGCCGATGCGGTCGGCGCGGAGCACGTTCCACTTGTCGCCGGCGTCGAAGACCTGGGGCAGGTCCTGGTTGCCGTTCCAGGCCTGCAGGGTGAGGTTGACACCTTCGCCGTCCTTGTTGTTGCGATACCAGGCCGCGTCGAGGTAGCTCTGCCGCAGCAGGGAGATGGAGCCCATCATGGAGCCGGGGTAGCTCTGCATGGAGCTGCCCTTGTTGAAGGCGTAATGTGCGGAGGCGCGGGCCTTGAGCATCTCTAGGTTCTCCTTCCGGGCGCCGAGGGTGACGACGGTGCCGGTGCCGCGGGCGATGCCGTCCTTCTGGTGGGTGAGGACGGTGCCGAAGCCGATGTCGCGCATCGCCTTGGCCTTGGCCTCGTCGGCGGTGAAGAGCCGTGAAGCGTCCACCTCGGGGCGAATGGCCTGGTTCCAGCCGTAGGCCCCCTTCTGGGAGGAGTTGAGCTGGATGTTCCTGAAGTCGAAGCCGGCGGCGCCGGGGCGTTGCGAGGTTGCAGGCATGCCGTAGTCGGCGTAGATGTCGATGAACGAGGGGTAGATGTGTTTCCCCTTGCAGTCGACCACCACGGCATCCGGCGGCAGGGCGATGCCGGTGCCCAGGGCCTCGACTTTGCCGTCGCGGATGAGGAGGGTGGCATCGGCGAGCACGGTCTTGCCGTCGCGGTGCAGGGTCGCATGCGTGAAGGCGTAGGCGCCCGTCCGCGGGTCGGCCACGCCGTTCACCGAATAGGTGCGCTGTGCCATGGACGGGACGGCGACCGCCAGCCCGCACAGCAATGGCAGGATTCTTCTCATATCTTTCGTTTGGTGAATGGGTCAATATTACTTGAAAAACCAGAGTCTCCGTCCGTTTCTACAGCAGCGGCGGCCGTCGGCGGGCTTCCCGTGCCGCCACCTTCAGTCGGGCCGGTTCACGAGGCACACGCCCAGGCCGATCGCCAGCCCCGACGCGAGGTGCTGGGCGGTGAACGACTCGCCCAGCCATATGGCCGCCACGGCGGCGGCCACGAAGGGCTGGGTGTAGATGTATGAGCCCGTGGCCGACGGGCTGAGCCGGCTCAGCGCATGGATGTTCAGCACATAGGCCAGCCAGGTGGCCATCACGGCCACGAAGCCGATGGCGGCCAGCTGTCCGGCCGTGAACCCCGCCCAGGGTGCCTCCACGAACTCCGTCCAGCCGAAGGGGAGGATGCCGAAGGCGCCCACGGTGAAGACCCATCGCATCACCTGACCCGCCGTGTACTTGCGCATCAGCGGCTTCACGAGGACGAAATACACCGAATAGGAGACGGAGTTCAGCATCACGAAGAGGTCGCCCAGGAGCGCTTCGCGGCCGGCGACCGACCCCGACGAACGGTCCGTGATCAGCCAGGCCGCCCCGCCGATGCCGCAGACGAGGCCCGCAATGCGGACGGCCCCCAGCCGATGCCGGAGGAACAGGAACGAGATCAGCGTGATCACCACGGGGGTGGTGAGCTGGATCAGGGTGGCATGCATCACCTGCGTCATCAACAGCCCCTTGATGAACAGCAACTGGTTGAGGCAGACCCCCGTGAGGCCGCACAGCAGGATCCGACCGACGTCGCGCCGTTCCGGCCGCCATGGCCCACGCCCGAACGGAAATAGCAGCCAGGTGATGCCCACGGTCGACAGCACCCGCACCACGTTGAGGCCGAAAGGCCCGATCAGACCCGGCGTCACCCATTTGACGACGGTGTAGTTGACGGCGAAGATCAGGTTGGCCGCCAGGACCGCCAGATGCGCCTTGACCCTATCCGACATCTCCCCTCCCCCGCTTTGCGACCCCGCAATCCTCCACCCACGCGCCCACAAGGGCGCGGTGCATGCCATAGTCGAAGGCGGGCCGGCTGCCTCGGAAGGCCCCTGCCAGACGCAGCGCCGCGGCCAGCCGGAAACCCTCCTGCGCGAGGTATGGGAAAAGCCCTGATTCCGACAGATGGCACGCCAGATACCCCTGCTCGGGCTGTCCGGGCGTGGGCACGAACACCGCAGGATGCCCCGTGCGGACCAGGTCCATCACGGTGGAATACCCCGACCGGGCGACGACCAGCGTCGCTCGCGCCAGCAGGTCCTGCAAACCCGCCGCATCGACATGGTCGAGCCACTCGACCCCACTGCCGTCGACCATGCGACCCCCGGTGCCGGGCAGGCCACGCACCACGACCGCCGGAAGACCCGCATCGGCAAGCTCCCCTCGCAGGATGCCCTCCAAAAGCGTACGCTGCGGCTCCGGACCCGACAGCAGGATCAGCAGACAAGGGGCCTGCGGCAGGGGCACGACCTCGAGGCGCGACAACGGACCGATATGCCGGACATGCTCCGGCATCCGCCCGTGGCAGAGCGCGCCCGCCAGGTTCGGGACACCCGGCATGTCGGGCACCCAGCAGGCCTCGAACCGGCGCAACACCCACCACAAGAGCGGACGCAGGAGCCGGTCCGACACCCGCCAGCCCGTCCGGATGCGGACCTGGTGCGTCAGGATCACACACCGCGCCCGGGGATGGAAGAGCCCGTAACGGTTGTCGCTCACCACCGCATCCCACCGGTGCTCCCGCATCGCCGCCCGAAGCCAGAGATGCTCCCGGACAACGGCATACAGGATGCGCGGAAGCTGCAGGACCATCTTCCCGAAAAAATGGCCTCCTTTTTGCGGATACCTTATCCGGTAGCCGGGCAGGTCGAGCATGGGCAGCTGCGGGAATTCCGCCGCCAGCAGGACACGCGAGGCATCCGACGCGGCCAGCGTCACCCCGCAGCCGAGCGCTGTCAGCGTCCGCACCAGGGGGACGACCCGCGTCGCATGGCCCAGACCCCAGTCCAGCGGACTCACCAGCACCCGGAGACGGTCGCCGGAACACCCGTCACGCTGCGACCCCATGGTACCGTTCATCGAATATGTGAATAACACACAAAGCCGACCATTTTCAGTATGAAAAAACCTACCTTCACTTCAAGCCCAAACCCGCAGTCGATGAACCGAATCCTGTCCGTGTTGTTTATCATCCTCGTTCTTGGCGTCCTTTCCTGCACGGCATCCCGCAACGGCAACTGCGGCTGTCCGTCCCGCAAGGGCATGGTCGGGTACTGACCTGGAACTCACCACACAAGTCATATGAAGCGTCCGAACCGGGATCTGCTGGTCATGGTCAAGAACCGTTCGATGAGCGAAGAGGCCATCGAGCGCGAGGTCGAGCAGTTGAACCGGATCCTGTTCTCCGTCGAGACTGTCGACAACCTCAGCCACTGCTGCGAGTGCATCGACATCAACCGCAGACGCATCTCCCAGGCCCGCAAGCACATGGTACGCAGCCTGCGCGACATCTCCGTCAAGCCCTTCATCTTCATCCTGACCCTGAACTGAGGCCGTCGGCGGGTCGGCATCCCGGCATGCCGGCGCTGCCCTCTTCACGCGCATCCCTTCAGGGCCTCCTTCAACCGCTTCAGCATGTCGCGGATCTCCTCCATCTTGACCGTGCCGACACTGAGCCGGTACCAGGCCTCCGACCGGTCCATCCCGAAGACGTGGAAGGGCACCAGGGCCAGGCCCGCCTTGTCGAGCAGATAGGCGGTGACCTCGTCCTGGGTGTGCAGCACCTGCCCGTCGGGGGTGGTGCGCCCCTTGAGGTCGATGTTCACGGTGAGGTATATCGATGCCTGGGGGACGATGGAGTCGACCGGCAGCCCGTCCTTCCTGAGTTGTTGGAAGCCTTTGTGGATCTTGTCGAGCCGTTCGTAGAGGTCGCGGCGGAGGCGGTTGAGGAAGGGGTCGACGGAGCCCTTCTGCAGGAGGTAGCGCGACGTGGCCATCTGTTCGGGCATGGGGCTCCAGGCGCCGATATGGGAGAGGATCGACTTCATCCGGGCGATGATGTGCGCGGGGCCCATGGCCCAGCCGACGCGGACGCCCGTGGCGGCGAAGCACTTGCTGATGCCGTCGACGAAGACGGTGCAGTCGCGCAGTGCCGGGCATAGCGAGACGGGGTCGACGTGCTCGGCACCCTTGTGGGTGAGCTGCCAGTAGATCTGGTCGAACATGACATGCAGCTTCTTGGCGCCTGCCGGCCGGCGGCGGTTCTCTTCGGCGACCATCTCTGCGATCTCCTGCAGCCCCTCCCGCGTGAAGGTGGTGCCCGACGGGTTCAGCGGGGAGGACAGGGCCAGCAGGACGGCATCGGCGATATGCGGGCGCAGGTCGGCGGTGGAGGGCATGAAGCGGTTGCCGGCCGTCGTGACGACGGCGGCATGGGCGCCGCCGACCAGGTGGACATAATGGTTGTTGTTCCACGAGGGCACGGGATACACCACCTTCTCGCCGGGGTCGACGATCGAGCGGTAGAGCGTGTAGATGAGGGGGCGACCGCCGGATGCGACGAGGATCTCATCCAATCCGTAGCTGAGCCCCTGGCGGTCGGCGATGTACCGGGCGATGGCCCTTCGGAGGTCGGGCTCTCCCTCTCCGGCCGGGTAGTGGGTCAGATGCCTTCGGTAGGCGAACACGATCTCTTCTTCCAGTTCGGCGGGGATGGGGAAGAGCTGCGGGTCGAAATCGCCGATGGTGAAGTTGAAGATGCGGTGTCCGGCCTCCATACGCTGCCGGATCTCTCCGTTCATCCGCACGATCTCGGAGCCGACGAGTGTCTCGGCCAGCTGCGACAGTCTGGGGGCTTCATGCATGTCAGATAAGGTTGAGGTGTCTTTCAGCGGTAAAAGTATCACAATCCGACGGGCGGCGGCCCTCCGGACCCATCGGCGGTTCCGGGGCCGTCGTCAGGGCGTCCGTTCGCCGAAGAAATCGAGGCGGTTCGCTTCCACCCGTGCCCGATAGCCTTTCCAGGGGCCGTCGAGGAAGGCGTTGATGCGGGATACGGCGTCGGCCATGAGTCGTTCGGAGCGTTCGACGAGCATCCGTTCCTGGGCCGCTGGCGGGATCGGCTTGGCGCCGATGGCCTGGCTGGCCTGCTGGAACTGGTTGAGGACGGTCACCTGGGGCATCTGCCCGTAGCCCTGTCCGGTCTGGCGTTTTCCGGAGAGGATCTCGCGGATGGCCTTGACGGAGTCCTGCATGGCGCGGGTGGTGCTGCGGATGGAATCGGGTGCGGCCCCCTTCGTGTCCTTGTAGGCGGCTTCGATGCGGCCGAGTGCCTCTTCCGTGTCGGCGAGTGCGTCGATGGCCCTGACGAGCGGGTCCGCGCTGTCAAGGAGCCGGTCGCGCAGCGCCTGTTGGGCGTTGCGTACGGCCGTGCGGTCGCCCAGGCGCGGGTCGGGCCGGACGGTGAGCCAGAGCGAGTCCCGGTGTCCGCCCTGCTCCAGTACGACCTGGTAGCGTCCGGGCATGACGGGCTGTCCGCCGGGCTCCGGTGCGCCGGGCTTCGGCCTGGGTGAGCCGGGCATGCGGCGGCCCCGGGCCTCCATCCCCCAGTACTGGCGGTTGAAGCCGGGTGTCGATGCCCACCTGAGGTTGCGGACGACCCGGCCCTGTTCGTCGGCGATGCGTACCGCTATGCTGTCGGCCTTCCCTTCGCCTTTCCTGCCATCGCGGTCATCGGCCGTCAGGTACCAGGAGATGGGGGCGCCGGTGGGTCGGTTCTCGGCATCCCAGAGGCCCCAGGTGCTCCATTCGTAGCCGGGCGCGTTGCGGATCTCGGCCTGGACGGCGTCGCGGGCGGCAAAGGCCTGCAGGGGTCTGCGGACACGGCCGGCATCGGAGGCGAGGGCCCGGAGCGGGCGGATGTCGTCGAGCACCCAGAGGGCGCGTCCGAAGGTGGCGATGACAAGGTCGGCCTCACGCTCCTGGATGGCGAGGTCGTAGGTGGAGACGGGGGGGAAGCCGTTCTTCCAGGCCTCGAAGGTGGCGCCGTTGTCGAGGCTCACCCAGAGGCCGTGCTCCGTGCCGGCGAAGATGAGGTTGGGCTCGGCGGGGTCCTGGAGGATGCAGAGGGCATAGCCCCTGACCTTGCGGTCGTCGACGAGGCGCGTCCAGGTCCTGCCGTAGTCGGTGGTGCGGAAGACGTATGGGGTGAAATCGCCCCTGCGGTAGTCGTTGGCCACCACGAAGGCTTCGGCGGCGTTGTGGCGCGAGGCCTGTATCTGCGGGATCCAGGCCCCGACGGGCAGGCCGGGGATGCGTCCCCGGAAGTTGGTCCAGGTCTTTCCGCCGTCGCGGGTGAGTTGCACGTTGCCGTCGTCGGTGCCGACCCATACGACGCCTTTGTCCCGGGCGGAAGGGGCGATGGTGAGGATGGTGCCGTAGTTCTCCGCGCCGGTGATGTCGAGGGTGAGGCCGCCGTTACGGCGCTGGTCGGCCTTGACGGTATCGTTGGTGGTGAGGTCGCCCGACAGGGTCTGCCAGCTGGCGCCCTTGTCGGGACTGCGATGGAGGTGCTGGCTGCCGAAGTAGATGGCCGACCTGTCGAAGGGGTCCTGAGCGATGGCGGCGTTCCAGTTGAAGCGCAGCCTTGTCTTCAGGTCCGGGGCCGGCGGGCGGATGTACCACTGTTCGCCGGTCTTGACATGGTAGCGCCCTACCGAGCCGCCCTGGCTCATGGCATAGACCCATTCGGGATCGTCGGGGTCGGGCATCACATCGAATCCGTCGCCGCCCCAGACGCTCTCCCAGTAATAGTTGCGGATGCCGCCCTGAATCCAGGTGTAGGCGGGTCCGCGCCAGCTGCCGTTGTCCTGCATACCGCCCATGACATGGTAGGGCGTCGCGTCGTCGACGTTGACGTGATAGAACTGGCCGACGGGTATCTTCTCGTCGAAATGCCAGGTGGCGCCGCGGTCGCGCGAGACGCCGATGCCGCCGTCGTTGCCTTCGATGATATGGCTGCCGTCCTTCGGATGGATCCAGAAGGCGTGGTGGTCCGGATGGATCCCGTTGTAGGGGATGACGACCTTGAAGTTCCTGCCGCCGTCCTCGCTCACCGATATCATCTGGTAGACGAGCCAGAGGCGGTTCTCGTTCTGGGGGTCGCAGGCGATGTCCTGGAAGTAGAAGGGGCGGTTGGTGACCCACTGCGGGTCGCTGTTGACGAGGGTCCAGTGGTAGCCGCCGTCGTCGCTGCGGTAGAGGCCGTTCTTCTTCGCCTCGACGAGGGCGTAGACGCGGTTCGGGTTGCTGCGGGAGATGGCCAGCCCGATACGGCCGTAGTCGCCCTCCGGCAGGCCCTCTGCAGGGCCCAGCTTCTTCCAGCCCTTGCCGCCGTCGAGGGTCATGTACAGGCCGCTGCCGCTCCCCCCGCTCATGATGCTCCAAGGCGTCCGGCGGTGCTGCCACATGGCGACGAAGAGTTTGTTGGGGTTGGACGGGTCCATCACCATGTCGGCCACGCCGGAAGTGTCGTTGGTGTGCAGGATGCGGCTCCAGGTGGCGCCACCGTCGGTGGTCTTGAAGACGCCGCGCTCGGGATGCTCGGCATAGGGGTTGCCGATGGCGCCGGCATAGACGGTGTTCGGCTGGGCCGGGTCGATGAGGATGCGATGGATGTTGCGGGTCTTCTCGAGCCCCATGCAGCTCCAGGTCCTGCCGCCGTCGAGCGTGCGGTAAATGCCCTGGCCGATGTTCAGGGAATTGCGGGGATTGCCCTCACCCGTGCCCACCCAGACAATGGAGGGGTTGCTCTGCTGGATCGCCAGCGAACCAATGTTGAGGGTGGGCTGTTCATCGAAGACGGGCGACCACGCGTCGCCGCCGTTCGTCGTCTTCCAGACGCCGCCCGAAGCGGAACCGATCCAGACAACCCGCGGGTCGTCGGTCACCGCGTCGACGGCGGTGATCCGCCCGCTCATCCCTGAAGGACCGATGTTCCGGGGCTTCCAGGCGGAAAAGCGAGAGAGCTCCGCCCGCTGGGCAAATGCCGCGGACGACAGCACCGACAGGATGGCGGCGGCGACAGGAATGACGGAAGAAAAGCATCTAACCCTCATACAACGGATTATTTTTGCGGAAATTAGTCAATTCACCCTCTCAACCGGAGAAAAAAGTAGACCCATGCAACAAACCCCGCGCCTCTTCCTCGCCCTGGCGGCAGCCCTGTCTCTGCACACCGGCCTCCAGGCCCAAAGCACCAAGTGGGCCGTCGACAAGGCCCATTCCAATGTGAAATTCACCGTGACCCACATGGCCATCTCGGAAGTCGACGGCAGCTTCCGGACCTTCGACGGCAGCCTCGAAAGCGCCAAGCCCGACTTCTCCGACGCCAAGATCCAGTTCACGATCGAGGCAACCTCCATCAGCACCGAGAACGAGAACCGCGACAACCACCTCCGGGGCGACGATTTCTTCAATGCCACCCAGTTCCCGAAGATCACCTTCTCCAGCACGTCCATGAAGCCCATGGGCGGGAACAAATACCAGCTGACCGGCAACATGACCGTCCGCGATGTCACCAAGACCGTCACCTGGGATGTCACCTACGGTGGCATCATGAGCACTCCCAGGGGGCGCAAGGCCGGCTTCAAGGCCAAGGCCACCATCAACCGCTTCGACTACAACCTGAAATGGAACCGCGCCATGGAAGCCGGCGGTCTCGTCGTAGGTGAGAACGTCGACGTTGTCCTGAACATCCAACTCAACGAATCCAAATAAGCCCCTCCCCCCCGGGAATCGGCTAGCACGGGCCGGTGGCGATGACCACCGGCCTTTTTCATTTTTTCACCTCCCCTCACACAACACCCTTGGAGGGTGGGGGTACCCTTGGAGAGTGGGGGTACCCTTGGAGAGTGGGGGTACCCTTGGAGAGTGGGGGTACCCTTGGAGGGTGGGGGGACCCTTGG